>Ga0182736_1000069_pt1 | contig 204564 bp, 195 predicted proteins | sample eDN5th30CKraftBY_FD_128882 | JGI IMG/M metagenome (GOLD analysis project Ga0182736, IMG submission 128882) | Enriched backyard soil microbial communities from Emeryville, California, USA - eDNA 5th pass 30_C Kraft BY (version 2) (version 2) | ecosystem: Environmental > Terrestrial > Soil >... | reverse complement strand
TCTCGACAATGTCTCAGCCACCAACAGCAATGTCGGCGTGGTCATGGCCGGCGCAAATGCGCTGGCATGGATGACGCAGTCGAAGATCGCAGGCAATGCCACCGGCATCCAGCAGGCTGCCGGTGCGAAGATCTATTCCTACAAGGACAACCAGATCTTCAACAACAGCACCGACGGCACGCCGCTGCCCGCCTCGCCATCACCGGTCCAGTCCATGCCCGGCGGTGAGATTGCGAGCGCCGACAGATAGGTTCCATGGCATCATGAAATGATCTGTCGGCCGTCTTCGATCATCGGCAGCCCATCGATATCCCAGCCCATCGAGGGGCCAGACTTCGCCATCACGCGCCGGCGGCGCGTGCATCGTGGATACGATCGAATGCCTTCTGCATATGCGCATCGCGGCTGTAGACGTCGTGGTAGTAGACGACCTTGCCGGCTGCATCGGGCCAGGCGGTGAAATAGGCCACGTAGACCGGCACCTTCACCTCCAGCTTCACCTGTCCGTTCTTGCCCTTCAGTCGTTCTTCGATGCGCTCTTGCGACCAGCCGAGAACGGCGGCGGCCATGGCGCGCGGATCTTGCAGCCGGATGCAGCCATTGCTGAAATTGCGGTTTTCGCGGTCGAAAAGGTGCTTCTCCGGCGTGTCGTGCATGTAGATCGCATGTTCGTTGGGGAACATGATCTTCATTTCGCCGAGCGAATTCTTCGGCCCCGGCGGCTGGCGCACGTCGAATGGTATCTTGCTGCCATAGGCGGCCCAGTTGACCGAGGAGGAGGAAATCGCCCTGCCCTTCGAATCCGTCACCTCATAGCCGATCCGGTCGAGATAGGATGGATCGTTGTAGAGCTTCGGCAGATAGGTGTTGACCAGGATCGAGCGCGGAATGCCCCAATAGGGATGGAACTCGACATAGTCGATGTCATCCTGGAAGAAGAAGGTCTGCGTCGCATTCTTGCCGACGACGGTCCGCATCGCCAGCCGCTGCTCGCCGCCTTCCACATAGACCGCCTCATAGGCCGGAACGTTGATGAAGACATGCCGCGACGGAAACGTCTGCGGCAGCCAGCGGCTCTGCTCCATGGCGACGAGCACCTTCCGGAGCCTGTCCGCCTTGGAATTCCCAGCGATCGCGGCCACGGTGCGCGGCCCGATCACGCCATCATCCTTCAACCCGGCCTTCACCTGGGCAGCCTTGATGACCGGCACCAGTTCCTGCGAATAAAGTTCGGCATCGGCACTCGCCGCAAGCAATGCGCCATATTCCGCAGACATCGCCGCATCGGCATCCCGCGCGATGATCTGCAGCAGCTTGCCAAGTTCCGGACTGCGGCCGCCCGGCCTGATGAAGGTCTGCGGATCGACGACGATCTCGTTTTCCTGCGATGCCCGCAGCGTGACAAGTTCCGCCTTCAGCGCCGCATATTGCGCCGTCTTCGGATGCCAGGAATCGAGATAGTGCGCCACGGCGAAAGTGTCGGACAGAACGTCCAGCACATGCGCCATGTCGAGCGGCTTCGGCGCGAAATCATGATAGCCGGAGATGCGGTTCGGATTGACCCGGCCGTTCTGCGAATCGCGCACATAACGCAGCACGCGCGCGCTCATCGCCATCTCGAAGCGAGCGGCCGCAGCCGCGTCGCCCGCAACAATGGGCGGAACGGCATAGTCCGCCGGGTCCAGGCCCTCCTTGTCGGCATCGCGCAGCACGCCGAGTGCGGCCTCGCCCCGATGCGTCAGCCTCCCGTCCGCCGAGATCCAGATGAATTGCTGCGCGCCGGCATAGAAGTCGCGGATCGCAACGGCGATTTCCTTCTCCGCCCGAAGGTCGTAATCGGCCAGCGCATTCAGCTCATCGGCAATATCCGCCGGCGCCGCGATGCTGGTCGTCTGGCTTTCCGGGCCGATACCGTGGGTGGCGAGGTTGTCGCGCACAGTCGCCGCGCGCTGATCGGCGATCGCCGCGAAGTCCACTTTCACCAGCGGGTCGACCTTGTAGGTATAATATTGCGGCCCCTCGACCTTCGGCGCCACGACTGCCCGTCGCACCGGCGCCGGTGCCGGCTCCCGCTGAAACTCCCGTTCATGATACTGCTGACGGCCGAAAAGACGGTCGAGAAAATTCTGCGCGGGAGCGGGCTGGACGCCAAGCGTGGCGGCCATGCAAAGAGCCGCACCAAGTGTCGAGCCCACCTTGACCAGATGTCGCTGCATGATCCCCCGCTTGTTTCGCCGCCGCTTCGTGATTCACTATAGCGAGCGATGGCGCTGCCGCAAAATCGGCACAACCCGCCTGCCCGCTCTTTCACACGCTATAGTTACACCGGCGCCACACGAGCCACCGGCCGGCTGCGGAACCAGCTCGCCAGCGTATAGCCCGAAATCAGGTGCCAGATACCCCACCATGCCGCCACGATCGCCATCCCGCCAAGGCCGTTGAAGAAGGCGAAGACCAGCGCCAGGCCGAGGCCGGAATTCTGGATGCCCGTCTCGATCGAGATCGCCCGCCGCTCCGGCTCAGCCATTCCGCCAAGCGCCGCGATGACATATCCGCCCGCCAGTGCCAGCGCATTATGCAGGAAGACCAGCCAGGCCACGGTGCCGACATGGGCGATGAATATCTGCCAGTTGGCGACCAGCGCCCCTACGAGAAAGAGCGCGAAAATCACCAGTGAAGCCAGTCGCAGGGGTTTGCGCAGCCGCGCGGCCAGTATTGGCAGGAAAGCGCTGACCAGCATGCCCGTCACGATCGGCAGGACGAGGAGAAAGAGCATCGTCACCATCATTTCGCCCGTCGCGACGCTCGTCTCCCGCACCAGTGTCGCGGTGGGCGGATAGAGCGAACTCCACAATGCGAAGTTGAAGGGCGTCGCGAACATGGCAAGCACGGTGGCCGCCCCCGTCAGGCTGACGGAAAGCGCGACATTGCCACGCGCATGATGGGTGAGGAAATTCGACATGTTGCCGCTCGGGCAAGCCGCTACCAGAAACAGGCCGAGCGCGATGCTGGCCGGCGGTTGCAGCAGCCAGACAAGTGCCAGCGTCACCGCCGGAAGGTAGAGGAACTGCGCCGCGAAGCCGAGGACCAAAGCCCGCGGCGTTCGCAGCAGGTCGCGAAAATCCGTAAGGCGCAAATCCAGCGCCACGCCGAATATGACGAGCGCGATGATGGCGTTCAACGCAGCCATGGCGCCCGGGTCGAAGTTCAGCGTTACCTGATCGATCGCCTGCATGATCCCTCCGCCACGCGGCGGCTCAGTAGCAGCTTCCGCATTCGCCCGCCAGAGAAGCGCCGTTGGTCAGCGCGGCGCGGCGATGATCACCGCTGCGCCGGCCAGCGCCAGAGTCGCGCCGGCAATGTCCCAGCGGTCTGGCGAAAACCCCTCGAAGAAGCGCAGCCACAGCAGCGAGGCGACGATGTAGATTCCGCCATAGGCAGCGTAGGTGCGCCCGGCGGCCGGGCTGTCCACCAGTGCAAGCATCAGCGCGAAGATCGAAAGGACGACCAGTCCCGGCACCAGCCACAGCACCGGCTTGCCCAGTTTCAGCCAGGCGAAGAACGCATAGCAGCCGGCAATTTCCGCCGCGGCGGCAAGCGCAAAGAATATCATGTTCTTCATTTCATGCCCTTGCCACGCATTTGGTTAACCGGCGACGGCCGGGAATAGCACAACATTAACCATGCACTGCAACAATGCGGTCGTTCCTTGCTGTTTCACGAGTTCTGTTCATGCGTTCCTCCGTGCTTGCCGCCCTCGGTTTCGCCACCCTCCTGGGCGCCTGCGCCCAGCGGCCCGATGTTTCCCACACCGTTCCGGTCATGTCGTTTGCAGCCGAGACCCCCGCGCCGCCGCTGCTGCGCTTCGGCAGCGGAAATGCATTCGCGCATCCCGGCGGGCTTGCCGGACGCATATTGACGGTCGGCAGCGTGGCCGATCTCAAGCTGGCCCAGAAGGAAGTGGTGCTCACCTTCGATGACGGGCCGGTGGCCGGAAAGACGCGCGCCATCCTCGATGCGCTGGACAAAGAGGGCGTCAAGGCGACCTTCCTCATGGTCGGCCAGATGGCGCAGGCCCACCCTGCCCTCGTGCGCGAAGTGGCTGCACGCGGCCATTCCATCGGCACCCACACCCAGAACCATGCCAATCTGGCAACGGTCGGCTTCGAGCGGGCGACGCAGGAGATCGACAACGGTCGGCGCAGCGTCGCCGCCGCACTCGTGCCTATGGGAACGCGCGCGGCCCCTTTCTTCCGCTTTCCTTATCTGGCCGACACCGCCGCGCTGCGTCGTCATCTCGCCATGCAAGGCATTGTGGTGGTCGATCCCACCGTGGATTCGAAGGACTATTTCGTCTCCACGCCCGAACAGGTCCGAAAGCGCACCATCGCCGCGCTGGAGGCCAAAGGCTCCGGCATCGTCCTGTTCCATGACCTGCACCAGCGCACGGTCGCGATGCTGCCGTCGTTCCTGGACGATCTGAAGGCGCGCGGCTTCAAGGTCGTGCATCTCGCACCGCGCGGCAATTCGAGCAATCCGCTGCTGTCGGCGGCGCTCGACTGGTGACGCTACCACATGGTGCGTGCGGCGCGTTGCGGCCAGTCGGTATCATAGTGCTCGCCGTCGATCGCACCCTTGCTCGTCCGCGCGAGTATCTGCCCCGGCGTCGGCAATGACTGCGCCGGCACCTGGCGAGACGGATCCCACAGGTTGGAGCGCTTGATGGCGCGCGCGCACTGGAAATAGACGGCCTCGATGGTGATCACCACCACAGCGCGCGGCTCCTTGCCCTCGACCGCATGTTCCGCGCAAAGTGTCTTGTCGGCCGTCACGACGGCGCGTCCATTCACGCGCAGCGTGGTTCCCGAGCCCGGGATCAGGAAGAGAAGCCCGACCCGGCCGTCGCGCACGATATTGCGCAGCGTATCGACGCGATTATTGCCGTGCCTGTCCGGCATATGAAGCGTGCGGTCGTCCACGACGCGCACGAAGCCGGCCAGATCGCCGCGCGGCGAGCAGTCGAGCCCCTCGGGGCCGGCCGTCGCCATCGCGACGAACGGCGATGCCTCGATCAGCGCCCTGTATTCCGGAATGAGCCGGTCGAGTTCCTTTACAAGTGAGGTTTCGCCGGGCTTTCCGTAGATCGCCTCCAGCTCCGCAATGCTGCCGATCGTTTCCATCCAGTCGCCTGCCTTCCCGTTGAGAACGAGATCTTATCGCTCGCGTCGCAGGCCCTTGGCGGCGAGTTCGTCCAGATAGACCGCCCATCGGGCGTCGCGCTCGCGACCGAGTTCCGCCAGATAGTCCCACGAGAATATCCCGCTATCATGACCGTCGTCGAAACCGATCCGCACCGCATAATTGCCCACCGGCTCGATCCGCGCGATGGCGACATCCTTCTTGCCGCCGACCGTCACCCTCTGCTCCGGTGAATGGCCCTGCACCTCGGCCGAGGGCGACATCACGCGCAGCATTTCCGCCGTCAGCTCGAAATGGGTTTCCGCATCGAAGACCACGGATAGTTGCTTTCGGTCCCTGCTCACCCGCAATTCCTTTGGCGCTTGCATCAACCTGCCTTCTCGATGATGCCGCGGCGAATGGCGCCGCCGGCAAAAGGTTCCACCCTGTTGCCAAATGCTCTAGGTGTGTGAACATGGTTGAAACACCACGTTCAGGACACGACATAAAGCCCATGCTTGCCCGACATCAATATATGGTTGCCCCGCCTCGACAGGAGATGATCGATCCGTTCGGTCGGGCGATCAGCTATCTGCGCGTGTCGGTCACGGATCGCTGCGACTTCCGCTGCACCTATTGCATGGCGGAGGACATGACTTTCCTGCCCAAGCGCGACCTGCTGACGCTCGAGGAACTGGACCGGCTCTGCACCGTGTTCATCGGAAAGGGGGTGCGCAAGCTCCGTCTCACGGGCGGCGAGCCGCTGGTACGCAAGAATGTGATGCATCTGATCGCCCAGCTTTCGCGGCACCTCGAAAGCGGGGCGCTGGACGAGCTGACCCTGACCACCAATGGCTCGCAGCTGGCGCGCTTCGCCGGCGATCTGGCGACGCTCGGCGTGCGCCGCATCAACGTGTCCCTCGACACGCTGGACCCGGTCAAATTCCGCGAGATCACTCGTTGGGGCGATCTCGATCGCGTGATGAAGGGCATCGATGCCGCGCAGGATGCCGGCATCCATGTCAAGCTGAACGCGGTGGCCCTCAAGGGCTTCAACGATGCCGAGATCCCCGGCCTGATGCGTTGGGCGCACGGGCGCGGCATGGATATGACGGTCATCGAGACCATGCCGATGGGCGAGATCGACGTCGACCGCACCGACCAGTATCTGCCGCTGTCGAAACTGCGCGCGGACCTGTCGCGCGAATTCACGCTGACCGATATCCCCTTCCGCACCGGCGGCCCGGCCCGCTACGTGAATGTGGAAGAAACCGGCGGCAAGCTGGGCTTCATCACCCCGCTCACGCATAATTTCTGCGAGAGCTGCAACCGCGTGCGCCTCACCTGCACCGGCACCCTCTATATGTGCCTCGGCCAGGAGGACGCCGCCGACCTTCGCGCCCCGCTGCGCGCCTCCGAGGGCGACGAATTGCTGTCGCAGGCGATCGACGAAGCCATCGGCCGCAAGCCCAAGGGGCACGACTTCATCATCGACCGCCAGACCCGGAGGCCCGCCGTGTCGCGCCATATGAGCGTCACCGGCGGCTGACCGGCCAACAGGCCGAACCGAACTCCCTATCTGGCCCGATTGCACTCCGCCTCGCAGCCCCATAATGGCTGCAAGGTCGCATTCCCGATTCTGCCGAGACGGAATGCTCCAGGAGCCGGGCTGATGGCGCTCTCAAGCAATATGCGGGGTGCGTTGTTCATGACGTTGGCCATGTCGGCCTTCACGATAAACGACGCGATTGCGAAACATGTTGCCGATGTGATGAACATCGGCCAGCTCATCTTCGTCCGTGGCGCCTTCGCCACCGTCATGATCGGAACGCTGGCCTGGGCGAGCGGCGCGTTCCGCGGCGGCGCCTGGTATTCACATCCGATGGTGTGGCTGCGTGCGGCAGGCGATCTCGCCGCCTCGGTCACCTTCCTGCTTGCCCTGTCGCGAATGCCGCTCGCCAATGTCTCCGCCGTGCTGCAGTCGCTGCCGCTTGCGGTCACCATGGGGGCCGCTCTCTTCCTTGGCGAACCCGTCGGCTGGCGGCGCTGGATCGCCATCGTCGTCGGTTTCGCCGGCGTGATGATCGTCGTGCGGCCCGGTTTCGAGGGCTTCGACGCCTATGCGATCTATGCGCTTCTCTGCGTCCTCTTCTGCGTCGTGCGCGACCTCGCCACGCGCCGCCTGCCTCCGCACATACCGTCATTGCTGGTCGCCACGGTCACGGCCGGCTGCATCGGCGCTTTCGGCGGCCTGATGACCGTTCCGCTCGGTGGCTGGACCCCGATGGACTGGCGCACCACGGGCGAGCTCGCCATCGCGGCCGTGCTGCTCATCACCGGCTATCAGTTCATCATCAAGGCCATGCGCGAAGGCGACATTTCCTTTGTCGCGCCGTTCCGCTACACGGCGCTCGTCTGGGCCATTACACTGGGCATGGTCATGTTCGGCGACATTCCGGACCTTGCCATGATCCTGGGCTCCGCACTGGTCATCGCTTCCGGCATCTACACGCTCTATCGCGAGCGCAAGCGCGGAGCGACAAGGCCGGCGGCGGAGACGACCGTCGTCGCGATGACGCCGGACGGCAACTGAGGCAGCAGTCCACAGCGCGTGCAATTCGTCGTTTGACAATTGCACGCGCTTCGATTGTTTACATGTTAACGAGATCACAGGGCGCGAAATGCAGCAGAAACTCGCCAACGAGCGCAGGGCACCGGCAACCACGACACTTGTTGTCATGGCGGCCACCGGCGCGCTGGCGATGAATATCTTCCTGCCTTCGCTCCCCGGCATGGCGCGCTATTTCGACACCAGCTATGCCGTCGTGCAGCTTACCGTGTCCCTCTATCTGGCCGCGACGGCAGTTCTCCAGCTCGTCATCGGCCCGCTGTCTGACCGCTACGGGCGCAAGCCCGTCCTGATGGTGGCGCTGACGATCTTCCTCATCAGCACATTGGCGGCGATCTTTGCGCCGACGATCGAGACGCTGATCGTCTGCCGCCTCTTCCAGGCATCGGCGGCGGCGGGAATGGTGCTGTCGCGCGCCATCGTCCGCGACACCGTCAACCATATAGACGAGGCGGCCAGCAAGATCGGCTATGTGACGATGGGCATGGCGCTGGTGCCGATGATCGGGCCCGTCATCGGCGGCGTGGCGGACGAGGCGTTCGGCTGGAAATCGACATTCATCCTGACATTCGGCTTCGGCCTGCTGGCCATGTCGCTCGTCGCCTACGACCTCAAGGAAACGAACCTGCACCGCTCGGCCAGCCTCAGGGCGCAGATCGCCGCCTATCCGGAATTGCTGACGTCGCGCCGCTTCTGGGGCTATACGCTGACGGCGGCGTTCGGCTCAGGCTCCTTCTTTGCCTTTCTGGGCGGTGGTCCCTTCGTCGCCACGGAAATGCTGGGCCTCTCGCCGTCGCAATATGCGCTCTATTTCGCCATCCTGTCCTTCGGCTATATGATCGGCAACTTCATTTCCGGCCGGTTTTCACGCCGCATCGGCAACAATCCGATGATGCTGATCGGCAATGTTCTCGGCGTCTTCGGCGTCCTCGCCGCGCTCGTCCTGCTCTGGCTGGGCTATTTCCACGCCGCGACGATGTTCAGTCCGATCTTCTTCGTGGGCTTCGGCAACGGGATGACGCTGCCCAACGCCAATGCCGGACAGGTGAGCGTGAGACCACATCTGGCCGGCTCGGCCTCCGGCCTCGGCGGCACCATCCAGATCAGTTGCGGCGCCATACTGGCCTTCCTGGGAGCTGCCCTGCTCTCGGTCGAGGCAGGTCCGCAGCCACTGTTCCTCCTGATGCTCGCCTCATCCACGACCGCTGTGGCTGCCTCCTTCTATGTCATATATGTGAACCGGAAGGCTGCGGACCGCGGAGAGCTCTAGAGCCGCGGACGACTGCCGGAGAGTACCGGGAGAGGATGATTGATGCAGCGCGTGCTTGGCGTCACCGGCTGGAAGAATTCGGGCAAGACCACGCTTGTCGAGCGCCTCGTGGCGGAACTGACGGCGCGCGGCTGGAAGATCTCCACCGTCAAGCACGCGCATCACGCCTTCGAGATCGACCATCAGGGCACCGATTCCTTCCGGCATCGCGCCGCCGGCGCATCCGAAGTGGCGATCGTCTCATCGAACCGATGGGCGCTCATGCATGAGCTGCGCGGCGAGAACGAGCCGCCGCTGGCCGATATACTGGCCCGCCTCTCCCTCTGCGATCTGGTGATCGTGGAAGGCTACAAGCGCGACCATCATGCAAAGATCGAGGTACGGCGCAGCGCAGCGCGCGACACCACGCCGCTCGCCACCGCCGACCCCACTATCGTCGCCGTCGCGGCAGATCATCCGGTCACCGGAAGCGAGGTTCCCGTATTCGGCATCGACGACATTCGCGGGATCGCGGATTTCGCCGAGCGCGCCGCCGGCCTTCGCCCAAGCTGAAACTGCCGCTCCGGCAACTGATAGCGGTTGCAATATTGCGTGAAACGATGGGAATATCCCTTTCAGGGCGCGGGCTTGGACCGCGCGACAATGAGACGCCGCACAGGGGACGGCGCGATTTCGAAAGGACCGACATGCGTTTCTCCACGCACATTCTTCTCGCCGCCACGGCTGCACTGGGTATCGCCATGGGCGCCGCACAGGCGCAGGACGCAACCAAGATCAAGATCGGGACGGAAGGTGCCTATCCGCCCTTCAACAACCTGACTTCCGACGGAACGCTTGAAGGCTTCGACATCGACATCGCCCGCGCGCTTTGCGAGGAGATGAAGGCCGAATGCGAATTCGTCACGCAGGATTGGGACGGCATCATCCCTGCCCTTCAGGCCAAGCGTTTCGACGCCATCATCGCTTCCATGTCGATCACCGACGAGCGCAAGCAGCAGGTCGATTTCACCGATCCCTATTATGCCAATTCGCTGGTCTTCATCGCCCCGAAAGACCAGACCTTCGACGCCGCCAATGTCGGCAGAAAGGCGATCGGCGTGCAGGAAGGCACGATCGCGGCATCCTTTGCCGAAACCACCTACAAGGACGCGGATGTGAAGGCATATCCGTCGCAGCTCGAGGCCTGGGCCGACCTTGCCAATGGCCGCGTCGACGCCGTGCTGGCCGACTTCGGCGTGCAATATGGCTGGATTAACAGCCCGGACGGCGAGTGCTGCGAATTCAAGGGCGAATCCGTGAGCAGCGATGACAGGATCGGCATCGCCATCCGCAAGGGCGACACCGCTCTCGCGGAGCGCTTCAACACCGCGATCAAGGCGATCCGTGAAAACGGCAAATATGCCGAGATCAACAAGAAGTATTTTCCCTTCGATATTTACGGGGAATAATTCAAGCGATGGTCGAAGAGGCTGCTGGATCGGAACCAACCTGCCGTCCGACAGCCTTTTTCGCGTCGGAAGTACCTGACCGGTTGGCAGGTTGATGGAGCAGGCGCTCGCTCTGTTGGGTTTCGGTGAAGGCGGCTGGGGGGCGCAGATCGTCTCCGGCATCGGCGTGACCGTCTCGCTGGCGCTCGCCACATTGCCGGTCGGGCTCCTGCTCGGCTTCCTGGTGGCGCTCGCCAAGCAGTCCGGCGAGCCCTCGCTGCGGCTCGCCGCCAATATCTACACTACCATCTTTCGTGGCCTGCCGGAGCTGCTGACGCTCTTCCTGGTCTTCTACGGCGCGCAGATCGGCATCCAGCAGTTCCTTGCCGCGATCGGCGCTGAGACGCGGATCGAGATCAATGCCTTCGCCGCCGGCATGGTCGCGCTCGGCGTGGTCTTCTCCTCCTATGCGAGCGAGGTCTTCCTGTCGGCCTTTCGCGCCATTCCGCGCGGGCAGTATGAGGGCGGCTATGCGATCGGCCTGACGCCGGGGCAGACGATGCGGCTGGTGATCCTGCCGCAGCTCGTCCGCATCGCACTTCCCGGACTGGCGAACCTCTGGCTCACCTTGCTCAAGGATACCGCTCTGGTCTCGGTCATTGGCCTTTCCGACATCCTGCGGCAGGCGGGCGTCGCCGCGCGCGTCACCCGCGAAGCCCTTCTTTTCTTCGGCACCGCCTGCCTGATCTATCTCGTTCTGGCGGTCCTTTCCTCCGTCGTGATCGGCTGGATTGAGAACTGGTCCCGCAGGGCCGAGGTGCGGCGATGAGCATGGAAGCGGTCGAGCGCCCTGCCCCGCCACCGCGCAGCTGGTCGCGCCAGCGTGTGGCGGGCTGGCTGCTCACGGGCCTGTGGATCCTGTGCGGCGTAGGAATCGCGCTGTTCCTCGCGCGTGCATGGAACCCGGAGCTGTTCGACCGCTACGCGCCGGCCTATCTGTCCGGCCTGTGGGTCACGATCCAGCTCGTGGCGATCTCCGTGGCCCTCGGCGCACTCCTGTCGGTGCCGGTCGCCTTTGCGCGCATGTCTGGCAACAGGCTGCTGAACTGGCCGGCTTACGCCTATGTCTATTTCTTCCGCGGCACGCCGCTGATCGCCCAGACCTTCCTGGTCTATTACGGCTTGGGGTCGTTGCGCCCACAGCTCGAAGCGATCGGTCTGTGGACCTTCTTCCGCGAGGCCTGGTATTGCGCGCTCTTCGCTTTCACGCTGAACACGGCGGCCTATCAGGCTGAGATTCTGCGCGGCGCAATCCAGTCGCTGCCGCGCGGGCAGTGGGAGGGTGCCGCCTCGCTCGGCCTTTCGAAGGCCCTGACCTTTCGCAAGATCATCCTGCCGCAGGCGCTGATCGTCGCGCTCCGCCCCTATGGCAACGAGATCGTGCTCATGATCAAGGGCTCGGCCATCGTCGCCATCATCACCGTCTACGACCTGATGGGCGAAACGCGCCGCGCCTATTCGCGCACCTTCGACTTCCAGACCTATATCTGGGCCGCGCTCATCTACCTTGCGATCGTGGAAACGCTCAGACACATTATCGACTGGGTCGAGCGGCGGATCACCCGGCATCTCGTTCGCTGAAATTCAAAAAGACAATATCATCAGGAGATTGGGCGTAATGGCTAAGGTGGCATTCATTGGCTTGGGCGTGATGGGCTATCCCATGGCGGGCCATCTGGCGCGCAAGGGCGGCCACGCGGTGACGGTCTACAACCGCACCGCGGAGAAGGCACGCAAATGGGCCGATGAATATGGCGGGCGGCATGCGCCGACCCCCGCCGCGGCCGCCGAGGGCGCCGACTTCGTCTTCGCCTGCGTGGGCAATGACGATGATCTGCGCGCCGTCACCCTCGGCCCCGACGGCGCATTCCAGGGCATGGCGAAGGGGGCGGTCTTCATCGACAACACCACCGCTTCAGCCGACATCGCCCGCGAGCTTGCGGCGGAAGCCGCCGCGCACGGCTTCGGCTTCGTCGACGCGCCCGTATCCGGCGGGCAGGCAGGCGCGGAAAACGGCGTGCTCACCGTCATGTGCGGCGGCGAGAAGGCGGATTTCGAAAGAGCGAAGCCCATCATCGATGCCTTCGCGCGCATGGTCGGCCTGATGGGACCGGCCGGCGCCGGCCAACTCACAAAGATGGTCAACCAGATCTGCATTGCCGGCCTCGTCCAGGGCCTGTCCGAGGGCATCCATTTCGCCGGAAAGGCCGGCCTCGACATCCAGGCCGTCATCGACGTGATCTCCAAGGGTGCGGCCGGCTCATGGCAGATGGAGAACCGCCACAAGACCATGATGGAAGGCAAATACGACTTTGGCTTCGCGGTGGACTGGATGCGCAAGGATCTCGCCATCTGTCTCGCCGAAGCCGACCGCAACGGCGCGGGCCTGCCCGTGACCGCGCTGGTCGACCAGTTCTACAAGGATGTGCAGCAGATGGGCGGCAGCCGCTGGGACACGTCGGCGCTTCTCGCCCGGCTGGAAAGATAGGCCATGCTGGCGCGGGGCTCGACTGCGGCCGAGATCCTCGCGCATCTTCGCTCGCTCGCCTCGGAAGAGAACCGGCAGGGCATGCAGCGCTACGGCATCCGCATCGAACGGGTGCTGGGCATCTCGCATGGCGTGCAACGCGACATTGCGAAGACGATCGGCCGCAACCATGAGCGGGCCTTCGAACTATGGGCCTCCGATGTGACGGAAGCCCAGTTCATCGCTGCACGGACGGCGGACCCGGCGCGCTTCACCGTTCAGGACGCGCGCGACTGGGCGGCAAGCTTCGATTCCTGGGACATTGTCGACGGCGTCTCCGACCTTTTCGTCGACACCGCCTTCTGGCGTGAGCTGATCGCGGAATTTGCGCCCGACGAGCGCGAATTCGTCCGCCGCACCGCCTTTGCGATGATCGCGTGGGCGACCATCCATCGCAAAAAGGAACCCGACGAGACCTTCGTGGACTTCCTTCCTCTCATCGAGAAACACGCCACAGACCCGCGCAATTTCGTGCGCAAGGCGGTGAACTGGGCGCTGCGCTCCATCGGCAAGCGCTCCGCTTTCCTTCATGCAAGGGCTGTCGAGACCGCGACACGGCTTGCAGCGCAGGACGACAAGACCGCGCGCTGGAACGGCAAGGATGCGCTGCGCGAATTGACCAGCAAGGCCACGACAGAACGAATCGCGGCGCGGGAAGCACGCCGCGCCGCGAAGAAATGACAGCCCGCGAGGGCCGGCTGACAGCCTAGCTGTTCTGGACCTGCTCGACGGCCGTTGCGAGCAGCTCGAGCATCTTGGTGCGGATATCCTCGTCGGACAGGGCCACGCCAGCCGCATCGAGGTCGGCCCGGACCTTGCGGAACACGTCGTCGTCGCCGGCTTCCTCGAAATCGGCGCGCACGACCTCTTTGGCGTAGCTTTCAGCGTCGTCACCCGTCTTGCCGAGCATTTCGGCAGTCCACAGGCCGAGCAGCTTGTTGCGGCGCGCGGTCGCCTTGAACTTCAGTTCTTCATCAAAGGCGAACTTGCGCTCGAAACCTTCTTCGCGGTCCTTCATGCTGCTCATCGCAGGTCCTCCTTGGGGGAAATCATCGTCCGTCACCGGATATGGGTTCGGCGAGCAGAAACCAAAAGGGCGCAGCCCGGTCAAGCGGCCACGGCACATCCCTGCGGCAATTCGCGTTCCCAAAGCGGTTGATCGTGCCTTTTGCCGATTGAGCAACAGATAGGATTGGGATAGACGGCGGGAGAGTAATGCAAGCGGCGGCGATACGCCGCGCTCCCGACGGCCCCGCCGTCGCCAATCCTAGAGAGTGCCATGAACCGCAGGCGCCGCATTTACGAAGGCAAGGCCAAGATTCTTTACGAAGGCCCCGAGCCGGGTACGCTTATCCAGTTCTTCAAGGACGACGCGACCGCCTTCAACAAGAAGAAGCACGAGGTCGTCGATGGCAAGGGTGTGCTCAACAACCGCATTTCCGAGCACATCTTCAACCATCTGAACCGGATGGGCATCCCCACCCACTTCATCCGCCGGCTCAATATGCGCGAGCAGCTGATCAAGGAAGTGGAGATCATTCCGCTCGAGGTCGTGGTGCGCAACATCGCCGCCGGCTCGCTGGCCAAGCGGCTCGGCATCGAGGAAGGCACCGTGCTGCCGCGCTCGATCATCGAATTCTACTACAAGGCCGATGCGCTGGACGACCCGATGGTGTCGGAAGAGCACATCACCGCCTTCGGCTGGGCGAGCCCGCAGGAGATCGACGACATCATGGCGCTCGCCATCCGCGTCAACGATTTCCTCTCCGGCCTCTTCCTCGGCGTCGGCATCCAGCTCGTCGATTTCAAGATCGAATGCGGCCGCCTGTTCGAGGGCGACATGATGCGCGTCGTCGTCGCCGACGAGATCTCGCCGGATTCCTGCCGCCTCTGGGACGTCGCCACGCAGGACAAGCTGGACAAGGACCGCTTCCGCCGCGACATGGGCGGGCTGGTGGAGGCCTATCAGGAGGTCGCCCGCCGCCTCGGCATCATGAACGAGAACGAGGCGCCGCGATCCGGCCCGGTCCTCGTCGCTTCCAACAAGGACGACAAGGGCAGCATCCACTAGGCTGCCCTTCCTCCCTCGAACCTGCATTCAGCACGGAGCACAGCCAGTTCCATGAAGGCCCGCATCACCGTAACGCTCAAGAACGGCGTACTCGACCCGCAGGGAAAGGCGATCGAGGGCGCGCTGTCCGGCCTGGGCTTTTCCGGCGTCGATTCCGTCCGCCAGGGCAAGGTGTTCGACATCGAGCTGGCTTCGACCGACCGCGCCACCGCCGAGGCCGAGCTGAAGGCCATGTGCGACAAGCTTCTGGCGAATACGGTGATTGAGAACTATTCTGTCAGCATCGACTAGGCCGCGGAGACGGCAATGCCGGAAGTCACCAACGAGCTAATCTACGAACTCACGAAGCGCATGCATCATGAGCTTTCTGAAGTTCGGCAGGATGTTGGTGATGTGAAACGCCTGGAACTGCGTGAACTGGCCGAGAAGGCCCAATTCTCATACGAGCCGCCAAAGACATGAAATCCGCCGTCGTCCTCCTTCCCGGCCTCAACCGCGACCGCGACATGATCGCGGCGCTGACCAGCATCGGCGGCAGGCCGCCGCTGACCATCTGGCAGACCGACACGGAAATTCCCGATGTCGACCTGATCGTCATTCCGGGCGGCTTTTCCTATGGCGACTACCTGCGTTGCGGCGCGATCGCCGCGCGCATGCCGGTCATGCGTGCCGTCGCCGAAAAGGCGGCGCAGGGCGTGCTCGTCATGGGCGTGTGCAACGGCTTCCAGATCCTGCTCGAAGCCAGCCTGCTGCCCGGCGCGCTGATGCGCAACGCCTCGCTGAAATTCGTCTGCCGCGAGGTGAAGCTGGAGGTCGCCAACGCGCAGACGCCGTTCACGCGCCACTACAGCCAAGGCCAGATCATCCGCTGCCCCGTCTCGCATCATGACGGCAATTATTTCACCGATGCCGAAACTCTCGCGCGCCTTGAGGGCGAAAACCGCGTCGTCTTCCGCTATGCCGAAGGCACGAACCCCAACGGGTCGCTGAACGACATTGCCGGCATCGTCAGCGAGCACGGCAATGTGCTGGGTCTCATGCCGCATCCGGAGAACCTGATCGAAGTCGCCCATGGCGGCAGCGACGGACGCGCACTCTTCGAAAGCCTGCTGGACCACGCGGCATGATACGTCGCATCGGCGGCCTCGCTCTCGTCCTGTTTGCGATGGCTGGCTGCCAATCGGCGCCTCGGCCATCGGACAATATCTCACGCCCCGGCGACAATTCGGCGCTTTCCACCATGGAGCGCATCGCCGTCGCCTCGCAGAAATGCTGGTTCGGCGGCAAGAACGGCGCCTTTGCGGGCCTCGCGCTCTCGCCGGAACTGACATCCCATTCCGGGAAGCCGCGTATTCTGGCCGTGCCGCGCGGCAATGTCGGCGGCCTCCCCAAGCTCGTCGTCGAAGCCACGGGCAAGCCGGCGCGCCTCAACGCCTATGGCCCGCTGATGAGCGGCGCGCAGGCGTCGCAGATCTCGTCCGACATCCACAGATGGGCTTCCGGCGACGCCGCCTGCGGCGCGAGGGCATGAGGTGGGCCCGGCGCTGACCTGGCTCGGCCTTCTGCTCGCTCTGGCGGGGCTGATCCTTCAGTTCTCGCTCACCATTCCGGCAGCGCTTGACGCCGGCCGCAGCCTTCCCGGCGCACTTGTCTTCTTCTTCTCTTTCTTCACGATCCTCACCAATATCGCGGTCGTGCTCACCTTTGTTGCTGCGATCCTCGATGGACGCCGGCTCGCCTTCTTCGCGCGCCCGACCGTCCGCGCCGGCGTGGCCGTAGCGATCGCCGTCGTCTCGATCGTCTATGCCACGATCCTCGCGCCTCTCTGGAGCCCGCAGGGCCTGTTCTTCATTGCCGATGCGACGCTGCATTATGTCACGCCGGTGCTCTACGCCGCCTGGTGGTTTCTCGTCGGGCGCGACGGCAGCACGCGGCTGGCGAACCTGCCGCTCTGGCTAGCTTACCCCCTCGCCTATCTGGCCTTTGCGCTGGTGCGCTCGCCCATTGCCGACGAGGTGCCCTACCCCTTCCTCGACTATATGACGAATGGCTGGGCATCCGTGCTGGCTGCAAGCGCCATGATGTTCGCACTTTTTGTCGTGCTGGGAGTTGTCGCAGTCATGCTCGACAGGCTACCTGCACCTCACCGACCCATTCTCCCAAACGCCCGGACGCCATGACCATTCGCAACGACATCCCCATCACGCCCGAGCTCATCGCCTCGCACGGCCTGAAGCCGGATGAGTACCAGCGCATTCTGGACCTGATAGGCCGCGAGCCGAGCTTCACCGAGCTCGGCATCTTCTCGGCCATGTGGAACGAGCATTGTTCCTACAAGAGCTCCAAGAAGTGGCTGCGCACGCTGCCCACCAAGGGGCCGCGCGTCATCCAGGGACCGGGCGAAAATGCCGGCGTCGTCGACATCGGCGACGGCGATGCGGTCGTCTTCAAGATGGAGAGCCACAACCACCCCTCCTATATCGAGCCCTATCAGGGGGCGGCGACCGGCGTGGGCGGCATATTGCGCGACGTCTTCACCATGGGTGCGCGGCCGATCGCTGCCATGAACGCGCTGCGCTTCGGCGCGCCGGACCATCCGAAGACGAAGCATCTGGTTGCCGGCGTGGTGGCTGGCGTCGGCGGTTACGGCAATTCGTTCGGCGTGCCCACCGTTGGCGGCGAGGTGAACTTCGACGCCCGCTACAATGGCAATATCCTCGTCAACGCCTTCGCCGCCGGCCTCGCCAAAACCGACGCCATCTTCTACTCCAAGGCCGAGGGCGTCGGCCTGCCCGTCGTCTATCTCGGCGCCAAGACCGGCCGCGACGGCGTCGGCGGCGCGACCATGGCCTCGGCCGAGTTCGACGATTCGATCGAGGAGAAGCGCCCCACCGTGCAGGTGGGCGATCCCTTCACCGAAAAGTGCCTGCTGGAAGCCTGCCTCGAACTGATGGCATCGGGCGCCGTCATCGCCATCCAGGACATGGGAGCCGCCGGCCTCACCTGTTCGGCCGTGGAGATGGGCGCCAAGGGCGACCTCGGCATCGAGCTCGACCTGGACAAGGTGCCGGTGCGCGAGGAGCGCATGAGCGCCTATGAGATGATGCTGTCGGAGAGCCAGGAGCGCATGCTGATGGTGCTGCGCCCCGAAAAAGAGGCCGAGGCCGAAGGCATCTTCCGCAAATGGGGGCTCGACTTCGCCATTGTCGGCCACACGACCGACGATTTGCGCTTCCGCATCCTCCATCAGGGCGAAGAGGTCGCGAACCTGCCGATCAAGGAACTGGGCGATGAGGCGCCGGAATATGACCGCCCCTGGGTGGAGTCTGCCGCGCGCCCTGCCCTCGCCGCCGGCGACGTGCCGCAGGCCGACATAGCCGATGCGCTGCTGAAGCTCGTCGGCAGCCCCAACCTGTCCAGCCGCCGCTGGGTCTGGGAGCAGTATGACACACTGATCCAGGGCAATTCGATCCAGCGGCCGGGCGGCGACGCCGGCGTGGTGCGCGTCGAAGGCCATCCGACCAAGGCGCTCGCCTTCTCCTCGGACGTGACGCCGCGCTATGTCGAGGCCGATCCGTTCGAAGGCGGCAAGCAGGCGGTGGCCGAGTGCTGGCGCAACCTCACCGCCACCGGGGCGGAGCCGCTGGCCGCGACCGACAACCTCAATTTCGGCAATCCCGAGCGGCCCGAGATCATGGGGCAACTGGTGAAGGCGATCCAGGGCATCGGCGAAGCCTGCCGCGCTCTGGATTTCCCCATCGTGTCGGGCAATGTCTCGCTCTACAACGAGACCAACGGCGTCGCGATCCTGCCCACGCCGACCATTGGCGGCGTCGGCCTCATCCCGGATTGGACGCATGCGGCGCGGGCCTCCTTCGCCGCCGCCGGCGAGATCCTCCTGCTGGTCGGCGCACCGGAAGGCTGGGGCGGCCACCTCGCCCAGTCCATCTACATGCGCGACCTGCATGGCCGCTCCGACGGCCCGCCGCCGCCGGTCGACCTCGCCCATGAGCGTGCCGTCGGCGATTTCGTGCGTGGGCTTGTCCGCGATGGTGTCGCCACCGCCGTGCATGACCTGTCGGATGGCGGCCTTGCGGTCGCCGTCGCGGAAATGGCAATGGCGTCGGGCATCGGCGCGAGCATCGACCTGCCCGGCGGCGCGGATCCGGTTGCCGTCTGGTTCGGCGAGGATCAGGGCCGCTACCTGGTGACGATCCGCGACGATGCGGACCTGCTGCGCGGCATCGGCGACAAGGCGCGTGCCGGCGGGTTCATGGCTCACCGCATCGGCACGACGGACGGCACGGAATTGAAACTTGCCGGGGCGCGTGCGATATCGGTGGCGGAACTCGAGACCGCGCACGAGGCGTGGTTCCCCGGTTTCATGGATAGCTGACGGAGCCGCTCAATGCCCATGGATTCACACGACATCGAGCGCATGATCAAGGAAGCCTTCCCCGACGCGCAGGTCTCCATCCGCGACCTCGCAGGCGATGGCGACCACTATGCGGCCGAGGTCGTCTCCGAAGCCTTCCGCGGCAAGACGCGCGTCCAACAGCACCAGATGGTCTATGAGGCGCTGCAGGGGCATATGGGCGGCGCATTGCACGCGCTCGCGCTCCAGACCAGCGCACCCAAATAGCTCTTCGAGGCGGATCATGTCGCTTGTCGACGAAGTCGTCAGGAACGTGCTGGACGGCATCTTGCGGGAAGTCGGCAAGACAGTCGGAACAGGCAAGCGCTCGCGCCGCCGCAAGCGCAGCCTGACACCGACCGAACGGCTCAGACGGATCGAGAAACTGCTCAAGCCGGCCTCCCGCCAGACCAGCCGCAAGAAAACCACGCGCACCCGATCCACGACTCAACAAAAGCGTGTCGGCGCGAAAACGCGCACGCACCGCAAATCGCTGCGGCGCGGCGCCGCCACGCGCTAAATCCCGCACGGAGACCGACATGCGCCCATTTCTTGCCTTGGTTGCGCTTGCAGCCCTCGCATTCGGCGCGCAACCGGCGCTGTCACAGCAATTCGGCTGTCATTCCGTGCCGCGCTTCCATGTCAACGCGATCGAGCAGAAGCACGATGCCGGCACGCTGTTTGCCGTGAAAGTGCGCAAGCCAGGCGACAAATCCGCCTGCAGGGTGACGGAGAGCAGCGCCGATTTCGTCGTCGGCGCCAATGGCGATCCGCTCTGGTTCGAGGCGCTGACGCCGCGCTATCTCATCATGACGCGCTCCACCGGTCCGCAGGGCGATGTTGTGATCTTCGATCTCGATCGGCGCAGCTATGTGCTGGACGCGCCGGCTGACGAAGTGGCGGTGAGCGCGACAAGCGCCACCTTCTGGGAGCGCAAGGCTGCCGCCACGCGGAAGAACTGCCCTCAATTGGCCAAATACAAGGCAGATGGGTTGGGTGCGGTCATCACGGCGGAAACGAAATTCGATTTCGCATCCGGCGTCGCTGCCGCAACGGGGCAGTTGCGTTGCGATCCGACACAGTAATTGTGTAACTCGACACGACCATCTGCTTCGCCTATGTATTGGTATCCACCAATTTTCGCGGCGAATCCCGACGCCGCAGAGGAAGATGTGACATGGCCGCGATCAGCGAATTCATCGGCAATGAGGTCAAGAGCAACGACGTCGTACTCTTCATGAAGGGCACGCCCGGTTTCCCGCAATGCGGATTTTCCGGTCAGGTCGTCCAGATTCTCGACTATCTCGGCGTCGACTACAAAGGAATCAACATCCTGACCTCCGACGAGCTTCGTCAGGGCATCAAGGAATATTCCAACTGGCCGACCATTCCCCAGCTCTATGTGAAGGGTGAGTTCGTCGGCGGCTGCGACATCGTGCGCGAAATGTTCCAGGCCGGCGAGTTGCAGGATTTCCTGCAGGACAAGGGTGTCGGCGTCAAAGCCGCCTGACAATTACAGCGGAGGCATTTATCCTCCGTCATCGAATTTCATACGAATCAACGAAGATGCGCCGGCCACCGTCGGCGCATCTTCGTTTCTATTTCTGAAGGATCGACATGATGGAACAGCGAACTGACGCCTCGCAGGCGGCCGGGCGGCTGCCCATTTCGCGCGCCGAATTCATCGCCTTCGGCGCTGCGCTGATGGCGGTCAACGCGCTGGCGATCGACGTCATGCTGCCGGGCCTCCAGCAGATCGGCGCCAGCCTCGGCGTCGAGAACGAGAACCACAGGCAATATGTGATTTCCGCCTATGTCGTGGGGATGGGCATCGCGACACTTTTCTTCGGTCCGCTGTCCGACCGTTTCGGGCGGCGCCCGCCGCTGCTGGCGGGGCTTCTGATCTATATCGTCGCCTCCTTCGCTGCCGCGGCATCACAGAATTTCGAGATGCTGCTGGTTCTCCGCTTCATCCAGGGATTCGGCGCGGCGGCCACGCGCGTCATCATCGTCTCGGTGATCCGCGACGTATTCGGCGGGCGGCAGATGGCGGAGATCATGTCGCTGGTCTTCATGGTGTTCATGATGGTACCTGTCATCGCGCCGTCGATCGGCCAGCTCATCATGCTGGGTCTGGACTGGCACTACATCTTCGTCATGATGGGCGTACTGACGCTGCTGATCTTCACCTGGACCGCGCTGCGCCTGCCGGAAACCCTGCACGAGGAATATCGCCGGCCACTGTCGCTCCCATCGATCATGAGCGGCTTCCGCGTGGTTGTGACGACGCGCATCTCGATCCTGTACACGATGGCGCTCACCATCATCTTCGGCTCGCTTTTCGGCTTCATCAATTCCGCCCAGCAGATCTATCAGGGCATCTACGGCGTCGGCGCCGCCTTCCCGATCTATTTCGCCGCGGTTGCGGGGCTGATGGCGGTGTCGTCCTTCCTCAATTCGCAACTGGTCGGGCGTGTCGGCATGCGGCGACTGTCGCACGGGGCGCTGGTCGGCTTCGTCATCGTCAACGGCATCGCATTCGCCGTGTCGCTCGCCGGGCCGGTGCCGCTCTGGGCCTTCACCGGCATGTTCGGCCTGGCGATGATCCTGTTTTCCTGGGTCGGCGCGAATTTCAACTCGCTCGCCATGGAGCCGCTCGGCCATGTCGCCGGCATCGCTTCCTCGGTGCAGAGCTTCATCCAGACGATCTTCAGCGGCATCATCGGCGCACTGATCGGCCAGGCGTTCGACGGCACCGTCATGCCGCTGGCCGCCGGCTATTTCTTCTGTTCGCTGGCCGGCCTGATGCTGGTGCTGGTGGCGGAAAAAGGAAAGCTCTTCCGGACGGTCAATCCGCCGTCGCACTGACAGCCGGCGCCAGCCCGGCGAAATCGAACAATGCGCGGTCCAGCAGATGCGAGGGCCGCGCATTGGCGAGTGCGCGGATCATCGTCTCCTTGCGGCCCGGCATGCGGCGCTCCATCTCGTCGAGCATGGCTTTCATCGCATTGCGCTGAAGACCGTCCTGGCTACCGCAGAGATCGCAGGGGATGATCGGGAAGCGCATCCCCTCGGCGAGGCGCGCAAGGTCAGGCTCGGCGCAGAAGGCGAGCGGGCGCAGCACCGTCACGTCTCCATCGTCATTGAGCAGCTTTGGCGGCATGGCCGCCAGCCGCCCACCATGGAAGAGGTTCATGAAGAAGGTCTCGAGCACATCCTCGCGATGATGCCCCAGCACCAGCGCCTCGCAGCCTTCCTCGCGCGCGATCCGGTAGAGATGGCCGCGCCGCAGGCGCGAGCAGAGCGAGCAATAGGTCTGCCCCTCGCCGATCTTGTCGGTCACGATCGAATAGGTGTCGCGATATTCGATGCGGTGCGGAACCCCGTTCGCGGCGAGGAAATCCGGCAGGATATGCTTCGGAAAGTTCGGCTGGCCCTGGTCGAGATTGCAGGCGAGCAGGTCGACCGGCAGCATGCCGCGCCATTTGAGGTCGAGCAGAAGCGCGAGCAGCCCATAGGAATCCTTGCCGCCCGACAGCGCCACCAGCCAGCGCGCGCCGGGGCGCACCATGCCATAGTCGTCGAGCGTCTGGCGCACCTGCCGCAACAGGCGCTTGCGCAGCTTGTTGAACTCCACCGAGGACGGCGCGGCGCGGAACATCGGATGGCAACCATCCGCGTCCGGTGCCTCGCCGGCGGTAAGGATAGGGCCTTGATGAATGGTCATGATGTGCTGTCCCGCCTCATGCTCTCATAGAGCATCGGACCACCGCATGGAAACCGCTCTTCCCCCAATGAAAAAGGCCGCCCAAGGGCGGCCTTTCGCAAGTTTGGTGCGCGAGGGATCAGCGCGAATAGAACTCGACCACCAGGTTCGGTTCCATCTGGACGGCGAAAGGCACGTCCGAGAGGCCGGGAACGCGGATGTAGGTGGCCTTCATCTTGTTGTGGTCGGCTTCGATATAGTCCGGCACGTCGCGCTCGGCGAGCTGCGTCGCCTCGAGAACGATGGCGAGCTGCTTCGACTTCTCGCGCACCTCGATCACGTCGCCCGGCTTGCAGCGATAGGAGCCGATATTGGTGCGGCGGCCGTTCACATTGACGTGGCCGTGATTGATGAACTGGCGCGCGGCGAAGATCGTCGGCACGAACTTGGCACGATACACGACGGCATCGAGGCGCGACTCCAGAAGGCCGATCAGCGTCTCCGGCGTATCGCCCTTGCGGCGGCTGGCCTCGTCATAGATCTTGCGGAACTGCTTTTCGGAAATATCGCCGTAATGGCCCTTCAGCTTCTGCTTGGCGCGCAGCTGCACGCCGAAGTCCGAAAGCTTGCCCTTGCGGCGCTGGCCGTGCTGGCCGGGGCCGTATTCGCGCTTGTTAACCGGGGACTTCGGGCGGCCCCAGATATTTTCGCCAAGACGGCGGTCGATCTTGTACTTTGCGGATTCGCGCTTGCTCATCGCATTCCCTTTCAAATAGTTGCAGCCGGATTTTCACATCCGGCCTGAAGGAAACGCGCCCTCCTCTGGCTCCCTGCCGGGAACCTGACAGGTCCTGCCACGCACGCTTTGCGGACCGGGACCACGGGACACGTCGGTTTTTCTTTGCGCATCCTGATGGCCGCACAAAAAGACGCGCCGGACATTTCTGGCCGACGACCGGGCCCGACTAGGCCATTGCCGCTCCAAAGTCAACCGCGGCGATGACCGACTTGCCTTATCGCCGGGTCTCATACATATTCACACAAGCGTGTGCTGCGTGCGCCCGGGCTTGCCCGACTACGGAGAACGAGACCAACCGTTTTCTGAAGGAGGGCGCTGATGCGCGCTGACCAGCCGAACCGCAAATCCCTTTTCCGTTCGTTCATCGACAATGAAGCCGCAGGCGGCATCGTCCTGATGGCTGCTGCCGCCCTGGCGCTCATCGTGGCGAACTCGCCGCTGGCGCCGGCCTATTTCCGCGCCCTGTCGGCCTATATCGGCCCGCTCAGCCTGCTCCACTGGGTCAATGACGCGCTGATGGCGGTGTTCTTCCTGCTGGTCGGGCTGGAGATCAAGCGCGAATTCCTCGACGGCCAGCTCTCGACCTGGCCGCGCCGCATCCTGCCGGGCATCTGCGCCGCCGGCGGCATGATCGCGCCGGCGCTGATTTTCGTGGCGATCAACAGCGGTAATCCCGACGCGCTGCGCGGCTGGGCGATCCCGACCGCCACGGACATCGCATTCGCGCTCGGCGTATTGTCCCTGTTCGGCAATCGCGTGCCGGCGGCGATGAAGGTTTTCCTCACCGCACTCGCCATCATCGACGACCTTGGAGCGGTCATCATCATCGCGATCTTCTACACCGCTGACATCGCGCTGTGGGCGCTGGGCGGCGCAGCGGTCACGCTGCTCGCCTTGATCGTCCTCAACCGGGCCGGCGTGATCCGCCTGCTTCCCTATGTGGTTCTGGGCGTCGCACTCTGGTTCTTCGTGTTCCAATCCGGCATCCACGCCACGGTTGCCGGTGTCGCACTGGCATTGACGATCCCGTTGAAGCGTCAGCCCGGCATTGCGCGAGACCTTGTCGGCTCGCCGCTGCACCAGTTGGAGCATGCCCTGCACCGCGTCGTGCCGTTCGTCATCATCCCGATCTTCGGCTTCGCGAATGCCGGCGTATCGCTAGGGAGCGTGACCTTCGCCTCCATGCTGGAGCCGCTCACGCTCGGCGTTGCGGCGGGCCTCGTCGCCGGCAAGGTGCTGGGCGTCTATGGCAGCGGCATGATCGCTATCAGGACCGGCCTGGCGGATGCGCCCGCAAACGCGTCCCGAATGCACATATTCGGCGTATCGCTCCTGTGCGGCATCGGCTTCACGATGAGCCTGTTCATCGGTCTGCTCGCCTTCCCCGACGATCCGGCGCTACAGGACGGGGTCAAGATCGGCATATTGGCTGGCTCGCTGGTCTCCGCGGCCATCGGCTCAATCGTCCTTCTGCTCAGCCCGCGTCCGGGCAGCCTCGAAGCGCGCGCGCGCTGAACGCAAGCCGAGGCGCGGCATCCCTCGCCGCGCCCGGCTTCACTCAGTGCTTCGTCTTCTTCTCGGGCAATCCCTTGCGCTTGGTCTCGGCGAATTCCTCGAGCTGCTTCTCGCTCATGGATTCGTACATTTCCCGCGAGGCGCCCTTGAGCTCCTTCTTCTTCGTTTCGCCGCGCTTGGCCGAGAGGGCTGCACCTGCGGCTTTCTGTTGCGCTTTCGAGGTTGCAGGCATCTGACTTCTCCTTTGTGGAATTGACGCGAAACGTCTCTGGATGAGGCAGGTTCCGGCGCGCGGCGCTTTCGCCATCGATGGGCGCACGCTATGCTCGAATCGCACAATCGGGGAATTCGGATGGGCGAGATTGTCAGGCGCGCGGCGGCCTGGGGCGTGGCGGGAATGCTGGTCGGCCCGGCCGCCGTCTATTGCCTGATGCTGCTGGTGCTCTACACCGATCCGGGTTGCCAGGCCGGCCTGGGCGCAGGCTGCAAGCTGGATATCGCCCTCAACCTCACCATGGGCGTCATAGCCGGCTTCGCGCTCTTCTTCGGCGTCACATTCATTCGCGGCCTGATGCGCCGCTAAGCGCGAGGCTCAACCCAGGCCGGTTACATGGCGCAGGTAGAACGCCATCACCACGAAGCCGATCATGAAGGTGATGCCCGTCCAGTCCAGATCGGCGCGCTGGGCCGCACGGGCGATCTGGATCGCCACGAGGAAAAGCGCCGACACAAGCAAGAGAAAAAGCAGGATGCGGATCATCTCGGAGCCCCCGAACTGGTCTCATCGGCAAGCATATGGGTGGCTTGTGGCGCAATTGCGAGCGCGTAGGTTATCGCCGATGCCTCGAACCCGCAGGTTCGCAAGGGCGACCGCCCGCCGCCGGCAGTCCGGCGCCCTCCCGGAGCGAAGCGGCCGCAGGGCCGCGGAAGCGTGAGGGAAAGAAAAGCTGGTGCCCCCGGCAGGATTCGAACCCGCGACCCCCTGATTACAAATCAGGTGCTCTACCAACTGAGCTACAAGGGCAACGCGGCGGCGATAGCATATTTGGCGGATGAGTAAAACGTATTTGCCGCCGGCCAGCAGGCAGTATGGGCAGCGCGAATGCTACCCCTCGCCGCCGCCGCCTGCACATGCTACCTGACCGGGTGCCATATGCCGGGAGGGCCCATGAGCGATCAGCTTCCGCAATCCATTGCCTTCATCGCCGCCGACAGCGAGGATGCCCAGGCGGCGGCGGCGCGCCTTTCCGCACTCTACGGGCAGGCCCGCATCGAGGAAGCGGACATCATCGTTCCGCTCGGCGGCGACGGCTTCATGCTCCAGACGCTCCATGAGAACATGGACACCGGGCGCGCGATCTACGGCATGAATCGCGGCACGATCGGATTCCTCATGAACGAGTATAGCGAGGAAGGCCTGCGCGAGCGCATCGCCGCGGCGATCGCGGAAACGATCCGTCCCCTCGAAATGGAGGCAGAGGACGTGGGCGGCACGGGCCACCGCGCCATTGCGATCAATGAGGTCTCATTGTTCCGGCAGGCGGCGCAGGCGGCCCGCCTGCGCATCCTCATCGACGGGCATCTGCGCCTCGAGGAGCTTGTGTGCGATGGCGTGATGGTGGCGACCCCGGCGGGTTCCACGGCCTATAACCTCTCCGCCCACGGGCCGATCCTGCCGCTGGACGCGCCGCTCCTGGCCCTGACCCCCGTCAGCCCCTTTCGCCCCCGCAGGTGGCGTGGCGCGCTGCTTCCAAATCGCGCGGAAGTGACGTTCGACGTGCTGGAATATGCCAAGCGGCCGGTCAATGCGGTGGCCGACAATCTGGAAGTCCGGTCGGTGCGGACGGTGACGGTGCGGGAGTCGCGCAACCGTACCGCGACCATTCTTTTCGACGCGAGCCATTCGTGGGATGAGAGAATCCTGACGGAACAGTTCCGCTATTGACAATTATACGTGAAAAATCCGCGAAAATGAGCAATCGAAGGCGCCTTTGGCCACGATCTTGTTGACATCCGGGCATTGACGCCATAGCGAGCACTGGTGCCCCGGCCTTGTGGCCGGCTGCGATATCGTGACGCTGCCGCCGGCGTCCCAACTGTGAAGACAACCACACAAGTGTCATCTGACGATCAGATTGCTGAAACCGCGCCAACATTCGCGGATCTCGGCCTTTCAGCCAAAGTTCTCGGCGCGGTGACCGACGCCGGTTACACGACGCCGACGCCGATCCAGGCCGGCGCCATACCGCATGCGCTTCAGGGAAAGGATGTCCTCGGCATCGCCCAGACGGGCACCGGCAAGACCGCCGCCTTCGTGCTGCCGATGATCACGCGCCTCGAAAAGGGCCGCGCCCGCGCACGGATGCCGCGCACGCTCATCCTCGAACCGACCCGCGAACTGGCGGCGCAGGTGGAGGAGAACTTCGTTAAATACGGCAAGAACCACCGCCTCAATATCGCCCTCCTGATCGGCGGCGTCTCCTTCGACGAACAGGAGAAGAAGCTGGAACGCGGCGCGGATGTGCTGATCGCAACGCCGGGCCGCCTGCTCGACCATTTCGAGCGCGGCAAGCTGCTTCTGTCGGCCGTGGAAATTCTCGTCATTGACGAGGCGGACCGCATGCTCGACATGGGCTTCATCCCGGATATCGAGCGCATCGCCAAGCTCATTCCCTTCACCCGTCAGACGCTTTTCTTCTCCGCCACCATGCCGCCGGAGATCACCAAGCTCACCGAACAGTTCCTGCAGGCGCCGGTGCGCGTGGAAGTTGCCCGTGCGGCGACGACTGGCGAAAACATCACCCAGCGCCTCGTGAAGTCCGGCTCCAAGAGCTGGGACAAGCGCGAAACGCTGCGCAAGCTCATCCGCGCCGAGGAAGACGGCCTGAAGAACGCGATCATCTTCTGCAACCGCAAGGTGGATGTGTCGGAGCTCTTCCGCTCGCTGGTGAAGCACGATTTCGATGCCGGCGCGCTGCATGGCGACATGGACCAGCGCGCCCGCATGGCGATGCTCGCCGCGTTCCGTGACGGCAAGCTCAAGCTGCTGGTGGCGTCCGACGTCGCCGCGCGCGGCCTCGACATTCCCGATGTCAGCCACGTCTTCAATTTCGACGTGCCTATCCATGCGGAGGATTATGTCCACCGCATCGGCCGCACCGGCCGCGCCGGACGGTCGGGCAAGGCGTTCACGATCGTCACCAGGTCGGACACGAAATATCTCGACGCCATCCTGAAGCTGACGAACCAGCAGATCGAATGGCTCGACGGCGATCTTACGACCCTGACGACCGACGATTCAGCCGAGGATGCACCGCGTCGCGGAAGGGGTGCTCCCCAGCGCGCCGGGCGAGGACGCGGCGATCGCGAGCGCAAGCCGCGTGACGGCGAGGAACGCCGTGGCCGCCGCCCGCGCGAGGAGGCATCGGCGGAAGTCGAGGAGGCTGTCGAAGCCGCCCCCACACCTGCCCGCGACACCGAGAAGCGGGAACGCCGCGATGCGATCCGTGCGCAGAACGCCGCAAGAAGCGAGCCGCGCGAGCGCGACAATGGCGACCGCACCGTTGGTTTCGGCGACGACCTGCCCGATTTCATGAAGATTGTCGTGAAAGTCTGATCTCGTCGGGTACGTCCTTCGGGGCTCGCCCGTCGAAGGACTCAGGCCGCGGTAAAGCGCTCAACTCGCGCTGCGCCGCGCCGCTGACAGTGCCTTGCGGGCCAGGTCTGTCATCTCGTCGGGGTCGTCCAGCGCGCTTTCGGGAGCGGTCCAGTAGGGCATTGCCACCGGCTTGCCGTGGCGCTTGCCGACATATTGCCAGCGCACCATGCCGGCCGCTTCATATTCGTCCGCAACCTCTGCATCGCCCTTGAGGAGAAGTTGGTCGCGCAGCACGACCGCGAAGATCGTGCCGTCCTGATAGATTCCGTATCCACCGAACATGCGGCGGAGCGAGATCGGGCCGATGCCGGCAAAGAGGTCGCGCAGATAGTCCTGATCCATGTGGTGACTATGGCGCGGCCCGGCGGGCTTGTCACCAAGCAGCCTGTCGGCAAGCCGAAACTAGGCCCCTGCCCGCGCCTCCGCCAGCTCCTTCAGGTCCGCCGGCTTCAGCTCGACGGATTCGCCGCAGCCACAGGCGGATGACTGATTCGGATTGTTGAAGGTGAAGCCCGTCCTGAGCGTCGTGACCTCGAAGTCCATCTGCGTGCCGAGCAGGTAGAGCGCGGCCTCGGGCGCCACCCACACATGCGCGCCCGCATGCTCGATATGGTCGTCCTTCGCTTCCGGCTCGGTCACGAGTTGGATCGTATATTCCATGCCCGCGCAGCCACCCTTCTTGATACCGACGCGCACTCCCTTTGCATCGTCACGATCCGACACGATCTCCCGGATACGCTCCGCAGCTCCGTCGGTCAGCGAAATGACCTGAAATCTTCCCATGCCATGCTCCATTTCCGCCGGGTTCAAGGCCCGGGGATCGAACCAGTTCTACCTGAAAGTGGTGAAGTTTCCCACCCGCTTCAAGTCACGCAAACATATGAACGCAGGCCACCGAACCCGCGGCGCCGGCACTCTCCCCAAAATCGGCCACCGGATAGCGCGCGCATTCGGTCAGTCGGGCCAGCGGCAGATGTACCCGTCCCGGATCGCCAACCAGAATGCGGATACCTTGCGCAGCACATCTGTCGAAAAAGCCGGTCACGGTGCGGGCAAGCGCCGCGTCGTAGAATACGTCTCCGGCCAGGATGACATCCACCTCCGGCACGGGCCCGCCCGTCATGTCGCGCGCGACCCGATTGATCCTGACCTCGTTCGCCGCCGCATTCAGCGTGATCGCCACTGCCCCCATAGGGTCCGTCTCAGCCGCCGTGACCGCATATGCGCCGGCCTTCGCCGCCGCAATGCCGACGAGCCCCGAGCCCGCGCCGAAGTCCAGCACGCGCAAGCCCGCCACGCATTCGGGATGATCGGAGACGTATCGCGCCAGCGCCAGCCCCCCGGCCCATGCGAATGCCCAATATGGCGCGGCAGCGTCGTCGCCAAGCAGACGGCTCAGCCCGCTTCCTGCATTTGCCGCGTGAATCCGGACATGGGGACAGGACGGAAGCGCAATGAGCGGCATGTTCCTGCGAATATGGTCCGCCGGATCGACAGGGAGCTTCATGCGCGTCTCCGCGCCGACCGGGTCAGTACCAGCCGACCGCGAACCGCGCCTCTTCCGACATGCGGTCGGGCGTCCATGGCGGATCAAATGTCATCTGCACATCGACATCCGACACGCCCTCCACGGCACTGACGGCATTCTGCACCCAGCCGGGCATCTCGCCCGCCACCGGACAGCCGGGCGCCGTCAGCGTCATATCGATCTTCACCGAACGGTCGTCCTCGATGTCGATGCGGTAGACGAGGCCGAGCTCGTAGATGTCCGCCGGGATTTCCGGATCGTAGACGGTCTTCAGCGCACCGATGATGTCGTCGGTCAGCCGCGCCAGCTCCTCGGCGGGAATAGCCGATTCACCCGGATTGCGCATTGCCGCTTCATTGGCCTGCGGCTCGGCCGCGATATCGTCACTCATCTCGCTCATCCGAAGAAACTGCGCGCCTTTTCCAGCGCTTCGGCCAGGGCATCCACCTCGGCGCGTGTATTATACATGGCGAAGGAGGCCCGGCATGTCGAGGTCACGCCATAGCGCTTGAGCAGCGGCTGCGCGCAATGCGTGCCAGCCCGCACGGCCACGCCGGCCCGGTCGATCACCATCGAGACGTCATGCGCATGAATGCCCTGCATCTCGAAGGAGACGATCGCGCCCTTGCCGGGCGCCGTGCCGAAGATGCGCAGCGAATTGATGCGCGACAGCCGCTCCTGCGCATAGGAGAGCAGATCCGCCTCATGCGCCGCGATACGGTCGCGGCCGACCGAATCCATATAGTCGAGCGCCGCGCCGAGCCCGATCGCCTGCACGATGGGCGGCGTGCCGGCCTCGAAGCGATGCGGCGGCTCGTTATAGCTGATCGCATCTTCGGAGACGTCGAGGATCATCTCGCCGCCGCCCTGGAAGGGGCGCATGGCTTCAAGCGCTTCCTTGCGACCATAGAGCACGCCAATGCCCGACGGCCCATAGACCTTGTGGCCGGTAAGGACATACCAGTCGCAGCCCAGCGCCTGCACGTCCACCGGCATGTGAACCGCGGCCTGGCTGCCGTCGACCAGCACCTTGATGCCACGCGCATGAGCGATCTCGACGATTTCGCGGACCGGCGTCACCGTTCCCAGCACATTCGACATCTGCGTGATCGCGACGAGTTTCGTGCGTGGCGTCAGCCGCTTCTCGAACTCGGCGATGTCGAAACTGCCATCTTCGGCCACCGGCACCCAGACAAGCTTCGCGCCCTGCCGCTCGCGGATGAAATGCCACGGCACGATGTTGGAGTGGTGCTCCATGATCGAGATGACGATCTCGTCACCCTCGCCGATATTGGGCATGCCCCAGCCATAGGCGACGGTGTTGATCGATTCCGTGGTGGACTTGGTGAAGACGATCTCGTCCACGCTGGCCGCGTTCAGGAAGCGACGCACCTTCTCGCGCGCCGCCTCATATGCATCCGTCGCCGCGTTGGAGAGGAAATGCAGGCCGCGATGCACATTGGCATATTCCTGGGCATAGGCATGCGTGACCGCGTCGATCATCGCCTGCGGCTTCTGCGCCGAGGCGCCATTGTCGAGATAGACAAGCGGCTTGCCATAGACCTCCCGTGCCAAGATCGGGAAGTCGCGGCGGATCGCCGCGACGTCATAGGGCTTGTGTTCGACTTTCTGGTCCATCGGTGTCCGGCGCGGTCGCGCCGCTTCCTTCCTTTGTGCGGAGCACCCTACTCCTGAGCGGAGAACCAGGCGTCCAGCTTTTCTTCCAGCGCCACAACCAGTGCTTCGTCTTCCAGCTCCTCGATCACCTCGGCGAGGAAGGCCTTGACCAGCAGCGAACGCGCCTCGAGCTCCGGCACGCCGCGAGCCATCAGGTAGAAGAGATGGTCGTGGTCGATCTCCGTCACCGTCGCGCCATGGCCGCAGGCCACGTCGTCGGCGAAGATCTCCAGCTCCGGCTTGGTGGAGAATTCCGCATCGTCGGAGAGGACCAGCGCATTGCAGGCCATCTTCGCGTCGGTCTTCTGCGCTTCCTGCGCCACCCGGATCTGACCCTGGAAAACGCCGTGCGCCCGGCCCGTCAGCACATTGCGGATGATCTCGGTGGATTGCGCGCCATAGCCGAGATGGTCGAGCACCATGGTGACATCACAATGCGTCTGCCCGCCGAGCAGATTGACGCCGCGCAGGGTGAAGATGCTCGACTGCCCTTCGGCAACCACCTTCACTTCCTGCCGTACGAGACGGCCGCCCGCATTGAGCAGGAAGAGCGACAGTTTCGCATCCTTGCCGAGCTTCACCTCGATCCGGCCGAGATAGCTCGCATCGAGCGGCTGTTCCTGAACGAGGATCCAGACGATCTCCGCGCCTTCGGCGATGTCGAGCGTCGAGATGGACGACACCAGCGCGCTGCCATCTCCGGCCTGCCGCTCTATGAAGGTCGCCTTCGCGCCGGCGCCGATCGAAACGTCGAAGCGCACATGCGCCTGGCCGCCGGCATGGACATTCTGCAACTCGATCGGCGCTTCGATGGAAGCGCCTGCATCGAGCGACAGGACATAGCCGTCGCTCACCAGCGCGGTGTTGATCGTGCCCACCGCATCGTCTGCATCGGCGAGGGAAACCTTCACCGCGCCGTCATGCAGATTCTGCGCCAGCGTCGTCGCCGTGAAACCTTCGACTACCGGCACCGGCGCGGCCGTGCCGTTCAACACCGGCAGGACGGTGGAGCCGGCGAGCACCGAGGCAAGCGGCTTCGCCCTGGCGGCCGGATCGAAGTCCGGAACGATCGTCAGAAGGCGGCGAAGGTCGGTATAGTGCCACGCCTCGACCCGGCGCGTGGGCAGGCCGGCCTTGACCTGCTCGATCGCCTCGTCGCGCAGCACCGTCATTTCGGCATTGCCCGGAAGATCCGACATCCGCGCCAGAAAGCCTTCGACAAGCGCCGCTTCGGCGGGCGTCATCTGAGGCTGTGCGTGCATGTTCATTGCCGTCACCTCACGCCGCCTCGCCGATCACGCCGGCATAGCCATTGTTCTCGAGTTCCACTGCGAGCGACTTGTCGCCCGATTTCACCACGCGGCCCTGATAGAGCACGTGCACGCTGTCGGGCACGATATAGTCTAGCAGGCGCTGGTAGTGGGTGATGACGACCATCGAGCGGTCGGGCGAGCGCAAGGCGTTCACGCCGTCCGCCACGATCTTCAGCGCGTCGATATCGAGGCCGGAATCGGTCTCGTCCAGCACGCAGAGCGTCGGCTCCAGCAGCTTCATCTGCAGGATTTCCGCGCGCTTCTTCTCGCCGCCGGAAAAGCCGACATTGAGCGGCCGCTTCAGCATGTCCATGCTCATGTGCAGGCTGCCGGCGGCATCTTTCACGCGCTTCAGCATCTCCGGAATCTTCAGCGGCTCCTCGCCACGCGCCTTGCGCTGCGAATTGAGCGCAACCTTGAGGAATTCCATCGTCGCCACGCCCGGTATCTCCATCGGATACTGGAAAGCGAGGAAGATGCCGGCTGCGGCGCGCTCGGCCGGATCCATCTCCAGGATGGACTGGCCGTTGAACAGGATCTCGCCCTCGGTGACCTCATAATCCTCGCGGCCGGCGAGGATATAGGAAAGCGTCGATTTGCCCGAGCCGTTCGGCCCCATGATGGCTGCGACCTCGCCGTCCTTCACGGTGAGGTTCAGGCCACGGATGATCTCGGTGCCGTCTTCGGCGATGCGGGCATGCAGGTTCTTGATCTCAAGCATTGTTCTTGTCCGTATGCGTTTGGGCGGTCAGCCGACTGAGCCTTCAAGGGAAATACCGATGAGCTTCTGCGCCTCGACGGCGAACTCCATCGGCAGTTCCTGGATGACGTCCTTGACGAAGCCGTTGACGATCAGCGCGATGGCTTCCTCCTCGGGAATGCCGCGTTGCATCACGTAGAACTTCTGGTCTTCCGAGATCTTCGAGGTCGTCGCCTCATGTTCGATCTGGGCCGACGCGTTCTTCGCCTCGATATAGGGCACCGTATGCGCGCCGCAGTCATTGCCGATCAGCAGCGAGTCGCAATTGGTGAAATTGCGCGCATTGGTCGCCTTGCGGTGCACCGACACCTGGCCGCGATAGGTGTTGTTCGAATTGCCGGCCGAGATGCCCTTGGAGATGATCCGGCTCGACGTGTTCTTGCCGAGATGGATCATCTTGGTGCCGCTGTCGATCTGCTGGTGACCGTTTGACACGGCGATCGAATAGAACTCGCCCTGTGAATCATCACCGCGCAGGATACAGGACGGGTATTTCCAGGTGATGGCCGAGCCGGTCTCCACCTGCGTCCAGGAAATCTTCGAGCGATCGCCACGGCAATCGCCGCGCTTGGTCACGAAATTATAGATGCCGCCCTTGCCCTGCGCATCGCCCGGATACCAGTTCTGCACCGTCGAATATTTGATCTCGGCATCGTCGAGCGCGATCAGTTCCACCACGGCGGCATGGAGCTGGTTCTCGTCGCGCTGGGGCGCCGTGCAGCCTTCGAGATAGGAGACATAGGCCCCCTCCTCGGCGATGATCAGCGTGCGCTCGAACTGGCCGGTATTCTTCTCGTTGATGCGGAAATAGGTCGACAGTTCCATCGGGCAGCGAACGCCCTTCGGCACGAAGACGAAGGAGCCGTCGGTGAAGACCGCCGAATTGAGCGTGGCGTAGTAATTGTCCGTCGTCGGCACGACCGAGCCGAGATATTTCTTCACCAGTTCCGGATGCTCGCGGATCGCCTCGGAGATCGAGCAGAAGATGACGCCGGCCTTGGCGAGTTCCTCCTTGAAGGTCGTCACCACTGAAACGGAATCGAACACCGCATCCACCGCCACGCGGCCCGATGCATAGATATTGTCGCTCGCTTCACCTTCCGCGTCTGCGACGGGCTTCTGCACGCCGGCGAGGATCTCCTGCTCCTTGAGCGGAATACCGAGCTTTTCATAGACGCGCAGCAATTCCGGATCGACCTCGTCCAGCGAGGTCGGGCCGGTCTGCCCCTTCGGGGCGGCATAGTAGTGGATGTCCTGAAAATCGATCTTCGGATAGGACACACGCGCCCAGTTCGGCTCTTCGAGCGTCAGCCAGCGGCGATAGGCGCCGAGACGCCATTCCAGCATCCATTCCGGCTCGTCCTTCTTCGCCGAAATGAAGCGGATAATATCTTCGTTGAGCCCCTTGGGGGCCTTGTCGGTCTCGATCTTCGTCTCGAAACCATACTTGTACTGGTCCACATCGATCTTGCGGACCTGCTCGATCGTTTCCTGCACAGCAGGCATCGGCACTCTCCATCCATGCCGGATTCAAGGTCCGGCTGTTTTCGACTGCATCGCCAACACGGCGACCCGTCTCATGTAGTGTGCCACGCGGGAAAATGCACCCGTCATGGCGTATTTGGTCCAATCGTCAGGCGGCTCTGTTGCCGCCGGCCAGACGATCGGCAAAAGCCGCCAGCGCGGCGGCGAAACGATCCACATCATCCACGGTCGTGGCATGGCCCATCGAGACGCGAAGCGCGCTTGCATTTTCGCCCACGCCCATCGCCGCCAGAACATGACTCGGACCGACCCGACCCGACGAACAGGCCGAGCCTGCCGAAGTGGAAATACCGGCAAGGTCGAGCGCGATCTGCAAGGTTTCGGCCTTGACGCCCGGTATGCTGAAAAACAGCGTATTGGCAAGCCGCGGCGCGCCCGCACCATGGATGACCGCCTCGGGAAAAGTAGCCGCCACGGCCATCTCGGCACGGTCGCGCAAGGACGCCAGGCCATCCGCTGCCGCGATGCCGGTCGCGGCAATCTCCGCCGCAGCGCCAAAACCCGCTATCGCCGCGACATTTTCCGTCCCGGCGCGATAACCCTTTTCCTGCCCACCGCCACGCAGAAGCGGTGCCGGCATCATCAGGTCCGCCACACCCACGATAGCGCCCGCACCCTGCGGGCCACCGATCTTGTGCGAGGAAAGAATGAGGAAGTCGCCGCAAGCACCTGAAATATCGATCTTGATGCGCCCCGCCGCCTGCACCGCGTCGACAACCAGCACGCCGCCCGCAGTCTTCACGATTGCCGCGATCTCCGCCACAGGCTGGATCACGCCGGTCTCATTGTTCGCCATTTGGACGGCAATGAGCGGAAGCCCCGCCGACCCATCATGACCGGCCAGCGCCGCGCGAAGCGCATCGAGGTCCAACCGGCCATCCGCATGAACGGGAAGAATGCTGATACCATCGGACGCGAAGCGCCCGCCGGACAGGATGCAGGGATGCTCCGTTGCACCCACATAGAGCCGCGACGCGTGAAGCGGCGCCCGTCCCATCCGCCATTCGGGCGACAGCAGCCAATTGGCCGCCTCGGTCGCACCGGAGGTGAAGGTGACATGTTCGGCACGCGCACCGCAGAGCGCCGCCACTGTCCGGCGCGCGTGCTCGACCAACTGGCGCGCGCGCCGCCCGTCCGCATGCACGGATGACGCATTCGCCCCCGGCGCGAGCGCCGACAACATTGCCTCGCGCGCCTGCGGCAAAAGCGGCGCGCTTGCATTGTAGTCGAGATAGACGCGCGGGGCTGTCATCGTTGAACTGCGAACCTCACTTGCGGCGAAGATGCCGCCGACGGCGTTATTTCCTTGAAATTCAAGGTCGGGACGTCCTATCTACCGGCCTTGCCGGCAACGAGGCCCGTCGGCTACTTTTGAATCATTCTAAATTGTTTTAGAAAACATGCTGGCCGACGTCAAGTTTAGTCTGGCCTGTATGTTGAAGCGAGCGCCTCTCTCGCGACGGAGTTATCATGCCTGAGGTCATCTTCACCGGTCCGTCTGGTCGTCTCGAAGGGCGCTATCAGCCTTCGAAGGAAAAGAACGCGCCGATCGCGATCGTGCTTCACCCCCACCCGCAATTCGGCGGGACGATGAACAACAAGATCGTCTATGACCTCTTCTACATGTTCCAGAAGCGCGATTTCACTACGTTGCGCTTCAACTTCCGCGGCATCGGCCGCAGCCAGGGCGAGTTCGACCATGGCACGGGCGAACTGTCGGACGCGGCCGCCGCGCTCGACTGGGTGCAGTCGCTGCATCCCGATTCCAAGAACTGCTGGGTGGCCGGCTATTCCTTCGGCGCCTGGATAGGCATGCAGTTGCTGATGCGCCGCCCGGAGATCGAGGGCTTCATCTCGATCGCCCCGCAGCCCAACATCTACGATTTCTCCTTCCTGGCGCCCTGCCCGTCGTCCGGCCTGATCATCCATGGCGATGCCGACAAGGTCGCGCCGCCGAAGGATGTGCAGGGACTGGTCGACAAGCTGCAGTCGCAGAAGGGCATCACCATCACGCAGAAGACGATGCCGGGCGCGAACCATTTCTTCTCCAACGACGCCGACACGCTGCTGGCTGAATGCGCAGACTATCTCGACCGTCGTCTCGCCGGCGAATTGTCGGATCCGCGCCCCAAGCGCATCCGCTGACGCCATGTCCCTTCTGCGCCTGCGTCGCTTCGATCGGTTGGACATCGACGCATGCGCACACTGGTTCGATGACGCCGAGACAGCGCGTTGGGTGTCTGCCTTGGACAAGGACTGGCTCGACTATGTCTCCGATGCGGATGGCGGCGCGGTCGCCGAGATCGCGACGCTGGGCAACGCCCCGGTCGCGCTGCTTCAATATGACGTCGAGGGTGACAATGGCGTCAGCCTCCTGATCACGGTCGATCCGCAACGCCGCAGGCAAGGCGTCGGACGGCAGGTGCTCGACGCTTTTCTGCACCGCGCCGCCGAGCGCTTCGAATATGCCGACGCCTATGTCGCACATGAGAACGCGGCCGCGCTGGCGCTCGTGCGGCACTGCCGTTTCCGCCCGCTCGCGACCGATGCCGAAGGCTTCATCCAGTTCCGCCGCCTGCTCAGGGAAACGCCGTAACGCCTCCACCGGTAGGCGCGCGGCAACCGGTCGTGCCCGGCCATGTGATCGGCAGGCCGCGTCGGGCGCGAACCGCGAGATAGGCCCAGGCTTCCGCCTCCATGGAATCGCCGTTGAGCCCAGCGTCCTCCGCGAGGATCACCTCGGCACCGGCCTTCGCCGCACCATCGGCGAGGTCGCGCATGATATGCGGGTTCTTGCGCCCGCCGCCGCAGACGATCCAGAGTTTTGGCGGCGACGGCATATGCTGCGCCGCTTCGAGGATGGCGCCCGCCGAAACGGCGGCAAGCGTGCGCGCACCATCGGCAAGCTCGAGCCCGCTCGTCTCTTCCAGCGTGAAATCGTTGCGATCGAGCGATTTCGGTCCGGCGCGGCGGAAGAAGGGCTTGTCGAGATAACGCCGCAGGACGGCAGGCACCACGCCGCCTTCCGACGCGATCATGCCGCCGGCATCGTAGGGCACGCCGCCCTCTGCCTGCACCCATTGGTCGATCAGCGCATTCCCTGGCCCGCTGTCGAAGGCGACGGGATCGCCGCTCTCGCCGACCCAGGTGATGTTCGATATGCCGCCAATATTGACGAAGCACACCGGCCAGCGGCGCAAACCCTCGGGGAGCATCTTCGCCAGCGCAGCATGATAGGCCGGCACCAGCGGCGCGCCCTGCCCTCCTGCGACCATATCGGCGGCGCGCAGGTCGTAGACCACCGGCAATCCGGTTTCCCGCGCCAGAAGCTGGCCGTCGCCAAGCTGCACTGTCAGGGCCTGTTCGGGCCGGTGCAGCACGGTCTGCCCATGAAACCCGATCAGTTCCGGCTGCCAATCCGGCGGCAACTTGCCGTGGAATTCGTCGACCGCCGCCGCATGGCGCAGCGTGATTTCCCGCTCCAGCCCTGCCAGCACTCCGGGGCGCTCGCTCCGCCTCGCAATGATCTTGGCATCCGCCAATCCGGCCTCGATCGCCTTCCGGAAGACAGCTTCGTAGGGCACGAAGTGCGAAGGCCCCTGTTCGACAAAGCCCATGCCGTCGGTGCGCAGCACCGCGAGGTCGATGCCATCCATCGATGTGCCGCTCATCAAGCCGATTGCTGTTGTCATTTCCATCGGCAGCCGCACGCTCAAGCTGGCACTGAAAAGTTGTTTCACACTTTTAAAGTGATTCTCGCGCCCCCGCCTGCTAAAGGCGCGCCGTGCGTGTTGCATGCGACACGACCAGATTTCCAAGAGAGCCGAAAATGACCGCCTTCAAGTCCGATTTCCTGCGCACGCTTTCCGAGCGCGGCTTCATCCACCAGATCTCCGACGAGACGGGTCTGGACGAACTCTTCGCGAAGGAGAAGGTCACCGCCTATATCGGCTACGATCCGACGGCATCGAGCCTGCATGTCGGCCATCTCACCCAGATCATGATGCTGCACTGGATGCAGGCGACGGGCCACCAGCCCATCTCGCTGATGGGTGGCGGCACCGGCATGGTCGGCGATCCGTCCTTCAAGGAGGAAGCCCGCAAGCTGATGACGGTGGACATGATCGAGGACAATATCACCTCGCTCAAGCACGTCTTTTCCAGCTATCTCGACTATGATCGCCCCGGAAATCCGGCGCTGATGATCAACAATGCCGACTGGCTGCGCCCGCTCAACTATCTCGAATTCCTGCGCGATGTCGGCCGCCACTTCTCGGTCAATCGCATGCTGTCCTTCGACAGCGTGAAGTCGCGCCTCGACCGCGAGCAGTCGCTGTCCTTCCTCGAATTCAACTACATGATCCTCCAGGCCTACGATTTCGTGGAGCTGAACCGGCGCACCGGCTGCCGGCTCCAGATGGGCGGTTCCGACCAGTGGGGCAACATCGTCAACGGCATCGACCTCGGCCACCGCATGGGCACGCCGCAGCTCTACGCGCTGACCTCGCCGCTGCTGACGACCGCCTCCGGCGCGAAGATGGGCAAGTCGGCCTCGGGCGCGGTCTGGCTGAATGCCGAACTGATGCCTGTCTACGATTTCTGGCAGTACTGGCGGAACACGGAAGACGCCGACGTGGCGCGCTTCCTGAAACTGTTCACCACGCTGCCGATGGACGAGATCGCACGGCTGGCAGCGCTTGGCGGCGCGGAGATCAACGACGCCAAGAAGGTGCTGGCGACCGAGGTGACGGCGATCCTGCACGGCCGGGCGGCGGCCGAGGAAGCGGCGGAAACGGCGCGCAAGACCTTCGAGGAAGGCGCGCTGGCCGAGAGCCTGCCCACCATCGAAGTACCGGGGGCGGAGCTCGATGCCGGCATCGGCCTGCTCTCGCTGATGGTGAAGGCCGGCCTCGCCGGCTCGAACGGCGAGGCGCGCCGCCATGTTCAAGGCGGCGCCGTACGTATCAACGACCAGCCAGTCTCCGACGAAAAAATGTCGGTTGGCAGCGGCGAGATCGGCGACGGCGGCGTTGTGAAGCTTTCGCTCGGCAAGAAGAAGCACATTCTGGTGCGGCCGATTTAAAGCGCATCGCGCCCTATGTGAGTCGGAACGCCCTCCGACGATTGCGCCGCCCCTCATCGCCATGCCGGGCACTTCTCCCCGGAAACGGGGAGAAGAACGCAGTCGGCTGCCTTCCGCCTCTTCTGGAACGGCGGCGATTCACGAAAGCTGCTGTTACCGATATTCGAAGATCGAGCGGAAGATGCCTGGCGCCACCGCGGAGAGCGGGTTGACCTGCAATTTCGGCTCCGTCGCCTTTCCGGTCAGCCTGAAGGTGATGCCGATCAGCCCGCGGTCACGGCCATTGCCGAGGATCTGCCCGATTAGCGGGATTTCGCCGAAGATGCGGTTGAGCCCGTAGGCCGGCATGAAGGTGCCGGTGATGTTCATCTCGCTGCGTCTGTCGAACACCGTGCCCTGGAAGGTCGAGCCGATCGTCGGGCCCCGCACCACGCCTTCGGCGACATTGAGATAGCCGTCGCCCTTTTCCAGAACCGCGAAACCGCGGTCGAACTGGGTGCGCGAGCCGTTGGCCTGGTTTGCAGACCGATCCGCGCCCGCCGGTGCATTCGCCACGATCGTGTTGAGGCGCTGGTCATTGGCGATGGTGAAATCATGGACCTCGACCCTGCCGCGATTCACCCCGTCGGCGGGCCCGCTGAGCGAAAGCGTCGCCGTGCCGCCGAGCACATGGGGATAGACATCGAGGAAACGCAGTATCGCGCCGGCATCGCCCGTCTGCGCCTCTGTGCGGCGCGTGCCGCCGGCTACCGCGTCCACGACCGTGAAGCGCGCGCCGGATTTGGTGGAGGCGGATGCCCGCAATCCGTCGATCTTCTTGCCGTCCCCCGAATAGGCGATCTTCACGTCGGACAGGGATTCGCCATTGAAGCCCCCGAGCGTCTGGATATCGGCATCCACCGTCACGCTGACGGGAGGCGGCTCTTCTCCGCCGCTGCGGCCCGATTGTGCATCGACAACCCTGATGACCGGGCGCGCATCGAACGATTTGCCGCTGACATTGATCGCATAGCGACTTCCCTTGCGATCGACGGAGATGGCGGCGCTGTCGCCGCGATTGAGCGCGATGGACGGGAAGCGGAGCGCGGCGAGGCCGTTCCTGTCGAAGCTCATGCTGCCGCTGCCGCCGAAGGTCTCGCCGCGCAGCACGAAATTGCTGATGCGCGACGTGCCGTCCCTAGTATCGAGCGCGAAACTCGCCGTTGCAGGCACCCCTGCCCCCTTCGACCAGCCGACCCAGGGCAGCTTCAATGTCGAGCGGCCGAGATCAGCGACGATGCGCTGCGTGCTGTCGGTGCCCGTCATGTTCAGGTCGAATGTCACCGGGCCGGAAAGAACAGTCGAAAGTCCGCTCATCAGCTTCGCCCGCGTCGCATCGTCCGTGTCGATCCGGAAGTTGCGGCGGCGCGAACCCTTGTTCTCCCCCAGCGGTTCGAACATGGAGATCGTCGCCGGCATCCCGCTCAGCCTGGCCTTGGCCTCGATCACCGTCGATGCCGGCTCCGCCTTGATGGTCCCTTTCGCCTCGGTCACCATCTGGCCTTCGAACGGTTTGGCGATCGCCAGATTTTCATAGGCGAGATCGACCTGCCATGTGAGATCCTCGCGATCGATACCGGCCTGCAGCGGGATGAGCGCCTCCACCTTTCCGCGAACGTCGCCGGTCAGATCCTGCGGCGCGAGATCGATGAAGCGCGACACGTCGATGGGGTCGTAGCTGGCGAGCTCGACGATGGCATCCGCGCTACCCTCCAGTTCCATGTCAAGATCGCCGATCAGCGGTGGCGTATCCGCATCGGCGATCGTCAGGGTTCCACCCTTGGTCGCCACCGTGCGACCGCTCGGCATGTAGACCGTTCCGCTGGTCAGCGCGATATCGATGTTCATGCCGTTGAGCGTGAGCGTTCCCACCGCATCCCGCACCGGTGGAATGGCGCCGGCCACATCGAAGCGCGTGCCGGCTATATGGAAGGTCGCTTCGAGGCGCTCGGCATCCAGCGGCACGCCGTGTCCGAAGAAGCCAGGCTCGGCATCCAGCCGGATCTGGGTATTTTCAAGCAGCCCGCCATAGACATGCTGCATGGCCCAGCGGCGCGCGCCGGGCGCGACAAACCAGGGCCAGATCGTCTTGGCATGGCCCACCGGTATGCGGTTGACGGCGAGTGACAGGTCCACGCCGGGTGATTTTCCGGGTTCGATCGACAGTCCCGCCCGGCCGAAGATCTCGCCCTGTCCGGTGGCGATACCGAGCTGGTCGGCCATGATATGGCGGCCCGACGGATCGATGCTGCCAAGCACCGACATCATCGCCGGCAGGTCGGGCTCGGTCAAATCGCCTGGCGCGATCAGCGATCCGCTGCTCATGAATTCGTAGCGATAACCGGGCGGCAGGTCGGGCGGCTGCGGCCCGATCGCCCCGGTGAATCGATAGCGCGAACGGCCCGCGCGCAGCTCCACCCGGTTGAACTCGATCTTGTTGGTTCCTTCCGCCAGCGTCGCAAGTACGGTGCCCGACACCGGCACCGCATCGGGGGCGCCGAGCTTCACGCCGGCCTGGTCGACATCGAGCGACGCAACCAGTTGCCGCCCGCCGGTCGCATTCTCGCGCCCCGACAGGTTGAGCGTAAACTCGCCCAGCGCATTTTCGAGTGGAGGCTGTTCCGCACCCTTCGGCATCGTGCCGCGAATCGTCAGATCGACCTCCGCATCCGCATCGGCCGCCGCCCGCGAAAAATTCGTCTCGACGCTGAATGTCCGGCCCGCCGCCTCCACTTCGCCCGTCAGCGCGAAAGCCCCGCCTTCGGCAGCCTCCAGCCGGGCTGCGGAAATGGCGATCGTTTCAGGCTTCGCCGGGTCGCCATAGTTGATGCTGACGTCCCGTATCTCCAAGATTTCCGTGTCGCCCGCCTGCATCGCATCGAGCGTGGCATGCAGGATGACGAAGAACCGCTCCAGCACCTTGTCGGGAACGATGACGCCATTGGCGTCGACCAGCGAGGGCGGCAGTTCCGCCCCGCCTTCGAGGCCAAGACCCGACATGTCGACGATCGCATCCGACAGCAAGGCGCTGCCGAAGGCGGTCCGGCCTGAAATGAGCGGGCGCGGCCGCAGCGCGAAGCTCAGCCGGCCGGCCGTCAGCAGCGTCCGTTCGGATTCAAGCCCCGCGATCGACAGATCGCGTATGTCGACTGCCACGAAACGCGACCGGTCGAGCGACAGGCCGGTCGAGCCGATATTCGCCGTCACGGGAAAGCCGAGTGCCCGCGAGATGCGCGCCTGCGCCTCCGTCTGAAGCCGCCCGGAAGCAATGAAGCTGTTGCCGACGAAATAGACGGCAGCGGCAAGCACGAATGCCAGAACGACGAGACCCAGCGCGCCATAGGAAGCGACGCGGATGGACGAGCGCACGCGCCGGCGCGGCAAGGGATTGGCGCGTGCCGAAGGCAGGCTGTCGAGGGCGCAGAGATCGCGGCGCCTGAACTTGATCTTCTCGTGCCTGGGAACCTTCGCGTCCACTCTTCCGGTCACCTCCGCGGGATAATGGACGAATCGGCGTTCTCGGCTATATGTCCGCCCGGACCGGTGCTCGTGCGGCGGACGCCCGGAACTGTCTGGGCTGGCGCCATACCGGTCCCATCTGGCCGCATTTGTGCGATTCCGGATGAATTTATCCGGCTGCAGGATACTCTAGCGTCAAAGAAGGGCACGTCTATGGCTGAACTCATTCCAGGCACCGAAGCTCCGGATTTCGATCTCCCGCGCGATGGCGGCGGTGCGGTCAGGCTCTCCTCTCTCAGGGGCAAACCGGTCGTCCTCTATTTCTATCCCAAGGACGATACCAGCGGCTGCACCTCGGAGGCCATTGATTTCTCTGCCCTGAAGCCCGAGTTCGACAAAATTGGGGTCGTCGTGATCGGCATGTCGCCCGACAGCGCCAAGAGCCACGACAAGTTCAAGAAGAAGCACGACCTCAAGGTCGACCTCGTATCCGACGAGACGAAGGACGTGCTGCAGGCCTATGGCGTCTGGACAGAGAAAAGCATGTATGGCCGCAAATATATGGGCGTGGAGCGTACGACCCTGCTGCTGGACGCCGATGGCCGCATCGCGCAGGTCTGGCCGAAGGTGAAGGTTCCCGGCCACGCGGCCGCGGTTCTGGAAGCTGCAAGGGCGCTTTAGCTCACCCGGAAGGAACCATCCAAGCCTCGCCACGTTCTTTTCCCGAGACATGCCGGAAGGAGAAAAACATGGCGAAGGGCTTGCTTCTGTGGCTGATCGGAATCCCTATCCCGATCATCATCCTGATCTATCTGTTTACCTGATCAGGATACCGACATTTCCCCTCAAGGCCGCCTCGAGCGGCCTTTTTTCATGTCCGAACCTAGCCTTTCGGCCGGCCTTGCGCGGCAACCGCAAAGCTTTCTTAACCCTAACAATGTGTAATCGCCCCATCGCTTTCGGTTAACGGGGTAGCGAGTCTTGGGTCAGGTTCGACAATCGGCAGTCTTCGGAAAGCGCGCCGTTCCCCATATGGTGATCATCGCGCGTGGTGACGAAATCCGTCACTTCATGGTGCGTCCGTGGATGCTGGCGCTGGTCGGCTCCGTTTGCGCCGCCATAGCGGTGGGCTACCTGCTGGCAACGACCTATCTGGTTTTGCGCGACGACCTGATCGGCGCGACGATCGCACGCCAGGCGCGCATGCAGCAGGCCTATGAGGACCGCATCTCAGCATTGCGCGCACAGGTCGACCGCATCACCAGCCGCCAGCTTCTCGACCAGCAATTGATGGAGACGAAGGTTTCCGAACTGCTGGAACGCCAGTCGCAACTCTATCTGCGTCATGGCCGCCTGAGGCCCATTCTGGAGCGCGCCGAGGGCGACATGGCGGCACCCGCGCCGCAACCTTCCGCCTCCGAACCCGACCATCGCGCCGACGCGGCCACGCCGGCCCCGGTGAAAGCCGCCGCCGCGACTTCCCTCCCGGCAATGGCCTTCTGGCACACGCGCAATACCGCGTCCAACGCTATGACGGCGGCGGACAAGGCCGACCATCTGTTCCTCACCATCAACCAGTCGCTGCAGAAGATCGAAAGCGAACAGATCGACCGTATCGCATCGCTGGCCGAAGATGCCGACCGTCAGACCGACACGATCGCCCAGGCGCTGGAGGATGTCGGCATGCGCATCGAGCTCGAAGGCGAAGAGAGCACCACCGGCATCGGCGGCCCCTATATCCCCGCCGACGATACGACCATGTTCGAGACCCGTGTGCGCGAACTCGATGAAGCATTGGGGCGTCTGGAGAGCGCCAAGCTGGCGGCGAACACGATGCCGATCCACAGCCCTGCCCGCGGCTTCTCCATCTCCTCGCCTTTCGGCGTAAGACGCGATCCGCTGATCGGCCGGCCGGCCATGCATGCCGGTATGGATTTTCGCGCGCCGTCCGGCTCGACGGTTCGCGCCGCCGGCGCGGGCACCGTCGTCAGGGCAGGCTGGAACGGCGGCTATGGCCGCATGGTCGAGATCGACCATGGCGACGGCCTGACAACCCGCTACGCCCACATGTCGCAGATTTCGGTGAAAGTGGGCGACCAGCTCGCGCGCGGCGACCTGGTCGGCAAGGTAGGAACGAGCGGCCGCTCGACCGGCCCGCACCTGCACTACGAGGTGCGCCGCAACAATACGGCCATCGACCCGATGCGCTTCATCAAGGCCGGCCGGAAGATCGCGAATATCATCTGAGCATCGCGGCAAGGTCCGTGCCTCGCTGCGATATCCTAATCCAGATCCGCGACAGGCTCCGACGCACCGCCATCGATACGGTGCGAGAGCGCCGCTTCCATGAACTCGTCCAGGTCACCGTCGAGCACGGATTGCGGGCTGGTGCTTTCCGTACCTGTGCGCAGATCCTTCACGAGCTGATAGGGCTGGAGCACGTAGGAGCGGATCTGGTGGCCCCAGCCGATGTCGGTCTTGGACGCCTCGGTCGCATTCGCCGCTTCTTCGCGCTGCTTCAGTTCCAGCTCGTAAAGGCGCGCGCGCAGCATGTCCCAGGCCTTGGCGCGGTTCTTGTGCTGCGATCGCTCCTGCTGGCAGGCAACGGCGATGCCGGTCGGAATATGCGTAATGCGCACCGCCGAATCCGTCGTGTTCACGTGCTGGCCGCCGGCGCCCGATGAACGATAGGTGTCGATACGCACATCCGATTCCGGAATCACAATGTCGATCGTGTCGTCGATCACCGGATAGACCCAGATGCTGGCGAAGGATGTGTGGCGGCGCGCATTGCTGTCATAGGGCGAGATTCGCACCAGCCGGTGCACGCCCGACTCCGTCTTCAGCCAGCCATAGGCGTTGTGGCCCTTCACATGGATGGTGGCGGACTTGATGCCGGCTTCCTCGCCGTCATGCATTTCCAGCACTTCCACCTTCATGCCGCGACGCTCCGCCCAGCGGACATACATGCGCAAAAGCATGTTGGCCCAGTCCTGGCTCTCCGTGCCGCCGGCACCAGCATGCACTTCCAGATAGGCGTCGTTGGAATCGGCCTCGCCCGACAGAAGCGTCTCGACCTGCCGCGCGCGGATCTCGCCCGAGAGCGACCGGATCGCTGCTTCGGCTTCGGAAACGATATCCGCGTCGCCCTCTTCCTCCCCCATCTCGATGAGGGAGATATTGTCGTCGAGCGCCTGGGAAAGCCCCTTGATCGCGGTGATGTTGTCGTCGAGGCTCTGGCGCTCGCGCATGAGCTTCTGCGCCTCCTGCGGATCGTTCCACAGGTCGCCGTCTTCGGAGCGCATATTGAGGTAATCGAGACGTTTTAGGGCCTGATCCCAGTCAAAGATGCCTCCTCAGCAGGCTTATGGCCTGCTTGATTTCGTCGATGAGGCTTTCGGTCTCTGCGCGCATGATGTTCCAGTTTGTTCTTGTTCGCGTTTGCGTCCTTGGGCGTTTGCAGCGCTGCTCCGGCAAGGCGGCCGGACCATAGGTATGCCCCGCTCTCCTGTAAAGCAAAACCGGGCCGGCTTTCGCCGACCCGGTCAAAAAAGAACGGCGCGGTTCAATACAGGCCGCCGCCGCCCGTGGAGATGGCGCGGTTGGCCTGCGGCGAGATCGCATTGGCGCGCTCCTCACCCTCGAGCCCGTCCATGCCGATCACCCAGTAGCTGTCGGCAGGTCCCGTGCCCGGCTTGAAGGCTTCGATGATCGAGCCACCGGCGCCGGGTGCGGAGCGCATGCCGCTCTTGCGGTCCACGGCGATCAGCTTCATGCCTTCCGGAACCTTGAACTTCACCACTGGCGCATCGGCCATGGCCGTCTTGAAGAACTCCTTGAAGATCGGCGCGGCAAGCCCGCCGCCCGTGGAACCCTTGCCCATCGGGCTCGGCCGGTCATAGCCCATATAGATGCCGACCACGAGGTTGGGCGTGTAGCCCATGAACCACGCGTCCTTCTCCTCGTTGGTGGTTCCGGTCTTGCCGGCGATCGGGCGGCCGAGATCGTTCAGCAGGGTTGCCGTGCCGCGCTGCACCACGCCCTCCATCATGGAGGTGATCTGGTAGGCGGTCATCGGGTCGAGAACCTGCTCGGAATTATCCGTCAGCTCGGGCTCGGGCTGGTTATCCCATTTGGTGGCGACGCAGCCTTCGCAGCCGCGCTCGTCATGCTTGAACACGGTCTTGCCGTAGCGGTCTTGGATGCGGTCGATCAGCGACGGCTTGATCGACTTGCCGCCATTCGCCATCACCGAATAGGCGGATACCATGCGCATGACCGTAGTCTCGCCGGAGCCGAGCGACATCGCCAGAACCGGCAGCATCTTGTCGTAGACGCCGAAGCGCTCCGCATATTCCGCCACCAGATTCATGCCCATGTCGTTGGCGAGGCGCACCGTCATCAGGTTGCGCGAGCGCTCGATGCCGGCGCGCAGAGTCGAGGGACCGGCGGACTGGCCGCCATAGTTCTTCGGCTCCCAGACCTGGTTGCCGCTGACGATGCGGATGGGCGCGTCGAGCACCACCGAGGCCGGCGTGTAGCCATTGTCCAGCGCCGCCGCATAGACGAACGGCTTGAACGAGGATCCGGGCTGGCGATAGGCCTGCGTCGCGCGGTTGAACTCCGACTGCGAATAGGAAAAGCCGCCGACCAGCGACAGGACACGGCCCGTATGCGGGTCCATCGCCACCAGCGCGCCGGACACTTCCGGCACCTGCCGCAGCGCATAGGCGTTCGAATCGTCGCCCTTCGGCTCGACATAGACCACATCGCCGGGCTTCAGCACCTCGGCCGGGCTCTTGGCCTTCACCCGCTTGCCGTCGACCACATGGCGCATCGCCCATTCCATGTCGCCCTGGGCGATACGGCCGGTCACGCGCTCCTTGTCAGGCTTGCCGGCCATGTCGGCCTTGGGGCGCACGCCGATGTCGATGCCCTCGGCGCCGGAAGCCAGCACGACCGCCACCTTCCATTCGGGGACGTCGTCCAGGGGCTTCACCTCGAACACCGCCGTCCCCCAGTCCGCCCCGGTCTCGATCGAGGCGATGGGGCCGCGATAACCGCGCAGCGTGTCATATTTCATCAGGCCGTTCTGCAGCGCCTTGCGTGCATGAAGCTGCATTTCCGGATCGAGCGTCGTGCGGACAGAGAGCCCGCCCTCGTAAAGGGCGTCCTCGCCATAGCGGGCGATGAGCTGGCGGCGCACTTCCTCGGTGAAATACTCGCCGGCGAAGAGATAGGTGCCGCCGCGCCGTGGCGAGACGCCCAGCGGAAGCGCCTTGGAACGCTCGGCCTCCTCGGCGTCGATGTAGCCGTTCTCGCGCATCTGGTCGATCACCCAGTTGCGACGCTCGATGGCGCGGTCGGTATGGCGGAACGGATGATAGTTGGACGGACCGCGCGGCAGCGCCGCCAGATAGGCGGCTTCCGCCACCGTCAATTCGTTCACCGACTTGTCGAAATAGGTCAGTGCCGCACCCGCGACGCCATAGGCGCCTAGGCCGAAGAAGATCTCGTTCAGATAAAGCTCGAGAATGCGATCCTTCGAATAGGCCTGCTCGATGCGGAAGGAGAGGATCATCTCCCGCACCTTGCGCTCATAGGTCTGGTCGGAAGTGAGCAGGAAGTTTTTCGCCACCTGCTGCGTGATGGTGGAGGCGCCGACCGGACGGCGGCCGCTGCCGAAATTGCGCGCATTTGTGACGACGGCACGCACGAGGCCGGTCACGTCGATGCCGGGGTGGTTGTAGAAATTCTTGTCCTCGGCCGAGAGGAAAGCCGCCTTCACGCGATCCGGCACGGCCTGGATCGGCAGGTAAAGGCGCCGCTCGCGCGCGAACTCGGCCATCAGCGCGCCATCGGAAGCGTGGACGCGCGTCGTCACCGGGGGCTCGTATTTGGCGAGCACTTCGTAGTCAGGCAGGTCCTGGACAAGATTCGACACATACATGGCCACGCCAGCGGCCACGAGCAGGGCCAGCACGGTGCCTATGCCGAAGAAATATCCAAGTAGTCTGATCATGCCCGCTCCAATGCTCCGGTCGGGGTTGCCAGGTCGCTCAAGACAGCGCCCTACAGAAAACCCGACTGCTCGTCGTATCTGTCGCGCGGTTGTGGGGAAAATGCGGCGCGATTGCGCGTCATGTCCCTCCGGCGCGATTAAACCATCAGTTGTGTCCCTGCTGCAACGATTCGCTGTTGCGGCGCCATCACAAGCGCGCGACGCCGCGAGGCGAATAGCCGGTCCACTTCATCGGGACGCACCCGCCTGGAGGCCGGAAAAGAGATTGATCGCGCCGGTGATCGATTCGATCGCCTTGGCCCGCCACTCCGCATTCAGGAGCCGCTTTTCCTCGTCGGGGTTGGACAAGTAGCCCAGTTCCAGCAGCACAGAGGGCACGTCCGGCGCCCTGAGCACCCGGAAGCCCGCAAAGCGGTGCGGATTCTTGATCATCTCCACCTGGCTCGTCAGTTCCCCGACGAGCGTCCGCGCAAAGCGGATTGAGAAGGAATGGGTCTCGCGGCGGATGAGATCCATGAGGATGTCGGACACTTCGTGGTCCTTGTCCTCGATCGACAGACCGGCAAGTTCATCCGAAAGGTTTTCGCGGGCCGCCAGCGCCGCCGCCTCGGCATCCGATGCCTGGTCGGAGACGGTATAGACAGTCGCGCCGGTGACACTGCGATATTTGATCGTGTCGGCATGGATGGAAATGAACAGGTCGGCGGAATGCTGCCTTGCGATCCGCACCCGCTCGTCCAGCCGCAGGAACGTATCGCCGTCACGCGTCAGCACGACCGCATATTTGCTGGATTTTTCGAGCTTCGCCTTCAACTCCCGCGCGAATTCGAGCGTGATGCGCTTTTCCAGCGTGCCGCTGACGCCTTCCGCCCCGCTGTCGATGCCGCCATGGCCGGGGTCGATCACCACCGTGAAGGGCTTCGCCAACGGCACAGCCTTGTCGGCGCCTACCCTGTCGGTCTTGGGCGTGCTGCGCGTCGAGGCCGTGGTCAGCGCCTGATCGGCGCGCGCATTGTCGAACGCCTTCTGCGATGTCGCGGAAATATCCAGGACGAGCCGCCAGCCGGGCGAATTCTCATTCTTGATCGTTTCGAGCGAATCGACCGCGAAAGGCCCGTCGGCCGTCAGGATGAGGCGCGATACGCCGGGGCCGAAATCGCCGAAGTGAACCTCCTTGACGAGCCCCCTGCCCGCTGCGTCCTCCGCCTTCACGGCGAAACCAGTGGACGGAAGGTCGAGGACAAGGCGGTGCGGCCGGCTGAGCAGGAACCATGCGATCGATGGCTCCTTGTCGAAATGAAGGACCATGCGCGCCCGCGAAGCGTCGCCGGCAACCAGCAGATTGTGAGCAGAGAGCCGTTCGGAAGCATGGGCCGACGCGGCGGCGGCCAGCAGCGCGCAGAGAAGCAAAAGCCCGCGCAAGGCCAGTTCCAGGAAGACCGCCAGATGCGCCGCTGGTTTCCGCAATGTCCCTTCCCGCGCAATTGATATCGGTCAAGCCGCCCCGACGAGGAGCATGTTAATCGTTGGTAGCGGACTATGGTTAACCAAAGCTTTCCGATGCGGCCCGAATGACAGGCATGCGGGCGTCTCGGCTGCATGCCTGAAACGGGGTTGCCATAAGACACCGCAAATCATAAAAGTGGGACCGGAACACCGCAGTGCCCGAGTCAGGGCTCCCGTCAGCGTCGATATGGCTGGCGCTATCCCGATCCGTCCAGTGCACTGCTTGCGGTGCTTCCGAAAAGTTTCTTCGAGGTTCATTCCGGTGACGCGGAATGTCTCGGCGTAAAACGGCCGGTTTGCCCGGCTGGCTCGTACGAGCATATAGCTGGTCCGGAATTGTCCGGGCTTTGTTGAAATGGCTTTGCTAGGTGACGAAGGACTTGCGCGCAACCCCAGCAGATACCGGACTTTCCCGCGCCAAGTTGGCGGCGGCCGGATCTGTCGGCGCGCGACACCCCCGACCGGCAGACCGCAATTATCCGGCAAAATGCTGATGGTTAACCTGGTGCGAATCGCGTGGACGCGAGCGCCCCGGCCTCTGCCTGCCGGGGAGATCTTCTCGCATGCCCAACAAAATGCTTATCGACGCCTCCCACCCGGAGGAAACACGCGTCGTCGTCGTCCGCGGTAGCCGGATCGAGGAATTCGACTTCGAGTCCCAGGACAAGAAGCAACTCAAGGGAAATATCTATCTGGCCCGTGTGACGAGGGTTGAGCCCTCGCTTCAGGCTGCCTTCGTGGAATATGGCGGCAACCGCCACGGCTTCCTCGCTTTCAGCGAAATCCATCCCGATTACTACCAGATCCCGGTAGCCGACCGGCAGGCCCTGCTGCGCGCCGATGCGGAAGCGGCGGAAGCCGACGAGCAGGAGGAAGATGACGAGCGCAACGGGCGCGGCCGCAACCGCCGCCGCCGCCGCGGCTCGAAGGGACGCTCCCGCGAGGAAGGCCAGAACGCATCCGCGCAGCAGAATGGCGACGATGCGCCCGGCGACGATGCCGGCGAAGACCACGCCGACGATGCGGCGGACACCGAAGCAACCGGGGAAGTCGTCGCGCAGGCGGACGACGATTCATCCGACCCCGATGTGATCGCGCACGACGCCGAGGCGGATGTGGTGTCGGAACCGGTCGCAGCCGGCGACGACACCCATGGCAAGAGCGACGACAGCGATGGCGATCACCATGACGATGCCGGGGATCACGGCAGCGACGACCATGGTGACCATGACAATGGCGACCACCACGACAATGGCGGCGAGTCCGAGGTCGACACGGTCGGCGCGGAAGACGCCATCGAGGAGGCGCGCGACCGCCGTCGCCCGGTGCGCCGCCAGTACAAGATCCAGGAAGTCATCAAGCGCCGCCAGATCCTGCTGGTGCAGGTCGTCAAGGAAGAGCGCGGCAACAAGGGCGCGGCGCTCACCACCTATCTGTCGCTGGCCGGCCGCTATTCGGTGCTGATGCCCAATACCGCGCGTGGCGGCGGCATTTCGCGCAAGATCACCAATGCGCAGGACCGCAAGCGCCTCAAGGACGTGGTGAAAGACCTCGAAGTGCCTCAGGGCATGGGCGTCATCCTGCGCACGGCGGGCGAAAGCCGCACCAAGGCCGAGATCAAGCGTGACTACGAATATCTGATGCGCCTGTGGGAGAATGTCCGCAGCCTCACCCTCCAGTCGGTCGCACCCGCGCTGGTCTATGAGGAAGGCTCGCTCATCAAGCGCTCGGTGCGCGACCTCTACAACAAGGATATCGACGAAATCCTCGTCGCCGGTGACGACGGCTATCGCGAGGCCAAGGACTTCATGCGCATGCTCATGCCGAGCCATGCCAAGGTGGTCCAGCCCTATCGCGACAATGTGCCGATCTTCGTGCGCCAGGGCGTCGAGGCTCAGCTCGACAAGATGGTCCAGCCGCAGGTGACGCTGAAGTCCGGCGGCTACATCATCATCAACCAGACCGAGGCCCTCGTCTCCATCGACGTCAATTCGGGCCGATCGACGCGCGAACATTCCATCGAGGACACCGCGCTCCAGACCAATCTGGAGGCTGCGGAGGAAGTCGCCCGCCAGCTGCGCCTGCGCGATCTGGCTGGCCTGATCGTCATCGACTTCATCGACATGGAGGAGAATCGCAACAACCGCGCTGTCGAAAAGCGCATGAAGGATTGCCTGAAGAACGACCGGGCGCGCATCCAGGTCGGCCGCATCTCGCATTTCGGCCTGCTCGAAATGTCGCGCCAGCGCATCCGTGCATCGGTTCTGGACTCCACCATGACCCCCTGCCCGCATTGCGGCGGCACGGGCCATGTGCGGTCGGAATCCTCCGTGGCGCTGCTTGTCGTGCGCGCGATCGAGGAGTTCCTCGTCAAGGAACACCGCTACCACATCAGCGTGCGCACACCGGCTTCGACCGCGCTCTACGTGCTGAACCACAAGCGCAAGAACCTGTCGGATCTGGAAGCGCGCTTCGGCCTCAACATTTCGATCGAACCCGACGACCATGTCGGCGCGCAGCACTACGCGATCTCCAAGGGCGCGATCGCCGAGAAGGCCATCGCGCCCGAGACGGTCTCCATCCTTCCGCCGGAAGCCGATGAACCCATCGACGCCGAAATCGTGGAAGATAGCGAGATCGAGGAAGTCGAGGCCTCCGAGTCGCGGGAACAGCAGCGCTCGCAGGAGAATGGCGACCAGCCGCGCCGCAAGCGTCGCAGGCGCCGTCGGCGCGGTGGCGGAGCGGACCGCGAGAACGGCGATGCAGCCTCCACGAACGAGCGCAACTATGTTGCCGAGGCAGTCGGCGACCTCGATGAGGCGAATGCCGACACGACTTCGGATGACGAGGATGAATCGGTCGCGGCCGAGGCTTCGGAAGAGGCAGGCACCGAGGATTCGGGCAAGCGCCGCCGGCGCGGCAAGCGCGGCGGCCGTCGCAATCGCCGCGACGATACCGAAGTCAGCGCGCAGGCGGAAATCGAGGGCCACGTGCCCCATACGCCTTCGGAATCAACTCCCGACCTGACCGGCACCGAAGAACCGTCCGGTGAAGTGGCCGACGCGCCTGTCGCCGAGGCAGTGGAGGCTCCCTCCGAGCCGGCCGTGGCCGAGGAAAGCGCGGAAGCGGCGGTCGAAGAAGCCCCCGCCCGCAAGCCGGCCCGGCGCAGCAGGAAGAAGGATGCCGCGCCAGCTGAGGTTGAAGCCGAAGCCGCTGCGGCCCCCGCAAAGCCTGCACGACGCAGCCGCAAGAAGGTGGTGGAAGCCGCTGCGCCCGAACCCGTTGCAGCGGAAGAAGCAGCTCCCGTCACCGAGGCGACGCCTGCTCCTGCCGAGGTCAAGAACGAGCCCGTTGCAGCCGAGCAACCCGCCCAGGCTCCGGCTGGTCCCGTCGTGACCTCCAGCACGCCCGTCGCCGAGGAGGAGGAGCAGCCGCGCAGGACCGGCTGGTGGCAGCGCAAGAGCTTCTTCTGACAACCGATTGATGAATAAAAGAAAAGGCGCTCTTTCGAGCGCCTTTTCTTTTGCCTTCGGCTCTGCCGCGCTGAGACGCCGCCACCGCAGCCGGCATTTTTCCGCAACAAAGCAAAGGGGCGGAACGTCGCCGTTCCGCCCCTTTGTCAAACAAGCATTAGGTCGGGATCAGTTGCCGCCCTGCTTGGCCTTTTCCTGTTCCTCGCGCAGCTTGCGCGCGAAGTCCTCGGTGTTCTTGTTGACGAATTCCTCGAGCTGCCGCTGGCGCTCCTGGATATCCGACTGCTGCAGGGGCGGTCCGTCGAACGCGCCGGTGAAGCCGGAGAGCGTCACCTGGATCGGGTTCTGCTGGTTCTGGAAATTGATCGAAGTCAGCGTGAGCTGCGAACCGCGCTTGAAGCGGTTCACCAGATCGTCATTGAGCGCCAGCTCGGCAATGCAGCGATCCGGCAGGCAGATCATGTAGTCGAGCTTCTGCGTCTGGCCGCCATCGATCTGCATGCCGATTCCCGGAGGCACCATGCGGCCCGTGGGAACGGTGACCTGGAATACGCGGCGGTTCACCTTGCCCTTGAGCTCGATCAGGCTCACGCCCGTCAGCAACTGGCCGGAATCGGCAACCATGATGTTCTGCACGTTGCAGACATCGACATCTTCCTGCTTGGAACAGGCCTTGAACCAGCCCTGCGGTATCTGAGGCTGCTGCGGGGCGGCACCCTGTGCGAATGCGCCAGCCACGCCGCCCGCCAGAAGCGAGATGGCGCCCGCCGCGAGTATCGCGGCTCGAGTCGCGATGTTTTTCCGGCTGATCATGTCGGATCGAATCCTCTCGATGTCGGGCGGCACACAGGCCGCAATCTCCGCTACCTGTCGGCGAAATACGGCAACAGGATGACTGGTTGCGGCCTGTAACACGCTGCGCCCTCTCGAATCCAGCATCAACTTTCGCTTAGGCGCGCGGGCTGCAAATCGTGCCGCCGGGCCGCCTGTGTTACACAGGGTCGATTCGTCAGGTGGAGCAGAAACATGATGCTGCGTAGGATCGGCGCCGCAGCCGCGATCTTCATATTTGCCATGGCGACGGCATCCGCGCAGCCCACGCATGGCATTGCGATGCATGGCGAACCGGACCTGCCGGCCGATTTTTCCGCCTTCCCTTATGCGAATGCCGATGCCCCCAAGGGCGGCCGCGTCAATTACGGCGTCCAGGGCACTTTCGACAGCCTCAACCCCTTCATCGTCATGGGCGATGGCGCGCGCGGCCAGTTCGACACCGAATTCGGCAATACCGTCTTCGACACGCTGATGGCGCGCTCACGGGCCGAACCCTTCACGCTCTATCCGCTGCTGGCGAAATCCATCGAGACCGATGCCGAACGCAGCTTCGTGGAGTTCACGCTGGATGAGCGGGCACGTTTCTCCAACGGGGCTCCGGTCACGCCCGACGACGTCATCTTCACGCTGGAACTGCTGCGCGACAAGGGACGGCCGATCTACAAATCGTGGATCGGCGTAATCGACCGCATGGAGATCGTCGGCGAGCACGGTGTGCGCCTCACCTTCAACGAAAAGGCCGACCGCGAATCGCCGCTGCTGCTTGCCATGCTGCCGATCCTGCCGCGCGCGGCGACCGACGCTGAGAACTTCGACAAGTCCTCACTCAAGCCGCTCATCGGCTCCGGCCCCTATGTGGTGGATTCGGTGCGCCCCGGCGAACTTCTCATCCTGAAGCGCAACCGCGACTACTGGGCGAAGGACATTCCCTCCAAGCGCGGCTTCGACAATTACGACGAGATCCGCGTCAACTATTTCCGCGACGGCAACACCATGTTCGAGGCCTTCAAGAAAGGCTTGCTCGACGTCTATCTGGAGACCGACCCGCTGCGCTGGAAGACCGGCTACGACTTTCCCGCCGCCCGTGCGGGCGACGTGATCCAGGCCGAAATCGAGCGCGGCAATCCGCCCGGCATGTATGGTTTCGTCATGAATACGCGTCGTCCGGTCTTCCGGGACCGCGCGGTGCGCGCAGCGCTTGCCGACCTGTTCGACTTCGAATGGACGAACAAGAACCTCTTCGCCGACGCCTATAAGCGCACCGCCAGCTATTTCGACGGTTCCGTGCTATCGTCGTCGGGCGTTGCCGCCGATGCGGTCGAGCGCGAAATCCTGGTGCCCTATGCCGACAGGATCACGCCATCGATCATGGCGGGCACATGGGCGCCGGCCGAGTCCGACGGGTCTGGACGCGACCGCACCTTCCTCAAGAAGGGTTTCGATGCGCTCACTGCTGCCGGTTACAGGCTGGCGGGCGGCAAGATGGTCGGGCCGGACGGCACTCCCCTCGCCTTCGAGGTCATGCTGAACGGCACCGCCGGACAGAACCTGGCGATCGCCTGGCAGCGGACATTGGAGCGGCTCGGCATCACGCTCACCCTGCGCTCGGTCGACAGCGCGCAGTTCCTGCAGCGCCAGCGCACCTACCAGTTCGATACGATGCTGATGACCTATCTCGGCACGCTTTCGCCGGGCGTGGAGCAGCAGTTCCGCTGGGGCTCAGCCTCGGCCACGCAGGACGGAACCTACAATTTCGCCGGTGTCGCCGACCCCGCCATTGACGCCATGATCGCCCGGATGGTCTCATCGCGCGATCGGAAGACCTTCGAGGCGACCGTTCGCGCCTTCGATCGCCTGCTGCTGTCGGGCGCTTATGTGGTGCCTCTCTACCACCAGCCGGCCCAATGGACCGCGCATTGGAAACATATCGAGCGACCCGAAGCGACCCCGGTCTACGGCATGCAGTTGCCGACCTGGTGGGACGGGCGCGCAGCCAGATAGAGGATGGAAGCTATGTCAGAACTGACGCCTATCGCCGTCGATGTCATATCCGATGTCGTATGCCCCTGGTGCTATATCGGCCAGAAACGGCTGGCGCGCGCGGTCGAGATCGCCGATGACGTCGCCGTCGAGATCCGCTGGCGTCCCTACCAGCTCGACCCTGACGTTCAGCAAGGCGGCGTCGACCGGCGCGAATATATGATCGGCAAGTTCGGCGCCGAAGACCGCGTGAAGCAGGCCCACGCCAATGTCATGCAGGCCGCCAGCGGCGACGGCATCGACTTCCGTTTCGACGACATCAAGGTGTCGCCCAACACGCTCGACGCGCATCGCCTGATCCGCTGGGCCGGCAGCGATGGCAGCGAGACGCAGGGCCGTGTCGCCCGCCGCCTCTTCCGCGCCTTCTTCGAGGAAGGCCAGGACGTCGGCGACCATCAGGTACTCGTCTCGGTCGCGCGCGACGCCGGCATGGACGCGGCGGTGGTCGAAGCGATGCTCGCCACCGACACCGACCGGGACGCTGTCCGCGACGAGATCGCGCTGGCGCAGCGCATGGGCGTCACCGGCGTGCCGTGCTTCCTGATCGAGGGCCGCTATGCGGTGGTCGGGGCGCAGGAATCCGCCACCCTCGCCGACGCCATCCGGCAGGTCGCCGGCATGAAATCACGCGGCGAGCTGCCGGAAGCGGCCGGCTAAACCGCCTTCTTCTCCAGCAGCCGCACAAGCTGCGTGACGATCACGGCAGCGCCCGCGAGGCGCTTTTCGGGCGTCGGCCATTCGCGCATGAAGACGACGCTCTGGTCGGGCCGGATCTTCGCCAGCGAGCCCTGCTCCGCAATGAAGCGGACGAGGCCGGCCGGCTCGGGGAACTCGCGCTTGCGGAAGTGGATGACCACGCCCTTCGGCCCGGCGTCCAGCTTCTCGACATTGGCACGGAAGCACAGCGCCTTGATGTAGACGATCTTGAGCAGGTGATCGACTTCCTGCGGCAGCGGGCCGAAGCGGTCGATGAGTTCGGCGCCGAAGGCGTCGATCTCTTCCGGGTTCGACAATTCGCCGAGGCGGCGGTAGAGGCCGAGCCGAAGCTGCAGGTCGGGCACATATTCCTCGGGGATCATCACCGCCGTGCCCACCGTAATCTGCGGCGACCAGCCCGAATCCGACACGCTGCCCTCGCTGCGGATCTCGGCCACCGCCTCCTCCAGCATCTGCTGGTAGAGCTCGAAGCCGACTTCCTTGATATGGCCCGACTGCTCCTCGCCCAGAAGGTTGCCCGCGCCGCGTATGTCGAGGTCGTGGCTGGCGAGCTGGAAGCCGGCGCCCAGCGTGTCGAGCGACTGCATCACCTTCAGCCGCCGCTCGGCCGTCTGCGTCAGCGAGCGGTTGGCCGGCAGCGTAAACAGCGCATAGGCGCGCTGCTTGGAGCGGCCGACGCGGCCGCGCAACTGGTAGAGCTGCGCCAGCCCGAACATGTCGGCGCGGTGGATGATCATCGTATTGGCGGTGGGGATGTCGAGGCCGGATTCAACGATGGTCGTCGAAAGCAGCACGTCGTATTGGCCGTCATAGAAGGCGTTCATGATGTCGTCGAGCTCGCCGGCCGGCATCTGGCCATGCGCGGTAGCGACCTTGAGCTCCGGCACCTGTCCGGACAGGAAGTCCTTCACCTCCGAAAGGTCGGAGATGCGCGGCACGACATAGAAACTTTGCCCGCCGCGGTACCTCTCGCGCAGCAGCGTCTCGCGGATCACCAGTGGGTCGAAGGGCGAGATGAAGGTGCGCACCGCAAGCCGGTCCACCGGCGGCGTGGCGATCAGCGACAGTTCGCGCACGCCCGTCAGCGCCATTTGCAAGGTGCGCGGGATGGGCGTGGCCGACAGGGTCAGCACATGCACGTCGCTCTTGAGCTCCTTCAACCGCTCCTTGTGCTTGACGCCGAAATGCTGCTCCTCATCGATGATGAGCATGCCGAGATTCTTGAAGGTCACGCCACTGCCGAGCAGCGCATGGGTGCCGACGACGATATCGACCGTGCCCTCCGCCAGGCCCTTCTTCGTCTCGGCCAGTTCCTTTGCCGGCACCATGCGCGAGGCCTGGCGCACTGCCACCGGCAGGCCGGCGAAGCGCTGCGCGAAGGTCTTGAAGTGCTGGCGCGCAAGCAGTGTGGTGGGCACCACTACCGCCACCTGCATACCGTCCATGGCGGCAAGGAAGGCGGCACGCAGGGCAACTTCCGTCTTGCCGAAGCCGACATCGCCGCAGATGAGCCGGTCCATCGGCCGGCCGGCCGCAAGATCCTCCACCACCGCGTCGATGGCGTTTTGCTGGTCGTCGGTCTCGTCATAGGGGAAGCGCGCGGCGAACTCGCCATAAAGCCCTTCGGGCGGCAGGATGATTGGCGCAGATTGCATCTGGCGCTCTGCCGCGAGCCGGATGAGTTGGCCGGCGATCTCCAGCAGGCGGCGCTTCAGCTTTGCCTTGCGCGCCTGCCATGCGCCGCCGCCGAGCTTGTCCAGCGTCGCTTCCGCCGCGTCAGAGCCGTAGCGCGACAAAAGCTCGATGTTCTCGACCGGCAGGAATAGCCTGTCCTCGCCGGCATAGTGGATTTCGAGGCAGTCATGCGGCGCGCCGGCCGCCTCGATGGTGCGCAGGCCGATAAAACGGCCGATGCCGTGGTCGGCGTGGACGACGATGTCGCCGGCCGCGAGGCCCGTCACTTCGGAAATGAAATTGGCGGCCCGCTTGCGGCGCCGGCGCACCAGCCGGTCGCCCAGCACGTCCTGCTCGGCGATGACGGAGAGGTCGCCGGCCTCGAAGCCCGTCTCCAGCGGCAGCACGGAGAAGCCGACCTGTTGCGCCGGCAGCTTTTCGAGCGCGGCGAGACTGTCGACCGTGGCCGTCCCGCCAAGCCCGTGCTCGGCAAGAATCTGGCCCAGCCGGTCGAGCGAGCCATCGCTCCACGCAGCCACCATCACCCGCCGGCCGGATACGCGCAACGCCGCGATGTGGTCCACCGTCACACCGAACACGTTCACCTTCGGGTCGGCGCGTTCCTCCGCGAAGGAGCGGCCCGCATGAGAATTGGCATGGAAGACGGCGCGCGCGCTGCTCCCGGGCGTGTCGAAGGCGGTGAAATCCACCGACAGGCGATCGGCCGCAAGGCGATCGAGCTCGTCCGGCGCGACATACATCTGCTCCGGCGGCACCGGCTTGTACGGCACCGCCTCGCCCATTCCCTTGCCCGACGACTGGTCGCGCCGCGCCTCGTAATAGTCGCGGATCAGCGTGTGGCGTTCGGCCAGCGCCTCGCGTGCCAGATTGTCATAGACCACCGGCACGTCGGGCAGATAGTCGAAGATCGTCTCCAGCCGCTCGTGGAACAGCGGCAGCCAGTGCTCCATGCCGGCGAAACGCCGTCCCTCGCTGATCGCTGCATAGAGCGCGTCGTCGCGGGAGGGTGCGCCGAACATCTCGATATAGGCACGGCGGAAGCGGCTGATCGCGTCGGGCGTCAGCGCGATCTCGCTCATCACATTGAGCACCAGCGCGGTGCGCTGGCCGGTGGTGCGCTGGCTCGCCACGTCGAAGGCACGGATGGATTCCAGCGTATCGCCGAAGAAATCGAGCCGCAGCGCTTCCTCGCTGCCGGGCGCGAAAAGGTCGAGAATGCCGCCGCGCACCGCATATTCGCCAACCTCGCGCACGGTCGCGACGCGCTCGAAGCCGCTGTTTTCCAGCCGTGCGATCAGCGCGTTCATGTCCACTTGGTTGCCGGGTTTCGCCGAAAATACCTGCGCTTCGATCGCCGCGACCGGCGACATGCGCTGCAACAGCGCATTGGTCGTCGTCAGCACGAAGGCGGGATGCGGCGTCTTGCGCAGCGCTGCCATGGCGGCCATCGCGTCGAGCCTTCGTGCCGCGGCATCAGCGCCGGGCGAGACGCGGTCGTAGGGCAGACAGTCCCATGCCGGCAGTTCCAGCACCGGCACGCCGGGTGCCGCGAAGGCCAGCGCATCGCGCATCGCCGGCATGCGCTGCCCGTCGCGCAGCACGAAGAGGATCGGGCCCTGCGGCGCGATTTCGGTGCGGATCTGCGCCAGCGCGAAGGCGGCATAGCCGTCCACCACGCCGTCGACGATGACGACGCCGGTGCGTCCCGGCTTCAGGCCGATGGGGCGGATGAGCGGCATGTCAATTCGTTTCCGAAGCGCCCCGGCGGGCATGTGCGACGATGCGGCGGAAGAGCGCCGTATCCTCCCCGGCGGGCACCTGCGCCTCGCCGGTGACCCAGCGCAGCAGGTCCGCATCGGGAATGTCGAGCAGCGCTTCAAAGGCGTCGAGTTCAGCCTCGCTCAGCGTGCCCATATGGAGATCGGCGAAACCGCCGAGGATCAGGTCGGCCTCGCGCATGCCGCGATGCCATGAGCGGAAGCGGGCACGGCGGCGGCGGGCTGCGATGTCGTGTTCGGTTGTCGTGGCGTTCATGGCGCGGATATATAGCGGGCGATCCGCCCTGTCAGCCTTGCATGACCGGCAACCCGCAATAAGCTGACATGAAGATGCGCCCGGCCCTCCTCGATCCCCTCTTCGCTCCTGTCACCAGCCTCGAAGGCGTCGGCGACAAGGTGGCCGGCCTGCTGGCCGAAATCGTGCCCGCCGACACGAGCGGCCGGCCGGTGCGCGTGGGCGACCTGCTTTTCGTGCTACCGCACGGGGTGATCGACCGCCGCCAGCGTCCGGGCATCGCGGAAGCGCCGCAAGGCGCGGTGGTGACGCTGGAGCTGCGCGTCGACCGCCACCAGCCTTCGCCGCGCGGGCGCGGCAACGTGCCCTATCGCGTCTTCGCCCATGACGAGACGGGCGAGATCGCGCTGACCTTCTTCCATGCCCACCGCGCTTATCTCGAAAAGCTGCTGCCCGAAGGCGAGCAGGTTCTGGTGAGCGGGCGCATGGAGTGGTTCAACGGAAGGCCGAGCATGGTCCATCCCGACCATATCGTGCCGCTGGCCGATGCCGCCTCCCTGCCCGCAATCGAGCCCGTCTACCCGCTGACGGCCGGCCTTTCGGGCAAGGTGCTGCGGCGCGCCGTGGCGCAGGCCGTAGCGCGCCTGCCCGACCTGCCCGAATGGGGCGACGGCCCGCTCGCGCGGCAACAGCGCTTCCCACCCTTCGCCGATGCGCTGCGCCTGCTGCACGATCCGGCCGTGCCGGAAGACGCCGCGCCGACATCGCCCGCATGGCGCCGCCTCGCCTTCGACGAACTGCTGGCAGGCCAACTGGCGCTCTCGCTGGTGCGCAAACGTACCATGCGCAGCACCGGCCGCGCGCTGACGGGCGACGGCCGCATCGAGGCGGCGATCCGTGCCGCCCTGCCCTACAGCCTCACCGAAGGCCAGCAGCGGGCAATCGAGGACATCCACGCCGATCTCGAAAAGCCCGAGCGCATGCTGCGGCTGCTTCAGGGCGACGTGGGCGCGGGCAAGACGGTGGTTGCGCTGCTCGGCATGGCGCGGGCGGCGGAGGCCGGCGCGCAATCGGCGCTGATGGCGCCGACGGAAATCCTCGCCCGCCAGCACCTCGCCAGCATCACGCCGCTGGTGGAAAAGGCCGGCCTGCGCGTGGCCCTGCTCACCGGCCGCAGCAAGGGCCGCGAGCGCGAGGAGGTTCTGGCCCGCATCGCGGCGGGCGACATCGACATCGTGGTCGGCACGCATGCCCTGTTTCAGGAGAGCGTGACCTTTTGCGACCTCGGCTTCGTGGTGGTGGACGAGCAGCACCGCTTCGGCGTCCACCAGCGCCTCGCCATCGCCGCCAAGGGCTATGCGCCCGACATGCTGGTGATGACCGCCACGCCGATCCCCCGCACGCTGGTGCTCACCGCCTTCGGCGACATGGAGGTGACGCGGCTGACGGAAAAACCCGCCGGCCGCAAGCCGATACGCACCGTCACCCTCCCCGACGGCCGGCTGGCCGAATTGGTGGGCCGCATCGACGATGCCGTATCGGAGGGCCAGAAAGTCTACTGGATTTGCCCGCTGGTTGAGGAATCCGAGGTGGTAAAACTCACCTCCGCCGAAGACCGCTTCGCCGCGCTCGAAAAGCGCTTCGGCGAGATGGTCGGCCTCGTCCACGGCCGCATGTCGGGGCTGGAGAAGGACGCGGCGATGGCGGCATTCAAAGCCGGCGACACGCGCATCCTCGTCGCCACGACCGTCATCGAGGTGGGCGTCGACGTGCCGGATGCCACCATCATCGTCATCGAGCATGCCGAGCGTTTCGGCCTGGCGCAGCTGCACCAGTTGCGCGGCCGCGTCGGGCGCGGCGATGCCGCCTCCACCTGCGTGCTTCTCTATGAGGGGCCGCTGGGCGAGATCGCGCGCCAGCGGCTCGCGGTGATGCGCGACACGGAGGACGGCTTCGTCATCGCGGAGGAGGATCTGCACCTGCGCGGCGAAGGCGAATTGCTGGGCACGCGGCAATCAGGTGCTGCATCGTTCCAGGTGGCGCGGCTGGAGCACCATGCCGACCTGCTGGAGATCGCCCGCGACGATGCCCGCCTCATGCTCCAGCGCGACCCCGACCTCGCATCCGAGCGCGGGCAGGCATTGCGCCTGCTGCTCTACCTGTTCGGCCGCGACGAGGCGGTGCGCCTGCTTCAGTCCGGCTGACCGGATTTCCTGATCTCTTCCTCGAGCGTCGACACGGCATCCCGCACGGAAACATGGGAACCGTCGCCCGGCATTTTCTGCGGCGTCACGAGGCCGGCCGAAACGAGGAAGCGTGCCGCCTCCTCGACCGAGATCGACAGCGGGATCACGTCTTTTTCCGCCACATACATGATGTAGCCGGTGGTTATGTTGGGCGTGATGGGCCGGAACACGGCGATCGTCCTGCCCTCGCGCTCCGCCAGCACGTCGTTCATTTCCGCCGGCTCCTGCTTCGAGATGAAGACGATGGACCACAGGCCCCGGCGCGGCCACTCCACCAGCCCGACCTTGTTGAACAACTCGCTTCGGTTGGCGAGCACGGTCTGGAATATCTGTTTGAGCGCCCGGTAGATGTTGCGCACCAGCGGCATGCGGTCGAGTAGGCGCTCTCCGCTCGCCACGATGGTCCTGCCGATGAAATTGGCCGTCATGAAGCCGACCAGCGTGATGAACAGGATAGCGACGACCACGCCGAAGCCCGGCAGCGCGAACGGCAGATAGGTATCCGGATTGTAGCGATCGGGAATGTAGGGCTTCACCCAGCTGTCGATCAGATGGATGAAGTACCAGATGAGATAGACAGTGATCGCCAGCGGCGCACAGACGACGATGCCGGTGAGGAAATAGTTTCTCAGCCGGGCCATCATCTTCCTTCGCTATGCCTGCCTCGCCGCACTGCAACATGTGTAGTGCATGAACATGTCGTTTTGAATAGCGAGCGCGGTGGTCACTCCACCGTGACCGATTTGGCCAGATTGCGCGGCTGGTCCACATCCGTGCCCATCACCACCGCCGTATGATAGGCCAGAAGCTGGATCGGCAGCGCATAGATGATCGGCGCGATGAATTCCGGCACGTCCGGCAGCACGATCGTCTCCATGGTCTTGATCGTCGCGCGGGCGGCCCCTTGCGCATCGGTGATCAGGATGATCCTGCCGCCGCGGGCCGCCACTTCCTGCATGTTGGACACGGTCTTGTCGAAGATGCGGTCATGCGGCGCGATCACGATGACCGGCATGGCCTCGTCGATCAGCGCGATCGGCCCATGTTTCAGTTCGCCTGCCGCGTAGCCCTCGGCATGGATGTAGGAGATCTCCTTGAGCTTCAGCGCGCCTTCCAGCGCCAGCGGATAGTTGGTGTCGCGACCGAGATAGAGCACATGGCGCACCTGCGACAGCTCGCGCGCCACCTTCTCGATCTGGGCTTCCAGCTTGAGCACTTCGGTGGCCAGGCGCGGCGCTTCGGAAAGCTGGCGCACCAGCTTCTGCGCTTCGTCCTTCGACAGGTGGCCGCGCTCCAGCCCGGCGCGCACGGCAAGCGACGCCAGCACAGACAGCTGGCAGGTGAATGCCTTGGTGGAGGCAACGCCGATCTCGGGACCGGCCAGCGTCGGGAACACGCCGTCCGCCTCGCGCGCCATGGTGGATTCGCGCGCATTCACGATCGTCGCGATCGGAATGCCTTCCTTGCGGCAATAGCGCAGCGAGGCCAGCGTGTCGGCCGTCTCGCCCGACTGCGACACGAAGATCGCCGCGCTGCGCCTGGTCAGCGGCATTTCGCGGTAGCGGAATTCGGATGCGACATCGATGTCCACCGGCAGCCTTGCATAGCGCTCGAACCAGTACTTTGCGACGAGGCCACTGAGATAGGCGGTTCCGCAAGCCGAGATGACCAGCCTGTCCAGTTCCCTGAAATCGAACGGCAGCGGATCGGTGCGCGGCGCCGAGGCGGCGAAGTCGATATAATGCGCCAGCGTGTGGGAGATCACCTCCGGCTGCTCATGGATCTCCTTCTCCATGAAGTGGCGGCGATTGCCCTTGTCGACGAGATAACTGGTCGACACCGTCTTCTGGCGGCGACGCTCCACCTTGTTGCCCGCCATGTCGAAGATGGTCATCCCCTCGCGGCGCAGCACCACCCAGTCGCCGTCCTCGAGATAGGTGATCGTGTCGGTGAAGGGCGCCAGCGCGATCGCGTCGGAGCCGAGGAACATCTCGCCCTCTCCATGGCCGACTGCCAGCGGCGGGCCGTTGCGCGCGCCGATGATCAGGTCCTCGTCGCCGCGGAACATGATCGCGAGCGCGAACGCTCCCTCAAGCCGCGACAGCGCCCGGCGCGCCGCCTCCACCGGCTCTGCGCCGCGCTTCTGCTCGCGCGCGATGAGATGGGCGACGACCTCGGTATCGGTCTGCGAAGCGAAGACGAAGCCATCGGCGGTCAGTTCGTCGCGCAATTCGGCGAAATTCTCGATGATGCCGTTATGCACGATGGCGACATCGCCCGAGAAATGCGGATGCGCATTGACCTCGTTCGGCACGCCATGCGTGGCCCAGCGCGTATGGCCGATGCCGATCAGGCCAGCCAGCGGCTCGTCCTTGATCTTCTTCTCAAGGTTGACGAGCTTGCCTTCGGCCCTGCGCCGCGCCAGCTCGCCATGATCGACCGTCGCCACGCCGGCGGAATCGTAGCCGCGATATTCAAGCCGCTTCAACGCATCCACGATCAGAGGCGCAACCGGCGATTGGCCGACGATTCCCACTATGCCGCACATGTCATACCTCGCCAGTCAGCCCGGATACCGGCTCGCATATTGGCGCGCCGGCCTATCATTGCCCGTTTCACGCGAATGCGTCCGCATCGCGGCAACATGGCATGGTTTCATTGAAGTGCCGTTACCACCGCTCACTTGCCGCCTGAGAGACGATCACGCAGGGGGGCTGCCCGCCCTTCCTTGTTCACCTGGCGGGCCCGGCCGAATGCCATCGCATCGTCCGGCACGTCTTCCGAAATGACGCTGCCCGACGCCACATAGGCCCCGTTGCCGATTCTGACTGGCGCGATGAGCGCCGAATTCGAGCCGATGAACGCGCCGGCGCCGATCTGGGTCAGATGCTTGTGGAAGCCGTCATAATTGCAGGTGATGGTGCCGGCGCCGATATTGGCCTTCGCGCCGATCGTCGCATCGCCGATATAGCTGAGATGGTTCACCTTCGCGCCGGCATCGACGGTGGCGTTCTTCACCTCGCAGAAATTGCCGACCTTCGATTTTTCGCCCAGCACCGCGCCCGGACGCAGCCGCGCAAACGGGCCGATCTCGGCGCCCCGGCCAATGGTCGCGCCTTCCAGATGTGAAAAGGAACGGATGATCGCGCCGCCGGCGATCTTCACGCCGGGGCCGAAGACGACATGCGGCTCCACCAGCGCATCCGGTCCGATCTCCGTATCATGCGCGAAGAACACCGTTTCGGGCGCAACCAGCGTGACGCCGTCCAGCATGGCCCTGCGCCGCGCCCGCGCCTGCCAGATCGCCTCCGCCTCGGCCAGCTCGACGCGGTTGTTGATGCCGAGCACGCTTTCGGCATCCGCCTCGGTGGCGACGACGGTGAGGCCGGCCTCATGCGCCAGGCCGACAATATCGGTCAGGTAGAATTCGCCTTTGGCGTTGGCATTGCCCACCTTGTCGAGCAGCGCCAGCGCATGCTCGCCTGAAATCGCCATCAGCCCGCCATTGCAGAAGGTGATGCGCCGCTCCTCCTCGGAACAGTCGCGATCCTCGCGAATCGCGATCAGGCGTCCGCCTTTCTCGATCAGCCGTCCATAGCCGGCCGGCCTGTCGGTGCGAAAACCCATCACCACGACATGCGCGCCGGCCGCCAGCGCATCACGAGCCGCCTTCAGCGCACCGGCCTCGACGAGCGGCGTATCGCCGAACATCACGAGGATGTCGTCATAGCCGCGTGCGATCGCCGCGCGGGCGGCCAGCACCGCATGCGCCGTGCCCAGTCGCTCGGTCTGCTCATAGGCTTCCACGCCGGCGGAAAAGGCTTCGACGGCCTTCAGCACCTGGTCGCTGCCGCGCCCGGTCACCAGCGCAACGTCGCCGCTCCCCGCTGCCCGCGCAGCCTTCACCGCATGGGCCACCATCGGCAGGTCGGCAATGCGGTGCAGCACCTTGGGCAGGTCGCTCTTCATGCGGGTGCCCTCGCCTGCGGCCAGCACCACGCAAAGGCAGGATCGTTCTGTCATATGATTTTTCCGCCAGAAGCCATCGGTCGCCAGTCATGTAGCATTGGCGACGCCGGGCTCCAATGGCGGGAATGCCTAACCGAGCCTGCCCAGTGCAGGAAAGGTTTCCAGAAGCCAAAAGGCAGCGCTCTGCATGCCGCCGGTGAGGAAAAGGATGCCTGCGACCACGAGCAATCCCCCCATCACCTTCTCCATCTTGCCCAGATGCATGCGGAACCGCGTCAGGAAGCGCATGAAAAGGCCGGAGAAAAGCGCGGCGATGATGAATGGAATGCCGAGACCGAGCGAATAGGCAGCCAGAAGGAACGCACCGTCGCCCACTGTACCGCGCCCGCCCGCAAGCGTCAGGATCGGCCCGAGCACCGGCCCGATGCAGGGCGTCCAGCCGAATGCAAAGGCAAGGCCCATCACATAGGCCGCCGTGAGGCTGGCCGGCTCGCCGCGCGATTGCAGCCGCGCCTCCCGCGACAGAAAGGGGATGCGCAGCACGCCGAGGAAATTCAGCCCCATCAGGATGATGACGAGGCCCGCGGCGATGGCGAGTTCCTGCTGCCACGCCCGCAGCAGGCCCCCAATGGACGATGCCCCGGCGCCCAGCGCGACGAACACCGTCGAAAAACCGAGAACGAAGGCGAAGGAAGCCGAAAGCAGCGCGCCGCGGCTGCGGGCAGAGGCGGCGACGTCGCCGCGGAACTCGTCGACAGATACGCCGGCCATGTAGCACAGATAGGGCGGCACCAGCGGCAGCACGCATGGGGACAGGAATGAGATCGCCCCCGCGCCCACCGCGCTCATCAAGCCGACATCGACTGCCATTTCCGCTCCGACCGTTTCGGGGCGCTTATAGGCATGCGGCCGGGTTCGGGCCAATCACCAATGCGTGGGGCATAGGGTCGCGAAGCCCGCTTAGCGTTTCGGGGCGCGGGCCGGTGCGAGACGATTGCCGGCAATGCTCGTTGCGGGCGTGCGCGACACATAGAGCGCGATCCCGTACTGAAGGGCGAGGCCCGTGCCGAGCAGGATCGTGTCGGCAACGAAAGCCGTCTCGAACACTTCGCCATAAAGCTGGAGCGCCATTGCCAGCACCGAGCCGCTTGCGAATACCGGCAAACTGTTGCGCCCCAGCGTATCGAGCACGGACGCATAGCGCGAACGGCAGAACGCCTCAACGATCTCCAGATTGATCAGCACATAGGTGAGCGCCAGCACGTGGAGCAGCCGCGGCCCCGGCAGGAACGTCTTGTCGAAACCGGCAACGAAGAATGGCAGCCGCTCGCTGTCGGGGAACAGGCCCGGCGTGACCCACAGCCAGTAGAGCGAGAACAGCAGATAGGCCACGGCCGCCCAGAACAGCCAGCGCATCGGCGGCACGAGGCTGCGGCCCTGCTTCGCCGCCATGCCGCCCGCAAGGCCGATGACGAACAGGAACTGCCAGGAAAACGGATTGAAGAACCAGCCGCCATCGCCCGGGAAATTCGGAATGTTGATGCGATAGTAGCCGGCTACGAACCAGATCGCGGCCGAGACGCCGATCATCGCCCAGAGACTGCGCCGGCCGATCACGATGAAGAGCGGCGCCGCCAGCAGGAGCACGATATAGAGCGGCAGAATATTGAAATAGGCCAGTTGGTGGCCGAGCGTCAGCACGCCGACGAGGGTACCCCCCGGCTCGGCGACAAGGCGCAGGAAGTTGACCCGGCGCCCCAGATCCTCCGTTCCGAGGAAGCTGAGACCGGCCCATAACATCGCGATCGCGATCGCGATGATCAGCACATGGACGAAATAGAGCTTGCGGGCACGCGCCCACAGACGGCTCGCCGCCTCGGTGAAAGGCAACTTCCCGAAGCCCTTCGAATAGGCCAGGCCGGCTGCGATGCCGGACATGAGGACGAACCCTTCCGCCGCATCCGAAAAGCCGAAATTGCGGCTGGTCAGATATTCGTAGACGTTACCCGGAACGTGATTGATGAAGATCGTGACCAAGGCCATGCCTCGAAGCACGTCGAGGCGCGGATCGCGCTGACTGCGCGTCGTCACGTTAAGATTTTCCACGGGCGGCGCTCCTTGTCAGCGGGCAAACGCCTGCTGCGCCGGTTGGGTTCCTCCCTTACGAAGGATCAACTGCGACAGTTCGTCCTGCGGAACGAATTCCGGCTCTTCCTCCCAACGGGCAAGAATGCCTGCACGCGCCAGAATGACGGTTTCAGGCTGCTGTTCCTGCGGTGTGGTAAAGAGAGCCTCGTCATTGCGCAAAAGAAACGGCCGCGATGAAAAGTGGATGATGAGCGGCGATATGATCATCGGGATCGCCACGGGCATCAGCCAGAAGAAAAGATCCGGCACGATCCACCAGCCCAGCGCGAAAAGAATCACGCCGGTCACGACGATCCACCATGACGCATCCCACGCCTCGCGCAACCCCACCGTGCCGCCCTTTCGGTTGGAGGCAGGCCATCCGCCATCCGCGCCGAGCAACACCTGAAGCACGGAGCGCGTCTGGTACATCAGCATCAGCGGAGCCAGGATGCTCGACCAGGCGATCTCGGTGACGACCGCCGCGAAGGCGGTCAGGTCGCCGCCGAAGCCACGATTTCCGCGCGTCAATATGTTGCGCAATACGATCAGCAGCTTGGGACCGATGAGAATGCCGAGCACGCCCGTCAGCAGCACCAGCGCCTGTACATGCTCCACCTGCGGGAAGACCGGCGGCCGCGCCGGCTCGGGGAAATAGTTCGGTTCGCCGATGAAGAACGGAGCCAAGACAGTGGCCAGCAGGAACAGAGCCCATATGGGCGACGATACATAGGCCATGATGCCCTGCACGAAGACGAAACGGCTCCAGGGCTTCAGGCCGGGCGCGGCCACCAGCCGCCCATGCTGCAGATTGCCCTGGCACCAGCGGCGGTCGCGCTTGGCATAGTCGACGATGTTTTCCGGCCCCTCCTCGAAGGATCCTTCGAGGTCCGGATCGAGCCGGACGATCCAGCCAGCCCGCGCCAACAGTGCCGCCTCGACATAGTCATGGCTGAGGATATGGCCGCCGAAGGGCGGCTTGCCGCTGAGTGCCGGCAGGCCGCAGCTTTCGGCAAACGCCACCGTGCGCACGATGGCGTTGTGGCCCCAGAACGGCCCCTCATGCCCCTGCGTCTCGGCAACGCCGCGCGCGAAGGCCGGCGAATAATAGGAAGCGGCGAACTGCACGGCGCGGCCGAACCACGAGCGCGCCGCAATGATCTTGGGAAGCGTCTGCAGCAGGCCGAGGCGCGGCGAGGCTTTCATCCGCAACGCCATGGTCAGCATGGTCTCGCCGACCATCAGGCTGTCCGCGTCGAGGATGATCATGAATTCGTAGCGCGCGCCGGAAGTGCGGATGAAGTCGGCAATGTTGCCGGCCTTCTTGCCGGTGTTCTGCTCGCGCCGGCGGTAGAAGACCTGATCCGCACGGATACCGGGCTCGGCCCTGAGCCGCGCCAGCCAGTAATGCTCGCGTTCGGCGATCTCGTCGCGGGTTGTATCGGAAAGGATGACGAAGTCGAAGAGATCGCCCTTCCCCGTCCTGTCGATGCCCAGCATCATCGCCGCGATGCGTGAGAAGGTGTCGCGCGGATCCTCATTGTAGACCGGGATCAGAACCGCCGTCCGCTCCGTGAGCTCCTGCGGGTCCGCCTGTGCCGGCTTGCGATAGGGCAGCGACAGGATGCCGTTCAGCGCGATGGTCGCGCCCCAGGCAAGCCACGCCGCGCTGAGCGACAGCAGCCCGATCCGCACGAAATCAACCCATTGCGTACCGTCGGCCAGCAGCACATTGGCGGCAAGGACCGCCGCCATGCCGGCAACGACAAGGCTGAAAAGGACGGAAAGGAGGCGGCGGGTCGCGGTCATCTGTCAGGGGGCGGCGGAACGGACCGAAGTCAGCTCCAGGCCGGCCAGCGCACGCTAAGCCAGCGCGGCAGCTTGAAGCTGACACGGCGCTCGACCATCTGGTCGGGCATGACCATCGGCGCGACCGGCAAGCCGCACTGCTCGGCGGCAATTCGATAAGCGGCCTTCACGTCAGTTTGATCGTTCATCGTCGGCTCTCCACTGATACAGCCATACTTCTGACACCCGCGTCCCGCCCTGCGCCAGGAAGGCGCTCAATTCCACCGGCTCGTTGCCATCGGGCAGCACGTCCATCACCAGCCGCCAGCGGCCATTGGCCTCGATGCGCGAAAGCGCGGTGCGAACCAATTTCGCCTTGCTGACGCGGACGATGCTCTCGAGATCCTTCGCATCTGCGGGGATTTGCTCGATCCCGCCGCCTTCGAAATCGACGACGAACTTCTGCTCGCCATCGGGGTTCGCGGTGCCGGACACGCCACCGTGCCCCCCTCGCAACGCACGAACGCGCGCAAGGTTCACTTCCGTCTCGTCAATATCGCCCCAGGTCATGCGATAACGGAATTCGAGCGACTGCCCTGCCCGCACTTCGGCTTCCGGAACCCAGAAGGCGACGATATTATCGTTCACCTCGAGGTCGGTGGGGATCTCCACCAGCGCGATCGTGCCCTTGCCCCAGGCATCCAGCGGCTCGATCAGCAGAGAGGGCCGGCGCTCGTACCACGCGCCGGCGTCCTGGTAGTTGTCGAATTCGCGGTCGCGCTGGAAGAGCCCGAAGGCGCGCGGATTCTCCTCGGCGAAAAACGACAGGGCCAGGCGGCTCGGATTGTTGAGACTGCGCCAGACCTGCTCGCCGCTCGCCTTGATGACCTTGAGGCCGTCGCTGTCGTGCACCGCGTTGCGGAAATCGCGGAACCGGCTGCGATTATTCTCCGCGAAGAGGAACATCGATGTCAGCGGCGCCACGCCGAGACGACCGATATCGCCGCGAATGAACAGCCGCGCGGTCACGTCAATGCGCGTCACCCGGCCCGGCGTGATGACGAACTGATAGGCGCCCGCGACGCGCGGACTGTCCAGCGAGGCCCAGATCGTGATGTTTTCGGCGTTGGCCGCCGGCGTCCTGACATAGAAGGCATCGAAACGCGGAAATTCCTCGCCGCTCTGCGTCGCCGTATCCACGGCGAGGCCACGCGCGGAAAGCCCGTAGACATTCCCACGTCCCACCGCGCGGAAATAACTTGCGCCGAGATAGGAAATGAGCTCGTCCATCATCCGTGGACGATTGAGCGGATAGAGGACCCGGATGCCGGCGACACCCGGCAGTTCGAGATTGTCGAGCACGCCCGGTTCGTTGGGGTTGTGATAAAGGAAATCACCGGATGCAAAACGCTTTTCCGTCGCGATTCCATTGTCGACGGTGAATACCTTCACCGGATCCTTGAAGAGCCAGCCCGGATAAAAAGCCTGCAGTTCAAACGACGACTGGCCACGCCAGACGCTGTGCTCCGGGTTGAAGGTGATGCCCCGGTGATGATCGTAGTCGAGCGAGGCGATCGCTTCCGGCAACGTGGTGCTCGGCGCCACATAGGCCGTCGCCGCCCGCGCTTTGACGGCGTCGGTCAAAATGTCGAAAGTGAACGGCGCAGATGCAGCCGGCGCCTGCGCGTCCTGCGCGAAAGCCGGCAAAACAAATGCACCATACGCTGCCGCCAGCGCGCCCGCAGCCGAGCTGGAGAGGAAGTCGCGTCGGTTCATCTGGGCTCCCGCGAGATATTCTGAGTTACGGTCGCGCGCGTTCGCAACCGCAAACGATCTTGCTGCATCGCACCAATGTTTCATTCAAGAGTTTGTTCCACCGAAAGAAAAAATATTCCGGTGTGGGTTTTGTCGTGCTGCTAACGTCCGGATAAAGCGTGCTTGGCTGCGCCCAGGGGGCGCTTTCCTCCGTTAGGAACAATGTGTGTCGACAAAAAGACCGCCTCTTTCCTGCCGGCCTGCGCAGGATGCTGGCGTTCCTCATTTTTTGCACAAATTGCGGCACTGCACCAGAGGCCATCCATGCCCCCGCAGGTGCGACAAAAAGCCATTCATGGCGGTCGGGGAAGGCGCAGTGAAGCATGAGGTCGTCCCGTTTGGCGCAGCATCTCCCTTCGAGCGGGAGCGGCGTCTCGATAACGGCATTTCCTCATGTCAGGGGCAGGCTGGAAGCGTAGGCCGGCGCTCCCGAAGGAGCGTTGCCGAGACGCCGACCCGCTATGCTCGCCCGAAGGTCCGCCGCGCCCTCATATTGCCCCGCCTGCCTCGCCGGGAGCCACTGACAAATTGCTACGATCTATTGCACCCGCCGCGAGGGCGGGCGAACGCATGTTCCGTGACCGGATGCTACCTGACGGTGACGGTGATGCAGCCGGAAAGGGTAACGCCGGGCACTTTGGGCGTCGTATTGGCGGTGCAGAACGTGTCCCTGCCGCTGAAGCCCTTGGCAGGCGTATAGACGAGTCCCTTTCCGGTGACGCCGACCTTGCCCGACTTCGGCGCCCTCGTAACCCTGACCTTCGTTGCCGGGACGCTCGTCTTCTTCTTGTCGTCGATGATATTGGTGAAGCTGATATTGCATGCCCTATCGGCCGCGGACATCTCGAACTTGCCAGCTCCGTTCCCGCTACCCCACCCGCGACCGTTGCTGCCCTTGCACGCCGCTTCCGCTGCGGAAATAGAAAGCCAACCGACAGCAAAAGACATTGCTAATATAATAAGAGCGCGCATTCTCCCTCCTCTATATACGTCTTTGTCGACAAAATGCTTCTCCATGAAGCAGTACTCCAGCAGGATATTTCAGAACAATCCCACACGTCCAGCAAGAAAATTGCCTGAAATTCTTGCGTGCCAATAGCGTTTTGATCAACCTGACTGAAACCAGTTGAATCTTCCGGATAAGCCCGCCGCGTCGCGCGCGAAGCTCTTCGCCGATCTCGTCTCGTCTTCCGAAGAGCAGTGATCGAGACCCGCTGCCAGGAACAGGAACCACACAGGCCCCGCAGCAGCCGGCGAACGGTAAAACTTCGGTTTGATCTGAATTTATTGGTGAGCGCGCAGGGGCTCGAACCCTGGACCTACTGATTAAAAGTCAGTTGCTCTACCGGCTGAGCTACGCGCTCCCGCGACGCGAACGCGTCCGAAAGTGGGCGGAACATATTGATCCAGCCCCGCACGGTCAATGCTCGATATCGCATGCCAGGGGCCTATCATGTCCCCCTCGACTTCAGCTTCGAATCTCGACGGAACAACCTGCGCGCTATAACGTTGTGGGTGCAAAGGGACATTCTCCAGCTGAGACTGGTGAGGAGACGTGAAATGAAGAAGATAATCTCAGGCGTATTCGCCGCTGTTCTGTCGCTGGCGACCGCCGCTCCGATTGCTCCTGCATTTGCGCAGCAGATGGACGGCGCAGGTAGTGGCTATCAGGGCCGTCGCATTATCGAGGACGGCCGTGGCGGACGCGATTGGCGTGACAATGACAGACGCGAATGGCGTGGTGATCGTCGCGGCTGGCGCGAAGGTCGCCGCTGGCAGAACGACGACCGTCGCGGCTGGTACAGAGGCCATCGCGGCTACCGCGAGCGCCGTCCCGGCTATCGCTATCATGACGGCTGGTGGTTCCCGCCTGCAGCTTTCGCGCTCGGCGCGATTGTGGGCGGCTCCATAGCCAACCAGCCCATTCGCCGGGTCTACGACTACAGCCAGGACCACATCCAGTGGTGCTACAACCGCTATCGTTCGTACCGCGCGTCGGACAATACTTTCCAGCCGTATAACGGCCCGCGTCAGCAGTGCTATTCGCCCTATAGCTGATGCCTGACTGTCGATGAAGAAAAGGCCCGCCCGTCCGGCGGGCCTTTTTCATGCCGAGGTCTCAGTAGCCCACCCTGCATGGTGATGCTGATCCATGAAGGCCGCCACCGCATTACGTTCGGCCGCGGATGCCTTCAGGCCGATCTTGGTGCGTCGCCAGAACACATCGTCCACATTGCGCGCCCATTCGCGGTCCGCAAGGTAGCGCAGTTCTGCCTCGTGAAGGTCCGGGGCCAGAGGCAGGCCGAGTTCTGCCAGTTCACGGGCCTCCCCGAGAACCTCATAGGCGCAAAGGCCGTAGCTGCGGATCAGCCGGCCAGCCAAAGCGGCGGACAGAAAGTCATAGCGCTTCCGCAGCCGTGCGATCTCTATTTCCACCCCCATGGGCGGAAACGCCCCGCCCGGCAGGGGGGCAGTTGCGGTCCACGGCGCGCCGCGAGCCCCCAGCTCGTTGCCGACAAGCACCATCATCGCCTCGGCAAGGCGCCGATAGGTGGTGATCTTGCCGCCGAAGGCATGCACGATGGGCGCCACGCCGTCGCCGCCGTCCATGGTCAGCGAATAATCGCGCGTGGCTTCCTGTGCCCGCTCTGTGCCGTCGTCGTGAAGCGCACGAACGCCGGCATAGGTCCAGACCACATCGGCGGGCTGGACAGGCTCGCTGAAATATTCGCTCGCCGCGGTGCAGAGATAGTTCACCTCCGCTTCGGTGATGGCGACCTTGTCCCGATCACCGGAATAATCGCGGTCCGTGGTGCCGATCAGCGTGAAATCATTCTCGTAGGGAATGGCAAAGACGATGCGTCCGTCCGCATTCTGGAAAATGAAGGCGCGGGGATCCGCCGACTTGCGGCGCACGACGATATGGCTCCCCTGCACCAGGCGGATATCGTGGAACGACGCGGTTCCGGCCGCCATGGCGCGCAGGCCGTCCACCCACGGGCCGGTGGCATTTATCACCATGCGCGCCGTGACGACCTCCTCGTCCCCTTCCTCGCCGCGCAGCGTCACATTCCATATGGCTCCGTCGCGCTGGAGCGCCCTCACCTCCGTATGCGTGCGGATATCGGCGCCGCGATCGGCGGCATCGCGGGCATTGAGCACGACAAGCCGCGCATCGTCCACGCGGCAGTCGGAATATTCGAATGCCCTCCGGTAACCCGGCTTCAGGGCTATCCCCGCCGGATCCTGTCGCAGGTCTATCGTCCGCGTCGGCGGCAGAAGGCGGCGGCCACCCAGATGATCGTAGAGGAAAAGGCCGAGCCGCAGCAGCCAGGCCGGGCGCAGGCCGGCATGGTGGGGAAGGATGAAACGAAGCGGCGAAACCACATGCGGCGCAATGTGCCAGAGCACCTCACGCTCGGCCAGCGCCTCGCGCACCAGCCGGAACTCATATTGTTCGAGATAGCGCAAGCCGCCATGGATCAGCTTGGTCGATGCCGACGACGTTGCCTGAGCCAGATCGCCCTTCTCCGCCAGCAGAACGGAGAAGCCGCGGCCGGCGGCGTCTCGCGCGATGCCGCAGCCATTGATTCCGCCACCGACGACGAGGAGATCGTATTTCGCCCGCGTGCCCAATCTGGCTCTCCCAGCCGCCTACCGGCATCGAGCAGAAGAAAACGCCGGCATCAATAGTCGAAATCCGGCAGGCTCTTGAATACCGCGCGCAGTGCCTGCGACCAGCCATCGGATATTTCGCGGTAATAGGGATCGTCGGCCACGATGCGCTTGCGAAAGCCGATCCGCAGGCTGTCGCGCTCATAGAACAGCATGTCGAGCGGCAGGCCGACCGACAGGTTGGATTTAAGCGTGGAATCGAAGGACACGATCAACAGCTTGGCGGTTTCGGCAAAGCTCATGGCCGGATCGTAGGCGCGCACGATGATCGGCTTGCCATATTTGGTCTCGCCAATCTGGAAAAAGGGCGTGTCGTCGGTCGATTCGATGAAATTGCCTTCCGGATAGATCAGGAAGAGGCGCGGCGCCGCGCCCTTTATCTGGCCGCCGAGAATGAAGGAGGCACCGAACGAATCGGCGCGCTGGCCGCAGGGCGTCGTTTCGGCGATGACTTCCTTTACCGTCGCGCCGACCAGATGTGCTGCCTGATACATGGACGGCACCGCGAAGATCGTCGACTTGCGCGCCGTGGTTCCCCTGGAGCGCTCGTCGAGCAGGCTCACCACGGCCTGTGTCGTGGCGAGGTTGCCGGCAGCCAGCAGCACGATGGAGCGCTCGCCGGGCTTCTCCCAGGAATACATCTTCTTGAAGGTCGAGATATTGTCCATGCCCGCATTGGTGCGGGTGTCAGACATGAAAACGAGGCCATCATCGATCTTGAGGCCGACACAATAGGTCATCGGGACGTTCCGTGTAGCGATTCCCGATTACTGCTCCACGGTGATGTCAACCGCAAGGCGTTCATTCGCAGTCCCCAGGCGGATGCCGGATACCGGCATCGCGTCGCGATAGTCCCGCCCGACGGCGATCTTCACATAGCGATCGTCAGGCGCGATCGCATTGGCCACATCGAAACCGACCCAGCCGAGTCCATCCACATGCGCCTCCGCCCAGGCATGGCTCGCCGCCAGGGAGGTCGTCCCCTCCACCATCATGTAGCCGCTGACATAGCGCGCCGGAAAGCCGAGGCTCCGTGCCGCCGCGAGGAAAATATGCGCGTGATCCTGGCAGACGCCGCTGCCGCGCTCCAGCGCCTCCTCCGCCGTCGTGGCGACATCGGTCGCCCCCACTTCATAGGCCACCTTGCCGTGGATCGCGTCCATCAGCCCATGCAGCCGGTCGAGATCCTTGCCGGCGCTGAATGCAGCGCTGATTTCGGCGATCCCGCCGCCGACCAGCGTGCGCTCCGTCTGCGGCAGGAACAGCCACAGCGGTGCAAAGCCGCGATGCGGGCCGACCACCCCGGCATTGTCGCTGGTTTCCACCTCGCCGGCGGCGGTGATGACGATCGCCGCCGCCTCGCCGCCAAGACTGAGCAGCCGCGTATCATTGCCGAAATGATCGTTGAACCGGACCTCCTCGGCAGCGCCTTCGACGGAAAGCGTCCAGTTCAATATGCGCTGGCAGCGGCCGTCCTGGGGCACCAGCCGGATGCGCTGGAGCGCATAGGACACTGGCACATCGTAGAGATATTCGGTGCGATGCGAGATCTTGAGACGCATGCGGTTCTCAATAGAAACGATAGCCGGACGCCACCTCGTCGCCGAGGCGGTTGTTCTGGCCGATGAAGTCGCTGAGGAATTCGTGCAGGCCCATTTCGAATATCTCCTTGATGGAGCTCGCTTGCAGGGTGTCCATGGTCCGTTCGGCCGTCGCATGGCAGTCGCTGCGCGCGCCATAATCCTCCGCGAGATAGCGCAGCCCCTCGGCTATGTTCATGTAGCAGAAGGCAAGCGAACGCGGCATGCGCCGGTTGAGGATCAGGTAGTCGGCGATGTTGGTCGGGCTGTAGTCGGCATCGTAGACCCACCGGTATGAGCGGTGCGCAGAGACGGAACGCAGGATCGATTCCCATTGATAATTGTCGAGGGACGAGCCCACCCATGAGATCGACGGCAGCAGCACGTAATATTTCACGTCGAGAATGCGGGCGGTATTGTCCGCCCGTTCCACGAAGGTGCCTATCTGCGAGAAGCTGAAAATCTCGTTGCGCAGCATCGTGCCGTGGAAGGCACCGCGGATCAGCGCCGTCTCCCGTTTGATGGCATCCAGCACCGCCGGCAGATCGCGCTCGTCCACCGGCCTGGCCAGCATGCGCTTGAGCGCCATCCACGCCTCGTTGATGCTTTCCCACGTCTCGCGGGTAAGCGCGGTGCGCACCATGCGGGCATTGTTGCGCGCCGTCTCGATGGAATTCATCACGCAGGACGGATTGCATTCGTCCCGCAGCAGGAAATCCGCCACCCTTGCCGTGCTGTATTCGGCATAGCGGGCCGAAAAGGCCTGGTCGGCGCCGGCGCTTTGAAGAACGGAGCCCCATTCATCGGCCGAGGTGGAGGTGCGCGTCAGCGCAAGGCGAAGGCCGGCATCGACAAGCCGCGCCATGTTCTCCGCCCGCTCGATATAGCGGCTCATCCAGTAGAGTCCGTTCGCGGTGCGTCCTAGAAGCATGCGTTGCGGGCCTCAATCATCCAGCACCCATGTGTCTTTCGTCCCGCCGCCCTGCGAGGAATTCACCACCAGCGACCCCTCCTTCAGCGCGACACGCGTCAATCCGCCCGGCACGATGCGGATGCGGTCGGACACCAGCACGAAGGGGCGCAGGTCGACATGGCGGGGCGCCAGCCCCTTCTCGGTAAGGATCGGCACGGTCGAGAGCGAAAGCGTCGGCTGGGCGATATAGTTGGAGGGCTTGGCCTTCAGCTTGGCTACGAAGGCCTCGCATTCCTTCTTCGACGCCGCCGGCCCGACCAGCATGCCGTAGCCGCCCGAACCGTGAACTTCCTTCACCACCAGCTCATGAATGTGCTCGAGCACATATTTCAGGCTGTCCGGCTCCGAGCAGCGCCATGTCGGGATGTTGCCGAGGATCGCCTTGCGGCCGGTATAGAACTCGACGATCTCCGGCATGTAGGAATAGATCGCCTTGTCATCGGCAATGCCGGTGCCGGGCGCATTGGCGATGGTGATATTGCCGGCGCGATAGACATCCATGATGCCCGGCACGCCAAGCTGCGAATCCGGCTTGAAGGTGAGCGGATCGAGAAAGGCATCGTCGACGCGGCGATAGAGCACGTCGATCTGCTTGTAGCCCTCGGTGGTGCGCATGGCGACGCGCCCGTCGATGACGCGAAGATCTTGGCCTTCCACCAGTTCCACGCCCATCTGGTCGGCAAGGAAGGCGTGCTCGAAATAAGCCGAATTGAAAAGGCCCGGCGTAAGGACCGCGATCCGCGGCGGTCCGTTGACATTGGCCGGCTTCACGGCCGCGAGCGACTGCCGCAGCAGCGCCGGATAGTTCTCCACCGGCAGCACCTTGACCCGCTGGAACAGCTCGGGAAAGAGCTGCATCATCGTCTCGCGGTTCTCCAGCATGTAGGACACGCCCGACGGCGTGCGCGCATTGTCCTCCAGAACGAAGAATTCGTTCTCGCCGGTGCGTACGATGTCCACGCCGATAATGTGCGTATAGACGCCGGATGGCGGCCGCACGCCGATCATTTCCGGCAAAAAGGCCTCGTTGCCCGCGATGAGCTGCTTGGGGATGCGCCCTGCCCTAAGAATTTCCTGCCGGTGGTAGATATCCTCCAGGAATGCGTTCAGCGCCTGCACGCGCTGCTCGATGCCCTGTGTGAGACGCCGCCATTCCGAGCCGGAAATGATGCGCGGCACGATATCGAACGGGATGAGACGTTCGGCGGCTTCGGATTCGCCATAGACGGCAAAGGTAATGCCCGTCTTCCGGAAGACCCGCTCCGCATCGCGCATTTTTTCGGTGAGCCGCAGCGGGTCCTGATCAGCAAACCAGCTGTCATAGGCCAGATAGGGATTTCTCGTCGCCACGCCCTCAGGGCGCATTTCATCGAACGCAACCAATAGCGTACTCCCCTGATACGCATTTCAACGAAAGGCGCGGCAGAAAATCAAGCGATATCGACCATTTGGGCAGCAGGTGCGGAAGAGATGCCTCGGCCGTGCCCGACAATGCGGCAGGCCGGCAAAGGTTGCCTGTGCCGCGCGCAGCCGCTGCCTGCGCATTGGGCACGGCTGCTCCGTCAGTATCGCGCCGAGTCTATGGAGAACCGCGCGGCCAATGGCCGGGATTCTATCGCGGGGGAATGTCGCCCTGCGCCCAGGCGGCGCTGATCTCGGCCGCGCGATCGGCAAAACCGCCGACCTCGATAGCCGCACGGATATCGGCCATCAGCGACTGGTAGTAGGCAAGGTTGTTCCAGCTCAGCAGCATGCCGCCCAGTGCCTCGCCCGACTTCACGAGATGATGCAGATAGGCGCGGCTGTAGTCGCGCGCGGCCGGGCAGTCGCTCTCATCGTCCAGCGGACGCGGATCGTCCGCATGGCGCGCATTCTTGAGGTTCACCTTGCCGCGCCGCGTATAGGCGAGCCCATGGCGGCCGGCGCGTGTGGGCATGACGCAATCGAACATGTCGATGCCGCGCGCCACGGATTTAAGGATGTCGTCGGGCGTGCCGACGCCCATCAGGTAGCGCGGCTTCTCCAGCGGCAGCAGCGGGCAGACGACGTCCAGCATCTCCAGCATGACCGCCTGCGGCTCGCCCACCGCCAGTCCGCCGACGGCATAGCCCTTGAGGTCGAGTTCCGTCAGCGCCTGCGCCGAACGTTCGCGCAACGGCGCGACATCGCCGCCCTGCACGATGCCGAACATGGCCTTGCCCGGCTGGTCGCCGAAGGCGGTCTTGCAGCGGTCGGCCCAGCGCAGCGACATTTCCATCGCCCGCTCGATCTCGTCGCGATCGGCCGGCAGCGCCACGCATTCGTCGAGCTGCATCTGGATATCGCTGTCGAGCAGGCCCTGTATCTCGATCGAACGCTCCGGCGACATTTCATGCACCGCGCCGTCGACATGGCTGCGGAAGGTCACGCCCTGCTCCGTCACCTTGCGCAGCGCCGAAAGCGACATGACCTGGAAACCGCCGGAATCGGTAAGGATCGGCCACGGCCAACGGGCGAAATCGTGCAGGCCGCCGAGCCGCGCCACGCGCTCCGCGCCCGGCCGCAGCATCAGGTGATAGGTGTTGCCGAGGATGATGTCGGCGCCAAGCTCCCGCACCTGATCCATATACATGGCCTTGACCGTGCCACCGGTACCCACCGGCATGAAGGCCGGCGTGCGCACGGTGCCGCGCGGCATGGAAATCTCGCCGCGCCGCGCCTTTCCATCGGTGGCGAGGAGGCGGAAGGAAAAGGGCGTGGTCATTCTGTGCCTCGAAACAGCAGGCTGGCATCGCCATAGGAGTAGAAACGGTAGCCCGTATCGATGGCATGCGCATAGGCGGCGCGCATCGTCTCCAGCCCGCTAAAGGCGGAGACGAGCATGAAGAGCGTCGAGCGCGGCAGATGGAAATTGGTCATCAGCACATCCACCGCACGGAAGCGGTAGCCTGGCGTGATGAAGATGTCGGTCGCGCCGGACCATTCGGCAAGCGTGCCGTCCTCTCGCGCGGCACTTTCGAGCAGCCGCAGCGAGGTGGTGCCGACGGCGACGACCCGTCCGCCGCGCGAACGGACCTCGTTCAGCGCCATCGCCGTGGCCGCGCTCACCGTGCCCCATTCCGCATGCATGCGGTGGTCGGCAGTGTCGTCGGCCTTCACCGGCAGGAACGTGCCCGCGCCGACATGGAGCGTCACGAAATGCCGCTCGACGCCGCGCGCGTCGAGCGCGGCGAAAAGCTCCGGCGTGAAATGCAGGCCGGCAGTAGGCGCGGCGACAGCGCCCTCCTCCCTGGCATAGATCGTCTGGTAGTCGGCCCGGTCGCGCTGGTCCTCGCCGCGCTTCGAGGCGATGTAGGGCGGCAGCGGGATATGGCCGACCGCATGCAGCGCCTCGTCCAGCGCCGGGCCGGACGCGTCGAACACCAGCAGCGCCTCGCCGCCCTCGTGCTTTTCCGCCACGGTCGCGTCCAGCATCGCGCCTTCGGCACCGAAAGCGATCCGCTCGCCCTCCTTCACCCGCTTTCCGGGCCGCAGGAAGGCCAGCCAACGGTCTGCGCCCACGCGCATATGCAGCGTCGCCTCGACCGTCGCCACCGCATCGCCACGCCGGCGAATGCCGCGCAATTGCGCCGGGATCACCTTCGTGTCGTTGAAGACCAGCGCGTCGCCGGGCTGGAGCAGATCGGGCAGATCGCGCACGACGCGGTCACTCAACACGCCATCCGGTGCGACGACAAGCATGCGCGCCGCATCGCGCGGCTGTGCAGGGCGCAGCGCGATGCGCTCTTCCGGCAGCTCGAAATCGAAGAGGTCGACGCGCATCAGGTCAGGCGGATCATCAGCGCGCCGGACAGGAGCAGCAGCACGCCGATCAGGCGGCCGGCCGTGATTTCGCGCACCGCCATGCCCATGAAACCGATCCGGTCGAGCAGCATGCCGGCGATCAACTGCCCGGCCACGATGAGCGCCATGGTGGCCGCTGCCCCCAGCTTCGGCGTCAGGATGATGACGCTGGTCACATAGGCCGCGCCCAGCAAACCGCCGCCGATGAAAAGCCAGGGCGGCGGCACACGCCAACCGATCGTGACGCCCTGCGCGGCGGAAAAGGCAAAGGAGAGCGCCGCCAGCGCCACCGCGCCGGTGAGGAAGGAGGCCGCAGCCGCGGCCACCGGCATGCCGAGCCCGCGCGCGAGCTCAGCATTGATAGGCGCCTGAACCGCGATGAACGCCCCGGCGCAAACACCGAGAATGGCCCACAGCGCCCCGGTCATGGCTTTATCCTCAAGCTGCCTTGATGTCGGCAGCGACCTTCATCGACACGATCTTGTCGGGATCCTGCACCGGCTCGCCACGCTTGATCTTGTCGACATTGTCCATGCCCTCGATGACCTGGCCCCAGACCGTGTACTGGCGGTTGAGGAAGCCTGCATCCTCGAAGCAGATGAAGAACTGCGAATTCGCCGAATTAGGGTTCTGCGAGCGCGCCATGGAGCATGTGCCGCGGCCATGGTTCATGTTGGAGAACTCGGCCTTGAGGTCCGGCTTGTCGGAGCCGCCCATCCCGGCGCGGGCCGGGTTGAAGGACGAACCGGTCGAATTGCCGAACTTCACGTCGCCGGTCTGCGCCATGAAGCCGTCGATCACGCGGTGGAAGACGACGCCGTCATAGGCGCCCTCGCGGGTCAGTTCCTTGATCCGGCCGACATGGCCGGGCGCCAGGTCGGGGAAAAGCTCGATGACGACCTTCCCCTTCGTGGTTTCCATGACGATGGTGTTTTCTGCGTCCTTGATCTCGGCCATGAGGCTACCTTTCTCTTATTTCGCGTCGGCGGCGATGCGCACCTTGAGCATGCGGTCGGGGTCGGCGACCGCGCCGTTCTGGCTGGCACTGCCGCGCTTGATCTTGTCGACGAGTTCCATGCCGCTCTCCACCTGCCCGACCACCGTGTACTGGTTGTCGAGCGACGGATAGGGCGCGAACATGATGAAGAACTGCGAATTCGCCGAGTTCGGATCCTGCGCGCGCGCCATTCCCACCACGCCGCGCACGAACTTCTCGCTGCTGAACTCGGCCGGCAGGTCGGGCTTGTCGGAACCACCGGTGCCGGCGCGGCGCAGGTCGAAACCGTCTTCCGCATCGCCGAACTGGACGTCGCCGGTCTGCGCCATGAAGCCGTCGATCACGCGATGGAACACGACATTGTCATAGGCGCCATCGCGCACCAGTGCCTTGATCTGCTCCACATGCTTCGGCGCGAGATCGGGGCGCAGCGCGACGGTCACGTCGCCGTCCTTGAGCGTGATGACCATGGTGTTTTCGGGTTCCGCCGCAACGGCGGAGCTCGCACCAAGCATGGCGGCGAGAACGAAAGGCGCGGCAAAACGGGCAAGTTTCATGAATAGCTCCTCGATGATCAGGCTAACTTGGCCTTGAGCGGCGCAACCACCGCCGCCGGCACGAAGGGGCGGATGTCGCCGCCCATCGCCGCGATCTGCCGCACGAGTGTGGCGGTAATCGTGCGCACCGAGGGGCTTGCCGGCAGAAAAACGGTCTGGAGGTCGGGCGCCATCGTTTCGTTCATGCCCGCCATCTGCATTTCGTAGTCGAGATCGGTACCGTCGCGAAGGCCGCGGATCATGATCGCGGCGCCGTGCTTGCGGGAAGCATCGATGACCAGGCCCTTGAACGACACGACCTTTATACGCTTCGCATCCGCGCCCAGTTCATCCGCGCAGGAGGCTTCGATGAGCGCCACCCGCTCGTCGAAGGAGAACAGCGGCTGCTTCGATACCTGGATGCCGATGCCGACATAGATCTCGTCGGCAATGGCGAGCGACGCCTTGAGCACGTCGAGGTGCCCATTGGTCAGGGGATCGAAGGAACCGGCATAGAATGCGGTGCGCTGGGTCATGGCGGTGCTTTAGCCGTCCGGCGTGGCGAACGCAAACCCGCAGCGCCCGATTCTGAACCGCAGATGAACGGGCGGATCAGCACCCGTTCAACATGTACGCGACAATATCCGCATGATCCGGTGAACTTTTTGCCGCCGGCAACGTTATCGGATCAAGAAAGGAGACCACGTTCATGATGATCTTCATGCTTGCCGCCGCCATGACCCTCGCGATGCTGATCGCGACTGCGCTCGGTCTTCACCAGGAAGCAGAAAAATATCGCGCCATGCAGCGCGCAAGGACGAACGACAGCTATCCGCTGCGTTGATAGTGCTTGTCAGTATGTGTTTCAGCCAGTTTGCGTATTCACCCTCCCAAAGAAAAGGGCCGCTTCCAGGAGCGGCCCTTTTCTTTGACCTATGCGTCTGAGCCCGGCGATGGCTCCGGCGCCACCGGCTCAGCCGGATCGGAATCCGCTTCGTCGTCCTGCGGCTCGGATATGCGCTCGACCGACACCACCTTCTCGCCCTCGGCGGTGTTGAAGATGGTGACGCCCATGCTGGTGCGCGACTTGAAGGAAATCTGCGCCACCGGAACGCGGATCACCTGCCCGCCATCCGACACAAGCATCAGCTGATCGGCGCTTTCCACCGGGAAGGCCGCGACCAGCTTGCCGATCCTGTTGAGCGCGTGCCCGGACGTGTCGGTAGCGCGGATTCCCTTGCCGCCGCGCCCCGCCGTGCGGAACTCGTAGGACGAGGAGCGCTTGCCGAAGCCCTTGGTGCTGATAGTCAGGATGAACTGTTCGCGCGCCTTGAGTTCGTCATAGCGCTCGGAAGACAATATGGCTTCCTCGCCGACATCCTCATTGGTGAGGGTGATTTCCTCTTCCTCGCCATCTCCATTGGCCAGGCGGCGCTCAGCTGCGGCCTGCTTGAGATAGGCAGCCCGCTCGGCGGCGGACGCATCGACATGGCCGACGATCGCCATGGAAATCGCCTGCTCGCCCGCCCCCATCGCAATGCCGCGCACGCCGACCGAGTTGCGCCCGGCAAAGACGCGCACATCAGTGACCGGGAAGCGAATGCACTGGCCGGTGTCCGCCGTCAGCAGAACGTCGTCGAATTCGGTGCAGGTCGCCACGTTGAGAATCGCGTCGCCCTCATCCAGCTTCATCGCGATCTTGCCGTTGCGGTTGACCTGCACGAAGTCGGACAGCTTGTTGCGGCGGACGGTGCCGCGCGTCGTGGCGAACATCACGTCGAGGTTGGCCCAGCTGTCCTCGTCCTCCGGCAGAGGCAGGATCGCGGTGATCCGATCACCCTCCTCCAGCGACAGGATATTGCGCAGGAACTTGCCGCGCGACTGCGGCGTACCGATCGGCAGGCGCCAGACCTTTTCCTTGTAGACGATGCCGCGCGACGTGAAGAACAGGATCGGCGTGTGCGTATTGGCCACGAACAGGCGCGTGACATAGTCCTCGTCCTTCGTCGCCATGCCCGAGCGGCCTTTGCCGCCGCGTGCCTGCGCCCGATAGATCGAGAGCGGCACACGCTTGATATAGCCCTCATGGGTGACCGTGACGACCATGTCCTCGCGCTGGATCAGGTCTTCGTCATCCATATCGGCGCCGCCATCGGCGATCTCGGTGCGGCGCGGCGTGCCGAATTCATTCCGCACGACGGTGAGCTCGTCCTTGACGATCTGCTGGATGCGCGCGCGCGACGACAAGATGTCGAGATAATCGCTGATCTCCGCGCCGATGACATTCAGCTCGTCGGCGATCTCATCGCGACCGAGCGCGGTAAGGCGTTGCAGGCGCAATTCGAGAATGGCGCGCGCCTGTTCCTCGGAGAGGTTGTAAGTGCCGTCCTCGTTGATGCGGTGGCGCGGATCATCGATCAGCAGGATCAGCGATTCGACATCCGCCGCCGGCCAGCGCCGCTCCATGAGCTGCGCGCGCGCGGTCGCCGGATCGGGCGCCTGGCGGATCAGCCGGATGACCTCGTCAATATTGGCCACGGCAATTGCCAGGCCCACCAGCACATGGGCACGGTCGCGTGCCTTGCGCAGCAGGAATTTCGTGCGCCGGCCAACGACTTCCTCGCGGAAGCTGACAAACGCCTTCAGCATGTCGAGCAGCGTCAGCACTTCCGGCTTGCCGCCGTTCAGCGCCACCACATTGGCGCCGAAGGTGCTTTGCAGCGGCGTGTAGCGATAGAGCTGGTTCAGGATGACATCGGCATTGGCGTCGCGCTTCAGCTCGATCACCACCCGATAGCCCTGGCGGTCGCTCTCGTCGCGAATGTCGGAGATGCCTTCGATGCGCTTGTCGCGCACCAGCTCGGCCATCTTCTCCTGCATCGTCGCCTTGTTCACCTGATAGGGCATCTCGGTGATGACGATGGCCTCGCGGTCGCCGCGGATCGGCTCTACATGCACCTTGCCGCGCATGACGATGGAGCCGCGGCCCGTCGAATAGGCGTTGTAGATGCCGGAGCGACCGAGAATGATGCCGCCGGTGGGGAAATCCGGCCCCGGAATGATCTCCATCAATTCCGGCAGGTCGATCGCCGGATTGTCGATAAGCGCCATGCAGCCGTCGATAACTTCCACCAGGTTGTGCGGCGGGATGTTGGTGGCCATGCCCACCGCGATACCGCCCGATCCGTTGACCAGCAGGTTCGGGAAGCGCGCCGGCAGGACCTTGGGCTCCTGCGAGGAGTTGTCATAGGTGTCCTGCCAGTCGACGGTTTCCTTGTCGATGTCTTCCAGCAGCTCGTGCGCCACCTTCGTCAGGCGCGCCTCGGTGTAGCGCATGGCTGCCGGGGGATCGCCGTCGATGGAGCCGAAATTGCCCTGCCCATCGATATGCGGCACGCGCATCGACCAGTCCTGCGCCATGCGCACAAGGGCGTCGTAGATGGAGGCATCGCCGTGCGGGTGGTATTTACCCATCACGTCGGCGACGGGGCGCGCCGACTTCACATATTTGCGGTTCCAGTGATAGCCGCTCTCGAAGGACGCATAGAGGATGCGCCTGTGCACGGGCTTCAGGCCGTCGCGCACGTCCGGCAGCGCGCGGCTGACGATGACGCTCATAGCATAGTCGAGATAGGAGCGCTGCATCTCCTCGATGATGGAGATGGGCTCGATCGATTGCGGCGAGCCGTCGCCGCGTGGGGTGGTCTGGTCGGTCAATGGGAATCGCAATCAAATGCTGGAATCATCGCTTACTTATATAGGAAGCGTAGCCGGAATACCAAAGCGCAAACCACCGCGGAGCGCCGCAGACCGGCTTTGATTTTCCATTTCAAATCAGCATTTTGTCGCCACGTCTGAAAGTTCGCGGCAGGCCATCCACAGAAACGCGGCGGCGGCACGGCGGCCATGGGCGCTGGATGCCGCAAAAAGCTTGGTCTAAGCTCTCTGCCGGAAGCGGATCACACCGCCTTGAGGGGGCCTGCCGATGCCGAGCTTCGATGCCGTCTTCAACGCCTTCGTGACGCTGCTGGTCACGATCGATCCGCCGGGACTGGCCCCGCTTTTCCTCGCCCTCACGGCCGGCATGAACCGCACCGAACGCATGCAGGTCGGCGTCCGCGCAAGCGTGATCGGCTTCGTCGTACTGGCGATATTCGCTGTCGCGGGAACGGCCATCCTCGCAGTATTCGGCATCACGCTTCCCGCCTTCCGCGTCGCCGGCGGGCTGCTTCTGTTCGTCATCGCTTTCGAGATGATCTTCGCGCGGCGCAACGACCGCAAGGAGGCGCAGGCCGATGTTGCCATCACCATCGACCACATCCGCAACGTGGCTGCGTTTCCGCTCGCCATCCCGCTGATCGCCGGGCCGGGCGCGATTTCGGCGACGGTGCTCCTGTCAGGCACATTTGCCGGCCCGCTGGCGCTCGCCACGCTGGTCGGCATCATCCTTGTCTGCCTGCTGGCGACCTATCTGGTCTTCCTGCTCGCCGAGCGCATCGACGGGTTCCTGGGCGAAACCGGCCGCTCCATCCTGACGCGGCTTCTGGGTGTCATCCTGGCCGCGCTCGCCGTCCAGTTCGTGGCGGACGGCGTGCGCGCGCTCGTGCAGGCCTAGCGAGGCCGGATCGCTTATTGAGCCGGCTGTGGAGCGGGAGCAGCCCCGGCTGGTGGGGTATCCGTGGGCGCCTGCGGCGTCGTATTCTGGCGGATCATCTCGTTGATCTGGCCCGCCAGCTCCGGATCGGACTGGGCATTGGCGAGAATGGTCGAATATTCCTCCACGGTGATGCCGTCCGATTTCTCAACCGCCTCGGTCATCTTCTTGGTGGCTTCTTCCTGGATCTGCGCCCTCTTGCCCTGGTCGGTGCCCGCGGCTTCCAGTTGCGGCTGGTATTCCTGGCCGACCTTGTTCACCTCGAGGAACGCCACGACGAAGGACTGCAGCTTGGTCTCATCGACCTTCGCGGCAGGTGCCGTGGGTGCGGGCTGGGTTGGCGCAGCCTGTGCAGGCGCCGGGGCTTGCTGGGCAAGCGCGGCAACTGCGGTGAACGGTGCGATGGTGAGGCCGAGCGCAGCGACTGCGGCGATTGTCTTGTGCTTGAGCATTGTCTTTCCTTCTCTGCCTGCCGGAAAGCGGCTGGATCGGCTCCAGCCAGGCATCTCGCTGAGCGGACGGGCCGGAGGACGGTGCAGGCGCGACGACGCGCCCGTTGCCAGAGCAACAGTCCCAGAAGGCCAGTATGTGGCGAGAGCTTGGGAATGATGTGGCGGGCGATCACATTGGACCACCCGCCGGAGACACGGGGTTATCAGTCGCCAGTGACCTGCATCAGCAGCCGCATCAGCACATCGGGCACGGTGATATGCGGATTATGCGTGGCATCGATCTCATGCGCCTGCCAGGATTCGCGGCGCGCCCGCTCCAGGAATTTGCGAAACGGATCACCCGGCATCGGCGAGGTGCAGTAGATATAGGCGCGCGGCAGCGTATCGATCTTGCCCGTCAGCCGGATGGGCGTGGCGATCGTCTTCAGCGGCTGCATATGCCGGCGGGCCACCAGCCAGTCCACCTCGCCGGCCGGCGTGTCGGCCGGCAGCGGGTTGGCCTTCACCTTCCAGCCCTCGCCGTCGCGCTGCGTCTCCGCGACGACCTTCTCCTTGAAGCCCGGCGCGGCGAGATCCAGCAGCGCCTGCCCGTCCTGCGGCACGAAGGCATCGAGATAGATCACCTGCCTGATCCGTTCCGGCACCCGGTCGGCCACGCCGGTGGCGACCATGCCGCCATAGGAATGGCCGATCAGCCGCACGTCGGTAAGGTCTTCATAGTGAAGGAGATTGGCGATGTCGGCGATATGCGTGTCGAGATCGATATCCCGGCCGGCCAGATGCGCGCGGTCGCCGAGCCCGGTCAGGCTGGGCGTCCACAATTGGTGCCCGGCAGCCGCCATGAGCGGCCGCATCTTCCGCCATGCAAAGGCCGAAGACCAGGCGCCATGCGCCAGAACGTAATTCGCCATTTCATCCTCCCTCAGACATTCAATCCCGCATGACGGGAACCATAAGCCGCAACATGGGCGGGCCGTCCGGCTCCGCATCCGGCGGATATTCCTCCCGGTGGTCGAAGACCGCGCGGTCATGCGCAAGCCCATCGCCACGCATCTGTCCCATGATCGCGCCATAATGCGCGGCGACATCGCCATCCTCCCGCCCGTGCCAGGACGTGGCGAAAAGCATTTCTGGCAGTTCGAGCATGTCGAAGCCGGACGGTGCGTCATCCTCCGCGATGCCGACGAAATGGCGGAAGCCTTCTCCCGGCTCGTTCCATGTCAGCGCAATGACCGGACTGCGGAAGAGCCCGCCTCGCTGGTCGGAAAAGGCCCGTATCTCGTTCATGACCTTGCGCAGCGCACCGGCGCGCGCCTCCGCATAGGTGCCGCTCCAGTGCCGGCCTACGAGCCTGTGCGCCGGGCGCTCGCTCATCGCCACCGCATGCGCGCTGATGTTGGGTTCGCCGCATCGATCGCACATCAGACGGCCCTCCCTTCGGGCCAGCCCCGGAGGGCCGTCCGCCACATGCGCCACTGCCGGCCGAGCGGCGAAATGCGTGGCGGCTCAATGAGCAGCGAGGCGCTGGCCCGTTCGGCAGCGTCAAGACGAAGCAGACATATGGCGACCGGCAGGAAAGCAGGACGCAATGCGGGAGACGTATCGGCCACCGCGGCGCGGAACTTGCCGAAATGCTCGCGGGCCAGGGCAATCATCATCCGGGCAGCGCGCAGTCCGCCCTCTCCCGGTTGCCCGGACAGGAACTCCTCGACGCTGGTGCCCGCCGCGGCCAGCATTTCGGCCGGGATGTGGCACTGCCCCCTCGCCCGATGTTTCGGCAGCGACCAGACCAGCCGCGTGATCGCCTCGGCGCAGCCGCCATGGCCGGCGGCCTCGGCCGCGCGCGGCGCCGCCACAGGGTCGAGCATCATCGCTGCCATCTGCATCAGCGTCGATGAGGTCGCGCCGCAATAGGCCTCGAGTGTCTGGATGTCGGGCATCGGATCATCGTAGAGATCGGCGATACGCGCGTCGAGATATTGCCCGAAACCGGCAAGCGGCAAAGTGTGCCGGCCGATCGCGTCCAGCAGCGCATCGGCGGCCGGGCTACCGGTCGGCTCTTCGGCCGTCAGCGCATCGCGCCACCATTGGATGCGTATCTCGCCAGGCAACGCCTCATGCACGCGCTCGCGGATCGAAGCCACCTCGGCGTCGAACACATAGAGAGCGGCAATGTCGTTGCGGAGGGCTTCCGGCGCGTAGAGCAGCGAGAGATAGCGGTCGGGCTCGATCGCCCGCAACCGGCCCAGCGGTTCGGAGGCGGGCATGGGTCAGTCGACCGGCAGCAGCGCCGCCGCTACCAGCCTGTCCTCGGCAAGAAGCACATTGAAGGTCCGAACCGCCGCGCCCGTCGACATGGGGTCCGAAACGATGCCGGCCTCCTTGAAGGCTGCGCGAAGCCCCGCCGGCAACGGCCTTATGTCTTTTCCGGTGCCGATCAACAGGACGTCGATCCCGCCGGCCTCGGCAAGCACCTGCCCGAAATTCTCTATTGCGAGCGGCTCCCCGCCGTCCATCTTCCAGCCATGGATGCCGGAGGGCAGGCAAAGGATCGCGCCCCGATGCGACATGTCGGCGAAGCGGAACCCGCCTTCGCCATAGGCATCGATCGGCGCGCGACCGGGGAAATGCGCGTCACGGATCAGGATCCCGCCGCTCATGGGGCGAGATCAGGCCTTGGTGACTTGCGCATTTGCAGCGGCCTTCTGGGCAGCGGCTTCCTTTGCCTTCTCGTCAGCACTGTCGAACATTCCGGGCCTCAGCTTGAAGAGGATCAGCAGCGGCCCGGCGACGAAGATCGACGAATAGGTACCGACGATGACGCCGAACAGCATGGCGAACATGAAGTTGCTGATCACCTCGCCGCCATAAAGGTAGAGCACCGTCAGGGCAAAGAGCGTCGTCAGACCTGTCAGGAAGGTGCGCGACAGCGTCTGGCTCAACGACAGGTTGAGCAGGTCGATGATCGGCATCTTCTTGTATTTTCGCAGGTTCTCGCGAACGCGGTCATAGATCACGACCGTATCGTTGATCGAATAGCCCACGACCGTCAGGATCGCCGCGATACTCGCCAGGTTGAATTCGAGCCCGAAGATGACATAGAGCCCCACCATCATGATCACGTCATGCAGGGTCGACAGGATCGCCCCGACGCCGAACTGCCATTCGAACCGGAACCAGATATAGAGCAGCATCGCGATCATGGATGCGATGACGCCGATCGCACCCGAGGTGGCCAGTTCGCTGGACACCGTCGGACCGACCACCTCCACGCGGCGGAAATCATAGTCGCTCGACAGCGCATCCCGCACCTTGGTCACGGCGGACTGTTCGGCATTGTCGCCGGAAGCCTGACCCTCGACGCGGATCATCAGATCGCGGCCTTCGCCGAATTCCTGGACCTGCACGTCGCCGATATTCAACTCGGCAAGCCGTCCGCGCACATCGCCGGCATCCGCCATGCCCTGCTTTGCCTGGATCTCGATCAAGGATCCGCCGCGGAAGTCGATGCCGTAATTCATGTTCCAGGCGAAGAACAGGACCACGATGATCGCCGAAGCTGCACCCGACAGCGCAAAGGCGATATTGCGCCAGCGCATGATGTCGAGGTTCGGATTGAGCGGCAGATAGTGCACCAGACCCGCCGGGAACTCAGTCGGGCGGGAACGGCGCAGCCATACCGCGATCAGCCAGCGCGTCAGCGTGAAGGCGGTGAAGACCGTCGTCAGGATGCCGATCGCCAGCGTCACGGCGAAACCGCGAATCGGTCCGGTGCCCATATAGAAGAGGATGACGGCAGCGATCAGCGTCGTCAGGTTGGCGTCCACCACCGTCGCAAGCGCGCGCTGGAAGCCCTGGTCCAGCGATTGGACGATAGATCGCCCTTGCGCCCGCTCCTCACGTACGCGTTCGAAGATGATGACGTTGGAGTCCACCGCCATGCCGAGCGTCAGCGCGATACCCGCGATGCCGGGCAGCGTCAGCGTCGCGCCGAGCACGGTCAGCACCGCGATCATCATGGCGAGGTTCGCGGCGAGGCCGACGCTGGCGAGCAGGCCGAGCTTGCCATAGGCCAGCAGCATGAAAGCGAAGACGAGGAATGCCGCCACGCCCGTCGCGAAGGTGCCGGCATTGATCGAATCCGCACCGAGGCTCGGACCGACCGTGCGTTCTTCGACGATCGTCAGGTCCGCCGGCAACGCGCCGGCGCGCAGCAGCACGGCGAGATCATTGGCAGACTGGACGGTGAAATTGCCCGAAATCTGTCCCGTGCCACCCAGAATCGGCTCGCGGATCTGCGGTGCCGAAATGACCTGATTGTCGAGGATGATGGCGAACAGCCGGCCGACATTCTGCTGGGTCGCCTGGCCGAAGCGCAGCGCACCCTGGTTGTCGAAGCGGAATGTGACCACCGGCTCGCTGGTGCGCTGATCGAACGAGGCTTGCGAATCGACGAGGTTCTCGCCCGAAACGATGACGCGGCTCTCGATGACATAGGGCACCGGCGGATCATCGGTCGAAAACATCACTGACGTACCCGCCGGCGGGCGGCCATTGATCGCCTCCTGCGCGGGCATGGACTGGTCGACCATCTGGAAAGTCAGGCGCGCCGTCTGGCCAAGGATATCCTTGAGGCGCTGCGGATCCTGAAGGCCGGGAACCTGAACGAGGATACGGTCGGCGCCCTGCCGCTGGACGATGGGCTCGGTCGTGCCTAGTTCGTTGACACGCCGGTTGACCACTTCGACCGACTGGTCCACGGCGCTGCTGACGCGATAGTCGATACCCGCGTCGGTCAGCGTATAGCGGAAAAGCCCCGGCTCCGGCTCGCTGAACTCGACTTCAGTAACGTTGGAGGTTCCAAAGACGCCGCTGGTAACCGGCTGCGTCAGCGTCGCCAGCGCATTGCGCGCCTTGGTGATCTCTTCCTCGGCGCCGCGAATGCGCACCTGCACGGTGCGGTCCGTTCCCGTCAGCCCGGTATAGCCGATGCGCGCATCGCGCAATATGGCGCGGATATCGTTGCGCACCGATTCGAGGCGCTCATTGATCAGGTCCTGCCGGTCGACCTGCAACAGGATGTGCGAACCGCCCTGAAGGTCGAGGCCCAGCGTGGCCGCCTGCTTCGGCACCCAGTTGGGAAGCGAGTCGCGAAACGAGTCCGTGTAGAAGTTCGGCAAGGCGAACAGGACGCCGATGGCTACGACGAGCCAGATCGTGACGGACTTCCAGGGCGAGAAGTAGAGCATGTTGCCTCGGCGCGCAGGCCAACCCGGTGGGTCGGCCTTCAATGCGGTTATTTCTTGACGTTCTCGTTGGCGATCGGCTCGCCCTTCACGCGCACATCGGCGATCGTTCCGCGCAGCGCGGTCACCTTCAGGCCGTTGCCGAGGTCGATTTCAAGCTCGTTGTCGTTGATGACCTTGGTCACCTTGCCGAGCAGGCCGCCGCCGGTCACGACGCTGTCGCCGCGGCGGATTGCCGCGAGCAGTGCCTGGCGCTTCTTCATCTGCGCCCGCTGCGGGCGGATGATCAGGAAATACATGATCACGAAGATGAGGATGAAGGGCAGGATGCTGACCAGCATATCGGGCGCGCCGCCTGCGCCGGATTGCGCGAAAGCCGGGGTCACGAACATGGGGAACTCCTGAGGAATGTGCGGGACTGACAGCCCGGGTCAAAGTTGCGCGGAATATAGTCGGTAACAGCGCCAATGCAACCGCGCCTGAAGGGACGCGCAGCTTTGCGCTTTCCGGTGGCCGCGTGCTAGAGCCGACGCCGGTTTCGCCGATGGAAAGACATGCCGATGACCCAGACCCCCACCCTGCCGGATGCCGCCCTGCTCGAGCGTATCGCCAGCGCGCTGGAACGGCTTTCGCCACCTGCGGAACCGAAAGCCGACTTCGAGGCGGCCGACTGCTTCGTATGGACGCCCGAAGCCCTGACGCTCGAACCGGTGGCCAGGGTCAATCGCGTCGATATCGGGCTCATTCGTGGCGTCGATCGCGTACGCGACATGCTTGTGGACAATACCGCGCGCTTCGCCGCCGGCTTGCCGGCCAACAACGTCCTTCTTTGGGGCGCGCGCGGCATGGGCAAATCCTCGCTGGTCAAGGCATCGCATGCGACGGTCAATGCCGATCGCGCCGAAGGCGCCCCGCCGCTGAAGTTGATCGAGATCCATCGCGAGGACATCGACAGCCTGCCGCGCCTCATGGGCCTGCTGAAGGTGGCGCCCTACCGCTTCATCCTGTTCTGCGACGACCTGTCATTCGACCATGACGACACGTCCTACAAGTCGCTCAAGGCGGCACTCGAGGGCGGCGTGGAGGGCCGGCCGGACAATGTCATCTTCTATGCGACCTCGAACCGGCGGCACCTCCTGCCGCGCGACATGATCGACAATGAGCGCTCGACGGCGATCAATCCGTCCGAGGCCGTGGAGGAAAAGGTCTCGCTGTCGGATCGTTTCGGCCTGTGGCTCGGCTTCCACAAATGTTCGCAGGACGACTATCTCGCCATGGTCGAGGGCTATGTCGCGCATTTCGGCCTCGGCGCCTTCGACGATTCGGTGCGGGCCGACGCGCTCGAATGGGCGACCACGCGCGGCAGCCGCTCGGGCCGCGTCGCATGGCAGTTCGTGCAGGATTACGCCGGTCGCGTGGGCAAACGCCTCCAGCCATGAAAAAAGCCCGCCTCTTTCGGAGGCGGGCAATATGGCAGGCCCGGACTGGAGGTAATAACGGGCCTGATATTCTTGTTGCTTATGGCTATTCGAGGAATTTCGCCGGATCGACGGGCGTCGAGTTCTTCCGCACCTCGAAGTGAAGCTTCGGCTGCTGCGCATTGCCGCTCAGTCCCGACAGGGCGATGTCCTGCCCGCGGCGCACGGTATCGCCACGCTTCACCTTGAGTTCGCTTGCATGGCCATAGACGGTCACCAGCCCGTTCTCGTGGCGTACGAGCACGGTATTGCCGAATTCCTTCAGCCCATCGCCGGCATAGATGACGACGCCGTTTTCGGCCGCCTTCACCGCCGTTCCTTCCGGCAGAGAGATATCGATACCGTCATTACGCTTGCCGCCGGAGGATCCGCCGAAGCCGCTGACGACACGGCCGCGCGCTGGCCAGCGCATGCGGCCGATGCCGGTTGCGTCCGGCGCGCTGGACGGATCGAGCGACGCTTCCTGGATCACGGCTTCCGACTGACGCGGGCTTGCCGCCGGCGCTTCCGGCTTCACGACCGCCGCGGCCGCAGGCACCGTGCCGGTGGTGCGCGTGTCGACCGCCGGCGCCTGCGCCACTGCCGGCTGGACCCTTGGCGCCTGCCCTGCGGCGGGAATCACCAGCTTCTGGCCGACGCGCAGGACACCGTCCTGAAGATTGTTCGCCTGTTTCAGCGCCGTCGTGGTCGTACCCGTCTTGCGTGCGATCGCGGACAGCGTATCGCCGGAAACGACCGCATAGGCATTGCCGTTCGAAGCCGGGGCCGGCGCGGCCGGGGCAATTGCAGCCTGCTGCGGACGCTCGCCGACGCGCGGCGTCTGCGGCAGCACGGCCAGCCGGTCCGCCGGCGCCTGGACCGGCGTCGGCGCGCGGCTCGGATCGACATCGGTCTTCATCCCGCGCGACGATTTCGCGGCCAGGACGTCCGGATTGTGGTCCGGCATCGAAACCGGAGCATTGCGCGCATAGACATAGGTCGGAATGACGATCTGCTGGCCGGCCGCCAGTTCATTCGCGCCGGCCATGCCGTTGGCGCTCAGGATCGCATTGACCGGCACGCCGAAGCGCTTCGACAGGTTATAGACTGTCTCGCCCGAACGAACGGTCACCTGCGTTCCGCCTGCGCGCATCCAGCCGGCATCGCCGGGCTGCTGCGGCGCCGCGGCAACCGTCGGCGCGGGCGCAGCCGGCGGCATCTGCGGCACCGGGCGCTGCGTGGAACCGGTCACCGTACGATCGACGGGCGGTGCAGCCATGGGCTGGCGCGAAATGCTCGGCGCAGGCTGGCGCGTCACCGCGGGATAGGGCTGCGACACGGGCGCTGCGGCCACCTGCGCATTGCCCTGCCCCACCGTTCCGTTCGGACGGGCATATGTCACGGGTCCGGCAAGAACGTCGGAGCGCCGCGTGCGCTGGATCGAGCCAGTCGACCTGTTGTCGACGCCGGCCACATCGCCCGGATAGGGCTGCTGGCTTGCCTGGGGCGCAATGATGCTTCGCTGGTTCTGCGTCGATCCAGTGAAAAGACCGTCGTCAAATCGCATCACGTCCGAACTGCAACCCGCCGCCGTACTCGCCAGCAGAACGACTGCGGCATTGCGCGCGACACGATTTGAAGCAAGACGCTTGATGAGTGGGAACTGCATAACTCTACCCGCACCCGAACCAGACTCTGCACCAATTAGAGCCTGTTAATCTTACTGGTCGGTTAAGCGGGAGATTCGATTGTAAGTTTTTCCACTCAAAGGGCGGCGGCAAGGCCATGGACAAGCGGCTGGAGCCGTACCTCGGCAATATCTTCGCGCTCGAACCTGCTGCCGAGCTTGGTCAGCCGCGCAAATTTCTGCACGCCATCGCCCGGCCCGATCGGCGCGACCATGATGCCGCCCGATGCCAGCTGGTCGACGAAGAGACGCGGCATGCTGTCGAATGCGCCCCACACGACGATACGGTCGAACGGTCCTTCCGCAGGCAAGCCGTTGGACCCGTCGGCATGGCGCACGATGACGTGGCCGAGGCCCAGGGAGACCATGCGCTGCGTCGCCTCGCCCGCCAGCGTGCGATAGCGCTCGACGGTGAGGACCCGTGCGGCGAGGCGTCCGATAACGGCGGCGGTGAAGCCGCTGCCGGTACCGATCTCCAGCACCCGGCAGCTTTCCGCGATGTCCAGCGCGGCGAGCGCGCGGGTCTGCAGGTCGATGCCCTCGATGGCTTCTCCGCAAGGGATCGGGATCATGCCGTCCTGCCAGGCGACATCCTGCCATTGCGCCGGCACGAAGTCGCGACGCGGCGTCGCCTCGATGGCGGAAAAGAGCTGCTGGGTCCCGACACCGGCGGAGCGCATGCGCAGCATCAGCGCCGCGAACCCCTCCCTGTCCGCAGCTGCCGTCATGCGAGCGCCTTTGCGAGGTTCGACATCACCTCATGGGCGGTAAGGTCGAGATGCAGCGGCGTCACCGAAATGTGCCGGTCGCGCAGCGCCGCCATGTCGGTGCCGGGCTTGACCTCGGTCTGCTCGCGGCCGAAGCGCAGCCAGAAATATGGGAAGCCGCGCCCGTCGCGCCGCTCGTCCACCCACAGGCCGTGCACGAACTTACCCTGGCTCGTCACCGAGACACCCTGCACATCGTCCGGCAGGCAGTTGGGGAAATTGAGGTTCAGGAATACGCCGGGCGGAAGCTGCGTGTCGATCAGTCTTTCCAGCAGCGCCGGCGCATGCGCCTCGACCACTTCCCACGGAACGATGCGCGTCTCGTCCCGGAAATTGTAGGACTGGCTGAGCGCGAAGGAGCGGATGCCGAGCAGTGTGCCTTCCATCGCGCCGGCAATCGTGCCCGAATAGGTCACGTCGTCGGCAACGTTGGAGCCGGAATTGACACCCGACAGGATCAGGTCCGGCGGCTCCGGCATCAGCTTGCGCACACCCATGATGACGCAATCGGTCGGCGTGCCGCGCAGCGCAAAATGGCGGTCGTCCATCCTGCGCAGCCGCAGCGGCTCCGAAAGCGACAGCGAATGCGCGAAACCGGACTGGTCGTGTTCGGGCGCCACCACCCAGACATCGTCGGTAAAGCGCCGCGCGATACGCTCCAGCGCCGCAAGGCCATCGGCGTGGATACCGTCGTCATTCGTCAGCAGTATGCGCATCGGCAACTAGGCTCCGATTCTTTCCAGACCGCCCATATAGGGACGCAAGACTTGCGGAATGGTGACGGAGCCGTCCTCGTTCTGGTAATTTTCGATCACCGCGATCAGCGCCCGCCCGACAGCCACGCCCGAACCGTTGAGCGTATGTAGGAAGCGCGTCTGCTTCTCGCCCTCGGGCCGATAGCGCGCATCCATGCGGCGCGCCTGGAAATCGCCGCACACCGAACAGGACGAAATCTCGCGATAGGCGTTCTGGCCGGGCAGCCAGACCTCGATGTCATAGGTCTTACGTGCGCCGAACCCCATGTCGCCGGAGCACAGCACAACCGTGCGGAACGGCAGGCCCAGCCGCCTCAGCACCTCTTCGGCGCAATCCGTCATGCGCTCATGCTCGATCGTCGAGCTTTCCGCATCGGTGATCGACACCATCTCGACCTTGTAGAACTGGTGCTGGCGCAGCATGCCGCGCGTGTCGCGACCCGCCGAGCCCGCTTCGGAACGGAAGCACGGCGTCAGCGCGGTGAAGCGCAGCGGCAGCGATTTCGCATCCACGATCTCATCGCGCACGAGATTGGTCAGCGGCACTTCCGACGTGGGGATGAGACCCAGCCGCGCCTCGCCATGCGGCACGAAGAAAAGATCCTCCTCGAATTTCGGCAACTGCCCGGTTCCGTAAAGCGCCTCGTCGCGCACCAGCAGCGGTGGGATCACTTCCGTATAGCCATGTTCGGTCGTGTGCAGGTCGAGCATGAACTGGCCGAGCGCCCGCTCCAGCCGCGCAAGCTGACCCTTCAGCACCGTGAAGCGCGCGCCCGAAAGCTTTGCGGCGCGCTCGAAATCCATCAGGCCCAGCGCCTCGCCGATCTCGAAATGTTCGCGCAGCCAGTTCGCGCGCGGCTTCACCTCGCCTACCTTGCGAACTTCCACATTCTCGTGCTCGTCCTTGCCTTCCGGCACATCCGGCAGCGGCACGTTGGGCAGCACGGCAAGCGCATCGGCCAGCGCCCTGTCCAGCTCGCGCTCACGGGATTCCCCCTCCTGCACGAAGCTCTTGATCGCGTTGACCTCGGCCTTCAGTTCCTCGGCGCGCGCGGCGTCGCCGGCGCGCATGGCATTGCCGATCTCCTTCGACGCGGCGTTGCGCCGCTCCTGCTTCTGCTGGAGTTCGGTCGTATGCGCCCGCCGCGCCTCGTCGCGCGCGATGACGTCATCGACGATGGATTGCGCGTTGGCCGCATAGGAAGGCCGCTTGCGCAGCGCATCCACCAGCGCATTGGGGTTTTCGCGAATCCATCTGATGTCGAGCATGGCGTCTTCCCACGAAAGCCGGAACCGAGCGCCCGGCGCGATGTGGGTTAGAACGGCTTCGCCGTGGAAGCAAGCACCGCAGCTATTCCGCCGCCTTGGGTTCGGCTTCGCCGGCCTCGGCCTCCGCCTTTTCGCGGGCGATCTCGTCGGCCTTGCGCCGGCGCTCGATGCGCCGCGCGAGCCAGATGGAAACCTCGTAGAGAATGATGGTCGGCAGCGCGAGGCCGATCTGGCTCACCGGATCCGGCGGCGTCAGCACGGCTGCCACGATGAAGGCGATCACGATCGCCCATTTGCGCTTGTCGGCAAGGCCCGCCGCGCTCAGCAGTCCGGTGCGGACCATCAACGAGGTGACCACCGGCAGCTGGAACACCAGCCCGAAGGAGAAGATCAGCGTCATGATCAGGCCGAGATATTCCGACACGCGTGGCAGCAGCGAAATCTGGATCTCGGTATCGGGTCCCACCTGCTGCATCGACAGGAAGAACCACATGACCATGGGCGTGAAGAAGAAATAGACCAGCGCCGCGCCGATCAGGAACAGGATCGGCGACGCGACCAGGAACGGCATGAACGCCGCCCGCTCGTTCTTGTAGAGGCCCGGCGCGACGAATTTGTAGATCTGCGTGGCGATCAGCGGAAAGGCGAGAACCATGCCGCCGAACGCACCGATCTTCACCTGGGTGAAGAAGAATTCCTGCGGCGCGGTGTAGATCAGGTCCACCTTGTGCGGATCGAGCCCCGCCCAGGCCGTCGCCCACTGGAACGGCACCACGAGCAGGTTGAAGATCGGCTGGGCGAAATAGAAGCAGACCAGAAAGGCGACGAAGAAACCGCCGAGCGACCAGATGAGCCGCGTGCGCAACTCCACCAGATGCTCGATCAGCGGCGCTGAAGACTTCTCGATCTCGTCGTCTTCAGCGCTCATTTACTGGCTCCGCCGGGCTTCGCACCGGTCTTGCGCGCCGGCTTCGCGGCGGCGGCAGGCTTGATGGCCTTTGTGGCAGCGGCCTTCGTCGCCGCCTTCGCTTCCGCAGGCTGTGCGGCCTTGCGCGGTGCAGCAGCCTTGCGCGGTGTTTTCGGCTGGCTCGTCGGCGCAGGTGCCTCGGCCGGCGCGGGCGTTGCCGCGGCAGTCTCGGCCGGCGCGCGGGGCGCACTTGCCTTCATGTTGGCGGCGGCCGCCGCATTCACCTTCGACATGTCGCTGGCGGAACCGTCACCCAGCAATTCGGCGGGCAGTTCGACCGAGCCGTTCTTCAGCGGCTCGGCCGGAACCGGCGTCGATGGCGGCACCTTGGGCGCGGTGCCCGGATTCAGCGCCGACTGAAGGCCGGCCCGAACGTCGTCGGCCGCCTTGCGCATCGGGTTGAGCGCATCCTTCACCTGATTGGTGGGATTGAGCTTGCGCGCCTCGTCGATCACGCCCTTGACGTCATCCAGCTCGGCTTCCTTGAGCGCCTCGTCGAACTGCTTGCGGAAATCGCCCGCCATGACGCGCAGCTTCGACGTCGTCTTGCCGAAGGCACGCAGCATTTTTGGCAGGTCTTTAGGCCCCACCACCACGATCATCACGATCGCGATGACGAGCATCTCGGTCCAGCCGACTTCAAACATGGCTCATATCCGCAAGGACTCGACGCGGCTTCCGGCGCGACGCCGTCAGGACGACTTCGTTGCTTTTTCCTTGGGCGCGCCGACCGTCTCGTCGACGCGGTGCTCGACGGTCTTGGTATCCGCCTCGTCCTCTTCGGACATGCCCTTCTTGAAGCTCTTGATGCCCTTGGCCATGTCGCCCATCAGCTCGGGGATCTTGCCGCGCCCAAACAGCAACAGCACGACGACAAGCACGATGAGCCAGTGCCAGATTGAAAAACTACCCATGACGGAAGCCTCCTGAACCGTGTTCCCGAATTGACTTAGGCGTTTTCGCCGTTTCTTTCAAACACAAGCACGTCCGAATGACGCAGCGTAACCGATATGTCGCGGGCGCCGTCGGACAAAGCGCCGCACCGCACCCGCGCCCGCACCGGCGTATCGAGGCCGGGGACCGCAAGCTCCAGCAGTTCCACGACGCCGAGGAAACGGCGCGAGAGGATTCGTGCCGGCAGCGCGTCTCCCGTCTCGCTGACATCGAAAGCGGTCAGGCGGAGCGCTACCGATACGGGCTTGCCCTCCTCGAACGCGGCTGCGGGAAAACGGCCGAGCGGCGTTTCGACCGCGCCTGAATGCACCCGCGCCTCGAAGACGTTAATCTCGGAAAAAAATCCGGCGGCAAAAAGGCTTGCGGGTCGATTATAGAGTTCCTGCGCCGTTCCGACCTGCACCAGCCGGCCATCCTTCAGCAGCGCGATGCGGTCGCCCATGCGCATGGCTTCCTCGGCATCGTGGGTCACCACGACCGAGGTCACCCGGCTGTGGCGGAGAATGGCGAGCGTCTCGGCGCGCACGCTGTCCTTCAAGCGGGAATCGAGGCCGGAAAACGGCTCGTCCATCAAAAGCACCGCCGGGCGCGGCGCGATGGCGCGCGCCAGCGCCACACGCTGCTGCTCGCCGCCCGAAAGCACATGCGGGTAGTTTTTCGCATAATCGGCAAGGCCGACCCGCTCCAGCGAGATCATCGCTTCCTTGCGCGCCTCCTCCGGCGACAGGGCGGTCAGGCCGAAGCGCACATTATCGAGGATCGTCAGATGCGGAAACAGCGCAAAATCCTGGAATACCAGCCCGACCGAGCGTTGTTCGGGCGGCAGGAAGACGCCCGGCCCGGCAATCTCGCGCCCGTTGAGCAGCACGCGTCCCGCGGTCTGCGGCTCGATGCCGGCGGCGATCCGCAGCAGCGTCGTCTTGCCCGAGCCGGAAGGGCCGAGCAGGCACAACACTTCGCCGGGCTCGGCCGCCAGCGTGATGCCGCGCAACGTCACCGCCCTGGGTGAAAACTCATGGTGGATATCCTCGAAGGCAAGCCGGGCGGCAAAGCTCACGCCTGCCGTCACGCGGGTCGCACTCGTCGTCGCTGCGTTCATGCCCGGTCCACCTGCCGCCGAATGCGCCGGCGGAGCGACGGGTCAATCATCCTCGACGCGAGGTGTCAACAACCCGAGTTCCTCGAGGTCGATATCGTTGAGCGGATCCTCATCCTCGGTCAGCGCGTCGGGATCGGCCGGCGGCAGCGGCATGGAGAAGTTGGCCGGCATGCGCGGCGAGAGCAGCCCTGCCCCCTTCAGTTCCTCCAGTCCGGGCAGATCGCGCACTTCCTCCAGGCCGAAATGGTCGAGGAAATCGGCCGTCGTGCCATAGGTTACCGGCCGGCCGGGCGTGCGGCGACGCCCGCGCATGCGGATCCAGCCGGTCTCCATCAGCGTATCCAACGTACCCTTGGAGGTCTCGACGCCACGCACCTCCTCGATCTCGGCGCGGGTGACGGGCTGGTGATAGGCAATGATCGCCAGCACTTCCAGCGCCGCGCGCGACAGCTTCTTCTGCTGCACCGCGTCGCGGCTCATGAGGAAGGAAAGGTCCGGCGCGGTGCGAAAGGCCCAGCCCTCGCCGATCCGCATCAGGTTCACGCCACGCGGCAGATAGGCCGCCTGCAATTCGCGCATCACGATTGCGACATCGATGCCATCCGGCAGGCGGGCGGCCAGTTGCCGGTCGCTGACCGGTTCGCCCGATGCGAAGACAATCGCTTCCGCCATCCGCACCGCCTGCGCCAGATGATCCCGCGCCTCGCTGCCCTCCGGCGCGGCCTCGTCCATTTCCTCATCCATCGAGGAAGCGCGAAGGGCGCCGCTGTCGTCGGTCATGTGGCGGCCTCCACCGGAGCACCATCCGGCCGGCGGCGCATCCACAAAGGCCGGAACGCCGCGTCCTGCCGCACTTCGAGCTTGCCCTCACGCACCAGCTCAAGGCTGGCGGCGAAGGAGCTGGCGATCGCGGTGCGGCGCTCTTCCGGGCTGGTGAGATAGCGGACCAGGAAGCTATCGAGTGCCGTCCAGTCGCTGGTGGCGCCTATCAGCCGCGTCAGGATATCGCGCGCCTCCTTGAGCGACCAGACAGACCGCTTGGCAATCTGGACATTGGTGATGGCCTGCCGCTGGCGCTGCGTCGCATAGGCCGTCAAAAGGTCGTAGAGCGAGGCGGAATATTCGTTCCGCTTCTCCACAATGGTGAGTTCGGGCATGCCGCGCTGGAAAATGTCCCGGCCGAGCCGGTTGCGGTTGACGAGGCGCGAGGCCGCGTCGCGCATGGCTTCCAGCCGGCGCAGGCGGAATTGCAGCACCGCCGCCAGCTCCTCGCCGCTCTCGCCATCCTCACCGGGCTGCTTGGGGATCAGCAGCCGCGACTTGAGATAGGCCAGCCACGCCGCCATAACGAGATAATCGGCGGCGAGTTCCAGCCGGATCGCCCGCGCCTTCTCAATGAAGCGCAGATATTGCTCCGCCAGCGCCATGACGGAAATGCGGGCGAGGTCCACCTTCTGCGCGCGGGCGAGATGCAGCAGCAGGTCGAGCGGCCCCTCGAAGCCATCGACGTCGACGACCAGCGCCGGGTCATCGGATGCCCGCTCCGGCTCGTCATTGGCCCACAGTTTCTCCATGGGCACCGCGACACTGCGATTGCTCTCGGCCAAAACCGTGGGTCTCCCGCGATCCGCTCAGACGGCCACGACGCCGTCCATCAATTGCGCAAACTCGTTGCGCGCCGCGCCCTCATCGACCGCGTCGCGCCTGTCCAGCAGCGCCAGTGCCTTTTCGGCCCGGTAGACTGCCTTGCCCGACAGAGGCGGCGTGCGGTCGGCGACCGCCCGCATTTCCTCCATCCGGCCGTTGCAGTGAAGAACGACATCGCAGCCCGCCGCAACGATTGCATCGGTCCGCGCGGCGAAATCCCCAGAAAGCGCCTGCATCGACACGTCGTCGCTCATCAGCAGGCCGTCGAAACCGATCTCGCCGCGGATGATCTCGCTGACGATGCGCGGCGAGGTCGTCGCCGGGCGCTCCGCGTCGAGCGCGGTGTAGACCACATGCGCCGTCATCGCCATCGGCATGTCGGCAAGCGCGTGGAAGGGCGCGAAGTCGTGGCGGCGCAATTCCTCCAGCGGCGTATCCACCACCGGCAGGTCGTGATGGCTGTCCGCGCCGGCCCGGCCATGGCCGGGAATATGCTTGATGACCGGAAGCACGCCGCCGGAAAGGAGCCCTTCCGCCACCGCGCGGCCGAGTGCGGCCACGCTGTCCGGTTCGCGCCCATAGGCGCGGTCGCCGATCACGTCATGCGCGCCCTCCACCGGCACGTCCAGCACCGGCAGGCAATCGGCGGTGATGCCATATTGCAGCAGGTCGAAGGCGTGCAGGCGGGATTTCAGCCACGCCGCGCGCAGGCCCGCCGCGCGGTCGCGCCGGTAAAGCTCGCCAAAGCGCGCTGCCGGCGGATAGTTCGGCGCCAGAGGCGGGCGCAGGCGCTGCACGCGCCCGCCCTCCTGGTCGATGAAGACCGGCGCCTCGGGCCGGCCCACACTGTCGCGCATCGCCGCCACGAGTTCGCGGATCTGCTCGGGCGCTTCGATATTGCGCGCAAAAAGAATGAACCCCCACGGCAGCTCGTTCTGGAAGAAACGGCGCTCGTCTTCGCTCAATGTCTTGCCGGCGACGCCGACGATCAGGGCTTTTGATTCGCTCATGTGTCGAGTCTAGAGCAATTCCAGCAAAAGTGCGCAGCGGTTTTGCGTCCGGAATTGCGTAAAAACAAAGAGATAGAGCAATTCCGGCGAAAAAACTTCACGCGCCCCTGGTCCCAAATAGAAAGAGCCGCCATGCGGGGCGCATGGCGGCTCTTTTACGATGGCGGCTCGCTTACTTCGAAACGAAGCAGCTTCCGCCTGCTGCCTTGTAGCGTTCGCACAGCGATATGGCGTCGTTGCGTGTCGCGGAGGGGATGCGCACGCGATAGTAAGTGCCCTTCCCCTGGATTTCGGCGCGCACGATATTCACGCCACGGCCGCTGAGCACTTCGCCATAGCGGCGCGCCAGATCCTGATAGGTTGCCTGCGCACCTTCGGCGGTCGGCTGCGAAGCGATCTGCATGGACCATTCGCCCGATGCCGCCGCCGGTGCCGCCGGCGCTTCAGGCTGCGTCCGCGGAGCCTGCGGTGCTGCCGCCACCTGTTGCGGCTGCAGCGCAGGGGCCGGCGCAGCCGGTTGCGGCGCTGGCTGAGGTGCAGCTGCCTGCTGCTGCGGAGCCGGCGTGGGTAGCGGCGCGGCCTGCTGCACGGTCGGTGTTTCCGGCTGCGCAGCCGGAACGACGGCGCGCGGAGCCTGGCTGGCAGGCGCGGGCTGCGGTGCCGCTTCGGCCGGCGCTGCCGCAACTTCCTCGCGCGGCACGAGCGTTCCGTCCGGGCGGACCACCATCGTGCGCACCCGGCGCGGCGTCACCGCCACGAGATCCTCATTCAGGCCGGTTCCCGCAATGTCCTGCTGGACGGGCACGCGATCCTCGATCTTCTCGCCCAGATTGACGCCGGGCAGTGCATCGAGCGAAGGCGCCGGCGTATCGGTGGCTTCCGCTTCCGGCTGCAGCAGGGGAGCCTCATCCTCGGCCTTTGCAGCCACATTGACCGGCTCCTCGGCCGTCGTGACCAGTTCCCTCTGGGCAGGAACCGTATCGCCGGCACCGCCCGCAGCGCGCTGGTAGGCCTGGCTGTCCTGATTGGGCACGGTGGTACCGCCCGGATTCTCGGGCCGAACCTTCATCGGCTGTTCATCGGCCCTCACCAGCGCGGGTGCATCGTTGCTGTCCCCGCCGGTGAACGCGAACACACCAACCACGCCGAGAAGCGCAAGCGCGCCGACCGCACCGGCGATGACCAGATTGCGACGCGGCATACCGCGCGACGCAGCCGCCGCCGCAGGCATTTCCGCGGCTTCGGCCATGCCGTCATCGTCGTCATAGGCATCTGCGCCTGCCGCCCCGGCATAGGACGGCTGCGCAGCCGTCGGCGTGGCGCGTCCATAGGTCAGGCCGGCCGCGCCAACTCCCAGCGCCTCGTTGAAATAATAATCGTCGAGCCCCTCATCCGTCGCCGCAGTTTCCGCGACATCGGACTGTTCGGGCTTCCTGACCCGGAACATTTCAGCGAATTCGGCCTCGAGTTCATCGAAGGGTTCGCTGCTGGAGCGCTCTTCCTCCACCGGCAGTTGCGGCAGGTCGAGATCGTCCGCGACTGCGACGTGGCCCTCCGGCACCGCAACGATATCAAGATCGAAGTCGGCAGGCGCGGTTTCGACCGGCGCGGACCCGGCATCGGGCGCCGCGAAGACATCCACGGCGTCGGTCGCGACCTCGGCCGTGGCAGACCCCCTATATTCCGCATGGGCCGGCTCGAACTGCTCGTGATCAAGCGCCAGTTCGTCTTCAAGCCCGGAATCGATAGTCTCTTCCGCGACAGCCAGGTCCGGCTGCCAATCATCCAATTCGAGGTTGTCGCCTTCCGGCGCGGGCTCAGGGGCCACCTCAGCCGCAGCGGCAGGCGCCGACCACTGGTTCACTGAAACCGGCGCATAGTTGGCGCGACCATAGGCGTGGCTCGGCGCGGCGGCATTGTTGTCGCCGAGCAGCATGACAAGCTCGTCTTCCAGGCTCAGCGTAGGCTCGTCATGGACTTGAGCCGCCTGCACGTCCTCTTCCGCGACCTGCGCAGGCTCATCCGCCGGGGCGCTCTCGAAGGTCACCTCGGCCTGCTGTTCCTGATACCAATCCTGCGCCGCGGTTTCGAGCTCGGCCGAAAGGTCGCCGAAATCCATGTCGACGTCGGCAAGTCCGTCATTCACGCTCTCCAGGGCAGTCACCGGGGCCTCGGCCGGTTCCGCGGCCGCATAGGGAGCCTCGTCCTGCGGATGGAATTCCTCGACGGCCGCGTCGTCCACTTCCGGCGGCAGTTCATCGAAGGCGGCAGCATCGTCTTGCCATTGAGCATGCACGGCGTCGCCAGCCGGCGCGAATCTGCCTGCCGCCTCGACATTGTCGCTCAAGGGCTGGTCGTCGAACTCCTCCGCGAAAATGGCATCCATCTCGGCGGCAAGGTCTATCTCGCCCTCCACGGGAGCCGCATGCGTGGCGGCGGCCTCATATTCCGGCTCGCTCTCGGCGGCGTCCTCGCGCTGCCATTCCGGCGCTTGCGCCTGGCCTGAATAGCGATGATCCGAGACCTGCGCCTCGTCGTCCGGCTGACGGAAGCGCAGTCCCGATTGCGGCGCAGCCGGCTCGACATGATCCTGCGTGAACTCGCCAAGCAGTTCGCGCTCCAGATCGAGCTGGAACGGATCCTGCTCTGCTTCGTCCTGGGCCGGCGCCCTCGCACCGGTGCCCATGATGCGCTCGAGTTCCGCGAAGGGATCGCTGTCGTGCACTACGCGCTTGAGATTGTTCGACTCTGCCATGCTGTTTCCCGCACTCACTACTGGGTCGGACGCCGGCGACGTCACATCTAGCGGCCCCTACCAGTGCAATGTGGGCAAATATTGGCAGTTTTCACGCATCTAGCGCATCTCGACGGGGGCCTCCGCACCGATCAGCGCCAGACCGGAGGACAATGTGTCCGCAACGGCCTGCACCAGCCCTAGCCTGGCAAGGGTCAATTCTGGATCGTTAACCTTAACAAAGCGTAAGTCGGTTTCGTCATTGCCGCGGTTCCAATGCGCGTGCAGCGCGCTGGCCAGTTCGTACAGGTAGAAAGCGAGCCGGTGCGGCTCCAGCGAAGCCGCGATCTGCTCTATTATCCGCGGATATTCCGACAGCTTGCGGATAAGCCCGATTTCGCCGTCATCCTTGAGCAGATGGATATGAGCGGCCAGCGTGTCGCGCCCGACCGGCATCTCGATGCCCACCTGCTCGCCAGCCTGCCGGAAGACGGAATGGCAGCGCGCCGAGGCATATTGCACGTAGAAGACCGGATTGTCCTTCGACTGCTCGGTCACCTTGGCGAAGTCGAAATCGAGCGGCGCATCGTTCTTGCGGTAGAGCATCATGAAGCGGATCGGGTCGCGCCCGACCTCGTCCACCACCTCGCGCAAAGTGACGAATTCGCCCGACCGCTTCGACATGCGCACCGGCTCGCCGTCGCGATAGAGCTTGACGAGGTTGCACAAAAGGATCGTCACCTCGACCGAACCGCCCGAAAGCGCCTTGCCCAACGCCACCATGCGCTTGACATAGCCGCCATGGTCCGCGCCGAGGATGAAGACAAGTTGCTCGAAGCCGCGCCCGATCTTGTCCTTCATGTAAGCGACGTCGGCGGCGAAATAGGTGTAGGATCCGTCCGACTTGATCAGCGGCCGGTCGACGTCGTCGCCCACATCGGTGGAGCGGAAAAGGGTCTGCTCGCGGTCCTCCCAGTCATCGTTCTTCTCGCCCTTGGGCGGCGGGAGCTTGCCCTTATAGACATGGCCGGACAGAGTCAGGTCGTTGATGGCGGTGCGGATCGCGCCGCCATTGCCGGAATGAAGCTTGCGCTCCGAGAAGAAGACCTCGTGCTGCACATTTAGCGCGGCGAGATCCTCGCGGATCATTGCCATCATGGCGTCGATGGTGCGGTCCTTGACGATCGCAAGCGCCTCGGCCTCGTGCATGGAAAGCAGCGTCTGCCCGAACTCGTCGGCCAGCGCCTTGCCCACTGGCACCAGATAGTCGCCCGGATAAAGCCCGGCCGGAATCTCGCCTATGTCCTCGCCAAGCGCCTCGTGGTAGCGCAGCAGGGCTGAGCGGGCGAGCACATCGATCTGCGCGCCGGCATCATTGATGTAATATTCCTTGGTCACATCATAGCCGGCGAAGGCCAGTATGTTGGCCAGCGCATCGCCCACCACCGCACCGCGGCAATGGCCCACATGCATGGGCCCGGTCGGGTTCGCCGACACATATTCCACATTGACCTTCTTGCCCCGGCCAAAGGCAGAGCGGCCGAAATCGGCGCCGACGGCGATCATCTCGCCGAGGCGCGCTTGCCAGAAGCCCTGTGACAGGCGCATGTTCACGAAGCCCGGCCCGGCGATCTCAACGCTTTCGATATCGCCGTCGCTGCCGAGTGCGGCGGCAAGCTGCTCGGCGAGCGCGCGCGGGTTCTTTCCCGCCGCCTTCGCCAGCACCATGGCGGCGTTGGTGGCAAGGTCGCCATGGCTGGCATCGCGCGGCGGCTCGACCGTGACGCGGGACGTGTCCAGCGGCGAACCGTCCGCGCCTTTCAGATCAAGCGCATGGACGATGGCGATGATCCGATTTGTGAAATCGGCAAAAATATTCATCGGGATTTTCCAGAAATGTGCGTCCGCCGGGGATGCACGCCAATACCAATCAGGCGGCAGCGCCTAACTCAAATCCGGCGTGTGGTCAAACAAGCGCATATGTTCCTTCAGCGCATAGGTGTCGGTCATTCCGGCCAGAAAGTCCGCAACATGCCGCGCGCGGACACGCTCATCGGCCCGCTCCAGCACCTCGCGCCAGCCCTCCGGCATGATTGCGGGATCGCGCATATAGGCGTCAAAGAGATTGACGACGACGTCCTCTGCCCGGGCACGCACCGCCATCACGGTCGGGTGACGATAGAGGTTTGCGTAGAGAAACGTCTTCAGCGTGCGTTCGAGCTCTGCCATCTCCGGCGAGAAGCAGACCATCACGCGCCCTGCCCCGCGCACCTCTTCGGCGCTTTGCGGCCGGAATTCCGCGAGGTTCTGCTGGGCGGTGAGAATGACATCCTCCACCATCGCCGTGATCTGGCGGCGCATCAGTTCGTGGCCGGTCCGCACGGCATCCAGTCCGGGATATTGCTCCGCCACCGTGCGCAGGATCGCCGCCGGTAGCGCCGCCGCGCTCAGCATGTCGAGATTGAGCAGGCCGGACCGCAACCCGTCGTCGATATCGTGGGCGTTGTAGGCGATGTCGTCGGCAATCGCCGCGCATTGCGCCTCTATGCCGGCATGGCGCGACAATTCCATATCGTGCAGCGCGTTATAGTGGAGGATCGGTTCGGGCACCGGCCCTTTCAGCCCGTGGCCGGCCGCATCGGTCAGCGGGCCATTATGCTTCACCAACCCCTCCAGCGTCTCCCAGCTGAGATTGAGCCCGTCGAAGGCGGCGTAGCGGCGCTCCAGTTTCGTCACGATCCGCAGCGATTGAGCATTGTGGTCGAACCCGCCCCACCGCGCCATGCAGGCATTCAGCGCATCCTCGCCCGTATGGCCGAATGGCGGATGGCCGAAATCGTGCACCAGCGCGATTGCCTCGGCCAGGTCCTCGTCTGCCTGCAAGGCGCGTGCAAGGGCCCTGGCGATCTGCGCCACCTCGATCGAATGCGTCAGCCGCGTGCGGTAGTGGTCGCCCTCATGGGCGATGAAGACCTGTGTCTTGTGCTTGAGCCGGCGGAAGGCCGTGGAATGGATGATCCTGTCCCGGTCGCGCTGGAACGGCGTGCGGGTCGGGCTCTCGGGCTCGTCGTAGAAGCGCCCGCGCGTCGCCGCCGGATCGGTCGCATAGGGCGCGCGCGGCCTGTAGCCGAAGCCGATCGGTCCAAGGCTTGTTTTGGAATCGGTCACGAAAAATTCCCCAGTCCGGCACTGGCCCCGGTTCCGTACTGGCCGTTGACACCGCCATTCCCGGTTCATACCTATGGAGTGGACGCGAACGCAAGGTGACGACCATGGGCGCCGAACCAGGAACATCGATGAAGACTGTCGAGGTGAGCGAGGCTGCCGCCCGCCGCATCCTGCGCATTCTTGCCAAGGAACCGGACAAGAACGCATTGCGCGTATCGGTCGAGGGTGGTGGATGCTCCGGTTTCTCCTACAAGTTCGATCTGGTGGGAGACCGCAACGATGACGACAACGTCATTGAACGCGATGGTGCGACGGTGCTGATCGACGACATTTCGCTGGTCTATATGGGCGGCTCTGTCATCGACTTCGTCGACGACCTGATGGGCCAGTCCTTCCAGATCCGCAATCCGAATGCGGTCGCTTCCTGCGGCTGCGGTACGTCCTTCTCGATCTGAAGCGGAGCTCCCCGGCGCCAGAGATGGTCGGCCGGGACTGACCTGCGCGGCGAATTGGTCTAAGCAAAGGGTGCCGGCGATCACGCGGCACCCTTTTTGATGCGATGGAGCCACCGATGAAAATCGCCACATGGAACATCAACGGCGTGCGGGCCCGCATCGACAACCTGCTCACATGGCTGCGGGAGAGCAATCCCGACATCGTCTGCCTGCAGGAAATCAAGTGCACGGACGAAAACTTCCCGCGGCTGGAAATCGAAGCGCTCGGCTACAATGTCGAGACGCATGGCCAGAAAGGCTTCAACGGCGTGGCACTTCTGTCGAAGCTTCCCTTCGACGAGGTCAATTCCGGCCTGCCTGGCGAAGATGATGACGATCATGCGCGCTTCATCGAAGGCGTCTTCTCCACCGATCGCGGCGCGTTGCGCGTCGTTTCACTCTATCTGCCGAATGGCAATCCGGTCACCGAGGACCGCAAATACGGCTACAAGCTGCGCTGGATGCAGCGGCTCGACGATTGGGCGCGCGACAGGCTTGCTCTCGAAGAGCCGCTGGTGCTGGCCGGCGACTACAATGTCATTCCGCAGCCGGAAGATGCACGCTTTCCCGAAAACTGGGTCAATGATGCGCTGTTCCAGCCGGCCACGCGCGGCGCGCTTCGCCGCCTAGTGGCGGCTGGCTTCACGGATGCGCTGCGCGCCTGCGACGACTCCCCCGGCCTCTACAGCTTCTGGGACTATCAGGCCGGCGCGTGGCAGAAGAACAACGGCATCCGCATCGACCACCTGATGCTTTCGCCCGAGGCGGCGGACAGGCTCAACAGCGTCGCCATCGAAAAGCATGTCCGCGCATGGGAAAAGCCGTCGGATCATGTGCCCGTCGCGGCGGAACTGAACCTCACCGCCGCCTGACGCGGATCCAGGGTGAATCAGATTTTCAGAGAATCGGCATAAAGCACTGATCCAAAAGGGCATCGAAGCAAGTCCGACTGGATTTGCGTCAATGTCCCTTGGAGATCATGTCGTCGGCGAGCGCGATTGCCGTGCGGCGATCCGCCTCCCCGGCCAGCGCGAATGCCTGCTCATGCATGTCGCGGATCCAGTCGCGATCGCCGGGCGCGGCACGGTCGAGCGCGGCAGTCATCATCGCCAGCCCGCGTACCACCTGTCCGCTACGGAAAAGCAGGTTGCCCAGCGTTGCCTGCGCGCCCGCATGTCCCTTTTCGGCGGCGAGCTGGAACCAGCGCCCGGCCTGCCGGACATTGCGCTTCACGCCGTCGCCATTGAGGAACATCCTGCCCATCTCATACTGGGCATTGGGATTGCGATAGGTCGCGGCGGCGCGCATGTAATATTCCTGCGCAGCGGCCGGATTGGGCGCCACCGGCGTGCCGGGAATGCCCTTCTTCACATAGCTGCCGAGCGCCACCAGCGCATCCGACACATAGGATTCGTCCACGCTGCCCGGCTCGACATCCTGCCGCGCGATCTCGGTGAAGAACTTGTAGGCTTCGTAATCGTTGCGCGCGACGCCGTCACCCTCGGCATACATGCGCGCCAGCTTCCAGCGCGCGCCGATCTGGCCATTCTCGGCGGCATAGCGATAGGCCTCGACGGCCTGATCCTTGTGTCCCTGCTTGTAGGCGGAATAGCCGAAGCGGAACACCGCCCAGGGGCTGCGCTCCTGCTTGGTGACGACAGTCGTCTCGTCGAGCGCATGCGCCTCGACAGCAGCCCCGGCGGCCAGAATCCCGGCGATGGCGGCAGCCTGCAAGCCGCTACGCACCGCGCTGGAGGAAATCAACATCACCTTTTAACGTCCACTCATCTGCCGCGGCTATTGCGTCGCGGCACGACTGCCTGCACTGCCCGCTCGCCGGTGACTAGAGGCGTGCCCCCGGTTTATGGCGGGATGTAGGCAACCCACCCCATGGGCCTCCTATAGCCCAGAGCTGGTTGAGTGACTGTTGCGAAACTGCAACAAAACGCAGCACGCCGTTAAGGGCGCGTCAACACCTGTCAGACCGCGTCCTTCACGCGCGCAAGGGCGGTCTCGAGCCGCGTCTTCTGCTCGGCGAATTCCGCCCGCTTCTCGCGCTCCGCCTCGACGATCTCGTCCGGTGCATTCGCCACGAATTTCTCGTTGGAGAGCTTCTTGTCGATGCGCCCGATTTCATCGGCCATCTTGACGATCTCGCGCGACAGGCGCGCTGACTCTGCCGAAAGGTCGATCAGCGTGCCCAGCGGCAGGCAGAAGGTCGCCTCGCCCAGCACGAGCTGTGCTGCGCCGCGCGGCGCTTCGCCTGCGAAGCCGACCTCGCCAACCCGCGCCAGCCTGCGGATCGCCGGATCGTGGCGGCCGATGCGCTCGCGGGTCGTCGCATCCGCACCGACCACGACCATCGGCGCGATGGCCGATGGCGGCACGTTCATCTCCGAGCGGACGGAGCGAATGCCGCTGACGAGGTCCACCAGCCAGTTCACCTCCGCGGCGGCTTCCGCATCCTCGAATCCCGGCCTCGGCCATTCGGCATGGCACAGCAGTGTCAGGCGCTCATTGCCCTCGCCGGCGGTGCGCGACCACAATTCCTCGGTCATGAATGGCATCATCGGATGCAGCAGCTTGTAGATCTCGTCGAGCACATAGGCGGCGGTGGCCTGGCTCTCCTGCTTCGCCGCCTCGTCCTCGCCGGCAAAGACCGGCTTCAGCAATTCCAGATACCAGTCGCAGAACAGGTTCCACACGAAGCGATAGGCCGCGCCGGCCGCCTCGTTGAATCGGTAGGTCTCGATCGCATCGGTCACCGAACGCACGGTGCGCGACAGTTCCGTCAGGATCCAGCGGTTGAGCGTCAGCTTCGCCTGCGCCGGGCTGAAGGCCGGATCGTGCCGCGCGCCGTTCATTTCGGCGAAGCGCGTGGCGTTCCACAGTTTGGTGCCGAAGTTGCGATAGCCGGCGATGCGGGCCGGATCCAGCTTCACGTCGCGCCCCTGCGCAGCCATGATCGCCAGCGTGAAGCGCAGCGCGTCGGCGCCATATTCGTCGATCAGTTCCAGCGGATCGATGACGTTGCCCTTCGACTTCGACATCTTGGCGCCGTTCTTGTCGCGCACGAGCGCGTGGACATAGACGGTGTGGAACGGCTCCTCCTCCATGAAGTGCAGCCCCATCATCATCATCCGGGCGACCCAGAAGAAAATGATGTCGAAGCCCGTCACCAGCACGTCGGTCTGGTAGTAGGTCTTCAGCTCTGGCGTCTCGCGCGGCCAGCCGAGCGTCGAAAACGGCCAAAGCGCCGAGGAGAACCACGTATCCAGCACGTCCTCGTCGCGCGTGAGAATCTCGCCCGGCGCGAAATTCTCCAGCTTGTCCTCGACCCAAGCCTTCCACGGCCCTTCAAGCGCCAGATAGTATTCCACGGCATCGTCCAGCGCCTGCTTCTCGTCGCGCGCGACGAAGACATGGCCGTCCGGACCATACCAGGCGGGAATCTGGTGGCCCCACCAGAGCTGACGCGAGATGCACCAGGGCTGGATGTTCTCCATCCAGTCGAAATAGGTCTTTTCCCAGTTCTTCGGCACGAAATTGGTGCGGCCCTCGCGCACCGAGGCAATCGCCGGCTTCGCCAGTTCGGCCGCGTTGACATACCACTGGTCGGTGAGGAACGGCTCGATCGGCACGCCGCCACGGTCGCCATGCGGCACGGTGTGGCGATGCGGCTCGACCTTGGCGAGGAAACCGCCCTCCTCCATGATCTGGACGATCAGCTTGCGCGCCTCGAAACGGTCGAGCCCGTGCAGTTGGTCCCACACGCCCTGGCGCGCCGGCGTCGCTTCAACGCCTTCGAGGAAATCCTCGTTATCGTTGATGTTTATGCGCGCCTCCGTGGTCAGGACATTGATCTGGCGCAGGTCATGGCGCTTGCCGACATCGAAGTCGTTGAAGTCATGCGCCGGCGTTATCTTCACCGCGCCGGTGCCCTTCTCGGGATCGGAATATTCGTCCGCGACGATCGGGATGCGCCGGCCGACGATCGGCAGGATCGCATGGCGGCCGACCAGCCCGCGGTAGCGCTCATCGTCGGGATGCACCGCCACGCCGCTATCGCCCAGCATCGTCTCCGGCCTTGTGGTGGCGACGGTGATATAGGTTGCCGGGTTTTCCGGATCGTAGGTCTCGCCCTCGATCGGATAGCGGAAATGCCACAGATTTCCGTTCGTCTCGATCTGTTCGACCTCGAGATCGGAGATCGCAGTGAGCAGCTTCGGATCCCAGTTCACCAGCCGCTTGTCGCGATAGATAAGCCCCTGCTGGTGCAGCGTGACGAAGACCTCGATGACGGCCTCCGACAGGCCCTCATCCATGGTGAAGCGCTCGCGCTCAAAGTCGCAGGAGGCGCCCAGCCGCCTGAGCTGGTTCATGATCGAGCCGCCCGACTGCTCCTTCCACGACCAGACGCGGTTGACGAATTCCTCGCGGCCCAGATCGCGGCGCTTGATGCCAGCTTCCGCAAGCTGCCGCTCCACGACCATCTGCGTGGCGATGCCGGCATGGTCCATGCCCGGCTGCCACAGCACGTTCTTGCCGCGCATGCGCTCGAAGCGGACAAGGATGTCCTGAAGGGTGTTGTTGAGCGCGTGGCCCATATGCAGCGAACCCGTCACATTGGGCGGCGGGATCACGATGGTGAACGGCTCGGCCCCCGGCTTCGCGCCGGCGCCGGCGCGGAATGCATTCGCATCTTCCCACGCTGCGGCGATCCTGGGTTCGACGGCCTTCGCGTCATAGGTCTTGTCGAGCATGCGGGCACCCGTTCGGCTTTTCGAAACTGCGCCGTCCTATGACGGTGCTTCAATGCAAGTCAACTGCGTGAGCGCGCCCACCCGCAAGAGGACATACAGGCGGAACCGAAAGGCGCTCCATACGTTTCGATCTTCCAAACCAGGATAGTCCCATGACCGGCCCGAAAACACCTCCTCCGGACGATCCAGCCCAGCGACCGCCTGAAGACGATCCGTCCGACGCCTTGGCCGGGCCAGACCAGCCCGGCGAAACGACCAATGATCCGGTAGACGCAAGCCCTTCGGAAGATGCGGTTATCGACAGTCCGACAGGTGAAGACCCGATCCGGAAGGAAGATGCCGCCATATCGCCGGACGAGACCGACGATGATGCGATCTCGCGCACGATGACGCAGCTTTACCGCGAAGACTGACCTGGTCGACCGGACGCCACCAGACGGACGGCAGCACCCGCCACCCCTTGAAACCTGTCAGCGAGAACCGCCGCGCGCAACCCGCTCGATCTCTTCGCGCACGAGACGCTCGACCAGCGTAGGAAGGTTGTTGTCCAGCCAGTCCTGCAGCATAGGCCGCAGCATTTCCTCTGCGATTTCATCGAAGCTGCGGCGGCGACTTGCCGAAAAGGCATCCGACAGTTCGCCGAAGGAAGCGGCCACCTGCCGCGAGGTGGCATCGGACAATATGCCGACCCGCGAGGCTGCTTCTTCGCCGGTCACTGGCTCTTCCGCGCGAACGGATTCCTCCACCGGCACGATGGGCTCTACCATTGCGAAAGCTGAATGGCGGGGCTCGGCTGCCGAGGGCCTTGCCTGATCCGGCGCGGAATCGATTTCCGGCAGGTGCGCGGAGGGCTCCACCCTGCGCCCGGCATCGAAACTGAGCCGGGGGCTGCGGTCACGACCCGGAATATCGGTCTCGGGCATCACATCGGGAGCGGTGTAATCTGGCGATGCGCTATCGGCATCCCGCGCCAGATCGGCCCGAAACGTCTCGAGATCCACCTCTGCCTCATCCACACCGAGCGGAACGGCTCCCGTCGCATTGTCGGGGCGGCCGTCGCTGTCCTCGATGATGCGGCGGATGGAAGCCAGTATCTCTTCCATCGAAGGTTCGCGCTGAGCGCTGCTTGGCTGAGGCATGTTCACGATCGCCGCCCATCAATATGAAGTCGCCATGAATGGGTCTGGCGACACGAATCACGCTGCAAGCGTAACCCAGGGCGTACCGTGAAAGAATCCCCCCGCATGAATGCAGGGGGATTTCTCACAGCTTACCTCAAGGCAAAGGCAGGATCAGCGGCCGTCCGGCGTACGCAGGCCGTACCACTTATCCTTGACCGCCTTGTAGTGCTCTTCGGGCTGATAGATTTTCACGCCGAGGCCAAGCCGCGCGGCGCTGAGGCGCCCGGTCGCCGAGGCGACCGCATAGCTCGCCACGACCACGTCGCGCTCCGCGCTTGCCAGCGTGATGCGCGCATCCGTGACATCCGCCTGCGCATTCAGCACGTCCAGCGTGGTCCGCTGGCCGACATTGCGCTCCTCGACCACGCCGTTCAGGGCAAGCTGTGCTGCCGAGATGAGCTGGCGCGTTGCCGCCACGGTCTCCTGCGCCGCGACATACTGCGTCCACGCGGCCGCAACCGCCTGACGCACCGTATCACGGGCGACATCCACCTCGATTCGCGCCTGACCAAGCGATTCCTTCGACTGGCGCACCGTGGCCGATGCCCGGCCGCCCTGATAGATCGGCACGGTCAGCGTCGCACCGATCTGGGCGGAGGTGGACCAGCCGTTGGGGGTCCCGCCGGTGGGCGCGGTCGAATCGCGATAGTTACGCGACACGCCGGCCGTCGCCGAAACTCCGGGGAGCATGGCGCCCTCGGCGGACTTCACCGAAAACCCTGCCGCATCCACGAGATGCTGGGTGGCGATAATGGCCGGATGCTCGGCGGCTGCGATCGCGAATCCCTGCTCCAGCGAAGCCGGCAGCAAGCGTGCGACCGGCGCTGCGCTGGACAATTTGCCGGGGTTCTCGCCGACGATCTGACGATATTGCGCCGATGCAGCGAGCACGGCGGCACGGGCGGCGGCAAGCTGGGCCTCCGCGGTTGCGCGCGCGGCCTGAGACTGCGCGACGTCCGTGCGCGTGCCCTCGCCCACTTCCAGACGCGACCGGGCGGCGCGGATCTGCTCGTCAAGCGCTTCGATGTTGCGGGAGCGCAAGGCGGCGATCTGCCGGTTCAGGATGACATCCATATAGGCGGCGGCGGCGTTGAACAGCGTGTCCTGCTCGGTATTGCGCAGGCTCTCATTGGAAGCCCGCACCCGGGCTTCCGCACCGCGGACATTATTCTTGGTCTGAAAGCCGTCGAACAGCGACTGCTGGATCTGCACGCCGAAGGAACCCGTCGTAAGGCCGACGCCGGCGCCGGCCGCGCTGGTATGGCTGTGCGTGATGCTCGACGAACCGGCGATCGTCGGCCGATAGCCCGACTTCGCGATGGCGACGCCTTCATCCGTGACCCGGACGCCGGCGCGCGCCGAATTGAAACTGGCATTGTTCTGATAGGCCTTGGCGAGCGCACCCTGAATGGTCTCGGCCATGGCCGGCATTGTGGTGACGAAGGCAACGGAGAACAGCAGCGCGCCAGCCAGACGAGTACGGACCGATTTCAAAACGCACCTCATTTTGATGTTGGATCGGCAGGCCTGGAATCGCGCACGACAATTGCCGCGGTTCCAAGACATCTTCGAACCAGTCGGCATATGGCTAAACGTCGGAAGGCCGCAGTGCAACAAACAATGCGCCAATTCGCACAGGCCAGGGATTAACCTTTGGCAATGTGTTGCCCATGTACCGCAGATGCCGTCAGAATTCGAAGGCCGGCGCGCGCAGGAATCCCGGCAGGGGCTGGACCGCGGCATTGAAGCCGCGCCGCGATGAAACAACATCGCCCGAACGCGTGAAAACCCGCGCCACACCGGCATTTCCCTGCCCCACGACGGCGACCAGACGCCCGCCATCCTTCATTTGGGAAAGGAGCGCCTCCGGAATCTCGTCCGCCGCGCCGCCCACGAAGATCACGTCATAGGGGGCCTCGGAAGGATAACCCTGCTCGAGCGGCCCCTCGACCACGGCCACGTTGTCGTGCCCGAGCTGCGACAGCGTTTCGCCGGCTGACGCCGCCAAGGCGGGATCGCATTCGAGCGCCACGACCGAACTGGCGAGCCGGGACAGAATCGCGGCGGAGTAGCCCGTCGAGCAGCCCACATCGAGAACGACGTCGCCGGGCGCGATTTCCGCCAGTTGCAGCATCTTGGCGAAAGGCGACGCTTCCATCAGGAAGCGGCCCGGTGCGACTTCGATATCCTCGTCGATATAGGCCAGCGACTGGCGAGCGCGCGGGACGAAAGCCTCGCGAGGAACTGCCAGCATCGCGTCCAGGATCGCGCTGTCGGTGACGTCGGTCGTGCGCACCTGACCGTCGACCATTCTGGTTCGCAACACGGAAAAATCTGTGCTCGTCATGTCGTCCTGCCGGCTGCGGCGCATCGCGCCAATCTGGCGATTGCAATAGGTGAGGCTCGCGGGACGGTCAAGCTGGGCCGAGGTCGCACGGCCTGTGCGGTCGCGGCTACATTGTCGACATTCCTCTTGAAGATTGCACATGCGATGTGGAAAATCGTGGGCTGCAAGCGCCTTGCCGGGACAAGCCGGCACAGAGAGCGCGCAGATGCGAGGGAGTTGATCGTATGGCGCATGGCGAAACCATTACGGGATCCGGAGAGATCGTCAGGCTGACGGCTGCCAATCTGGATGAGCACACGCGCGGCCTGCCGGCGCGCGCGCGCATGATGCTGCGCATGTCGACAACGATCGAGAAGGGATCGCTGCTGGTCACCCTCCCGGACGGGCGGACCTTCTTCACCGGCGACAACGCGCCCGGCCCCGCCGCCGAGCTCACATTGCACAACTGGAACCTGCTCGGCCGCGCCTTTTCCGGCGCCACCATCGGCGTGGCCGAATCCTACATGGACGGCGATTGGTCGAGCCCGGACGTGACCACCTTCCTCGAGCTCTTCGTCGTCAATGTCGAGGCAGGCGAAAAGCTGGCGGGCGGCGCGAATTGGCTGATCGGCACCATCCAGCGCATCCGCCATTGGCTGAACGAGAATACGCATGCCAGGGCGAAGCAAAACATCTCCGCCCATTACGACCTCGGCAACGCCTTCTATCGCGAATGGCTCGACCCCTCGATGACCTATTCCTCGGCGCTCTACCAGAACGGCGCCAACGATCTGGAAGGTGCGCAGGCCGCCAAATACCGCGCCCTCGCCCATGATACCGGGATCGGGCCGGACGATCATGTGCTCGAGATCGGCTGCGGCTGGGGCGGTTTCGCCGAATTCGCCGCGCGAGAGATCGGCTGCCGCGTCACCGGCCTCACCATCAGCCGCGAGCAGTATGATTTCGCCCGCGAACGCATCGCCAAGGCCGGCCTGTCCGACAAGGTGGACATCAAATTCCAGGATTATCGCGACGAGACGGGCAAATATGACCGCATCGCCTCGATCGAGATGTTCGAGGCGGTCGGCGAAAAATACTGGCCGGTCTTCTTCGGCAAGGTGCGCGATTGCCTCAAGCCCGGCGGCACCGCCGGCATGCAGATCATCACTATCAACGAGGCCGCCTACCCGCTCTACCGCAAGCGCCCGGATTTCATCCAGCGCTACGTCTTCCCCGGCGGCATGTTGCCGACGCCCAACCTGCTGCGCAGCCTCGGCGCCGAAGAGGGCCTGTCCTTCCTGCGCGAACGGGTCTTCGCGCAGGACTACGCCCGCACGCTCGCCGAATGGCGGCACCGTTTCTGGGGTTCATGGGAGCGCATCGTGCCGCTGGGCTTCGACGAGCGCTTCAAGAAGCTCTGGGAGTTCTACCTGCATTATTGCGAGGCCGGCTTCCGCGCCGAATATATCGACGTGCGCCAGGTGGTCTACAAAGCCTGATCGCGGCAGGTCAGGCAATGTCCAGCGCACCGGCGACAATGTAAAGCCCCATCGCCGCCGGAAGACCGGTGACGGTCGTCAACAAAGCGAGGCTGACGGTAGGCAGCCCCAGGCCGATGACGCCCTTCACGAAGCCCGCCAGCAGGAAGGTTGCGAACACCGCCAGCAACAACAACGGTTCCGGCATCACGCCGCATCCCGCCGCGAGGACACGCGGTGGAACGGTCCGCCGCCTGCCGCCCCGATCAAAGCGTGATCCGGTAGCGGCTGAATCCGTCGGCGCCCTCCCCGGCCTTCTCGATCTTCACGCCCTTCACCTGGCCCATGAAACCCTCGCCTTTCGGTCCGGTATCGAACAGCACCGTGGTGCCCTCAAGCGGCGCGAAGCTCCAATTGTCGTCAGCCGTCGGATTGATCGTGCCCTGGTCGATAATGTAGCGCACGATCACGTCGCGATTGGTGTCCGGGGCCTCGAAGATCACCTTCGATCCGTTGATCTCGGGGAAATTGCCGCCGCCGCCGGCACGGTAATTATTGGTCGCCACCACGAAGCGCTGGGCAGGATCGATCGGTTTGCCGTCGAACATCAGGTCCTTGATGCGGTTGGCCGCGGTGTTCAGCACCTCGCCCTTCGGGCCATACTTAGCCGGCTGCGAAAGGTCGATCCTGTAGGTCACCCCGTCGATCACGTCGAAATTGTAGGAGGGGAAATCGGGATTGATCAGCGGCTGGTCTTCCTTGCCGGCCTCGACCTGCATGAACATGCCGGCCGACATCTCCAGCCATTCTTTCACCTGCGCGCCGGTGATCGCCACGGCCTGCACGGTGTTGGGATAGAGATAGAGATCGGCGACGTTCTTGATCGCGATATCGCCCACCGGCACGTCGGTATAATAGTCTGGGCCGCCGCGCCCGCCCGCCTTGAAGGGTGCGGCCGCCGAAAGCACAGGTAGGTCCTTGTGCTCCGTGTCCTTCAGCATGTCGGTGATGTACCAGGTCTGCGCCTTGCTCACCATCTGCACCGACGGATCGTCGGCCACCAGCGCGAAGTAGGATTGCAGCGGCGCGGAGGTCTTGCCCACCGGCGTGCGCACATAGGCGAGCGTCGCCTCATGCTCCTCCTTCGCGGCCGCCTCCACCTCCGGCTTGCTCTGGACCGTGGCGGTCGTCTTGCCGTCCACGCGCTTCGAGATCGGCCGCGCCTCGCTGGTCGAGGAAACTACGCGCCATTCATTGCCGTCGCGCTCCAGCAGAAGGTCGATCAGGCCGAGATGCGAGCCCCAGAAGCCGCCCATCACGCCCGGCTTGCCGCCGATGGTGCCCGCCTTGTTGTCGAGCCCCTCGACGCCGTCGAACTTGGAGCCGGGGAAATCGAGATGGCTGTGGCCGGTCACGATCGCATCGATACCTTCCACGCCTGCAACCAGCAGCGAGGCGTTTTCCAGATTCTCCTCATATTTCGGCGAGCCCATGCCGGAATGCGACAGGGCGATCACGATATCGGCGCCCTCCTCGCGCATCTGCGGCACCCAGGCCTGTGCGGCCTTCACGATGTCCCGGGCGTTGGCTTTGCCGTGCAGGTGGCGCGAATCCCACGTCATGACCTGCGGCGGCACGAAGCCGACCAGCCCGACCCTGATCGGGTGCTCGTTGCCCGCACCGTCCTTCACCGTCCTGTCGAGGATCACATAGGGCTTCAGGAACAGCTCGTCCTGCCGCGCATGGGCGGCGAGCGCGCCCTTAGTCAGATTGGCGCAGACCACCGGGAAATTCGCTCCGGCGATCGTGTTCATCATGAAGTCGAGCCCGTAGTTGAACTCGTGATTGCCGAGCGTCGAGGCCTCGTAACCCAGCGTGTTCATTGCCTTGATGACCGGATGGACGTCGCCCGCCTTCATCCCGCGCTCATAGGCGATATAGTCGCCCATCGGATTGCCCTGCAGGAAATCGCCATTGTCCACGAGGATCGCATTGGTCGCCTCGGCGCGGATCTGATCGACGATCGAGGCCGTGCGGGCGAGCCCCATCGTGTCGTTGGGACGGTCGCCATAATAGTCATAGGGATAGACGTGAACATGGAGATCGGTCGTCTCCATGATGCGCAGATGGGCCTGGTTGGCCTCAGCGCGCGCCGAGAAGGGGTGGAGCACCACGAGCGCGCCCGTAGCGGCGGCGCCTGCGAGAAAGCCCCTGCGGGACAGGGAAATGCTATGCACGGACATCATACGTTCTCCCGGAACAGGTTCAGTCTGGCATCGAAAGCGAGCAACTGTCGCGCCGAACCTGAAACGAGTCCAGCAGGATTCGCTGACACCGCAATGACGGCCCGCACCGGAAGAAAAGCCTGCCGCCTGAAGCAATTCCAGCAAAAGTGCGCAGCGGTTTTGCGTCCGGAATTGCGTAAAAAGCAAGCGGCAGGCAGGATCTGTTACCTAACGAATTCGTCGATGCGCCGGATCGTGACGCGGCGGTTGCGCCAGTCCTCGTTCTGCGTGTTGACGAGAAGATATTCCTCGCCATAGCCGACCGTTTCCAGGCTGCGCGACGGCACGCCGAACTCGCGCACCAGCACGCGCTTCAGCGAGTCGGCGCGACGTTCGGACAGGATCTGGTTCGACTGCGCCGAACCGACCGCATCGGTATGTCCCTCGATGAGGAAGCGCGCGCCGCGCCGGCGGCGCGAAAGCTGGTCGAAGGCGCTGGCGATCTCACGCACCTTGCGGAATTCCGAACGCGGAATCTCGGCCGAGCCGAAGGCGAAATTGATCGCCTGGATGTCGATCGAGGGTGCTGCGCGGCGCAGTTCGGGACGGCGGCGGAACTCCTGGATCGTCACGCGTTCCTCGGGGCGCACCCGCCGGCGCGGCGCCGCTTCAAGCTGTTGAAGTATCTGGCCGGCCGACGGTGCGGCGCGATCCTGCGCGAAACCTGCCGTGGGCAGGATGAGACAGGCGGCGGCTCCGGCCAGAAAGAAACGTCGATCCATTCTCATGGCTCCTTCTCTGATTCGACTGGCCGGCAGATTGCCAGCCCGTATCTGAAAGGAGGATGAACGGCGTTCCCGGCTCTACGCTACTGCCAGGGCTCGACCTCTTCCTGCGACCATGCCACCGGGTTGAAACCCAGCTTCTGGTAGAGCTGGAGCGCGCGCGGGCTGTCGAGCGTATTCGTATGGATCGTCACCATTTCGGGCTCATGCGCCCAGGCGGCGAAGATCGCCGCCGACAGGAAGAAGCGTGAAAGCCCCCTGCCCTGAAACTCCGGCACGAGGCCGAAATAGAGGATTTCGACCGCGCCGGGCAATTGCGCCAGATCGAGCTCGAAAAAGCCCGCCGGCACGCCTTCGCAATAGAGCACCTCGATCTGCGTCGTCTCGGCATTGACCTGTGCCGCGAGCGCGGCGTCGTCCATGTTACGCCGCAGCAGCCAGTGATGCGGCTTGCCGACCTGCTCGTAGAGATAGCGATAGAAATGCGCCGGAATGTCCCGGGCCGCCATCAGGGCAAGCCGATGCCCGCTCGGCATCGGCACCCGATGCGCAGGAGGCGCGCGCATCTCCAGATGGGTGATGCGCGCGAGCAGCTTTTTGTCCCTGCCCGCCATCAGGCCGGGTCGGCGGGTCCGGTCGCCACAGGCGTATCGCTGCGGCCGCCCCACTCCGTCCATGAGCCGTCATAGAGCTTGTTGTCGGTGTGGCCGAGCGATTCCAGCGCCAGCGTCACCACCGCCGCCGTCACGCCGGAGCCGCAGGAGGTCACCACCGGGCGCGCAAGATCGACGCCCTGCGCCGCGAACTTAGCCCGCAACTCATCCAGCGACAGGAACTTGCCGTCTCTGGAAAGCTCGGCGGCAGGCACGCTGCGGGCGCCAGGCATGTGGCCCGAGCGCATACCTTCGCGCGGCTCCGGATCGGTGCCGGTGAAGCGCCCGCCCGGACGCGCATCGGCGATCTGGCTGGCGCCGCTGTCGACCACTTTGCGCACATCGTCGATCCAGGCGACGCGATCCGCCTGGAAGTCGACATCGAAGACGCCCGGTGCAATCTTTGTCGCCTCGGCGGTGACCGGCCGTCCCTCGGCCTTCCAGCCATCAAGACCGCCTTCCAGCACATAGACATCCTTCGCGCCCATGACGCGGAAGAGCCACCAGGCGCGCGGCGCGGAGAAGAAGCCCGGCCCGTCATAGACCACGATCGTGTCGTCGGCGGAAATTCCCATCGCACCGGCATAGCGCGCAAACGCCTCGGCCGGCGGCAGCGTATGCGGCAGCGCGGCATCGGGGTCCACGACCTGGTCCTGGTCGAGAAACTTCGCCCCCGGAATATGTCCTGCTTCATATTCCGCCCGGCCGTCACGCTTCTGCGCCGGCAGATACCATGCGGCATCAACAATCGAGAGGCCCGGCTGGCCCAGCCGTTCCTGCAGCCAGTCTCCACTCACCACGAAACGGCTTTTCTCACTCATGCGCCCTGTTCCTCAGTTGACGGGCATCGGACCGAAACGGAGACGGAAACGCCGGTTCTCCCGGCCCTTCTTCTCGATCTTGCCGATGTGGATCTCTCCCACCTCGCCGGTGGTGCGCACGTGCGTACCACCGCAGGGCTGGCTGTCAACGCCGCCGCCCTCGCCGATGCAGACGAGCCTTATCCGGCCCGTGCCTGAAGGCGGGCGCACATTCTTGGATTTCACCAGGCCGGGATTGGCGGCAAGGTCCTCATCGGTTATCCAGCGGGTGAAGACGGGATGGTCGGCCCGCACCAGTTCCATCAGCCGGGCGGTGACCTCTTCCTTGTCGAAGCTCGCATCGGGAATGTCGAAATCGATGCGGCTGTCTTCCTCGCCGACCGCCGCGCCGGTGATCGGATAGGGGCAGACGACCGTCAGCAGATGGCAGGCCGTGTGCATGCGCATCAGCCTGAAACGCCGCGGCCAGTCGATCTCCAGCCGAACCGCTTCTCCAATGGCGGGAAGCGCCGAACCTTCGGCCGGAACATGGACGATCTCGTCCTTGCTCTCGCCGGTCACGGTCGTGGCGATGGCGATCGCGCTGCCGTCCTCCCGCACCAGCCGGCCACTGTCGCCCGGCTGTCCACCGGAGGTGGCGTAGAAGATCGTGCGGTCGAGCAGAATGCCGCCGCGCTCATTGAGCCCGGTGACCGCGGCGTCGAGCGAGGTCAGATAGGCGTCCTCACGGAAAACCGCTTCCGCATGAGGCATCAGGCAACGTCCTCGAACGGTATCTCGATCGTCGATTTCTCGTCCATCCAGCCCGGCACCGGCAGGTTCTTGCCACGCAGGAATTCCGGATTGAACAGTTTCGACTGGTAGCGGGTGCCGTAATCGCACAGGACGGTCACGATGCGATGGCCAGGCCCGAGATCGCGCGCCAGCCGGATGGCGCCGGCAATGTTGATGCCGGTCGAGCCGCCGAGGCACATTCCCTCCTCCTGGATGAGGTCGAAGATGATCGGCAGCGCCTCCTCATCCGGAACCTGATACGAGAAGTCCGGCGTGAAACCTTCGAGATTGGCGGTGATGCGCCCCTGCCCGATGCCTTCGGTGATCGAGCTGCCCTCGGATTTGAGAACCCCATCCGTATAGAAGGAATGGAGCGCCGCGCCGAGCGGATCGGCAAGCGCCACCTTGATCGCCGGGTTGTGGGCCTTCAGCCCCATGGCGACGCCGGCCAGCGTGCCGCCGGAACCGACGGCGGAGACGAAACCGTCGACCTTGCCGCCGGTCTGCTCCCAGATTTCCTGCGCCGTGGTGGCCGCATGGCCGTCGCGATTGGCGACATTGTCGAACTGGTTGGCCCAGATCGCGCCATTGGGCTCGCTGCGCGCCAGCCTTTCGGCAAGCCGCCCCGACACTTTCACGTAATTGTTGGGGTTCTTGTAGGCCACCGCCGGCACTTCGAGCAGTTCGGCGCCGAGGATGCGCAGCGCGTCCTTCTTTTCCTGGCTCTGCGTCTCGGGAATGACGATGACCGTCCGGTAACCCAGCGCCTTGGCGACGACGGTCAGGCCTATGCCGGTATTGCCGGCGGTTCCCTCCACGATCGCGCCGCCCGGCTGGAGCAACCCCTTCTTCTCGGCATCGCGGATGATGAAGAGGCCGGCGCGGTCCTTCACCGACTGGCCGGGGTTCATGAATTCGGCCTTGCCGTAGATGTCGCAGCCAGTCTCTTCCGAGGCGCGCTTGAGGCGGATCAGCGGCGTGTTGCCGATAGCGTCAATCACCGAGCGATGCATTTTTTGTCCTTCTTCCTGGGCGCATGACAGTAGAAACGCAGCGATCCGCTTTCAAGGACGGATATTGCAGCGCCACCGCCTGACAAGGCAAATTCGACCACAGCTTTTTGCATGAGCCGCTCGGATTGCCACCAAATCTCACCCTGTCTACACATGATTCGCATCGATGGTGGGGAGTGATTCATGAAGCGCGGCCTTCTGCGGATAATTCTGGCAGCGATCATGCTTGGCCTGCTCGCCTATATGATCGGCCCGCGCACCGTCGTCGATACTGAAATCGCCTTCAATGCATCGGCCATCGGCGACGATCCGGCGGCATGGCTTGCGCAGCGCGAGGCGCAGGTTGCGGGCATACGCGACGGCCTCCAGAAGGAAATCGTCTGGGCCTATCCCAATTCACGCGCCCGCACCCCGCTCGCCATCGTTTATGTTCACGGTTTCTCGGCCTCCAAGGGCGAGATCCGCCCCCTGCCCGACATCGTTGCGTCCGAACTCGGGGCGAACCTGTTCTACACGCGTCTCGCAGGCCACGGGCAGGACGGCGCGGCACTCGGGGCAGCCACGGCAAGCGAATGGGTCGAGGATTTCGCCGAGGCGCTTGCCATCGGCCGCGCCATCGGCGAGCGGGTCGTCATCATGGCGACCTCGACCGGTGGCGGACTGGCCGTATGGGCGGCCACGCGACCCGACCTGATGGAGAATGTCGCGGCGATGGTGCTCATTTCGCCCAACCTGCGCATACAGGACAGCGGCTCCTCCCTGCTCACTGGCCCATGGGGGCGCGAGATCGCCGAGCTCGTGGCAGGCGCCGAGCGGCACATCGAACCGGTCAACGAGATGCATGGCCGCTTCTGGACGCTCACCTACCCCACCGGCGTCGTTGCCGAAGTGGCCGCGATCGCGCAGCTGGGCCGCGAGGCGCCGGTCGAACAGGCGAAAGTGCCGGCGCTCTTCATCATTTCGGACGCCGACCCTGTGGTAGACCCGAAGGTCACGCGCGAGATCGCCGCGCGCTGGGGCGGTCCCCACCAGCTCGAAGCCGTGACCGGTGAAGGCGACAACCATGTCCTGGCGGGGGATGCCCGCTCGCCCGGCAGAACGCGGCATCTGGCCGATCAGACCGTCGCCTTCATCCGCGCCGAGACGCGCTGACCGGCGGTTTCGCATCCTGCGAAAAGAGATAGATGACCAGCGCCACGGCAAGCAGCACCGCGTAGAAGACGAAGAGCGTGCCATAGGCGGCAGCCGGATCGCCCGGCACGACCCAGCCGGCAAACAGGCCGCCAATGGCGAACTGCATGATGCCTGCCAGGCCGATGGCGAAGAAGTTGAGCAGCGTCACGCCGCGGCCCGTCAGGTGCCGGGGCACGAAGGCGCCGCCATGCGCCATCAAGAGGCCGTAGGAACCGCCGAGCAGTCCGATCAGCATGAAGGCGATCGTCGCCCATTCGATGCCCGGTGCCGGACGGACGGCCAGCGCGACGATCACCGCAAGCGCCAGCACGCCGCCGACCATCGCCACCCATTTGCGCGTTCGGAAGAACGTGTCCAGCGGGCCGTAGAGGAAGCTGCCCGCAACCATGGCAATCGCCATGAACAGCGTCACGCGGCCGATTGTCAGCATATCGGCGCCATAGACCTCGGCAAGATAGGGGCCCGCCCACAGGCCGCGAATGCCCGCCGGCGCGACATAGCCGATGCCGAGCAAAGGCAGGATGAACCAGAGTTGCCTGATGCGCAGCAAGGCCAGATAGCCGGCGAAGCCCGACGATGTGCCTGTCTCCTCATGCCGCGCGGGGTCGCGAACGAAGAGCAGAACGGCCAGTGCAACCAGCAGCGTCACAATGCCCAGCGTCGCCATCACCTCCCGCCAGCCGAACATCTCGGCCGCATTGGCGAGCGGCGACGCGCCGATGACATTGCCCGCAGAGCCGAAGGCGACCATCCAGGACGTCAGCATCGCCATGCGTGCCGGCGGAAACTCGCGCGCGAAGATGAAGACGGATGCCATCAGCACCGGCGAGCAGCCGATGCCAATCAGCGCCATGGCGACGGTGACCGTGAATGGCGTCTGCGCGAGCGCGAAAAGGAATGCGCCGCCGCCACCACCGATTGCGAGGATGACCGCCGCCGTCTTGCGCGGCCCGTAGCGGTCGAGCGACACGCCGACCACGAATTGCATCAACGCGAAGGTGAAGAACCATGCGCCGGATGCGATGGAAAGATCGGCCTTGGTTGCGGCGAGATCGGTTTCCAGCGCCGGGGTCAGAACGGCCAGGAAGGAGCGATAGAACTGCGAAAGCATATATGCGAACGCCAGCGCAGCGATTCCTGCCATCTACCTGTCCCTCCCCGCGCCTGAACTCTCAAGACGCATACGCCCGCCTAGACGATTGTCCGGGCGGGCGCAATTGGCGAGGTGCGGCCTGTGACGGCCGCCGCGGACGTCGTCAGGCAGCGCGCGTTGCCGGCTTGCGGCCGCCGAAGCGGCGCTTGCGGAAGGGCTTGCCGGCCGGCTTGTTCGCCGAACCGTGCTCGTCCGGCCGGCGGCTGCGTGCGGCATCGGCCGCATGCGGCTTGGCGCCCGGCTTCTTGTTGCCGCCATGCGAACGCCGCCCGCCCGGCCGGCTGGCCGCCTCGCGATCGCGCTGCTCGTCGCTGGCAGCGATGGCGCGGTCGGCTGCCGAGCGCACCGGGTCCGGCTGGTCGAGCAGATCCGCCGTCACCGGCAGCTTCATGCGGATGATCTTCTCCACCTGCCGCAGCTTGGAAGTCTCGGACGGATCGCACATGGTGATGGCAATGCCCGAGCGGCCATTGCGGCCGGTACGGCCGATGCGGTGCACATAGCTCTCTGCCTCATCCGGCAGGTCGAAATTCACCACATGGCTGATGCCGGTCACGTCGATGCCGCGCGCGGCGATATCGGTCGCCACGAGAATGCGGGACGAGCCGTCGCGGAAATTGTTGAGCGCCTTCTGGCGGGCGTTCTGGCTCTTGTTGCCGTGGATCACGCCTGCCTCGAAGCCGTCGCGCTCCAGGTCGCGCGCCACGCGGTCCGCGCCATGCTTGGTACGCGCGAAGACGATGACCGAGCTCATCGCCGGATCGGCGAGCATGTCGGAAAGCACCTTACGCTTCTGCTTGGTGCGCGCCATGATGACCGACTGGGTGATCTCCACGGCCGTCGTGCCCTGCGGCGCGACCTCGACCCGCACCGGCTCGCGCAGCAGGCTGTGCGCCAGCTTCTCGATCTCGGACGGCATGGTGGCGGAGAAAAGCGCCGTCTGGCGTGCCGGATGCACGGCCTTGGCGATGCGCTTCACATCGTTGATGAAGCCCATGTCGAGCATGCGGTCGGCCTCGTCCAGCACGAGCCATGTCGTGTCGGAAAGAACCACGTCACCCTCGCGCACGAGGTCGGTGAGACGACCCGGCGTGGCGATCAGCACGTCGACACCCGGCTGGATGCGCTTCACCTGGCTGTTGCGCGACACGCCGCCGAGCACCAGCGCGGTGGCGATGTGCATGCCCTTGGCGAGCACCTTGAACGTGTCCTCGATCTGCACGGCGAGTTCGCGCGTCGGCACCAGCACCAGCGCACGCGTGGTCCGCGGACGGCGCTTGGAGCCCAGCGCAGCAATACGCGACAGGATCGGCAGCGCGAAGGCCGCCGTCTTGCCCGAGCCGGTCTGCGCGATGCCCAGCACGTCGCGGCCGGCCAGGAATGGCGGCAATGCGGCGACCTGGATCGGCTTGGGATCAGTATAGCCGGCGGCGAGCGTCGTCTTCAGGAGCTGTCCGGTGATGCCGAGTTCTGCGAAGCCCTCGGCATTCGCGGGAATTTCATTCGTCAATTCTTCAATCTTTCAATGGCGGCGCGCCGATGCGGCGGGCCGTAAACATATCGCCCGGTGCGCGACCGGCGATCATATATCCGTGTGAACGACGAGGCGGCGGAGCATCGCTCCGGCCGGTTGCGCTGTCGTGCCCGCACCCTTGCGCGGGACTTGCCGGCCATCCCCAAAAGGCGGCCGGTAGACGCAACCAGTTCCGTTGGAAAAGCCGGCAACCGCCAGCTCATGCGCCTCTGGGGCTGCATATGGGGCAGTTCGGCCTCCGGCGCAACAAATATTTGTGCGCCGCAAAATCAGCCCGCGGCCTTGGCCGCCAGTTCGAGCAGCTTTCGGGCGCTGTTCCAGTTGCGCGCGGTGGTCGGCAGGCCGAGCAGCCGGTCGATCAGCGGTGGGGTCTTCGACGTGCCGAAGCCGTCGGGCGCATGCATATACATGGTGTCGCCCTCGACATGGATCCGCTCGCTCGGCGCAAGCCGCGCGCGCAACGCCTCCACGGCATCCGCGGCCGGCTCGCGCTCCAGCGCGAAGACATGCACCGACGTCGGCTTCTCGTTTGCCTCGGGATAGGGATTGCCCTCCACCGCCGCGCGCCATTGTTCGCGCGAGCGCAGGAAGATGTCCTTTTCGAACCCGAACAGGTCGCGCACCAGCTTCGCGATCGTCTTGTGGCTGCGCTCCGCCGCCCATGGCGAGCGCACGATCGCATTGCCGCTGTTGATATAGGTCGCGACATTCTCGAAGCCGGCATCAGCCAGCGCCGCGCGCAGTGGTCCGGTGGGCAGTTGCGTGGCGCCGCCGACGCCGCGAAAGAGCACAACGAATACGGTCTTCATCGGGCTGCTATTGCATAACGCAGCGCGCGAAGCCACTGTCCGCCCGGATGTCCGGCGCGGGTGGTGCGCCGAATCTTACGGGGCCGATTGTCCGTGCAGTATTTCGCTATCCGCGCCGCGATCCACGTCGCCTCGGTCTTCAGCATCTACATGTCGTTCGCCATGCTGATCCCGGCGGCGGTGGATCTCTATGCCGGGAACCCGGACTGGCAAGTCTTCGCCCTTTCCGCCTTCTTCACCGGCGGGCTTGCGCTGGCCGTCGCACTGGCGACGCGAGACCGCGCACCGCATCTGTCGAACCGTTTCGGCTTCCTGATGGTGAACCTGCTGTGGCTGAGCACCTGCACGGTGGGAGCAGTTCCCTTTCTCGCCTCGTCGCTGGATATCGGCCTCGCCGACGCCTTCTTCGAAGCGGTGTCGGGCCTCACCTCCACCGGCAGCACCGTGCTCGTCGGGCTCGACGACATGCCGCCCGGCATCCTGATGTGGCGCGCGCTGCTCAACTGGATGGGCGGCCTCGGCGTCATCGCCTTCGGCATCTTCGTCCTGCCCTTCCTCAATATTGGCGGCGTGTCTTACTTCAACATCGAATCCTCGAGCACCGACGACCGTCCCTTCGAGCGCTTCAATACCTTCGCCTATGCCCTGCTCGGCGTATACGCCTTCAGCACCTTGGTCTGCATGATCCTCTACGCCTCGGCGGGCATGGACGGTTTCGATGCGATCACCCATGCCATGTCGACCATGGCGACGGGGGGCTTCGCCAATTACGACACCTCATTCGCGCGCTATGCCGACAATCCCGCCATTATGTGGATCAGCACGACCTTCATGATCGTCGGCGCCCTGCCCTTCACCATCCTGATCCTGTTCGCGTTGCGCGGGCGGCTGGATGCGCTGGCTGATCCCCAGATCAAGGTCTTCATCGGCTATATCCTCGCCTTCGTCTTCGGCGTCGCCATCTATCTGCGGCTGAGCCAGGGTGTGCCCTTCTTCGATGCGCTGACGGCATCGGCCTTCAACTTCACCTCGATCATCACGACGACGGGATTCGCCAGCCAGGACTATTCGCTATGGGGCCCCTTCGCGGTGGCCTGCGCCTTCATCGCGACCTTCCTCGGCGGCTGTTCCGGCTCCACGACGGGCGGCATCAAGGCCTATCGCTTCCTGATCCTGTTCGAACTGATCCATAACGGCCTGCGCCGCCTCGTCTATCCGCACACGGTCCAGTCGGTGCGCTATGGCGATCGCACCGTGGACGATGACACGCAGCGCGCCGTCGTGCTGTTCATCTGCGCCCTGTTCATGATCTGGCTCTTCCTGTGCCTCGCGCTGGCGGCCACGGGCGTGGACCTCGTCACCGCCATTTCCGGCTCCATCACCTGCCTCACAAATGTCGGCCCCGGCCTCGGTCCGATCATCGGGCCGGCAGGCAATTTCGCGCCGCTGCCGGACAGCGCGAAATGGATCCTCTCGCTCGCCATGCTGATGGGGCGGCTCGAATTGCTGGCGGTTCTGGTGATCTTCACGCCCACCTTCTGGCGGCGCTGAGCGGTCGAATGAAGCGGTTGGAGGTCCCGCCTGGATTTGAACCAGGATAACAGGATTTGCAGTCCTGCGCGTTCGCCGCTCCGCCACGGGACCTCACTGCAGCCGATCCTGAAACACAAAGACTTAACATTCCGTGTGACGGCCATGTGCCATTTCCGGACGGACAAGTCGCGCGGCGTTGCACAAATGCCGCGGCCACGGCGATGACGACGCCGGAAACAGCTTCCCCTGCACTCGGCTCATTTACCTGTCGCGATCGGCAGGGTAAGCCTGCCTTCCGCATATCGAGCAGACAGGGCGTCCCGACAATGCAGTTGCAGCCGTTACGTCGCTGGAGCACCGCCCACGCCGCGTTGCTGGCGATCGCGATCCTATCGGGCTGCGCAGGGCCGCATGCAGACCGGCTGCTTCAGGAAGTCGCGAGCGCCCCTGCCGTCTCCGCCTCGACCTCCCACAAGCTCTATGTGGTGACGACGCGCGCGCGCGCCTCGGACCCGGCAATTCTGTTCGACCGCACGCGTTCCGAACACCTTACCCCGCTGACCGTGACCGTCGAGGTGCCGCCTGTGCACACGACCGGCAGAGTGGAGCGCCCCCGGGGCGGGGCAGCCGATCCGGCGAAGCATTTCGTCGCCTCAGAGATCGGCATGTACACCAGCAATGCGGCCGCCTCGGCTGCCCTGCGCGCCGATTTCAGGCGCAATGGCGGCCGGGCGCTGGTTTTCGTGCACGGCTATCGCACCCATTTCGATTCCGCCGTCTACCGCATGGCGCAGATCGTCCATGACGGACAATATACGGGAACGCCGATCCTGTTCAGCTGGGCATCGTCCGGCAGGACGCTCGACTATGTTTATGACAAGGACAGCGCCACGGTGGCGCGCGATGCGCTGGAGGCGACACTGCGCCAGATAGCGGCCAGCGGCGCCACGCGCATCGACCTCGTCGCGCATTCGATGGGCGGATGGCTCGCCATGGAAGCGCTGCGCAACCTCGCCATGACCGGCAACCCCGACCTCGGCGGTCGACTGAGCGACGTGGTGCTGGCCTCGCCGGATATCGACGTCGACATCTTCCGCGCCCAGATGCGGCGCATCGGCGTGCCGAAACGCCCCTATTTCCTGCTCTATTCGGGCGACGACAAGGCGCTGCGCATCTCCTCGCTCATCGCCGGCAACCGGCCGCGCGTGGGCGACTATTCCGACGCGGCCTCACTTGCGAAGCTGGGCGTGATCGCGGTCAACGTCTCCGGCGTCAAGGCCGGCGACGGCCTCAATCACACCCGCTTCGCGGACAATCCCGTGCTGATCCGCATGCTCGGCGAGCGCCTCACCGACCCCGCTGCATTCGAGGGCGACGACGACCAGATCGCCAATGGAATCGACACGCTGGCGGGCGGGGTTCTGAGCGCCGGCGAACTGGTCGTGACGACCCCCTTCCGGGTGCTGCGGATCGCCTTCGGCGGCTGAACGGCGGCACGGGCGGCATTCTTATCCATAAGTCTAATGCCGCTTGACTTGGTCCGCCGCCTCACCTTCGATGCGACCAGCAAGCGGAATGATCCCATCATCCGTGCGCCTATCGGCGGTCCATGGGCCGCTCCACAAGAATCGGTGCGGAATCGCGCCAAGGGAGGAACAGGATGAAGAAATTTCTAGCTGCCATCGCAGCCACGGCGGCGCTCTATGCCGCGCCGCTTCACGCACAGGATTATCCGACGCGCGGCATCACGATGGTCGTGCCCTTTGCCGCGGGCGGCCCGACGGACACCGTCACGCGCCTCGTGGCGGAAGTGATGAGCAAGGATCTCGGCCAGCAGGTTCTGGTGGAGAATGTCGGCGGCGCCGGCGGCACGCTGGGCGCCAAGCGCGTGGCCGACGCCGAGGCCGACGGCTATACGCTGCTGCTGCACCATATCGGCATGGCCACCAGCGCCACGCTCTACCGCAACCTGCCCTACGACACGCTGAACGCATTCGAATATGTCGGCCTCGTCACCGAAGTGCCGATGACGGTCGTGGCGCGCAAGGACCTCGAACCTACAGATTTCAAGGGCCTGATCGAATATGCCAAGGCCAATGCCGACAAGGTGACGGTGGCCAATGCCGGCATCGGCGCGGCCTCGCATCTGTGCGGCATGCTCTTCATGAGCGCCATCGAGACGCCGCTCGTCACGGTTCCCTACAAGGGCACCGGCCCGGCCATGACCGACCTGCTCGGCGGCCAGGTCGACATCATGTGCGACCAGACCACCAACACCACCAAGCAAATCCAGGGCGGCACCATCAAGGCCTATGCGGTGACCAGCCCCGAGCGCCTGGACGTGCTGCCCGACCTGCCGACCGTTGCCGAAGCCGGACTGCCCGGCATGCAGGTCGGCATCTGGCATGGCATCTATGCGCCGAAGGGCACGCCGGCGGCTGCGGTGGAGCGCCTGTCGAAGGCGCTGCAGGTGGCGCTGGCAGACGACAATGTGAAGGCACGCTTCGCCGAACTGGGCACCCTGCCTTCCACCCAGGAGGAAGCCACGCCGGCAGCGCTGAAGGAAAAGCTGGAAACCGAAATCGCGCGCTGGAAGCCGATCATCGACGCAGCCGGCCAGTACGCCGACTGACGGCGACGATCCGCTTCGCATGAAGGCATACGGCGGGCGCGCTCATCGCCGCGCCCGCCACGATATCGGGGAATATTGTGTGAAGAGCCTTACCTTTGATCGCGCCAATGCCCTTTGCGGCCTCATCTTCGTCGGCATCGGCATCTTTTTCGGCGTCCAGTCCTTGATCCTGCCGCTCGGCACGGCCTTCCGCATGGGACCGGGCTATTTCCCGCTCGTGCTGGCGGGCATTCTTGTCCTTCTGGGCCTCATCATCCTCGTGCAGTCGATGCGTACGGAAGGCGATCCGATCGGTCCCATCGCCTGGCGCGGCATGGTGCTCATCCTGTTCTCGCCGGTCTTCTTCGGCCTGACGCTGCGTGGTCTGGGCTTCGTACCCGCCCTCTTCCTCACCGCGCTGATCGCCTCCTTCGCCTCGGTCAAGATGACGCCGCTCGTCGCGGTGGCCGTGTCGGCCGCGCTGACGGTCTTCGCCACGCTGGTCTTCGTCCAGGGCCTGGAGCTTCCGTTCCGCCTGTTCGGCCCCTGGCTCAGCTTCTAGGTTCGCGGCGATGATGGATATCTTCAGCAATCTCGCGCTGGGCTTCGCCACGGCGTCCACCACGTGGAACCTCCTCTTCTGCCTGATCGGCGTCATCCTCGGCACGCTGATCGGCGTGCTGCCCGGCATCGGCGCCACCGCCACCATCGCCATGCTGCTGCCAATCACCTTCCAGATCGGCGACCCGGTCTCGTCGCTGATCATGCTGGCCGGCATCTATTACGGCGCGCAATATGGCGGCTCGACCACGGCGATCCTCATCAATATGCCGGGCGAATCCTCCTCTGCCGTCACCGCGATCGACGGCTACCAGATGGCGCGCAAGGGCCGCGCCGGCGCCGCCCTCGCCATCGCCGCCATTGGCTCGTTCTTCGCCGGCACCGTCTCTACCTTGCTTGTCGCGCTTCTGGCGCCGCCGCTCACCTCCATCGCGCTCGAATTCGGCGCCGCCGAATATTTCTCGCTCATGGTGGTGGGCCTCGTCTCCTCCATCGCGCTGGCGCATGGCTCCATCGTCAAGGCGCTCGCCATGGTGGTGCTCGGCCTGCTGCTCGGCCTCGTCGGCACCGACATCTATTCGGGCACGCCGCGCTTCAATCTCGGCATACGCGAATATTCCGACGGGCTGAATTTCGTCGCGCTCGCCGTCGGCGTCTTCGGTATCGCCGAGATCCTGCGCAATCTGGAGAATGAGCATACGCGCGACGTGATGGTGAAGAAGGTCACCAACCTCATGCCGACACGCGAGGACTGGAAGCGCATCGCGGCGCCCATCGTGCGCGGAACCGCGATCGGATCCGCGCTCGGCATCCTGCCGGGCGGCGGCGCGATCCTGGCCGCCTTCGCCTCCTATACGGTAGAGAAGCGCGTCTCGAAAAACCCGCAGGAATTCGGCCATGGCGCCGTCGAAGGCGTTGCCGGGCCCGAATCCGCCAACAATGCAGGCGCCCAGACCTCGTTCATCCCGCTTCTGACGCTGGGCATCCCCGCCAATCCGGTGATGGCGCTGATGATCGGCGCGATGATCATCCAGGGCATTGTGCCCGGCCCCAATGTGGCGGCCGAGCAGCCGGCGCTGTTCTGGGGCGTCATCGCCTCGATGTGGATCGGCAACCTGATGCTGATCGTGCTGAACCTGCCGCTCATCGGCCTGTGGGTGCGGCTGCTGACGGTGCCCTACTACGTGCTGTTCCCGGCGATCATGTCGTTCTGCGCCATCGGCGTCTATTCGGTGAACTCCAACGTGTTCGACCTCTACGCCGTCGCCTTCTTCGGCTTCATCGGCTACGTGCTGACCAAGCTGCGCTGCGAGCCGGCTCCCCTGCTCCTCGGCTTCGTCCTCGGGCCGCTGTTGGAGGAGAACCTGCGCCGCGCCATGATCATCTCGCGCGGCGACCCGTCGATCTTCGTCACCCGTCCGATCAGCGCCACCCTGCTCGTCATCGCCGTGGCGGTGCTCGTCGTCGTGCTGCTGCCATCGATCCGCAAGAAGCGCGACGAGGTCTTCGTCGAGGAGGATTAAAGCCTGCCGCGCGGAAGCGGCAGGTATCGCAGGCGATTGCGCCCGCGGCATGTACTGGTTATCCAGTCCTGCGCCGTGCGGGCGTGGCGGAACTGGTAGACGCAAGGGACTTAAAATCCCTCAGCCCCTGGCTATGCGGGTTCGACCCCCGCCGCCCGCACCAGAATGTTCACCCCCAGCACCATCGAGAGCCCGCTCTTCAAAGCGGTCGCATTCCCGCAACGCGACAGCCGTCGTGCCCCACGGCAGAACGATCAAATGTCCGTGAGCGACTGCCCGCAAATGCACGCATTGAGTGCAAAGCGGCAAAACAACGGCAAATTTATGGTTGTCATGAGGCCTTCGACGTGAGTTTATTCGCGCGGGTTTTGGAGGAGTTCATTTTCGGCGCGCAAGCTGATCGTTCTGAAATTCGAGAGCTTCGCGGCCGTTGAATGGCCGCCTCTGCCTACCTGTCTACAACCGGCACTCGCAGCGTTGGTTGCCGGCGTCAATTCGAACGAAATCTTACTGGAATCGATCTTTCAAAGGTTCTTTCTCCATAAAAGAGCAAGACTGCAATAGATATTTCAAGCAAGGAGAGCTCTATAATGTGCCGCTCTTGGTTTGTTTTTTCGATTATTTTCATGGCATTACTTGCTGTATCGGGACCTGCTCTTGCAAATAATTGCTCCGCACTTGAAAGCCAGATGCAAGCCGCAATGAGCGCATCAAGCGTTCAGGCTACGCAAATCCGCCGCCAGATCGCTGCCATTCGGGCTACCGAGAAACGTCAATCATGCACGACAGAGAAGGTCGGTGCAGGGGGGCTCTTCAATGCCTGCCGAGGTCTTGCCTGGCAAAGGGCGGACGCCGAGCGCAGTCTCGCAGCAGCGCAGGGCGGGAGCAGAACCATGGTGTCGTTGAGAGCCAGATACAGAGCGCTTGGCTGTGAAACCCGTTCGGCACGGCAGGAGAACAAGCCTGAAACATCCAGGCGGTCCGACCGAAGCTACGCCGGAAACACCCTCTTCTATTGTGTGCGTCTCGCCGACGGCTATCTCTTCCCGGCGCCAAAATCACAATTCGCGAAGAAGAACTATCCCGAGATCGCCCTGGATCAATGCCGCTTCATTTGCAACGACCCGGCAATGGCTCTCTACGTGCACGAGGATCCGGAACTCGAAACCGCCGAAATGGTTTCTGTCGAAACAAGAACGCCATACCGGGAACTCTCCACGGCCTTTCACTATCAAGGCGAGGCGTTTGAGGCGTGTGACTGGCCCCGTTATTTTTCCCGCGTCAATGAACTCAGAGCGCGGACCGTCACGCCGCGAAACCTGGACAATGCCATCATTCCGATCCCGAAATTCAGGCCGGAGCAGCAGGATTCGCTCCGAACCGCTTCCCTGAAAGGGGATGGCGATCTGGAAACCGTCGAGCGGGATGTTCGAATCGTTGGCCCGATATTCCTTCCGGACAAGAAAACAAACTTTCACGAAATCAATCGCCGCTCGAATGAAGAGAGAGCATTGCCGGCGCGACGCTGATCGGGATGCAACGACACAATGTCTCTCGCCCGTTGAGCCGCCCGGGATCGTTGACGCAGCATCGATGCTGCCTGACGGACCTCACCTGATCGATGCGATAACCGGCATCAACCGGCGACTATCTTGCCTCTGGTCAATTGGAACGACTGCCGCTGGGCGGCGGCAGCATCACCCACCGCTTCCATCACGAAAAACGCTGGTATGGGCGATTTTCATCAGCTAATATCTCAATATTCATTGAGATGTTGAGATATTAGAATGGATGAAGCACAAGCTCTTCGCTCCTTCGCGGCGCTGTCGCAGGAAACACGCCTGGAAATCGTCCGCCTGCTGGTAAAAGCGGGACCGGACGGAATGCCGGCCGGCGCGGTCGGCGATGCGGTCGGCGCATCATCGTCCCGCGTCTCCTTCCACCTCAGCCATCTTGAACGCGCCGGGCTGGTCCGGGCGCGCCGGGATGCGCGCTCCATCATCTACAGCGTGAGCTTCGATGCCCTCTCCGGCCTCGTCCGCTTCCTCATGGAAGATTGCTGCCAGGGCAGGCCCGAAATCTGCCAGCCGATCATCAATGCCGCCACATGCGATTGCTAGGAGAAAACGATGTCTGATCGCATCTACAATGTGCTGTTTCTATGCACGGGAAACTCGGCTCGTTCGATCCTCGCGGAGAGCATCCTTCAAAAGGATGGCGCGGGAAGGTTCCGTGCCTTCTCGGCTGGCAGCCAGCCCAAAGGGCACGTCAACCCGATGGCGCTGAAAGTGCTGACGGCGATGGACTATCCCGCCGCAGGCTTCCGCTCCAAGGCATGGGACGAATTTGCCGCCCCCGGCGCACCCGTCATGGATTTCGTGTTCACCGTCTGCGACAGCGCAGCGGGCGAGACTTGCCCGGTATGGCCGGGACAACCGACCACCGCGCATTGGGGCATCGAAGACCCGGCAGCGATCGAAGGCGGCGACATGGAGAAAGAGCGGGCCTTCAGTACCGCTGCCCGCTACATGAAAAGCCGCATAGGGGCATTCCTCGCCCTTCCGATCGCCTCGATCGATCGCATGGCCCTCGGTACGAAGCTGCGCGACATCGGACGGATGGAAGGGGCCACGACGCCGAAAGCCGGCTGATGGCTTTCGACCTCCCCCGCCGCCTTGTCGCGGAGGCCCTTGGAGCCGCCTTCCTCGTGGGGGCGGTTGTCGGTTCCGGCATCATGGCGGAAGCCTTGACCGACGACATCGCCCTGGCCCTGCTGGCCAACGCCCTCGCGACCGGGTCGATCCTTGTTGCGCTGATCACCGTCCTCGGCCCGGTCTCTGGAGCCCACTTCAACCCTGCCATATCGATGGCCTTCGCGCTGCAAGGTTCTCTCCCGGCGCGGGAGGCCGCATTCTATGCCGCTGCGCAGATTGCGGGAGGCATAGCGGGGGTCATCATGGCGCACATGATGTTTGCGTTGCCTCCCCTGGAATTCTCCATGAAGGCCCGCACGGGCGGACCGCAATGGTTCGCGGAAGGCGTTGCCGCCTTCGGTCTTGTGATGACGATCCTTGGAGGCATTCGCTTCGACGGCAAGGCGGTTCCATGGCTGGTGGGCCTCTACATCACAGCCGCCTACTGGTTTACCGCGTCCACTTCCTTCGCCAATCCAGCGGTGGCGATCGCACGCGCCTTCACCAATACCTTTGCAGGCATCCGGCCTCTTGACGTTCCCGCCTTCGTAGCCGCCGAGTTGGCTGGCGCGGTGCTCGCCCTGATGCTCATGCGATGGCTGCTGCGCAGTCAATCCCACGCACCTGCGGAATAGACGACCTGCATTTCAATGATCTTGAGGCACTGGCGGCTTTGCGAACAGCTTTCAGGCTGATGGCTCCCCGGGCCGGATTCGAACCAGCGACCAACCGGTTAACAGCCGGTTGCTCTACCACTGAGCTACCGGGGAACAGCGCTCACGCAAGTGGCGCAGCCTATAGCAAAGAGCATTCCGGTTTGCCAAGCGGGAAAAGAACCAAATCGCCACGCTTCGTCACATGCCTGTTGGAAATCCCGCCACAGGCGCATCATATGGATGCCAATTCGTGCCGCAAATGTCATGAAATGGCAATCCGGCAGGTAGCATATGCCCTCGGCGTCCGGTGAAATGTCCTTGATAAACATTAGGGAACAATGATTTACGCAGCGAAGCTGAATCAAACCCATAGCCGCTGCGGTGCGGAGAAGGCTTGATGGAACACAAGGAGCCACGGCGGTCCATTCGCCTGCTCGGACGCGAATTTGCGATGCCCCGTTCCCGCGCGGCGCGAATCGCGATCGGTTGCGTGCTCGTCGTGCTTGGCTGTTTCGGCTTCCTGCCGGTGCTGGGCTTTTGGATGATTCCGCTCGGCCTGCTGATCCTGTCCTATGAATTCGCCTCCGTCCGCCGCAAGCGCCGCCAGTTCGCACTATGGTGGGCAGGCCGGCGCCGCCGCCGCTGAGAACCCTGCGCAAGCCTTTCCTGCGGCGCGATGGGATCGCGGCACGGCAGCAGATGCCCTACCTGCCGAAGCGCAGAAGAAAGGCTTTTCGGGAGCGGACCACCCCGCTTGACTGGCGAAACGCCGCGACCTATTGAGGCGCGACCAAAAGCTCTCACGGTATGGCCTCGTGGCGGAGTGGTTACGCAGAGGACTGCAAATCCTTGCACCCCGGTTCGATTCCGGGCGAGGCCTCCAATCCCCACCAAACTGCAATTGTCAGCGCTGATTTCGTTGCTCTTTTGCCAGGGTATGGCGGCGCACGACCTGTCGCCAGATACGGCGACATAGCGCCGCGGGCCGCATGGCACCTACTGCGAGATTCACCCAGAAGGCATTTCGATATGCACCGCCGGTCGCCTTACCGGCGAGAATATCCTAAGGCTCCGTCCGACCTCTTGTCCCTCATAGGCTGTGGGAAAATATGAAGCTGGATTTCACGACGCTCTTTGTCGTCATTTTGCTTAATTCGGTCGGTTTCGCCATCGTTTGGGCGGTCATCTCTGTTTCATATCGATCCCTGCATGCAGCCCGTTACTGGTTCGCTGCGCTTGCGATGACCTGCTTGAGCGGACCGGCCCTGCTTCTGGGGGAAAGCTCCCGGTTCTGGAACTATTCCGGCAATCTGCTGGTCGTCTTCAGCTTCGGTCTCCTCTGGCAGGGCGCTCGTGTCTTCTTCAATCGCCCTCCCCTCTGGCGTACCCTCCACCTGCTTCTGCTCGCGAGCGCGCTCTCGATGATCGCTCTCGGAGCGAACCGGCAGGCCGACAATGTGATTTTTGCGGTCAGCCAGATGATCCCGATGGGCATGGCGATATTCACGCTGATGACAGCAGGGCGTCGACAGACGGGCACATGGATCGCTGCTTCCGCCTGCGCCCTCCTCATGCTCGGACAGGGATCGGAAGCTGCAACCAACATGCTGCGGCTTGCCGGCGTGATGAGCGCCGAAACCTATTATGAATATGCCTCCTGGTTTCTGGCCTGCGCGATCATAGGCGCCAGCGTCTTGAACCTGGGCTTCCTGTTGATGGCCGTCGATCGCCTGAGAAGCGAATTGCATCACCTCGCGACCCGCGATGAACTCACGGGCCTGCCGAACCGGCGCGCGATGGCGGAAAGGCTGACGCTCATCGAGAAGAGAGCGAAACGCCTGCAGCAGGATGTTTCCGTGCTGATGATGGATCTCGACAGGTTCAAGCAGATAAACGACGACTATGGCCATCCGGCAGGCGATGCCGCGCTCAGGCATGTTGCAAGCGTTGCCGCGAAAACACTTCGGGAAGCAGACTTCCTGGCGCGCATCGGAGGCGATGAATTCTGTATCCTGCTTACGGATGCCGATCTGGAAACGGCCAGCCAGATCGCAGGCAGGCTGGCCGAATCCGTCTCCGCAACGCCATTTTACTGGCGAGGAGTACAAGCTCCCCTTGCCGCGAGCATCGGCGTCAACCACTGGAATCCGGCGTCAGGCACGCATCTGGCCGACAGTCTTACGGATGCGGATGACGATCTGCTCCGCACCAAGCGCGATAGCCGAGATCATGGCCCACCCTCCGCCGCACGGCGATGACATCCTCGCTTTTCGAGGCTATGCCCAGCCGATGACCTCTGCGACGCAATCTCCCCACATCCTCGTCGATGCCGACGCCTGCCCGGTCAAGGAAGAGGTGGTGAAGGTCGCCGCGCGGCATGGGCTCATCGTCACCTTCGTTTCGAACGGAGGCCTGCGCCCCTCGCGCGACCCGATGGTACGCCATGTCGTCGTTGCAAAAAGCGCTGATGCGGCCGATGACTGGATCGTGGAGAATACGCGCAAGAACGACATCGTGGTGACCGCCGACATTCCGCTCGCAGCGCGCACGGTCGCCATCGGCGCGCATGTGCTGGGGCCGACCGGCCGCCCCTTCACACCGGAATCGATCGGCATGGCCGTCGCCATGCGCGACCTCAAGCAGCACCTGCGCGAGACCGGCGAGAGCAAGGGCTACAATGCAGGCTTTTCGCCGCGCGACCGCTCCGCTTTCCTCTCGGCGCTCGACCAGGCGGTGCGCCGCGCATTGAAATCGCCGGCGACATGAGCCTGCTGCTGCGCCGCCACGTTCCCTTCTATCTTGCCGCCGCGGTTGCGCTGGCGGCATCGCTGCTGGCTTTCTTCCTGCCGGCGCGGCAGGTGCTGGTCATCACCGCCAACCTTTTCTTCCTGGTCTATCTGGCACTGACGGTGGCCAGCCTGCGGGCGATGACCGCCGAACATCTGAAGAAACACGCAGCCGACGATGACGTGCCCGTCTGGATCATTTTTCTGGTCACCTTCGCGGCCGTCATCGCCGCTCTGGGCGCCCTGTTCGTGCTGATCAATCAGGCCGGCAAGCGCGACCCCGTCGATCTTCTGCTGGCATTGGCGGCAGTGCCGCTCGGCTGGTTCACCATCCACATGATGACGGCGATACATTATGCGCATGTCTTCTGGCAGCCGAGCGATGGCGACGCGAAGAAGGCCCGGCGCGGGCTCGATTTCCCGCAGACCGCTGACCCGGACGGCATCGATTTCGTCTATTTCGCCTTCGTCACGGGAATGACGGCGCAGACATCGGACGTGGCCATCACCACCCGCGAGATGCGGGTGACCAACCTCCTCCACGCTATCGTTTCCTTCTTCTTCAACACCGTATTGGTCGCTGCTGCGGTCAATCTCGCGGTCAATCTGGGCACATGAGGGCAGACATGAAGACCTTATCCACCTCGAAATCCCATGGCGGCATCCAGGGCGTCTATGCCCATGCGTCGGAAACAACCGATTGCGAAATGACATTCGCTGTCTTCGTCCCGCCACAGGCTGCGCAGCGCCCCTGCCCCGTGCTGTGGTATCTGTCCGGCCTCACCTGCACCCACCAGAACGTGATGGACAAGGGCGAGTATCGCCGCATGGCGGCGGAGCTCGGCCTGATCGTGGTCTGTCCCGATACCTCGCCGCGCGGCGAAGATATGCCGGACGAGAAGGACAACTGGCAGTTCGGCTCGGGCGCCGGCTTCTATCTCGACGCCACGCAGGCGCCTTTCGCGCGCAACTACCGCATGTACAGCTATATCACGCAGGAGCTGCCGGCGCTGATTGCGGCGAATTTCCCGGCCGATATGAGCCGCCAGGGCATCTTCGGCCATTCCATGGGCGGCCATGGCGCGCTGACCATTGCGCTCAGGCACCCGGACCGTTTCCGCAGTTGCTCCGCCTTCGCGCCCATCGTGCAGCCAGGCACCGCCGATTGGTCGAGAGGCGCTTTCGAGAAATATCTCGGACCGGACCAGGCTGCATGGCGCGCCTATGACGCCACCGCTCTGGTGGAGGACGGCCACCGCTTCCCCGAAATCCTCATCGACCAGGGCACGGCCGACGGCTTCCTGAATGACGGGCTGCGGCCGTGGCTCCTGGAAAACGCGGTAAAGGGCAAGGATATCGCGCTCACCCTGCGCATGCAGGAGAGCTACGACCACTCCTATTCCTTCATTTCGACCTTCATGGACGACCATCTGCGCTGGCACGCCGAACGGCTCGCGCGCTGAGGCCAGACCGATGGCGCCTCAGCTCACGAGGCGCCATTCGCCGGTTTCGATGCGATTGCGACCGTTGCGCTTGGCCTGGTAGAGGGCGCGGTCGGCCCGCGCCAGCACATCGTCCAGGCTCGGCCGGTTGGCATCGCCGAAGGCGATGCCGGCGCTCACCGTGCACGAGAACACCTCTCCCGCATCGTTCATCATCTCGGCCTTCGCGAAGCTGACGACGACGCGTTCGGCGACCTTGCGCACCTGCTCGGGCGTCACCGCGTCCAGCACCATCACGAACTCCTCGCCGCCCAGCCGCACCAGATGGTCGCCGGAGCGTCCGTTCTGGCGGGCGACTTCGGCGAACCGGCGGATCACATTGTCGCCGACGGCATGACCGTGCTTGTCGTTGACCTGCTTGAAATGATCGATATCGAAAATCACGATCGCCTTGCGCGCGGTGAAGGGCGCGTCATGCGCCGCCCTCAGCGCGCGCCGGTTCATCAGGCCGGTCATCGGATCGGTCAGCGATTCCGCATGGTGCCGGTCGGCAAGACGGGTCTGGTCGAGCGACAGCGTCAATGCGCCGATGCCGGTCGTTGCGACGGTCGCGACGACGATATTGAGCCTTTCGGCCCAATTGTCCGGCGGATACCCGATCATCCACGCGCCCTCCACCAGCAGAACCACGCCGCACAGCGCAAATGAGAGGCCGATCGCCGCATAGAGGAAAGACAGCGCGCCGATCGACAGTGGCGCTTCGGCCCGGCGGCGCAAATAGGCCATACCCGTCAGCACGAACAGCAGTCCCGTCAGGCCGTTGCCGATAATCAGCACCAACCCGTCATAACCAAGCGCGAATACGGGCGGCATGAGCAGGAGGTAGGGCAGCGACAGGACAAGGATGATCTGGAGCGGCTTCTTCCCCGCCTGGAACTGGCGCGCTGCCGCGTAGATGCAAATCGTCCCTACCAGCAACAATGCGTTTGCCAGCATGCCGAAAGCCAGCGAGCCCGTATCGTCGTAAAAATGCAGCACGAAGGCATGGGTAACCAACACGATGACGCCGCAGGCCCAGGTCAGCATGAAGGCGCTGCCGCGATTGGCCATCCAGAAGGCGAACACGGTCAGGCTTAAGCACAGCCCCGATATCGCCGTTCCCAAAAGGATCGAGTTGATGTCGAACAAATGCAGCCCCCCATGTGCAGCATATGCCTGTCGCTTGAACTGGCGCTTGTCCCGCTCAATTGCGTCCCATCATAGCCTGAATGGTCGCGCCGGGGCGTTAACACACCGGTTACGGTTCGGCTATGGTTTGTGGATTGTTAAAGATGACGATTCAAAATCGCCACCGGCCTCGCCAAATGAACATAACGGGAATATCAACGCGCAAACCCCGTCTGTGGCATTCTTTCCCTGATTCGAATCGAGACAAGCAAACGTATGGAAAAAGGCGACGACCTCTTCGCGGCTCTGGAAACGAGCCCGGCACAATCCGCTCCATCCCGTCCGGCTGATCCGCTGGTCGAGGCCGCGCGGCGTGCCAAGGCGACGCCTGCCCCGCGCGACGCCAGCGACGGCTATAGTGCCGCCGATATCGAGGTGCTCGAAGGTCTCGAACCGGTGCGCCGCCGACCCGGAATGTATATTGGCGGCACCGACGAGAAGGCGCTGCACCATCTCTTCGCCGAAGTCATCGACAATTCGATGGACGAGGCGGTGGCCGGCCACGCGACTTTCATCGATGTGGAACTGGACGCCGACGGCTTCCTGACCGTGACCGACAATGGCCGCGGCATCCCGGTCGATCCACATCCCAAGTTCAGGGACAAGTCGGCGCTGGAGGTCATCATGACCACGCTGCATGCCGGCGGCAAGTTTGATTCCAAGGTCTACGAGACCTCCGGCGGCCTGCACGGCGTCGGCGTTTCCGTTGTCAACGCGCTGTCCGACGTTCTCGAAGTGGAGGTCGCGCGTGGGCGAAAGCTCTATCGCCAGCGCTTCTCGCGCGGCATCCCGCAGGGACCGCTGGAGAATCTCGGCGAGGTGCACAACCGGCGCGGCACGCGCACCCGCTTCCATCCCGACGCGGATATTTTTGGCAAGGGCGCGAAGTTCGAGCCGGCCCGCATCTACAAGATGGCGCGCTCCAAGGCCTATCTGTTCGGTGGCGTGGAAATCCGCTGGTCCTGCGATCCGTCGCTCATCAAGGAGAAGGACCCTACCCCGCCCAAGGCGACCTTCCACTTCCCCGGCGGCCTGAAGGACTATCTCGCCGCCTCGCTCGATGGCGAGTTTCAGGTTACGCGCGACGCTTTCGCCGGCAAGACCGAGAAGCAGGGCGGCCACGGCGCGCTCGAATGGGCGGTGACGTGGTTCGGCGGCGACGGCTTCATTAATTCCTACTGCAACACGATCCCCACCGCCGAGGGCGGAACGCATGAAGCCGGCTTCCGCAACGCATTGACGCGCGGCCTGCGCGCCTATGCCGAGCTCACCGGCAACAAGCGCGCATCGATCGTCACCACCGACGATGTGATGATCTCGGCCGCCGGCATGCTTTCCGTCTTCATCCGCGAGCCAGAATTCGTCGGCCAGACCAAGGACCGCCTCGCCACGGTCGAAGCCCAGCGCATCGTCGAGAACGCCATCCGCGACCCCTTCGACCACTGGCTGGCCGACAATCCGCAGGAAGCCTCGAAGCTGCTCGAATGGGTGATCGCGCGCGCCGACGAGCGCGTGCGCCGCCGGCAGGAGAAGGAGGTCAGCCGCAAGACCGCCGTGCGCAAGCTGCGCCTGCCCGGCAAGCTGGCCGACTGCACGCAGAATGCGGCGGCCGGCGCGGAAATCTTCATCGTCGAGGGTGACTCGGCCGGCGGCTCGGCCAAGCAGGCCCGCGACCGCGCCATGCAGGCGGTGCTGCCGCTGCGCGGCAAGATCCTCAACGTCGCCAGCGCCGGCACGGACAAGCTCGCCGCCAACCAGACCATCGGGGATCTCGTTCAGGCGCTGGGCTGCGGCACGCGCACGAAATACCGCGAGGAAGACCTGCGCTACGACCGCGTGATCATCATGACCGACGCGGATGTGGACGGCGCGCACATCGCTTCGCTGCTCATCACCTTCTTCTACCAGGAGATGCCGAAGCTCATCGAGGGCGGCCATCTCTACATGGCCGTGCCGCCGCTCTACCGCATCAGCCAGGGCGGCAAGGTGGCCTATGCGCGCGACGACGCCCACAAGGACCAGCTTCTCGCCACCGAATTCACCGGTCGCGGCAAGGTCGAGATCGGTCGCTTCAAGGGCCTCGGCGAGATGATGGCCTCGCAGCTCAAGGAAACCACCATGGACCCGAAGAAGCGCACACTCCTGCGCGTCGAGATCGTGGCCGAGTTGGAGGAAACCCGCGCCAGCGTCGACGCGCTGATGGGCACCAAGCCCGAAGCCCGCTTCCGCTTCATCCAGGAAAATGCCGAGTTCGCGCCGGAGCTAGATATTTAGACGCCGCGGCTAGGCCGCGGCGATGGCCAGCGCGTGACCGCGCGCATTGGCGCGCAATTCGTCCAGATGGATCGACTTGAGCAGGCCGGCAAGCTCGCGATGCGCCTCGGATGGCCCCGCCTGACCCGGTGTCGCGCCGATCGTCTTCAGCATCAGCCAGCTTACTTCCTGCACGCCGGCCACGCGCCGCCCATTGGCGACGTCGCGCCACAGTTTCAGCGCCACGCTCAGCACATTCTCCATCGCGGCAGGCAGGCCTGCGGAACGGAAAAGCGCCCCCAGCGCAGCGTCGCGCCCGCTGGACAGCAGCGCGCTGACGCGGCTTGCCGACTGCCCTGTCAGGGCCACCAGCACCGCGCCGAAAAAATCGATCTTGCCATGCGTTACAGTGCGCACGATGAAGCCCGGCGTCAGTTCTCCGCGCTGCCGCAGATGTTCCACCAGCGCGGCATATTCCTCCGGCGCGGTCCCCTCCACCAGCGAGACCGACGCCTTGACGCAGGCTTCGCGCGTGACACGCTGCGCCCGCTTCTCGCCCATCAGCGCCACCACCAGCGGCGACAGGCTGAGCGCGGAGCCGACCATGAAAAGCAGCGTGTGACGGCAGCTCGCAGGCAGGCGCTCGTCGGCCAGCATCGCCTCGCGCAGATGAGGCAGATGCCCGTGCCGCTCGGCCAGGCGCGCGAAGCTGAGCGCCGCAATGTCGGCCGACCCATTGGCAAGCAGTTCCAGGCAGGCTTCCGGCTCGCCGATCTCGGCAATCGCAGCCGCCAGCCCCATGGAGACGTTTGCCCGCATGGCGATGAGCCGCTGGATCGTGCCATCGCCCGCGGCCGCGCGGTCGATGAGGTCGCCGTCGGAAAGCAGCGGCGAGCGCGCCAGAACCATGGCGGCCACTTCCGGCTGGTCGGCAGCGAGGGCCGCGATGATCTGCGGCGGGGCGGAATGGCTGAGCGAAAGGGCCTCGGCCAGCGCCAGCCGCACCTTCCATGACGGGTCGTCCAGCAGCAAGGTCAGCGCCGCTTCCGCCGCGCAACGGTCCTCGAAGGCCAGTTCGGCATTGATATAGGCCCGCGCCAGGGCGCTCGCCGCCGCGGCCCGTTCCGCAACACGCGCAGTCTCGATCCATTTGAGGAAATGCGCGACGACCATGAACGCTACCTGCCCTGCCCCATTTCCCCGACACTAGGGCGCAATGGTTTACGAACGGTTCACCATATCCGTTAACGCTTGTGAGGCGCCCTGCCGCCCACTATCAAATTGGTAGTGAGCAAGGGAGGCAACGATGCCGGGGCGCTATCTGGAGGAATTCGTGCCGGGCGAGGTCATCCGCCACGCGCTGACGCGCTCGGTCACCGAGACGGACAATGTCCTGTTTTCGTCGATGACGATGAACCCGCAGCCGCTCCATGTCGATTTCGACTTCGCCGCGCGCAGCGAATGGGGCAAGCCGCTGGTCAATTCCATCTTCACGCTCGGCCTGATGATCGGCATATCGGTGCATGAGACGACGCTGGGCACCACCATCGGCAATCTCGGCATGACCGAGACCGCCTTCCCGCATCCGCTCTTCCACGGCGACACGATCCGCGTCGAGACGGAGGTACGCTCGGCACGCGAGTCGCGTTCGAAGCCGGACCGCGGCGTGGTCGAGTTCGAGCACCGGGCCTATAATCAGGACGGCGTGCTGGTGGCGCGCTGCGTGCGTCAGGCCATGATGCTGAAAAGGCCGGCCTGATGCGCTCGCTGCTCTTCGTGCCGGCCGATTCCGAACGGAAGCTGGAAAAAGCGCTCGCCAGCGGCGCCGACGTGCTGATCCTCGACCTCGAAGACTCGGTGTCGGCCGACGCCAAGCCCCGCGCCCGCGAAATTGCGACGGCCTTCCTGCGCGCCAAGGGCGGCAGCGCCCCAACCCTTTTCGTCCGCATCAACGACCTGCGCAGCGGTCTTGCCGATGCCGATCTCGACGCGGTGATGGCCGCCGGGCCGGCCGGCATCATGCTGCCCAAATGCGAGGGTCCGGACGATGTGATGGCACTCGCCATGCGCCTGCGCGTGCGTGAGGCCGACAACGGGCTCGAAGACGGCGTCACACGCATCCTGCCGATCATCACGGAAACAGCGCGCGGTGTTCTCCATGCCTCGCATTTCGACCGGCCGCTGCCGCGCCTTGCCGGCCTCACCTGGGGCGCAGAGGATCTTTCCGCAGCAATCGGCGCCCGCGCCGCTCGCGACGAGGCCGGCCGTTTCACTCATCTCTTCGACATGGCGCGCAGCCTAACTCTGCTCGCCGCGTCGGCCAGCGACACGGCGGCAATCGATACCGTCTATCCGGATTTTCGCGATGAAGCCGGCTTCCTGCGCTCCTGTGAAGACGGCGAGCGCGACGGCTTCACCGCGCGCATGGCCATCCACCCAGCTCAGGTGGAGGTCATCAACCGCGTCTTCACACCCTCGCCCGAGGCGATCGCGGCGGCACAGGCCGTTGTGGATGCTTTCGCGTCGCATGGCGATGCCGGCGTGGTGGCGATCGAAGGCAAGATGTATGACAGGCCGCATCTGCGGGCGGCCCAGCGGCTGCTCGCGCGCTCAACCTCTGCCTGATCATCCCCCGTCCCAGCGCGGCCGCGTGCGCTGGAACACGGCTTCGAGAATGGAATAATCCATATAGCCCAGCCGCGAGACATTGCCCGCGCGCACCGTGTCGAAAAGGCCGTCCACCAGATAGTCGTCGTCGATATGGACCCCGACGACCTGGCCGGTCACCACGAAATAGCGCGTCGGCTGCGTCGCGATGTCCTTGAGCTGCGTCACGTCGGTGACCTTGCATTCCAGCACCGCATGCGCTTCGGCCACGCGCGGCGCGCCGATCAGGCGGCACGGCGCCTTGGTCAGCCCCGCATAGGCGAATTCATCGATCGACGGCGGCGCGTCCACGCTGCTGCGATGCATCTGTTCGAGCAGGTCGCGGCTGGCGAGGTTGACGGCGAATTCGCCCGTGTCCCGCGCATTCGTCATGCTGTCCTTCTCCCCGTCCGACGAAAAGCAGACGAGGAAGGGGTTGGAGCCCAGCATGGTGAAGAAGGAATAGGGCGACAGGTTCGCGATTCCCGCACGGCTCAGCGTCGATATCCATCCGATCGGCCGTGGCGAAACGATCGCCTTGCCGGGATCGTGCGGCAATCCGTGCCCGTTGCGCGGCTCGTAGAACATCGCTCAGCCTTCCAGCTGGCCGGAATAGTCGGTCACGAGCCGGGCCACGTCGGGTCGCGGCCGCTCCGGCACATCATTGGTCGGCGTTCCGACATGGACGAAGCCGATCACCCGCTCGTCCGGCGCAAGGCCGAGGATCCGCCGGGCTTCCGCATCTTCCGAATACCAGTTGGTGACCCAGTTCGTCCCATATCCCAGCGCATTGGCCGCAAGAACCAGCTTCATCGCCGCCGCGCCGCCGGACAGGAACATCTCCCATTTGGGCACCTTCGGATGGTCTTTCGGCACGTGGACGACGCCGACCACCAGCGGCGCGCGGGAAAAACGCGTCCTCTCCTGTTCCAGCCGTCCTTCCGAAAGCGGGCCTTCCAGCTCCGCCGCGCGCCGCGCCAGAAGCTCTCCGGCACGGATACGCGAATCGCCGCGATAGAGAATGAAGCGCCAGGGGGCGAGCTTGCCGTGGTCCGGCACGCGCGTCGCCACCTTCAGGATCGTCGCGATCTCCTCATCCGACGGCCCCGGCTCCTTCAGGTCGGCGATGGGCGGGGATTTGCGCGCAAGCAGGAAATCGATGACAGTCGAGGTCATATCGTCACTTTCGGAATGGTTTTGAGATATGGCGCGGCTATCCATCACACCGCGCCCTGATATGCCGGAATGGTTTGTCTTGAAATTGCCACCGCATTGGGTTTGATGGCAAGCATGTTCGCAGGCACTTCCCGACATCTCGCAGCGCTGACGCTCGCCCTGTCCCTCGCTGTGCCGCAGCTCGCCATTGCGCAAGGCGGCGGGTTCGGAGGACCGGGCGGCCCCGGAGGTTCTGCCGGTCCCGGAAGCGGCCCCGGAATGCCGATGGGGCCCGGAGCCTTCTCCGGCCCCGGCAGCGCTTTGCCCGGCTTCGCGCCCTCAGGCATCCTGCCCGAGGCACCTGCCCGGCGCGAGAATGAGCCGATGAGGCTGCCTTCCGCGCCCACAGCGCTCCCCGACGTCAAGCTGCCGCCGCTCACCGGCTATGCCCCCTCCACGAGCCGTGGTCCGCTTGCCACCCAGGGCGGCAACATCACCCTTGCGGCGCAATTGACCGAATCCGGCGCCGATATTCCGCGCGGTCTGGTCTGGCGCGTCTTCAGCCCCGAACCCGACGAGAACGGCGCGCTGCCGCTCATCGCATCCGCCAAGGGCGGCACCCTGCATTTCGACCTCGACCCCGGCAGCTACCTCGTCCACGCCACTTTCGGCCGCGCCGGCGCCACCAAGCGCATCACGGTTGGCAGGGAAAACAAGCGCGAAAACCTGGTGCTCGACGCCGGCGGCCTCAAGCTCGACGCGACCTTGTCCGGGGGCGTACGCATCCCCGCCGACAATCTTCGCTTCTCCATCTATGAAAGCGATCCGGACATTGGCGGCGACCGCGCGCTGATCCTGCCGGACGTGAAGCCGAACACCGTCGTCCGGCTCAATTCCGGCACCTACCACGTCGTATCCAATTACGGCACGGTCAACGCCGTCATCCGCGCCGATATCAGGGTCGAGGCCGGCAAGGTTACGGAAGCGCAGGTGGAACATCGTGCGGCGCAACTGACGATGAAACTAGTGCGCGAAAAGGGCGGCGAAGCCATCGCCGACACCGCCTGGTCCGTTCTCACCGATGTCGGCGACATCGTGAAGGAGAGCGTCGGCGCCTATGCCTCGATGGTGCTGGCCGAGGGCGACTATACGGTGGTGGCGAAGAACCGCGACCGCATCTACCAGCGCGACTTCACCGTCGAAGCCGGCCGCAACCAGGAGGTCGAGGTAGTCGCGGGCGAAAACGGCGTGCCGGTTCCCGCTACGCCCGTCGCCGTGGTCGATCCCGACTGACGTTTCGAGCAGCCCTGTTACCCAATAAAAAAGCGGGACCGAACGGCCCCGCCTTTCTATCTCACGACTTCGGTTCAGGCCGCGTCCAGCAACCGCTTGACGTCAGGCGGGGTCGCCTCCTCGACCAGCGCGGCAACCGCCTCCTCCAGCGTCATCGAATGCTGGTCGCGCGAGCCGAGGCGGCGCATGTTCACCGTGCCCTCCTCCGCCTCGCGCTTGCCGCAAACCAGGATCACCGGCACCTTGGCAAGGCTGTGCTCGCGCACCTTGTAGTTGATCTTTTCATTGCGAAGGTCGGTCTCCGCGGCAAGCCCGGCCTTTTTCAGCCGCGCCACGACGCTTTGCGCGTAGTCGTCCGCATCGGAGGTGATCGTCGCCACGACGACCTGAAGCGGCGCGAACCAGAGCGGCATCTGGCCGGCATGGCTTTCGATCAATATGCCGAGGAACCGCTCCAGCGAGCCGCAGATGGCGCGATGCACCATGACTGGCTGCTTCTTCTCCGAATCGGCCCCGATATAGAAGGCGCCGAAACGCTCCGGCAGATTGAAGTCCACCTGCGTGGTGCCGCATTGCCATTCGCGGCCGATGGCATCCCGGAGCGTATATTCGAACTTGGGGCCGTAGAAGGTGCCCTCGCCCTCGTTGATGCCGATCTTGATGCGGTTGTCCTCGCGCGCCATGCGGGCGAGTGCGCGCTTGAGGATGCCCTCGGCGTGGTCCCACATCGCGTCCGAGCCAACGCGCTTTTCCGGTCGCGTGGCGAGCTTCACCACCACTTCCTCGAAGCCAAAGTCCTTGTAGACCGACATCATCAGGTCGTTGATCTTGAGGATCTCCGCCTCGAGCTGGTCCTCGGTGCAGAAGATATGTGCATCGTCCTGCGTGAAGGCGCGAACCCGCATGAGACCATGCAAGGCACCTGACGCCTCATAGCGATGCACATTGCCGAATTCCGCAAGCCGGATTGGCAGATCGCGGTAAGACTTCAAGCCATGCTTGAAGATCTGCACGTGACCCGGACAGTTCATCGGCTTGAGCGCGAAGACGCGCTGATCAGCCTCGGGATCCTCGGGGTTCATGAAGGCATGCGCGGACTTCACCGCAAACATGTTCTCCTGATACCATCCCCAGTGACCCGAGGTCTCCCACAGGCTCTTGTCGAGCACCTGCGGCGCGTTGACCTCCTGATAGTCGTCACCGAGCCGGCGGCGCATATAGGCGATCAGGTTCTGGAACATCTTCCAGCCCTTGGCGTGCCAGAAGACCACGCCCGGCCCTTCCTCCTGGAAATGGAACAGGTCCATTTCGCGGCCCAGCCGGCGATGGTCGCGCTTCTCCGCTTCCTCCAGCACGTGGAGATAGTGGTCGAGCTGCGCCTGGTCGGCCCAGGCCGTGCCGTAGATGCGCGTCAGCATCGGATTGTTGCTGTCGCCACGCCAATAGGCTCCTGCCACTTTCATCAGCTTGAAGGCGTTGCCGATCTGGCCGGTCGAGGCCATGTGCGGACCACGGCAAAGGTCGAACCAGTCACCCTGAAAGTAGATCTTGAGGTCCTGATCTTCCGGGATCGCTTCGACGAGCTCGACCTTGTAGGCCTCGCCCTTGTCGCGGAACACCTGCTTCGCGCGGTCGCGCGACCAGACCTGCTTGGTAAAGGGCCTGTTCCGCGCGATGATCTCGCGCATCTTCTTCTCGATCGCCGGGAAATCGTCCGGCGTGAAGGGCTGGTTGCGCGCGAAGTCGTAATAGAAACCGTTCTCGATCACCGGGCCGATCGTCACCTGGGTTCCCGGCCACAATTCCTGCACCGCCTCGGCAAGCACATGCGCCGCATCGTGGCGGATCAGTTCGAGCGCGCGCGGATCGTCGCGGGTGACGATCTCCACCTTGCCGGACGTGCCCAGCGGGTCGAAAAGGTCGCGCAGCGTGCCATCGAGCGTATAGGCCACAGCCTTCTTGGCAAGCGACCTGGAAATGGATTCCGCGAGTGCGGCACCGGTCGCGGCAGCGTCGAAAGCGCGCACGGAACCATCGGGAAATGTGAGGGAAACGTCGGACATCTGTATCTCCAGTCCAGTCCTGCAAACGAGCGCAGGTGGGAACGCGCCGGACCAGCCCGGCGCAGGCGGACTTCTAAGGTCCGCGCGTGGCCGCGTAAAGTCCGTTTGCGATACAGGAAAACGAGCCAGCGACCATCGGTCAGGCAGGCATAAGGCACGCCGCTGCGGGCATGCCGTATCACGCCGACACCAAAGCCACGTGACGCGGCAGCGCCGAACAGCACTGCCGTCAATATAGGCGAAACGCTGAGCCAGTCAGCGCCGGATCAGAAGGTCAGCTATTGTCTTCGACTTCTGCGCCGGGACCGTTCTTCTTGATAGAATCGATCGCGTTCTGCGCGCTTGCCTTGGACGTATAGCCCTCCGTCGCGAACATGACTTCGCTATTATACTTGAAACGGACGCGATACTCGCCCTTCTTGTCCTTCCAGATCTCGAACTTGTGAGCCATGGTGTCTCCCCTCAGGCATCAACATCCCTACAATACTCAGCGTGCCACCAGCCGATGGCATGAGCAACCGCAACCTTCACTTTTTAACAGAAGGCGTGTCTCGCTTGCCACGGCCCGCGCGCCAGTAGCGCCACGGCGCATACCAGCGCAAATCGCCTGCAAGCGCCTCCGGAACGGGATCGAGCCCATGCGCGCCACCCGGCCCGCATCGCATGACGCGAAAGAGTCCCATCAACCCGCCGGCCCACAAGCCGTGGCGGGCGACCGCCTCATAGGCATATTCGGAACATGTCGGGATGTGTCGGCAGGAATTACCGACGAAGCCGGACAGGGTGAGTTGATAGAGCCGGATCAGCGCAACGCCCAAAACGCGCCCCGGCGTATGCCGCCACGGACCGGTATAGTTGCGCGAATGACGACCGGCACTCACCGCGCCTCAGCGTCGCAGAGAATTGCTCGCGCCGCCTCCACCATCTGGGGGACAAACTCGCGACACGTCACCCACAATATCCCTGTATCGACGTCGGTATAGCCGTGCGTCAGTCGATTTCGCATGGCATAGGCGGATCTCAGATGGAGTTGCGGATAGCGCTCGCCGTAAGATGTGTCGAGTTGAAGAATCCGGCCGGACGCCTCGCCAAGCACCTCGACACATTTCCAGACAGCCAAATAGGTGAGTTCGTCAGCCGCGAACTCGTCCATCGTCTTTCCGGCAATCAAGACCGGGATGCGCTCGCCCCATTCAACGATATCCGAGCACAACTCGTGAAAACGTGTCTCCGCGTCGACTTTCAAAGCGGCTTCGCTTCCGCCAGAATCCGCTCGGCGACCGGTCGCCGAAGGCCGCCCGGCGTCAATATGTCGATCTCACCTCCAATGAGATTTGCAATCTCGCGTTCCAGCTCCACTAGATGAATAAACGTCGTCACCCCGTCGGTTGGCTCGACCAATATATCGATATCGCTCCCCTCGACATCCTCCCCGCGAGCGACTGAGCCGAAGAGGCGCGGATTGCGAACCGGGTACTTTGCGATGATCGCGAGAACCTCGTCGCGGTGGAGGGCGAGCGCTTCGGAGGGGCGCATGGTCAGGCCGCCTTTTCCTGCGCCCGCTTGCGCTCGATCTGGCCGATCGCGTCGACCACGGCGTCGAAGGTGAGCATGGTGGAGGCGTGGCGCGCCTTGTAGTCGCGCACCGGCTCCAGATAGCGCAGGTCGGCGAACCGGCCCTCCGGCGGCGCGCCGTTTTCCTTCAGCATGCGCAGCATGGTTTCGCGTACTGCGCGCAGTTCTCCGGCCGTCGCCCCAACCACATGCTCCGCCATGATGGCCGACGATGCCTGCCCCAGCGCGCATGCCTTCACGTCGTGGGCGAAGTCCGTCACGACATCTCCGTCCATCTTGATGTCGACCGTCACCGTCGAGCCGCACAATTTGGAATGCGCCCTGGCGGAGGCATCGGCATCGGCCAGCCGGCCTATGCGCCCGATATTCCCCGCAAACCCGAGAATCTTGGCATTGTAGACGTCGTTGATCATCTGATCCGGCCTCCACGCATCATCCTGACACGCGCATCTTTCATTTGGTGTTGCGCTACATATATAATGGCGGCGCCCGCTCGCCGACAAGGAAGCATCCGGCTATGGGCGAGCTTCACATGCGGCTTGCGGGATCGGCTGATCGGTTTCGTGAAGGGCTGTGATCCGTTTAACTCGTCCCTTCCTCGAAAGGGACTACGGGAGACGCCATTCATGGACGCCGTTCTCAAGCCGCCTTTCAATGCCGGCAATGTAAACCAGCACCCCGCCAGGAAGCCGAGCGAACAGGAAGTCGAGGCCGCCGTGCGTACGCTGTTGCGCTGGATCGGCGAAGACCCGGCGCGCGAAGGCCTGATCGACACGCCGGCGCGCGTTGCCAAGGCCTATGGCGAACTGTTCAGCGGCTACGATCAGGATCCCGCCGACGAACTCGGCCGCACTTTCGAGGAAGTGGCCGGCTATGACGACATGGTGCTCGTCAAGGACATCGGCTTCCATTCCCATTGCGAGCATCACATGGTGCCGATCATCGGCAAGGCGCATGTCGCCTACCTGCCGGACCGTCGCGTCGTCGGCCTGTCCAAGATCGCCCGCGTGGTCGACATCTTCGCCCATCGCCTCCAGACACAGGAAGCCATGACGGCCCAGATCGCCGGCACCATCCAGGATGTGCTCAACCCGCGCGGCGTCGCCGTCATGCTGGAAGCCGAGCATATGTGCATGGCCATGCGCGGCATCCGCAAGCAGGGTTCCCACACGCTGACCACAACCTTCACGGGCGCCTTCCGCGACCATCCCGAAGAGCAGGTCCGTTTCATGACCATGCTGCGCGCCGGCAGCTGAGAGCCATGACCGCGATCATGTTTTCCGCGCCTCCCGCCGACAAGGCCGAACTCGAGAGCGGCGCTAGCTTCACGCCGCGCTTCGATGAAAAAGGCCTTGTCACTGCCGTCGTCACCGATGCCGACCGCGGCGATGTGCTGATGGTCGCGCATATGAATGCCGAGGCGCTGGCGCTCACGCTGGAAACCGGCATCGCGCATTACTGGTCGCGCTCGCGCAACACGCTCTGGAAGAAGGGCGAGACGTCCGGCAACATTCAGTCGGTGGTGGAACTGCGCACCGACTGCGACCAGGATGCGCTCTGGCTGCGCGTTCGAGTCGCAGGCGACAATGCAACCTGCCACACAGGCAGACGTTCCTGCTTCTACCGAACGGTAGATAGCAAGCAGGGCAATGTTTCACTCATCCATACGGGCGATTGACGCCAGACACACCAGCGCCACGTTTCCTCCACTGCATGACCATTCATCATTTCGATACTCCCCCGGCGGGATAATGCTACCGGGAGATGGAGACACGCATGCTTGACTGGGCGACTTTGCGTGGCGGGAAGGAGGCCGGTACGGCTTCCGCAGCGGGCTTGGAAATCCCTTCGGACATCAATGTGCCGGAGATCGCCAAGCCCAAGGCCGGCATCGCGCTGGCGCTCGGTGGCGGCGCCGCGCGCGGATGGGCGCATATCGGCGTGCTGCGCGCGCTCGACGAGGCCGGTATCCGCATCGACATGATCGCGGGAACCTCCATCGGCGCCCTTGTGGGCGGCTGCTATCTCGCGGGCAAGCTGGACGAACTCGAGGAATTCGCCCGCTCGCTCACCAAGCGGCGCATGTTCGGCCTTCTGGATTTTCATTTCGGCGGCAGCGGCCTTTTCGGCGGCATGAAGCTCGATGCGCGCATGCAGCAGCATCTGGCAGGCGTCACCTTCGAGGACCTGGACAAGCCCTTCGTCTGTGTCGCGGCGGAAATCAGCACCGGCCACGAGATCTGGCTGTCCAGCGGCTCGTTGATCACCGCCATGCGCGCTTCCTACGCACTGCCGGGCGTTTTCGAGCCTGTCTTCTGCAACAGGCGCGTGCTGGTCGACGGTGCGCTGGTCAATCCCGTACCCGTCTCGGTCTGCCGCGCCTATGAGCAGCGGCTGGTCGTGGCGGTGAACCTGCATTACGACCTGTTCGGCCGCGCGGCCGTCATCAAGCACAGCGCCGACCTGCCGGCGGAGATCGACGGCAATCTTGCCCGCGTGGCAGGAAAGAATGGCGGCGAGCGCGAAGTGCGCCTCGGCATCACCGGCGTGATGGTCGAGGCCTTCAACATCATCCAGGACCGCATTTCGCGCGCTAGGCTGGCAGGTGATCCGCCGGACCTCTCGCTGCAACCCAAGCTCGGCCATATCGGCCTGACCGAGTTCCACCGCGCCGACGAAGCGATCCGCCTCGGCTACGAGGCGACGCAAGCCCAACTCGCCGAAATGAACCGCCTCCAGTCGGTGCTTGCCTGAATCAGGCGATTTCCGCCGCGTCGGTCACGCGAAACTGCGCCGAGCGCGTGCCGTTCCAGTGATTGGCCGAGAGCGAGCCGGCGAGGTGGACGATCTGTCCACGCCGTGAGAGGAGAAAGCGGCCGAGATCGCTTTCGGCGGCGCGGAAGGCGATGCCCGTCAGGCGGCCGCCCATTTCCGATTGCAGTTCCAGCCGTACATGGCCGCCCGCGCCCACCGTCCGCGCATCCAGGATGCGGTGCCGGGGCAGGACGAGAACCGGTGCGGGATGGCCCGAGCCGAAAGGTCCCGCCCGCTCCAGCGAATCGTGAAGCGCGGTGGTGGCGCCGTCTGCGGACAGTGCCGCATCGACCAGCAGGCTCTCGGAATGCCTGAGTTCGAACACGCTGTTGGCCGCCTCCTGCTCGAAGAAGCCGCGCAGTGCGCCGAGCTTGTCCCGCTCAACCGTGATGCCTGCCGCCATGGCATGGCCGCCGCCCTTGACGATCAGCCCCCGTTCATGCGCCGCCCGCACCAGGCGGCCAAGGTCGAATCCGGGGATCGAGCGTCCCGAGCCTGTGCCAATGCCGTTGGGGTTGAAGGCAATGGCGAAGGCGGGGCGGCGCGCATGATCCTTCAGCCGCGAGGCGAGCAGGCCGACCACGCCGGGATGCCAGTCATCGCTTGCGGTCACCAGAACGGCGGGGCCATCGCCCACGGCGAGTTCCGCATCGGCCTCGTCGCGCGCCTTGGCGAGCATAGCCTGTTCCATGGCCTGCCGCTCCTGGTTCAGCGCCTCGAGCTTTTCCGCGATCTGGCCGGCCTCGACCGGATCGTCGCAGGTGAGCAGCCGCGCGCCAAGCGCCGCATCGCCGATGCGCCCGCCGGCATTGATGCGCGGCCCCAGCAGGAAGCCCAGATGAAACGCCGCAAGCGGCTCGCCGATGCGGGCGCTGCGCGCCAGCGCGGCAATACCCGCATTCTCCATCCGCCGCATGGCGAGAAGCCCCTTCACGACGAAGGCGCGATTGACCCCGACGAGCGGCACGACATCGCACACCGTGCCCAAGGCGGCGAGGTCGAGCAGAGAAAGAAGGTCTATGTCGACGGTCATGCCCGCGCCGCGCAATTGCCGCGCCGTTTCCACCAGCGTTATGAAGGTGACGCCGGCGGCGCACAGATGCCCCTGCCCGGAAAGATCGTCCTCGCGGTTGGGATTGACCACGGCGACGGCATCGGGCAGCGGCCCGCCCACCTGATGATGATCGAGCACCACCACCTGCGCACCGGCCTCCCGCGCAGCCTCGATCGATGGCGCACTGTTGGTGCCGCAATCGACCGTGACGATCAGCGAGGCACCCCGCGCAACCAGTTCGCGCATCGCATCGGGATTGGGCCCATAGCCCTCGAAAATCCGGTCAGGAATGTATATCTCGGCACTGATCCCGAAATGGCGCAGGAAGCGGTAGAGCATCGCCGAGGACGACGCGCCGTCGACGTCGTAGTCGCCGAAGATCGCCACACGTTCACGGTCTCGAATGGCGGCAACCAGCCGCGCGGCAGCGGCTTGCATGTCGGTCAGCGAGGCTGGATCAGGCAGCAGATTCCTGATCGTCGGATCGAGAAAGGCCGGCGCTTCCTCCAAGCCCACCCCCCTGCCCGCAAGCACGCGGGCAACGAGGTCGGACAGGCCGTGCTGCTGGGCCATGGCAAGCGCGATATTTTCCTGGCGCGGCCCCAGCCGGTGCTCCCACGCCACCCCGCACACCGAGTGCCGCACGCCGAGAAAGAGGCGCCTGTCACCGCTCATGTCGTCAACCGGGCCTCCAAACGTGTCGCGCCGATGCCTCTCCCTCCTGCATCAAACCCGCTACGTGGCGGGTTCGATCAACCTGCGCCCCTCACACTGAGGTGCTGGCCGCGAAGGACACCGTCAAGCCGCTCAGAACTTGTCCAGGTCCTGATGGCGGGCGGTTATCTCGCGCACGGTCTTCGAGGAAGAGCGCATGACGATCGTGTGGGTCTGGATGGAATCGCGGCCGAACTTGACGCCTGACAGCATGTTGCCGTCGGTCACGCCGGTGGCGGCGAAGAGCACGTCGCCCCGCGCCATTTCCTCCATCGTGTAGACCTTGTTCGGGTCGGCAATGCCCATCTTGGCGGCGCGGGCGATCTTTTCCTCGGTGTTGAGCTGCAGGCGGCCCTGCATCTGGCCGCCGATGCAGCGCAGTGCGGCTGCCGCCAGAACACCCTCCGGGGCACCGCCGGTGCCCATATAGATGTCGATGCCGGTCTCGTCCGGATCGGTGGTGTGGATCACGCCGGCCACGTCGCCGTCGCCGATCAGGCGGATCGCCGCGCCCGTCGCGCGCACGGCTTCGATCAAGCGCGCATGGCGCGGCCGGTCGAGGATGCAGGCGGTGATCTCCGAAACCGGCACGCCCTTAGCCTTGGCGAGGTTCTCGATATTCTCGATTGCCGGCGCGTCGATATCGACCACGCCAGCGGGATAACCCGGCCCGACCGCCAGCTTGTCCATATAGACGTCCGGCGCATAGAGCAGGCTGCCCTTCTCGGCGATGGCGATCACCGCCAGCGAATTCGGCAGGTTCTTGGCGCAGATCGTGGTGCCTTCCAGCGGGTCGAGCGCGATGTCGACTTCCGGCCCGTCGCCCTGCCCCACTTCCTCGCCGATATAAAGCATCGGCGCCTCGTCGCGCTCGCCCTCGCCAATCACCACCGTGCCCTTGATCGGCAGGCGGTTGAGCTCCGAACGCATGGCGTCGACCGCCGCCTGGTCCGCAGCCTTCTCGTCGCCGCGGCCGCGCAGGCGCGCGGCTGCCACGGCTGCGCGCTCCGTTACGCGCACCAGTTCAAGGGTGAGAATGCGGTCGAGGCCCGAATGCGCCGTCTTTGCCATGGAATTATTCCCTGATGTTTGCGGGAGGGCGCATGCGCCCGGTCGCGCATCTTCTGTCAAAGACGGGCAGCCACGGCAAGTCCGCGACCCGCCGCCACGACAGAAGAATCGATTAAATCCCGGATCGCCCTTCGCTCAGGCGGCCCGCTCGATGCGGATCACCTGCGGCTTGGTCACCGCATGCCCATCGCGCGCGATACCGTCCACGGCCTTGCGCACGGCCGCTTCCGTGGTCTCATGCGTCACCAGGATCACCGTCTTCTGGTTCGCCTCGTCGTCGCGATTGGCGTGCTGCACGATCGATTCCAGCGAAATCTCGTTCTCCGCCATGCGCCTGGCGACCGCCGCGAACACGCCCGTGCGGTCATGCACCGTCAGCCGGATGAAATAGCCGCCCTCATGGCTGCGCATCTTGGCCTTGCGATAGGGCTTGAGTTCCTTCGCCGGCCAGCCGAACACAGGCCCGTGCTGGAAGCCCGGCCGGCTCTTGGCGATGTCGGCAATATCGCCCACCACCGCCGACGCGGTGGCGTTGCCGCCCGCGCCCGGCCCCGACAGCAGCAATTCGCCCAGAATGTCGGTCTCGATCGCAACGGCATTCGTCACGCCATTGACCTGCGCGATCACGCTGGCCGTCGGCACCATGGTCGGATGCACGCGCTGCTCGATGCCGCTCTCGGTGCGCTGCGCTACGCCCAGCAGCTTGATGCGGTAGCCGAGGTCGCGCGCGGCGCGGATATCGGCCTGCGTGATATTGGAAATGCCTTCCAGATAAATGTCGTCGGCCGCGATCTTCGTGCCGAATGCGAGGCTGGTGAGGATCGACAGCTTGTGCGCCGTATCGTTACCCTCGATGTCGAAGGTCGGATCGGCTTCGGCATAGCCCAGCCGCTGCGCATCCTTGAGCACCGCGTCGAAGGAGATGCCTTCCGCTTCCATGCGCGTCAGGATGTAGTTGCAGGTGCCGTTGAGGATGCCGAACACGCGCGTCACCGAATTGCCGGCAAGCGCCTCGCGCATCGTCTTGATGACCGGGATTCCGCCCGCCACCGCCGCCTCGTAATTGAGCAGGACGCCCTTCTTCTCGGCCGCCTCGGCCAGCGACACGCCATGCCTGGAAAGCAGCGCCTTGTTGGCTGTCACCACATGACGGCCCGCCTCGAGCGCCGCCTTGACCGCCTTCAGCGCCGGCCCTTCATCGCCGCCGATCAGCTCGACGAACACGTCGATCTCCGCATCCTTCGCCAGCTTCACCGGATCGTCGAACCAGGTCACGCCGGTAAGGTCGATGCCGCGGTCGCGCTTGCGGTCACGCGCCGACACCGCCGTCACGGCAATGTCGCGCCCGCATTGACGGGTCAGTTCGGACGCCTTTTCGGCGAGCACGCGCACCACCGATGCGCCAACCGTGCCGAGACCGGCTATTCCGATACGCAATGCTTCCGCCATGACCGCGCGGCCCCTCGATCGTTCTGGAGCAAGTCCAGCAGGAGATGGAGCATTTCCGCGATCGCCTGAGAACGGAAATGCCGTGGATTGGGAAAGGCGCTCAGCGGCGAGCGCTGAGCGGAATGACGTTGTCGAGCTGCTGCGGCGCGGTGGACAGGAACTTCTTGATGCTGCGTGCGGCCTGCCGGATGCGATGCTCGTTCTCGACCAGAGCGAGACGCACATAATCGTCCCCGTGCTCGCCGAAGCCGATGCCGGGCGCCACCGCCACGTCGGCCTTCTCGATCAGCAGCTTGGAGAATTCCAGCGAACCCAGCGCCCGGAACGGCTCGGGGATCGGCGCCCAGGCAAACATCGTCGCCGCCGGTGCGGGAATCTCCCAGCCGGCACGCGCGAAGGCATCGACCATCACGTCGCGGCGGCGATGATAGATGCGCCGCACTTCCTCGATCTCGCTGCCGTCGGAATTGAGCGCGGCCGTCGCCGCCACCTGGATCGGCGTGAAGGCGCCGTAGTCGAGATAGGACTTCACCCGCGTCAGCGCCGAGATCAGCCGCTCATTGCCGACCGCGAAGCCGATGCGCCAGCCGGGCATGGAGAAGGTCTTGGACATGGAGGTGAATTCCACCGCCACATCCATCGCGCCCGGCACTTCCAGCACCGAAGGCGGCGGCGCGCCGTCGAAATAGATCTCCGAATAGGCCAGGTCCGACAGGATGATGAGTTCGTGCTTGCGCGCGAAGGCCACCACCTCCTTGTAGAAGTCCAGCGTCGCCACATAGGCGGTCGGGTTCGACGGATAGTTCAGGATCAGCGCCAGCGGCTTCGGCGTCGAGTGGCGGATCGCCCGCTCCAGCGCCGGAATGAACTGGTCGTCGGGTTCCACCTGCATGGAGCGGATCACGCCGCCCGCCATCAGGAAGCCGAAAGCGTGGATCGGATAGGTCGGGTTGGGACACAGGATCACGTCGCCCGGCGCGGTGATCGCCTGCGCCATGTTGGCGAAACCTTCCTTGGAGCCGAGCGTGGCAACAACCTGCGTATCGGGATTGAGCTTCACCCCGAAGCGGCGCGCATAATAGTTCGCCTGCGCCTTGCGCAGACCGGGGATGCCCTTGGATGAGGAATAGCGATGGGTGCGCGGGTCGCGCACCACGTCGACCAGCTTGTCAACGATCGCCTGCGGCGTCGGCAGGTCGGGATTGCCCATCCCCAGGTCGATGATATCCGCGCCACGGGCTCGGGCGCCGGCCTTCAGGCGATTGACCTGTTCGAAGACATAAGGCGGGAGCCGGCGGACCTTGTGAAACTCTTCCATTTTGGTTCCAGTGCGGATGGGCGTTGAACGCGCCGGCTATATACCTATTTGCCAAACCGGTCGATAGCGGGCGCCGGGCGCGAAGGGCTATTCTTCAATGACGCGAAGCGCTTCCGGGCCGTGATTCTCGCCGAGGCGCTTCAGCGCGGCGACATCGTTCGGGGCCCGTGTTCCAGCCTGCGCCTGATGTGCCCGCTGCGCGGCCTGCAGCCGCGCCGTGCCGGCGGCCCGCTCACCCTCGCTGAACTGGGTCGTCTGCCCCCTGGGGCGGATGTTCAGGTTGGGATAGGTACCGGTATTTCGCGCGCGCGGATCGGTATCGATGGGGTCCGTGGTGCAGCCCGCAAGCGCCGCGACCGACAAGAACAGGCCTGTCGCGAAGATAGCACCGGCGCGACGCCGGGATGTGATATCAGGAAAATTCATTCCGCCCCGCCTTCGCGTCATACAACCGACGCAGTTGGACCCGTAACGGCCTCGCATGGTAATGTGTCAATAAAAAGCAGTCGGGAGGAACGTCAAGCTCATGGCGAAGGATCGCGATCCGCATTCCCGGGAAGAGGAGGCAAAATCCTCCGTCGAACAGTATCTGGTCAAGGACCCGGATCGTTTCGCGCTGAACATCGCCCGCATGGTCGAGGAGGCCGGCAAGGCCGCCGCCGCCTGGACCGCGCCGCGCGAGAGCGGCGAGGTACGCGACCATGTGGCAGAACCCGCCGCCGATATGGTGCGCACCTTTTCCAAGATCACCGAATACTGGCTGTCCGATCCCTCCCGCGCGCTCGAGGCACAGACCCGGCTCTTCTCCAGCTATATGGACATCTGGTCGAATTCGATCCGGCGTCTGTCGTCGGAAGATGCCGAAGCGCCGCCTCCGCCGGCCGCAGCGCCCGAAAAGGGCGACAAGCGCTTCCTCGACCCCGAATGGAGCCGCAACGCCTTTTTCGACTTCCTCAAGCAGGCCTATCTCGTCACCTCGCGCTGGGCGACCGACCTCGTCGAGGACGCGGAGGGGCTGGACGAGCATACGCAGCACAAGGCGCGCTTCTACATGCGCCAGATCAGCAGCGCGCTCTCGCCCTCCAATTTCCTCCTCACCAATCCTGAGCTTTTCCGCGAGACAGTGGCCAGCGAAGGTGAAAACCTCGTGCGCGGCATGCGCATGCTTGCCGAGGACATCGCCGCCGGCAAGGGCGAGCTCAAGCTGAGGCAGGCCGATGCCAGCCGCTTCGAGGTGGGCAGGAACCTCGCCACCACGCCCGGCAAGGTGATCGCCCGCAGCGATGTCGCCGAGATCATCCAGTACGAACCCGTCACCGAAACGGTGCTTAAGCGCCCGCTGCTGATCTGCCCGCCCTGGATCAACAAATTCTACATTCTCGACCTGAACCCGGAAAAATCCTTCATCAAATGGGCGACCGAACAGGGCCATACGGTCTTCGTCATTTCCTGGGTCAATCCCGACTCGCGCCATGGCCGCATGGGCTGGGACGACTATATTCGCGACGGGATCCTCTTTGCGCTCGACACGATCGAGAAGGAGACGGGCGAGCGGGCGGTCAATTCGATCGGCTATTGCGTCGGCGGCACGCTGCTTGCCGCCGCCCTCGCCCTCTTCGCCAGGACCGGTGAAACGCGCATCGCCAGCGCAACGCTGCTGACCACGCAGGTCGACTTCACCTATGCTGGCGACCTCAAGGTCTTCGTCGACGAAGAACAGATCGCCGCACTGGAACAGGCGATGAGCGGCAAGGGCTATCTCGACGGCAACCGCATGGCCACCGCCTTCAACATGCTGCGCTCGGGTGATCTGATCTGGCCTTACGTCGTCAACAACTACATTCGCGGCAAGATGCCGATGCCGTTCGATCTGCTCTACTGGAATTCAGATTCCACGCGCATGGCGGCCGCAAACCACTCCTTCTACCTGCGCAACTGCTATCTGGAGAACAATCTCGCCCGCGGGCGCATGGAGATCGACGGCCAGACGCTTTCGCTGGCAGAGGTCAGGACGCCGATCTACAACCTGGCCACCCGCGAAGACCACATCGCCCCTGCCCGCTCGGCCTTCTTCGGGTCCGCCTGCTTCGGCGGCCCGGTCGAATTCGTCCTGACTGGTTCCGGCCACATTGCCGGCGTGGTCAATCCGCCCGCCGCGGGCAAGTATCAATACTGGACCGGCGCCACGCCCGCCGGTGAACTGGATCGCTGGCTGGAAAGCGCCAAAGAGACCCCCGGTTCATGGTGGCCGCATTGGCAGGCCTGGGTTTCGGAGCTCGATGGAAAGACGGTTCCCGCGCGGCCAGCCGCAGGCAAGCTTCCCGCGCTAGAAGCCGCTCCGGGCTCCTATGTGCGGGTTCGTGTCTGACTTGCAATAACGGTCATTTTTTTAACGGATACAAAACGTGATCTGCTTGACAGTGTCAAAAGGGTGACACGAAACGCGAAGCAGACCAATTTGCGCCACGCGAACGCTGAGTGACCGCCAAAAAAGACTCGGCCCGGTCCTGCCTGAATGGTCGAGACTTCCTAGCCAACACGAGAAGCCTGCTTCTCGCGGAAACTGAAGGGAAAAAAGTTGAGGGGACAGGCAACGCCGCGCGCAGGCAGAAACCGCCTTGCACCATTTGCAGTGCTTTCGGCGACCTTGCTTGCGTCATGCAGCATGACGGGCGACCCCGTCGAGCGCCTTGGCTTGACGCCCCAGAGCCTGTCGCTTGCCGCCGGCGCGCAGGGCTCGCAGCCTTCCTCTGCACAGGCCGTTGCCGGAGACCTGCCGGCAGGAAGCGCGAATTATTTCATCATCGCCGAAGACGATCCCGTCCTCCCCGATCAGGTCGCCGCGGTTCCCACGTTGCAGTCCGGCGAGGCGCCGGTTGTGGTCGCGGCCGCAGCACCCTCTTCCACGGAAACCCAGGCCAGGCTTGCGCCCGCACAGGCAAGCAGCGAGCCGCAGACGACTGCTTCCACCGGGCCGGCCGTACTCACCGAATCCCAGAGCGCCGCCCTTGAGCAGCGCCTCGGCGGCGACCAGCCGCAGCAGGCTGCCGCAGTTGAAGAGCAAGCCCGCCCGCAGCAGATCCTCACCAATCCCTCCGCCCAGCAGGTTTCCGACGAGCAGCCCGCTGCACGCACCCAAAAGCGCGGCATCTTCGCCTCGCTCTTCGCGCGGCGTCCCCAGGCGGATGTGGGCGGTGGCCAGCGCCCGGCGGCTGCGGACACGGCAGCGGCGGCGCAGACCGCTTTCGCCGCGGCAAGCGCCGGCAGCGGCCTGGCTTCGCCCGCACCTGCCCCGCGACCGGCCGCCCAGCAGGAGCAGGAGGTTCGCGTGCGCCAGCCGCTCGTGACGCTCGCCTCGACGGGACCGGCGGCGGAGCAGACCCGGCCGCGCGGGCTCTACAGCAACGATGCGCTGCCCGGCGTGCGCCAGGGCGCGCTTTTCGAGATCAAGCGCCGCAATGGCCTCAACGACGATGCCGACATCGACCTCTACGAAGACGAGGAAGTGAAGGTTGCCTCCGCCGCCGGCCTGGCGCGGCTGGCCCCTAATGGCCTTCTCAAGCAGACGGACAATGTGGACATTGCCTGCCTGAAGCCGTCACTGGTGCGCGTATTGAAGAATATCGAGGCGCAGTACGGCAAGAAGCTGGTGGTGACATCAGGCTACCGCAGCCCGCCCCGCAACCGTGCGGCGCGCGGCGCAAAGAACTCGCTCCACATGTATTGCGCCGCAGCCGATGTTCAGGTCGAAGGCGTCGGCAAGTGGCAACTCGCGCAATTCATCCGCTCCATGCCCGGTCGCGGCGGCGTCGGCACCTATTGCCACACCAATTCCGTTCACGTGGATGTCGGCCCGGAGCGCGACTGGAACTGGCGCTGTCGCCGCCGCAAATAATCGGCGGTCAGAAAATATCTTCATACCGCTCGCGACGGGTTGCTCCCTGCCGGGAAGCTGAGTATAAGACGCCTCGTCTGAGCGCGCCCATCGTCTAGCGGTTAGGACGGCGCCCTTTCACGGCGCAAACAGGGGTTCGATTCCCCTTGGGCGTACCAACGACTTCAAGGGGTTAGCCCCTCCTTCCCAAAGTCGTCAAATATTCATCGAATATCCCGACTCGACAACACCCATACAGTTTCTACCAATACGCGTTTGCGCGGATTTGCGCTACTATTTGCGATTCGGTCGGGTGGCCGTCAGACCCAGAGAGCGATCCGAGCGGATCGGACTCGGGCAAAGGTTCAGGACAGCGCGCGGTAGCCGCCGGAGAAGAACACCAGGGGATCGCCCTCGCCGGGTGCCGACCAGTCGAGTACGCGGGCGATCACCAGTTCGTGGTCACCCGCGGGCGAGACCGATTCAATGGCGGCGTCGAGCCAGCCGATCGCTTCGGCAAGCACCGGATGCCCGGACGGGCTCGCCTGCCATTCGTGCCCGGCGAAACGGTCGATACCCCTCTGCGAGAACCCCCGCGCCACCGCCTCGTGCTGCAAGCGCAGCAGCGAGACGGCAAAGCCGCCGGCAGGCTTGATCTGCGCCCAAGAGGTGCTGGACAGCATGGGGCAGAAGGCGATCAGCGGCGGATCGAGCGACACCGAGGTGAAGGAATTCACCGCCATGCCGGCAGGTCCATCCGCGGCAGCCGCCGCGACCACCACCACGCCGGTCGGATACCGCCCGAGCGTATCGCGAAAGCTTCGCTGGTCACGGAGTTCCGCCGGCGGCAGCAGGGTCTGTGTCTGCACCAGGCTCATCGTCACGTCTTCATCTCCCTCTCGGATTCTGGGTTGAGGATATGAACGTATCAATAAGTGCGCAACACGTATTATTATAGTACGTTTCAGCAATCCCGAAAGCGGCTTGACAGGCGGCTTGTGCGAAGCAAAGATCGCGTATCGTAAAAGTGCACAGAGTATCAATAAGGTACGTTTTGCACGAAGCTTGGAGAGTATCCGGATGAACATCGCCGTCGAGACCCCGCTCGCGCCCTACCCGGCGACTTACCCTGAGGTGAAGGGCCGGCCGACCCTGCTCGAAGAGGTCCGCAAGCTCGAACCCATGTTCCGCGATGCGGAGTCGATCATCGAGAATGAGCGCCGGGTCCCGGACGAGATCACGGACGCGCTCTATGAAAACGGAATGTACCGCGCCTTCATGCCGCGCGAACTTGGCGGCCTGGAGGTGCACCCGCTCGAATGGCTGGACGCCGTCGAGGAGATCTCCCGAGTCAACGGCTCGATCGGCTGGCTGTGCATGCTCCATTCCGGCCAGACCTTCATCAAGCCGGAGGTGATGAAGAAGCTGCTCGCCCAGGACCGCTGGATCATGGCCTCGAATGTCGGGCGCGCGGGCGGCAAGGCGGTCCGGGTCCCCGGCGGCTACCGGATCAGCGGCCGCTGGTCGTTCACCAGCGGCTCCCCGGAGGCCAACTGGCTTTCCGGCCGCTCCATCCTCTACGACGAGAATGACGAGCCGGTGATGAACCCCCGCGACGGGCTCCCTTGGTTCATCGTCGGCCTGTGGCCGGCGAAGGACGCCACTCTGATCGACACGTGGGACGGCCACGGCCTGCGCGGCACCGGCTCCGGCGATTTCGAGATCAAGGACCTGTTCGTTCCACGCGAGATGGTCAACGAGGCTGGAATCTGGAAGCGGCCTTACGACCGGGCGCTCTACCGCTACTGGTTCAACGTGATGGCCCATGGCGCGCACGCCCTCGGCCTCGCCAGGGCGGCGATCGAGGAATTTACCGAACTGGTGCATGTCTCTGCGCGGCGCGGCTCCTACAGGCAGGCGCGGCTCGGCAAGGAGCAGATCCACCAGATCGCGCTCGGCAAGGCCGACACGATGGTCCGCGCTGCCCGCGCCTATTTCTGGCAGCTCGTCGCCGAAGCCTATGACGACGCGGTGGAGAGCTGGCCGGTCAATTACGACCTGCGGGTTCGGCTGCAGGCGGCCCTGCTGAACACGGTGCATGTCTCCCGACAGGCGATCGAAATGATCTTCCAGCAGGCCGGCGCGCCGGCGGTGTTCCGGGGGCGCCGTCTCGAGCGGATCCACCGCGACATCCTCACCGCCGCTAATCATGCGCTGATGGCCGAGGCGGCCTTCGACCGGGTGGGCCAGTACCTGATGTCGAAGGACCTGCCGGACGGCCCCGAGATCGAGATCGGCGGCATCGGCTTCATTCCGGGCCCCCACCCCCAGCACGACCGGCGCAAGCCCTGGCAGGAATGGGTGCGCGAGGCCGAAACGCGACGGCCGGAGGAAACCTCGACGCCGTCCCCTTAATAGAGCAGGGTTGATCCGCACAGCTCATCAGCGAAAAACGGAGTTCACGTGTCCTCACTCACCGTGCATTCCCTGCACAAGTATTTCGGCGTGTTCCACGCGATCAAGGGCGCTGACCTCCAGATCGCCGAAGGGGAGTTCGTCACGCTGCTCGGCGAGAGCGGCTGCGGCAAGACCACCACCCTACGCTGCATCGCCGGCCTGGAGGTGCCTTCCTCCGGCCGTATCGTGATCGGGGACCGGGTGGTCTACGACCGCGAACAGCGGATCGAGATCCAGCCGGAGAAGCGCGAGACCGGCATGGTGTTCCAGAGCTATGCGCTCTGGCCGCACATGACCGTGATCGAGACGGTGCTCTACCCGCTGCGCCGCCGCAAGGTGAAGGGCCCGGAGGCGATCAATCGAGCACGCGAAATCCTCGAAGTGGTCGGTCTGGAACGGTTCGCCAACCGGGCTGCGACCTCTCTCTCCGGCGGACAGCAGCAGCGCGTCGCGCTCGCCAGGGCGCTCGTCATCCGCCCCCAGCTCATGCTCTATGACGAGCCCTTGTCGAACCTCGACCCTTCGCTGCGCCGCCAGGTGCGCGACGAGATCCTGCGCCTGCACAAGCTGAACGGCACCACTTCCGTCTACGTCACCCATGACCTCGAAGAGGCGATGCACCTTTCCGACCGGATCATCGTGATGCAGTCCGGCCTGCTGGAGCAGTCCGGCACGCCAGCGGAAATCTTCTCGAAACCCACCAATGAATTCGTGGCGAAGTTCGTCGGCTTCGAGAACCTGCTTCCGGCCAAGGTCGTCTCGACGGCGGGCGGCGAGATCGTGTTCCAGCTCGACGCGACCGGCGAACGTGCGGCGCTGCCAGCCTCGGCGGCGGCGAAGCCCGTCGTCGCCGGAGAGCAGGTCAGCGTGGCCTTCCGCTCCGCGAATGCCCTGGTGCACGGCCAGCGGCCGGTGGACTCCGGACCCGGTCTGTTGTTCCGCGGCACGATCGAGCGGGTCGACTTCCTCGGCTCGCGCAACGAGTACCGGATCGTCAGCGGCGAGGCGAACCTCAGGGTCACCGAGTCGGAGCGCGCCTATCGGCGCGAGACGATGCGCCGCGAGGCCGGTGCCGACGTCTGGGTCGAGGTCGACGCCGACCTCGTCTCGATCATTCCGGTCGGCGCCGCGGCTTTCGGGGAGGACCAGAACAGCAGCTCCCCCGCGCCGGCGGCAAGCCGGATACCGGCATGAGAGCCCCTGCGCAGTCTTTCGCCGGCGGGATGAAACCTTATCGCCTGCCGGCCGACTGGCGGGGCGAGCGGCTGGTCACGAAGCTCCTGCTCGGGGTTTCGGTCGCGGTCCTCTTCATCCTGTTCCTGCTACCGCCGATCATGATGGCGATCGCGGCATTCCGGATCGGCAACCTTGCCGGCCAGGGAGAATGGAGCATGGGACCGTTCCTGGAGACGCTCGGTCGAGGGAGTACCTGGCGGGTCGCGCTCAACTCCATCATTCTATCCGCCGCGTCGAGCCTCGGCGCGCTCGCGATCGGCACCTTCCTCGCCTGGGTCTCGGTGCGGACCACCACCCCGCTGCGCCGCTGGATGACGCCGGTGATGGGCGTGATCCTCGTCATGCCCTCGCTGTTCTACGGTCTCGGCTGGTACCTGGTCGCGAACGGCAACGCAGCCCCGGTGAACATCCTGCTTCGGTCGTGGTTCGGCATCACCGGCTCGCCGCTCGGCTCCGGCTGGCTGATCATGATCGTCGTCGTGATCGGCTATGTGATCCCGGTCGGCTACCTTTTCATGGTCGGCCCCATGGCGCGGATGGACGCCGCCCTCGACGACGCGGCCCGGATGAGCGGAGCCTCGCGGGCTTCCGCCTTTTTCACCGTGACGCTGCCGCTGCTGCGTCCCACCATGTTCGGCGTGTTCGTGCTGATGACATCCTATGGCTTCAGCGCCTTCGAACTGCCGCTGCTGTTCGGCATCCAGGCCAACATCCATGTCTTCTCGACAGCCGTCTACACGACCCTGACCGGGCAGGACGCGATCCCGAACTATGCCGGGGCGAGCACGCTGTCGCTCATCCTGATGGTGCTGGTGGCCGGGCTCGTCGTGATCCGGTCATTCATCCTCGGCAGCCGCCGCTATTCGACCATCACCGGCAAGGGCTTCCGGCCGGAGCCTAAGAATTACGGCCGCATCCAGTGGGCCTTCCTCGCGGTGTTCCTCATCGCGGTCCTCTGGGCCGGCGTGATCCCGCTGGTGCAGATGATCATCGGCTCCTTCCAGCCGCTGTTCGGTCTCTCGCTCGGCTTCACCACGGCGAACTATGAAGCCGTGCTCGCCGACCGGCGCACCGGCTCCACCATCGCGCTCACACTGCTTCTCGCCGCGCTCGGCGGCTTCCTCGCGGCCTTCATTGCGCTAGTGATGAGCCATATGGCAAATCGCGGCGGGCAGTTTACACGGCTCGTCGCAGCGCTGGTGTCCTGGGCGCCGGTGGCGATCCCCGGCGTCCTGCTCGGTCTCGCGCTGATCACCGCCTACCTCCCCGTGCCGGGCCTGAGGAGCCTGATCGGGACGCCGCTGATGCTTCTGCTCGGCTTCATCGTCGTGGTCACGCCGATTGCAACGAGAGCGATCGAGGGCGGGGTGCTGCAGATCTCGGCCGAGCTGGAGGAGTCCGCCCGCATCTCCGGCGCTTCCAAGATAAGCACCTTCTTCACCGTGGTCGTACCACTGGTGCTGCCGAGCTTCCTCGCCGGCTGGTTCATCGCCGGCATCGGCGTCGCCGGCAATCTCAGCCTCCCGGTCCTGTTGTCCTCCCCAACGATGCAGACCGTGGCCGTACAGGCCTACGATGCTTACCGGCAGGGCTACGCCACCCAGGCGGCGGCGTTGTTCCTGCTGCTCATGCTCGCCGTCGCCATTGTCGGCGGCATCGCCTGGGGCCTGGCCCTGTGGGGGACCCACCTGCTCAAACGGGTCCGCATTGCCCGCATCGATCGAGCAATCACAACAAGAGGGAGTGAAGCGCATGTTTAGGAGGAAACGACAGCTCACGGCGATGGCGCTTGCCATCCCGCTGGCGCTTTTGGCAGGGGGGACCAGTGTAAAGGCTCAGACGGGTGCCTATGACGGGGCTCTGGGGACCCAGGAGCAGGAAGCCAAGTTCAAGGAGCTCTACGACGCCGCCATCGCCGCCGGCCAGAAGCAGGTGATCGTCTACGGCCCGCCCCCCGCGCGGGTGCTGCTGGATACGTTCCATGCCCGCTTCCCCGGTATCGAGGTCATCTACCAGCAACTCCAGAGCGCCGAACGGCTGGCGAAGCTCGAGCAGGAGAAGCAGACCGGCAATTTCGTCGCCGACATCGCCTCGGACGGCCGGACCCCGGTGGTGTCGATGGCCGTCGACGGCTGGTGCCAGCCGCTCGAGCACATCATGGACGTGCCCGCGGAGTGGCGCGGCGTCAACGATACCGTGCAGTTCCAGCAGGTCGCCGTCTTCGGCATGGCGGTGAACACCAATCTTCTCGACGTCAAGGAAGCGCCGAAGAGCTGGCGGGACCTCACTTCTGAGAAGTGGAAGGGCAAGGTCGTGATGGTGACGCCCGCCGCCGGCGGCGCCGCGGCATTCACCTTCGCGCAGATGGACCATCCGGAGGAGAACAACACCAAGTACGAAGGCATCAAGGAAGGCATCAAGGAGAATATCAGCCTTGTCGCCCGGGACGCCTTGGTACTGCAGGAGGTGGCCGCGGGCAACTACCCGATCGGCGCCCTCGCCTACTATCCGTATTTCGTCCAGATCAAGGCGCAGGGCGCTCCGATCGAGTTCGTGTTTCCCTTCGCCGAGGGCGGCGGGAACATGTGGACGAAGAGCGCGCAGTGCCTTATCGAGAACGCGCCAAATCCGATCGCGGCCGCGCTCTACATGAACTGGGAATTCAGCAAGGAGGGCCAGCAGACGCTCTCCGACTCCGGCCTGTATCCGGTGATGCCGGGCACGCCGGGACCAGGCGGGCTCCCGCCGCTCGACACGGTCGAATTGCTCGAGCAGTTGCCGGACGAGGAGGCGATCAAGGCCTATGGTCCCTACGTCAAGGAGGTGATCACCTTCTTCGGCGGCGGCTGAAACCGGGAGGCGTCGCGCGGTCTGTCCCCGGTGCGCCTGCCCCGGGGAGAGGCCGTTCTCGGATGTTGGAATCACATGGCGTCGCACAATGCGGCCAAATCAAAGAGATGGAGCGGCGGCACCCATAAGCCGGGCGCCAGCCGCTCCAATTGCGACTGAAGGATATGCAAGTGCCGGAGCAACGAGCGGAGGGAAAGGTTTCCACCACAGTCCAGCGGGCAGGTGCGCTGCTGCGGCTGCTTGCGCAACATCCGCAGGGACTTGGCATCACCCATCTGACCCGCGAACTGCACACCCAGCGCGCGCCGCTATATCGAATCCTTCAGGCCCTCCAGTCGCAGGGGCTGGTGCGCCGGAACGAGCGGAAGCAATACCTTCTCGGCGTTGCGACGCTTGAGCTCGCCCGGGCCTATTCCTCGCAGTTCCCGAGCGGGGTTGAAGCGATCCTTGCCGCGCTCGCCAACGAGACCGGAATGACGGCGACGCTGAGTTCCGAGGACGACGACGTGCTCACCACGATCGTCTCCAAGACGCCGCGCACCAATGGCGAGCATGTTTTCACCCCGCCCGGCTTCCGCCATCCGAGCGGAGCGCTGTCGCTCCGGGTTGCGGTCCAGGCGCTCAGGCCGCCTCGCGACGACGATCCGGAAGAGGTGCTTGAGGCGCGCCGGCTCGGTTATGCGATCGGCCGGGGAACGGTCGTGCAGTCGCGCTACGGCGTCTCGGCGGTGGTGCCCGGCGCGGGCGAGACGGGCACGGTGCTCGTGCTGTCGCTGGTGACGCTCCGCGAATTCGACCACCGATCCGTCGCCGAGCCGCTGCTGCGCGCGGTGCAGGAACTCGGCCACGCCATCGCCCAGTCCTGAGCGGCCTCCCAGCGCAGATCCGCCATGGATGAATGCTACGACGCAATGCCGGCCTGCTTGAGCAAGCGCTTTTCGACCGCCGGAATGACCGCCGCAAGGCCGCTTTCTTCGAGATAGGTGCGGAAGCTGCCATAGCGCCCGTCAATATGGGCCAGGAGCTGGTGCATGGCTTCGGCCTCGCTCGACAGCAGCCTGCCGGACGTCGCCTCGTCGAGCCCGCGGGTCATGGCCTGCAGCTTCAGGCGGTCCATCAGCGGCCGGGCGATGGTCGCCGTCAGCGCATAGTCGGCGGCGATATCGTCCCGCTCCACCCCTGCCAGCGACAGGAGCAGCGCCGCCACGATTCCGGTGCGGTCCTTGCCTGCCGTGCAATTGAACAGCACCAGCCCGTCCGGGGCATCGGCAATGGCGTGGACAACCTTTACGAGCGCCGGGCGGCACCGTTCCACGGCGTCGATATAGCGCGCCGAGAGGCTGAGGCCGCCTGCCCCAGCCATGAAGGCATCGACCGGCGCAAGGCCATCGAACAGCGATATCTGGCTGTAAGAAACGCTGTCATGCGCCGCGAAGCGGCTGGGCTGGCGCTCGATCTCCGCTGCGCTGCGCAGGTCGATGACGGCTGAGAGCCCCAGCTCCAGCAGCGTCGCCATGTCGGCGGCGGTGATCTCGTGCAGCGCGTCCGCACGCAGGAATGTCCGCCACGGCGTCTCGCCGCTCGGCGCGGTCCTGTAGCCGCCGAGATCGCGCACATTGAAGGCGCCCTGAAGCCGTATATGTCGGGTATTTGTCATCAGCGGATACCGGATTTCATGAAGGATTCGACAACCTGCCGTTGCAGGACGAGGTAGAGCAGCAGGATCGGCAGCGAGGCGAGCGTCGCTGCCGCCATCAGCAGACCCCAGTCATTGCCCTCCTGCGTCATGAAGAACTGGAGGCCGATCTGCACGACGGAGTTCTCGATGCGCCGGATCAGCAGCAGCGGCCAGAAATAATCGTTCCAGGCCGAGATGAAGCACAGGATCGAAACCGAGGCGAGCGGCGCCCGCATGGAGGGCACGACCACCTCCGCAAGCGTGCGCAGGCTGCCGGCCCCGTCCATGCGGGCCGCCTCCACGACCTCGCGGGGGAAGCCGCGCATGGCATTGTAGAGCACGAGCACGGCAAAGGCCGCCGCCGCATTGGGAATGACGAGACCGGCCAGGCTGTCCAGCAGGCCGAGCTTCGTCGCCAGCACATAGTTGGGGATCATCACCACCTGGAACGGCACCAGCCACGACAAAGCGATGAGCGAATGGGCCAGGCGGCCGCCGGGAAAGCGCCATCGCACCAGCGCCCAGGCCGCAAGCAGCCCCGTGGCCACCTGCGCCAGCGTGGTCGCCATAGCCATGATGAAGGTGTTCCACAGGATGCCGAGGATCGGCATCGCCTTCATCACGTCGCGATAATTGTCGAGCGTCGGCGCGGATGGCCACAGCGCCGTCGAGAAAATCTCATTGGCCGGGCGAAACGAGGTCTGCACCATCCAGTAGACCGGAAACAGCGCCAGCAGCGACAGCGCGACCATGACGGCATGCGCCCCCACGCGCGCGAGGCGGGCATTATTCGTCATAGACGGCGAACCTCTTCATGAGCGCGAGACAGGCCAGAGCAACCAGTCCGAAGACGGAGAAGACGAGGATGCCCGCCGCCGTGCTCCAGCCGGCCGACATGGTCATGAAGCCATATTCCCACATCAGGTAGTAGACATTGGTGGTCGAGCCGAGCGGGCCGCCGCCGGTCAGCGCATTGATATAGACGAAGCTCCATTGCGCCCCGAACAGGATGGTCATCATCGTCAGGAGCAGGATCGTCGGTGACAGAAGCGGCACGCGAATGTCCCGCACGATCTGCCAGCGGCTAGCACCATCCATGCGCGCCGCTTCGATATAGCTCGGGCTGATGGCGCTGTCGGCGGCAGCGAAAAGCAGCGTCGAGAAGCCGATCAGCTTCCACCCGGTGATCCAGACAAGTGTCCACAGCGCCACCTTCGGGTCGCGCAGGAAACCCACCGCGTCCAGGCCGAGCCCCTGGAGCCAGGCATTGACCAGGCCGTGATCCTCGTTGAGCAGCCAGCGCCAGACGATTGCCGCAACGATGGGCGCGACGATCATCGGCACGAAGATGAGCGCGCGGTAAATATTGCGCATCGGCCCCTTCAGGCCTGCCGTCAGCAGCGCCACGACAAGCGGCACGCCGACCGACAGGGGCAGCAGGCCGACCGTGTAAAGCAGGGTGTTGACGACCGCCCGGCGCATGTCCGGCAGCGTCAGCAGGTTGACGTAATTGTCGAGGCCGACATAGCGCGGCTGCGAGCGCGGCAGCATGTTCCATTGATAGAAGGACAGCTCGAACGCCTGCAGGAGCGGGACATAGGTCCACACCACGAGCACAGCGATCGTCGGTGCCAGATAGAGCCACGGCTCGGCCATGCTCAGCCGCAGGCGCGGCAGGCGGCGCGGGACGGCGCGTGGGAGAGAAATGGCTGTGTCGGTCATCTCGGATCGGAAGGGTTGGCCCCGGAGCACACGGCTCCGGGGCTGGTCCGGCTGGGTCAGTTCGGCATCAGCGGCTGGGCGCGTTCCTGCGCGGCGCGCAGCACCGCACGCGGATCGCCCTCGCCGAAGACGGCCTCGGTCATGGCGTCCTTCATCATGTTCTCGACCTGCCGATAGTTCGGCCCGCCGAAAGCGACGTTGGGCGTCAGGCGATCGAGCTGATCGAGATTGGCGCGGTACTTCGGATTGGCTGCGATCCAGTCCTTGAGGTAGCGCGGATCGTCGAGTGTGCCGAGGCGCAGCGGCAGATAGCCGATCTTGGTGGTGATGACGGTAAAGGCCGCGTCGGAGGTGAGGAACTTCATCAGCTCCCATGCGGCGCGCTGCTTCACCGGGTCCTGCGAGAACATGAAGATCGCGGAACCCGAATTGGTCGGCGCGGTCGGCTTCTCGCCGAAGGACGGCATCGGCGCCAGGCCGAGCTCGAAATTGCCCTTGGCGGCGCTCTCGAGACGGTTGAGCACGGCCGACGTGTAGAGGAACATGCCGAGATTGCCCGACTGGAACGTGTCGATATGCGCTCCGACATCGATACGGGCATGCGCACCGGCGTCCATCAGGTCACGCAGCATCGCCACGGCATCGGCCTGGTCCGTATCTGCGAAGGTGAGCTTGTTGCCCTCGCGCACCTTGCCGCCATTGGACATGACGATCGACTGGTAGACGAAGGTGCCGTCGGTCGGCCCGTAGGCGCCGGGGAAGAAGCCGTGCTTGCCGGTCTTCTCGGCGATCGCCTTGCCTGCTGCCTTGACCTCCTCCCAGGTGCGCGGCGGCTGGTCGGGATCGAGACCCGCCTGCTTGAACAGGTCGCGGTTGATGAACATCACCGGCGTCGAGAATACGTAGGCCAGGCCGTAGGTTTTGCCCTCCACCTCACCGAGCGCAAGACCCGAGGGAACGAAGCCGGCTGCGTGGTCGGCAAGGTCCTGCCCCACGACATCTTCCAGCGGCTGCGCGCCAAGCTGCTCGGCGGCGTAGATCAGGTCGCGGAAGACCAGCTGCGCGACATCGACATCCTGTCCGGCCACCATGTCGGCCTGAACCCGGCTCAGCACTTCGTTGGAGGGCGCGCCGATCGGCTCGACCTTGACCATCGGATTGGCCTTCTCGAAAGCCGCGATCAGTTCGAGCGTGGCTTCACGGCCGATCCCGGCGGTCGCGAGATTGTAGTTGTAGAAGGAGATCGTCACCGGCTCGGTGATTGCGTCGGCCATTTGGGCGCTTGCGGCGCCGAGAGTGGCGGTCATCGCCGCCAGGCAGGTCGAGGCTGCGATAGCGAGGAATTTTCTGCGGATCATGGCTTTGTCCTTTTTCGCGACTGGGATTACTCGGCCGCCACGGGTGCGGCGGCGGCGCGCTGCAGAAGCATTTCGAGCGGATAGACGTTGAGCTCGGCGCGATCGGTCGGCTGCGGCACGAAGGCGACGGTGAGGCCGCTGCGGCGGATGGTGCCGATGGCGAAGGACGAGCCGCGCACCATGCGCAATATGTCGTTGCGCAGGATGTCGGTGGCGGCGTGCTGGCCGGTGCCGACGACCACCGGGATCCCGTTCCAGACCGATACGCGGTCGTGATGGATATGGCCGGAAAGGATGCCGACGATGTTGCGGCCCTTGAGCAGCGCGCCGAGTCGCACCGATTGCTCATAGGCGATATGGCGCCAGTGGGTGAGCTCGGGACCGTCGCCAAGTGCCGGCGGATGGTGCGAGACGATCAGCTTCGGCAGGTCGGCATGGGTATCGAGAACACGTTCGAGCCAGACGAACTGGGCATCGTCGATGGTCCCGCCAATATAGCCGGGTGTACTGGAATCGAGCGTGATGACATGAATGCCCTCGATCACCGTGTCGTGGTCGTAGGGCGCGTCGGTGGTTGCCGCCGGAATGTCCATGCCGGCATAGAAGCCCTCGCGGGTATCGTGGTTGCCGAGCGCATAGACGACCGGCAGGTCGGTGGCTTCCATGATCTGGCGGAGCAGCACATAGTTTTCCGCCTCGCCGCGATTGGTTAGGTCGCCGCTCGCCACGATGAAGCTCGGCCGCGGCTCGATGGTGGCCACCTGCGCGAGGATCTGCCGCAGCGTTTCGGCCGTATCGCTGAACAGGTGGCTGTCGGTTGCCGGGTCGCCGATGTGAAGATCGGTCAGGTGAACGAAAGTGACGTCTTGAGACATGCGTCTGCTCCGGTTTTCGCGATGATTCCGATGTCGATGTTCCGCGGCTCGACGAGACGGCCGTCATCCGCGCGGAAGGCGTGAACGGCATCAGCGGAAACCGCGATGCCGAAGGAGCCGGAAGGCAGGTCCGTGCCTAGCGGCAGCACCACGGCGACATTCGCGCCTGCGACCGTGCCGTGAAGGTGGAGTTCGTTGCCGAGGTCTTCCGTCATCTCATGGGTGAAAGGCAGGACGCCCGCGCCGTCGATATCGCCCGTCAGCCGCGTGGCGGCGGGACGGAACGCGATGTCGAGACGCGTGTCGCGCGGCAGGTCGAAGACGAGCCGGGGCCACGGCACGAGGTCGCCCGCCACCTTCGCGCGGCCGCTGCCGTCGATCGTGGCCGGCAGGAAGTTCATCGGCGGCGAGCCGAGGAAGCTGGCGACGAAACGGCTCTGCGGATGGCGATAGACCTCGGAGGGCGTGCCCGCCTGTTCGATCAGCCCGTCCTTCATCACCACCAGCTTGTCGGCGAGCGTCATCGCCTCCACCTGGTCGTGGGTGACGAAAACGCTGGTCGTCTTCAGCTCGCGATGAAGGCGCTTGATCTCCAGGCGCATCTGGATGCGGAGCTTGGCGTCGAGGTTCGACAGCGGCTCGTCGAAAAGGAAGATGCCGGGCTGGCGCACCATGGCGCGGCCCATGGCGACGCGCTGGCGCTGGCCGCCCGACAGGGCCGACGGCCGGCGCTCGAGCAGCTTTTCAAGGCCAAGCGTCTCGGCGATGCGCTGGACTCGCGCTTCGCGCTCCCTGCGCGACACGCGGGCGACCTTGAGCGCATAGCCGATATTCTGCGCCACCGTCATATGCGGGTAGAGCGCGTAGTTCTGGAACACCATCGCACAGCCGCGCCGCGCCGGGTCCACCGCGTTGACGACCCGTCCGTCAATGGCGATCTCGCCGCCGCTGATATCCTCCAGCCCGGCGATCATGCGCAGCAGCGTGGACTTGCCGCAGCCCGAAGGCCCGAGGATCACGACGAACTCGCCGTCCTCGACCTCAAGGTCCACGCCGCGCACGGCCGGCGTCTTGCCGTAGAGCTTGTGGACGGAGCGGATGTCGATCGATGCCATAGCCGTCTACCCGTATTCGGTTCAGCGATGGCGGTGGCATATCGGTGGTGCTTGATGGTTGGATGACGGTTCTCGAATGCTGTTCGAACCTGTGAACAACCTCCCTCGCCTCAGCCGGGACGACAGAACATCGGCGCCACGACGGCGACGATATGGGCGATCACCGTGTCGGCATCGGAAAAATCGATCGTATGGCTGGTCAGCACCTCGTTGCGCCGCCTGTTGCGCGTGACCTGCGAGCGGATGCCCAGCGCACAGCTTATGCGCCAGCCGATTTCAGCCTCGCTGAGCCATGGCGCCAGCGACCTGAAATAGAACATGAATACGCGGTGATGCTCGATGCTCTCGATAAGGTTGCTGTAGAGTTCGGGATGCCCGCTTCGCTGCGCCAGCGTCGTCATGTGGCGAAGCACCGGATATCGCGATCCCGGATCGAGGCTCCAGCGCACGGAAGGACCGATCAGCGCCGCGATGACGCCCTCCAGCGCGGGCGGCTCGGGCGCGGCATCCTGCACCGCCTTGTTCAGCATCGTCAGGCGCTCCGCGTTCAATCGCTTGTAGACGCGCTCCGCCGTCGTGACGATGAGCTGTTCCTGGGAGCCGAAATGATAGGCGACGGCGGAGGGCGGCGTGCCGGCAACCTGCGCGATCCTGCGGGCCGTCATCTGCTCGATATGGTCTATTTCACACAATAGCTGCTCGCAGGCATCGATCAGCCTGATTGCCGTCTGGTTCACAGCACGCGTCCTTGCCCCAGGGAAAATGCAGCAAGCTAGCGCATCGGTATTGCCGCCTGATGACAGGGACGCGCCGACATGTGAGCCGGCTTCATGCCGCTCGCCGCTTCATTCCCGGGGCATCGCGCTTTCCGTCTCCGCATGTTCGCGCAGATTGCCGGTCAGCATTCGCGCCAGCTCGAAGAACCGGCGCACATCGCTTTCGGCGATTCCCTCCAGCGCGACGCGATTGGTGTGCCGCGCGCATTCGACGAGGGCCGGCCGCAGCGCCAGCGAGCGCTCGGTGAGGAATACATTCACCTTGCGCCGGTCGCTGCGGTTGCGCACACGGCGCACGAGCCCTTCCCGCTCCAGCGAATCCAGCGTTGCCGTGGATGACGGCGTCTCGATGCCCAGATGACGCGCGATCTCCGCCTGGGTGATGCCGTCATTCTCCCACAATAGCCGCAGGTGCTGATATTGCGCCACGGTCACCGAATGGCGGGCAAGTTCGCGCCGGAACACTTTCGAGAAAGCGAGTTCCGCCTCGCGCAAGAGCCCGCCAAGGCCGATGCCCGCCGGCGGCTTCCAAGCCGGCCCCTGCCCGCTTGTTCCTGTATCTGTCACGTCCCGTTCCCGGTCTGGCGGGCGCGTTGCTGCCGGCGCGCCAGCTTGGCCGGCGAAAACGTTTCTTCGAGATTGAAGAGACGCGCTGCATTTCCGCCGAGAATATTGCGCTTCGCGGTCTCGCCGAGAAATGGCAGGTCGTAGATGACGCTGGGCAGGTCCATGTCCCAATGCGGATAGTCCGACGAATAGAGAAGCTGCGTCTCCGCCCCGATCATGCCGAAGGTCAGTTCCAGCGCCCGGTGGTTGTCGACCATTTCCATCGGCTGGTTGGAATAGTACATCTCGCGCATATAGTCGCTCGGCTTGCGCTTCAGCAGCGGCGCGTCCGACGAGCGCATCATGAACTCATTGTCCAGCCGCTGCATCAGGAACGGAATCCAGGCCAGCCCGCTCTCGATCCAGATCGTCTTCAGCCGCGGGAAGCGCTCGGGCATGCCGTTCACGACCCAGTTCGTCATATGGACCATATTGTGCCATGCGAAGCCGAGGGCGTGGACGCCGATGAACCGGTTGGTCAGCGCCAGCGACTGGTCGCCCCAGTTGAAGGCGGCATGGAAGGCCAGCGGCAGGTTGCGCTCCTGCAACGCCGCATAGGTCGGCACATAGGCATTGTCATAGACGCCGCGATAATGCGGCGCGGTCACGACGAAGCCGATCACGCCCTTGCGGTCGCCGAACGCCTCGACCATCCTGGCGCATTCGCCGGGCTCGTTGAAGGGCAGGTAGAGCATCGACTTCAGCCGCGGTTCCTCCGACAGCACCCGCTCGCAAAGCCAGCTATTGTAAGCCCAGGCTAACGCAACCTCGACCTCGACGCGCGGACAGACCGACAGGTTGAGCATCGGGGTCGGAAACATACAGGCCACGTCCACGCCCATGGCGTCCATCCAGCGGCGCATCACGGTGATGTCGCGGTGCGGCGTGTCGGGCACTTTTTCCTTCGTCCGGCTGGGATAGCGCACGATGCGGCCCGCCAGCGCCTGATAGGCACCGTCGACGGATCCGATCCCGCCCGGCCGGTTGCCCTGATATTTCGCTTCGTGGCGCATGACGGGATCCTCGATGAACTCGAAGATCTCGTCCCAGGATTCCGTTTCGTAATGGTGCGAATCCACGTCCACGATCATGAAGTCGTCATAGCCGCGCCGGCTGGCCTGCTCGGCAGCGTTCTTCAGATGGGTGGAGGTGTGGAACGGCTCCGATGCCATATTGCGGAAATCCGCGGCGGATTGCTGGAGTTCGGGCGATTGCAGCTGCATGGAGTGCCTCACAATTCCGCATTCGTGTCGGGTTCGGGGCGTTCGAGCCTTCCAAGGCCGGACATGGTCTGCCAGCCGCCCAACTCGAAAAGCTCCAGCCCCACCGTATCCATCAGCGCCGTGCAGACGATCGCGACATCCGTGACCGCTGGTCGGCTATTGCCGGCAAAGGGCGCCGGCTTCTCGCCGCCCTGCACCTTGGCCGCATAGAGGGCGACGAGATCGGCCAGCAAGGCACCAAGCGCCTCATTCGGTATCGAGGATGTCGCATCCCGCTCCATCGCCTGCCTGGCCAGATGCGCCACCCGTTCCGCCGTGGCGGTGAAGTCCAAAGCCACGTCAGGCGACGACATAGATCTCTCCATCGCGCTCGAAAGCCTCGAATTTGGCAAGCCGCAGGCGGCCATCGATCGGATTCACGCCAGTCTTCAGGTCGAATGTATAGCCGTGCCATGGACAGATGATCTGCATCTCGTCATCCGCGAACCGCTTGCCGCGATAGGCGCCGTCCGCCGCGATGACTTCGATCACGCGCGGCATGCGCACGCCCTCGCAGGCGGGCCCGCCCTGATGGGGACACAGGTTCCTGTAGGCGAACAATTCGCCCTGCTCGCGCAGGATGGCCAGTTCGATGCCGCCAACCTGCTGGATGCGCGTATCGCCGTCGGAAAGCTCCTCCGACGCACAGACCCTGATCTCGGCCATGGGCTCCTCTTCCCAATAAGAGAAAGTATCCTTATAATAAGGATCCTTATTATTTGCAAGCAGGCGGGCGCCACTGTTCCCCGGAATCGCCGCAAGCGAAAACGAAAACGGAGCCGCCCGTGGGCGGCTCCGCGATAGTGGCGGCTAAGACCGATCTCCGGCTACATCTTCCAGCCGTCGATCATGATCAACTCGTCCAGCTGTTCCTTGGTCAGGGCCTTGTCCATATATTTGAACTCGATGGCTTCCTTCATCAGGTCGCCGACGCCGAGCATCACGTCGGGATCGACATAGTCGCGCGTGTCGAACTCGTCGCGAACCATGCGGGCCGTCTCGAGGTCGATCTTCGCCATTTCGGCATAGGCCTGCAGCCCCTCATCGCCGGAATAGAGCCATTCGATGGAGGCGCGATAGGCGTCCATGAACTTCTTCACCATCTCCGGCCGCTTCTCGAGCGTCTGCAGATTGGTGATGATGAGACGGACGGTATGGTCCTTCACGCTCGGCAGGTCGCGCGACGTGGCGATCCTGCGGATCTGGCCTTTCTGGATCTGTTCCAGGCCGAAGGGCGGAGCCGACCAGCCGATATCCACCTGGTTCGACATCACCGCCGTCAGCGTGGCCGGCGGTCCACCGGTCGCCACCAGTTCCACATCCGCGCCCAGCAGGTTCTTGAAGCCCAGCGCGAAAGTGTGCGTGGACGAGCCGTTGCGCGAATAGGCAAGCGTATTGCCCTTGGCGTCGGACATCGCCTTTATCGGCGAGTCCGCCTTGACGTAGTAATAGGCGTCGTCGCCATTGGCGGCCGAGCCGATGATGCGGATGGGCGCACCCTTGGAGAAGGCGCCCATCACGCCCTGCGTGCCGACGGCGATGCCGAGATCGGCGCTGCCGGAAATGACGATCTGCTGCGTCTCGCCGCCACCCTCCGTGTAGAGAATGTCGACATCCAGGCCGTGCTCCTTGAACAGGCCTTTCTTGACGCCGAGCTCGGTGATCGAGGCGTCGAATTTTCCGCCCTGCCCGATCGCCACGACGACCTTTTCCAGGTCCTGGGCCCAGGCGGATACGCCGCTTGAGACCAGGAACGCGACGGCGATGGCCACGCGTCTTGTCATATGCATCATGCCACTCCTCCCATTGTGGTACCACACCAGTCCGCCGAAGCGGGTCGACCTTGCAGCGCTCTATTCCGGACGCATGTGGCTGAACCTTCCGATCAGCGCATTCACCGATATCGCGACTGCAAAGATGATGAGGACAAGCCCGTACATCGCGGGCATGTCGAATTGCTGGTAGAAGCGCGTGACCATGAAGCCGAGGCCGTTGCGCGCGAACTTCATCTCGGCCAGCAGCACGCCGATGACGCTGACGCCGAAGGCCAGCCGCAATCCGTTGATCAGCGGCTCGCGCATGGCCGGAAACAGGATCTTCATCGCCATCTGGTAACGGTTGGCGCGAAAGCTCCGCCCGACCCTGATCAGGACCGGATCGATCTCGCGAATGCCCGCCGCCGCCGAAAGCGCGATGGGAAAGAAGGTGGAGATTGCACCCATCGCGATCTTGGACGGCTCGCCGATGCCGAACAGCATGATCAGCAGCGGAAAGAAGATGATCTTCGGCGTCGGCCCGAGATAATAGACCAGCGGCTCGAACACGTCGGCCACGAAGGGATTGGAGCCGATGACGATGCCGGCCAGCAGGCCGAAGGTGCCTCCGATGACAAGCGCGAAGGTGATTTCCATCACGGTGACGCGCAAATGGGCGTAGAAGTCGGGCGACCGCAGGATTTCCACGACACCCTGCCCGATCGCCGTCAGAGTGGGTACGACGTCCTCATAGAGCAGGCCCGAGCGCGCCAGCAGTTCCCACAGCACCAGGAGGGTCAGGATGGTCGCCGCGCGAATGGCAAGCGTGGTGCGGCCCTGCCCCGACCGCCGCGCGCCGCTTCTCGCTACACTGATATCCGCAGCCATTTTTCCGCTTTCTCGACGACGATGAAGAAGAGGATGCTGATGATGACGACGAAACAGACGGCGGCGTAGGTGGCCGCCAGGTCGTAGCGCTCGGCCAGTTCGCCCACCAGCCGCCCGAGACCGCCCAGCGTGATCAGATATTCCACCGCCACGATGGTGATCATCGTGTAGATCAGGCCAAGCCGCAGCCCGAGGAAGATCGCCGGCAGCGCCGAAGGCAGCACGATCTTGAAGAACAGCTGCGGCTGCGTGAGGTTGAAGCTGCGGCCCACATTGAGGAGAACGCGCCGCGTGCCTGCAATGCCCTCCACTGTCTTCAGGATGACCGGCGGCAGGCCGGTGACCAGCGCGATCATCACGATCGTCGTGGAGTTGCGGCCGAACACGACCATGAAAAGCGGATAGAGCAGCACCATCGGTGCTGCGGCGAAACCGGCGATCCAGTTGCCCCATGCCAGCCAGAGCGGCTTCCAGCGCGCAAGGAGCACACCGGCAGGAATGCCGATGAAGACGAGCCCGGCCGCACCCGCCAGCACCTCGCCCATCGTGATCCAGAAATAGCCGAAGACGTTCTCATCCACGATGACGCGGTAGAAGGCGGTGACGATTTCCGTCGGATACGGAATGACGTAGCGGTTGAGCAGGCCGAGCCAGATCGCCAGTTGCGCCAGCGCAAGCACGATCAGGACGCTGCCCCAGCGCAGCACGAATGGCACATAGCTGGACGCCGGCCTTCGCGGATTGCTCATGGCGCGCTCCTCATGCGAGCTGCTCCGAAGCCTGCATCCCCCGGGTCGCTTCCTCGCGCAAATCGTTCCAGATCGTCGCCACATAGCGGCCGAACGCATCGCTGCCGACGATCTCGGAAGTGCGCGGCCGCGGCAGGTCGATCTTCACTTCCCGCTTCAGCGTTCCCGGCCGGTAGCTCATGACCAGGATGCGGTCGGACAGTTGCACCGCCTCGGTGATGTTGTGCGTGATCAGCAGGATGGTCTGGTTCAGTTCCTGCCGGATCTGGAGAACCTTGTCGCCAAGCAGCAGGCGCGTCTGCTCGTCGAGCGCGGCAAAGGGCTCGTCCATCAGGAGTAGCTTCGGCTCGGCGGCCAGCGCCCGCGCCAGCGAGACACGCTGGCGCATGCCGCCGGACAGTTCGCTCGGCAGGCGCTTCTCGAAGCCGCTGAGACCGACCAGCTTCACGAAACGGGCCGCCTTGTCGAGCCTTTCCGATTTACCCATGCCGGCGATTTCGAGCGGGAAGGCAACATTGTCGATGACGGTGCGCCAGGGAAATGTCGATTCCTCCTGGAACACCATGCTGATGTCCCGGTGCGGCCCGACGATCTTGTCGGCGCCGATGCGTATCTCGCCCCGGCTCACCGATGTCAGCCCGCCAATCATGCCGAAAAGGGTCGACTTGCCACAGCCGGACGGGCCGATCACCGACAGGAACTCGCCGCGCTGGACCGCAAACGACATGTCGTCGACCGCGCGCAGCGGCCCTTCGACCGTCGCGAATTCCTTGCTGACATTGCGGACCGCCAGGACCGGCGCCTCAGCAGGACTTTCTGCCGTGACAGCGCTGATTGGCTGCAACATGGTCACTCCTCCCCATCGAGGCCGAAGCCTCCGTGCCGTACGGTTCCCCGCGCCGCGTCTGCGGCCCGATCGATCCAGTCTCCTCCCCGGTCGATCGCGAGGCCTGTCGGCCATTGTTGTCATTGAGGCTACGGGCCGCGTAGCGACATGGTCCAGTACATAAAAGTTCTAGCTGCCATACGACGAACAACGGGCGCGGCATTGGCGCCCTCTCGCCACCCTAGCCTCCCGTCCCCGTGCCGCGCTCACCGACCGCGTGCACGACCGCGCCGGCGGTCGCCGCCGGATAGCCAGGCTCGATCCGCACATCCACCACCGCGACCCCGCCCTTCTCGACAATGTCGATCGCGGCCGAATAGGCTGCGGCGAGGTCTTCCGTCTTCCTGACCGGACCGAACCCGCTCGCGCCCTGCGCACGCGCCATGGCGGCGAGATCGAGTTCGGGGTCGATCATCTTCTGCCCGATCCACTTGTTCTCGACCGGCCGCCCGCGCATGACCGCCATGCGCTCCTGATGCAGTTCGTCATTGTAGAAGGAGGCATTGTTGGCGATGACGACGAGCAGCGGGATGCGGTAGCGCACCGCGGTCCAGATCGCCGTCGCGCCCATGATGAAATCGCCGTCGCCGCAAATGGCGATCGGCAGCCGGCCGCTGCCGCGCAAGGCCAGCGCGCCGCCAACGGCAATGCCCGGCCCGCCGCCGATGCCGCCGCCGGAATCCGATCCCACATAGTCGAGCGGGTGCCTGAAGTGCCACCACTCGCCCTGCCAGGAAATGGGAACGTGAAGCAGCGAAAAGCGCCGCTCCCCCACAGCATCCCTGAGCGCCAGTGCGAGATCGCTGCCATAGAGCTTGCCGTCGCCCGGCTGCCCCTCCTCCGCGCCGTCGGCTGCGGTGCGATGCCAGGGAGCCCGCTTGCCGGCGGGAAGTTCGGCCAGAAGATCGGCCGTCACGGCATCGGGATCGGCCGAAAGGAACAAGTCGACCGGCGGCAGCGCCTGATAGTCCATGCTCCAGCCATTATGGATGCGATGGTCGAGCGAGATGCTGACGATCCGCGTGCCGTCGCCGATGCCCCCCGCGGTCAGCGTCCCGCCGAGATCGACCCAGTCGAGGCTGACGAGCAGGTCGCATTCGGCCAGCAGCTTCCGCGCGGCTGGCAGAGGCGAATTCGCCGGCGGCGTCGCATGCAGGGGATGGTCGGTCGGAAAGGCCGCGCCGACCTTGATGTCGGTCAGCACCGCCGCCCCGAGGCGCTCGGCCAGTTCGATACGATCCGCCCAGGCCGTCTCGGAACGCGAGACGCGGCCGGCCAGGATGACCGGCCTGCGCGCCGCCTCGATCATCGCGCGCAGACGGCCGAGTTCGGCCGGGCCGGCGGATGGGCGAATGGCCGGCGCATGGCGCGCCGCGTCGAGCGGCGGCAGCGGCGCCTCCAGGGGCGCTTCCTGCATGCCGGCGTCGAGATTGATATAGACCGGCCCCATCGGCATCGTCTCGGCGATCCAGCTTGCCCGGATCAGCGCCTCGCGCGCCGCTGCCGGCGAAGCCGGCTGGTCGTCCCATTTGGTATAGTGGCGCACCAGCGCGCCCTGGTCCCGCGCCGTGTGGATCCAGTCGATCCACGGCCGCCGCTTCGCCGCGTCGACCGGTCCGGTCGCCCCGATGACCAACACCGGCATGCGGTCGCACCATGCATTGAAGATCGCCATCGTGCCGTGCATCAGGCCGACATTGGAATGCACTGCCGCCGCCATCGCCTGGCCCGTGACCTTCGCATAGCCATGCGCGATCGCCACGGCATGTTCCTCATGCAGGCAGAGCAGCATTTGCGGCGTCTGGTTGCCGAGGAAATTGACCAGACTGTCATGAAGGCCGCGAAAGCTCGCGCCCGGATTGAGCGCGATATAGGGGATGGCAAGGTCGCGCAGCGTCTGCGCCACTACGTCGCTGCCGAAGCCGGCCGCGGACGCCGCCACGCCGACCGGCGCTTCCACCTCTCCCATTCCGGCGCGCCCGGCCGGTTCAGCTTGCAAACGCTTCAACTCTCTCCTCCTCCAGTTCATCGGCCGGCCGCGACGAGAGCGACAGCTGGCCTACAGGCTGAACACCTCCGTGGTCGCGGGATGGAAAAGCTCCTCCACCTCCACCTTGCGGGGCGAAAGGCCCTGTTCGTGATGATAGCGCAGGAAGGTCGACAGCGTGTTGCGGTTGGCCTCCAGCCCATAGCTCCATATGTCGCCGCCCATCAGGGCGCGGGCGCGGGCCAGATTGTCCTCCACGAAGGGCATCGTCACCTTGGTCGCCGAAGTGTCGGTCAGCAGGCTTTCGCACAATGCCTTCGACTGCGAGAATGCCTTGAGCAGCGCGCCGGGCAGCCAGGGATGCCTGTCTGCAAGCGAACGGCGCACGCCCAGCAGATGCATGATCGGGAAGATGCCGGTCGCGCGATAATAGTTTTCCGCTTCCGTGACCGTATCGGGAAACAGGCGGCCGACCTGCGGATGGCCGGCATCGAAGCAGCGCGGCGAGCGCGGCCCGATGAAGCCGTCGATCTCGCCCGACATCAGCATGCCGTCGAGCGTCGCGCCTTCTGGCGCTTCGCTCATCTGGATGTCCGGCGGCAACGTCACCTTGATCTTCTCGGGACGCCCCGGCGTATCCATGCCGCCGCGCACCCAGCGTATCTCGGACGGCTTGACGCCGTAATGTTCTTCGAGGATGCCCCGGCACCAGACATTGGCCGAAAGCTGGTATTCGGCGATGCCGATCCGCCGGCCGCGCAGGTCCTCGGGCCCGTTGATGCCCTTGTCCTTCCGCACATAGAAAGAGGTGTGCCGGAACGCCCGCGACAGGAAGATCGGGATGGCGATGTAGTGCGGATCGCCCCGCGCCACCGAGATCGAATAGGACGACAGCGACAATTCGCTGATGTCGAATGCCTGATGCCGGAACGCCCGGAAGAACATCTCCTCCGGCGTCAGCAGCATGCAGATGGGATCCACCCCGTCGATCTGCACACGCCCATCGGCAATGGGCCGCGTCCTGTCATAATCGCCCATGGCGAGCGAAAGACTGAGCTTCTCCGTCACAAAACCCTCCCTATGTGCCGAAACATGCGGTGCCGGGGGCAGCACTGCGGCTGGCCTCCGGGCACCATAATTCAACTATGATACGCGATAGCCGTCGCGGATCACCTGGGCGAAGGGCACGGGGGCCACGGTCGCCCGCACCTCAACCTGCCGGTGCGGCTCCACCGCCGGCTTGCGCGTGTTCGGGTTCTCGCCCCACAGCACCGTCACCTCGCTGCCCGGCTTCGCCAGGTCGAGGTCGACAGAGGCCAGCGAGATGAAGGCCCGCTCATTGGTGATGTAGCCGACATCGGTCGACATGCCGACCATCCTGCCGCCCTTCATCACCTTGTCGACATGGTAGAAGGCATAGCGCGACTTCGGCATCTCGATGAACTTGGCCGGCAGGCCCGGCTCGAACTGCGAGCGCATGATCGCCGTCACGTCATCGACGTTCCAGTGCAGCGTCACCTTGGTGCGACGCGGCTTGACGGCCTCTTTCTCGATCGCCTCGCGGCCGACGAAATCGTGGTCGAACTTCACCACCTTGTCGTAGCCGATATCGTGCGGCGTGAGATAGTAGTCGGCGATGTCCGGCGAATCCATGCTGCCGCCCAGCGAGCCTACCGCCGTTGCCGGAAGCCATTCCCGGAACGCCTTCTCCTTGGGCCCGAAGATGGCCGACATCGGACGCGGGATCCAGCCGGACTCCAGATTGGCCGTCGAATAGGCACGCGCGCCGCCGCGCTTGAGGCCGAATTCGTCGCCCTTGGCCAGAATGGCCTCGAGCACCGCCTCGCCATCCTCCCACGGCCCGAATATCTCGAAGCCCGGCTGCCCGGCCATGCCGTGCCGCAGCGCCGCCACCGGCCTGCCGCCGATCGTCATATTGGCCATGTGGAAGAACTTCACCTCCGGCACCGGGCCGCCGATGATCGCTTCCATCAGCGGCTTGGCGTTCGGTCCCTGCAATTCGTAGCGATAGAGCTTTGGCGGGCCCTTGCGGCGGTTCGAATTGTCGTCGCGCCGTATCTCGACATCGTAGCCGCCCTTTTCCAGATGGTACTGAACCCAATTGATGATGGACGGGTTGGAGACGAGGTCGAAGCTGCCATCCTCCATGTGGAAGAGGATGCCGTCGCCGATGAAATAGCCATCGCTATTGGCGGCCACATACTGCTTGGCCCGGCCCGGCCCGAAATTGGCGAACGAGTTCACCGCATGGTCCGACAGCCCCTTCAGAGCATCCGGCCCGCTGATGAACAGGTTGCTCATATGGTGCGACTGGTCGAGCAGCACGACCGTCTCGCGCCAGGCCATCTGCTCCGAACGCCAGTTGGAGAATTCGGGACGTACCGGAAACTCGAAAGCCGGATATTGCGAGTTACGCAGGAAATCGACGGGATTGCCGACCCGCCGGATTGCCGTTTCAAGATTTTCCGAGACCATTCTTCGGCTCCTCCAAAATGGAAATTTGACGCCATGATCCCGGGCCGATCCGCTTGAGAGCGGGCACGGATGTGCACCCGCGAAAGCGCGTGCTTTCGCTGCTCGACTGCCGGGATTCCTCCTCCACCAGAATTCACGCCTCGACCGGAGCCGAGCGACGATCAAACCCTAGGCAACCGGCTGCGGAAGGTCCAAAACAAAAGCGGCATGGCTGAATGACGATAACGATATGGCGGCGCGGGTGCCGCTATCTCCGGGGCCGGCCAAGCGGCCGGCAATGTTCGCCAAGGCGTTCCGTCAGCGTCTCGATCGCCCGCTCGACAAAGAGCGCGAAGGCCCGTTCCGACTGCAAGGGCGTGATGCGGGCGCGGCGCACGAAATAGAGCGTGCGTATAAGTTCCGGCTCGATGATCGGGCGGGCGCAGAGCGTGCCTGAATCGAGCTCGCCGACAACGGAGCCGTAGGGCATGATGCCGCTGGCGAGACCCTTTTCGATGAGGTTGCGCGTCGCCGGCACGGATTGCGCCTCATAGATCACGTTCAGCGGCACAGACAGCCTCTCCGCCGTTTCCTCCGCCAGGCGGCGGATGACGTCGCGCGGGCCCGCCAGCACAAGGTCCCTGCGCGCCGCCTCGGTGAAGGAAACCGGCTCGGACGAATCGTCGAGCTCGGGCGAGGAGATGAGCAACAGGTCCTCCTCCATGATCGGCCGGCCGGTGATCCTGTTACGGTCCGTATTCTGGTAGGTGAAGGCCGCATCGAGATCGCCGGCTTCCAATGTGGCGACCAGGCTGAAGCTGAGTTCTTCCACGAGGCTGAAGAAGACGTCCGGCATCATCTGCCTCGCCTCCAGCAGCAGATCGGGGCCAAGAAGCCGCATGGCGCTGGGCGTGATGCCGAAGCGTATCGCCTCCTGCATGCCGCCGGCGAAGTTCTTGATCTCCTGCTGCACGTCCTCCATCGCCTGGAGGATGGCCCGCGAGCGCTCGAAGAGCAGCGCGCCCGCCGCTGTTGGCTCGATGCCGCGCGAATGACGCACGATCAGCGCGACGCCGAGATCTTCCTCCAGGTTGCGGATCTGGAGCCCCAGCGCCGGCTGCGCGATGCGCAACTGGTCGGCCGCCGCCGTCAGGCTTCCCGCTTCCACCACCTTCACGAAATAGAGTAGCTGCCTGTTATTGATGGGAGGCTCCAATGCGGATCGCGTGCCAGACCTGCTTGCCCCGCCAGATAGGCATTGCGCATTCTCCCGGTCAATCTCGTATGGCCGCGCCCGCTTGACTCGTCCCGGCGATCCGGCTTCTACAGGACATCGATTGTGAGAAACATGCCAAGCACCGATGCGCGGGACGATGCCCGCCTCGCCCCCCTATCCGGAGATTCGACCGAGGCGCCGCAGCCCGTCCGCCGCGGCATCGTATTCACTCTCGTTGCCCTGACGCTGCTGATGATGTCGATCGATTCCACGATCGTGGCAACGATACTGCACTCCCTGCAGCATGAGATGGGTACGACCGTCAATTGGGCGGGATGGACCCTTACCGCATATTCCTTCGGCTTCATCGTGATGCTGCCGATCAGCGGCAAGCTCAGCGAACTCTATGGCCGCCGCAGGGTTTTTCTGGGCTCCGTCATCGTCTTCACCATCGCATCGCTTCTGTGCGGGCTGACCGACAACATCTTCGCGCTGATCGCGCTGCGCGCTCTTCAGGCGGCCGGCGGCGCGGGTTTCACGCCGTCGGCAACCGGCATCATCGTCGACTATTTCGGCAGCGCCCGCGACCGCGCCATCAGCCTTTTCGGCAGCATCTTCCCGATCGGCGCCATGATCGGCCCGATCTTCGGCGGACTGTTCGTGACCTACTGGACATGGCGGGGCGCCTTCTTCATCAACGTGCCCATCGGGATCGTGGTGGTGATACTGGCCTTGCGCTACATACCACGCGACCCGCCGCGCCAGGGGAAGGAGCGCCCGAAGCTCGATGTCGTCGGCATGGGGCTGCTTGCCGGCGGCCTGCTCGCCTTCATGCTCGCCGTCAGCTATCTGGGCGAAACCGGCGCCGATCCCTTGTCGCCCGCCTTCGCGGTGCCGGCGGTCCTTTGCATCGCCGCGGCCTGGATGTTCTTCCGCCATATCGGTCGCTCCTCGGACCCGTTCATCGCGCCGCGCCTGATCCACGGACCGAGCTTCGGCGCGGTCAATCTCGTCAACATGATCTTCACCGGCGTCACCATCGGCGCGGTGGCGCTCGCCCCGCTCTATGCCGCGAACCGCTACGGAATCGACGCCTTCAACGCCGGCACGCTGCTGGTCGCGCAGGGAATCGCCGCCATCCTGATGTCGATCACCATGGCGCTGATGCTGCGGCGCACCGGCCACAGGCTGCCGATCTATGCCGGCGGCATCGCCATCGCCATCGGGTTGATGCTGTTTGCCATCCGGCCGCCATTCGGCATTGCGCCCTATGGCTGGCTGGCCGGCGCAGCCTTCCTGATCGGCGCGGGCATGGGATCGCTCAACCCGGCCAGCCGCAATGCCGGCCTTCAGCTTGCGCCGAGACAATCCTCCACCCTTGCCGCGCTGCGAACCCTGTCGCTCCAGACGGGATCGATCGCCACGATCTCGATAACCACGGCAAGCCTCGCTGGCACCGCCGAGCCCGGAAACGTCCAGGCATGGGTCTACGCCGTCGCCGCATTGCTCCTCATCGCGGCGCTGCCGCTCGTCTCGCGCGTGCCGGAACATCGCGGAGCCTGGTGACCCGCGACGTCGCAGCGCGATTGCCGGAAATTGAAGTTGACCGTGGCCTGCCTTGGGCGTTGGATGGATTGGGGGGAGCGGGCTCGGCATGCCGGCTCGGCAGACGGCCGATACCATGGCGCATGCAACAGGCATCGCGATCTCCTTTCCGACAATCAGGAGATCGGTCATGCCTTCCGCCAAACCAACCCAGCCAATCAAGCTCTACCGTGCCGAACTGTCAGGCCATTCGCACCGGGTGCAGCTGTTCCTCGCCCTGCTCGACCTGCCCTTCACGCTGATCGATGTCGACATGGCCCATGGCGCGCACAAGCAGCCGGACTTCCTGGCCCGAAATCCGCTCGGCCAGGTTCCGGTCATCGAGGACAGCGATGCCTGCCTCTACGATTCCAACGCGATTCTCGTCTATCTGGCGAAAAAATACGATGACGGGCGCTGGCTTCCCGAGGACCCGGTTTCCGCCGCCCGCGTCCAGCAATGGCTGTCGCTGGCCGCCGGCCAGATTGCCTACGGCCCCGCCGCGGCGCGCATGGCCAATATCTTCGGCGCGCCCTTCGATCACGAAAAGGCCGGCGCAGCCGCCAACCGGCTGCTGACCGTGCTCGATGGCGAGCTTTCCCGGCGCAACTTCGCCATCGGCGATACGCCGACAATCGCCGACATTGCCGGCTACAGCTATATCGCCAAGGCGCCGGAGGGCGGAATTTCGCTGGAGCCCTACCCTGCGGTCACGGCCTGGCTTCGGCGGATCGAGGCCCTTCCGGGATTTGTCCCGTTCAAGGAAACGCGGGTTGGCCTGCTGAGCGGGAAGGCGGGCTGAGCGCGGCCGCAGCCCACACGCAACTCCCGATTCCCTACCAAAAGGGCGGCATCGATGCCGCCCTCTCGCAGTTCCGGCAAATGCTCTGGATCAGCCGTGCAGCTTGGCGGTGATCTCGGCCACGCGCTTGCCCTGATAGGTAGCGCCTTCCAGCTCCTGGGCGGACGGCTGGCGCGAGCCATCCGAATCCGACAGTGTCGTCATGCCGTAGGGCGAGCCGCCGCGGATCGTGTCCACGCCCGACTGCCCGGCATAAGCGTAGGACAGCGGCACGATGATCATGCCGTGATGCTGCAGCACGATCTGCGTGGTGATGATGGTCGTCTCCTGGCCGCCATGCTGGGTGGCCGTGGAAGCCATGACGGAACCGACCTTGTTCACCAGCGCGCCCTTGGCCCAGAGCGACCCGGTCTGATCGAGGAAATTCTTCATCTGCGAGGACATGTTGCCGAAGCGCGTCGGCACACCGAAGATGATGCCGTCATAATCGGCCAGTTCGAGCGGATCGGCGATCGGCGCATCCTGTTCCAGCTTGTAATATGCGGCCTTTGCGACGCTGTCGGGCACCAGTTCGGGCACGCGCTTGATCGTGACGTCCGCGCCGGCCTGTCGCGCGCCCTCGGCGGCAGCCTTTGCCATCTGTTCCATATGGCCCCAGCTCGAATAATAGAGCACCAGTATCTTCGCCATCTTCCTTGTCCCTAATCCATGTCGATGAACTGTATCTAGGCCGGGCTAGAGGATTGGCATATCACCCGTTCCGGCGACGCACCGTTCACCCGAAGCGTTTTGCAGCGGGCTGGGAGCGCATGGATTTGCCGGAACGACCATTGTTCCGGCGCGATTGCGCCCCGTCACCGGCGGGTCTATCAATCCATCCCTATCGCACGCAGGAACCTGCCGCATGTCCGAGATCGTCACCGCAGCCATGATCGTCATCGGCGACGAAATCCTGTCGGGCCGCACCAAGGACAAGAATATCGGCCACCTCGCCGACATGATGACGGCAATCGGCATCGACCTCGCCGAAGTCCGCATCGTCGGCGACACGGAGGCCGCCATCGTCGAGGCGGTGAACGCCTTGCGGGCGCGCTACACCTACGTCTTCACCACCGGCGGCATCGGCCCCACCCATGACGACATCACCGTCGACTCGATCGCCGCCGCCTTCGGCGTCGCGTGCGATTACGATGCGCGCGCCTATAAGATGCTAGCCGACAATTATGCGGCGCGCGGCCTCCCCTACACCGAGGCGCGCATGCGCATGGCGCGGATGCCGGTCGGCGCGGAACATATCGACAATCCCGTCTCGCTCGCGCCGGGCTTCCGCATCGGCAATGTCCACGTCATGGCCGGCGTCCCGGCCATATTCCAGGCGATGCTGGACAATGTGGTGCCGACGCTGCGCACCGGCGCAAAGCTGCTTTCCGCCACGGTCCACTGCCCGGTCGGCGAAGGTGTCATCGGCGGTCCGCTCGCCGATATCCAGAAGGCCTTTCCCGAAACGATCATCGGCTCGTATCCGAAATTCCACGACGGTTCCTTCTGGACCGAGCTTGTGGTCCGCGCTCGCGACCCGCAAATGCTGCAGGATGCCACGGCAGCCGTGGAAGCGATGGTGGCGGAACTGGCCCCGCAACCGACGGCATGAAAGAGCCCGCCCAGCCGCGTCACACAGATCGTGCGGGTTCGGGCGCAAGATCGTATAATGATGACGCTTCCGTCCGATGGCCGACGCCATCGGAAATATGCGCGCAGCGGGCGATTTGACGTCGATCAACGCGACGCCGGCGTTGCGCATACAGACTGACTGAGGCAACGATTGCGGCTTGTGCCGTTCTGGAGGTGTGCAAATGGACTACAAGACCATCCTCGCCGTGCTTCATGGCGAAAAGGACAGCGACCGCGTCCTCGACGCCGCCCTGCCGCTGGCGCAGCGCTTTTCCGCCCATCTCATCGGCGTGCATGCCGAGGCGCTTCCGGTTCCGCTTGCAACGCCGCTGGGCTTCCCCGACGTCGAATTCATCCAGTCCAGCGCCGACGACGCCGACAAGCGCGCCGCCGCCATGAAGGCGCATTTCGAGGCGCGGGCCAGCCGCGAGGGCCAGTCCGTCGAGTGGCGCTCCATGCAGAGCCTCACCGGCGACAGCGCCCTGTCGGCGCTGCAGGTGGCCCACGCCGCCGATCTCGTCGTCGTCCAGCAGTCGGATCCCGAAGAGACCTATGCGCGGTCGCCCGACAATGAGGCGCTGCTCTTCGAATCCGGCCGGCCCGTTCTCTTCGTTCCCTATGCGATGGCGGTGGACACGGCATTCGAGCGCATCCTCGTCGCCTGGAACGGCACGCCGGAAGCCGCACGCGCGGCCTTCGACGCCCTGCCCTTCATCGTCAAGGCGAAGTCCACCGAGATTCTTTGCGTCGA
>Ga0182736_1000067_pt1 | contig 207979 bp, 206 predicted proteins | sample eDN5th30CKraftBY_FD_128882 | JGI IMG/M metagenome (GOLD analysis project Ga0182736, IMG submission 128882) | Enriched backyard soil microbial communities from Emeryville, California, USA - eDNA 5th pass 30_C Kraft BY (version 2) (version 2) | ecosystem: Environmental > Terrestrial > Soil >... | reverse complement strand
GGGAAGTCCTCCGTCGCGCATCTGGCGGATATCGGATTTCTCGGCCCGCACCTGACGCTCGGGCATGGCACATGGATCGACGAGAACGATCTTGATCTGATCCACGGCCATGGCGTCTGCATTTGCCACAATGCCAGCTCCAATCTGCGCCTGCGCAGTGGCATCGCGCCGGTCAAGGAGTTTCTGAAGCGTGGCATCCGGGTCGCGCTGGGCATAGACGAGGCGGGGCTGAACGATGATCGCGACATGCTGCAGGAGATGCGGCTGGTCAAGCACCTGCATTGCGTTCCCGGCCTCTATGAAACGCCACTGACGCCGGCCCAGATCTTCCAGATGGCGACCGAGAACGGCGCTAACGCCACGGGCTTCGGCGCAGAGATCGGATCGATCGCCATCGGCAAGCGTGCCGATCTGGTCGTTCTCGACTATGCCAGGATGACGCGCCCCTTCACGGCCGAAGCGGTGAGCCCGGTGATGGCGTTGATCCACCGCGCAAAGACCGAGCACGTCACGGCCACGATGATCGAGGGCCGCGTCGTCTATCGAGACGGCCGCTTCACGTTTGTCGACCGGGAGGCAGTCTTCGCGGCGCTCGGCGCCGATCTTGATCGCCCCGATCGTCCGGACGAGCTGGCGCGCGCCAGCTTCTCGCGGCGGATCCTGCCCTTTATCGAAGAATTCTACCGCGATTGGACCTTGCCCGAACCGAGGCCGTGGTACCTGCTCAACGGTCGCTGAGCGACGCGCGACCTCTTGAATGCGGTCGCTCGACCCTGATCTGACGGCGCCGCGCTCAATATGAGGGCGGCCGCCCCTGTGGTCTCGGCGTGATGGCGTGGCTGAAACGCCAAGAATTTCAATCGCGTATTGGCATGAATTCAGGTCGTGTCATCTGCCGGAGATCAGGGCGTTCGGCCCAAAAAATAGGCACTCAATGTTCTTGCTCAATATTGCGACAAAGCAGATTGACTCAAGATATTCCCTTGGCATACCATCTGAATGCCAACACTGAGACGGTAGGACGGGAATCCAGATGATGAACAAATTCATGCGGGCGGCCGCGCCGTTCGCGGCCCTGGCGATGATGGGCGCCGTGACCCTTTCGCCGGCCTTGGCGCAGGATCTCAAGAAGGTCCATCTGCGTCTGGCCTATATCACCGGTGGCGTCGATGCCCCGACATTCGTGGCGGCCGCCAAGGGCTATTTCAAGGAGCAGGGGCTCGACGTCGAGATCGTCGACGGGAATGGCAGCACCGGCACGATCCAGGCCGTCGGCAGCGGTGACTTCGACATTGGCATTGCCAGTCTCGGCGCGACGGCGCAGGCCCAGCAGGCTTCTGGCGCCAACGACATCATCGCCGTTGCGGGCCTTCTGCAGAAGGATCCGTCATCGATCGTCGCCTTGAAGGGGTCGGGTATCGTCAAGCCCAAGGATATCGAGGGCAAGCGCTTCGGTACCGACGCCGGAAACCTCCAGGACGGTATGATCACGGCTTTCGCGGAAGCCAACGGCATCGACATGTCGAAGGTCGAGACGATCATCATCAACAGCGGTGAGCAAGTCGCGCTGCTCAAGGGGGATATCGATTTCGTCAACGTCTGGGCCAATCCCGATGGTGACAAGATCGCCAAGGTCAAGCCGATTGAAAAGCCGATCCTCTTTGCTGATTACGGCGTCAACATCCTTGGAAGCAGCGTGATTGTCCGCAAGGACTACCTCGCCAAGAATCCCGAAGTGGTCCGCGGCTTCCTCGCTGCGCTCACCAAGGGCAAGGCTGATGTGGACAAGGATCCGGAAGGTGCCGCGGACATCATCATGGCCGCTCGTCCGGACTCTGATCGCGACATCATCCTTGGCGAAATCAAGGTGATGCCGAACTACCGCCAAACCGCAGCCAGCAAGGGCAAGCCCTTCGGCTGGGTCGCGCCTGAGGACATCAAGCAGACCATCAGCCTGCTGGAGAAATACAGCGGGATGAAGCCGGGCCTCACGCCCGAGCTGATCTATGATGGCAGCTACCTTCCGCAGTAATGGCTGAAATTTGGGCACCGCCGGCTCCTCCGGTGGTGCCCAAATTGCTTTTCTATCGCCCTTGCGGCGACGATCAGGAATTCGACGACATGGATTTGGGATTGAGGACCAGGCACGCGATCGTGCTCGGGGCCAGCCAGGGCCTCGGCCTCGGCGTAGCCCGCTCCCTGCTTGGGGAGGGTGCCAGCGTAACGCTTGTTGCCCGATCCATGGAGCGGCTGGCGACGGCGCGAGCCAGCCTTGCCGAGGATGAGCAGGCGCGGTGCGACCTCGTCGCGGCCGACCTTGGCGAACCTGGCGCGGTTGAGGTGATCCTTCAGGCAGCTCAGCGCGAAGGCCGCGTCGTCGATATCCTGGTTAACAACTCCGGCGGCCCGCCGACCGGATTGCCGAGCAGCGTCTCGATCGACGAAATGCGCGGACAGTTCGACAAGATGGTTCAGCCGATCATGGCGCTGACCCTCGCGCTCTTGCCGGGCATGCGCGCTCGCAAATGGGGGCGCATCATCACGATCGCGTCCAGTGGCGTGGTCCAGCCCATCCCGCACCTGCCCATCTCGAATGCACTGCGCTCCTCGCTCGTCGCATTCATGAAGACCCTTGCGGGTGAGGTTGCGGCCGACGGCGTCACCGTCAACGTCATGGCGCCGGGCCGCATCGCGACCGTTCGAACCCAATCGATCGACAGCGCCCAGGCGAAGCGGACCGGACGCAGCGAAGACGAGATTGCCAGGGAATCCGCCTCATCCATTCCCGCCGGCCGCTACGGCACGATCGAGGAGTTCGGCGCCGTCGCCGCGTTCCTCGCGAGCGTGCCCGCGAGCTACGTGACCGGAAGTGTCATCCGCGTCGATGGCGGCGCCATCCGCTCGATCTAGGCCGCATCACGGACGGAAGAGATCAGGCCCTTGGGGCAACAGAGGAGAACGGCCGAAAGGTCGTCCGCACCACATGAACGTCATGCCAGCACCACGCACCATGATCAGTGCCGCCGAGTCCTACATCTCCATTTCGGGCGTCTCCAAGACGTTCAATGGCCGCCAGGGCGAAGTTCACGCGCTGAAGGACATCAACCTCAATATAAAGCCGGGCGAATTTGTCTCCGTGCTGGGCCCGAGCGGCTGCGGCAAGAGCACGCTCATGATGCTGGTCTCTGGCTTGATGTCCGTCAGCGCCGGCCGCATCACGGTCGGCAAGAAGCATATCGATAGTCCGAATGCCGATGCGGGGATCGTTTTTCAGCAGGATGTCCTCCTTGAATGGCGCAGCGCGCTGCAAAACGTGATGATCCAGGCCGAGATCAGGAAGGGCGATCTGAAGCAGGCCAAGGAACGTGCGCTGCAATTGCTGAAGATGGTCTCGCTGAACGGGTTCGAGAACTCCTATCCGAAGGAGCTCTCGGGCGGCATGCGCCAGCGCGTTTCCATATGCCGCGCCTTGCTGCATCGTCCGCCGCTGATGCTGATGGACGAGCCTTTCGGCGCGCTGGACGCGATGACGCGCGACCAGTTGCAGATCGATCTGTTGCGCCTCTGCTCCGACAACGACATGACGGTTCTTTTCATCACGCACTCGATCTCGGAGGCGATCTTCCTCAGCGACCGCGTGGTGGTGATGTCACCCCGTCCAGGTCGCATCGAACGCATTATCGACATCGACCTGCCGCGCCCGCGCCGCCTCGCCATGCGCGAGGACACGAGATTCATCGAATACACACGCGAACTCACCCAGATCTTCAAGGGTCTCGGCGTCTTCCGGGAGGAGTATTGAGCCATGTCGATAGCCGCCGAAACGCCAGTCGTGCCTAAGGTCAACCTCATCAATCGCCTGCTCGCTATGGTGCCGCCGGCGTTGTGGTCCGTGATCGTCCTGATCATCGTATGGGAACTGTCGGTCAAGATCGGCGAGGTGCCCAACTATATCCTTCCGGCACCTTCCGCCATCCTGGCGGAGTTCGGCGCCTATTGGCATCGCCTGTTGCCGAACGCGCTGGTGACGGGCGGAGAGGTCGTGTTCGGCTTCCTCTGCGCGGTCCTGATCGGCGTTCCGCTTTCGGTCTTCATCGCCTATTCGCGATTCATGGAGCGATCCGTCTATCCGCTGATCGTGGCGTCGCAGACCGTGCCGAAAGTGGCGATTGCGCCTCTGCTGCTGACCTGGTTCGGCTACGGTCTCGCGCCCAAGATCGTGATCGTCGTGCTGCTCTCGTTCTTCCCGATCGTCATCAATTCCGTGATGGGGCTGAAGTCCGCGTCGCGCGAAATGATCTATCTCGCGCGCTCCATGGGCGCCTCGGGCTGGCAGCAGTTCTGGAAGTTCCGCCTGCCGCAGGCACTGCCGAGCATGTTTGCCGGCTTCAAGCTCGCGACCGTGTTGTCGGTGATCGGCGCAATCGTCGCCGAGTTCATCGGCGCCGACAAGGGCCTCGGCTATCTGATCCTTGTTGCGGGTTCGAGCTTCAACATCACGCGCCAGTTCGCCGCGATCATCACCATCACCCTCATCGGCGTCGTCTTCTTCATGGTGATCGAGCGCCTCGAGCGCGTCGTCATTCCGTGGCGCCATCGCAGCCTGTCCGAAACAGACGCCTGATCAGGGCGTCGCTTCGGGTCCGCCTATCGAAATTCTGGGAGAATACAGTGAACAACAAGCTCGACGAGAGCGCGAGCGGCGTCTTCGTCATCGCGGTTACGCCCTTTACCGACAATGGTCGGATCGACGAGGCGAGCATCGACCGCGTGGTGGAGTTCTATCTCGAAAAAGGGGTCGCGGGCATTACGGTGCTCGGCATGATGGGGGAAGCGCACAAGCTGACCTCCGACGAAAGCCGCCTGGTTCTCGACCGCTATTTAAAACGCGTGAACGGCAGGGTGCCGGTCGTGGTCGGTGTTTCAGCTGCCGGCACCGATCCGCTGGTGCAGTTCGCCGATGAGGCGATGGGGCAGGGCGCGGCCGGCGTCATGCTCGCTCCGGTGCCGACGGTTCGCACCGAAGAGCAGATCTATGGCTATTTCAGCGACGTGCTCGATCGCCTCGGCGACGCGCCGGTCGTGTTGCAGGACTTTCCGCTCGTCACCAATGTCAACATCTCGGTCGGGACGATCCGGCGGATCGTCGATCGCTATCCGCATGTCGTGATGTTCAAGCACGAGGATTGGCCGGGCCACAACAAGCTCAGCCGCCTGCTCGGCGCCGACGGGCGGAAGATCAGCATCCTCGTGGGCAATGGCGGGCTCTATCTGCCGCAGGAACTGCGGCGCGGTGCGCATGGCGCCATGACGGGCTTCGCCTATCCGGAGATGCTGGTCGATGTCTGCGCCCATTTCGCGCGCGGCGAGGTCGAGCAGGGCGAGGATCTCTACGACATCTATCTGCCGCTGCTGCGGCACGAAGCCATGCCGGTCATCGGCATTGCGCTGCGCAAGGAAATGCTGCGCCGACGCGGTGCCATCGCGTCGGCCCATGTGCGTTCGCCCGGCCCCCGCCTGAACGCGGAGGACCATCGCGAGCTCGACTCGCTGAACGGACGCCTGCTGCGGCGCCTGGCGCAGAGCGGGGCATCGCTGGCGCTCGCGGCTTCGTAACGACGAATGCAATGCGACGCCATTGCCGGGACGTGTCCCGGCAATGGCGTGTTCGCCAAGGCGCTGCCGCCTGTCAGATACCCGGCGGTCTAGAGGTCGAGGATCAACCGATCCGACTTGGCGCCCGAACAGCAGATCATGATCAGCTTGTTCGAGGCGCGCTCGCGCGCCGACAACACATTGTCCTTGTGGTCCGGGACGCCTTCGATCACCCGGGTCTCGCAGGTGCCGCAGACGCCTTCGCGGCAGGAATGCGCGACCCGCACGCCGGCTTCCATCAGCACATCCATGATCGTCTTGCCGGCAGGAACGGTGAATTCCTTCTGGCTGCGTTTGAGCACGATCTTGAATTCGCCCGTCGGCTTGGCGGCCGTGCCGACGAAATGCTCGACATGGACGTGGTCATCCGGGCGCCCGGCCGTGGCAGCCGTGAACGCGGCGATCATCGGAGTCGGCCCACAGCAATAGAGATGCGCACCGGCCGGCACCTCGGCGACGCGGGCCGCCACATCCATGATGCCGCCAGCCTCGCTGTCGGCATGCAGATGCACGCGACCGGGTTCGATCGTCTCGAGGGCTGCGAGCTGCGCCAGGAAGGCCGCATTGGCGCGATCGCGCACGGCGTAGAAGAGACGCCAGCGCCTGCCAATGGCCTCCAGACGGCGGATCATGGCGAGGATCGGCGTGATGCCGATGCCCCCGGCAAAGAACACGCTTTCTTGCGCTGTCTCGGCCAGAGGGAAGCTGTTGCGCGGCGGCATGACCGGGAGAATCTCGCCGACCCGTAAGGTCTCGCAGAGATAGGCCGAGCCGCCCCGGCTCTTCGGGTCGCGGTTGACGGCCACAACATAGCAGCCGCCGTCATCGTCCGCATTGATCAGCGAATAGCTGCGCGAGAGTTCGCCCGGCAAGGCGAGATCGATATGCGCACCGGCGCTGAAGGGCGGCAGGGCCGAGCCGTCAGGCGCGCGCAGTTCGATAGAGCGAATCGTCTCGGCTTCGAAGCGGATCGCTTCGACGCGGAGGCGGAGCGGGCGAGGCTCCGTTGCGCTCGACGGCCCGTGAACGGGATCCGACGCGAGTCCCGCGTCGGATCGATCTTGAAGTGCGGTGGTCATTCGGCGGCGGAGAGCTTCGGCCGATAGCCCTTGATGGCGGCCATCTTCTCTTCATAGCCGTCGAGCCAGTCGGTGCCATAGGGCACGACGATGTCACCGCCGCGCGCGTCGCGGCAGAGTTCCGGGCGATCGAGGACTTCAGGCAACTTACCGGTCTCGGCATATTCCTTGGCTGCGTCGAGCATGACGCGACGCGTCAGGATGACCATGCGGTCGCTGGCCGCCAGATGCTCCATGGTGCGATCGACGATCGGACCCATGCTTTCCTGGATCGCCTGATCCTGCAGCGGAACGCCGACGATGCCGGTGTAGCTGTCGCCGTTGCGCTGCCATTCCCGGTCAATGCCGTAGTCGTTGGAGGCATCCTTGACCGGGCGCCAGCGGCCCTTCCAGTCGGTCGTCGTCGGGAGGTATTCGAGCGGGCGGGCGAGGCCGCCGACCAGGGTGCCGTCCTTGTATCTCAGGTTCTTCCGGCGTCCGTTGATGCGGCCGAGATCGATGTTGAAGATCATCGTGCTCTCGTCGTCGATTGGGACCCATGCGTTGACGGTGACGTTGTCGTCCATCAGCCCCGACGGATAGGTCACCCAGATCGGGAAGATATAGCTCGCGAAGCGATGATGCTCGGTGCCCTCATAGGCATTGCGCTGCGCGGAATACATCGTGCCGAACGGCATGACGGAGACGTTGATCTTCGGCGCCTTCTCGGTGACCGTGAAGGCTTCCGGATCGCTCAGGTCGAGCTTCTCGCCATCGATGCCGCCGACATGCAGGAAGCCGAGATGCGAGGTGTCGACGTCGCCCTCGAGCGCCTGCATGTAGTTGCAGTCGCGATGGGTGAGCGCGATGTTGCCGTCATGGCCTTCGCCCATGATCGCCTCGATCTCGGGCAGCGGCGGCGGGTTTTCCTGGCGCTCGCCCATATAGGCGAAGACCAGCCCGCCCGATTCCTGCACACGGTAGGCGATGGCCGGCGTGCCTGCCGGATATTTGGACTTGTCCTCGAGATTGGGCTGGTCGAGGCACTTGCCGGTCACGTCGAACTTCCAGCCATGATAGGCGCAGCGTATGCCGCCCAGTTCGTTGCGGCCGAAGAAGAGCGATGCGCAGCGATGCGGGCAGCGGTGATCGAACACGCCGACACGTCCCTCGCTGTCACGGAAGGCGACGAGCTTCTCGCCGAGGATCATCAGGCGGACCGGGTCTCCATCAGCCTTGAGTTCGGACGAGAGACAGACGGGCATCCAGAACTGACGGAAGAAGTTGCCCATCAGAGTGCCCTTGCCGACGCGGCAAAGCTGTTCGTTTTCTTCAGCGGTAATCATCGTGGCGGTCTCCTGGGCTCAGTTCGTCAGCGGCTGCAGCACGCGCAGCTTTTCGAGATTGGCGCGTGCGATCTCGACGCTTTCGCGCGTCTGCACGGTGTCGGTCATCGGGGACGCCAGAAAATGGTTGGCCGGGTAGAATTCGGCGCTGGCGTAGTATGGGCGGTACATCTCGAAGCGGGCCCGCAGCAGCGGGTTGTGCATGCCCGTATCGGCGCGACGATCGGCACGGAGCGCTTCAACGTCGATCATGCCGGTGACGCCCACGCCCTCGGCCGCATCTTCCTGGAAGGCAATCGTATTGCCGTGATGGTCGAGAATATGCGAGCGGCCGCCCATGATCGTATTGTCGGGCGAGAAGCCGATCGGGCCGGCGACGTTGGCGCTGACCAGGTAGCACATGTTCTCGGCCGAGCGCGCGACCTTTGCGGCCTCCTGGCCGACCGTATATTTCGAGTTGGTCGGATGCAGGATCACCTCGGCGCCCTGCATCATGAACACGCGCGCGACCTCGGGGATGTTGATCTCGCCACAGGGAATGACGGCGAGCCGACCGAGCTCGGTCTCCACGACAGGGAACACCTGTTCCTGCTGCGTGGCGGCCATGTAGTCGGACATGAAATCATGCGGCGAGGGGAAGGCGGCGGTGTTGATCCGGCGATAGTTGAGGATCACCTCGCCGTTGCGGTCGATCAGGAACGACGAGTTGAAATAGCGCCCCGGCCATTCCGCAGGGGCTTCGAACATGTTGCCGGCAATGTAGATCTTCTCGCGCCGCGCCAGTTCCTGCAGCGGCTCGGTCAGCGGTCCGGGAATGGTCGAGCAGGCGCGATCAATCCATTCGCGCACATGCATCTGCAGCGGCGGCCCCTGCAGCGCAAACTCGGGGAATACGACGAGATCAGGCTTCAGCGGCGAAGCGCAGGCCTCTTTGATCAGGCTGATCAGGCGATCGAGATTCCGGAGCATGAGCGCCTTCGCGGCGGCGTCATCCGGAGCCTGCGTGGCGCGCTCGCTGCGCATCTGAATGCTGGTTGCGCGCCAGGGTTTTATCGGCATGGGACGGCCTCTATGCAATTGGCGGATCGGTTGCACGCCAGTGGTATACCAGTAGGTATCGACGAAGCCGTGGCGAATTGCAAGCCCTGCTGCGCCAGGTTTCGCTGAAATCGCGGGCAGGGGCGTGATGTGCGCGAATTGTTTGCACAACGGCTCCGAGCGGCGCCAAATTCGAGGCGGCGGCTGGAATACCAGAGCTATTCCCAGTGTCTTCCATTGGCAGACAGTGGGATATATGACTGCCTGACAAAGCTGGGAGTTGGGCGCTTGAGTGAAATCGACGAACTGGATCTGGACGTGGGGTCCGCGGACCGGCCCAACCTCACGGAACAGGTCTATGAGCAACTGATCGATCTTTTGATCCGTGGCGACCTGAGGCCAGGCGACGTGATTACAGAGCGGCGCATGGCCGAAAAGCTCAACGCTTCACGCACGCCCATCCGAGAAGCTCTGGGTCGGCTCGAGGCGGAAGGGCTGGTCTACAAGCAGCCCAATCGCGGCGTCACCGTCAGTCCGTTCTCAACCGAAGTCTTTGTCGAGATCCTGAATGTACGGCAGTTGCTGGAGGCCGAAGCAGCGAGGCTCGCCGCCGGACGCATCCCACCCGAACGGATGGCGATCATGCGCGCTGCACTCGAAAAGATCGCCGGGAATCCCAAGCCCACCTTGAGCGACATCTGGGAGGTCGACGACCTGCTGCATGGCGAAATCGCCGATACGGCCGGCAATGTGCTGATGGCCTCGATGATACGCGACCTTCGCCGCCGGACTCACGTCTTCAATGCCTCGCGCAAATCCGTGACACCGAGCTTCGGCGTCGAGGACAATACGCTGTTGCTCGATGCGATCGAGAGTGGCGATGGCGAGCGCGCACGCGCCGCCATGGCCAGGCACATCGAAACCGTGAAGCTGGCGCTGATCGACCGTCTATCCGGCGCCATTCGCTGAAGCGTCAGCGCGCCAGACGCGCCGCGAACTGGCCGTGTCCGGCCTGCGCCGTGATTGCGGCGCCATCCCACACCTGCCGGCCGCGCACGAAGGTCGCGGTTGGCGTCGCCGCGAACTCTACGCCGTCATAAGCGCTCCAGCCGGGGCCGTCGGCGTTGCGCTTCGAATCGTAGACGCTCGGCGTCGGATCGAGCACGGCGATGTCGGCGTCGAAGCCTGGCGCAAGCTTACCCTTTTGGGGCAGGCCGAAGAACGTCGCTACCTTGTCGCTAAGAAGATCCGCTGTCATTCGCGCCGCCGCGTCGCGGCCGCTGCGGGCCGATGCGCCGGTGAAGAAGGCGGGCAGCAGCGTTTCGAGCCCCGGCATGCCGGCCGCGACATCGAAGATCGAGGCGTTCTGCTTGCGATCGAGCGGCCAGGCGCTGTGGTCTGACGATACGAACGTGCAGCCGCCCGCTTCCAGCACCTGCCAGAGCGCGTCCTTCTGGCCCGTGCGGATCGGTGGGTTGACCTTGAGCAGCCCGCCGAGGCGCGGCATGTCATGCGCCGCGTCGAAGAGCAGATAGTGCACGCACATCTCGGCGGTCGCGTTCACGCCGCGATCGCGATAGGTGCGCACCAGCTCGAAGCCCTCGGCGATCGAGATATGCACGATGTGGAGATGTGAACCGGTTGCGGCGCCGAGTTCGAGGAAATTCGCCGTCGCGGTCAGTTCCGCGACTTCGGGCCGGCTTGGGCTGTGGTCAGACGGGCTCGTCCTGCCTTCGGCTCGGAACGTCGCGGCAAGGCTTCGAACGATCTCTTGATCCTCATTATGCAGTCCCACTGGCAGGCCGGTGCCTCCGAGCGTCTCCAGAAGCCAATGCGTTGCGGCATTGCCGATGCGAGGGAAGCGGTGAGGGTGCGCTTCGAAGGAGGAGATCTTGAACGCGCAGACACCGCCCGCGATCAGTTCGGCGATGTGCTCCCGATTGGGGATTGTCGGTACCGTGCCATAGAGGGCGACGTCGCAGACCGCGAGCCGTTCGATCGCATCGATCTTTTCGGACAGAAGCGCACCGGTCGTGACGGGGTCGGGATCGTCATACGGCATATCGACAATAGTCGTGACGCCGCCCATCGCCGCCGCCCGGCTGGTCGGCCCCATTCCGGCGAACCCGATCTGGCTGCCGGCGTGGGTCTGCCCGTCGATGATGCCCGGGAGCAGATAGGCCAAGCCATAGTCCTGGCTCGTCGACGCCGCCGGCGCGGCACCCGTCCCGATCGCTGCGATCCGACCGCCGGAAACAGCGATCCAGCCGTCCTCGACGATACCGGCGGGAGCCACCACGCGCCCCTTCACTACGAGATCGTACATCCTGTCTGCTCTCCGCGTGCGTGGTGCCAGATGCAGAGCGAAAATTGGCGTGCACATGGCATTCCCATGGTGTACCAATGCCGGACGAGTTTGGAAAGCCTTGCCATGAATGGCTCAATTCCGGGACGATCGAATGCTGTATGACCTGACAATCCTGTCGCTGCTGCCCAACACGCTGGGCGCCGTGTTGCCGCTCCTGCCGCAGACCTACAAGGAATTCTCGAGCACGGGCCGGCCGCTCGGCTGCTTTTCCTGCGAATTTGGCGTGCTCAACCGCTTCGCGTTCCTGACTGCCTATGAGAATGCGGAAGCCCTGGCCGCCGAGCGGTTGCGGCTGATGGGGGCGGAGAACCCCTACGGCATCGCCCCTTATCTCGGCGGCATTAGCAGCACTGCCTTCGAGCCCCTATCCTTCATGGACCCGATCGAGCCGGGCGAATACGGGCCCTTCTACGAAATCCGCACCTACACGCTGCAACCCGGCGGCCTGCACGAGACGGCGGAGGCGTGGAGCAAGGTCGTCGACCGGCGCAATACGATGTCGAAGCTCTTGATGGTCATGGGCTCGGTTGAGGGTGCACCGCAGAAAATGGTGCATATCTGGCCCTACAAGACGATCGAGGACCGCGTGAAGGCGCGCGCCCAGGCGAGCAAGGAAGGCATCTGGCCGCCGCCCGGCAGCTCGGCCAGGCTCACCTCGCTGCAATCGGAACTCTTCGTCGCGACCGGATTCTCGGATCTTAAGTAGCCATCGCCAAACCCTGCGCCGTGGCCCGCATGGCCGCGGCGCCTTTCTCCGTCAGGTCCAGAAATGTCGATATCCGAGCGGCTCGCCAGCCTCGCCATTGTCCTGCCACGGCCGCCGTCGCCGGTCGGTAATTTCACGCCGGCCGTTCGGACGGGCAATCTGCTGTTCATTTCAGGGCTGGCTCCGGCTGATGCCGAGGGCAGGCCTATCGTGGGCAAGGTCGGAGCGGATTTCACGGCCGAGGAGGCGCAGGGCTTTGCCCGTCTCGTCGGGATCAACCTGCTCTCCGTCATCGATGCGGAGCTCGGGAGCCTCGACCGCATGAGCCGGGTGGTCAAATTGCTCGGAATGGTCAACGCGACGCCGGATTTCACGCGCCACCCCTTTGTCATCGATGGATGTTCGAACCTGTTTGGCGAGGTCTTTCCTCACCTCGGCCGCCACGCGCGTTCGGCGGTGGGTGTTGCCTCCTTGCCTTTCGGCATTCCCGTTGAGATCGAGGCCGTGATCGAATTTCGCGATTGATCGCAGCGCCGAGCGGTCGGCCGGCGGCATCATCTCGCGGAGCGGATGTTCACCGGCTGCCGCAGCCCCACTCACGCTTACGCTGTCTGCACCGTGCGGCTGGCATATGTCTTGTAAAGGCGCTGCTGGTTGAGCGCATCCTGTTTTGGCGTGATGCCGAACTCACGCGAATATTCGCGGCTGAACTGCGAGACGCTTTCGTAGCCCACCCGATACGCAGCATCGCCGACATTGGCTGCCTCGGACACCATCAATCGGCGCGCCTCAAGCAAACGCAACTGCTTCTGAAATTGCAGCGGCGTCATGGATGTCAGAGCCTTGAAGTGCTGATGAAAGGACGATGGGCTCATACCGGCCAGTTCTGCCAGCGTCTCCACGCGCAAGGTCCGAGAGAAGTTGAGATGCAAAGCCGAGATCGCCTTGGCTACCCGCTCGGTATTCGACTCGGGCAACACCAGCTTGCGCAACTCTCCGCCATGCGGCCCACTCACCAGCCAATAGCAGATCTCGCGCATGACCGATGGGTAGAGAATGGGGATCGATCGGGGTGACGCCGTCATGCGCAGGAGGCGCGTCACACAGTCCGCCAGCGCCTCGTCCACGCGGCCGACGAACACGCATGGTCCGGAATCCGCGACCGGCTCAGGCGGTTCGTCCAGTTGCTCCAGGACCTCGCGCACCATCGCAACATCGAAATCGATGACAACGCCGATATAGGGAGCGTCGGCACTTGCCTCGACGATCCGTCCCGTGGCCGGGATGTCGACGCTGACCACCAGGCAATCCATGGCGCCATAGTCGAGCCGGTCTTCGCCGAAGTGTATTTCCTTCGCGCCTTGCAGGACGACGCATAACGACGGCTTGTAGATCGAGCGGCTCGGAATCATCGCCTGAAACGAGCGGACGATGTTGAGCCCGTCGATCAGCGTCGGGAACAAACCCTGGCCGCCGCCCTGATCCTCGATATACGCGTTCACGGTCGCCAGAAGGGATGATGGCATGGGGCCCCCGGTCGCTTGTGCGGCCAGAGCAGCACCTTATCATTGGATAGGCTATCATCACCTGTAGGAATAGGCAAATTTATCGAAGGTTCGGGCATTCTGTTCATCGGACGTTCCATTTAGCTTGGATGTGCCAACAAGCGAGGAGCAGTTCAGACATGACAGAAATGACTGCACGGTCAACCGAAATAACGGTCACGCATCCGTATGCCGTCCAAGACATAGGAGGTGTATATTTTGAAGGCTGGCGCTTTGCAGTCTTTTGCATCACCCTCGCGCTGATCAGTTCCGTTTCGAAGATCGACAGGATCCTGCCGTTTATTCGGACTGAATCGATCAAGGCCGATCGGAATCTGAGCGATACCCAGATGAGTCTCCTCACCGGTCTTGCATTTGTTGTCTGCTATACGCTTCTATCGCTACCACTTGCACGGGCGGCCGATCGGGGATCTCCGAGATTTGTGCTTGTTTCCTGCATCCTGATCTGGAGCGTGATGACCGCGCTCGGCGGTTTTGCGGCAAGCTTTGTCTTTCTGGCGCTGTCCCGTTTTGGCGTGGCCTTCGGCGAAGCAGGCGCGATTCCCGCCGGACATGCGCTCATAGCGAGAAAGGTCCGGCCCGAACGGCGCGGCCTCGTGGTCGGATTGTTTGCAATGGGGGTCCCGCTCAGGCGATGGCGGGCTTTGCTGCCGGCGGCGCCATCGCAGACACCCTGGGTTAGCGCACAGCGCTGATCGGCGCTGGGTCGATTGCCCCTGGCTGGTCCTGCCTTTCTCGTCGCGAACCAGCGCATTGCCGATTTCCTTCGAAATAACCCCGCTGGACGGCACTGCTCAGGCCGATGGCGGCCGATCTCCGGAACCGAGCTCGCTATGCGGCGTCAGCCGATCAACCTTGAAAAGGACTATGCCGATGCGTGAGAATTGGACCGCCCAGGACATGCCGTCCCAGCACGGCAAGACAATTGTCGTTACAGGCACGGGTGGCCTCGGCTTCGAGGATGGACTTGCGCTGGCGCGCGCCGGCGGCGACGTCATTATTGCCGGGCGAAATCCCCGCAAGGGAAACGACGCCGTCGCCCGCATCAAGCAAGCGGTGCAATACGAGCATGTGAGCTTTGAGCCGGTCGACCTCGCGGATATCGTCTCCGTTTCCGCATTCGGCCAGCGGTTGCGAGACAGCCAGCAGAAGGTCGACATCCTGATCAACAACGCGGCCGTCATGGCGCCGCCGCAGCGCCAGACGACGGTGGATGGTTTTGAGCTCCAGTTCGGCACGAATTATCTCGGCCACTTCGCGCTGACTGCGCATCTGTTGCCCTTGCTGAGCCGCGGGCAGGATCCGCGCGTCGTCACCCTCTCAAGCATCGCGGTGCGCCGGAACACCGCCATCGACTTCGACGATCTCCAGGCCGAGAAGGCCTATCACCCCATGGTCGTCTACGCCCAATCGAAGCTCGCCTGCCTGATCTTCGCGCTCGAACTTCAGCGCAGGAGTGACGCGGCCGGCTGGGGCCTGACGAGTATCGCCGCTCATCCCGGGATCGCGCGGACAGACCTTCTCCACAACGCGCCGGGCCGACACAGTGCCCAGGGGCTTTTGCGATCGCTCCTGTGGTTTCTGTTTCAGCCGGCAGCACAAGGCGCTCTGCCCGCATTGTTCGCGGCGACGTCTCCCGATGCCCGGGGCGGCGGTTACTATGGCCCCAACAGACTTTCGGAGACGCGCGGCTATCCGAGCGAGGCGGCCGTTCCCGCACCTGCATTGGAACTGCACGTCGCATCGCGGCTTTGGGAGGTCTCGGAAAAACTGGCCAACGTCGATTTTGACGCTGCCGCGAAGGCGCCTCTCCAAACAGGCCCGGATTTGTCCAGCGCTTCCATCGATTTCACAGGCATTTGAGCCTTGAAGGCAGGATGTGCTGCCGCCGTTAATGTCGGATGTGGAGATTAATCAGTATGGATCGCGTTCTCGTCACCGGCATTTCAGGCTTTCTCGGCGGCCACATTGCGCTGCAACTGCTCAATGCCGGCTACATCGTGCGTGGAAGTGTACGCAATCTGTTGAAGGCGGACAAAGTGCGGGACACCCTCGCAAAGGCAGGTTCGCACGTCTCGCATCTCGAATTCACGGTGCTCGATCTCCTTGACGATGCGGGATGGGATATGGCGATGAAGGACGTGCGCTATGTCCTGCACACCGCCTCTCCGTTCGTGCTCAAAGCGCCCAAGGATCCTCAGGAACTCATCCGTCCCGCTGTCGGCGGCACAGAGCGGGCGCTGAGATCGGCTCTCGCTGCCGATGTGGACCGTGTGGTGCTGACCTCTTCCACGGCAGCCATCACTTACGGCCACCCGCGGAGCTACCGCCGGTTCTCGGCAGCCGACTGGACGGAGATCGAAAGCGGGTCGGTGCCTCCGTATCAGCAATCGAAGACTCTGGCAGAACGCCGGGCGTGGACGATGATGGATGCCGCGGGGCGACATGACGACCTGGCTGTCATCAACCCGAGCGGCATATTTGGCCCGCTACTCGATGAGGATCCCGGCACCTCGGCGCAACTGGTGAGCATGCTGTTGAGTGGCCGCATGCCCGCACTCCCTCGTCTTGGAATAAACCCGATCGACGTGCGAGACGTCGCCGAAGCGCATGTGCGTGCCATGACGGCTGCGGAGGCGGGGGGACGGCGTCATCCGATGGCGGTGAGTGGATACACTCTGGCGGATGCCGCGCGCGTTCTCCAGCAGCACTATCCGGACCGTCATATTCGTACGGTCCGCCTGCCGAACTGGTTTGTCCGGCTGGCCGCCATCGCGGTGCCGATGATGCGCCCGATCGTCAACGAACTGGGCGAGGCCAAGACAATCGACTCGTCGGAAGCGCTGTCGCTGCTCGGTCGGTCCTTCATCGCAGCCGACGATGCCATCCTCGCGACCGCAGAAAGCCTGATCGCCCACGGGATTGCGTAGGGCGCGGCCGCTCCATGCGACCGCGCAATCGGGATTCTGGCCTTCGCGCTTTCTGGAGAGTTCGCGTCGATATCGGGACGCTCTCACGCGTCTAGACCACGAAGTCAAACCGCCCGAACCGTCCGTCGCGGGTTTCCTTCATGTTCAGCAGAAGCTGCTCGTGAAAGAGCCGATCGCCAGCATTTCTGGGCTCTCCAGGAAAATACAATTGGGTGGTGAGAACGCGCCCATGGGGGCGCTGGACCTTGAAATGGAAATGACGGGTACGGCCGGGGTAGAGCGCGGGCACGATAGTGTTGAACCACCAGCGTCCCTGAGCATCAGTGAACTGATGTCCGCGCAGGCGGAACCCGGTACTGTCATAGTCGCCGTTTTCGTCGGCATGCCAGATCTCGACGAGGGTCCCCGCGAGCGGCCGGCAGCTTCTGTCGAAGACGAAGCCCGCAACCGTTATCCGTTCACCGTCGAGAGCATCCGCGTGGAGCTCCCGATTGCGCGGCGAGTTCGGCCTGAAGAACGGACCGGGCTCCCGCTCCAGAGTGGGGTCATGCTCATCGCGACATTCGAGGGTCAGAGGAAGTAGAGGCCCCGCTTGCGCGAATGCCGAGGTCCTGCGGCGTGGATCAGAGGCAGCGTTAAGAAAGCGAGCAGCAGGGTGCGTCGAGTCGAAGGCACGGTCAGGCTCCAGGTCTTGGGGTCGCGGGCTCTCTTCGATGGTCAGGGCTGGTCATCGCAGTCGTTGCGCGGCCTTGGCCTGAGCCTCCCGGATCAGGCCGGGATACATATTCTCCTTGCCGGGATACCAGGGCATGGAGCCGATGGCGCCGAAGCCGGGGATCGTCTCCATATGCGCGACCATGCGGGCCCGCATGCGCTCGTCGGGAAGCGGGCCGGTCATCGCCTGGACGTTGTCGCTCATGTGGTCGCGGTTGGAGGTGCCGCACAGCACGGTCGTGACCGCCGGGTTCGCCATGACCCATTTCAGGAAGAACTGCGCCCAGCTCGTCGCGCCGAACTCCGCGGCAAAACCGGGGAGCGGTTGTCCCTCGACCACCTTCATCAGGCGGGCCTTTTCGAGGGGGAGATTGATCAGAACACCGACGCCCTTGTCGGCCGCGGCGGGAAGGAGACGACGCTCCGCATCGCGGTTGAAGATCGAGTAGTTCGTCTGGATGAAATCGACATTGTCGCGCTCGACGATCGCCAGCAATTGGTCCTGCGCCGCCGACTCGTGGTGGGTGACGCCGACATGGCGGATCAGGCCTTCCTGCTTCCAGGCTTTCATCAGCGGGATGATCACCGGCGCATTGGTGATGCTGTGGCACTGCATGAGGTTGATCATGTCGCGCCATGTCCGCATCCGTGATTGCCGGAAGCTCTCCACGGCGTGGCTTTCATCGCCGAGATATTCCCCGGTCGACCAGACCTTGTTGGCGAGGAACATCTCGTCCGATCCGGAAAACTCGCCCATGAACTGGCCGACGCTGACTTCCGCCGAGCCATAGAGCGGCGAGGTGTCGACCACACGGCCGCCGGCCGCGACATAGCGTTCGAACACCTGCCGCAGGGCGTCGCGGCGATCGCCGGGCTTCAGGTCGAAGGTCAGGAACGTGCCGAGGCCAAGGGCCGTGACCTGTTCGCCGGTGCGGGGCAGGGTGCGTGTCAGCACCTCGGGATTGGGGGCCGAGCCCGGCGGGGTCACGTTGGTAGCCTGCGCCCCGCCGCAAAAGGGACGTTGGCCGCCAATGCCAGCCCGGTTGCTGCCGCCCCCACCGTTCCGAGAAAGCCGCGCCGATCGATCTTCGCCTGGTCCATGTGAAGCCTCCTGTATGGTTGTTTCAGAACTGCCAGTTGGCCGGGACCCAGGCGTAACCGCCATCGGTCTTCAGCATGCGGCCAAGGCCCGGAAAGGAGAAGTGGAAGCCCAGAACCGGAAGGCGATCGGCGGCCGCCATGTCGAAGATGCTGCGGCGAGAGGCGAGGGCCGTCTCCTTGTCGCGATCGGGGCCGGGAAGCCAGGGCCTGTCGACATTGACGACCGGGTGATAGGCAAGGTCGCTGGTCAGCAGCAGCTGGTCGGTTCCGGAATGGACGAGGAAAGTTGCCATGCCCGGCGTGTGGCCGGAGGCCACGAGGGTGGTCAGGCCCGGCACGATCTCGGCGCCGGCCTCATAGAGCTCGACATCGTTCATGACCGGCTCGAGGCTGCTTTTGATGTTCGCCGCGCTCCCCGGTCGCCTGACGGTCAGCTCTGCGCACAACGAGTTGCAGGCCGCGCTGGCCGGGAGAGGGATCGCCCATGTCATAGACGACTATGCCCAGCCCCACTTCCAGAGCGGCGGGCTGGTTGAGCTTCTCTCCGATTGGAGCCCGACCTTACCGCATTGGTTTCTCTACTACCCCAGCCGCCGGCTTCCGAGCGCTGCGATGCGTGCGTTTCTCGACTACATGCGGAGCTACGACTGGCAGGCCAGAAGGTAACACCGCCGGCGCACGGGCTGACCCGTCGCGGCTCCTGCCCAAGTCAGATCAGAAACTGGTAGCTCACCGGCACGAAACGGAACCCCGTGCCGAGCGGCTCGACATAGCCGGCCGAGGGATGGGGCATGTGATAGCCGATGAACGGGATCTTCTCAGCAGCCAGCATTCCGAATAGCTTCTTGCGCGTGTTGGCCGCCGCCGCTTTGTCCATGTCGAAAGAGACTTCCCAATCCAGCTTCTGCAGAGAGGCCACGAAATGGTTCGCCGGTCAGCAAGAGGCGCCGGCCCGCCGATTCCAGCAGAAACGCCATGTGACCCGGCGTGTGTCCTGCGGCGGCCATGCTGGTAACGCCCGGCACGATCGATTGATCGGCTCCGATAAAGGTCATCCTCTCTCCAAGCGGCAGGACCTTTCTCTGAATGGCCGTCGCATGCATCGCGGCCGGCGTCCCGGAAACATCGGCCGAGGTCCAGAAGTCCCATTCCGTTTGGCCGACGACATACCGTGCCTCGTTGAACGCTGGACGATCGCCTTCCATGAGCCCGTTGATGTGATCGGCGTGCAGGTGAGAAATCGCCACAATCGTCACATCGGACGGCGAGTAGCCTGACGCCGCAATGCGGCTTGCCAGTTGCCCCGTGCCGAGCGCCCTGCCTTCCGGGCCATTGCCGGTGTCGAACAGGATGAGTTCCGTTCCAGTGTTCACAAGCACCGGATTGAATTGCCCGATCATGCGATCCGACGGCAGGAAGTTCTCCTTCATCAAGAACGCGACGTCATCGGCGTCCTGATCGGCTCCGAAGGTCGGATGAGGACCGTCGAATGTCCGCATACCATCCAGAAGGACGGTGATCTCGAACTCACCGAGCATGAAGCGATGGAAACCGCTGTTTGCGATTTCCGGTCTCGGACGAGCGGCCGCGACCGCTGTGCGCGTCATGATCTGCGGTGTCGCGAACGCCAAGAGGGCGCCGGCTGCTCCCGCCTTGAACATGGAACGACGATTGAAGCGCATGGGTTGTCCTCCAGAAAGCACAGCTTCGTTGGCCAAGGTTGAAGGTCGGGCCTCGGTAGCGACAGGCGATGACCTCGCCCCGACCTGCCGGCGTTCACGCGCTATTTGACGCGCTGCCATTCGATCCTGATTTCGGTCCCTTCCGGCCGCCGAAACTGTTCGGTCATGCGGTCGCCGTCGACGATCAGCGTCAGGTCATCACGGGTCCGGACGCTGCCGACCCAGTTTGGAAAGGTCGCCGCTTCCACGCGATTTCCGCTGAATTCCCCCTTCGCATCAACGGTGTAGGTTCCGAAAAACCCGATACTGCGTGACATGGCCATGCGATTTTCCTCATCTGTTCCCTCGCCGCGAGCATTGGAAGCAAACCGCGGGACGGTGGCGTCGGTGAGGACCTCCACGAAGTGCATGTCGGGAGTGAAGACGAGAAGGCCGCTGGGTTGATCTCCATAAGCGGCGATATTCTCCCCGCCGGGGTCGATCGTCGCCGACACCATCCTCCAGGTGCCGAGGACCTGGTTTCCTCCAGCGGTCTGCGCAAAGGCAGGGGCCGAGATGCTGATGGTGAGAGCCAGTAAGATCGGCCGAATGGACATGCCGTTTCCTTTCTCGTTCATGAGTTCCGTGCTTCGAAGACGCTGTTGCGGTTCACGGATCCTGTCGGTCGGCGGAATTCGCGACCTGCTGCTGCGCCCCAAGGGCAATCAGGCGCGCCGAAAGCGCCTGTGAGATCGAGGAATAGGCCGTGCTGCCCAGAGCCAGCCGCAATGGCGGCGTCTCGCTCTCGGCGGCCGATATGATTGCTGCCACGGTGCGCGCCGCATCTCCCTTGATCTCGAAGCTTCCCTCGGTAATCGCCCGGCGAACGGCACCGGCAGGGGTTTCATCATAGGCATCCATGGGCACCGCACGGACGAGATTGGCTCCGAAGTTCGTCCCGGTCGGCCCCGGCTCAGCGATGATGAAGTCGATGCCGAACGGCGCCACTTCCTGCGCAACGGACTCGACGAAGCCTTCGATGCCCCATTTGGTCGCGTGATAAAGGCTGAAGCCCGGATAAGCGATCTGTCCACCTTCCGAAGAAACCTGGACGATACGCCCGCCGCCTTGCCGCCGAAGAAGGGGCAGTGCCGCACGGATCAGATGGATGGACCCGGCAAGGTTCGTGGCGATTTGCCGGTCGATCTCGTCATTGGTGAGCTCTTCCGCAGCACCGAACTGGCCATAGCCGGCATTGCTGACGACTACGTCGATCCGTTCGTGCCGCTGGAATGCAACCTCAATGGCCGGCGCAATGTTCTCGGGCTTGGCCAGATCGAGCTGAACGATATCCAGCCGATCGCGGTAATCCTGCGCAAGTTTCGTCAGCGCCTCCGCACTGCGGATTACTGCGACTACCTTGTGCCCCTGGCCGAGGAGCTGTTGCGCCATCTCGAGACCGAGCCCCGAGGAGGCGCCGGTGATAAGCCAAGTCTTGGTCATGTGAATTCCTCGTCTGTTCCGTTTCCTATGTAAAACAGCAGGACTGGTGATATAAGGTCCTCAAATCGGGATGATATGGTGAGGGGAATTCACGAATTTTGCGTCCAAGCCTCAACGATCTTGCCGCCTTTGCCGCGGTGGCCAATCACCAGAGCTTTCGCAGGGCCGCTGACGTCATGGGCGTTTCGCGCTCCGCTCTCAGCCACGCGATCATCGCTTTGGAGGGAAAATTGGGCGTGCGGCTCTTCAACCGGACGACACGCAGTGTGTCGCTGACGCATGCTGGCGCTCGCCTGCTTGCGCGGCTGGACCCCGTTCTTCAGGATCTCGATCACGCCCTCGATACGCTCTCGGAGGAGCGGGGAACCCCCAGCGGCACGCTGCGGATCAATGCGAACAAGAGCGGTGCTCGCATCCTGCTCAAGGATGTCGTGCCGCGATTTCTCGATCTCTATCCCGATGTCGAGCTCGATCTGGTTTCGGAAGGTCGGCTCGTCGATATCGTGGAACAGGGTTTCGACGCCGGCGTGCGACTGCTGGAGGCCGTTCCGAAAGACATGGCGGCGGTGAAGTTCGGAGGCGATGTGCGTTTCATCGCTGTGGCGGCGCCGTCTTATCTGGAGAGCCTGGCAAGGCCGAACACGCCCGACGACCTCAACGCGCATTGCTGCATCCGCCAACGTCTGCCGAGCGGAAAACGCTATCGCTGGGAGTTTTCGAGGCACGGCGCTGAAATCGCGATCGATGTCCCCGGCAATCTCACCCTCGATGACAATGATCTTCTCGTGCAGGCAGCGGCAGACGGGCGCGGTATCGCCTATGTCCCCGAGCACTTCGCCGAGCCGTTTCTAGGATCGGGCCGACTCGTGACCGTGCTCGATGACTGGTGTCCGCAGTCGCCAGGGCTGGCGCTCTATTACCCGCGCAGCCGCCACCTGCCGTCTCCGCTCCGCGCATTCATCGATCTTCTGCGCGAGGTGGACAGGGCACGATGACGATGGGCGCAACCGCAGCGCTGCTGCGCCCTGCGTGATCCGCGAACGAGGGTGCCGGGTTCTACGGGCTGGCTTCAGCGAGCGACTGCAAGGAGTCCGCGTCGCGACGCGGCGGGGCGCCAAACAGCCTCTTGTACTCGCGCGAAAACTGCGACGCGCTTTCATAGCCGACGGCATAGCCCACTGTGGCGGCCTCGGCATGTTCGGTCACCAGCCGCCGGCGCGCCTCGTGCAGCCGAATATGCTTCTGATATTGCAGCGGGCTCACGCCGGTCACCGCCCTGAAACGGCGATGAAACACCGACAAGCTCATGCCGGCGACCGCCGCCATGTCGTCGATGCTGAGATGCTCCGTATAATGCTGGCGAACAAACGCCATGGCCCGGCGGATGCGGGACAGCCTCGTGTCAACGCCGGCAATCTGGCGCAGCAAGGCGCCATGCGGCCCCATCAGCAGACGAAACATCAGCTCATGTTCGAGGTGAGTGGCGAGGACCGGTATCTCGTCGGGGCGGTCAAGAAGGCCGACGAACCGATGCCAGGCATCGAGCAGTGCGGGCCCCGCCTTGGCGACGCCAAAGCCGGAGCCGATGGCAGGCTCGGCAAGCCCGTTCATGTCGAACAGGATCGCCGAGAGCACGGCGGGGTCGAGATAGAGGTTGAGCGACAGATAGGGTTCGTCGGTCGAGGCTTCACAAACCTGTCCCATGGCCGTCAGCTCGGCAGCCACGACCATACATTCGCTTGAGCCATATTCGAGCACGCGATCGCCGATGAATGTGCGCTTCCGGCCCTGCAGGACGAGGCAGACCACAGGCTCGTATATCAACCCCACGGCGTCGGTGCGATTGTCCAGGCAATAGATCTGAAGCCGCGGCATGGCTGGATTCTGGCGGCCGGCATGGCGCTGGGCGATGGCACGGATGTCGTTGAGATCTGTCATGCCGCATCCCACAATGCTTGCCTCAAAAGGTCAAGCGATCAGCAGGATCAGGCAATCATTCGGGATCATCAGACATCGAGAAGTGAGCGAGGCGTCTCTAGATTGCGTCGGTACACGCAAGAAAGGGTACTGCAATGCGGAAGCGCAAACTTGGCGTCAACGGGCCGGAAGTGTCCGCCATCGGCTATGGAGCCATGGGGTTTCATCTGGCCTATGGCGCTGCCGACTCGCAGGCCGGGCTCGACCTCATCAAGCGCGCCTACGACCTGGGCGTCACGTTTTTCGATACGGCCGAGCTTTATGGCTGGGGCGAGAACGAGAAGTTCATCGGCGAGGCCGTGAAGAGCTTTCGCGACGATGTCGTCATCGCCACCAAGTTCGGTTTCACCTTCGAGGACGGCAATTATGGCGTCAACAGCCGGCCGGACCATATTCGCGAGGTGACGGAGAACAGCCTGCAATATCTTGGCGTCGACCAGATCGACATTCTCTATCAGCACCGAGTCGATCCCGATGTTCCGATCGAGGATGTTGCCGGGACCGTCAAGGACCTGATCGCCGAGGGCAAGGTCAAGTATTTCGGACTGAGCGAGGCCGGGCCACAGACCATTCGCAGGGCCCATGCCGTGCAGCCGGTGACGGTCCTGCAGACTGAGTATTCCGTCTTTGAACGCGAAGTCGAAACGGTGCTTGCGACAACGCGCGACCTGGGCATTGGCTTTGTTGCCTACTCTCCGCTCGGCCGCGGCTTTCTTACCGGTGCCGCGAAGCCGGCCGCAGAATATGAAGAGAACGACATGCGCCGGTTTGATCCGCGCTGGCAGCCGGGGAACTTCGAAAAGAACCTCGACGCCGTCCGCCAGCTCGGTGAACTGGCTGAGGCCAGGGGCATGACGGTGTCTCAGCTGGCGCTGGCCTGGCTGCTGGCTCAGGGCGACGACATCGTGCCGATCCCCGGCACCCGCCGGATCGAACGTCTTGAGGAAAACCTGGCCGCTGCGGATGTGACGCTATCGGCCGATGATCTCGTCCGCATCGGAACGATCCTGCCGGATGGCGCTTTCGGCGCGCGCTACACTGCCGACATGGTCCCCGACTGGATCTGACAGGCATTGGGTGGCTGGCATGGCCGGCCACCCATGATTGATCAGCAAAGAGGCTTCGGTCAGGCCTCGTCGGCCGGCATAGCCTCAACGCCCGTCGATATCCGTCAATGACCAGTTTAGGGCTTGCCGCTGCCGCTTGATTGGCAAGGGGCTGGAAACCGGCTCTTGATGCAACGCGTGCTATGGGATCAAACAGGATCAGCCCTAGGGCCAATGGACGGTTTCTCGCCATTGGTCAGCCTGTGCCAACTGCAGTGGATCCATGGACAGTACTCGGCCGGAGCGAAAGAAGTCTTCAGCGGACCTGTCGGCCCGGCGACGGCGCGGCGATGGGCGTCCTACCATCGCCGACGTGGCGGCGCGGGCCGGTGTCGCCGCGATCACCGTGTCGCGGGCGCTGAGCGATCCGTCGCTCGTGTCCGATACGCTGCGCGAGACCATCGAAGAAGCGGTGCAGGCGCTCGGCTACGTTCCCAATCTCAGCGCCCGGAACTTGGCTTCGACGCGATCGTCGGTGGTCGGGGTTCTTATTCCGTCCCTTTCTCAGACTGTTTTCACGGATGTATTGCGCGGCGTCTACGATGGTGTCGACGGCAGTTCGTTGACCGTCCAGATCGGCAATACCCGCTATGACGAGGCGGAGGAGGAGCGGCTGATCAAGGTCTTCCTGCGTGAAAAGCCCGCGGGCATGATCGTGTCGGGCATCGACCAGACGCCCGAGGCGCGGCGTATGCTCGAGAATGCGGGCTGCCCCGTCGTCCAGATCATGGACATCTCGGCCGATCCGATCGACCAGATCATCGGCTTCTCCCATTATGGCGGCGGGCGCAAGGTCACCGAGCACCTGATCGAGGAAGGCTATCGCCGGATCGGCTTCATTGCCGGCTGGGTCAGCCGTCGCTCGTCGGGTCGGCTCGACGGATATCGGGATGCCCTCGCGGCCGCGGGGCTGCCACAGCCGAGCCTCGAGCATTCGTTTTCACCTGGCTACATGCCAAAGCTCGCCGATGCATCGGAGACGCCGGCGGGCCGGCCGGTGCTCGAACTTGCGACCCCACGCGTCGGCCGCGAATTGTTCAGGGCGGCGATTGCGGCGGATCCCGGGCTCGATGCGGTGTTCTGCAACAACGACATCCTGGCGCTGGGCGTGCTGTTCGAATGCCAGGCCCAGGGCATCCGCGTCCCTGAGGATATGGGCATCGCCGGGTTCAACGACCACGACTACATGGAATCGGCGTTCCCCTCATTGTCGAGCGGGCGCACGCACCGCTATCGAAACGGCCTCGATGCCGTCGTCGCCATCCGCAAGCGGCTTGGCGGCGCACCGGTCGGCGAACGCGTGATCGACATGGGCGTGGAGGTGATGAAGCGGCGCAGCACCGACCGGTCGGGCAAGCGACGCGACTAGTTGCCTGGCGGCGGGTGGGCGGCGATCACCCGCTCGATTTCGGCAATTTCGGCAGCGCCCGCTGCAAGACGGTTTCGAGGTGCCCGCCGAGCGTACCCTCGCCACCGGTGGCCAGCCAATCCTGCACCAGCCGGCCGGCGAGCTCCTGCGGCACCGGAAGGCCGTTGGCCCAAAGCCCGGCCGGCACTTCGTTGATATAGGTCCAGGGGTCGAACGGCAGCGCCAGCGGCGCGGGCCGGTGCGGGCGAGCGAAATAGATGCGCTCCGCATTGCCGCCGAAAAAGGCCGCGCGCTCTTCCGCCGTCGGCTCCAGGAAGTCGATCCAGGCCATCGCCGCCGGCATTGTCTCATTGCGCCAGAACAACAGCGGCGCCTCCGCACCCCAGAGTATCCGTGACCAGCCGGCGCGGGCGACGATCGAGCGCGCCCACAGCCGGATGGAGGATGTCGGATAGCCGCCATGGCGCGAGAACACGACGGCGAAGCGGGGATGGGCAAAGAGCCGGGCGACAGCATCCTGCTCGAGCTCGTGCGGTTCGCCGCCGCCCGCAAAGTGGCCGCCGATCACCGCGAGGCCTTCATGGCGCCGCAGCGCATCGTGCAGCGCCTCCGCGAAGGCGGCCTCGGCCAGGCGACCGACCGCCAGCACGACGCCGCCCGCTTCGCCAACGATGTCGAGGAGGAACGGCCGTTCGAGAACGTCGCGGGCGGTCAGGCGCAGGCCCGTGAAGCCGGCGGCGAGTTGGGCGCGGGCGCCTGCCGCGATCTCGGCGTGATCCTTGCCGAGCGGCACGCCGAGACCGCGAAAGATCTCGGGCTGCTCGGAAAAAGCCGCGTGGATGCCGGCGAGATCGGGCGAGCTGTCGAACGAACTGAGCACGGCCTTGCCGATACCCTCCCGCCGCATGATGTCTCGATAGTTGGCGACGGTCTGGAAGCGAGGCAGGCCGGTATGGGAGTAGGCGTCGACGATCATTCGGAATCTTCCGCCTTGTAGACGTCGGCGGTCATCCGCGGCAGCGCCGCCAGGTCGAAGGCAGGCGTGAACCGTTCCAGCAGCGCAATGTTCTTGTCGACCTCATGCGGCCAGCGCATGCCAACAATGGGGGCATGCACGCGCGAGTCCGACAGCACGAATTCGAGGCAGACCTGGAACAGATCATGTGCCGGCTGCCATTCCGGCGCGAGGGTGCGCGCCGCGCGCTGAAAGATGCCCGAGGTCATGGTCCGCATCGTGACGATGCCGACCCCCGCTTCGGTGCCATCGATGAGAAAATGCTTGGCGGCATGCTGGTAGATGAAGTTGTAGGCAACCTGGTACAGGTCGATCTCGGGGTGGGCGAGGAACTGGATCGCCGTCCATGGCTCCTCGGCCGTCAGGCCAATGAAGCCGATTTCGCCCTTCTGCTTCAATTCCATCAGGCCCTCCAGCGGGCCACCCTTGACGATATGCTGGTACTGCTCGGCGGTGAACATGCCGCCGTGGAACTGCACGATGTCGAGCCGGTCCGTGTTCAGCCGCTTGAGGCTTTCATGCACGCTGTCGATGGTCGCCTGCTTGCTCATGCCTTCCCAGCGGACCTTCGTCGCCAGCACCGTCTCGGCGCGGCGGGTCTTCATCACCTCACCGATGATGCGTTCGCTGTTGCCCTCGCCGTAGCCAGGGGCGGTGTCGATATAGTTGATGCCGTTGTCGAGTGCGTGGTTCACGGTGCCGATTGCGGTGGCTCGGCCCGCGGCCGACCACGGATCCCAGTCATTGGCGCGATTGACGCCACCAAAGGGGTAGCCGCCGAGCGCGATCCGGGAGACCGACAATCCGGTGCGACCGAGGGTGATCTTCTTCATGCGAGGTTCCTTGGATCTGGAGGTCGGCGGATCTAGAGGTCGGCCAGTGCGGTCTTGACACCCGAGAGGTTGTCGAGCCGCATCTCCGAATATTTTCGGCCCAGCACGATGCCGGTGGCGCCGCCGTCGAAGGCCGCGCGAACCGCGGCGCTCACACGCGCCGGGGTGGTTTCGACGAGGCCCGGGCCGGCCGCCAGGTCGGCGTCGATCATCGGCGTGTCGCCGATCGAAACCTCCTCTGCCAGCCGCGCGTCAGGCTCCCCGACCGGGATGTCGATGCCGATCCCGGCCCAGATGGTGCTGCGGCCCTCGCGCCCGATATCGGCGCGTGCCACCTCGCGGCGAACATAATCTGCCGAAAGCCCGATCTGCGGCAGCTCATCGAGCGCGCCTTCGTCGAGACCGAGCATCTTCAGCAGTGCCGGATAGACAGCGGCCGGATCGGCGTCGCCGAATACCGCGCGGGCGATGTTTCGCACGAAGCTCGCGAGGCGCGGACCACCGGCGTCGTGATAGGTCGAGATCTTGAGGAAGTCGGCGATATGGCTCAGGTCGGCGTAGTTCTGCCCGGCTCGCTGGAACGGGCTGAACCCGATGCTCTGGTGGAGATCCCAGCCGACCTTCATGTCAGGGCGGAATGACCGGATGGTGCCGAAGATATCGCGATAGAGCTGGTGCTGGCCGTCGGCCCATAGCGCCTGCCAGGCGAGGATTTCCGGGTAGGTCAGCAGCAGCCGCCAGAAGCTCGCGAGAACCCCGTCTGGCGGGCGGCTGCCCTCGGACACCGCGGCGTTGAGGAGAACCAGCTTGCGCTGACCTTCCTGCGCCCGGCGCCAATCGATGCCGCGTTCGGCAGCGCGCGCCTTGCAGTGCGGGCAGTAGCAGACGATCAACCCGAGACCCTGCCGCGTCGGCTCCTGCAGGAGCCGGTCGAGCGGACCCGGACGGGCAGAGCAGAAGGCGAGGCCATCCAGCTCATGGCTCTTGATGTAGTCCTCGACGATACCGAGGATCCAGTTGCGATAGTCGGGATTGTTGAAGCAGGGACGGCGCGCCGGCTTGTTCCAGATGTCGACTTCGAGGCAGTGCTGGAAGCCAGGCAGGCGCCGCAGCTCGCGGGCGTGGCTGCTTTCGTCGAAATAGGCAAAGCTCTTGAGCCCGCGAGGTCTTGCCTCGGCGATGACCGCCTCGAGCATGTCCCAGTCGGGATATTCTGGAGCGCGTCCGGCCGGGCCCAGAACGCTGCCCCGATAGTATTCAGGGTGCACGTTGGCATAGTTGCCGCCGCGCCAGTCCGGCTCGTATTCCGCCTTGCCGTGGTCGGGAAAGGCGCGCCCCGGCTCGGCACGGCCGCCGCTGGCACGGCTCCAGGTCGGCGTCGCGAGCCACAGCGTGTTGACCCCGGCGCGCGACTGAACCGTATCGAGGACGTTGCCCACGCCCTCGTCAATGAAGGAAACCGCGCCGATCTGGATGGCGATGGTACGTTCGGTCATGGTTTCAGCCCTTGAGGCCAGTCGTGGCGATGCCTTCGACCAGCCGCCGCTGGAAGAATGCGAAAACCAGGATCACGGGAACCAGCGAGAGCGTCGTCATGGCGAACATCGGCCCCCAGGCGGATTGTCCAGAGGCGTCCAGGAACAGCCGCAGGCCCAGCGACACGGTGTAGTGGTTCTCGGTCGACAGGTAGAGAAGCTGGCTGAAAAAGTCATTATAGGTCCAGATGAAGGTGAAGATCGTGGTCGTCACGAGGGCGGGGCCTAACAGCGGCAGGATGATCTTGGTGAAGATCTGAAATCTGTTGCAGCCATCGACCATCGCCGCCTGTTCGAGCTCGATGGGAATTCCGCGAATGAACTGAACCATCAGGAAGATGAAGAAGGCATCGACGGCAAAGAACTTGGGCACCACAAGTGGCAGGAAGGTGTTGGTCCAGCCAAGCGTGTTGAAGATGATGTACTGCGGCACCACGGTGACGTGGAAAGGCAGCATCAGCGTTCCCAGCATGACGGCGAACCACATGCCACGCAGGCGGAACCTGATCCGCGCAAAGGCGTAGGCCGCGAGGGAGCATGACAGAAGATTTCCGATGATGGCGCCGGCGCAGACGACGAAGGAGTTGAAGTAGAAGGTCGTGAACGACGTGCCCGTGCCGAGCACCCAACCACGGATATAGTTCGTCAAATCGAGGCTTCTCGGAATCGGACTAAGGTCCGTGAAGATCTCGCTGTCGGGCTTGAACGAGCTGCCGATCATCCAGAGCAGCGGATAGAGCATGCAGAACGCGCCGGCGAGCAGCACAAGGTGCGTCAGCAACTGGCTGAAGGGGAAAACCCAGACGGTTCGAGCGCTGGTCGCCATGGCCCTATCTCGCATCGTCGTAGTGAACCCAATACTTGCTGCTCAGGAAGGCGAGGGCGGTGAAGACGCCGATGATGATGAGCAGGATCCAGCCCATCGCCGAGGCGTAGCCCATGCGAAAATTCGTGAAGCCCTGGATGTAGACGTACAGAGTGTAGAACAGGGTTGAATCGAGCGGCCCGCCCTTGCCGCCGCTGATGATGAAGGCGGGGGTGAACGCCTGGAACGAGTTGATGATCTGCAGCACCAGATTGAAGAAGATCACCGGTGTCAGCATCGGCAAGGTGATGAACCAGAACCGACGGACCTTGCCGGCGCCATCGATCGTGGCGGCCTCGTAGAGCTCGGCCGGGATTTGCTTGAGCCCGGCGAGGAAGATGATCATGGCCGAGCCGAACTGCCAGACATGCAGGATCACCAACGTCCACAGCGCCTGTTTGGGCGAGGACACCCAGCTCGTCCCGTGAACACCGAAAAAGCCGAGGATCTGGCTGACCACGCCGTCCAGCCCAAAGATCTGCTGCCACAGAATAGCGATCGCGACGCTGCCGCCCAGCAGCGAGGGAACGTAATAGACGGCGCGGTAGAAGCTGATGCCGCGGATCTTGCTATTGAGCAGGAGCGCAAGGAGGAGCGCGAAGATCAGGTTCAGCGGCGCCGCGGTAAACACATAGGTGAACGTCACCCGCAACGCCTTGAGGTAGCGAGGGTCGCGAGTGAACAGCGTTATGTAGTTCTGCGCCCCCACCCATTTGGGCGGCTGCAACAGATTGAAGTCGGTGAAGGACAGATAAAGAGAGACCAGCGTCGGGCCGGCCAGAAACACCAGCAGCCCGACCAGCCACGGCGAGAGGAACAGGTAGCCATAGGCGTTGTCGCTGAGCGGCTTGCGGGTTCGCGTCAGGCGAGTGCCGGCACGCGACGGGCTGACGCCCGTCGCAGCGGGGCTTTCGCTGGAATGTCCAATCGCCATCAGCCTAAAATCTGCCCGGCCTGGTCGAAGAACTGGCTGACCGTGTCCGCAATCGAGGCCTGTTCGAAGGCCACGGCCTGATGTGACCGCTGCATCAGATCCTGAACTTCGGCGCCCTGCTTGGGCCACGGAACAAAGCCGGGCGACGCATGATCGGCCACGTATTTGACGGTGGCCACCATGCTCTGCTCGACCGGCGAGATGTCGGGCGTCACCAGCTCCGCGATCTTGGACGAGGCCGGCACGCCGCGCGCCATCAGCTGGATTTTGGCGGCTTCGGGATCGTTGAGCGCGAAGTTCACGAACGCAGCAGCCAGGTCCTTGTCCTTGGCGTCGGCATTGATGAAGACTTGCATGCTCGAGTTCACGAACGCGCCGTACTGGTCGCCCTTGAGCGCGGTGCTGCCGACGCCGGTGGGGAAGGGGGCGACGGTCAGCTTGTGCTTGGTCAACCCCTGCAACGAAGACGCGATCGAGCTGTTGATCGGATACATCGCGGCCTTGCCGGTGATGATCGGCGAGGTCTCGAAGCCAGTCTCAAGCGCGGTCACTTCGCCGGGCGGTACGGCGCCCGCCTTGCGAAGCTCGTCCCAGAATGTGAACCACTCGGTAATCTCGTCCGGACCGAATCCGATCTTGCCATCCGGCGTGAAGGCGTATTTCTGGCGTCCCCGCAGGAACACTTCGAGCCCGGCCAGCGAGCGGGTTCCCGCGGCGGCCCAGATGTCGGCCGAGCCGTAAAAGCCGGGCTTCGACAACGATTTGGCGACCTTGGCGTATTCGTCCCAGGTCCAGCCATAGTCGGGGATGTCGACCTTGGCGTCCTCGAACACCTGATTGTCAAAGAAATAGCAGCCACACGCGAGACCCCATGGCACGCTGTACTGCTTGCCGTCCACCTTGGCCGTATCGAGCACGCTTTGGCTGGCGTTGCTGACGTCGATCTTGCCGGCGGCGATGTAGTCGTCGAGCGCCAGCAGCCGGCCGGCGGCAATCAATGGGCCGGGTTCAGCCACCTGCATGACGTCGGGGGCGTTGCCGCCGGCGAACTGGGTCGACAGCTTGTCCTGATAGCCGACGAAGCCACCATATTCCGGCGTGATGGTCAGACCCGGATGCTTCGATTGAAACAGCTGGATCAACGCCAGCGTCTTCTTGTGGCGATCATCGGATCCCCACCAGGACAGACGCATCGTGGTGGCATCCTGTGCGAACGACACGCCGGACAGCAGTGGAGAGACGGCCAACGCACCCGCACCGACGAGAATTGTGCGGCGGGTGAGCCGGCCGGCCGGGCCCGCCGTTTTCAGGTCCGCTTGCTTAGCCATTATGGGTAGTCCTCCCTTTGATTGGTCTTGAGGTATGACCGAACCTATATGGGTCAGGCCCAATCGATGACTGCCACCTCGTGGTCCAGAATCGTGTCGACCGAAAACACGAGTTCGCTCCCTTCCATCTGCGCGTCGACCTGATGCCCGGCGACGCGCAGATCGACCGTGGCAGGTGCCTTTGCGCCAGCTGCGACGCGAACGCGAACCTTGGTCGAGCCTTCTTCAACAGCTCGCTCGGACGCGAAACCTCGCAGCACAGCTACGTGCAGCGACGAAACTTCCCGGCGATATCGTTGGCATTCCTCCGCAGCGCCAGGTCTCCGTTTGCATTCGGCGACCGGTGCGATGTCCATACGGTAGCGCTACCATTTTGACGATGTCAAGCGTCGGGGCTACGTCCCTACCGTCCTCGTGAACCGGGATCTCGTCGCGACGGCGCGGGAGTCCAGCATTCAGGGAGGGGGCTTCCGCGACAAGCAGATCTACTCGGCGGCTGGATGAGGCTGCAGCCTGGACACACGGTCTCGTGCCGGCGCGGTCCATTTCTTCTGGCCGGGCAGGATGGCCGATCTGCAGGACAAGTTCGTCCCGCACTCGAGGGTATTTCCCTGGGGCGACGGAGCCGGCACTGTATCGAACCTGGCCCTCGGTGATGATGCGGCAATGGCGGTCATCGTGGCGCTGCTGCGGTCGCCGCCGCCGGACCCGCGGCTTCACCTCGTCGGGTCGATCATCGCCGGTGTAGCGGCCGATGAAGAATTGCGGCGGTGGTGGTTGTGGCGGAAGCCTAGCCCTCCAGCAGCTTCCCGACGATCGGCGTCATGGTCCCTGGAGCTGCGTCCGCCAGCTCAATCCTGCAATCGTATCGCCCAGCGGCCGATATTCGCAGCCGATATGGCCGGAATAGCCGAGCTTATCGAGCGCGGCGAAGATACGGAAATCGTCTAGCTCACCAGTGCCGGGCTCGTTGCGTCCCGGCACCGAGGCAGTCTGGATATGGCCGGTGATCGACAGCAGGCTTTCAAGGCCCTTCAGCATGTCGCCGTGAAGGATCTGGCGGTGGTAGATGTCGAATTGCAGCTTGAGGTTTGGCCGGTCCAGTTCGGCGATCAGCTCGGCCGCCTGGTTGAAGTCATTCAGGAAATATCCCGGCATGTCGCGCCGATTGAGCGGCTCGATGAGAAGGTCGAGCCCGTTCTCACCGGCTGCGTCGGCTGCATAAGCGAGCGCGTCTCGGTAAAGTGCGGCGGCCCTGTCATCGGCGCGGTCGGCGATGCCGGCCATCATGTGAAGCCGCGGCACACCCAGAACCTTCGCATAGGCGAGGGCGGTCTCGACACTCGCCCGAAATTCCGCCTGCCGGCCGTCGAGGGCGGCGAGACCGCGCTCGCCCTTCGACCAATCGCCCGGCGGAAGGTTGAACAGCACGACCGAGAGTCCGTGCGCCAACAGCCGCTCGCCGATGGCTTCGGAGGGAAAATCATAGGGAAAAAGGAACTCGACGGCTTCAAAACCAGCCTTTGCCGCCGCCTCGAACCGGTCGAGAAAGGCGTGCTCGTTGAACATCATTGTCAGGTTGGCGGCGAAGCGTGGCATCAGGCGGTCTCCTTCGCCGGCGCAGGCAAGTCCAGGCCGGCAATTTGGGCATAAAGGCGCGCGACCGAGGCGTCGTCGTCACGGGCCATGCCGGCGGCGGCCGTGGCGAGGAAGACCTGCAGCGCGGCGCTGGCAATCGGCAGCGGGAAGTTTCCCCCTCGGCCGATATCCGAGACGATGCCGAGATCCTTGGTGAAGATCGCGACGGCGCTGCGCGGGCTGTAATCGCCCTCCAGGATATGCGGCACGCGGTTCTCGAACATCCAGCTCGTGCCGGCCGATTGTGTAATGACCTCGAAGACGCGCGCGAGATCGAGATCGAGGCTCTTCGCGAACGCCATGGCCTCGCAAGCCGCCGCGATATGAACGCCGGCAAGCAGTTGGTTGACGATCTTGAAGGAGGAGCCGATCCCGACATCCGGTCCAAGTTCGTGGACACGCTCAGCGATGGCTTCAAGCACCGGCCGCGCCGCGTCGAAGGCCTCCGGCGCGCCAGAGGCCATCACGGTCAGATCGCCGCTTGCGGCCTTGGTGGCACCGCCGCTGATCGGCGCGTCGAGATAGAGAAGGCCGGCCGTCGCTGCCCGCGCGGCAAAGCGCTTGGCCTGGTCGGGTGCGACGGTCGCCGAGGAGATGATCACGGCGCCGGGTTGAAGCGCCGCCGCAACCCCATCCTCGCCGAAAAGCACGGCCTCCGTCTGGGCCGCATTGACGACCACGATGAGGACCGCGCCAGCGCCCTTCGCGGCCAGCGCGGGCGTCGCCGCGTTGCGTCCGCCGGCATCTGCCAATGCGGATCGAGCAGCTTCAGAAAGGTCGCATCCGGCTACATCGAAACCGGCGCGGAGGAGAGAACGGGCCATGCCGAGGCCCATTGAGCCGAGGCCGACCACGGCGACATTGAGCGGCTCTTCCGACATGGAGATCTCCGTTATCGACAAATGACAGCGCTGTCATTATTGAATGCCATAGCCTCTAGCATCGTGCAATCGTTTTGTGTTAGCGCTGTCATTCCAAGATTGGAGATGCGCCCATGTCAGTTGGAAGGAGTGCCCCGCCGCAGCGCGCGCTGCCTGTCCTCGCCGACGTGGCGCGTCTATCTGGCGTCAGCGAAATCACCGTCTCGCGCGTCATCCGCAACAAGGGCCCGATCTCGGCCAAGACGCGCGAGCGCGTGCTTCATGCCGTCGCCGAAACCGGCTATGTGCCGAACCGACTGGCCGGCGCGCTCGCCTCAGCGGACTCGATGCTGGTCGGCGTCGTGCTGCCGTCGGTGACTAACATCGTCTTCGCCGACGTTCTGCGCGGGATCCACGAAGCGCTGGCGCCGTCCGGTTATCAGCCCGTGATGGGGGTCACCGGATATGATGCGGACGAAGAGGAGCGGGTCGTCCGTTCGCTCCTCGCCTGGCAGCCGGCGGCGATCATTCTCGCAGGCTTCGAACATACCGAAGGGACGCGGCGCATGCTGGCGGCGAGCCGCATCCGGGTGGCCGAAGTCATGGATATCGACGACAAGCCGATCGATGTCGCGGTCGGCCTGTCGCATCGGAGCGCGGGCCGCGATATCGCGCGCTATCTGCTTTCGCGCGGGTACCGGCGCTTCGGCTATGTCGGTCACGACTGGGATAGCGATCATCGCGCCCGGCTGCGCTTTGAGGGCCTGGTGGATGAACTCGCCGCTCAGGGGCTTGCCGTCGTCGCCGAGCGGCGCATTGTCGGCCCAAGCTCGACGCTCGCCGGTCGCGAAACGCTGGCCGGTCTGCTGGCCACCGGTGAGCGGCCGGATGTGGTGGTGTTTTCCAATGATGACATGGCCGTCGGCGGCTATTTCCACTGCCTCGCGGCGGGGCTGGAGCCGCGGCGCGATGTCGGTCTTTTCGGTTTCAACGGACTGGAGATCGGCGCCGCCCTGCCGCTTCGTCTCTCCACGGTCCGCTCGAACCGCTTCCTGATCGGCAAGCTGGCGGCGGAGGCGCTGGTCGCGCGCCCGGATCGACCCGATGACACCGCGATCATCAATACCGGCTACGAAATCGAGGCCGGCGAGACGGCCTGAGGCGAGGAGAGACGAGATGCTGCTTGGCGCGATCGCCGACGATCTGACCGGTGCGACGGATCTCGCGCTGATGTTGGCCCGCGAGGGCATGAAAACCGTGCAGGTAGTCGGCACGCCGCCTGATGGCTTCGATACAGGCGATGCCGAGGCGGTTGTCGTCGCGCTGAAGTCGCGCACGATTCCGGCATCCGAGGCTGTGTCGCTTTCACTGGAGGCGGCGCGTTGGCTGCTCGCCGGCGGCGCAAGACAACTGATCTTCAAATATTGCTCGACGTTCGATTCAACACCCCAGGGCAATATTGGACAGGTGGCCGAGGCGCTGATGGACTTGCTCGGAGCGCCGGTGACGATCGCCTGTCCCGCATTTCCCGCCAACAAGCGGACCGTCTATCGCGGCCATCTCTTCGTCGGCGATCTGCTGCTCTCGGACAGTCCGATGAAGGATCATCCGCTGACGCCGATGCGCGACGCCAATCTGGTGCGCGTGCTGCAGGCGCAGACGAAGGTCCCGGTTGGCCTTGTCGCCCGCGAAGTGGTGGCGGAAGGCCCCCAGGCGATCCGGTCGAGCTTCGCCGCTGCGGCATCCGATGGTCCGCGCATGCTGATCGTCGATGCGATCGAGGACGATGATTTGCGGGCGATCGGCGAGGCCGCATCGGAGTTGAAGCTGATCACCGGCGGCTCGGGCATCGCGATCGGACTGCCCGAGAATTTCCGCCGCGCCGGCCTCATCGAGGGGCGCGGTGCACCCGCGCAACTGACAGCCCCGGCCGGACGGTCGGTGATCCTCGCCGGCTCCTGCTCGGCCACGACGCGTCGGCAGGTCGCCGCGGCCATCGCCGCCGGGCTTCCGGCGCGCAAGATAGACCCGCTGGCGATTGCCGATGGCTCGGAGACGCCGGCGGCGGTGTTGGCCTTTATCGCGGCGGCGGGCGAGGGACCGGCGCTGGTCTATGCGAGCGCGGACCCGCATGCCGTCGCGGATGCGCAGGAAAAGCTCGGCCGCGAACGGGCCGGCGCCATTGTCGAGCATCTCTTTGCCGAGGTTGCGGCTGCATTGCGCGATCGCGGCTATACGCGGTTTCTCGTTGCGGGCGGCGAGACGTCGGGCGCGGTCGTTCAGGCCCTTGGCGTCAAGGCGCTCATGATCGGGCCCGAGATCGACCCGGGCGTGCCGTGGACACGCAGCATGGGCGACGAGGCCCCGGTAGCGCTCGCTCTCAAATCGGGTAATTTCGGTACCGACGACTTCTTCCTCAAGGCCTGGAAGCTCCTCGCATGACCATCGCAACGATCTCCGACGAGACGCGCCTGCGCGACGAGATCTGCCGGGTTGGCGCTTCGATCTTCAATCGCGGACTGACCTTCGGCTCGACCGGCAATATCAGCGCGCGTCTGCCTGACGGCCAGATGCTGATGACGCCGACCAATGCCTCGCTCGGCGATCTCGATCCGGCGCGCCTGTCGCGGTTCACGGCAGAAGGCGTCCATGTCGACGGAAACAAGCCGACCAAGGAAGCGTTCCTGCATCGCTGCATGTATTGCGAGCGGCCCAAGGCGGGCGCCGTCGTCCACCTGCACTCGACCTATTCGGTCGCGGTCAGCATTCTCGCCGATGTCGATCCGCGCGACGTGCTGCCGCCGCTGACGGCCTATTACATCATGCGCGTCGGATCGCTGCCGCTCGTGCCCTATTACCCGCCCGGCGATGAGAGTCTCGCGATTGCTGTTGGCGAGCAGGCCAAGGCGCATAGCGCGGTGCTGCTCGCCAATCACGGGCCGGTCGTCTCGGGCGCGACGCTGCGCGAGGCGCAGTACGCGACCGAGGAACTCGAAGAGACGGCGAAGCTCTATCTCCTCCTCGATGGCCGCAAGACCCGGCCGCTGACGGCGGATCAGGTCGCGGCGCTGCGACAGCGCTAATCCGTCAGCCGCGGCCGACGAGCGGCATCTTGGTCGCCATGAGGGTCATTTCCAGGATGTTGGTGTCGAGCGGCAGGCCGGCCATATGGACGACGGCGTTCGCGACATGCTCGACATCGAAGGTCGGTTCGACCTGGATGGAGAGATCGGGCTGCAACACGCCGCTCTTCATCTTCGCTGCCATCGGCGTCTCCGTATTGCCGATGTCGATCTGGCCGCAGGCGATGTCGTATTTGCGACCGTCCAGCGCCGTCGAGCGGGTAAGCCCGAGCACGGCGTGCTTCGAGGCCGTATAGGGCGCGGAGTTGGGCCGCGGCTTCGAGGAAGAAATCGAGCCATTGTTGATGATGCGGCCGCCGCGCGGGCTCTGGTCCTTCATGATGCGGAAGGCGGCCTGCGTGCAGAGGAAGACGCCCGTGACATTGGTGTCGATCACGGCCTTCCACTGCTCGAAGGGCAAGTCCTCGATATTGACAGGCGGGGCATTGACGCCGGCATTGTTGAAGAGCACGTCGAGCCGGCCGAAATGGTGCTTCACGGCGTCGAAGAGCGCGGCGACCGAGGCGGGATCGGTGAGATCCGCTGGCACGACCAGGACCTCGCCGACGGCCTCCTTGGCGAGCTGCTGCAAAGGCTCCTCCCGCCTGCCGGTGACGACCAGGCGATAGCCGGCGGCGGATAGAGCGAGAGCGACGGCCCGTCCGATGCCCGTGCCCGCGCCCGTGACGAGCGCGATCTTTCCCGTTTCAGCCATGTCGTCTCTCTCAAAAATACGCGTCATTGTGCAAGGAAGCCGCCATCGACCGGCAGCGTATGGCCCGTGATCATCGATGCGCCGGGGCTTGCCATGAAGAGGATCGCGGCGGCGACCTCGTCCGGTTCGGCCAGGCGCCCCATCGGCGTCATCGCCTCGATCCTGCCGACGAGGACCGGATCGGATGTCAGCGGTGCGATGAAGGGCGTGCGGACATAGGTCGGCGCCACGGCGTTGACGCGAATGCCGAGGCCTGCCCACTCGATGGCGAGCGCCCGCGTCATGTTGACGATGGCGCCCTTGGTCGTCTGGTAGGAGATGTTCGGGTAGAGCCCGCCGCCCGAAAAGCCCATGATCGACGAGACATTGACGATCGCCCCGCCGCGGCCGCCGGCGATCATGTGGCGCGCGGCGATGCGGCAGGCGAGGAAGGTGCCGGTCATGTTGACGGCCACGACCTTGTCCCAATCGGCGACCGAGAGCTCCAGCGCCGGCCTGCGGATGGCAAGGCCGGCGCTGTTGACGAGGATGTCGATCCGGCCCGCCTCGGCCATCACCGCATCGAAGGCAGCCTCCAGCGCCGCTTCATCTGCAACATCGGCCGTCACACCGAAAGCCGCGTTCCCGCATGCGGCGAGCGCATCGGCTTTGTCGGGCGCGCGATCGAGCAGCGCGACGCGGGCGCCGGCCCGCGCCATCGCGACGGCGCTGGCGAGCCCGATGCCGCTGCCGCCGCCGGTGACGACGGCGACGCGGCCCGCGAGCGAGAAGGGATGATCGGTCATGGCTGGTGCTGCCCTTGTCGTCAGACGGCGATCTTGCCGCCGAGTTCATCGTCGATATGGGCCTTGATGATCGCGTCGAACGAGGCATCCGCCTGGAAGCCGAGTGCAATGGCACGCTTCGGATCGAAATCGGGCGCCCAGCCATCGACGATGCGGACAATGGCAGGGTCCGTCTCGCGGCGGATGAGCGCCACGGCGCGCTCGCCCGCCACGCGGCGCAGCGCCTCGATCTCTTCGCCGACCGTGGCGGAGAGGCCGGGCATGGAGAGGTTGCGGCGCGGACCGATCGACGCGCCGTCGATCGTCGCGGCATGCAGCAGGAAGCCGACGGCGGCGCGCGGCGAGGCGAACCAGTGGCGCACGCTTTCGGCAACTGGCAGTACGGCTTCGAGGCCTACCAGCGGCTCGCGCAGGATGTTGGAGAAGAAGCCCGACGCCGCCTTGTTGGGCTTGCCGGGGCGGATGCAGATGGTTGGCAGACGGATGCCGACGCCATCGAAGAAGCCGCGCCGCGTATAGTCGGAGAGCAGCAATTCGCCGATCGCCTTCTGCGTGCCATAGCTGGTCAGCGGCGTGGTGAAGAATTCGTCCGGTATCGTGGCCGGGAAGGGCGCGCCGAAGACGGCAATCGACGAGGTGAAGACAAGGCGCGGCTTGTAGGGCGCCTTGGCGCTTTCGAGGCGGACCGCGTCGAAGAGGAAGCGGGTGCCGTCGAGATTGATCCGGTAGCCCTTGTCGAAATCGAGCTCCGCCTCGCCCGAGACGATCGCGGCGAGATGGAAGATCACGTCGGGTCGTTCGGCGATCAGGCCTTCGGACGTGCCGGGCGTCGAAAGATCGGCGATGCGTGTCGAGACGGCACCTGTGAACCCCGCGGGCGATGTGGGTTCGACGACGTCGGCCAGCGTCAGGCGATCGACCGGCCGGCCGCCGAGCCCGCCATCGGCCACGAGACGCTCGGTGAGCTTGCGGCCAACCATGCCGGCGGCTCCGATGATCAGGATATGCATGGGAAAGCCCCTTGGAAAATGATGACTCAGGAGAAGCGAAAGCGGGCGACCGCATAGGGCGCGAGCGTGGTCTCGCTTTCGGTGAAAGGACGCGTGAGATGGTCGAGCGCGGCGGGATCAGCGCTGGCGGCAGTGAAGCTCTCCGCGTCGAGCACGAAGGCATCGCGGGGAACTGCGGGCAGCGTCACACCCTCCGGCGTGCCCGTCCGGTTGGCGAGCCAGAGCTCGGTGCCGTTCTCCGTCTCGGCGGCGATCGCCTCGATGAAGGGCGATGCCTCCACCGCGCGCATCGGCCGGCCCGAAAGCCGCGCGAGCCCGGAAAGGACATGGAACGTCGGGAATACGCCACCGACCTCGTCGAACCAGGACTTCGGCCAGTCGCTCGCCACGGAGACGAGCCCGAACGCGCCGGTCGTCCCGCCGAGCGTCACGGTCTCGGCGCCGCCCGTCGCGAAGCGGGCGAAGAAACCAAGCGCCCATGCTGCGCCGAGCAGACCGCGATGGCGCGGATCGTTGAAATTCATCGCCTGACGGATGTTGTTCGGATTGGCAAACGGCGCATCGCCATAGGGGTTCATGCGCATGCCGATCGCGCTCGGTCCGACCGCGAAAGGCCGGTCGCCGGCGATCCTGGCGGCGGAAAGCGCGATGGCTGGCAGCGACTCCAGGCCCTCGACGATCGAGACGTCGTCACCGGCATGCAGCATTGCCGTGGTGGTGAACGAGACGAGGTCGAGAAGATCGACCGGCGGCCGCTTGCGGTTCATCTCGGTGAAGAGGCTGAACATGCCGCCGCCGAGCCGGGCGCCCGGAAAGGCACTACGCGCTGCCTCGAACAGAGCGCGTGGCTCTGGCGCCGGCGGCCAGACGCTACCGGGCAAGGTGCATTTGAGGTCAGGCGCCGGCGACACCAGCACGGTCGAGAAGGGCGAGCCGAGCGCGGTGACGGTACGGCCGAGCGCGGCCACTTCCTCCGCGAAGCCATCGACCGAGACGATGACGGCTTCAAGCCAAGCTTCGGCGCCGAGCGCGCGGGCAGCGGCGGCGATCCCCTCCAGCGTGCTGCGGTCGTGGCCCTTCTGCGGGTCGTAGTAGCCGATAAGGACGGAGGCGCCGACCGAGCGGAGCAGGCCGGCATTCGCCAATGTGTCGGCGATCTCGCTCGGATCGAGGCCGAGGCCGAGCCGTGGAACAACGCGGCCGGGCGAGCCGAGAACAATCGCGGTCGACGCCGCGCGCGCCGCGCGCGCCGCGCTCGCCGGCGCCGCGCTGGTTACCGTCAGCCGGATCGCCTGCTCAAGCTGCTCATCCTTGGCGACTGTATAGGGCCAGGGCAGGGCCAGCGGCCGGACATAGGTCTTGTACGAGGCGTCGGTCCAGTTGCGCTGGTCCTCCATTTCGTAGGTGTCGCCTTCCATCCGGCACGTAACGACAAGGCCCGGCGCTGCCTCGTGGGTAAGCGCGCGGAGCGCCATCATCGGCTGGACGGGATCGATCACGTCCGGGAAGTGACCATGCTCGATGGTGCCGTCGACATGCTCGATCGTGACGGGACGGCCGGAGACGCCGACGATCGGATGCAGCACGACAAAGCCGGTGCGATTGGTCAGGAAGTCCGTCTCGGCGAGGCCGGTTGCCGAGAAGTCGAGACGGCCCGACGCATCGGCCTCGATCCTGGCCATGTAGTGGAAGGCCTGGCGATCATCGCCGGCCCGCGCTTCGTAAGTAACCGTGAAACCATCCGCCCGTTCGTCGACCTGAAGGTTCTCGATGACCGGATTGTAGGTGCCCCAGTTTCGGTCGCGGACAATGAAGGAGATGGCGCGGATGATCTCGACGCCGCCAAAGCGGATATGGCGGAGATTGCCGGTGTCGAGTTCGGCGGAAAGCACCCCTGCCACGAGGATGCGCGGCGCGATGACCGGCTCCTCGGTGCCGAACAGGCGGACGGCGAGAGAGGGAGCGCCGGTCATCTGTTCACTCGCGAACTGACCAGCCGCTCGGCAAGCAGCGCCACGATGATGATCGTTCCGATGGCCGTGCCCTGCCAGAACGGCGAGACGCCCATGAGGTTGAGACCGTTGCGGATCATGACCATGATGAACACGCCGATCAGCGTGCCGATCATCGAGCCGCGGCCGCCATAAAGGCTGGCGCCGCCGATCACGACCGCAGCGATCGCGTCGAGTTCCAGCGCATTGCCCATCAGCGGATCGGCCGAGAGCAGCTGGGCGATCGAGAACGTCACCGCGACAGCCGAGAGCGCACTCGCGAGGACATAGGGAAGCACGGAATAGAACAGCGTGTTAAGGCCGGCAGCCCGCGCCGCTTCCTTGTTCGAGCCCACCGCATAGATGGTTCGGCCGCCCTTGGTGTAAGTGAGATAGGCCCAGGCCAGTGCATAAAGAACCAGCAGGAACAAGACGTTGGACGGAATTCCGAACACGCTGGTGTAGACGATGTTCTGCATCGAATCCGGGATGTTCGAAATCGCCGTCTGACCGGAAAAGATGTAGGCGAGGCTGCGCGCGATCGCCATCACGCCGAGCGTCACCACGAAGGCTGCGAGTCCGAAGACATTGATCAAGAGGCCGGAGATCAGCCCGATAAAGGCACCGGCCGCAACGGCGACGGCGATGGCCGGCACGATCGGCATCTGCTGCACGGCGAGGCCGAGGATGATGCCGGTCAATCCGGCGACGGACCCGACCGAGAGGTCGATGCCGCCGGTCAGGATGACGAAGGTCATGCCGACCGCGATGATGCCGATCACGACCGATTGGTCGAGCATGTTGAATATGTTGGAATGCGTCAGGAAATAGGGAGAGAGGACCGAGAGGCAGGCGGCAATTGCGATCGCCAGCAGGATCATGCGGACTTCGAGCCGCCGGGCCAGCTTCTTGACGAAGGGCGGCCGGCTCGATGGTTCGACGGCGAGGGTGGTGGCCATGGAGGATCGTTCCTTGGTCATAGCGTTGCCGCCATGGTGTCGATGCGGGATTTGATGGTTTCCGGCGCGGGCAGCGTGCCGCCTTCCTTGAGGGTGAGGCCAACCCAGCCGAGATCGTGGCCACGCGGGCTCGTCATCGGCACGACCAGCGTCGTCCGTCCGCCGCCCGCTTCCGCCACGAAGGCGCCGTGGCGTTGGGCCAGTGCATTCGGCAGGCGTGTTTCCGACAGCCGTCGCGCCTCGCCGGCGCGAAAGCCCGGATCGAGTGCCGGGTCGCTCACCACGGCGTTCAGGCAGATCAGGCTGTCATCCTCGATCAGCGCCCAGAAGCCCGCGCCGCCATGCTCGCGCGTGAGGTCGTTCAGCAGCGCGGTGTTGCGTGCCATTGAGGTGCGCGGCGCGGCAAGGAGCGTCAGCTTCTCTTCATCCAGCATCGCGCTCGGCAGATCGGCGATCGAGCGGCCGTCGCTCACCACCACAACCCGGTCCGAAAGACCGAGCAGCTCCTCGAAATCGGACGAGATGACCACCACGGCGACGCCCTCGGCGGCAATGTCGCGCAGCATCGCGTAGATGCTGGCACGCGTGCCGATATCGACGCCCTTGGTCGGCTCGTCGAGAATGAGCACGCTCGGCTCCAGCAGCAGCCAGCGGGCGATGATGATCTTCTGCTGCATGCCGCCGGAGAAGTTCAGCATCGAGGCATCGAGCAGGCGATCACCGGGGAGGCCGAGCTTGGCCAGCAATTCATCGACCCGCTTCGCCCGCGCGCCATAGCCGCAGAAGAAGCCGCGATGCGCGCCAAGATGGGCGATGAGGAGGTTCTCCTTCACCGACAGGTCGGGAATGATGTTCTGCGTGCGCCGATCCTCGGCGACGAAACCGAGACCGGCACGGATCGCGGTCTTCGGGCTGTTGCCCTTGAGCGGCTTGCCGTCGAGCAGGACCTCGCCACCGCTGCGGGGGCGGAGACCGAAGATCGCCTCGGCCGTTTCAGAGCGGCCGGCGCCGACAAGGCCGCCGAGGCCGAGGATTTCGCCCTTGCGGACAGAGAAGGACACGTCGCGGACGATCGGAAGGGCGCTGATATGCTTGACTTCAAGCGCTATGGCGCCGCCGATCTCCGGCGCTTCCTCATTGCGGGCATAGATCGCGCCAAGCTCGCTGCCGACCATGGCGCGGATCAGTTCCGCCTGGGTGAGATCGCCCGTCTCGCGAGCGCTCATGACGGTTCGGCCTTCGCGCAGCACCGTGACGCGATCGGTGATGGCGAACACCTCTTCGAGGCGGTGCGAGACGAAGACGAGGCCGCGGCCGGAATCGCGCAGCCGCGCCATGACATCGAACAGCCGCTCGACCTCGCCAGGGCTCAGCGAGGCCGTGGGCTCGTCGAAAATCAGCAGCTTCGCCTGCACGCCGAGCGCCTTGGCGATCTCGACCAGCTGCTTCTGCGCTGACGAAAGGCGGCGGACATCCCAGTCGAAGGGAAGACTGTCCTGCTGGCCGAGCGATTCCAGGATTTCCTCGCCGCGTTGGCGAAGGGCGCCGTAGTTGAGACGGCCGGGCCGGCCGAGCTCGGGCAGGAAGATGTTCTCGAGGACGGTCAGGTCCGGGACGAGGCTCGTCTCCTGCATGACGATGGCGATGCCGATATTGAGCGCGTCGCGGGTGCCGCGCAGCCGGATCTCGCGGCCGCGATAGATCATCTCGCCTTCGTCAAAGGCGTGATGGCCTGAAATGACCTTCGACAGGGTCGATTTACCCGCGCCATTGGCCCCGAGCAGGCCGTGGATCTCGCCTTCGCGTAGTTCGAAATCGGCGCCCTGGAGCGCGCGTGTACGATCAAATGTCTTGGTGATGCCGCGCATCGTGAGCAGCGGCGCGGTCACCAGTTCGGGTGAACGGTCGAAAGCGGCGAGAGACAAGGAGCATTCCCCAAAGTCGGCCTGAACGAAACAAGGGGTCGGCGCCGCAATCCAGGACTGCGGCGCCGGCTGGCTCAGACTTCGTTGGCGAAGACCGTTTCCTTCACGATCGGCAGTTCCTTCTCGATGTTCTCGCTGGTGATGGCGAGGATCGGGACGGTGATCTCCTTGGCGGGCGTCTTGCCAGCCAGAGCCTCGACCATGGCCTCGCCTGAGCGGACGCCCATGAGGAAGGGCTGCTGCATGCCGGAGACGACGAGCTCACCCGACTTCAAAAGGTCGACGAATTCCGGAATGCCGTCGAAGGCGGCGACGAGGACTTCGCCATTGCGGCGTGCGGCCTTGATCGCGCGGAGCGCGCCGATCGCCGGCTGGTCGGTCTGCACGAACAGGCCGCGCATGTCCGGATTGGCGGTCAGCAGATCCTGCGTGAACTTGAAGGTTTCGTCGGCGGTGTAGCTCTGCATCTGCTGCATGCCGGCGTCCTTGCCGGTGAAGCCGCCTTCCTTCAGGCCGTCGAGGAAGCCCTTGGTGCGGGCCTGGCCGTTCTTGCGGGCCTGCGAAATGGCGACGATGCCGACCGAGCCGCCCTCCCAGCCCTTCTTCTTCAGGGCGTCGGCAAGCGCGACGCCGACATCATGCGCACCACGGTAATTGTCGGACGAGATAAACGAGACGAAGTCGCCCGAATTCGTGCCGATATCGGCGATCACGACGGGAATATTGGCGCGCTTGGCGAGCTGGAGGACGCTCGGCGCCGTCGATGAATCGGTCGGCGAGATCACGATGCCGGCGACGCCGCGGGCGATCGAATCCTGCGCGTTCTGCAACTGGGTCTGGGCGCTATTATGAGAGTCGAGCGCCTGGAAGCCGAAGCCGCCCTTCTTGGCCGCAGACTCGACGCCCTTCGACAGATAGCGCCAGAAGGGCAGGTCGAGGCCCGGCGTCAGATAGACGATATCCTTGCCCGCGGCAGCCGCGGTGCGAAGTCCGGCAAAACCGGTGCCGAGGGCGAGCGAGGTGCCGCCGGCAAGCTTCAGAAATGTCCTGCGTTCCATGGTGTTCCTCCCGTTGTTCAGCCAATGCCGGCTGAGAGTTGTTCGTGCGTTGACGGCCCGGCGCTTCCTCAAGCGTCCGGTCCGGATTCTCCCTGTATGAGGAGTTGGGTCGTCGCGTAGATCCGCCCGGTATGGACGGCAAAGGCCTCGGCGGCAGCGACGGGGTCATGCGCCTTGAGGGCCTCGACGATGGCGACGTGATCGGCGTAGCTCGTGGCGATGGCGCCGGGCCGGCCGACGGCTTCGCGGCGATATTCCATCATGTAGGCATAGAGATCGGTGCTGAAGTCGGCGAGCAGCCGGTTCGGCGAAGCCTGGTAGATCGCGACGTGAAACTCGCGGTCGCTGATCAGAAATCGGACCGGATCGTCGAGCGCGCTCTTCTGCGAGGCCAGCAATGCCTCCAACTGGGTGATCCTGCGGGCGTCGATGCCGATCGCCGCGTCGGCAACGACCTGCCGCTCGACCAGCAGGCGCGCTGCATGGACGGAATCGAGATTATAGGCGTCGACGGCGCGCGCCGTGGCGAAGCCGACCGTCACCGGCCCGACATCGCTGCGACGAACCCGCGTTCGCGCGCCCTGCGAGATCTCGAGAATGCCCTTGGCCGCCAGCATCTGAATGCCGCCGCGTACCGCATCGCGGCTGACATTGAGCGCGACCGACAGTTCTCGCTCGCTCGGCAGGGGGTCGCCGACCTGCAGGATCCCCGAGGCGATCAACCCGGCAATCTTGTCGGCGATGACATTGGTAATAGGGCGCTTGACGATCGCTTCCCGAAGGGTCGGGAGCTCCGTCAGATGCGCGGTATCACCAGATTTTCGCTGCAGCGGCATGACAACACTTCGACTGGTCGGACCAGAAGTCCAGTTGACCTAAGCGATCTTCTGTCGGTCTGTCAAGCGCACCGCAAATTGCGCACCGCCGTGGCTTCACCTCAGCCGCGGCTCGGCCCGTCAGCGCCATCTGTCACGATCCGCCAGCGATGCTCCGCCGCGTGGGACGAGCCGGAAAACGCCCATGTCCGTCGCCCGATAGCAGCCCAATTCTGAGGCGGGGCCCCTCGTCCTCGCGGCGCATTCTGCATCTTCCATGGGCAGGCAGGAGCGCTGGGTGTTTTCTGTGCGAAGCCTATGGACGATGCGATACGCTCATGCGATAGTTCAATTCATCGTATTGCATTTCAATACTATGTAGTGACAATCCAGCGAGGCGGGCGTCAGTTGACCCGCTCAATCGACGGAAAGGCCTCATGGATCAGTCACCGCTCTTCATTCGTTCGTTCGACAAGGTCATGCGCGTGCTGGAAGTTTTCGGGCAGAGCGAGAGATACCTGGCGCTCAGCGAGATCGTCGTCCTGTCGGGCCTCGACAAGCCGCAGGCGCAGCGGTGCACGCACACGCTCGTTGCGACCGGCTATCTTGAGAAGGACCCAAAGAGCGGCCGCTTCTGCCTCGGCAAGAAGTGTCTTGATCTCAGCTTCCATTTCCTCAGGACGCACCCGCTCGTGATGGCGGCGACGCCCATCCTGTTGCAGCTGCGGCGTGATTGCGCAGAGCGCACCAATCTCAGCCTTTTCGATCGCACGACGCTCGTCTACGCCATCCGCCTGCACGGAAAGCGCGAATATCCGCAGTTCTCGACGCTGATTGGCCGCCGCATGGCGACGTTCTGCTCGGCGGGCGGGCGCGCCATGCTCTCGGCGCTGCCGGATGAGGAAGTCGTCGAGATCATTGCCGAATCCGATCTGACGCCGCGCACGCCCGATACGATCACCGATCCGGCCCGGATCCTCGACGAGGTCCGCAAGTCGCGCGAGCGTGGCTATGGTTTCGTGGTCAACGAGAGCGCGCCGAGCGAGGTGACGGTTGCGGCCCCCGTGCTCGATGCCGCCGGACGGCCGGTTGCCGCCGTGCATGTCGCCGGCACGCTGACCAAATGGGACTCGGAGGAATATGAGCGTCGCTTCTCGCCCTATGTAGTCGAGGCGGCGCGCTCGCTCAGCCACTGGGATGTCAGCGGCCTCAAGGCCGGCGGACGGGGCGTCTGATGGCGGACATCGCGCCCTCGCCGGTGGTCGAATGGCTGGCGTCGCGCCGTGAAGCGATGCTGTCGCTTCTTGGGGAGTTGGTCGCGATCGACAGCGGCACGGCCAATCACCGCGGCGTCGCGCAGGTCGCGGCGCGCCTTGCGGCATTCTTCGCCGAGGCGGGCATCGAGACGGAGCCGGTGGTCGTCGAGGGCAGCGGGGCGGGCCTCAGGGTAACCATTCCCGGTGCGAAGTCCGCTCGCCCGATCCTCCTGATGGGCCATCTCGATACGGTTTTCCCAGAGGGAGAAGCGGCGCGCCGTCCGTTCTCGATCGTCGGCGATCGGGCTTATGGCCCCGGGGTCGCCGACATGAAAGGCGGCCTCGTGCTCCTCGCCTTCGTGCTGGCAGCGCTTCAAGCCGTCGGCGGCGACCTGCCGCCGCTTGTGGGCTTCTTCACGGCTGACGAAGAGATCGGATCTCCGGCCTATCGTCCGCTGATCGAGGCGGAAGCCCGCCATGCCGACTTTGCGTTCAATGCCGAGCCGGGGCGGGCATCGGGCAACGTCGTCACCTCACGCCGCGGCGGCGTCTTCATGCGCGTCACGATCGAGGGCAAGGCCGCGCATGCCGGGGTCGATTCACGCGCCGGCATCAGCGCAATCGATGAACTCGCTCACAAGATCGTCGCGCTGCACGCGCTGACGGATCTGGAGCGCGGCATCAACCTCAATGTCGGCGTGGTCGATGGCGGCCAGTCGGTCAACACCACGGCTGCAAGTGCCACCGCGCTCGTGGATCTCCGCTTCCGCGAACCCGAAGACCGCGACCGCATGATGAAGGCGGTCGAGGACATCGTCGCGAAATCCTGGACGGCGGGCACGCGATCGCGGCTCGAGGTGACCGGTGGCTTCCTGCCGATCGTGCCGACCGCCGCCTCGACCGCTTTGTTCGACCTCTATCGGTCCTCCGCGGAGGCAATCGGCTTTTCAGTCGGCGGCGAGGCGACCGGCGGCTGTGCCGATTCGGGTTTCGCCGCTGCGATGGGCGCTGCCGCGCTGTGTGGCGTCGGCCCTGTCGGCGGCGGGGCGCACTCGCCGGCCGAATATGTCGAGATCGACAGCCTCGTGCCGCGGGCGCAGGCGCTCGCCCTCACCATCCAGCGGCTCGCAGAGGCCGTCGACGACCAGAATTCGCACCCGCGCGCACAAGACGCGGGCGATCCTTCGCCGCGAAGGCAATCGGCGGCTCCTCAGAGGGAAACATCATGATCGAGAACATGCCTGGGCACGCTCGCAATACCCGTCGGCTATCCATGCTGGCGGCAGGTGCTGCCACCGTCATGGCCTGCATGGCCACGGCGGCGATCCCGCAAGCCTTCGCGGCCGACAAGCCGGAGGCGGCGCCAACGGTCGCCTCGCTCACCACCTGCGACACCAAGGACGTCAAGACCATCAAGGTCGGCGTTCTCGCGCCATTCAGCGGCGGCGGCATGGCGGCCGATGCCAATGATATCGGCAACGCGGCGATGATGGCAGCCGATGAACTCAACGCCGCCGGCGGCATCTGCGGCAAGGATGCGCGCTACAAGGTGACGTTCGAGAAGGGCGATACCGAGGGCCAGCGCTCCGACGCCGTGATCACGGCCGTCCGCCGCCTGACCGCCGATCTCGACCTCCACATGATCTTCGCGCCCTATGCCTCGACGACCAATTTCGAGATCACGTTGATGGCGAAGGCCGGGATGCCCTACATCATCTCCGGCGGCGCCGAGGCGACGAAGGGCATCATCTCGAAGAACCCGGACGGCTTCCCCACCGTCTGGTCGCGCGTGCCCGACTACGGCGGGTACAGCACGGACCTGCCGCCGCTGATCAACAAGAACATCGAGGCCGGCAATCTCGCGGTGCCGGCGAAAACCGTCTTCATCATCGGCTCGGATGATCCCTACGGCACGACCATCGCCGACGGGCTGAAGGACAGCTTCACCAAGGCCGGCTGGTCGGTCGTTGGCACCGAGACCGTGCCGTTCCAGTCGGTGACGGACTGGCGCACGCAGCTCGCCAAGATCCGCGAGCTGAAGCCGGGCATGATCGTGCTGACCGAATGGTCGCCTGCATCCGACGCGACCTTCTTCAACCAGTTCATCGAACAGCCGACGGATTCGCTGCTCTTCGAGCAATACGCGCCGGTCATCCCCGAATTCAACGAGATGACTCATAACAAGGCGAATGGCGTCATCTTCAACATGTTGGGCGGGGCGATCGACTCGCGTGCCGACACCAAGGACATCTCCAAGCGCTTCGCCGAGAAGTTCGGTCCCGGTGGCTATTTCTCCGTCGCCGGCTACACGAACATGATGGTCTATGCGCTGTGCATCAATAAGGGCGTCGATCCGGCCGACCATCTCGCGATGGGCAAGTGCATCGGCAGCCTCGACGTGGATACGCCGTCGGGCCGTCTCGCCTTCGATCCGAAGACGCATCTTGCCATGCAGGGCGACGATTACATGCCGACGGTCTTCTACCAGGTGGTCGACAATGGCGGGAAGGCGATCGTCAGCCCGCCGGCCTATGCCGAGCAGACCTTCAAGCAGCCCTACTGGATGACGACCAAACCGGCCGCCAAGTAGCTCCCGGCAGTTTCCGACAACGGGCGGCCGCCGTGCGGCCGCCCTCATGCAGAGGATCGGGAATGCTCATGCAGGGATCGCGCATTGAGACCACGGGATCGCCGCCCTTGCTGGAGGTCGCCAGCGTCGGCAAGTCGTTCGGCGCCCTGGTGGCCGTCGCGGACGTCTCCTTCGCGCTCCGCGAGCGGGATATCCTCGGCATCGCCGGTCCGAACGGCGCCGGCAAGACGACACTTTTCAATCTCATCACCGGGACGCCGTTCTTTCCGGACAGCGGGCGCGTCACCTTTCGCGGCACCCGCATCGACCGGATGGCGCCGCACCGCATCTTTCGCCTCGGCCTCGCGCGGACCTTCCAGAAAGAGGCATCCTTCGCCAACCTCACCGTTGAGCAGAATGTGTCGCTTGGCGCGACCTACGGCGCGGGCCTCTCGGGCCGGGCGCGCGAGCGGGCCGTCGACGCGGCGCTCGAGCGGCTCGACTTGTCGGCGATGCGCCGACAGCCGGCTTCGTCACTGACCGTCTATGGAACGAAACGGCTGATGCTGGCATCGGCCATCGTCGTCGGTCCCAAGCTGCTGATGCTCGACGAGCCGGCCTCCGGCCTCACGGCCTCCGAGGTTGCCGATCTGCAGTCGCTGATCCTCGGTTTTCGCGACGACGGCATGGCGATCCTCCTCATCGAACACATCCTGCCGCTGCTCTTCGGCATTTCGGAGCGCGTCATGGTGATGGATTTCGGCCGAAAGCTGATCGAGGGGCCGCCCTCCGAGGTCGCCCGCGACCAGCGCGTGATCGATGCCTATCTTGGCGGACAGAGCGAGGCAGCCCATGCGCTTGCAGGTTGAAGCGATATCGGCCGGTTATGGCCGGGTGCGAGTGCTGCACGAGATATCGATCGCGGTCGACAACCAGCGCGTCGGGCTGTTCGGTCCGAACGGGCACGGCAAGACGACGCTGCTGCGGACGATCTCCGGACTGATCCGTCCGACAGCGGGCCGCGTGATCTTCGACGGGAAGGACATCACCGGCCGCTCGCCCCAATCGATCGTCGGCGAGGGGCTCGTCCATGTGCCCCAGGGCTCCACGCTCCTGCCGCGGATGACCGTTCTCGAGGCGCTGACCCTCGGCGCCTATTCGAGGCGGGCCTGGCCGCGGCGGCGGGCTACGATGGAGCAGGTGTTCAGCCTTTTCCCCCGCCTCGCCGAACGCCGCGCGCAACGCTGCAACACGCTTTCCGGCGGAGAGCGGCAGATGGCGGCGATCGGAGCTGGCTTGATGGGATGCCCCAAGCTGCTGATGCTCGACGAGCCGACGCTCGGTCTCGCGCCGAAATTGCGCGCCGAACTGGCGCAGGCGATCCACGCCATTGCGGCCACGGGGGTCGGGCTCCTCGTCATCGACCAGGACATCGACATGCTGCTCGGGCTCTGCGACCGCCTCTATCTCATCGAGCAGGGCAGGGTGGCGCTCGACGTCGTCGATCGGTCGTCGATCCAGCACCAGGATGTTCTGAAGCGCTATTTCGGGAGTGCCGCCTGATGGGTGCCATCATCGTTTCCGGCCTCGTCTCGGGAGCGCTCTACGCTCTTGTGGCCGCCGGGCTCTCGCTGATCTGGGGATCGCTTGGCGTCTTCAATTTCGCCCATGGCGTGTTGCTCATGACAGGCGCCTATGCCGCCTGGTGGCTTTCCTCGCCGGATGGCCTCGGTCTCGGCCTCGGGATCGGAATCGTCGGGGCGCTCGCCTTCATGGTGGTGCTGGGTTTCGTGGTCTATCTGCTGCTGGTGCGACCCTGGATCGGCAAGGCCAATGCCGAGCTTGCCGTGATCATGACGACGATCGCCGGCTCGATCTTCCTGCAAAATCTGATCCTCGAGATCTTCGGCGGCCGCTACAAGACCATTGATCAGGTGGTGACCGGCACCGTCGCGATCGGCGGCACCACGATCCAGGCGCAAAACCTCCTCGTCATCATCCTGGCGCCGGTCCTGCTCATCGCCATGTGGCTTTTCCTGACGCGCAACCGGACCGGTCTCGCCATTCGTGCGGTGGCGCAGAACCAGGATGCCGCGCAGCTGTTCGGCATCGGCGTGGAGCGGATCTATATCGCGACCTTCGCCGTCAGCGCGGTGCTGGCGGGCGTTGCTGGCATCCTTCTGGGCGGCCTCTTCAACATCAGCCCCGACATGGGCACGGACCCGCTCCTCCGAGCCTTCGTCGTCGTCGTCTTCGGCGGGCTCGGCAGCCTGCCCGGCACGATCCTCGGTGCCTATGCGATCGGGATGATCGAGGCCTTCTCTTCCTATTATATCGGCATCTACTGGACGCCGGTCGTCCTGTTCGTGGTGCTGATCGGCGTGCTGGTCGTCCGTCCGACCGGCCTCATGGGGCGACCGACATGAAGAAGGACTGGACCAGAATTGGCCGCATCGCGAGCATCGTCGTCGTGCTGGCCGTCGCTGCCGTGGCGCCGCTGGTGCTGACCGGCGGCGTCGCGCAGAACCTCGCCGTCCTCTCGATCCTCTATGCGGTCGTTGCGTCGAACTGGGACTTGACGCTCGGCTATGCGGGCATCTTCAACTTCGCCCATGTCGCCTTCTTCGGGATCGGGTCGTATGTCGCTGCCATCGCGACACTGCAGTTCGGCGTGCCGGTCTGGCTCGATCTCATACTGGCCGTCGTGGTCGTGGTGGCCGTCGGCGGCCTCGTCTCGGCGCTCGCCCTGCGCCTCCGCGGGATTTATGTCGCGCTCGTCACCTTTGCGCTGACGCAGCTCTGCGTCGCGCTCATCAACAGCGCCAAGGACATCACCGGCGGACCCGTCGGCCTTATCGGCGTGCCGGACCTCGAAATCCGCGGCTTCGAGCTCGGCTCTGAACCGCATGCCTATTTCTATGCGGCCGAGGTCCTGCTCATCCTCTCCACCATCGCGATGCGCTGGCTGGCGACGTCGCATTTCGGCCTCAGCCTGGTCGCGCTGCGCGACTATGAAGCCTATGCCGTCGGCCGCGGAATCCCGGCAAGACGCCAGCGCGTGCTGGCGATCATGGCATCGAGCATTCCGACGAGCCTCGCCGGCTGTCTCTATGCCCACTATCTCATCGTCGCTTCGCCCGACGTCTTCTCTTTCTCGCTGACGACGCTCCTGCTCAGCATGGTGCTTGTCGGCGGCGCCGGAACGATCTATGGCCCGATCGTCGCGGCGATCGTGCTGACGGTCGGGACCGAAGGCCTCCATCAGCTCGGCAACATCCGCTACATGATCGTCGCCGTCCTGATCGTGCTAACCCTGCGCTTCCTGCCCGGCGGACTATGGTCGCTCTGGACCCTCGTCCCGGCCATCCGCCGGCGCCGCGCCGCGCGCGTTCCTTCCCCATTCGCCGAGGAGGCGTCCTCATGAGCATTTCATGGCCCGGTGGCCGCCAGGCTGCTGCAAGCCTCACCTTCGATTTCGATGCCGAGTCCGTGTGGCTGGCAATGGACCCCGCCAATGCGGGGCGGCCGGGGGCGCTTTCGATCGGCGTCTACGGCGCACGGGTCGGCGTCCCGCTGATCCTCGACACGCTCGCCCGCCACGATGTCAGGGCGACCTTCTTCGTCGTCGGCAAGAATGTCGAACTCTATCCGGACCGCGTGGCGGCGATCCTCGATGGCGGTCATGAAGTCGCCGTGCACGGCTATACCCACACGCCGCCCTCGCTTCTGACGCCCGAAGAAGAGGAAGCCGAACTCGTCAAGGCCAAGGCCCTGCTCGAAGGCGCCGGCGCCAGCATCACGGGCTATCGCTCGCCATCCTGGGAAGTGAGCCCGGTGACGCTCGACCTCCTGCAGAAGCATGGCTTCCGCTATTCGAGCCAGTACATGGCCGACATCCGGCCCTATCGCCATGACCGTCATGACCTGATCGAACTGCCGATCCAGTGGCTCCTCGATGACTGGCCACACTTCCAGATGGGGCCGGGCCAGATGAACCGGCCCGTGCAGACGACGCGCCATGTCGAGCAGCTCTGGATGGAGGAGCTCGACGGCATCTCCGAGCTCGGCGGCCACACGATCCTGACCATGCACCCGCAGGTCATGGGGCGGCCGTCGCGGGTGGCGCTGCTCGATCGGCTGATCGGGACCATGAAGGCGCGCGACGACCTCTGGATCGCCACCTGCGGCGAGGTCGCCGCGCTCGCCGAGACCGCTCTGCCGAAAGGACCACGAGAATGACCGACAAGGGCCGCTTCGCAGGCCGACGCGCGATCGTCACGGGTGCAGCGGGCGGCATCGGCGCGGCCATCGTCCGCCGCCTCGTATCGGAAGGGGCGATGGTTGCAGCGATCGATCGCAGCGCTGCGGCATCGGATGGATCGCAGGTCCACCCTGTCGTCGCGGATCTCAGTACGGTCGAAGGCGCGCGGACTGCCGTCGACGAGGCGGTTGCGGCCCTCGGCGGTGCCGCCGACATCGTCGTATCGGCGGCAGGGGTCTATGTGCTCGCCGCTGCCGCGGCGGTCGATGAAGCCGACTGGAACGCCAACCAGGACATCAACCTTCGGGCGCCGTTCTTCGTTGCCCAGGCTGCCGTCGCGGCCCGTGCAGCCGATCCGGCGGCGAAAGGGCGGCCCATGGCGATCGTCAACATCTCTTCGACGGGGGCCTACCGTTCCGGTACCGGCGACGCGGCGCTGTCCTACAGCGCCAGCAAGGCCGGCCTCGTGGCCCTCACCCGGAGCATGGCCGCCGAGTGGGCAGGGCAGGGCATTCGCGCCAATGTGGTTACGCCCGGCGTCATCGATACGTCAATGGTCCGCATCATGGACGATCCGGAATCGGGCACCGCCTGGCTGAAGGCGCGCGTCCCTATGGGCCGCCTCGGCCGTCCCAACGAGATCGCGTCGGTCGTGTGCTTCCTGGCCTCCGATGACGCGTCCTATGTCACCGGTTCCGAACTCGTCGCCGACGGCGGCTACATGTGCAGGTAATCATGACCTCGACGGACTATCAGCTCTACGAGCTCGGCGATTTCACGCTGGAGAACGGCGCGGTCCTCCCGGACGCGCGGCTCGGCTTCAAGACCTTCGGCACGCTGTCGCCGCAGCGCGACAATGTCGTGGTGATCCCGGGTGCCTTCAACGGAGCGGTCGAGGAATATGACGGCTGGATGGCGCCTGGCATGGCGATCGATCCGGAGCGCTATTTCGTCGTCGTGGTGGGTCTGTTCGGAAACGGACAGTCATCCTCGCCGAGCAACACGCCGGCACCCTTCGACGGCCCGCGTTTTCCGATGGTCACCGTCGCCGACAACGTCAACGCGCAGTACCAGATGCTGACCAAGGGGTTCGGCGTCACCGGGATCGAGCTGGTCGCCGGCTTCTCCATGGGGGCGCTGCAGACCTTCCATTGGGGCGCGCATCACCCGGAGCTTGTGCGGCGGATCGCTCCCTTCTGCGGCGCGGCGCGCTGCTCGCGGCACAATTATGTCTTCCTCGCCAGCCTCAAGGCCGCGATCGAGACCGACCAGACCTTCAATGGCGGCGATTACGAGGTCCTGCCGCGGGCTGGCCTCTCGACCTTTGGCCGCATCTATGCGGGCTGGGCCTTCTCGCAGGCCTTCTATCGCGAGAAGGTGGATATGGAGGTCATGGGCTTCGCCTCGGTCGACGATTTCCTCTCGGGCTACTGGGACACGTTGTTCAGCGAACGCGATGCGAATGACCTCCTCCTGATGGTGTGGACGTGGCAGCATGCCGACATCGCGGCCGGCGCGCGTTATGGCGGCGATCTGCAAAAGGCGCTCGCGGGCATCACGGCGCGCGCGACCGTCATGCCGAGCGAGACCGACCTCTACTTCCCGGTCGCCGACAATGTGCTCGAGGTGGACGCAATGCCGAACGCGCGCTGCGTCCCCATCCCGAGCATCTGGGGCCATGTCGCCGGCGCCTGCGGTGCCAACCCTGCCGATACCGCCTTCATCGATGCCCAGTTCCGCGAATTGCTGGCGTCCTGATATGAGCAGCACACCCTCCGTTCTGGCGCTACTCGAACGTCGTATCGGCACGCTTGCGGCAGGCGTCGCGGCCAATTGGGGCATCTATGTCCGCTTCCTCGACAATGGCGACGAGATCGCCATTGGTGCCGACCGGAAGATGGACACGATGAGCCTCATCAAGGTGCCGATCCTCGTGACGCTGATGCGGTGCGTCGATCGGGGCGAGGTCGATCTTGCAACACGTGTGGTCCTCGACGACGACATGAAGCGCCTCGGAACGGGCGTGCTCCGTCTCTTCGGCGCGGGAGCGAGCTTCTCGCTTCTCGACGCGGCCTGGATGATGGAAGTGGTGAGCGACAACACCGCCACGGATATCTGTCTCGACGCGGCCGGCGGCGTCGACGCTGTCAACGCGACGATGCGGGATCTCGGCATCGACGGGATTGAAATGACGGGGACGGCGCTCGACTGGTTCAGGGCGCTTGGCAGCAGTATGGATCCGGAGCTTGGGCGCGTTGCGCCCGGCGAATTCGCGCGGCGCGGCTATCCTCCGCTTGGCCCCGAGGGTCTCGCCGACGCCCGCGCGCGCTATCACTTCGAGACAGGCCGGCCGTTTTCGCTGGCGACGCCGCGCGCGCTCGGCAACCTGCTCGCGATGATCGAGGCCGATGCCTGCGCCTCTCCGGCGTCCTGCGCGCTGATGCGGACGATTCTGGAGGGTCAGCAGTTGAACGACATGATCCCGCGCCATGCCTGGGGTGCAAAGTTCGCGCACAAGACCGGCAATTTCTCGCCCTTCATCGCCTCCGACATCGCAGTCGCGACGCCGGCACGCGGCGCGAAGGTGATCATGTGCTTCATGACGGGGCGTCACCGCGGACCGGCCGGTGAATGCGAAGAGCGCATCGGACGCATGGCGGAACTCGTCCTCGCGGTCGCGGAGAGCCGCTGAGGTCCGGCCCGGCCCGCCGGTCCTTACCGCGCGACGGTGAAGGGGAGACTATCGGTCCCGAGGACATCCGACGCGATCTGGCTCAGATGTTGTCGCATCGCGGCCGCGTCCTCATGTTCGAGGTCGCTCTCAATGGCGATGCGCATGCCCCGGCGAGTCGCCGCAGCACGAACAAACCACGGGTCGCGCAACGGATTGGCGGCGATGCGGCCGGGCTCGGCCATCGCGGTCGGGCCCGTGCGCTGCCGGACTGTCACGTCGCCTTGGATGGCGCGCTTCGTCCGAGCTCGTAGATCAGCGCCGCGCCCGTACGGATTCCGTCCATGAAGCAGGAGAGCTTGAGGTTCTCGTTCGGCGCGTGGTTCGCCTCGTCGGCATTGGCGTAGGGGACGACGAAGGCCGGAACGTCGAGGATCTTGGTGAAGACGTAGTCTGGCAGGCTGCCGCCCATGGTCGGGTAGAGCAGGGGTTCCACCCCGCGCGCCCGCAGGATCGCCGCCCGCAACACCGTCGCATAAGGGCTGTCGAAGTCCGTCTTCGACGGCAGCATGCCGCCGCGCGGGATGAATTCGACTTCCGGCGCGTGCTTCCGCACATGCGCCTCGACCTTGGCCAGGACATCGTCCGGCGTCATGGCCTCGACGAGGCGGATATCGCATTTGGCGAATGCCTCCGCCGGCAGGACGGTCTTGACGCCCGGCCCGCCATAGCCGCCATGCAGCCCGTTGATCGTCAGCGTCGGGTGGAACATCAGACGATCGAAATAAGGCCGATCGGCGGGAGCATCGAGGCGGCTGATGCCGAGATCCGCCTCGACCGCCGCAAGGTCGAGCGGCAACCGGCGTGCCGCTTCTCGTTCCGCATCGGTCGGCGGAATGATCTTGTCGCCGATGCCCTCGATCGTGATCTCGCCGGCGGCGTTCTTCATGGTGCCGAGCAGATGGACGAGGGTCCAGATCGCGTTGGGCATCACGCCGCCGAAATTGCCCGAATGGGTGTCGCGCTTCGCTGTCCGCGCGCGAAGCTCGAACGAGGCCATGCCCCGCACGCCGAAGGTGACGGTGGGAAGGCCGGATTCATGCAGCGGACCGTCCGATGTCACGACGAGATCGGCCTTCAGCCGCTCGCGGTTGGCGCGGACGAAATCGGCGATCTGCGGACTGCCGATTTCCTCCTCGCCCTCGAGCAGCACGATGACATTGCAGGGCAGCGTCCCATGCACGGCGATGAGGGACTCGATCGCCAAAAGCTGCGCGAAATGCTGGCCCTTGTTGTCGCCGACGCCGCGGGCATAGATCCGTCCGTCGCGGATCGTCGGCTCGAAGGGCGGGCTGATCCAGGCCTCGAGAGGCTCCGGCGGCTGCACATCGTAATGGCCGTAGAGAAGGATCGTCGGTCGCCCCGGCAGCTCCGGAGAGCGGCCGAGCACCATGGGATGTCCTGCCGTCGGGATCGCTTCGGCGGACATGCCAAGCGCTGTGAGCTTGTCGACCAGCAGCGCGGCGACCTCGCGGATGCCGATATCCTGGGCGCTGATGCTCGGATGGCGGACATAGTCCATCAGCCGGGCGATGAACGTTTCCCTGTTCGCCTCGATATGGTCGAAGACGGGGTCGAGAGGATCAGCGATCGTCATGCCGCGTCCTCCCGGGTCAGCAACAGCGCGCCGCTCGCGTGCATCGCGCCCGTCCATCCCGGAAGGATCAGCGTCGTCGTATCGAGCTGCGCGATGATCGCGGGGCCGACGACAATGGCACCGGCGCCGAGCATGGCGCGATCGAAGAGCGGGATATCCTTCAGTCCGCCGGCAAGATGCACGGGAACCATCTCCGTCGGCTCCGGCAAAGGTCCGACCGCGAGATCGCTCCCCGGCAGCCCCTTGCCGACGCCGGTCGCTTCGATGCGCAGCGTCACGAGTTCGATCGGGGCGGCAAGGTTGAAGCCGTAAAGCGCGCGATGAGCGTCGACGAAGTTGCGCTCCGTCTCCGCGACTGTCCCCGTCCATGGAACGGCGAGTTCCCCGCCCTGGCCGCGATAGTGGAGGAGGGCGACACGCCGCGTCTGGCGGTCGGCCTCGGGCACCGCCTCCTCCGCGAACCAGGCCTCGGCGCGCGCGACGAGCTCGGCGAATACCGCTTCGGCGGCGGCGACGTCGATCGGTCCGGCCTTTGGCAGCGTCCGGCTGAACTCCGATTTGAGGTCGGCGGCGAGCAAGCCTTCCGCGCAGAGAACGCCGGGCGCGGTCGGGATCATCACGCGGCGAATGCTGAGGAGTTCAGCGAGCGCGCAGCCATGCAGCGGCCCGGCGCCTCCGAAGGGAACGAGCGTGAACTGGCGCGGATCATGGCCGCGTTCGACGGAAACGACCCTCAGCGCTCCAACCATGGTGTTGTCGATGATCGCGAGGATGCCGCGCGCCGCAGCTTCCACGTCGATGCCGAGCGGCACGGCGACATTCCTCTCGATGACGGCCCTGGCGGCCTCGCGGTCGAGCGCCATGCGGCCACCCAAAAGGCGTGCGGGCAGGTGGCCGAGCACGACATGCGCGTCGGTGACCGTCGCCAGCGTGCCGCCGTGCCCATAGGCCGCGGGGCCCGGTCGCGCGCCGGCGCTCCGCGGGCCGACCGAAAGCGTTGCGTCCTTCACGGCCGCGATCGATCCGCCGCCGGCACCGATCGTCACCATGTCCACCATGGGCAGCGGCAGCGGCCATTCGCCGACATGGCCTGTCTGCGTGAGGCCGATCTTGCCATCCTTGATCAGGCAGATATCGGCGCTGGTACCGCCGATATCGACCGTGATGAGATCGCGGATGCCAGCCGCTTCTGCCACCGCGCGGGCGCCGACGACGCCCGCCGCCGGCCCCGACAGAGCGGTGAGTGCAGGCGCGCGCCGGATGGTGGCCGCGCCGGCGACGCCGCCATTCGACTGCATCAGCAGCAGCGGTGCCGCGACCTTCTCGTCGGCGAGCCTCTGTTCCAGCCTGCCGATATAGGTCGTCACCCCCGGCATGACGGATGCGTTGAGCGCCACCGTCAACGATCGCTCATATTCGCGCACCTCCGACAGCACGTCGGTCGAGATCGTGACCGCGACGCCCGGCAGCCGCTCACGCAGGATCGCCGCGGTGCGCTGTTCATGGGCGGGGTTGGCGAAGGCATGCATCAGGCAGATGGCAACGGCTTCGATGTCCATCTCGGCAATAGCATCGGCCGCCGCATGCACACTCGCTTCGTCGAGCGCGAGACCGATTTCGCCGCCCGCATGGATGCGCTCGTCGATCTCGACGATGTGCGAGGGGGATACGGGACGGCGGGGCTTGATCCAGGTGTAGAGATTGGCCTTGCGCGGGATGTCCTGGCGGCCGATCGCCAGCACATGGCGGAAGCCGCGCGTCGTGACGAGGGCGGTGCGTGCGCCCTTGTCCTCGAGGATCATGTTGGTCGCGATCGTCGTGCCGTGCAGCACGCGTTCGAGCGTCGGCGCCTGATGTCCGGCATCGACAAGTGCAAGGCGAATGCCGTTCAGGAATGCTTCGGACGGATCGGAGGGAATGCTGGGCGTCTTGGCGCGCCAGATCCTCCCGCTGCTGCGGTCGAGCAGCGCGACATCGGTGAAGGTGCCGCCGATGTCGACGGCAACGGCCAGATCGGTGTCAGGAGAGGGCATCGGCATACTCTTGGCGATGAAAGGTACGGACAGGGCTGCGCTTTGCGCGGAGCGCGAGCGTCGCGGCGGCATCGATGCGGCGATCGACGATGGCGACGCCGTAGTGCCGTTCTGCGGCGTCGAGGCTCACGAAGCCGCCGAGCACGTCCTCGAGCACCGCCTCGGGCGGACGGTCGAAGGGATGGCCGTGGCCGCCGCCGCCGCCGGTCTCGACGCGCACCACGTCTCCAGCTCTGACGATGTTGCCATCGGAGAGCGGTGCGAGTTCACGCTCCCGCGGTGTGCCGGGATTGACGACGACGCGCCCGACGCCGCCCGACATGCCGCCGCCGAAGCCCCAGGGCGGATTGGTGATGCCGTCGATGCGGCTCGCCAGCATCGCCTCGTCGGCGAGGATCTCATATTCGCGGACGATGCCGCAGCCGCCGCGATAGCGTCCGGGTCCGCCGGAATCGGTCTTCACGCCATAGGTGCGAAGGCGGACGGGATAGCCGAGCTCCAGGAATTCGAGCGGGAAGTTTTCCTGGGCGACGAAATAGACGGCATCGAGCCCGTCGGCAAAGGCGCGGGCGCCATAGCCGACGCCGATACCATCGGCGAGCAGGAACCGCCGCGATACCCCCTCGGCATCGGTGTATCGCCCGCGCAAGAGCGCGATGACATAGGCCGAATGCGAGGCCGGAGCGCCGCCGCCGGCGACATTGACGAGCCCGTTCAGCGCTGACAGCACGCGCATCATGGTGAGCCCGCGCATGCCGAGCGGAGCCGGAAAGCGTGGCTGGACCAGCGATCCATCGCGTAGGCGGACCTCGTCGAGCGCCTTCGGCCCGCCGGCATTGCAGACCTGTGCCGGGTCGCCTCCGAGATAATAGAGACCGAGTGCCATGCCCGGGACGCCGGGGTTCATCAGGAGGTTCACCGGTCCGGGCGTCTGGTCGTCGGTTTCGGTCGCATCGAAGATGAAGCGATCCTCGCCGTCGTCGCCTTTCTCTCGCGTCAGCGCGAAGCGGATCTTGAGCGGTCCGTTGCCGTGACCGTCGCCGTCGATCGCGTCGGTGAACCGGTGCGTGCCATAGGAGAAGGTCTCGGCGAGCTTCTGGCGGACGAGGCGGCGGGTACGAGCCAGAAGCTGCGCCAGCGCGTCGGCAACGATGTCATGGCCGAAGCGCGAGAAGATCTCCGTGATGCGCGTCGCCCCGAGCTCGACGCTGGCCATCAGCGCGCTCATGTCGCCGATGCTTTGCTCGGGAAAGCGTGAATTGCGATGGAAGATCGCAAGCGCGGCCTCGTTGACCACGCCGGCCGTCACCAGCCGGGTCGGCGGGACGATGATGCCTTCCTGGAAGATCTCCGTCGTATCGGGGCTGATCGATCCGGGATGCAGGCCGCCGATATCGGCGAAATGCGCCCAGCTCATCACGAAGGCACAGAGCCGTCCGCCCTCGAAAGCCGGCGCGAGCAACACCTGATCGTTGGAATGGGAGACAGCGCCCTGCGATCCGTAGCAGTCATTGTACCAGTAGACATCGCCCGGCTGCATGGTCTCGACCGGGAACCGCGACAGTACCGGCGTCGTGACATCGCCGAAGATCGGCACCATCGAGCCGACGGCCATGACGCCGTCCGCATCGAAGAGCGCGGTGTAGAAATCCTTCTTCTCGCGGATGAAGGCGGAAATCGCCGTTCGCTCGATCAGCGCTTCCATCTCGCGCTGGGCAGCCGAGATGGCGCCACGGATGATCTCGAGCGTGACGGCGTCGCAGACGGGCCGTCCGGCACGCGCGACGGGCTCCAAAGTGGGTTCGATCGTGTCCATGATGGTCATTGTGGTCCTTCCAGCGGCGCGCAGGAGGATCGGGCGCGAGCGCCCACCTTCCCGCAGCCGGTCATTGGTCAGTGGACGGCTTCGGCGGGCTTCGAGGCGATCAGCAGCGCGTTCTTCAGTCGCTCGTCGTGGAGGCGGAGCAGCAATCCGCAATTGGCGAAGACGCCGGCCGCCGCGAGATAGGATCCAACGGCGAGATGGAACGGGCTCGCGTCGAGATAGGCGTAGGGGTTGCTGGCGGGTTCGAAGTCGAGGTCGAAATTGGCGTCGGCCTTGACGAGCATGCTGCGTGCTCGCTCCAGATGCTGAAGCAGGCCCTCATAGCCGAAGTCGATGTTCCAGTCGGGCGGCGTTTGGTGGTTGATGGCGCGGTCGAGATCCCGGACAACCGCCGCGACGTAGTCGGATCGCCCGACCATCGGGTCCTTCGCCTGCTTGAGCCGCCCCTCGATGGAGGCGATGCGCTCCTTCATGGCGGCCGCGGCCGGACCGAAGCCGGCGAGCCCATCGTTCCAGATCGTGCGGGCTGCTACGCCGAAGGTCGACATGGCCAGGGCGTCGTCGAGCCAGCCGGCGTCGGTTGTGTCTCGCGCGAGAAGCGCCTCGGCGGCCGCGACGACCGCATCGATGAGCGGACCTGCCCCAGTGAGACCCGCGTGCGCCTCGGCGGCAGCCACCGCAGGATTGCCGGCGGCCTGCACGGGCCGCGCGCGCTCCGTGGCGGCGGCCTGCCAGAATGCGGCATTGGCGAGCATGCGCGCCGGCGCATCGAGCACGTCCATCGACAGGCTCAGTCCCATTTCCGGGTGCGAACCGAACAGTACGACGCGGCCCTTGCCATAGGTTCCGGCGACGGCATTGAAGGCACCCGCCACGACGGCGCGATCGACGAGTCGGTCATCACCGGCAACCCCGAGGAAGCCTTCCGAAGGTGTAAAGCCATCCTCCGTCCCGGCGACGGCGAGAAGGCCGACCGCATCCGGCACGCCCTCGAGCGTGCCCGGCGCCATGTGATAGAGCGGACCGTTATAATGCGTGATCGGGAAGGCACTGGGCATGCCGTAGGTGACCGGGTGCTCGCCGGCGACTTTGGCGCGGAGCACCCCGACGCCCGGCGACTGCAGGCCGAGCCATTCGTCGCCCTTGTTCCAGACGGCAGCGTTGATCATCCGCATCTGCTGCTGCTGCGGGCAGACCGCCAGGAAGCTCGGCGCGACAAGGGAGGCATCATAAGCCCCCGCGCAGCAGCCGAGATAGAGGCCGCCTTCGCGGACGAAGTCGGCGATGGCGCGGCATCCGTCCTCGCCGAGCGGATCGAGTTGACCCTGCATGGCGCGTGCTCCGCCGCCAGGCACCGCCAGAAGATCGTAGTCGGCGAGCGCACCGGCCAGGATGTCCTCGGGAAAGACGAAATCCACGTCGAAGCCGAGTTCGCCATAGGATGCGGCGTGGTTATAGGGCGCCCCGCCGCCGCCATAGACGGCGATGCGGACGGGCCGTACCGGCAGCGCCTCGAGCCCTTCTGTCGTCGCGAGTTCGACGGCCTCCACGTCTAGTTCGGATGGAAAATGCGGCGGCAGATCGGCTGGGCTGGTTTCCACCACGATCGTGCCTGCTGGGAAGGTCGCGGTCGATCCGTCCGGCCTCCGGCCGGAGAAGGCGCGACTGCTCCAAAGCGGCTGCAGGCCCTGTCGCGACAGGAGATTGGCTGCGCGGTAGGCGCCAGACCAGAGCGGTCCATCGGCGCGGAAAGCGATCGTGGTCATGGGAGAGCTCCCGATAGGGTTGCTTCACGGATGGGGGACGGCGCCGCCCCGGCGACCGGCGCCCTGGCTCCGTCGGGACCGACGCGGATGCAGGCCGTGAGATGGCGGTTTCCAGCGCCGACGAGCGCTGGCTGCACCGCCGAACACGCGTCGAGCGCGACGGGACAACGCGGATGAAAGGTGCAGCCCGGCGGCGGCGCGAGCGGCGAGGGCGGTTCGCCGGTCGGCATCTGCAGCGGCGCTGCCCGGGACGGATCGCGATCCGGGATCGCGGAGAAGAGCATGCGCGTATAGGGATGGCGCGGATCGGCGAATAGCGGCGCCGTATCCATCTCCTCGACGATGCGGCCGAGATACATCACCGCGACGCGGTCGGAAAAGTGCTGCACCACGCCCAGATCATGCGTGATGAAGACGATGGTGAGGTTGTTCTCGCGCTGCAGTTCGGCAAGAAGGTTCAGAACCTGCGCCTGCACCGAAACGTCGAGAGCCGAGGTCGGCTCGTCTGCGACGATCACTTCGGGCGAGGACGCGAGCGCCATCGCAATGCCGACGCGCTGCCGCTGGCCGCCCGAGAGTTCGGCCGGAAAGGCATTGGCATAGCTTGGCGCCATGCCGACGCGCTCCAGAAGTTCATCGACCCGTTTCCGACGTTCGGCCGGCGTGCCGATCCGATGGATATCCAGCGGCTCGCGGATCTGGGCGCCGATCCGCATGCGCGGGTCGAGCGAGGAGTAGGGGTCCTGAAAGACGATCTGCATGCGGCGGCGGAAATCCGCGCGCTCGCGCCGATCGAGAGCCGCGATGTCGCGGCCGCGATAGAAGACACCGCCGGAGGTCGGCCGCAGCAGGCCGGCCAGCATCCGGCCGAGCGTCGTCTTGCCCGAGCCGGACTCGCCAACCACCGCGAAGATCTGCCCGCGCCGGATTTCGAGGTCGATTCCGTCGACCGCGGTGACGGTATGGGCGCCGCCGATCAGACTGCCGCCCGACCGGAACTGACGCGTGAGGCCCTGGGCCTGGAGGATGACATCGTCAGGCGGCATGGAGGACACAGGCCACCTCCCGATGCTTGTCGAGACGAACGCGCGGTGGACCGGCCGGATCGGCGCAGTCCGGCCGCTCGAACGCACAGCGTCCGCGGAACCGGCAGCCGGACGGACGCTTGCCGAGCGCCGGCACGCGGCCCGGGATTGTCGCGAGACTGCCGCGTGGCGTCCGGGCGTTGGGTGCCGCTTCGAGCAGGGCTTGCGTATAGGGGTGAAGCGGGTTCGCGAAGACCGAGGCGACGGTGCCGGTCTCGACAATCTCGCCGGCATACATGATCGCGACACGGTCGCAGGTATGTGCCACGACGCCGAGATCATGCGTGATGAGCAGAACGCCCGCGCCGCGCTCCTCGATGAGCAGCGAGCGGATGAGGCGCAGGATCTGCGCCTGGATTGTCACGTCGAGCGCCGTCGTCGGCTCGTCGGCGATCAGGAGGCGGGGCCGGCAGGCGATGGCGATCGCCAGCGCCGCGCGCTGGCGCATGCCGCCCGAGAGTTCGTGCGGATAGGCATCGAGCCTTTCCTCGGCGGCCGGGATCGCGACGCTTTTGAGCAGTTCCAGCGCCATGCGTCGCGCTTCCTTCCGGTCGACGTCGAAATGCGTCTGGAGCGTCTCGCCGATCTGCGAGCCAATCCGGAAGGCCGGGTCAAGCGCGGTCATCGGGTTCTGGAACATCATACCGATGCGGCCGCCCCGCATGCGCCGCATCTCGTCCTCGTCGATACGGGCGAGATCCTTGCCGTCGAAGCCGATGCGGCCCCCGGCGAGCCGGGCGTTGCCGGGGAGAAGGCGCATCAGGCTGAAGGCGACCGTGGACTTGCCGCAGCCGGATTCGCCGACCAGGCCAAGCGCCTCGCCGCCGGCAAGATCGAAGCTGATGTCGCTGACGGCTTCCTGCCAGTTGCCACCGGTTTCGAATTCGGTGCGGAGATGATCCACCTCGAGCAGGCTCATTTGCGCCTCCGGTTCGCAGCGTCGAGGAGGCGCGGCAGGCCGTCACCCATCAAATTGAAGCCGAGCACCGCGACGAGAATGCCGAGGCCGGGGCAGATAACCAGCCAGGGCGCGTCGCCCATATAGGAGCGGCCGTCGGAGAGCATCAGCCCGAGCGAGGGCGTCGGCGGCTGTACCCCGAGCCCGATGAAGCTGATGGCCGCTTCCATCAGGATCGCCACCCCCATCAGCGCCGATGCCTGCACCAGGACGGGTGTAATCGCATTGGGCAGGACATGCCGCGCCATGATGCGGACATGCGACGCGCCGCGCGCCCGCGCGCCTTCGACGAACAGCGCGTCGCTGACCTCGATCGCGGCGCCGCGCATGACGCGCACGATGATCGGGAAATAGACGAAGCCGATCGCAAGCGTCATCAGCCCGAGGCTCTGGCGAAAGACGCCCGCGAGCGCGACGACCAGCACGATGGCCGGGAAAGCCATGATGACGTCGACGGGTCGCATGATCACGGCGTCGACGAACCCGCGCCGGTAGCCGGCCATAAGGCCGAGCGGGACCCCGACGACCATGGCGGCGGCAACGGAGCCGATGGCGGCGATCAGCGAGACGCGGAGGCCGAACAGCGCGCGGGTGAGGACATCGCGTCCAAAATTGTCGGTGCCGAAGAGGTGCGCCAGCGACGGCGGGCTGAGGACGGCGTTGAAGTCCATGCTCTCGGAATCATAGGGCGAGATGTAGGGCGCCAGCAGGGCCAGCACGGCCAGAAACAGCACGATGGCGGCGCCGATGGCGGCCGGTGTCGGCTTCGGCAGGGTCCTGAGGCGAGAGGATGCTGCCACGCTCATCGCGCGCCTCCCCTCAGCCGTGGATTGAGCCAGGCATAGAGCAGGTCGGTCCCCAGATTGACGAGGATGAACAGAAGCGCGACGACCAGCATGCCGGCCTGAACGACCGGATAATTGCGCTCCATCGTTGCCGTGACGATCAGGCTGCCAACGCCTGGAAGATCGAACACCTGCTCAACGATTACGGCGCCACCGAGCAGATAGCCGAACTGCATGCCGATGACCGTGATGATCGGCACGCTGGCATTGCGCAGCACATGGCGGTTGATGATCGCGCGCGGCGGCAGGCCCTTCGCCTTGAGAAAGCGGACGAAATCGCGCGAGAGCACTTCGGTGACGGCCGATCGCGTGACACGGACCAGCACGGCGGAAAGGCCCGTCGCCAAGGTCAGCGCCGGCAAGGCGAAGGCGCGAAGATTGGCAAGGATACCGTCCGAGAACGGCACGAAGCCGGAGGAGGGGAACAGGCCGAGCGTCAGCGAGAAAACGAGCACGAGTAGGATGCCAAGCCAGAAATCGGGGATGGAGATACCGATGAGGCCGAGCACGCTCGCCGCCTTGTCGGCAATGCCGTTCGGATGCACGGCGGCGCGGACCCCGAGCGGCACGGCGACGATAAGCGCCAGGAGAAGCGAGAGCAGCGTCAGTTCGAGCGTCACGGGCAGCCGCGTTGCAAGCAACTGCGTGACGGGGACATTGCTGCGGTAATCGCGCCCGAAATCGCCGGAGAACAGGGCGCCGAGCCAGCGCACATATTGCTCGTGCAGCGGCAGGTCGAGGCCGAGGTCACGCGTGATGGCGGCGAGACCCTCGGGTGTCGCCCGGAGGCCCATGATCACCTGGGCCGGGTCTCCGGGAATGAGGCGGAGAAGCAGGAAGACGACGATCGATACGCCGAACAAGGTCGGCAGCAGCAACAGCAGTCTTCTGACGGTCGATGTCACGCCGGCCTCTCCTCTCTGTCCGAACCGACGCTTATGCGTCGATCCAGACATCCTCCATGCGCAGTTCGAGCGAGGGCAAGGTCTCGACGCCGTAGACGTTGGGATGCGTCCAGTAGGTCCGGTCGAAATTGACCTGGAAGATCATCGGCGCGAGTTCCTCATGCAGCTTCATGAGCGTCGCATAGGACTTCTTGCGGACCTCGGGATCGACGGTGAAGTTGAAGCTGTCGATGGCCGCGTCGAGTTCCGGCGACTGGTTGAAGCCTGAGAAGTTCCAGGCCGAGCCCGAGCGCGAAAGCGGGCCGAGGCAGTGGCCGACCGGATCGAGCGTCACGCTCCAGTAGGTGCCCGTCATCTGGTAGCGCCTGGTGGTCAGCTCCTCGAACCAGCGGGCGGATTCGAAGGATTCGACCTGCATGTTGATACCGATCTGGCGCAGCTGCTGCTGCATCAGCTGGCCGACCAGTGGCTGCGTCGGCACCTGCGGCTGCGAGGCGAAGGAAATGTCCAGCGACTCGATGCCGGCCTTCTGCAAGGCTTCCCTCGCCTTGGCGAGATCCGGCGCACCCGAATAGGCATCGACGCCCGAATACCAGACATTGCTCGGCGAGACGGGCTCGAGCGACGGCACGGCCTGGCCGTGCCAGACGACATTTGCGATCGCCTTGCGCGGCATTGCCCATTGCAGTGCCTGCCGGACGGCGACGTTGTCGAAGGGCGGCTTGGTGGTGTTGAGCAGGAAGATGTCGGGGAAGAACTGGCCGCCCGGATTGGCCTTCAACTCGGGGTTCTTCTTCAGTTCGGCCACACGGTGCAGCGGCACCTGCTCGATCCAGCCATATTCGCCGGTCTGCAGGCCGTTGAGGCGCTGCGTATCGTCGGCGATGGCGCGGAAGATCAGCTTGTCGAGATAGGGCTGGCCGGGCTTGAAGTACTTGTCCCAGCGCTCGAGCGTGATGTGGTCGTCCTTGACCCATTCCACGAACTTGAACGGCCCGGTGCCGATCGGCATCAGCTTCGGATCATGCGTTTCGATCGCCTTCTTGTTGACGATCTCGCCGATCGCGGCGAGCGCCAGCAGGAGGCCGCCCCAGTTCGGCTTGGTGTGGAAGAGGACTTTTGTATCGCTCACCACCTCGACGCCTTCGAGGGGCTGTACGAACACATGGTTGGCTGCGCCGAGCTTCGGATCGGCGAGGCGGTCGAACGTATATTTGACGTCGGCGCCCGTGAACTTCTCGTCGTTGTGGAACCAGGCGTTGTCGACGAGCTCGAATTCCCAGGTCTTGTCGTCGACCTGACGCCAAGACTTGGCGAGGCCGGGCACCAGCGTGCCGTCGCGCTGCGCATAGACGAGCTTGTTGAAGACGTTCTGATAGACCTGCATCGAGGAATAGAGTTCCGCGAAGGCTGGATCCATGTTGACCGGCTTGTCGATCGTCGCTGCCGTCAGCGTCCCGCCGCGCTTCGGGGTCTTGCCTTGGGCGCGGGCCGAACTGATGAGCCCGAGGCCTGGCACGAGACCGTTCGCCGCGCCAAGTGCTCCGATGAGCGTCAGCGAGTGCAAGAGCTGGCGGCGATTGATCCGACCCTGCCTGAACTTGAGCAGGAAGTCGGAAGTCTGGTCCTTCTGAAGTGTCATGCCCGTCTCCTTACAGTGCGCTTGGAGGCGCGATGGCCGGCGCCTGCGGCGAGAAAAGGAAGAGGAATCGCCCCTTCGCGAATTCGGTTGCATCCAGCGCTCCACCGGAGGGGCCCACGGAGACCTTGGTCCCGCTCCGCATGCCCGTTTCGAACTTGCCCGTGTCACGACTGGATTGTATGACAATCCTGAGGCTAGCATCGGCGAAACCGGCTCGTCAACCGGGTTTTGCCAATGCGGCAGGCAGTTTTTTGTGTGCACATTTATTGTTCAACTTGACCTCGCACAGGGCAGTAGGGCAGCTAGGACATGCCTGCATTGCAGCAGGCGGAGTCTCGTCTGACCTCGCGTAGGAAGCGCCGATGTCCGGTCTGAAAGAGGCCTTTGCCGGCCGAACGGTGAATTCGAGGGATGCCGAGGTCGGCCCGACGCGGCTCGTCGAGTATTTCCGGCCGCATGGCAAAGTGAAGCTCATGCGGGAGCAGGCGGTTTCCATCGTGCGGGACGCCATCATCGCCGGCCGGCTTCGTCCGGGGATGCGCCTCGTCGAACGCGAGCTTTGCGAGGCGCTCGAGGTCAGCCGCACCGTCGTCCGCGAAGTGCTCCGCGATCTCGAGGCCGAGCGGCTCATCGACGTTCTTCCGCATCGCGGCCCGATCGTCGCCATGCTCACGCCCAAGCTGGTGCGCGAAATCTATGCACTCCGGACGGAAATCGAGGTGCTTTTCCTGAGGTCCTATGTGCGGACCGCGAGCGACGCGGACATCGCAGTCCTACGCGGCATTCTTGCGGAACTGTCGGCTGCCGGCGCGCGCTACGACAAGACGGCGCTGATCGGGATCATCACGCGCTTCCTGCACCATATGGCCGCGGTGGCCGATAACCAAGTCGGCGCAGAGATTTACGATCAGTTGCTCGCGCGGATCAACATGTTGCGCATCCTCTCGATGAATACGCCTGGCCAGATCGAGGACAGCATCAAATCCATTACGCGCATCGTCGAAGAGGTCGCCGCGCGCAACGCCGACGCCGCGGAAAAGGCGCTCCGCGACTACACGACACACGCTGGCGAGTCGGCGATCATCGAACTCAAGAAGGAAGGGCGGACCGAACCCGCCAAGGCAAAGAGCGCTCGTTCTGCATCGACAGGCGTCTGATCAGACGCCTGTCCGCGTTGCACGCTCATTTGAGCCAGCGCGGCCAGACGCGGAACGCCTGCCGGGCGAAGGCCGATCGACGATGTTGAACGTCGATCGGTCTGGCAACGATGGCTAATGCCGTCTCATGCGCCGCCTTTGGCGAGCTTGTCGGCCGTCTTCGTCTCGAAATCGGCAGCGTCGTGGCGCTCGTGCAATTGATCCGACGGATCGCCGAAGGTGCGGTTGACCATGCGGCCGCGTTGCACGGCTGGCCGCGCGAACAGCGCATCCGCCCAGCGCTGCACGTTCTTGTATTCATGCACCGAGAGGAACTCAGCGGCATTATAGGCCATGCCCTTGACGAGCCCGCCATACCACGGCAGCACTGCGATATCGGCGATTGTATAGGTGTCGCCGCCCAGGAACTCGCTCTCCGCGAGGCGTCGATCAAGCACGTCGAGCTCGCGCTTCACCTCCATCGCGAAGCGGTTGATGGCATATTCGATCTTCATCGGAGCATAGGCGTAAAAATGCCCGAAGCCCCCGCCGAGATAGGGCGCGCTGCCCATCTGCCAGAATAGCCAGGAAAGACATTCGGCACGGGCCGGCTGATCGGTTGGCAGGAAGGCGCCGAACTTCTCGGCGAGATAGACAAGGATCGAGCCCGACTCGAAGACCCGGATCGGCGTCGTCCCCGAACGGTCCATGAGAGCGGGAATTTTCGAGTTCGGGTTGACCGCGACAAAGCCGCTTCCGAACTGGTCACCTTCGCCGATCTTGATCAGCCAGGCATCGTACTCCGCCCCGGAATGGCCGAGCGCCAGCAATTCCTCAAGCAGGATCGTCACCTTCTGGCCGTTCGGCGTCGCGAGAGAATAGAGCTGCAACGGATGGCGGCCGACGGGCAGGTCCTTCTCATGCGTCGGGCCGGCGATCGGACGGTTGATATTCGCGAAAGCACCGCCGCTCGGCTGGTTCCAGGTCCAGACCTTTGGAGGGACATAGTCTTGAGAATCCGTCATTCGTATCTCCGCGATTGCGTGGCCCTGTTCAAATGGCGGGATGTGGGCCGGATGGAAAGAGCGCGCGCCGCGCTTTCTCGTCGCTGGTCGGTCCGGGAATGAACATTCCCGCTGCGCAGGCCCGGGCAACAGCTGCACTGCCCACCAAGGCGCCCACGGTTTCGCGGGCAGCTCCTTTGGAACTGCCCGCTTCCGTGGTCCGGCTTGTTCTCGGCTACTGGGTGAAGCCCAGATTCTCCATGTGGAGGCTGAGCGTCGGCGTAATGGCCGAGCCGGTAACATTCTTGTTCATCAGATAGTTCAGCGTCTCGTAATGCGCAAATACGAGCGGGGCATCGCCGGTGACGATGGTGCGGATCTGCTGATACAGATCCTTGCGGGCCGCCTCGTCGGAGCTCGCGGCCGCCTTGTCGATAAGCGCGTCGACCGCCGGGTTCGAATAGCCGACGGTGTTGATGGGACCGCCCGACTTGATGACCAGCGAATAGAAGTTATCCGGGTCGATCGTGCGCTCCTGATAGGCGCTGGTGATCTGGTATTTGCCCGAGACATAGGCGTCGTACCAGACGGAGACATCGACCGGCTTGATCGTCATGTCGATGCCGATCGCCTTGAGTTCATCGCGCACCACCTGACCGGTCTTCAGCAACTCCGGATACTGCGGCAGGCCGAGATATTCGACGCTGAGGCCATTCGGGAAGCCGGCTTCGGAAAGCAGTTGCTTGGCCTTGGCGATATCGGGCTCGGCGGCGAAGATTCCAGTCGGGTCGTACCAGCTTGAGCCGGTCGGGACCTCCTCGAGGCCGAGTTCGCCCGTACCGAGATAGGCGACGTCGCGAATGTCGGCGCGATTGATCGCGAGGGCGACCGCCTGGCGAACCTTTGGATTGTCGAAGGGCGGCTGCTTGGTGTTGAAGGCCAGAAAGTCGGGGATGCCGGCAACCGGGCTCGTCACATAGGTGAAGCGCGTATCGGCCTTCAGCGACGGCACGAGGTTGAGCGGCACGGCGTCGACCCAGTCGAGTTCACCGGCAGACAGGGAATCGATGCGGCTCTGGTCGACCGGCAGGAACTTGAAGGTGACGGTGTCGAGATGCGGCAGGCCCGCCTTGAAATAGGTGGCGTTCTTCTTGAGCGTGATGTGGTCGCTCTGGACCCATTCGACGAATTCGAACGGACCGGTGCCGACGGGGTTGCGTGCCGGATCGCCGCTCTCGATCGCCTTCTGGTTGACGATCTCGCCATTGGTCGCAAGGTTGGTCAGGAAGGGACCAAAGCCCGATTTCAGATGAAACACGGCGACAGCAGGGTCGCTCGCATCGATCGAGTCGATCTGGGCGTAAAGCCCGGCATAAGCGCTCGCGGTCTTCGGGTCCAGAATGCGCCCGAAGGTGTATTTCACGTCCGCCGAGGTGAACTTCTCGCCATTGTGGAACGTGGCGTTGCCGACGAGGTCGAACTTCCAGGTCTTGTCGTCGACCTGCGTCCACGATGTGGCGAGATCAGGCACGAACTTGCCTGACGCGTCCATGTCGATGAGCTTGCTGAAGATGCCTTCATAGACCTGAGCGCCGGTGTAGACCGACGACGTCGCGGGATCGAGCACGTCCGGCTCGCCCGTGAGGGCAGCCCTGAGGTCGCCGCCGTCCTTAATCTCGGCAGACAGTGCGGGGCCGCCGGCCATGGCGATGAGCGCGCCGAGCGACAGCGCGGCGAGAGTGAGGGTCAGCTTCCTTGCGCCGCCGCGGCGCCCGCGGGTTTCGAATTGCATGATCGTGTTCCTTGGCTGATCGGATGATTTAGGCGGAGACACTGCGAACGAAATCGATAAAGGCGCTGTTGAATGGATCGGGGCTTTCCCACAGGCAGGCATGACCGCCGGGAACGGTCTTCCATTCCGCGCCGGGAATGGCTTCCTGCAGCTTTCTGGAAAGGCGGACCGGGATCAGGATGTCTTCCTCTCCAGCGAGCACGAGCGTCGGCACCTTGATCTCGCCGAGCCGGTCGGTCGCGTCGTGGTCCTGGATGACGGCGAGCTGCGCGAGATAGACGTCGGTGGTCTGGTCGAGAGCCGCCATCGCCGCAGCGAATTCGGCGGCGTCTTCGGGACGCTCCTCGAAGAACGGGCCGGTGAACGCCCACAGTGCCACGTCTCGCATGACGAAGGGGACGCTGATCGTCCTGGCGATGTCGGCCCACATCGCAAACATCGTCTGGCAGAAGGCATCGGGCTTGCCATAGGTGCAGGCGAGGGTGAGCGATTTGACGTCGCCCGGATAGGCGATGGCATATTCCTCGGAGATCATGCCCCCCATGGACACGCCCATGAGATGGAAATCCTTGATGCCGAGATGGTCGACCAGTGCCTTGGTGTCGACCGCCATCTGCTTCGAGCTATAGGGCCCCTGAGGCCGGTCGCTCTTGCCGATGCCGCGATTGTCGAAGCGCAGCACGCGATAGCCGGCCTCGACCAGTGCGGGGATCTGAAATCCCCATGAGAGCAGATCGTCGGCGAGGCCATTGACGAGAACGATGGTCTCTCGGGCGGCCGCGTCGCCGTCGATCTCGTAGTTGATCGTAATTCCGTTCACGTGGGCTGTGGGCAAGGCGGCCTCCTGGGCGCGGATGAGCGAGGGCGGGGAATGGCGGCGAGCAGAGTGCGCGTATAGTCGTGTCGCGGGCTGGTCATGACGGTTTCAGTGTCGCCCGTTTCGACGATCTCGCCGTGATACATGACGGCGATCTCGTCGCTCACATGTTCCACGACGCCGAGGTCGTGGCTGATGAAGACCGACGCGACGCCGAGGTCCTTCTGCAGGTCCATGAGCAGATTGAGGATCTGTGCCTGGACGCTCATGTCGAGCGCGCTCACTGGCTCGTCGGCGATGATCAGTTCAGGCTCGCTGGCGAGGGCCGCCGCGATGCCGACGCGCTGGCGCTGGCCGCCAGAGAGATGCGTCGGCAATCGCCCGGCGAGGGCAGGGTTGAGACCGACGCGGTCGAAGAGATCGAGAACCCTTCGTTCGCGATCGGCGGGCGTGCCGATGCCGAAGCAATCGAGGGATTCGCGAACGCTGCGGCCGGCTGGCCAGCGTGGATCGAGGCTGCCGAACGGATCCTGGAACACCGGCTGGACGCGGCGGCGGAAGTCGGCAAGGGCGCGACCCGACAGCGCCTGAACCTCGACGCCGTCGAAGATTACGGCGCCGCTGTCCGGCCGTGTGAGCCCGAGGATGCAGCGGCCGAGCGTGCTTTTGCCGCTGCCGCTCTCGCCGACGAGCCCAAGTGTCCGGCCGCGCGCGACGGAAACCGAGACGTCGTTGAGAGCCGGCGGCGGCTTGCGACCCCACGGCCGGCCGCCGCTGTAGCTCTTGCGCAGATGTTCGACCCGCAGCAGATCAGCCATTGGCAGCTCCGATAGCGGCACGCAGCAGTTCGGCGTCACGCAGGCTCTCGACGCTCCACTCGGCAGGAATGACCGGCAGGCGGGCGCCGCGCGGCGCACCGGCGGGGTTGGCGGCGAACAGTGCGCGCGTATAGGGATGGGCCGGGTTGGCGAACAGCGCTTCGGTCGTCGCGGTTTCGAGCAGCTTGCCGCCATACATCACGCCGACGCGGTCGCAGATCATCGAGACCACGCCGAGATCATGGGTGATGAGCAGCACCGTGGTGCCGTGATCGCGACGGAGCTTGTCGATGAGCTGCAGCACCTGCGCCTGGATGGTGACATCGAGCGCGGTGGTCGGTTCGTCGGCGACCAGCAATTGCGGATTGTTGGCGAGGGCGGCGGCAATGACGATGCGTTGGCGCTGACCGCCCGAGAAGCGATGCGGCACGTCACTATAGCGGGCGGCGGCATCGGCGATGCCGACTTCGCCCATCAAGGCGATGGCACGGGCCTTGGCCTCGCGTGCCGTAACCGGGTAGTGCGCGCGGATCGTTTCGGCGATCTGGTCGCCGACAGGCCAGGTTGGATCAAGGCTGGCAGTTGGATCCTGGAAGATCATCGAGACTTCATCGCCGCGCATCGAGCGCAGCGCTTCGTCATCAAGGCCGACCACCTCGCGGTCATTGATCCTTATGCTTCCGCTGACAGCGGCGTTTGCGGGCAGGAGGCCCATCACTGCGTTCGCCAGCGTGCTCTTGCCACTGCCGCTCTCGCCGACGATGCCGAAGATCTCGCCGCGATGGAGTTGGAGCGAGACACCATCCACGGCCGGTGCCGGCGGCGCGGCGCCGGCCGCGTTGAAACGGACGCCGACATTGTCCAACGACAGGATCGCGCTCATTCGCCCACCCCGCGGGGATCGAAGATCCGGCGTAGACCCTCGCCGAGAAATGTGAAGCCGAGCACGGCAATGACGATGACGAGGCCGGGGAAGATCTCGACCCACGGCGCCTGGATCAGAACCTCGCGCCCATCGGCCAGCATGCCGCCGAGCGACGGGGTCGGCGGCTGCGTGCCGAGCCCGAGAAAGCTGAGCCCGGCCTCGAGCTGCAGGGCGAAGGCGCTGAGCACCGACGCCTGGACGATGACGGGGCCGAAGGCGTTCGGCGCGACATGGGTCACGAGCACCCGCAGGTGGCTGGCGCCGCGGGCGCGGGAGCCGGCGACATAATCGTTGCGCGCCACGATCAGCGTGCTGGTGCGCATCACGCGGGCCAGAATCGGCAGGTAGATCACAGCGATGGCGAGCGCGGCGATGACGCTGCCCGGCCCGAGGATGGCGATGAAGGTCACGGCCAGCAGCATGGCCGGAAACACCAGGATGAGATCGAGCGTGCGCGAGATGGTGCTGTCGACCCAGCGGCCGAAATAGCCGGCCAGGAGCCCAAGCGGCACCGCGAGGATGAGCGAAGCTAGAACTGCCGAAACCGATACCAGAAGGCTCGCGCGAAGGCCGTAGATGATCCGGCTCGCCACGTCGCGTCCCAGCACGTCGGAGCCGAACGGATGCTGCAGGTCCGGCGCGCCGAGGACGCGATGCACATCGACGGATTCAGGATCGTGCGGAGCGATCAGGGGTGCGGCGATCGCGACAAGCGCAAGGAATGCGAGGATCAGGCTGCCGAGAAGGATAAAGCGGCTCGGCGCGCGACGCGGGGCGCCGACTTCAAGGCTTTTGGCCGGTGGGTTTGCCGTCGAGGTCATGTCCCGCCTCCATCAGCGACACGCGGGTCGAGCCAGGCGACGATGAGGTCTGTGATCAGCGAAACCACGATGAAGATCGTGGCAATGGCGAGAATGCCGACCTGCACCGTCGGATAGTTGCGCTGGTTGATGCCCGTGACCACAAGCCGGCCGACGCCGGGCAGGGCGAACATCGTCTCGATGATGATGGCGCCGCCGAGCAGCACGCCGACCTGGATCCCAATCACGGTGACGATCGACGGCCCGGCATTGCGCAGCGCATGGCCGAAGATGATGCGCCGCGTGCCGATGCCCTTGGCGCGGAGAAAGGTGATGAACGGCCGGTTCATCACCGAACCGACGGCGCCCCTCGTAGTGCGAAGGATATAGGCGGCCTCGCCGGTTGCGAGCGTCAGCACCGGCAGGACCATGTAGCGGAGATTGCCGACCGGATCGGTGGCAAACGGCACATAGCCGGACGGCGGGAGGATCACCAGGGTGCCGGCGAAGATGAGCACCAGCATGATACCGAGCCAGAAGTCGGGAACGCTGATCCCGAAAATGACGAAAGCCTCGGTCAACCGCTTGACCCAGCGGCCGCCTGTCGCCGCCCGGACGCCGAGCGGCACGCCCACGAGCACCGCCAGCAGCATGGAAAGACCGGTGAGCTCGAAGGTGACGGGCAGGCGCTGCGCCAGCAATTGCGCGAGCGGAGCGTGGCTGACGATGTCCTTGCCGAGATCGCCACGCAGCAGAGCGCCGGCCCAGCCGAGATACTGATCGAGAAGGCTCTGGTCGAGACCGAGCCGATGCCTCAGTTCGGCGACATTGGCATCGGTGGCGCGGAAGCCAAGCATCGTGCGCACCGGATCTCCGGGCACCAGGCGGATGATGAGGAAGACCACGACGCTCATGACGAACAGCATGGGGATCGTGAGGAGCAGCCGCCGCAGGATGAACCCAAGTTGCCGGCTCATGGGGCTGCTCCGGGCACAGACCCGTCATGCTCGGCCCGGTCGACCAGCTGGCGGATGAGATTTTCGGAGAGGGTGAAATGCTTGGCGGCGATCGCTGCCGCCGCGTCGCCGTTTCCTTCGGTAACTGCCGCAACAAGTTCGGTATGCTGGCCGATCGCCGTGCGCCGCGCGGCGTCGGTATAGGGCTCGGCGCCGAGATTGAGCGTGATCTTGGCGCGAAGATCCACCGACATCGCAACGAGGATCGGATTGTGCGTCGCCTCGGCGATTGCGAGATGCAGCGCCGAATCCGCGCGCCGCGATGCATCGTGATCGGGTGCGTCAAGATAGGCCTGCAGCGCCTTGGCCATGGCGGCGATATCGGCATCGGTGCGCCGTGCCGATGCCGTGCGGGCGATCATCGGCTCGACCAGCGTGCGCGCGTCGAAGATGTGCTCGAACTCGCTCCATTTGGCGATGATCTGCCGCCGCACATGCTCGGCCGATTTCGGACCCCAGTTGGCGAGGACGAAATAGCCGCCCTTGCGGCCCCGGCGGACCTCGAGATAGCCGCTGTCGGTCAATTGTTTCAGCGCCTCGCGGACCGAGGTGCGGGAGACCCCGAGCATGGCGGCGAGCTCGCGCTCGGTCGGGAGTTGCTGGCCGGTGACATAGACGCCGAGCGCCACCGCGGTCACCAGCCGATCGACGACATCGTCGGCGACATGCCGCGTCACGATGGGCGCGCTCCAATGCCGCGTGCCGGCGTCGCTGGCTTCGATCGCAGCCGGTGGAACGATTGGCATCCTTGCCGCTGTACTGCGCCCGCTCATTGCGCGTCCTCGCCCTTGAAACGCGTCAGAATGAACCGCGCCAGGGTCCTGGCTGCATCGACGATGCTCTGAAGCTCCACCGATTCATCGATGCCGTGCATGTCATGCGCGACGGCGCCGAAGCAGATGGCCGGCGTGTCGAAATCGTTCAGATAGACCCGCGCATCGGTGGTGCTGCCGAGGGTGTAGACGGCAGGGGCTGCGCCATGGGCCGCGTAATGCGCGGCCGAGAGATCGCGGACCAGCGTCGCCTCGCCGTCCAGCAGATAGCCCCGTGCCCGAAAACCGGTGAGGCTCACCTTTGGCTGGATCGGAAAGTCGGCCTGCGCAGCAAAACGCGCGATCACCTCGCGAAGCGCCGCCTCCGCCTCGTCCGGTGTCCAGGCGCGCGGATAGCCGGCACGGATGCTGAAGGTTGCATGGGAGGGCACCGTCGACGTCCAGTCGCCGGCCTGCAACTTGCCGAGATTGAGCGCGTAGGGATTGAGATTGGTCGCCAAGCTCGGCTCGGGCTCGGACCGGCCGAGTTCCTCCGACCACTGGCGCAGGGCCTCGACGAGCCGGAGGCCTTGATCGATGGCGCTGCTATGCGCGCTCGCGTCATGCGCATGGCCAGACGGCGAGGTGATGGCGATGTCGAGCCACATCACGCCAACGCCGCCGACCAGCAAACCGAGATCGGTCGGCTCCAGCAAGACGACTTCGGGCGCGAGGACACCGTGCTCGCTGACCGAGCGGAGCGTGCCGTTGCCAGTGCATTCTTCCTCGACTACCGCGATGAAGCCGAGCCGCTTGGTGGCAAAGAGATCGGGCGCGACGTCCAGAACGGCGCGCAGCGCCAGCAGGCCGACCGCGAAACCGCTTTTCATGTCGGCGGCGCCGCGACCATAGAGCCGGCCATTTCGGCGCGTCGGTTCGAAGGGCGGATCTGTCCAGAGGTGCGGGTTCTCGGCCGGAACGACGTCCATGTGTCCATTGAGCAGCAGCAGCAGGTCGCCATCGCCGGGCGTCCGCGCCATCACCTGATAGCGGCCGGGTGTCACCGCATTCGCGGGCGGGGCGATACCGGCGCGATCATCCATGAGGGGGCCGCTGGCGAAGGGGAGCCGTTCGACCTCCAATCCCAGCAGGGACGCCTCGCGTGCAAAGACCTCCATCGCCGACTGTTCGGAGCCGACGATGCTGGGCTCACGCACCAGCCGTTCGAGGAAGGCAAACGCGGCCTCGCTGTGGGTCTCTATCGCGCGATCGACATCCAGCTGCATCAGGGCCACTTTTTTGGTTTATAGTTCAGACCCTATTCCAAAAAAGACGCTCTGATCAAGCGATCTGCCAACGAAGATTGCATTTTTTCGGATGCCCAACTTGTGGGCGGACCACGATGTCAAACAGCGCGTTCACGCAGGCGGCAAACGGCTGGACGCCGACCTTGCCGGCACGCGATGCGGCGATGGGACATGAGGGAATGCTGCCGGAATGGCTGCGGATGGGCTAGAAGGGAAGAAATCCCTCCGCGGCGCAGTCCGCATGACCAAGAGCCATGGCCAGAGCCCCGTCCGACGGCAGCAAGCCCTACTACCAGATCGTGCGCGAGGTTCTCTCGGCCAATGTCGCGAATGGCAATCTGCCGATCGGGACGCGGTTGCTGACGACCGCCGTCGCCGATCGCCTTGGCGTCAGCCGGCCGCCGGTGAAGCGGGCACTGGAATTGCTCGCGGCGGATGGCGTCGTGACGGCGCTGAGCTCACAAGGCTATGTCGTTGGCGCCGCGACCGGTGAAACCAGCCCGGAGCGGACGAACCTGCATCGCCTGCAGCTCGACCTTCCGCCCGAGCTTGGCGACAATCTCGGGCAGGCGCGCTGGGAACGGATTTTCGAAGCCGTCGAGGCGGAGATCCTCAACAGCATTCCATTCGGCACCTTCCAGATCTCCGAGTCGCTCATCGGTGAGCATTTCGATGTCAGCCGAACGGTGGTGCGGGATGTGCTTTCGCGTCTCGATGCGCGCGGACTGATCGTCAAGGATCGAACTTCGCACTGGATCGCGGGACCGCTGAGCGCGCGGATGCTCGACGACGCCCACGAGATCCGCCGGCTGATCGAACCGGGAGCGCTCGCCTCCGCAATGCCGCTGCTCGCTGAAGGCTTCCTGAGCGAAGGGCGTTCCACCGTTGCCTCTGCGCTGGCCCGATCGGCGGCGCTTTCGGTCGAGGAGGTCGACGCGATCGAACTGGAGCTGCATGTCGACACGCTCGATGCGCTCCGCAACCGGCGCCTCGCCGGAGCCGTTCGGCTGCAGCAAGTGTCGCTTGTCATCAACCGGCTGTTCGCTACCTATATCGGCCTGCATGACGAGATCGAGATGCTCCGGGAGCATGCGCTCGTCTATGATCACATGCTGCTCGGCGATGCCGATGGGACCATCGCCGCGATGCGGCATCATCTCGATGCCGATCATGCTCGCAGCCGCGCGCGGCTGAAGGTGCTCTCGGTCTTCGATGCCGCCGAGATCGCTCCCTATCTCATCCGGATCCACTAGCACCCTTCCAGGAGCGCCGTTTGCCCAGCCCGCCCAAGCTCCGCGTCATCGGCCGCAGCGAGGTCCTGCCTCGTCCGGTTCTGGAGCAGGCCGCCGCCGATCTGCCCTTCGATATCGAGTTCGAACTCATCGACAGCGTGAAGGGCCTCCAGCGCGTCGTCTCCAGTCCGGAGACCTTCGACGTCTATCACCAGTGGCATACGGTCGACTTGATCTGGACGGCGCGCGCCGTCCAGGCGATCGACCTCTCCCGCATCGACCATGCCGATCTCATCCGAGGCCAGGCGCTCGGCAGGCAGGGCGATGGCCGTACCATGGGCTCGGTGTTCAACCAGCTCTTCCTGCAGCCATCCGGCGCGCTCGGCTCGACGCCGACCGACCGGATCGTGATGCTGCCGTTGCTGCATGGCGTCGATGCCTTCGCCTATCTGCCCTCCGTCATCAGGGAGTTCGACGACGGCACACCGAACAGCTGGGGCTGGCTGCTCGATCCCCGGCTGGCCGGACGAGTGGCCATCATGAGCGATCCGGTGCTGGGCATGATCGAGGCGGCGCTCGCGGTCGAGGCAGCCGAGGGCATTCGCATTGCCGATGTCGGCAACCTCTCGGTCGAGGAGATCGACATCATCATCGACATCCTGCTACGCCGGAAGAAGCTCGGCCATTTCAAGACGATCTGGGGGAACTACCGCGAATGCGCCCGTTCGATGCAGCGCGGCGTCGTCCTTCAGTCGATGTTCTCGCCGGCCCTCGCCATGCTGCGCAGCCAGGGCATTCCGGTCGTCTCGGCCGTGCCGCGCGAGGGCTATCGCGGCTGGCATGTCGACCTCTGCATCTCCTCGGCTGCGAAGGGCGCCCGGCTCGACGCCGCCTATGCCTATCTCAACTGGTGGATGAACGGGAAGGGCGGTGCGGTGACCACGCGGCAGGGCTACTATTTCGCCCAGCCCGAACTGGTCCGGCCACATCTCTCGGCTGCCGAGTGGGACTATTGGTATGCCGGCAAGCCGGCCGCGACGGCCCTCAGTGACCCGCTCGGTCAGCCCGCCATCGCGCCAGGCGAGATACGCGAGGGCGGCTCCTATTTCGAGCGGATGTCGCGTGTTCGCGTGTGGAACGCCTTCATGGACGAGCACACTTATCTCGTCCGGCGCTGGCGCGAATTTCTGGAAGCGTGAGGGCCGCGCCGGAGCGCGGCCCATGGTTCAAGCCGCCGACCGGCGCGCATTGGTCGCGGCGGCATCGACCTTGCCGGACACGATGACGACGCCATAGTCGCGTTCGGCGACATCGGCCGTGATGAGATCCTCGAGGACATCGGTCAGCACCGATTCCGGGCTGCGCTCGAGCGGATTGCCATAGCCGCCACCGCTCGGCCCCTCGGAGATGAGGTGATCGCCGGCTCGGATCTTGTGATAGGGCACTTTGGAAACGAGGTCCTCGGCGCCGCCGGCCTTGTGGATCAGCTTCAGCGATGCCTGAAAGCCGTCCTGCCCGCCGTCATAGCCCCACGGACGGTAGCGATGGCCGTCGCCCTCGACCGAGAAGGCGCCGTCGTCGAGGAACGTGAACTCACGGATGGTGCCGATGCCCCCACGGGTACGGCCGGCGGCCATCGCGTTCTGCCGAAGCTCGTAACGGTCGACGCGGATCGGCAGGTGCGATTCGATGTCCTCGATCGGGTTGTTGCGCGTATTGGCGAACAGCGTGTCGACGGCGTCCATGCCGTCCGACCCGAAGCGCCCGCCATAGCTCCCTTCGAGGATCTCCATGTGCACCCACTGGTTACCCTCGCGCATGCCCGAAAAGGCGACGACGCGGAGATTGCCGATGCCGGCCGAGACCTGGCGCGGAACCGCCTGTGCCAGAGCCTTCATAACCGTATCGGCAAGCGCGTTGCCGGGGCAGAAGCGCGCGATGACGGGCGCCGGGAAGATCGGGTTGGCGATCGTGCCGCGCGGGGCGACGATGGTGATCGGCCGCGTCAGCCCTTCGTTCTGCGGAATGTTGCCATAGACGACGCTGTCCAGCAGGATCGAGCGCAGCGTCAGCCAGATCGAGATATCGACCGTGCCGACGAGCGGCATGTTGATCGGCTTGTCCGGCAACTGAGGTGCCGTTCCCGTGAGATCGACCGTGATGCTGTCGCCGCGCACCTTGAGAGTGACCGCGATCGGCAGGTCGCGACGCGACGGATCGGCATCGTCGAGAAAGCCATCGATATGCGTCATCGCCGCATAGTCGCCGTCAGGGAGTGCCGAGATCGCGTCGCGCATCAGCCGCTCGGAATAATCGAGCAGGTCCTCGAACGCATCCATCACGGTCTTGAGGCCATGATGGTTGACCAGCGCCAGGAAACGCTCGGCCCCGATCTGGGCGGTTTGCACCTGCGCTTCCATATCGCCGACGACCAGCGCTGACGCGCGGATATTGTCGCGGAGGATCGACCAGACGGCCTCGTTGCGCCGTCCCGCTTCGACCACCTTGATCGCCTTGAACTGCAGGCCCTCGGCATAGGTGTCGACCGCGTCGACGATGCCGGTGCTGCCCGGCGCGAGTGCGCCGATATCGAGATGATGCGCGGTGGTGACGGAAAAGCCGATCAGCGTGCCGTCCAGGAACACCGGCACCGCGAAGCCGACATCCGGGCCATGGCTGGCGCCGCCATAGGGATCGTTGTGCATGATGACGTCGCCGGGCTGCAGCGTCTCGCCGCGCGCCGCCATCTGCTTGAGGATGCCGCGGATATAGCCCGGGATGGGGCCGGACTGCAGCGGCGTGCTCATTCGGCATTCGCAGAGCTGGCGGCCCGTGGCGTCAGTCAGCGCGGTGCCAAAATCCTCAGATTCGCGGATGATGCTCGAATAGCTCATGCGCATGAGCTTGTGGCCCATCTCGACGGCGATGTTCTCGAGTGCGCCCTGGATTACGGCGCCCGTGACGGGATCGACGCGGGTCGGCGCCGCGGCGCGGCCGGCGGAAGTCTTGCTCAGCGTGTTTTCGCTCATCTCTCTCTCGCTCAGTTCGCCGCTTCGATCGTGATCAGAATGCTGCCGGAGGCGTCCACGACGGCGCGGGTGCCGGGCGGCATCACCGTGGTGGAATCCGTCTGCAGGATGATGGCTGGTCCTGTGAAGGCCTCGCCGACGGGCAGCGCCGCTCGGCGATAGATTGGCGTCTCGAAGGTTTCGAGCCGGTCGCCGGCGCGGAAGACGGATGGTGCTGTACGGACGAGCGCCTCCGCGAGGCTGCCGCCTGCCGGCGCCGTCAGCCGGTCGAGCTTCGGCATGCGGCCGATGCCGCTGACCCGGAGATTGACGATCTCGATCGGACTCTGACGGAAGGCGTGGCCGTATTCGGATGCATGGGTGCGATGGAAGGCCTCGAACGTCTCGGCGAGCGTTTCGGCCGTGATCTCGCCCTCGGGGAAGGGGATCTTCAGTTCATATCCCTGACCCACATAGCGCAGGTCGCCGATCCGGCGGAACGAGACATCGGCCTGGTCGATGTGATCGGCTGCGAACTGCGCCGACAGCTCGGCCTCCATGGCGGCGATATCGGCATTGAGCCGGCCGAGATCGACCGCACCGGAAACCTGGAACTGGGTGCGGGTCACATCATATTTGAGATCGGTCGTGAGCAGGCCCATGGCCGAGGTGATGCCCGGATAAGGAGGCACGATGACCTCGCGAATGCCCAGCATCGCCGCAACCTCGACGCCGTGCAGCGGGCCTGCGCCACCAAAAGCAACGAGCGCGAAGCCGCGCGGATCGATGCCCTTCTGGATCGTGCGCGAGCGGATGGCGTTCGCCATGTTCGCGTTGATGATCGTCAGGATGCCGTGCGCCGTCTCCTCGACGGGAAGCCCGAGCCTTCCTGCGAGATCCGTCACCACGCGCCGCGATGCCGCTTCGTCCAGCGTCATCCCGCCGCCGAGGAAATCTTCGGCGATGAGGCGGCCGAGAACGAGGTTAGCATCGGTGACCGTCGGCTCCGTTCCGCCGCGGCCATAGGCGGCCGGACCCGGCACGGCGCCAGCCGATTGCGGCCCGACGCGGAATGCGCCGCCGCGGTCGATATGGGCGATCGAGCCGCCGCCGGCGCCGATCGTATGGATGTCGATCATCGGCGTCAGCAGCGGGAAGCCCGCGATCGAGGTCGAGCGGGCATCCGTCTCGGCGAAGACGCCGTCGACGACAATGCCGATATCCGCGCTGGTGCCGCCGATGTCGAAGGTGATGAGCCGGCTGCGGCCGGTCAGGTCGCCGATCCACTTGCCGCCCAGCACGCCGGCCGCGAGGCCCGACAGCAGCGTCAGCGTCGGCTTCTCGACCACCATCTTCGTGGTCGCGACACCGCCATTCGACGCCATGATCCTCAGATCGCCGTTGATGCCGCTGTCGCGGAGCGCCGTGTCGAGGTGGTCGATATAACGATCGACCTTGGGGCCGATGAAGGCTGCGAGCGCGGCGGTGGTAAAGCGCTCGAACTCGCGAAACTGCGGCGAGATGAAGGACGATGTCGTCACGAAGGCGTCGGGCATCACTTCCTCGACGATCGCCTTGGCTTCGAGCTCATGCGCCGGGTTGAGATACGAAAACAGGAAGCAGATCGCGACCGAATCGACGCCTTCCGCCTTGAGTTCGAGAGCGGCGTTGCGCACCGCATCGCGATCCAGCGGCACGAGTTCCGCGCCCGTCGGCGGAACGAGGCGGCCTGGCACGGTCTTGCGGTGCTGGCGCTTCACAAGGGGGCGATGCTGCCAGGGCAGTTCCTGGATGATCGAGTAGTGCTCGACGCGCTGATGCCGCCCGATATGGATGATGTCGCGGAAGCCCTCATTGGTGATGAGGCCGGCCCGCGCGCCCTTGTTCTCCAGCACCGCATTGGTCGCGGTGGTCGTGCCGTGAAAGACATAGTCGATCGTGGCCGGATCGACGTCATTCGCGGCGCAGAGTTCCCTGATTCCGGTCATCACGCCCCGCGAAGGATCGTCGGGCGTCGTCGAGACCTTGTGGATGGCGAGCGCGCCGCTGTCCATGTCACAATAGACCAGGTCCGTGAAGGTGCCGCCGACATCGACGCCGATTGTTCTCATCATGTTCTCCGAAGGCTGTCGCCCATCGATTTGGTACTATGGATTCATAGTCCATATTTTGTCGCCGGCGTCCAGCGCGAAGCGGGCCTGCCGTCTCACTTGGCGATCATCCGGCCCCCAGTCGTCCACTCGGGAAGGGCGATGATCATATGTTGTACATTCGCTGCCTGATTTGTCGGCGGCCTGCCAACCGTTGAGCCATTTCGGAGGGCTGGGCTCCTTAAGGACGAGAATTGCGGTGGCCGAGCCAAACAGTCGTTGACGCGCGCGGGAAAACAGGCTGTGAATAGTGAACTATGTATACCAACGGCAAAGCGGCACTCACTAAGAGGACGGGAGCAATGATGTCAGGGAACGCGATCAGATTGGCCGGTGCGGCCTTGGCCGTCGGCCTTGCGATGGGGAGCGCTCACGCCGAGGACGCTCCGGCGAAGGCGGCCGCGGACATTGCGAAATATACGTCGATCCCCGGGTTCACCGCGGCGGGCGAGCCCTTCGACGCGAAGGCCTGCATGGCCGACAAGTCGATCCTCTCGATCCCCGGTTCGAGTTCCGTCCCGTTCCTGGCCACGATCAATGCCTCGATGGCGCGCATCGCCAAGGACGTTGGTTTCAAGTTCCAGATCTGGGAGAACCAGGGCCAGCCGACGCAGTGGGTGCAGGGCATCGAATATGGCGTCGCCAACAAGTTCAACCTGATCGATCTGTTGGCCGGCGCCGATCCGCGTTCGCTGGTTCCGCAGATCAAGGCCGCTCGCGATGCCGGCGTCACCGTGACCGCGTCGCACGTTACCGGCTTCGAGCAGGATGTCCCGGGCGGTGTCTCCGCTGCGATCCCGATCGACTACAAGCAGGCGGGCAAGCTGCTGGCCGAGTGGACGATCTCCAAGACCGGCGGCAAGACCAACGCCCTGGTGCTCGTCACCAATGAGGTCCTGTCGACGGATTCGATGGTCGCCGGCCTCAAGGAGGCTTTCGCCGATTGCCCTGATTGCACCTACAAGATCGTCAACGTCTCGATCCCCGATTGGGCCAGCAAGATCCAGCCGAACGTCCAGTCGGCCGTGATCGCTGATCCCGGCCTCAACTACGTGATCCCGATCTATGACAGCATGTCCCAGTTCGTGGTCCCGGCGCTGACGATCACCGGCGCGGCGGACCGGGTGAAGATCGCGACCTTCAACGGGACGCCCTTCGTGCTCGACATGATCCGCAACGGGCAGGTCGAGATGGATGTCGGCGAGAACCTCGACTGGATCGCCTATGGCCTGCTCGATGCGCAGATGCGTCTGCTCTGCGGGCTCCCGGCCGTGAAGGACCCCAAGATCCCGCTCCTCATCTTCGACGCCAGCAATGCGGCGACCGCAGGAACGCCGGCGGAATCCTCCAAGGGCTACGGCGACGCCTATCTCGCGGGCTACAAGGCGCTGTGGAAGCTGTGACGGCGGGTTATTCGGCGGGTGCTGCGGGCGCGGGGAATACCGCGCCCGCGATTGCGCTTCGTATCGAGCGGCTTTCTAAGCATTTCGGCGGCGCGCGGGCGCTCGCCGATGTCACTCTGGAGGTCCGGCGCGGCGAGGTCCTTGGACTGCTGGGGCAGAACGGCTCGGGCAAGTCGACGCTCATCAAGGTGCTCGCCGGCATGCATGCGCCCGATCCGGGCGCGCGTCTGGTGGTGGCGGGCCGCGAGGTCGATCTGCCGCTGCCGCCGGGAGAATTCCGCAGGATCGGCATCGCCTTCGTGCATCAGCATCTCGGCCTCGTTCCGTCGATGACGGTGCTTGAGAACCTCTTGGTCGGCGAGCATGCGACCCGCGCCAACTGGAAGATCGGCTGGCGCCGGCAGGCCGAGCGGGCTTTGGCCTTGTTCGCGCGGTTCGGGCTGACGCTCGATCCGTTCGCGCCGGTCGAGCGGCTGAGTTCGGTGCAGCGGGCGCTGTTCGCCATCGTGCGCGCCTTCGACCAATTGGAGCAGACGCCCGAGGCTGCCGCCCGCATCCTGATCCTCGACGAGCCGACGCCATTCCTGCCGGCCGGGGACGTCGAAAAGCTGTTCTCGCTGGTGCGCAACATCGTTTCGGAGGGCGCCAGCGTCATCTTCGTTTCACACGACATTGACGAGGTCGCGCAGATCACCGATCGGATCACCGTGCTCCGCGACGGACGCGTTGCGGGCACCCTCGATACCGCTGGGGCCAGCAAGGCCGAGATCATCGAGCTCATCGTCGGGCGGACGGTCGACCTTGCGGGCATGCGCCCGCCGCAGCGCGAGCTTGGGCCGGAGGCAGTGCTGGTCAATGACCTCAAGGGGCGCGGCGTCGCCGGCGTCACGTTTCGCGTGCGGGCCGGCGAAGTGGTCGGTGTCACCGGACTGATCGGCTCGGGCTATGACGATGTCGTCGGCATGTGCTTCGGCGCCGTCCGCGCGGAGACCGGCTTCCTGACATTGCACGGCGCCGAACAGGACCTGGCGCTGGCCAGCCCGCATCGATCTGTTGGCATGGGCATCGTGCTCATACCCGGAGATCGCCTCGCGGCGGGCATCGTTCCGACGCTCACCATTACCGACAATGTCACGCTACCCGTTCTCGATCGGTTCGGCGGCAATGTCATGCTGTCGCGGCGCGCCATGCGCAGCTTTGCTGCCGGGCGAAACGAGGCCTTTGACGTGCGCCCGCGCAGTCCCGATACGCTGATGAGCGCGATGTCGGGAGGCAATCAGCAGAAAGTCGTGCTGGCGAAATGGTTTCAGATGAATCCGCGCCTGGTGCTGCTCGACGAGCCGACGCAGGGCGTGGATGTCGGCGCCCGCGCGCAGGTCTTCGCCGAGATCCGCACGATGGCGGGTGAGGGTGCCGCCATCATCTGCGCCTCCTCCGACCATGAGCAGCTCGCCGCCATCTGCGATCGCGTCCTTGTCCTTTCGCGAGGCCGGCTGGTCGCCGAACTTGCCGGCGACGCCATCTCCAAATCCGCCATCGCCGAGAGTTGCTATCTCACGGCCGATGATCTCGACCGCACGACCGCCAAGGAAGCCCCCGCACCATGAGCGCCGACATCGCTGCCCAGGATGCCGCCCGCCGACAGATCTGGATCGATCGCGGCGAACGCTATGGCCTGCTTATCGCATGGCTGATCGTGATCGCCGCATTTGGTCTCGCAAAGCCCGGGATCTTCCTGTCCTGGGCCAACTTCTCGACGATCTTCGGGTCACAGGCCGTGCTCGTCGTCATGACGCTCGGCCTGATCATCCCGCTCACCGCGGGTGACTATGACCTGTCGATTGCCGGCAATCTGACGCTGAGCTCGATGACCATCGCGGTGCTCAACGTCTATTTCGGCTGGCCCATCTTCGCGGCCGCGTTGATGGCGCTGGCGGTCGGACTGGTGATCGGCGCAGTCAACGCGTTCCTCGTGCTCTTCTTTCGCATCAATTCGCTGATCGTGACGCTTGGCATGGGCACGTTCCTGCATGGCATCACGCTCTGGATATCCAACTCCAACACCATCAGCGGCATCGACTTCGCCATTGCCAATGTCGTCATCGTCACGCGGCTGTTTGGCATTCCGCTCGCCTTCTATTACGCGCTGCTGATCGCGGCGATCATCTGGTATGTCTTCACCTTCACCGCCGCCGGCCAGCGGCTGCTCTTCGTCGGGCGCGGCCGCGAGGTTGCGCGCCTGTCCGGGATCCGCGTCGATCAGGTTCGGGCGGCGACCTTCCTCGTCTCCGGTCTCCTGGGCGGGTTTGCCGGCATCCTGTCGGTTGGCTCCCTCGGAGCGGCGGACCCGAACTCCGGTCTCAGTTACTTGTTGCCGGCCTTTGCCGCCGCTTTTCTCGGTGCGACGACGATCACGCCCGGCCGCTTCAACCCGATCGGTTCGGTCATCGCGGTCTATTTCCTCGTCACCGGCATCACGGGCCTGTCGATCCTCGGGATCAGCACCTTCGTGCAGGATCTCTTCTATGGCGGCGCGCTGGTGATCGCCGTCTGTCTCTCGCAATTGGTTCGAGGCCGGCAGGAGCGGCTGTCATGACGCGCATTCACATCGACCCGGCCCGCGTCGAGGCCATGATCATGGAGATGGGCGCCATCGGCGCTCACAGCGGCACCGGCGTCTGGCGCACCGTCTATTCGCCCGAATGGGTGGCGGCGAACGATCTCTTCGCCCGCTGGAGCAGCGAGGCCGGCCTTTCGGTCAGCCGTGACGCCGTCGGCAATGTCTGGGCAAAGCTCGCCGGCACGGAAGGCGGCAAGTCGATCGTCTCGGGTTCCCATATCGATACCCAGACGCCCGGCGGACGCTATGACGGGACCCTCGGCGCATTGAGCGCCTTGATCGCGCTTGGCGCTCTTTCCGATCAGTTCGGGCCGCCGAAGCGGACGCTGGAGGCGCTGTCGCTCTGCGAGGAGGAGGGAAGCCGCTTCCCCGGCGCCAATTTCTGGGGCTCCCGCGCCATCACGGGCGCGATCGCGCCCGGCGACGCCGAGGCGATGAAGGGCTATTCCGGAGAAACGATGGCGGAGGCCATGCGGGCGATCGGCCTCGTTCCTACGGCGATCCCCTCGGCCCGCCGCGACGACATCGACAGCTTCGTCGAGCTTCACATCGAGCAGGGCCCGATCCTCGAGCATGCCGACCTGCCGGTCGCGATCGTCGATGCCATCACGGGCCTGCGTCACTATCATGTGACGCTGACGGGCGAGCAGAATCACGCCGGCGCTTTTCCGATGGATCTCCGCCGCGATCCGATGGCGGGCTTCGCCGAGATCGCGAGCGGCGTCATTAATACGGCGCACCGGATGGGACGGCCGGCGGTCACCACGATCGGTCGCATCGCCGCCGATCCGAACGGCGCCGCTGTCGTGCCGCGTTCCGTGAGCTTCACGGTCGATGCGCGCCATCCCGATCCGCAAAAGCGGCTGGAACTCTATGCGTTGCACGAGGCGCTGATGCGTGAGGTGGCGGCGCGGCGCGGGCTTTCGATCACATGGGAGATCGGCATCGAGAAGGTGCCGTGCCTCAGCGATCCAGCGCTCGTCGCAACCTTTCGCGAGGCCGCTGCGGCGCAGGGCGTCCCCACGCTGACGATGGCGAGCGGGGCAGGGCACGACACGCAGCAGATGGCGAAGATTGCGCGCACCGTCATGATCTTCGTGCGCTCCAAGGATGGGCGCAGCCACACGCCGGAGGAGTTCTCGTCGATCCCCGACATCGTGGCCGGCATCGAAGTCCTGGCGGCCGGACTGTATCGGCTCGCTTACTAGCGACACCTCCCGGCGAGGGCCGATCCGACGACGGGGCCACTGTTCAAGAGCGGCCCCGCCGACTGCGTTTCGGCATTCAGGCCGTCGCCGCCCTCGATGAGATCGCGAGTGCTGACGCAAAGTCGCGATATGAGTGAAGCGGACGGCCGAGCATGGCTGTCAAACGGTCGACGTCGCCGGCATCCGGGATCATCCCGTCGCTGACATAGCGCTCGGCCATCAGGCGCATTTCATAGGCCAGCCATCTCGGCATGAAGCCGGCCACATTCTGCTCGAATGCGCTCGGGTCATCGCCGCCATAGGCGATCGGGCGTCCAAGGACATCCGACCAGATGGCGGCAACGCCGGGTCCGGTCAGTGTGTCGGGTCCGACCAGGTTGATCGTCTCGACCGGCAGCTTGCCGGGCGCGGCGACGCGGCGGACGAGCTCGATCGCCGCGACTTCCGCGATGTCGCGCGCATCGACCATGGCGATGCCCTTGCTGCCGATCGGCATGGGGTAGACCCCATGGTCGACAATGATGTCCTTGATCATCTGCTCGTTGTCGATGAAATAGGATGGGCGCAGGATGGTGGCGCTGAAACCCATCTGCTCGATCATCCGTTCGGCGCCGGACTTCACGGCGAAATGCGGCACGTTGACGAAGCGATCGGCGTGCAGCACCGACAGATAGACGGCACGATCGACGCCCATCTCGCGTGCGATGTTGAGGGTTATGAGCGCCTGGGTAAATTCGTCGCCGGTGACCGCGTTCAGCAGAAAGAACGCGTCGACGCCGGCGAAGGCAGCGCGCAGCGCATCGAGATCAAGCGGATCACCCTGCACGACGTCCACGCTGTCGGGAAAGCCGGCCCTGGCGGGGTCGCGGGTCAGCACGCGCACGGCGACGTCGCGCTTGACGAGCTGTTCGACGACATGGCGTCCAACGCGTCCGGTCGCGCCGATAACGAGAATGGTCATGGTGTTGCTCCTGAGGTGTCATGATTGACGCCTCGGAAATTAGTGATCCACAGACGTACCAATAGCCGCTATTATTGGACGTACCGTCTCGCCGGTGGAACACATGGACCTTCTCGCCCTCGCAGACTTCAATCTCGTGGCCAAGCATGGCGGGTTTGGACGCGCCGCGCGTGCCGCGGGGCGCCCCAAGGCGACGCTGTCGCGGCGGGTCGCGGAGTTGGAGGCTGCATTGGGTCTCCGCCTGTTCGAGCGCGGTGCACGCGATCTCAAGCTTACGGAGGAGGGTCGGGCGCTCCATGAACGGACGGGACTGCTGCTGACTGAACTCGGCGAGACCGCGGCGGCTATAGCGGCGGGCGGCGATGCTCCGCGAGGCCGGCTGCGGATCAGCGCCCCGCTGCTCTTCTCACAGACCGCGATGGGAAAGCTCGCCGCAGGCTTTGTGCTGGCGCATCCCGCCGTGCGGCTCGAAATCACGGCAGACGACCGCGAGGTCGACATGATCGAGGAGGGCTATGACCTGGTGATCCGGGTCAACCCGCGGGTCGATGAGAGCCTTGTCGGGCGGCCATTCCTGCATGATCGGCTGGTCGTCGTCGCGGCACCCGCGTTTACGCGACCGACAGACGGAGCGGCTGTTCGGGCCGTCGTCCGTGGTTCGGCCGATCCGCAGGGTGGTTGGAACGTGGCGACGGCCAATGGCCGGTCGACGATTGCGATCGATCCGGTCTTGTCGCTCTCCTCGCTCATGATGGTGCGCGACGCGGTTCGACAAGGCGTCGGCGCCGCCCGCCTGCCACTTTCTCTGGTGAGCCATGATCTTAGCGCCGGGCGGCTCATGCACTGGGCCGATATCGACGGACCTGAGACCGCCTTGTGGACGCTGTATCCGTCGCGCCGGCTCCTGAGCGCGCGGGTGTCGGCATTTCTGGCCTATCTGAAGGTGGCATTCCCGCTTGGCGCACCCGACGAACTGGCGGCATTCATCGACTGATCCGAGGCTCGTTCGGACACGCGGTCGTGGTTTCGCTGCGCCGCATATGGCAGTCCCACGGCGGCGGCAATCAGCACTTTCGAAATGGGGTCCATGGGTGCTGCAGATATGATCTGAATCGCCTTCTAGAAACTTGCGCGCTGTCGGGCGGCTCGGCTACATTGAGGCCGCGTAGCCTCTGCTATTCTATGGCAATCTTGCTTCTGGCCTCACCGATCGTATTGGTGAGATGCGGCTTCACCTTGTCGGAATTTCGGTCAATACATAGGCGCGTTCTATCGCTACGCAATCGAGAGTTGTTGTTGTTACCTGTTTGGTAAAAAAACGATATGATGGTCTGTATCGACAAATATTGAGATTTGGGGCAGCGAGTTATTCCTGATTTGCACAGGTCTGGGTCTCCTGTGCAGCATATTTTGGAGGCATTATGCTGCACGAACAGAGTAACGTATCGGCTTCAGCGACGGCTCGTCCGCAAGGTTTGGCACGACACCGCGCGTCTTTGATCATCGTCAGCGATGTCCGGATCGTTCGCGATGGCATTGCCAAGGCGCTCGGCGGCGATGGCCGCTTGCAACTGTTCGGCGCGGTCGCCCCCGAAAACGCGGTCCACGTTGCGTCGCGGCTCATTCCCGATGTCGTGCTGCTTGACATCAGGACGCAGGGCGCGCTCGAGACGGCGCGGACGTTGCGCGGCTCTCGCCATGGTTTGGAGATCGTCGCGATTGGCGTCGCAGGCTCCGATGCCATGCTGCTCGCCTGCGCGCAGGCCGGCATTTCGGGCTTCATCGCGCCGGAAGCCTCGACCGATGCCGTGGTGGCGGCAATTGAGAGCGCGTTGCGCGGCGAGCTCGTCTGCACGCCACGCCTTGCCGGAATGTTGTTGAACCGGATCGGCGCCCTTGCAGCCGTTCCGGCGCAAAACTGGGAAACGGACCAGTTGACGCCGCGCGAGCATGGCATCGCGGTGCTGATCGGCGAGGGGCTCTCGAACAAGCAGATCGCCTTCGCGCTCGGCATTCAGAACGCCACGGTCAAGAACCACGTCCACAACATTCTGAGCAAGATGCGGCTGAGCCGTCGCAGCCAGGTCAGCGGCCGGCTGCGCGCGATCGCAGCGGGGGATCCTGAAGGACTCCATCCCTTCGGGCCGACAGCCCATTCGGCGGCGAGCCAGGTCAGTTACGCTCAGCCATAAGGCGGATGTTGCAAGACTTGGCTTGATAAGGGCGGTCTAGATCCTTCGATCCATCGTTCGCTTCGTCCCGACCATCGGCAGCTCTGCCGATGGCCGCCGATCGGCGCGCTTCCAGCCATTCCTGCCTTTGCCGTCGCAGCCGTGCACCGGACATGTTTCGGCACTCGGTCCAGATCCCTTCCGAATTGAGACTGGGCCTTTTGGCTCATTCGCGCGCCAGCGAACGGTGACAGAGTTTCCGCCGACGGAATTCGCGCCGACCCGCGCCTGGCACGGCGATAGGCATGGTTGCCTTGGCGGTCGGTCGCGAGGGAAGAAGAGGAGTCGACATGCCCGTAGCCCTTCTCCACCCCGGCGTTTACATCGAGGAAGTGCCGAGCGGCGTCCGCACCATCACAGGTGTGGCCACCTCGATCACCCTGTTCATCGGCTGGGCCAGTCGCGGCCCCACGGACAGGGCGCTGCGGCTCACCAGCTTCGCCGATTTCGAGCGTCTCTATGGCGGCCTCAATGCCGACGAGAACGCGTTTCTCGGATATGGCGTCCGGCAATTCTATCAGAACGGCGGCTCGGACGCTTATGTCCTGCGCATCGCCGCGGACGACGCGGCAACGGCGACGGCGACTCTCGGCGACCTCACGGTGTCGGCGAGTTCACCGGGCGACTGGGCGGGCGATTTCAGCGTTCGCATCGCCTTCCGTCCGGCGCCTGATGACGCGCGTTTCACCCTCGATGTCATCCAGCCCGCGGCGAACAATGCCGTGCTTGAGAGCTTCGCCAACCTGTCCTTCGATCCGGCCGATGACCGCTTCGCGCCAAACGTCATCAACGGCCGCTCGGCGTTCATTGATGATCTCGTGTTCGCGACCGATCCCCCGGCGGCGCCGACGGCGGGGACGCAGGCGTTGGCCGGCGGAGATGACGGCATGGTGCTGGCGCCCGATGATGCCGATTTCACGACGCCGCTCGCTGCAGCTTTCGCGATCGGCGGCATCGCTGATCGCATCGACCTGTTCAACATCATCTGCGTTCCCGGCCTCACCGATGTCGATGCGATCGGTGCCCTGCAGACGAATGCACGCGAGCGCCGCGCCTTCCTTGTAGTCGATTGCCCGCCCGATGCGGTGGTGGGTGATGTCGGCGACCTCGCACCGACGATCACAGGCGCAGATGCCCGCAACTCGGCCTATTTCTTCCCCTGGGTTCGCGCGGCCGATCCGCTGCGGGCCAATGCCGTGCGGGCCTTTCCGCCGAGCGGCTATGTCGCCGGCATCATGGCACGCACGGACGCGACCCGCGGCGTCTGGAAGGCGCCGGCCGGCACGGAGGCCAGCCTCAACGGGGCGCTCGGCCTCGCCATCACCATGAGCGACGCTGAGAACGGCCAGCTCAATCCGCGTGGCGTCAACTGCCTGCGGACCATGCCGGTCTACGGCAATATCGTCTGGGGATCGCGCACCTTGCATGGCGACGACCAGCGCGGATCGGAATGGAAATATGTGCCGGTGCGGCGCATGGCGCTGTTCCTGGAGGAGAGCCTGTTCCGAGGCACGCAATGGGTCGTGTTCGAGCCGAATGACGAGCCGCTCTGGGCGCAGATCCGCCTGAACATCGGCGCCTTCATGCAGGGCCTTTTCCGCCAGGGAGCCTTCCAGGGCGCGACGCCGCGCCAGGCCTATTTCGTCAAATGCGACCGCGAGACGACGACACAGGCCGACATCAATCTCGGCATCGTCAACATTCACGTCGGTTTCGCGCCGCTGAAGCCAGCCGAGTTCGTCGTGCTGCGCATTCAACAGATCGCCGGCGACATCGCCACATAAGTTGCGGAAAGGAAAGACATAATGGCACAGTTTTCCGTCAATCCGCAGCGCTTCGATCCCTACAAGAACTTCAAGTTCAGGGTGAAATGGGACGGCCGCTTCGTCGCGGGCGTCAGCAAGGTCTCGGCGATGAAGCGCAGCACCGAAGTGGTCGAGCACCGCGAGGGCGGCGATCCCTCGACATCGCGCAAGTCGCCCGGTCGCACCAAATATGAAGCGATCACGCTGGAGCGCGGCGTCACACACGACCTCGAATTCGAGCGCTGGGCCAACAAGATCTGGAACTATGGCTCGGGCCTCGGCGCGGAGGTGTCGCTGCAGGACTTCCGCAAGGATCTCATCCTCGAAGTCTACAACGAGGCGGGCCAACTGGTGCTCGCCTACAAGATCTGGCGCTGCTGGGTATCGGAATACCAGGCGCTGCCAGACCTCGATGCAAACGCCAACGCCGTCGCCATCCAGACGCTCAAGCTGGAGAACGAAGGCTGGGAGCGCGATCTGGATGTGGTGGAGCCCTCGGAGCCGCGCTTCACCGAACCGGCTTGATAGGGCGCGACCATGCAATCCGATCGCGCCCGCGGGCGGCAGATCCTCGACCTTTGGGAGCGCGGTGTCGGGCTGGACCGCTGGCGCCGTGACGATGCGCTGCTGTCGGGCGCGGCGCCGCCCCCGCGCCGGCTGGGCGAACGCAACGCAGCGCTGCTCCGCCTTCGCAACGCCCATTTCCACGGCGCGTGGTCGATGACCTGCGCATGCCCGGCCTGCGACGTCGCTGTGGAGTTCGAGGTCGACAGCGCCATCCTCGCGGAGAGCCTCGACGGCCTCGAAGGCGCGGAGGGCGGCACGCTGTCGTGGCGCGGCCGGCTGCTGACGGCGCGTCCGGCCACAGTCGACGATCTCAGGGCGGCCGGGGCGACTGGCAACATCGAGGCTGCCGCCCGCATGCTGCTGGGGCGATGTGTCAGCGGCGATATCGACGTCGCTGCGCTGGACGGCGCCATGCTGGAACAACTCGGGCATGAGCTCGAGGCGCTGGATCCGGCTGCCATCATAGCCTTCGAACTGGTCTGCCCCGACTGCGGCCATGCCTGGCCGGCGCCGATCGATATCGCCGAGACGTTCTGGAGCGAGGTGCGCAGCCACGCGGAGCGGCTGTTCCTCGACGTCGATGCCCTGGCGCGGGCCTATGGCTGGACGGAGGACCAGGTGCTGCGGCTCTCGCCGACGCGCCGCGCGGCCTATTTGCAGCTGGCGGAAGCGTCATGAGCAGCTTCTTGACCAGCCTCGCCGGAATGGCGCTCGGGGTCGCACCGCCCGGTGCCGCGCGGCTCTCATTGCCGCCGCGTTATGCGGCTGCGCCCGACGCGGGCTGGATCGAGACGCCAGCGGAGGAAAGGGCGGTCGGCGTGGCGAGAGCCGACCCGATCGTCGAGCCGCCGCCGCGCACAGCCGTCGAGGCTGCGCCTGCAGAGCCGCCCGCCGGGGAACCTCCGGCGCAGATCTCGGTCCCGAGCCAGCGCCCGTTGCTGCAGGCTGCGGTGACACCGGAGGCGAAGCGGCCCGCAAATATCACGGAGGCGCCAGTCCGGATCGTGCCGCCCGAGCCGATCCGGCCTGTCCCGATTGCGCCCGTCCGGGAGGACCACCCGACCAGGGCGGACGCCCAAGTCGCACGCCCTCCGGCCATCGACACCTTGCTGCCGCGACCACGCGCGGAGATCGGGACCGCTCCGCCCCGCGCGCCGCTGACCGCTGCAACCGTAGCGAGCCGCGCTCCAGCCCAGCGGGAGCCGCGGCCGATTGTTCATGTCACCATCGATCGCATCGACATCAGAGCGCCACGCGATACGGTCAAAACGGAGCCGGCGCCGAAGCGCGCCAGGGCGGAGCCGCAGATCTCGCTGGCAGATTATCTGGGGGCGCGGCGATGAGCTCGCCCCTCGCCATCGGTGCGGTGTCCGCCGTCTTGCGCAACCTGCTCGACAACGGACTGATCGAGGCCGGCAATGCGATGGGTGTGACGGTCGACGTCAGCGCCGTCGCCCCCGACACGATCGATCTCGAGGATAACGAGGCGGGACCGCGGCTCAACCTCTTCCTCTACCAGGTCACCCCCAATCCGGGCTGGCGCAATGTCGGGCTGCCGTCGCGCAGCGCGGTCACCGGCGAGCGGCTGACCAATGCGCCGCTCGCGCTCGACCTTCATTATCTGCTCACGGCCTATGCCAGGGCCGATTTCCAGGCAGAGATACTCCTCGGCTATGCCATGCATCTCCTGCATGAACGGCCGGTGCTGGACCGCGAGGCGATCCGGCGCGCGCTCGATCCAAGCCCGCTCGATGTCAGCATGCTTCCGCCGGCCTTCCAGGCGCTGGTGGCCTCCGACCTCGCCGACCAGCTTGAGCAGATCAAGCTGACGCCATCGGTGACCACGACTGACGACATGTCGAAGATCTGGTCGGCGATCCAGTCACATTACCGCCCGTCAGCAGCCTATCAGGCCTCGGTCGTGCTGATCGAAGGCACGCGGTCGGGGGTCTCGCCGCTGCCGGTGCTCTCCCGCGGTCTGCGCGATCCGGTCACGCAGCGCGAGCGCGGCGTCGTGGTCAATCCGGACCTGCTGCCCTCCGTGCCGACGCTGATCCGCGCCGAACCGCAATTGGGGCAGAGCGGCGCACGGCTCGGCGAACCCGTCACTGTCAGCGGCGCGCGGCTGGCTGGAGCCGGCCACAGGCTGCTGCTGCGCCATCGCCTGAACGACACCCCCTTCGAGTTGGCGCCGGATTCGGTCGCGGCCAACGGGATGTCGCTAGTCTTCACCCTGCCCGATGACGCACCTGCGCAGGCGGCACTTGTCGCCGGTCAGATTTCGATCGGCCTCCGCCTGCAGCCGGCCGGCGAACCGGCGCCGCGCGAGACCAACAGCATTCCGCTCGTGCTCGCCCCGACGGCCGATTTCGCCGGAGCGACGCTGCAGCGCACCGCCGACGCGGTGACGGTCGAACTCGGCGCCGTGCCGGAAGTTCGGCCGCAGCAAAAGACCGTCCTGATCATCGGCACGACCGAAGCGGTCGCCGGCCCGCGGCAACTTCCCTCCGATCCGCTGGAATTCAGCTTCAGCCCGGAGCTCGCCGCCGGCGCGCAACCCGCCCGACTGCGCGTCGATGGCGCCGACAGCATCTTCCTCGATCTTGCCGGCCCGACGCCCATCTTCGCGGCCGACCAAAGTCTGGTGGTGCCATGATGGACACCGCCACCGAAACCGTCGGGCCGGAAGCGGCGATCCAGCTGCACAGCTGGGAAGCGCTCAATCGACAATGGCTGGTGGGTGCCTTCGCACGACTTCGGGACCGGATCGAAGCCAGCGATGGCGAATCGTCCGAGCCTTTTGACTGCGTTCAGCCTTCCGCCATTGCCGGCTTCTCGCCGGCACTCCTCGTCTGCGCCAAGGCGTTCGGTCTCTCGTCCTTCGAGCGCGAATTGTTGCTGCTGCTGGCCGGAATCGAGTTGGATGATGCTTTGCGCCAGTCGGTTGCCAAAGTGGCCGGCGGGGCTCGGCCGAGCTTCGGCCTGGCGCTCGGGATCCTGACGTCGCCGCATTGGGATGCCTTGTCGCCGGATGCGCCGCTGCGGCGCTGGCGCGTGATTGCGCCGGAGCCTGCGGCGATCCTCAGCCGGGCGCCGCTGCAACTCGATGAGCGTATCCTGCATTTCATCGCCGGCATCGGAGCTACCGACAGCGCGCTTGCGGGCATCGCGACCTATGTCGCGCCGAGCGAGACCCTCGAAACGGAGCATGTGCCGCTCGCGAGGCGCATCGTGGCAGCGCTCGACGCCGGGGCCGTTTCGATCCTCAGCGGCGGCAACGATGCCTCTCGCCGTGATTGGGCGCTGGCGGTGAGCGCCCTCCGCGATCGCGACGTGTTGTGGATCGATGCCCGCGACCTGCCATCCGATGCCGAGGCCCTTGCGCGGTGCGCCTGCCATCTCGACCGGGAAGCCACGCTGGGTGTTCTGACGCTCGTCCTCTCGGTCGAGCCCGGCTCGGAGCAGCGCGCGGTAGCGCTGGCAGGGCGGCTTGCCACTGGCCTGATCTGGAACGGAACGCCGGCAGCCGGACTGGATGCCACTCCGCGCCGGAAGTCGCTGCTTCGCTTCGATCTGCCGGACTATGACGTCGCCCATGCCTCAAAGCGGCTGCTGGCGCGTTGGCGCGTCCGCAATGCCGGCAAGTCCGATGGCACTGTCGAAGCGGAACTCGTCCGGGCCGCACAGCAGTTTCAGCTTGGATCCGGCGCGGTCGACGGGTTCCTGGAGCGGATCGATGCGGCGGAAGCCGGCGGGCGCGCAGAGGCCGTCTGGCCAGCAGCCCGCGAGGCGGTGCGCGGCGGTCTCGACGCCATGGCTCAGCGCCTCTCCAACCGCGCCGGCTTCGACGATTTGGTGTTGCCGGCAAGCCAGGCGGCCATGCTGCGCGACATCGCGCGTCAATTGCGACAGCGCGAACGGGTCTATCGTGACTGGGGCTTTGCCGACAAATATCAGCTGGGGCAGGGGCTGGTCGCGCTGTTCTCGGGCGAATCCGGCACAGGCAAGACGCTTGCTGCGGAGGCGATCGCCACCGAAGCCGGGCTCGATCTCTATCGGATCGATCTGGCAAGCCTCGTCAGCAAATATATCGGCGAGACCGAAAAGAACCTGAAGCGGCTCTTCGATGCTGCTGAGGCCAGCGGCGCCGTGCTGCTGTTCGACGAAGCGGACGCGCTTTTCGGCAAGCGCAGCGACGTGAAGGACAGCCACGACCGCTACGCCAATATCGAGGTCGCCTATCTGCTGCAGCGGGTCGAGACCTATCGCGGCCTCGCCGTGCTCACGACCAACATGAAGAGTGCGCTCGATCGCGCTTTCCTGCGGCGCATCCGCTTCGTGGTGAATTTCCCCATGCCCGATCAGGCCGCCCGCGAGCGGATCTGGCGCCGGCAGTTTCCCGCCGCCGCGCCGCTCGGGGCCATCGACTTCGCAGCGCTGTCACGGCTGAACATCTGCGGCGGCAATATCCGCAGCATCGCTGTCAACGCGGCCTTCAAGGCGGCGGATGCCGGCACCGCGATCGACCAGACACTGCTCATGACGGCAGCGCATGAGGAATTCGCCAAGCTGGAACGGAGCCTTGGGGCCGACCCGGGGAGGCAGAGATGACGAAACTGCCTGCCGAAATATCCGTGCGGATCGGGCGGGTCGTCAGCCCCGATCCCGTGTCGCCGGCCGAGCTGCAGGCGGCGATCGCTTCGGCGATCGAGGGAGGGCTGCGGGGCGTGCAAACCCCGCTCGGCGCGGACGCTGGGCCGGTCGCTTCAATCGCCGAGGGCGTGGCGAGCCGCTCGCTGCTTGCGATCGGCGCCGCGACACGTGGGGGATGAGCCCGATGACCAACCTGTCGAAGCTGCCCGCTCTGGCGGAGAAGAGCGGATCATCCAGCGCCCGGAACGGCAAGGGTGCTGCCCGGTCGTCCAAGGCTGCGACGCTGAGCGGTCTGACATCGGGCGGCCGGTCGCTGGAAGGTGGCGTCCGCACCACGATGGAGAAGCGCTTCGGGCGGAACTTCTCCGATGTGCGCGTCCACGACGACGCTGCCAGCCATGCGAGCAGCGGCAGGCTGAAGGCAGAGGCCTTCACCTTCGGCCAGCATATCCACTTCGCCTCCGGCACCTACCGTCCCCATTCATCATCCGGGCTCAATCTCTTGGCGCATGAGCTCGCCCACACGGCGCAGCAGCGTCATGCGGCGACGCCTTCGCGGCTTGGTGTCGGCGGCAGCCGGTCGCCGTTCGAGCGCGAGGCCGATGCGGCGGCCAGCCGCGCCATGGCCGGGCAGCCGGTCGGGCCGATCCGCCAGGCCCCGGATCGCATCATCATGCGCCGCGGCTCTGACGAGATCGCCGATATCAACGACCTGCTGAGCTACGGCCTGTTCGACTGGAAGATCCGCGATGCGGAGGCTGTCGAGGCCCTGACCCGCTTGAAGGGACTCCCCCGCATCAAGCAGGCCGAGTTCATGTCGGACACGAAGTATTCCGGCCGCCTGCGGGACAACCTTCCCGACGACCGGGTCGCTGAATTCGATGCGATCGCGGCCGACGTGCGCGGCTTGGTGCCGGGGAAAACGACCCTGGATGCGATGATCGACAAGCTCTCCTACGGGGTGTTCGACTGGGCGATCACCGATGCCGAGGCCGTCGAGGCGCTGGAACTGCTGAAGGGACTGCCGCCGCTGCAACTCGCGGTCGCCTTGAAGCGCATCGACTATCAGCGGCTTTTGGACAACCTGCCGGAGAACAGGAAGGTCGAGATGATCGATCTGCTCGCGGCGGGGCTCGGCAGCAGCGGCAGCTTCGCCGGGTCGGAAAAGACGTCTCCCGGCGCCGCGCTGCGCAGCCTGGATTTCACATCCGATCACGGCGTCATGCGCAATAATGACAAGGACTGGTCCGATACCGGCCCTCCCTTCGAGCAGCCGGACTGGACGGTCGACGAATCCGGCAAGGTCCGGACCAGCCCCATCAGCCACACAATGGGCGAGGCCATCGGTATCGAACTCGGCTTCGACGTCGCTCCGGCTGATGCCAAGTCGAGCTCGGTCGAGCTGACAGGAAAGGGCAGTTCGCCCTTCCTCGACTTCGCGCAGACCGTGACGCTCGGCGGAGGTCGGGGCAAGCGGGTGCGCATGACGTCCAGCAACAAGCTGCCGAAGGCTGTCACCGAACACCGCGACCAATCGATCGACTGGACGATCAAATGGGGCACTTGGCAGCACAGTCTCGGCGTCACCGGTCCGTTCGACATCTTCGCGACTGTGTCGACACCGGCGCGCTCCGACAATGTCACGACACGGCGCATGGCCAAGGCGGTCGAATTCGTCGGCAACGCCCCGTCGCTGAAGCCGCATGACGTCGTCCAGGACATCGCGTTCAAATGGACCAACTTCAATCTCGACGTCATCTACGCGAACGAGTGGGAACTGGCGGCCAATATCGAGAAGGGTGCGCAGTGCATTGACCTCGTGCGCTTCATCCAGGCGGTGATTGGGATGGTCGGGCTGCCCGGCACCGCCGAGGCGGTCCAGATCTGGGCGATGCCGAGCAGCCCGATGACGGCGATCGAAAGCCCTTATCGCGGCGGCGGCATGTATATGGTGCCGCCCCGGCCGGATGGATCGAGCGCTGCACTGCTCGACGGAGATTTCCGCCCGAACAATTTCGAGGCCGCACTCAAGTTCAGCCACGACGGCAAGCTCCGCTACTATCCGGGCGGTGTGCAGAACGTGATCGACGACCCCAACAAGGTGCTCCTGGTGTTCGAATGCCTCGCCTGGATTCGCGGGGTCAGGGGCTCGATCTACGAGATCGTCGAGATTCCCGGTCAATACAGACCGCGCGCCAAAGTCGGCGACCGCTATAACGCTGCGGGGGGCAACTGATGTCCGCCGAAGCCAGCCTCGCCGCCGCCGCCGCCGCCCTCGAGAGCGTTGTCAGTCGGCTGCACCTGCCGGTGATCGTCACCCAGTCCGAGGACGGACGCATGCTGACCGCGGGACCGGAAGCGGGCCGGTCGCCCGCGCCTGCCGGGAGCGATGTGAAAAATTCGCCACGCGCCGCACCGCCGGGCCATTCATTTGAGCTTTCGGTGCTCCTTCGGCCCCTTGCAGACAGAGCTGCTGACCAGCGTCTTGTCCTGCCGACCCAAGCGGCGACTTCGCTCGGACTGGAGGGCGACGCGAGCACTGGGATGTGGACCCTGCCGGCCGGCGTCGGCGAGGAACTCGTGGTCCATCTTACCCGCGGCGGATCCATGACGAGCCGTGAAGTCGAGGACGTGCTGCAGGCGATCGAGCCGGCCTTGTTGTCGCTCGGGAGCGGAGGAAGCCGATGAGCCTCACCACCTCCCCGAGGTTGATCAAAGGCGGCTTGATCGTGCTGGCCCCCGGCGGCGGCGCCGTGCGCAACATCATCACGCTGCAATATAATTCCGATCAGCTGCAGATGAGCTACACGGTGCAGGGCGTCGGCGGCGATGGTGGCGGCGAGCGCGCGCAGCCTTTCCGCCTGAAGGGACCGGCGGTCGAGACCATCAAGCTCGAGGCGGAGATCGATGCCACCGACCAACTGGAGTTTCCGAACGAGAACCCGGTTGTCGCGGCGTCCGGCATTGCGCCACAGCTCGCGGTCCTCGAAGCGCTGATCAATCCGAGCGTCAGCGAATTGCTGACCGTGGCGGCGCAGGCGGCCGGCGGCACGCTGGAGATCTTGCCGCCGGAAGCGCCGCTGGTGCTGTTCGTCTGGGGCAAGAACCGCGTCGCGCCAGTGCGCGTCAGCGAGATCTCGGTCACCGAGGAAGCGTTCGATCCGGCGCTGAACCCGATCCGCGCCAAGGTGAGCCTCGGGCTGCGCGTCATGAGCACCGACGATCTCGGCTTCGCGCATCGCGGCGGCACGATGTTCCTGAGCTATCTGCGCAATCGCGAGGCGCTCGCGCAATCGGCGGGCCGGGCGGCTCTGTCCGCGCTCGGCCTCAGCAGCCTGCCATGAGGAGAATGCGACATGAGCGTTGATCCCATCCAGGCGCTGATCGATGCCGGCGCCATTCCCTCCGAGACCTTCGGCCCGGACAGCCGCTATGCCGGGGTTCCGCTCGCCATCTATCGGCGCCATCCGGACGACGAGGGCGTGCCCTTCGTGCGCCGACGCTTCATTCCGCAGCGCCGCGAGGTGACGGCCATGGTCGAGCACACGGTACGCAGCGGCGACAGGCCTGACCTGCTGGCCGCATTGGCCTTCGGCAATCCCGAGCTTTATTGGCGGATCGCCGACGCCAATGCGGTGACCGATCCGCTCGAGCTGACCGACGAGCTCGGCGAGCACGTGATCATTCCCAATCCTCCCGGCTTCTAGAGGAGAACGCCGTGTTGTCAGGCGTCCAGCTTTCGCTCCGCATCGGCCCTGTGCCGATCGCTGCGCCGCGCGAAGTCACCGATGCCCTGATCTCGGTCAAGGTGATGGATGGCTCGGGCGGAACGCAGAGCGGATTCGAGATGGTCTTCGAGCTGCCGTTGCGCTCGCCGTTGCGGACGCTGTTCCTTCTGACCGGCGGGACCGGTTCGCTGCCGCTGATGCGTGTCGTTCTGATCGTCACGATGAACGGCATCGCGCAGTCGATCGCTGATGGCGTCGTGACCAATGTCGAGACCCAGCCGGGCGAGGGCGGCGTGTCGCGCCTCGTCGTCAAGGGCAAGGACCTGTCGGCGCTGATGGACATCATCGAGATACCCGGCCTGCCATTTCCCGCCATGCCACCCTCGGCGCGGGTGCTGCTGATCCTCGCCAAATACGCCGTGCTCGGCGTCATCCCGATGGTGATCCCGAGCCTTGCCGACATTCCGCCTCTGCCGATCCAGCAGATCCCGGCGCAGCGCGGCAGCGATTATGCCTATGTGAAGAAGCTGGCCGAGCGCGTCGGCTATGTCTTCTATCTCGAGCCGGGGTCGCCCGGCACGTCGAAGGCCTATTGGGGACCGGAGATCAGGGTGGGGGCGCCGCAGCCGGCGCTGACCACCAGCATGGACGCGCAGACCAATGTCGAGCAGCTCTCCTTCAATTTCGACAAGGAGAAGAAGAAGCTGCCGATTGTCTTCTTCCAGGAGGCGGTCAGCAAGGCGCCGATCCCTGTACCGATCCCGGACGTGACGCCGCTCAATCCGCCGCTCGGCGTGGTGCCGCCGCTGCCGCCCACGATCGTCAAGCTGGACGATACGGCCCATATGTCGGCGCCGGACGCACTGATGGCGGGGCTCGCTTATGCCGGCCAGAACAGCGACTCGGTGTTCGGCAAGGGCAAGCTCGACGTGGCCCGATATGGCCGGCTGCTGAAGTCGCGGCAGCTCGTCGGCGTGCGCGGCGCCGGCCTGCCGTTCAACGGGCTCTACTACGTCAAGAGCGTCACCCACGAGATCGAACGCGGCTCCTACAAGCAGAGCTTCTCGCTCGCCCGCAACGCGCTGATCTCGACCTTTCCGACGGTGCCGACATGACCTCCGACAGCCCGCTCTACGGCAAATATCGCGGCACCGTGATCAATAATGTCGATCCGATGCAGATCGGGCGCATCCAGGCGATGGTGCCCGACGTGACCGGCTTCGTGCCCAGCACTTGGGCGATGCCATGCCTGCCGCTGGCCGGAATCAACAGCGGCGTTTTCACCGTTCCGGTCATCGGCTCGGGCGTCTGGATCGAGTTCGAGCGTGGCGATCCGGATTATCCGATCTGGGTCGGTGGCTATTGGGGCAGCGCCGCCGAGGTGCCTGTCCTGGCGCATACGGTGCCGCCCGGCGTCTGCGGCATCACGCTGCAGACGACGCTGAAGAACGGCATCGTCGTCAGCGACGTGCCGGGCCCGACCGGCGGCATCATCATCCAGACCACCACCGGCGCGATGATCTCGGTCAGCGACACCGGCATCATCATCTCCAATGGCAAGGGCGCGATCATCAGCATGACCGGGCCGACGGTCGACGTGAATGTCGGTGCGCTGACGGTCGTCTAGCGAGGAGCGATAAGCCATGCCAGCATCCATCCTGCATCTCGGCGCCACGGTCCTCTGCAGCCATGCCGGGCAGGCGACGCCGCTGTCGCCGTTCCCCCGGGTCCTCTTGTCGGGCCAGCCAGCCGTGACCATCGCCTCGCCCTATGCGGTGGTGGGCTGCACGCTCGCGGCGGTGCCATCGCCGCCCTGCGTCACCGGCCAGTGGCTGGTGGGCGCGGTCCGCGTGATGGCCGGCGGCGTGCCGGTCGCGACGATGACCGGATCATCCACCTGCATCCCGACCGGCGCACCGATGATGCCGGTCGTGGCGCAGATGCGCGTCCTGGCGACGTGAGGAGGCGGGCCATGCAGACGCTCGATTATCCCTATCGCTTCTCCAGCCTCGGGCGCACCGCCGTCACGAACCGGGACGAACACATCCGAGACCTGATCGAACAGGTGCTGTTCACCGCGCCGGGCGAGCGCGTCATGCGCCCGGATTTCGGGGCGGGGCTGCTGGCGCTGGTCTTCGAACCCAATAGCAGTGCGCTGGCAGCGGCGACACAGATGCTGGTTCAGAGCTCGCTGCAGCTGCATCTGGCGCATCTCATCGCGGTTCAGGCGGTCGAGGTGATCAATGACGACGCTGTGCTGCGCATCGATGTCAGCTATGCGGTCCTTCTCGACCAGTCGCTCCACCAGGCGAGCTTCACGGCTCCGGGAGGCGCGCGATGATCTATCATTGCTGCGATCAGCGGCGACTGGACGTCATCCGCAATCTCGGAACAGCCAACGGCATCGATTTTGTCGAAGTGCTCGATCGTGCCGCCCCGCCGGGCGCGCCGCGCCAGCAGACGCTGTTCGTGCGGCTGCTCCGCAGCGGCTTCGCGCTCAATCCGGCGAATCTGACGATCAGCGGCGGCGAACGCATTCCCGATGTCGGCATACTCTGGTGCGCGCCAGCCAGCGCGCTTCCGGCCGAGGCGGAGGCAGGACTCGCCGACAGCGTCTCCGAGCCGAACCTGACATTGGTCGTGCGCACCGACAGCGCCGGCGACTTCTCGCAATATACGCTCAGCATCGTCAGCGGGCTCGGCAGCGAGTTGCCGCACCCCGATTTCGACCCGCGTCTCGCGTCGATCGAATTCTCGTTCAAGGTCGAGTGTCCCGCGGATTTCGATTGCGCCGAGACGAATGTCTGCGCCCCGGAAGTCCAACCGAAGCCTCAGATCGACTATCTGGCAAAGGATTATCAGGGCTTCCGTCGCCTGATGCTGGATCGCCTTGCCCTGCTGATCCCCGGCTGGACAGAGCGCTCGGCGGCTGATCTCGGCGTCGCGCTGGTGGAGCTGCTCGCCTATGCGGCTGACAATCTCTCCTACCGGCAGGACGCGATCGCCAACGAGGCCTATCTGGCCACCGCGCGTCAGCGCATCTCGGTGCGCCGCCACGCGCGCCTCGTCGACTATCCCATGCATGAAGGCTGCAACGCCCGCGCCTTCGTCCAGGTCAACGTCAATGGCGAACTGCGTCAGCTCGAAAAGGGTACCCAGCTTCTGACCCGGATCCCTGATCTCGCAACAATCGTCACACCTGATGGACCGGAACATCGCGATGCGCTCATGGCCGGCGCTCTGGTGTTCGAGACGGCGCACCGCGCCGATCGGCTCGACGAGCGGCTGGAGAGGCTGTCCTTCTATGCCTGGGGCGATGGCGGATGCTGTCTGCCGCGCGGCGCGACATCCGCCACCTTGCGCGGCGATCTCTCTGAACTGCTCCGCCCCGGCGATATCCTGATCTTCGAAGAGGTGGTGAGCCCGACGACATTCATCGAGGGCGATGCGGATCGGGGCCATCGCTGCGCGGTGCGACTGACCCGGGTCGAGGGGTCGGAAGATCCGGCGGGCGGGCTCTTCGAGGATCCGCCCCTTGCTCAGGCGGTCGCCGTCACCGAGATCCGTTGGGATCCCGCGGATGCGCTGCCTTTCGCGCTCTGCATCTCCGTTCTCGAACGGCCCGGCCTCGAAATCTCCGTAGCGCGTGGCAACATCGTTATCGTCGACCATGGCCGCACCATTGTCGGTGAGGATCTCGGAGCTGTGCCGCGCGAGACCATGGCGCTCGTCTCGGCGTCTCCGGAGGGCTGCAGCTGCGAGCGGCCGGAGCGCCGAATGGTGCCGCCGCGATACCGGCCGGCATTGGCCGAGGCCCCGCTGGCGCATGGCTTCGCCATCGACGCATTGTTGCCGATGGCCGAGAACAGGCCGTTCTGGCCGGCGACGTCGCTTCTCGAGATCGACCCCCGGGCAGCGACCCCGCTCATTTCCGAACTCACCGGGACGCTCGGCCTCGTCAGCGACGACTGGACAGCCTGCCGTGATCTGATGTCGAGCCAGAGCAGCGCCACCGATTTCGTCGCCGAGATGGAGGATGGCGGGCGCGCCCGGCTGCGCTTCGGCAATGACGAGCGTGGCAAGCGGCCGGATCCCGAAACCGCCTTCACGGCGACCTACCGCGTCGGCAATGGCGCCGCCGGCAATGTCGGCGCGGAGACAATCGCCCATGTCGTCAGCGCGGCGGCCGGCTTCGTCACGAGCCTGCGCAATCCGCTGCCGGCGGCTGGTGGTGTCGATCCTGAAGATGTCGAGGTCGTGCGCCGGGACGCGCCCGAAGCCTTCCGAACGCAGGAGCGGGCCGTCACCGCCGCTGATTATGCCGCCGCCGCCGAGCGCCGCCCCGACGTCCAGCGCGCCGCGGCCAGCTTCCGCTGGACCGGCAGCTGGCACACCGTCTTCGTCACGCCCGACCGCTTCGGCGGCGGCGATATCGACGCCCCCTATGCGGCGCGGCTTCGCCGACATCTCGAGCGCTTCCGGATGGCCGGCTACGACCTCGACGTCACCGCCCCGCGCTATGTGCCGCTGGACGTGGAACTGCATGTCTGCGTCAAGCCGGACTATTTCAGGGGCGATGTGCGACGCGCCGTCGAGGTCGCGCTCTCCAGCGGCGTTCAGCCGAACGGCGAGCTTGGCCATTTCCACCCGGACCGGTTCTCCTTCGGCGAGCCTGTCTATCTGAGCGGGGTCATCGCGGCCGCCCAGACGGTGGAGGGGGTCGATTCCGTTCGCGTCGACCGCTTCAGGCGCATGGTCGATCCGGACCCGCTCTCGCTCGACGAGGGCGTCGTCACGATCGGGGGGCTCGAAATTGCCCAGCTTGCCAACAACCCGAACTTCCGCGAGCGCGGCAGGCTGACTGTCGAAGCCGGAGGTGGCAAATGACCACTCCACTGCCGGACTTGAAGCCGCATGTCCCTCCGCCGGCGCCGGGCAGCGATTGCTGCGGCTGCTGCGAGGGTGTGGAGGCGGCGACGCCGCTCGAGATCTTCAATCGTGGCGGCCTGTCCGAGGTCGCCTATCGCGTCGGCGAATATGGCGACTTCCGTGCCGGTCTGCAGGCGGCGCTGTCCTCCTCGGCCTGGACGCCGCTCCGGGCACTCCACACACGGGACGAGGACGACTTCACCATCGGCCTGATCGATGCCTTCGCCTGCGCGGCCGATGTTCTGACTTTCTACCAGGAGCGCATTGCCAATGAATCCTGGCTCGAGACGGCGACCGAGCGCATCTCGATGCAGGAAATGGGCAGGCTGGTCGGCTATCGCCTCCGTCCCGGCGTCGCCGCCGAGACCTGGCTCGCTTTCGCGGTCGAGACCCCGCCGTCGCCGCCGGCCGGTATCGGCAATGATCCCGGCAATTTCGTTACCGGCCTGCCTGCCGCCATCAGCCTGCCGCTCGGGCTCAAGGTGCAGAGCATCCCCGGGCCCGACGAGAAGCCGCAGACCTTCGAGACTGTGGAGGACCTCGCCGAAGCGCGCCCGGCCTGGAACGCGATCCAGCCCTGGATGAGCGAGGCGCATGTTCCGGCAAGCGGCGAGAGCGAAGCGTGGCTGGCGGGCGCTGCGACGCATCTGAAACCAGGTGATGCGGTGGTGCTGGTCGGCGCGGAGTTCTTCCAGAACGCCGCCAGCGATCGCTGGGATCTGCGTATCCTCACATCCGTCGAGCCCGACGCGGGCAATGACCGGACCCGGATTGCCTGGGCGCGCGGACTTGGCGCAACCGATCCTGCGAGCGCGCCCTCCGGGTTGCCGTTCGTTTACGCCTTGCGCAAACGCGCCGCGATCTTCGGACACAACGCGCCGGATCCGAAGTTCATCGAGGGGTCAGGCGGAGCCTGGAGCCACTTCCACATCAATGGCGAGCACAATGCCGACGATACGAGCGGCGGCTCCGTTGATCTCGATAGTGTCTATGGCGATATCACCGCCGACAAGCCGGGCAACGTCGCGGAGCGCAGCCTCGTCGCACTGGCCAAGGGCAACTTCAACCGGCCGGACGAGAACTACCCAAGCGGAACCTATGTCGAACTCTACCGCGTTGGCAGCACCAGCGAGCTGTCGCGCGTTGATTTCGCCATGTCGGCGAAGGTGACACGCCTCACTGTCATAGGCGAAAATCTCCTCAGCGTGTTCTTCAACGCTGTCCGGCAGACGACGGTCTTCGGCAAGTCCGAGCTGTTGCCGCTCGCGTTCCGTCCGGTCACGGCAGCCGTATCGGGCAACCGCATTCCAGCCAATATCGCCGCGGATGGGCTGGTCGCCGGCCGTAAGCTGATCGTGAAAGGTGCGCGTGCCAGCGACGGCGCGCTGATGTCGATGCAGGCGAGCCTCGTCGCCGCACATCCTGTCGATGCGGGACGGTGCGAACTCGAGATATCCCCGTCATTGCCATCAACGCTGCGCCGCGACAGCATCGTCGTGCATGCCAATGTGGCAGAGGCCTCGCATGGCGAGACCGTGACGCAGGTGCTGGGTTCCGGCGATGGCAGCCAGAGCTTCCAGCGCTTCGAGCTGAAGCAACTGCCCCTGACTTATCGTGCGACGGCCAGCGAGACGGGCGCCGCTGCCGAACTCACGGTCCGGATCGGCGATGTCAAATGGAACGAGCGGCGCTCGCTCTATGCCGCAGGACCGACCGCCAAGGCCTATGCGCTCGCCTTTGACGAGAAGGAGCGGCTCTTCGTCGGCTTCGGCGACGGCGCCAGCGGCGCCCGGCTTCCAAGCGGCGTCAACAATGTGCGGGCAACCTACCGCAAGGGCCTCGGCCAAGACGGCAATGTCGCCGCCAATCGTCTCACCCAACTGGTCAGCCGGCCGCTCGGCCTCAAGAGCGTCGCCAATCCGCTGGCCGCGGAGGGAGGCACAGACCCCGAGGACGAAAGCGCCGCCCGCCGGACGATCCCTCTGACGACGCGCACGCTCGGCCGCGTCGTCTCCGTGCTCGATTATGAAGACTTCGCGCGCGCCTTCTCCGGCATCGCCAAGGCGCAGGCCGCGGTCTTGAACACGCGTAACGGCCGGATGGTTGCCATCACGCTGGCAGCGCCCGACGGAGCGGCTCTGAGGGAGGCCAGTCCGGTCTGGCAGAACCTTCTCGGCGCGCTGCGCACCAGCGGCGACCCGCATGTCCAGGTGGCCCTGCTGCCCTATCAGGCGAGCACGTTCCGCCTCGGCCTGCGCGTCAAATGCGATCCGGCCTTCGAAGCCGCGCGCGTCTTGGCCTCGGTCGAGGCGGCGCTGCGCGCGCGCTATTCCTTCGACGAGCGCCAGCTCGGCCAGCCTGTGCAGCAATCCGACGTCATCACGGTCGTCCAGAAGGTTCCGGGCGTCGTGGCGCTCGACCTGACGCGGCTTTCTGGCGGCACGCGGCCCGTCGAGCAGACAGCGGTTTCAGAGCAGGTGCGGCTGCTTGCCTCGCGCATGCGGGTCGAGAACGGCACCGCCAGACCCTCGGAACTGCTGACCCTCGCCCCGAGGCCGCTCGACCTGCTGGAGGAGATGCCATGACATCGCTGACGGCTGAACGACTTTACACGCTTCTCCCCGCGATCTACCGGATCCGGGATGAGGCGGAGGGCGGGCCGCTGCGCGCGCTCGTCGGCGCCATGGCCGAGCAGTTCGCCGCGCTGGAGGAGAATGTCGAGCAGCTCTATGACGACCAGTTCATCGAGACCTGCGCTGACTGGGTGGCGCCCTATATCGGAGCGCTAATCGGCTACCGGCCGCTGCACGGGGTCGCGCCCAATGTCGCCTCGCCGCGCGCCGAGGTCGCCAACACCATCGCCTATCGCCGCCGCAAGGGCACGGCGCTGATGCTGGAGCAACTGGCTGGCGACGTCACCGGCTGGCCGGCTCGTGCCGTCGAGTTCTTCGAGTTGCTCGCGACGACGCAATACATGAAGCACCCGCGTCTTCACGCCAGGGCGAGTGCCGATCTGCGCGACACGGCGGCCACGTTCCGTGTCGGCGGCGCGTTCGACAGCTTCGCCCACACGGCCGAGATGCGGGCGCCCGAGGGCGGCTCGGGACGCTACAACATCCCCAATATCGGCATTTTCCTGTGGCGCCTCGTGCCGCTGCGGCTGAGCGCCATCCCGCTGACGCCTGATCCGGTCGACGCCGGCGGCCGGCGCTTCCGCTTCAATCCGCTCGGCGCCGACATGAAGCTGTTCCGCCATGGCCGGACCGAGGAAGATATCGACCACCTGGCCGAGCCGATCAATGTGCCGGAACCGCTCACCGTGCGTCTGGCCGCGCTCGGCGTGAAGGCGGCACAGGCCGGCACCATCATCCCGCCCGACGAGGCCAACGACGATGATTACGGCGCGGGCGAGAGTTTCGTGCTGTCCCGCGTCGGTCAGCCTGGCACTGTCTCCGTGAACGATATCCGCATCTGCGACCTTCGAGACGTGTTCGATGGCGGCGGGGTCTTTGCGGGCTGGAACCATGAGGCGGCGGTCCTGCCCGGCTCGATCGGTGTCGATCCGGAGCGCGGGCGCGTGCTGCTGGGCGAGCCCGCCGACGGTCCGCTGCTTGCGACCTTCCATTATGGCTCAACGCGGCCAATCGGCGGCGGCGAATATGAGCGCGATCCCGACGGCGCCGACCTGCCGTTGCAGCGCACGGTGAACGGCAGCGCCGCGCTGCAGCCGGAACTCGACGCCGTCGAGGGAGGAGGGCGCCTGCTGATCGAGGACAGCCTGACCTATACCGGAACACCTGTGTTCGGCGTCGACGGGGAAAGCGACGAGACACTGCCCTCGCATGAGGTGGTCATAGCCGCCAAGGATGGCGCGCGTCCGCTGATCGCCTCGGGCGGGGAGATCACGCTCGACATCGGCGCGCGCGGCCGCCTTGTCCTCGATGGTCTCGTCATTTCAGGCGGCGCGCTGCGCCTGCCGGCCCTTCCCGGCAGCGAACCGGTGGAGCTGGTGCTGCGCGATTGCACGCTGGTTCCGGGCCTCCGTCTCGATACCGACGGTTCGCCGCTGTCGCCGGGCGCGCCAAGCCTTGTCGTGGAGCACCCATTTGCGAATGTCACGCTGGTGCGCTGCATCACCGGGCCGATCCGCATCGACGACGATGTCGAAATCAGCCTGCAGGACTGCATCGTCGATGCGGGCTCCGCCGAGGCAATCGCCTTTGCCGGGCTGGCCGACGATGAGCCCGGCGGCACATTGACGGTCAAGGAATGCACGATCGTCGGCAAGGTCCACGCCCGCCAGATCGAACTGGCATCGAACTCGATCTTCTTCGCCAGGCTTGGCGAGCCGCCCGGCGAGACCTGGGCGGCGCCCGTGCTGGCGGATCGCCGGCAGGAGGGCTGCATGCGGTTCTCCTGTGTGCCGACCGGATCGATCACGCCGCGGCGCTATCGCTGCGTGCCGGACGAGGCGCATCCGGCCGTGCTGCCGCACTTCACATCCTTGCGTTACGGCGATCCTGCCTATGGGCAGCTTCGCCGCATCACCGATCCATCGATCTGCTCCGGAGCGGAGAACGACAGCGAAATGGGCGTGCTGCACGCGCTGTTCCAGCCGCAGCGCGAGACCAATCTGCGCATCAGGCTCGAGGAATATCTGCGCTTTGGATTGAGGGCCGGTTTTTTCTACGCAAGCTGAACCAAGAGCTTCAGGAGTACGACCATGGCGAATGACTTCTCAAGGGTTCGGCTCGATCCGCTGCTCGATTTTGCCGGCGTGGAGCTGAAGCAAGGCGCGGTCATGCTGGATGCCGACGCCAACGAATTGACGGCGATCCTCGATCGCCGGCTGCGTGCGCTCGCCAGCGATGTGCTCGGCCGGTCGCGGGTGTCGGCGACGACCCCGGATGCGTTCGAAATCACGCTCTCCGGTGCCGGGCCGGTCATCGGCAAGGGCCGGCTTTATGTCGACGGCCTCCTGGCCGAGAACCACGGCGCCGTGTCGCCGGCCGCGGCGGACCGCATCTTCGATCCGCTGATGGGCGAGCCGCAATTCGCCGGTCCGATTGCCTATGCGGCGCAGCCTTATTTTCCCGCGCCGCCGGCGCTGCCGACTGCGGGGCGGCATCTCGTCTATCTCGATGTGTGGAACCGCGAAGTCACCCATCTGGAACGCCCCGAACTCGTCGAGAGCGCCATCGGCGTCGAGACGACATCGAGGCTGCAGACGGTCTGGCAGGTTCGCGTCACGGCTGACGTCGGCACCGACACGACCTGCGCCACGCCCGACGAAGCCGTGCCGGGCTGGGACGACATCATCGCGCCGTCGACCGGCGTTCTGACGACGGGCACCTTCGAGGTCGCGCCGGTCGACGACCCCTGCGAATTGCCGCCGACCGGCGGCTATCGCGGCCTGGAAAACCAGCTCTACCGCGTCGAGGTCCACGATGGCGGCCAGCCCGGCGCCGGCGCTACGTTCAAATGGTCGCGCGAAAATGCCAGCGTCGGCAGCCGCGTCGCCAGCATGATCTCTGCCACGGAACTGCAACTTGAAACGCTCGGCCGTGACGATGTCCTCTCGATCAAGACCGGCGACTGGGTGGAGATCATCGACGATGCGCGGGAATTCGCGCAAGCGTCGGGCGAGATGCGCAAGGTGACGGTCGATCCCGATACGCGGCGGCTGCAGTTCGCCCCGGCCTTGCCGGCAGCGATGCTGCCCGGAAGCTTCCCCAACAACGAATTTCCCGATGCGCGCAACCTGCGGGTCCGGCGCTGGGATCAGGCGCGGCGCATCTTCCGCACCGGCCCGAACGGCACCACGGTCGAGGTGCAGGATCTCGACGCTGCCGGCTCGGCGGGCGTCATCGCGATACCCGATGCCAACACGACGCTACTCCTTGAGAATGGCGTCACGGTGCGCTTCGCCAGCACAGGCGAGCGCGGCTTCAAGCCGGGCGATTATTGGGTGTTCGCCGCCCGCACGGCCGATGCCTCGGTCGAGATCCTCGACGCCGCGCCGCCGCGCGGCATTCATCATCACTATGCAAGGCTCGGCATCTGGGATGTTGGCGCCGCGACTGTGACGGACTGCCGCAACGACTGGCCGCCCGAGGGCGGCGACGGCCATGATTGCAGCTGCACCGCCTGCGTCACCGAGGCCTCGCATGCCGATGGCAGCTTCACCATCCAGGACGGCGTCAACCGCGCGGCCGAGACCGGCGGCACGGTCTGCATCGGTCCCGGCCAGTTTCCGCTGCGCGAACCTGTGCGGCTGAGCGGCGTCCGGTCGGTTCTGGTCAAGGGGCAGGGGCCGGCAACCGTTCTGGCGTCAGCCAGTGGCGCCTTCCTCATTCAGAACTCGATCGCTGTCGGGGTCGAAGACCTCGCTGTGCTCTCGGTTGGCAACCGCCCGACCATCACCGTGCAATCGGCGGCGCGACTGTCGCTGCGCAATCTCATCGTCGTCGCGCTGGATGTGACCGGCGACAGTCGCAGTTCGGCGATCGCGCTGGAAGGCGCGCTGATCGAGGCGGCGATCCACGACAATATCGTGTTCTCCGAAATCGGCGTGCTGGCAAACGACCCGACCGCACCGCGCAATCAGGATGCGCAGGAGCCGATGTTGCTGGCGGCCGCACTCTCCATCCGGGACAATCTGCTCCTCTGCAGCCAGCGGGCCATCGCGCTCGATGGGCGGGTGCTGCACATGTTTGCGACCGCCATCACCGGCAACCACGCGTTGGCGTCCACGGTCGCTGCGATCAGCGCGCTCGGGGTGGGGCTCGCCGGTTCGCAGATGTCGATCGCCGGTAACTTCATCTCCGCCCCCGGCGCCGGCATCCGCTCGTCCTGCGAAGGCCTCTGGATCACGGACAACAAGCTGCGCAACGGCGTCGACAACAGCGACACGGCCGGCATTGCGATCGAGCGGGGGTTGGCGCGCGCCGGCACCGCGATGGCGCAGATTCTGGCGAACCAGATCGACGGCTATGGCGAGGCCGGTATTCGCGTTTCGGCGCCGGTGCGCGATCTGATCATCAAGCTCAACATCATCGCCGCCTGCGGCAACGGTATCCTGGCGATCGGCCATTCCGATGGCGGCGCCATGTCGATCGAGAACAACCATCTGCGCGATATCGACATGCGCCAGCGCGGCGAGGGCGGAACAGTCAGCGGCATTTCCGTGGTGCGCGCGCCTTCGGCAAACATCGCCGGCAATACGCTCCGCGCCGTCGGCACGCTGAGCGAGACCGCGCGTCTGCGGACGGGCGTGCTCACCGTGGGGGTCGAGCGCGCCAGGGTGCGCGACAACGAGGCGATCGCGATCGGCCCAACGGGCGACGCACTGGGTCGCACTGGCGGCATCGTCTTCTCGGCGCCGCTGCGCGAATTCGAGGTCCAGCATAACCGGATCGAACGCGATGCCCGGATCCTCAACCAGGAAGGGGGCGGCGACTGGGTGGCGCTGCTCATTCGGGATGGCGGAGAGGTCTCGAGCACGGTCGGGACCTTCACGACCGTCAACCTGCAGAACGGCCGCGCCCTGGTCCTTGGTGCTGCCGGCGAGGCTTTCGTCGCCGATCTCGCGGTTGCTGATGACAGGCGTCCGAGCGGTTCGGTGCTCGGAAATACGTTCATTTCGCGTGGAAACCAGCTCGCCGTGGAGATCAGCGCGCATCACTGTCTCTTCGGTGGCAACCGTGTCGAGGCACGCCTCAATCAGAAGGAAGCGGTCGCGCTTCGCGCCCAGACGGCCGTGGTCTCAAACAACCATGTCGACGGCGGCGAGGCATCGATCCGGCTGGAGGCGAAGGTCGCCACGGTCGTGGGCAATATCACGAGCGGTGTCATCACCAACGTGCCGGGGCCGTTCGTGCCTCTCAATCTGCGCTTCTGACGCGTCCATCAAGGAGAGAGCGATGCGCACCTTCATCGTGAAATCGGGCCAGACACTGGCGGATATCCGCGCCGAATTGATCGACGGCCGCGTGAGCAAGGCCCAGAGCGAAGCGACGCTCAAGCGCATTCGCGATCTCAACCCGGAGCTCGGCGCCGGCAGGATCAAGCCCGGAACGGTGGTGCTGGTGCCGGACGCGCCGGGCATCAAGCCGGCAGCCACCAGGCCGGCCAAATCCAACCCAGCGAGCCTGCTGAACGGCCAGTTCGAGGCCGCCATCAAGGACACGCTGGAGCAGGTCGCCGCCGATCTCAAAAGCCGCGAGGCGGAACGTGCCGAACTTGCGGAGGCCTTCAAATCTGACGCCTTCAAACGGGCGATGAAAGGCGATCAAGAGCTCGGTGGCAAAGCGGAGCGCGCCAACAAGGCGATCGCCGAGGAGGAAGCGGCCGACAAGGGGCTGGAGGGGACACTCGCAAGCATGCACGAAGCCGCGAGGGCGTCGCTCGAGAAGCTCGACAAACTGCTCGGCTGAATTCGCCGAGGCGCGGGATCGCCTCGGCTGTCAAAGATCTGCCGGCCTGGAGCGACAAGCGATCGGCGCCGCAGCCTGGCTGCTCATCTTCGGCGTCATGATCGGTCGGATCATCCCGCATCTGATGCCTCTGCAGCTAGGCGATGCAGCCCCGCTAGCGACTATTATTGAGCGTCGCCGACACGAGCAGGCGCGCCGGTGACGCGCCAAACGGTGTTTCCGACGTCGTCGGCGATGAGCAGCGCGCCTGAGCGGTCGACGGCCAGTCCGACGGGCCGGCCATGCGCCTTGCCGTCATCGGTCAGGAAGCCGGTGACGACGTCTTCCGCCTTGCCACTCGGCATGCCGTTCGCGAAGGGCACGAACACGACCTTGTATCCGCTGAAGTGACTGCGGTTCCAGCTTCCGTGTTCGCCGACGAAGGCACCACCGCGATACCGCTCAGGAAGGGCATCCGCTGTGTAGAATGCGAGGCCGAGCGGCGCGACATGGGAACCGAGCGAGTAGTCGGGCATGATGGCCTTCTCGACCAGGTCTGGCCGCTGTGGCTTGACCCGAGGATCGAGGTGTCGGCCCCAATAGCTATATGGCCAGCCATAGAATCCGCCATCCTTGACGGAGGTCAGGTAGTCCGGAACGAGATCGGGCCCGAGTTCGTCGCGCTCGTTCACAACGGTCCAGAGCGCCTGCGTGGTCGGTTCCCAACTCAGTCCGTTCGGGTTGCGCAGCCCGCTCGCGAAAATCCGCCAGCGCCCGGTCGCACGGTCTACCTCAAGGATTGAAGCCCGGTTTTGCTCGGCCTGAAGGCCACTTTCCAAGATGTTGCTGTTGGACCCCACGCCGACATACAGCATGCTGCCGTCGGGCGTAGCGACGAGGCTCTTCGTCCAGTGATGGTTGATCGGGCCGCCGGGCAGCGGCGTCAACACGGTACCGGGTGCGGTGATCGTGGTGTCGCCAGTCGTGTAGGGATAGCGGACGATCGCATCGGTATTGGCGACATAGAAGTCATTGCCGACCAGGGCGACGCCGAAGGGCGAGTTGAGCTGGTCGAGAAACACCGTTTGCGTCTCGGGTTTGCCATCGCCATCCGCATCGCGCAGTAGCGTGATCCGGTTGCCGGGACCGTCGTCGCCGCCCGACGTGGCCCGCGACTGGACCCAGCCCCTGACGATGTCCTTCGGACGCTTCACAGGTTCGGTTCCCGGCGACCTGGCCTCGACCACGAGCACATCGCCGTTCGGCAGGACATAGACCGAGCGCGGGTGCCGCAGGCCGGTCGCGAGCGCCGTGACATGGAGACCCTCGGGAACGACAGGCGTCTCGCCATTCTTCCACCCGATGACCTCGGCAAGACGCATCATCGGAAAAAGCGTTTGATTCGGTTCCGGCAGCGGGGGATTGGGGCCGATCTGGGCCTGCGGATCGCTGAGGTCCTGTGCCTGCAGCGCTGTGGCGGTGGACAGGGCGATGGCTGCCGCGGCGGCCAGAGTGAGGCAATGGGAGCGATTCATGACCGGATGACCTCCACGCGGTCGGAGGAGACGACGAAGGCCCCGAACCCTGCCGTCGCGAGAAGGGCCAGCACGGTCAGGATCGAAAGCACGAGGCCAGTCGGGACAACGGAGGACCAGGCGTCGCGCGTGTGTATCAGCATGTTGATGGTGGCGAGCACGATGACAACGAGATTGCCGATGGCGTAGGGAAGCAGGTAGCGCCGCGCCCGGATGGACGGCCTTACGCCGAATTCGATGAGCCCCACCACCCCAAACAGCCAGGCGAGGATCGTTCCCGCGCTGATCAGCCAGGCCGAGAAGTCCGTCCACATGATCACGGCGGTCGAGGCATAAACGATATCCGTCAGCATCGCGCCCGTCAGGCAGGTGGCGACGGTGCAGGCGAGAAACGGGTGAAGTGGTGGCCAAGCGACATGCTTGGCAGACATGGTTACGCTGGACATGACGCGCTCTCCGTTTTGAGATGGCTGCGGCGGCGGTGCCGGGACAGTATTGGTCCCGGTTCCTTGGCTCAAGACCGCTGGCAGACTCTTCTGTCATTCGGCCCCAACTTCTCGAAGCCGGACGAATTCGGCGCTCGAGCGGGAACACCATCCGCTGGCACGGAGCGGCTATGCCATAGCGTTATCAGTGGCATGCCGGTCGGGTCGGCCGGCGCTCCCTGTCATTGATGCCGGCCCCGAGGGATCAGGTCTGCGGCAGCAGTGACTGGATGCGTTCGGCGTCTGCAGGCGTCGCCGGGTTATAGACGACCATGGTCAGGTCCTTGCGTCCGTCAACAGCGAAGGCCGAATATTCGAATGCAACGTTGCCCAAGATTGCGTGGCGGATGTGTTTCACGATCTCGCCATGCGGGCCCTGGAGATCGTTTTCCTGCCAAAGACGCTGGAAGTCGGGGCTGAGCCGGCAAAGCTCATCGACGAGCGGCTTTACATCCTCGGCAGCTCCGGCGCGGGCGGCGTCGACCCGGAAGGTGCCGATGGCGAAGCGCGCCACGCTTTCCCAGTCATACTGCGTCGCGCGTGACCGGGGATCGAGAAAGATGAAGCGGAGGATGTTGCGCTGGCTGGCCGGAACCGCGGCATAGTCGGCGAGCAGAACCGTCGCTGCCCGATTCCACGCGAGGACGTCCCAGATCGCGGTCCGAATGACCGCGGGACTCGGGTCAAGCGCATCGAGGACCCGCTGCAACCGCGGCGTGACACTGTCGCTCTTCTGATAGCGGACTTCCGGCGGATGCCCGAGGCCGAGCAGGAAGAGGTGCTCGCGCTCGACATCGGTCAGCATGAGGGCGCGCGACAGCCGGTCCAGCACATCGGACGATGCCGCGCCGCCGCGTCCTTGCTCGAGGCAGGTATACCAGGTCGGGCTGATATTGGCGCGCTGCGCCACTTCCTCGCGCCTCAGCCCAAGCGTGCGCCGCCGCTCGGTCGGATAGCCGAGCGCTGCCGCGTCGAGCTTCGAGCGCCGATCGCGCAGATAGTTGCCGAGCTGATTGCCCGCCGCGAGGCCGCTGATACTGATAGACATTATACTACCTTGATGTCCCGACTTTACCACCATAGCGCCGTGGCCGAGATTGTCTTCATCAAAACAGGAGATGGCCATGCGTGTGTTTGTAACCGGCGCGACGGGTAATATCGGCTCGCGGGTCGTGACGGATCTGATCGCCGCGGGGCATCAGGTGATTGGTCTCTGCCGATCCGACGACAAGGCCCCGGCTCTGGCCGCGGCGGGTGCTGAAGTCTATCGCGGATCGATCGCCGACCCCGATAGCCTGAAGGCGGGCGCGGCCCGGTCAGATGGCGTGATCCACCTGGCGTTCAATCACGATTTCTCGCGCTTCGTCCAGAATTGCGAGGATGACCGCGTCGTGATTGCGGCGCTAGGCTCGGTGCTGGCCGGATCCGATCGGCCGCTGATCGTCACCTCCGGAACGCCGATCGCCAATACGGTCCCGGGTGAGCCGGCGCGGGAACACAATGCGACCGTCAGTTCGGCTACGAACCCGCGCGCCGCGACCGAGGAAGCGGCAGCTGCCGTCGCGGCAAACGGCGTCAATGTCTCCGTCGTACGGCTGCCTCAGGTGCACGATCCGGTGACGCAGGGCCTCATCACCTATGCCATCGCAACCTATCGCGCCAAGGGCGTGTGCGGTTACGTCGGAGAGGGCCTCAATCGCTGGCCGGCGGCTCCCGTCGTCGACGTTGCGCGGCTCTATCGGCTGGCGATCGAGAAGGCCGAGCCGAACGCAAAATACCATGCGGTGGCGGAGGAGGGCATTTCGATGCGCGACATCGCAGAGACTGTCGGACGGCGTCTCGGATTGCCTGCTCAATCGATCACATCGGAAGAGGCGGCTGACTTCTTCGGCTGGCTGGCGCACTTCGCCAAGCACGACATGCCAGCCTCCAGCGCCTGGACGCGCCAGACGCTTGGCTGGGAGCCGACCGGTCCGAGCCTCATCGAAGATCTCGAAAGGCTCGAACTGCCAAAGGCTTGAACGGGACACCTCGCCTTGCAGGCGAGGCTCCGGCATCAGGCCTTCCAGGTTCGGTCCAGCAGGTCGAGCCAGTTGTCGCGCGCGATGCGGGCTATGAGTGCCTCGCCATAGCCCGCACTGCGCAGCCTTTCCCAGAACAGCGGCAGCTTGGAAACATCCGACAGCACCTCCGGCACGACGGCGCCGTCATAATCGGACCCAATCGCGACGCCGCCTTCTCCGAGTCGCTCGATCAGGGCGTCGAGATGGCGCAACATCACGTCGAGCGTCGTATCCGGGATCATGCGTCCGTCGGGTCGCAGGAAGGCGGTCGCGAAGTTGAGCCCGACGACGCCGCGCCGCTCGCGGATGGCATCGAGCTGGCGATCCGTCAGATTGCGCGATACCGGCGCGATCGCGTGGACATTCGAGTGGGTCGCGACGAGCGGCGCATCCGAGATCGCAGCCACATCCCAGAAGCCCTGCTCGGTGATATGCGAGAGGTCGACGAGAATGCCGAGCCGGTTGCAGGTCCTGACGAATTCGCGGCCGAGATCGGTCAGGCCAGGTCCCGTATCGGGCGATGATGGATAGCGCATCGGCACGCCATGGCCGAAGCGGTTGTGGCGGCTCCAGACCGGTCCGATCGATCGCAGGCCGGCGGCGTGCAGCACGTCGAGCATCGCGAGGTCAGGGCCGATCGCCTCGGCCCCTTCGATATGCATGACCGCTGCAAGCGCGCCCTTCCGCATTGCGGCGCGAATGTCTCCGACACTCCGGCAGACGGCGAGGCTGCCATTGGATGCGCGCTCAAGGCGGAACAGGATCGACGCCATGGCGAGCGTCGAGGCCTGGCCCTCGGCGATCGAGAGCGGGTCTGGCAGCGGCAGGTCGTAACTGTCGCCGGTCATCGCATCCATGAAATCGGCCGCCATCGGCGAGGGCGGAAAGATCGCGAACATGCCTCCGGCAAAACCGCCTGCGATGGCGCGCGGCAGGTCGATATGACCGTTCCGGGTTCCATCCAGGAAGGCGCGGATGCCGGCCTCGCCGCCTTCGTTGAAGAGGCGGAGCAGGACGTCGTTATGGCCGTCGAAGACGGCAACGGGCTTGTGGGGCATGAAAATGGCCTCAGCGCGGGAGAGGCGGGGACAGACGAAGCACGTCGCCAAGCGGCTTGCGCTGCGAGCGAGGCACTTTGAAACGGTGGGGCATATGGCCGAAGCCGATCATGGTGATGACCAGTTCGTCATCGGGAATGCCGACAAAGGCGCGCATGGCGCGGTCGATTTCCTGCGTGGCGCTCCAGTTCAGCATGCAGGCGCCGAGGCCTTCAGCGTGGAGGCCGAGCGCCAGCGTCATCGCGAACATGCCGCCATCGATCCAGCCCTGATAGCGCTCGCCGACCGCATGCCAGTGGCTCAGATCACTGGTGACGATGGCCAGCCCGCCGAGCTGTTCGCCGAACCCCCGATTACCTTGCTGAAACGCGAGCACGCGCGCGATGTCGTCCTTGTCCGTAAAGACATAGGCGCGGCAGGTCTGGCGGTTACAACTGGATGGTGTCTGCTGCGCGGCGCGGACTGCACGCTCGATGATCTGCGGCGCGACCGGCTGGTCCGCATATTGGCGCACGCTGTGGCGGGCATCCATGAAGCCGAGAAAGTCCATCGACGCCCGCTGGCGGATCTCGTCGGCGAGGACATCCTCAGTGCCGCCGAGAAGTTCGGCCCGGACAGTCTCGATACGGCGCTCCACCTCCGCGATCCTGTCTCCAAGAGCGCCGATATCGCCGCCACATTCGCTGTTGAAGGCGGCATAGGCGACGAGTGCCTTGACGGCGATCTCGGCGCTCGCATCCACGCCGTGATCCTCAATATAGCTCGCGGTCTCGTCGCAGAGCTGGGAGACCTTCGCAAGGCCGAAGGCTGGCCGGGGATCGCGGAGCGACAATCCATGCTCGACCGTATGCGCCAGCAGATGGATATGCGCCTTGCGGCTTTCCCGGCTGATCGGGCCGTTCAGGAAGGAGGCGCGGGCGAACCGGCGATAGTCATAGGCATAGTTGCGGAGAAGCGAGGCGGTACGACCGACGCGGGGGAACAAGTCGGCGAGCCTGCTTGCGGGGCGAGGGGGCATGAGCGCGGCGGCCTGATATCTCGGGACAAGATGCGACGCGGTCTGCATGGCCGCCTCGTCGGAGTTGAGGGTTCCTCCCGGACGCGGCGCTGTCAAACGGTGCGGGCAAGCCGGACTGCCCGCAAAAAGGGCGCCGTTTAAAACGCAGGCAGTCACGCCCAGCGGAAACCGCAATTGAATCAAGCGTCGCTGAGCGTGTTTCCTATCCAGAAGGATAGGAGGGCGACAGAAAGTTGCGCGGACCTACCCTCCGAATCAGTTTCGTCCCTATCTCGCACGACGCTTGGTCCTCCGCCGCGCTGATGCGACCGTTCGTGCATCGAGATGACGAACGAGGTCGCGATGAGCGCTCCAATCGACGTGCGGGTCCTGTCGCCAATCACCACCAAGGACTTCCGGCAACCTTCGGATATGAAGGCGCTCGAATATGACGGCATCGTCGTCAGCTACAGCCAGATCGATCACGGTCCGGCGTCGATCGAGAGCGAATACGAAATTGCGATGTCCGTTCCGGGCACGATCGCCAAGGCGATCGAGGCCGAGAGCGAAGGCGTCGACGCGATCGTGATCGATTGCATGGGTGATCCGGGCCTCCGCGCCGTTCGCGAGGTGGTCTCGATCCCCGTGCTCGGCCCGGCCGAGACCGCGATGCATGTCGCAGCGATGCTCGGGCATCGTTTCAGCGTCGTCACGGTGATGCGGCGTCTCAGGGCGCAGTTCGAGAACGAGGCTGCCGTCTATGGTCTGTCGACGAAGCTCGCCTCTGTCCGCCATGTCGATATTCCCGTGCTGGCACTGGAGGACGATCTCGTGGAAACACGGGCGCGTCTCGTCGAGCAGGCCGTTCTCGCAGTGGAAGTCGATGGCGCCGAAGCCGTGATCTTTGGCTGCACCGGTCTCCTTGGCTGTGCCGCTGCGGTGAGGGAGGGGCTTCTCGCCCGCGGCATCGACATCCCGGTCGTCGATCCCATTCCGACCGCGGTCGCCGTCGCGGCGGCTCTCGCTCGGGTCGGTCTCAGCCAGAGCAAGCTGACCTATCCCGCACCGCCGGCCAAGGAGATGCCCGGCTACGACATCGCCCTGCCCTTCACGATCGCCGCGGAATGAACATGTCCGACGGGCGAGGAGGCACAATGCGATGAGCGAGACCGCAGGCAGGACCCTTCTACGTCGGCCGGCATTCTCGGTTGCAGAAGCCTTTGGCGGCTTTCGGCTGTGGTGGCTGGTGCTGCCGGCTTTCCTGTTCTTCCTGGCCTTCTTTCTCGTCCCGCTCGTCTCGCTGCTCGCCATCTCGTTCAACAAGACCGTGCCCGGCGTCATGACGCTGACGACGGCGTTCACGCTCGACAATTTCGAGCGGATCTTCACGCGGTCGATCTATTACATGTCGATCCTGCGCTCGATCGGCATCGGCATCGTCGTCGCCGCGATCGCTTTGGTCCTCGGCTATCCGCTGGCCTTCCTCATTGCCAAGACCGAGCATCCCGGCCGCAACACGCTGCTGATGATCCTGGTGCTGTCGTCGATGCAGCTCGACATGGTCATTCGCATGTACGGGCTGATGGTGCTGATGGGCGATACCGGCCTCATCAACAGCGCCCTCATCTGGAGCGGCCTGATCCACGAGCCTTTGCCGCTGATGTACAACACGTTCGGCGTGGTGGTCGGCCTCGTCCAGGTCACGCTGCCTTTCATGGTGCTGTCGCTGATCGGCATCATCCGTGCCATCCATCCCTCGCTCGAGGAAGCGGCGCGGAGCCTCGGGGCGACGCGAGGCGAAGCGTTCCGCCAGATCGTGCTGCCGCTCTCGATGCCGGGCATTCTCGCCGGGTCGCTGCTCGTCTTCGCGCTGTCGATCAGCTCCTATGTCGTGCCGGCGCTGATGGGCGGTTGGAAGGTCGTGGTGCTGCCGATCCACATCTACCAGCAGATCGCCGAATCCGGCCGCTGGCAGTTCGGCGCCGCGGTTGCTGCCGTGCTGTTCGTGACCAGCCTCATCGCCGTCTTCGTCTATCACCGCGCGGCGGTCTGGACTTCGGGAGGCCGTACCTGATGCGCGACGAGCCCGCCGTTTCCCTGCTGTTCAAAGCCGTCGCGATGCTGACGCTCGTCGTCCTGCTGCTGCCGGTCGTGATCGTGGTCCTCGCCGGTCTCAATGCTGGCGACTACCTGACCTTCCCGCCAAAGGGGCTTTCGCTCCGCTGGGTCGTGGCGTTTCTCGGCTCGGCGACGTTCATGTCGGCCTATATCTACAGCTTCGTTTTGGCGCTGGTCGCGACGCTCATCTCGACCGTGATCGGCACGCTCGCCTCACTCTATCTGTCGCGATCGCGCAGCGGCGCGGCGGCGGCGCTGCGGGGCTTCTTCATGTTGCCCGTCGTGCTGCCCGGCGTCGTTCTCGGCCTCGCGCTCTACATCTTCTATGTCGCGACGGATATCGGCCTGAGCCGAACCTTTGCCGGACTCCTGATCGGCCATGTCCTGGTCACGTGCCCCTTCGTCATCGCCACCGTCACCGCCTCGATGGTCGGCTTCGATCTCTCGCTCGAGGAAGCGGCGCGCAGCCTCGGCGCCTCGCCCTGGACAGCCTTCCGCAAGATCACGCTCCGCCTCATCGCTCCGGGCATCTCGGCGGGCGCGATCTTCGCCTTCATCGTGTCCTTCGGACAGTTCGAGACCACGCTCTTCCTGACGGTGCCGAACCACGAACCGCTGCCGATGGCGATGTATATTTCGCTTCGTTACAAATTCGAGCCCACAGCCGCTGCGGCCGGCATCTTCGCCATCGCCCTCGTTGCCCTTTCGACCGTCGTCTCGTCGCGACTGGTCAGCCTCCGGCGCGTCTTCCGCGCCTGACTGCAAGCGCCGCCGCGTCCGCATGACGGCCGCGGTTCATACCGAAAAAGGACAGGGAAAGAATGACCAGCAGCAGCGAAAGGGGCGGGGCCACCCGCCGCGGATTCCTCAAGGGCACCGCCGGCCTCGCGGCCATGGGCGCCGGCGTCAACCTATTCAACATCAACCATGCCTGGTCGGCGGATGCCGTCTATGAGGGTGGCGTGTTCGATGCCGGTGGCGCGACGCTCAACATTGCGGAATGGGGTGGCTTCTGGGAGGAGATCGTCCGCAAGGAAATGCTCGACGCCTTCGAGAAGGACTTCAACTGCAAGATCGTCTACGAGAGTTCCTTTCCGTGGTTCCCGAAATTCGTGGCCGGCGGCCCTGAGAAGCCGCCATTCGCGATCGCGAACTGGAACTATGGCGAGATGTTCAAGACGGCGGCGGCCGGTGATTTCTTCACGCCGCTGGATGAAGTCATCGCCAATGTCCCGAACGCCAAGAATATCTGGCCTTTCGCCACGGCGACCGGTGTCGGCGTCACCTGGAGCTATACGCGCTACTGCTATGCCTATCGTACCGATCTGGTCGATCCGGCAATCAAGACGTTCAAGGATTTCTGGGAAGAGAAGTTCGCCGGCAAGCGCGGCACCTATGTAACGTCGAACGGCCTGCAGATGGACTTCTTCATCGCCTCCTGCGCGCTGTTCGGCAAGGACCAATATGATCTCGACGCCGGCTATGAGGCCATGAAGCAGGCCATGCCGATGAAGATCTCCGATTTCACCGGCAATATGCAGACCCTGCTGGAGCGCGGCGAAGTCATTTTAGCCGTCCAGCACGATGCCGAGGTCTATCAGATGATGGACCGGGGGATTAAGGTCGCCCCCTATCTCTGGGAAGAGAAGAAGCCGATCCTCACCCAGACCAAGACCATCAGCAAATATCTGGAGCCTGTGCAGAAGAAGCTGGCTTACGCGTTGCTCAATCTCACGCTCGACCAGAAGCTGCAGTCCGTCATGTGCGAGAAGTTCTATCAGCGGCCGGTCAACAAGGATGTGGTCGTCACGCCGAACCTCGCGTCGAAGGGCGTCGCCAATACCGCTGACGCCACCGCCGGTTACTGGACGCCGGACTGGAAGAGCTACAACGAGAACGAGGCGGACATCGTCGAGACCGTCAACGGCATCTTTGCCGGCTGATCGCCCCGATAGATCGATCCCGGAACCGGAAGAGCCATGTCCGACATCCGCCTTGTGAACCTCACCAAGAGTTATGGCGAGGGGAACGCCGTCTCCGAGGTCAATCTCGAAATCGGGGAGGGGGAGTTCTTCTCCCTTCTCGGACCCTCCGGCTGCGGCAAGTCGACGACGCTGCGCATGATCGCCGGTTTCATCCGCCCGACATCGGGCCAGATCTTCGTCGGCCGCGACGACATCACGGCGCTGCCGCCCGAAAGGCGGGATATCGGCATCGTGTTCCAGAACTACGCGATCTTTCCGCATATGAATGTCGCGGAAAACATCGCCTTCGGCCTCAAGCTCCGCAAGCTGCCCAAGGCCGAGATCGCCCGCCGCATCGAGTCGGCGCTGAAGCAGGTCGGCCTTGCCGGCTATGATGATCGCTACCAGCGCCAGCTTTCCGGTGGCGAGCAGCAGCGCGTCGCGCTGGCCCGCGTGCTCGTCACAGAACCGCGCATCCTGCTCCTCGATGAGCCCTTGTCGGCGCTCGACAAGGGGCTGCGCGAAGAGATGAAATTCTGGATCAAGGATCTCCAGAAAAAACTGCGCATCACCACCGTCTATGTGACGCATGACCAGGACGAGGCGCTGACCATGTCCGATCGCATCGGCGTCATGTCGAAGTCCCGCATCGTGCAGATCGGCACGCCGCAGGAGATTTATGAGCGGCCGAAGACGCTGTTCGTGACGTCCTTCATCGGCCACTCCAACGTCCTCGATGTGACTGTGACAGGCCGCAATGGCGACATGGCCGTGGTCCTGCTGGACGGCATCGAGATGCGCGCCCGCGGCGCGGCCGATCTCAAGCCGGGCGCGCCGGCGAAGCTGGTCGTGCGGCCGGAGAACATCCTGATGGGCGCGGCGCTCGGCGACGGGGAGCCGCGGCTTGCGGCGACCGTGCTCAGCGAGACCTATCAGGGCGCGCTTGTCCGCTACCGCCTGAAGCTCGGCAGCCAGGAGATCGTCGCCGAACGGCAGAACCAGGCGCATGTCGAGCGCTTCGCGCCCGGCACCGAAATCATGATCGGCTGGGACCCCGGCTGGTCCGAGGCGCTCACCGACTGATCGTCAAACACAGAAACGCAACAACGAAGGTTCGCATCCATGCGCATCGGCATCGACGTCGGCGGCACCAACACCGACGCCGCCCTCATGGACGGCATCACCGTCAAGGGCGCCTGCAAGACGCCAACCACGGCAGACGTCAGCTCGGGCATCATCGCCGTGCTGAAGGACGTGCTGAGGATGACGGGCGTTGCCGCGTCCGAAATCCAGGCCGTCATGATCGGGACGACGCATTTCACCAATGCGGTCGTCGAGCGAAAGCGCCTGCTCGAGGTCGCCGCCATCCGCCTTGGGCTGCCGGCGACCCGGGCGCTGCCGCCCATGACCGACTGGCCGAGCGACCTCGCCACGACGCTCGGCAGGCACACGTTCATGGTCCATGGCGGGCATGAGTTCGACGGCCGCGAGATCGCGCCGCTCGACGAGAAGGAGATCCTGCGGATCGCGGGCGAGATCAAGGCGCGCGGCATCCGCACGGCCTCGGTCACTTCGGTCTTCTCGCCCGTCACACCGGTGATGGAACAGCGGGCCGCGGAGATCCTGCTCAATGAAGTTCCGGGGATCGCGATCTCGCTCAGTCATGAGATCGGGCGCGTCGGCTTTCTCGAGCGCGAGAACGCCGCGATCATGAATGCGTGCCTTGCCGATCTCTCGGCGAAGGTCGTCAGCTCGTTCCGCAATGCGCTGAAGGAACTCGCCATCGAGGCGCCGTTCTACATCAGCCAGAACGACGGAACGCTGATGACGCCGGACTATGTCGAACGCTATCCGGTCCTGACTTTCGCCTCCGGCCCGACCAACTCCATGCGCGGCGCCGCGATGCTCGCCGGGCGCAAGGAGGCAATGGTGGTCGATATCGGTGGCACCACCTCGGATGTCGGCATGCTGATGCAGGGTTTTCCGCGCGAATCCGCAGTGGCAGTGGATATCGGCGGGGTCCGCACCAATTTCCGCATGCCGGATGTTCTGGCCGTCGGGCTTGGCGGCGGTTCGCTCGTTCGTGACGACGGTGCGCGCATCGGCCCGGATTCCGTCGGCTATGAGATCACCTCGAAGGCGCTCGTCTTCGGTGGCGACACGCTGACGACGACCGACATCATCGTCGCGGCAGGCCTTGAGGACATCGGTGATCGTTCGCGCGTCGCCCACATTCCGGCGAAAACGATCGCCACTGCGCTCGATACGATCCATCGCATGGTCGACGAGGCGGTCGATCGGATGAAGACCAGCGCCGAGCCGCTGCCCGTCATCCTTGTCGGTGGCGGCTCGATCCTCGTCTCGCGTCAGCTTCCCTCCGCGTCCGAAGTGATCCGCCCGGAAAATGCGTCTGTCGCCAATGCCATTGGCGCGGCCATCGCGCAGGTCGGCGGCGAAGTCGACCGCATCTTCTCGCTGGAAGGGACGTCGCGCGACGTGGTCCTTGACGGTGCCAAGGCCGAAGCCGCGGAGCGCGCCACCAAGGCTGGCGCCGACCCGGATACGGTGAAGATCGTCGACATCGAGGAAGTACCGCTCGCTTATCTGCCCGGCAGCGCGACGCGCATCCGCGTCAAGGCGGTCGGCGATCTGGTCATGGCGTGAGGCGGCAATGAAGCTCACATCCGAAGACCTGCACGACCTCGCCATCGGCGCGGCTTTCCTCGGCACAGGCGGCGGCGGCAATCCTTATGTCGGGCGGCTGATGGTGCAGCGCTGCCTGGATGAGGGGCTCAGCGTCGACGTCATCGATCCATCGGAGCTTGCCAACGACGCGCTGGTCATCCCGACCGCCATGATGGGTGCGCCGACGGTGCTCGTCGAGAAGCTGCCAAGCGGCGAGGAGGCGATCGGCTCGCTGCGCGCGCTGGAGCGCTATCTCGGGCGCAAGGCTGATGCCACGATGCCGATCGAGATCGGCGGGATCAATTCCACGATCCCGCTCGTCGTTGGCGCCCGGCTCGGACTGCCGATCGTAGATGCGGACGGCATGGGCCGCGCTTTTCCCGAACTGCAGATGGAGACGTTCGGCGTCTACGGCGTCTCGGGCAGCCCGATGGTCGTGACCGACGAATATGGCGACTCGACCTTGCTCAACGGGGCCGACAACAAGCAGATGGAGTGGCTGTCGCGCATGGTGGCGATCCGCATGGGCGGCTGCGCCTATATCGCCGAATATTCGATGTCCGGCGCGGATGTGAAGCGCACCGCCGTGCCCAACACGATGACGCTCGCCATGCGCATCGGCCGCTGCCTGCGCGAGGCCAAGGCAAACCATGAAAGCCCGTTCGACGCGCTGCTGCGGCTCTTGCCGCAGACGCTCTACAATCACGGCCGCATCATCTTCACCGGCAAGATCGTCGATGTGGCGCGCGAGACGCGCAACGGCTTCTCGATCGGGCGGGCGCGCATCGACGGCCTTGGACCCTGGCGCGGCACGATGGAGATCGAGATCCAGAACGAGAACCTGATCGCCCGTGTCGATGGCAAGGTGAGGGCGATCGTGCCCGATCTCATCTGCATCATGGACAGCGAAAGCGCCGAGCCGATCACCACCGAGAACCTGCGCTATGGCCAGCGTGTCACGGTCGTCGCCGTCGCGGTGCCCGAGATCATGCGGACGCCGGAGGCGCTCGACGTCTTTGGCCCGCGCTGTTTCGGCCTCGACGAACCCTTCACGCCCATCGAGACGATGACCTGACCATGCGCACGCATATCACCCTGGACGATCTCGACGACCTCGCGGTCGGTGCCGCCATTCTCGGCACGGGCGGCGGCGGTGACCCTTATATGGGCAAGCTGATGGCCCGAGCGGCGATCGAGGCGCATGGCCCCGTTCGACTGATCCCGCTCGACGAACTGCCGGATGCCTTCAATATCGTCGCCTGCGGCGCCATGGGGGCGCCGACGATCTTGATCGAGAAACTGCCGAGCGGCGAGGAAATGGGCCGGGCGCTCGACCTCTACGAGCGGTATACCGGCCGAACGCTCGATGCGCTGATCCCCTTCGAGGCGGGCGGCATCAATTCGACGATCCCCCTGATGGCGGCGGCGAAGCGGGGTCTTCCTGTCGTCGATGCCGACGGCATGGGCCGGGCGTTCCCGCAGCTGGAGATGGAGACCTTCAATGTCTATGGGGTGCCGGCGGCGCCGGTTGCCATCGCCGACGAGCGCGGCAATACCGGCATCATCGAGGTTCATGCAGCCGCGAAATCCGAGTGGATCGCGCGCGGTTTGACGATCCGCATGGGTGGCCAGTCCTTCATCGCCAATTACGGCATGGACGGCGCTACCTGTCGCCGCGTTTCGGTTCCTGGCACGGTTTCGCTGGCGCTCGGCATCGGGCGCACGATGCGCGAAGCCAAGGCCCAGCATCGCGACAGCCTGGAAAGTCTGATCGAGTTCTTCGCGGGGACGCATTACGAGGAGGCTCGGGTCGTCGGCTCGGGCAAGGTCGTCGACGTTTCCAGGCGTGTCCAGAACGGCTGGTCGGTCGGCATCGTGACGATCGAGCCGTTCCGGCGTGGCGACGAGCCGATCCGTATCCAGATCCAGAACGAGAATCTGGTCGCCGAGCAGGCCGGCGAAATCCTCGCCATCGTGCCTGATCTCATCTCGCTTCTGGATGTCGATACCGGTGAGGCGATCACCACCGAACGGCTGCGTTATGGCCAGCGCGTCAACATCCTTGCCGTCCGTGTGCCGCCGATCATGCGCACGCCCGAGGCGCTCGATGTCTTCGGCCCCAAGGCGTTTGGCCTCGATCACAGCTATCGCCCGCTTGGCCTTCCGCCGTAACGTGGCGAAGGGTCTGAAAATTGCTTGAGACAGATGGCGGAGGCAGTTGAACGTAGCGGGAGGTGCATGGGGTCATGGCGGTTCTGCCCTTCGTCGAGCGGATCGACGTCCTGCCGCGGCGCTTCGGCATGCCGCGCGGCGCGGCTGACGTTATCGAACGGCCATTCCTCATGGACCGGCTGCGCAATGGGCTGGCCGGCCAGATCGTCCTGCTGCGCGCCCCGCCCGGCTTCGGCAAGAGCGAACTCCTGTCCGCGGTTCAGGCGCGCTGCGACACGGCACAGGATCGCTTCTCCTGGCTGACGCTCTCGCATGAAGACTCCGATCCCGCCGTCTTCCTCGATCATTTCGCCGCCGCGCTCGGCCTCGACTTCGCGCCTGCGCAACGTCTGGGGCTCGAGCGTGCCCGGCAATTGCTGCTCACCCGTCTGGCCGCCGAGGGCGGGCGGCCCATCGTGGTGCTGGACGAGTTTCAGGCCGCTGAAGGCGAGGCGTTCGCGTCGTTTTGCAACGCGTTGTTTCGCCAACTGCCCGAGCCCCTGCGGATCGTCATCTCCACGCACCGCCGACCGGAATTGGCGCTGTCGCGCATCCGCCTCAAGGGTCTCCTGACCGAAATCCTCGCCGATGAGCTCGCCTTCACGCGGTCGGAGATGCGGCGGCTTGTCGGCAAGGGGTTGTCCAACGAAGAGTTCGAGACCTTTACCGAGGTGACCGGAGGCTGGCCGGCGCTGGTGAGCCTCGCTGTACCGCTGCTGACCGGCGCCGCGAGCCCGGAGGTGCGCGCCGAATTGATCGGCGGCACGCATCGGCTCTACCGCGACTTCGTGCTGGAGGAAGTGGCGCCGCAGATCCCGCCGGACATGCGGGAAGCTCTGACGGTTTGCTCGATCCTGGCGGAATTCCCGCTTGATCTCGCCGCCCATCTCTCCGGCGTCGACGTTGCGCCGCGATCGCTGCGCGATCTCGAGGATTTCGCGCCAATCCTCGTTCCGGTCGGCCAGCGGCCGGGCTGGCTACGCCTTCATCCCGTCGTCCGCGCCACTTTCGCGGCGCATCTGCAGTCGCTGCCGCCTGAGCGCGTGGCGGCATTGCATGGCCGCGCCGCCGCTTGGTTTGCGGAGCGCGGTCATCTCGAAAAGGCGGTCAGCCACGCCTCCCGCGCCGGCGATTTCGCGCTCGCGGCCGAGGCGATCCGGCAGGCGGGCGGCGTCAGCATCTTCCTGAAGGCCGGTCACTCGGTTCTGGCGGGCGTGATCGAGAACATCCCGACCGAGGTCATCCATCGCTCGCCGAGCCTCAAGCTCTCCTATGCGCTGGTCCTGGCCAAGCAGGGGCGCGTGCAGATGGCGCGCGACATCATCGTCGATCTCCGCCACGCCGCCGAATCCGGGCAACCGTCGCCGTTCCTCGCCATTCCGATTTCGGCGCTCGATCACATCGAGGGGCTGATCAATATCTATAACGACCGCAATTCGGACGCGGCCGAGATCGCGCGGCTTGAAGGGATCGCCGGGCGCCTCGGTCCGGCAGAGACGTTCGGCCGGGGCTGGATCTACAATCATCTCTGCATCGCCTACACGGTCAGCGGCGATCTCGAGGCGGCTCGGACCAACGCCTTGAAATCGCTGGCCTGCTACCGCGAGGAGAAATCCTCTTACGGCCAGATCTTCATGCTCATCCATATGAGCCTCGTCGCGATGCTGGCCGGACGGCCGGCCACCGCCATCATGTTCGGCCGCGAAGCCGAGGAGCTGTGCCAGCGTCATCAATGGATCGACCGCAACCTGATCGCGATCGCGCATATTCCGCTCGCCGAGGCCCTCTACCAGCAGACGCAATGCGACGCCGCCGAGGTCATGATGCGCGAGGGCATGCCCTATCTCGCGCGTGGCGAAGGCTGGGTCGATCTCTTCACGCGCGGCTATGGCACGCTCGCCCGCTGCCAGCTTGCCCGAGCGGGCATAGAGGCAGCGCTGGCGGTGACCGATCGCGCAGAGGAAGTGGCGGTCGAGCGCGGGCTGCCGCGCCTGCGGCTCGCCGTCGATATCATCCGTATCGAACTGATGACGCGCGCGGGACTGCTCGAATCCGCGCTGCATATCGTTGAGCGCTTGCCGCCGATCGATGTCGAGGGCGCCTGGCCGACCTGGCGCGAATGGAGCGATGCCTCCATCGCGTTGGCGCGCATCCTGCTGCGTACCGAACGGGCGGAGGAGGCGTTGCCGGTGCTCGCACGGCTTGGCCAGCGCTCGCGCGAGCATGATCGCGGCTATCATCTCCTGGTCGGGATCGTCGTCTCGATAGAGGCGTTCTGGGCGGCGGGCCGGCTCGAAGAGGCGCGCGGTGCGTTGCTTGCGGCCATCGCGCTCGCGCGGCCACAGGACTGGCTGCAGGTCTTTCTTGACGAGGGATTGCCGCTGTCGCAGGCGGTGCGCGGCATCGTGCGCCGCTTCGGGCTTTCGACATTCAGCCCGAAGACATCGGAATTCGTCAGTCGCATCGCCGGCGCATGGCAGCAAGGCGGACCGGCGCGGCCGAAGAGCGATCGCGGCGGGCTCCTGAGCGCCCGCGAGCGCGAGGTACTCGACCTTCTGGCCGGCAACGCCACCAACAAGGAAATCGCCCGCGACCTCGGCCTCAGCGAGGCGACCGTGAAGTTCCACCTGAAGAACCTCTACGCCAAGCTCGGCGTCAGCCGGCGCAATCTCGCGCTGTCGGTCGCCCGCCAGACCGGGATGATCGAGGACGCCTGAAACCGGTGTCCGGCCGGTGGCGCGTCAGGCCGAAGCCGCCATGCCCTGCATCTGGCGCAACTCGACGAGCGGCGGCGTCGCGGCGATCTGTTCGGGCGTGAGCATCTCCCACTTGATGCCGCGCGGCCGCGTCGCGCGCTTCACCTCGAGGAAGCGCGTCGGTGTCGCGATGGCATCGACGAGGATATCGGTTTCGCTTGGAACGAGCGTCTCCTCGACGATCTGGACATCATGCACCATCGCGGCGACCGGCGTGGCCTCGTCGACGATACCGATCTCGGTGAACATGCCCCATTCGAGATCGAAGAACCCATGGCCCTTGCCGAAGCGCACGCCATCGAGCGACACCGCCGAGGCGCCTGTCACCATGAAATCGAAGCGGCCACGATCGGCGATCTCCGCCAGCGATATCGGCCGGCCAAAATGTTCGAGCCCGTCCAGCCAGGCGGCGAACAGAGCCTGGCCCGGCGGCACCATGGCGGGTTCGAGCAAATAGAAGCCGCGATAGATGCCATAGGTCGAGACGACCAGCGTCTTGCCCGCCTCAAGCATCCGGCGACGCAGATCGACGAGGCCGTTGTCCGGGGTGATGAAGGCATAGCTGCCGGCCTGGTAGAAGGACTGCGCGACGAGACGGTCGGTGGCGGCGGCGCTTCCCTCGAAATCTGGAATGACCTCGGCAAAATCGAGGTGAAACCGCGAATCCGGTTTTGCGACCGGCCGCAGCTTTTCCCAGATCCGCTCGCGCACGATCTTTGCCCTGCTCATCATCTCTCCGCTGCGTCGATTCATGGTCATGGGTTCGCGGAACACTAGTTCCCGGCGTGATTTGCCGTCATGACGAAATAATGGGCAGGGCGACCCAAACCGAGGCCGGTTTCTGTTCCCTGGGATGCTCTGATGTTCGCGCCTCGACTCCATCAGGTGCGGTGATATGAATCCGAATTGACGATGGACCCACCAGGAAGCGCTCGCCCTTGAACAGGAATTTTTTGACCCTGGACGCCGCCGAGAGCCACGCGGCTGTCCGGGCGCTGTCCTCGCCGGCGCGGATCGACATTCTGCGGCTGCTGCATGCGGAAGGTCCGATGAACGTCAACGAGATCAGCGTTGCGCTTGGCCTGCCGCAATCGACGGTCGCTACCAGCGTCCAGGCGCTGGAACAGGCGGATCTGATCGACACCAAGACGGTGAAGGCGCGCAAGGGGCACCAGAAGATCTGCTCTGCCCGTTATGCCGAGATCGTCATCCGCTTCGACAAGGAGATGAAGGCCCGCGACGACGAGACGATCGAGGTCTCGATGCCGATCGGGCTTTACACGAGCTGCGCTGTCGAGGCGCCGTGCGGCCTCTGCTCGACCGAGGGCGTAATCGGCATGCTGGACGTACCAAACCATTTCCTCGATCCAAGCCGGATGCAGGCCGGCCTGATCTGGTTCGGCCGTGGCTTTGTCGAATACAAGTTTCCGAACAACGCCAAGCTGCTCAACGAGCGGATCAGCGCCGTCGAATTTTCCATGGAGCTGTCCTCGGAGGTGCCTGGGACCAACCCCGACTGGCCGTCGGACATCACGCTCTGGGTCAATAATGTTGCCGTCGGTACCTGGACGTCGCCCGGCGACTATGGCGACAAGCGTGGCCTCTTCACGCCCCGCTGGTGGAAGCTCGAAGGCTCGCAATACGGCACGTTGAAGACCTGGACCATCTCGGAGCGCGGTTCGTTCATCGACGATATCAAGATTTCTGATATAAATCTGGGGGATCTCGATATCGACCGTCATCATTCGATCCGGCTGCGCATCGGTATCGCCGAAAACGCCAAAAATCCTGGTGGAATCAATATCTTCGGCCGAGGTTTTGGCAATTTTGATCAAGATATCGTCATGCGGCTTTACCGAACACCTGCCTGAAGGGTGGCCCTGGCGGGACTGTTCAGCGTTGACAGCGTTTGCCGTGCGGATCATACTCACAGCTATGTATCAGGAATAATGATACATATTTTTGGGAAACGCACAGTGAGGTTGCCGTGAAAGCGAACGTGATCGTCCACAAGGACTTCGCGGTCTCTCCGATTGACGATCGTGTCTACAGCTCGTTCCTGGAACATCTGGGTCGCGCGATCTACACCGGTATCTATGAGCCCGGCCATCCGACCGCCGACGAGGATGGCTTCCGTGGCGACGTGATCGATCTCGTCCGCGCGGTGAAGACGCCTTATGTGCGCTATCCCGGCGGCAATTTCGTCTCGGCCTATAACTGGGAAGACGGCATCGGCCCGCGCGACCAGCGTCCGACCCGCCTCGACCTCGCCTGGCGTACCCGCGACGACAATCGCATCGGCGTCAACGAATTCGTCGACTGGTGCAAGAAGGCCGATACCAAGCCGATGCTGGCGGTCAATCTCGGCTCGCGCGGCCTCGATGCGGCACGCAATTTCGTCGAATACTGCAACCATCCGGGCGGCTCCTACTGGAGCGACCTTCGCCGTCAGCACGGCTGGAAGGACCCGCACAACGTCAAGCTCTGGTGCCTCGGCAACGAGATGGACGGGCCCTGGCAGGTCGGTCACAAGACGGCTGAGGAATATGGCCGCCTCGCCAATGAGACGGCCAAGGCGCTTCGCCTCTTCGACAAGTCGCTCGAACTGATCGTCTGCGGCTCGTCGCATTCCGATATGCCGACCTATCCCGATTGGGAGGCGACGGTTCTCGATCACACCTATGAATCGATCGACCATATCTCCCTGCACATGTATTTCGCCAACAACGAGCACGATACGCTCAACTATCTGGCGAAAGCGGAGAAGCTCGACCGCTATATCAATACGGTCGGCGGCATTATCGACTACATCAAGGCCAAGAAGCGCTCGAAGAAGGACGTCAAGATCTCGTTCGACGAGTGGAACGTCTGGTATCACAGCCGGGAGGAAGACAAGAAGATCCTTCAGGGCGACGCGTGGCCGGACGCGCCGCATCTGCTCGAGGATCTCTACAATTTCGAGGACGTGCTGCAGGTTGGCGGCATTCTGAATACCTTCATCCGCCGCGCCGACCGCGTGAAGATCGCCTGCATCGCGCAACTCGTGAACGTCATCGCGCCGATCATGACGGAGGAGGGTGGTCCCGCCTGGAAGCAGACCATCTATTATCCGTTCTTCTACGCCTCGCTCTATGGCCGCGGCACGTCGCTGCGAGCCATCGTCGATGGCCCGACCTATGACAGCGAGTTCGGCGACGATGTCCCTTATCTCGACGTCTCGGCTGTCCGGTCGGTTGCCGGCGATGAAGTCACCTTCTTCATCGTCAATCGTCACCTGACGGAGACGCTGGACCTCGCAGCGACGCTCGAGGGCTTCCCGGGTGCGCGCCTCGTCGAGCACATCCAGATGACGCATCCGGATCTAAATGCGATCAATACCGCAGCGAACCCGGACAATGTCGTGCCGAAGACGGTATCGGGAACCGCGGTCGAGGCCGGCAAGCTGCAGTCGAAGCTGCCGCCGCTCTCCTACAACGTCATCCGCGTCGCGGTCTGACGGATCGAGAGGGCGGCCACGGTCGCCCTCTCGTCGCTTCCTCGGCTCAGCCCGCCGCCTGCAGCGTGTTCTTCACGAAGCGGCCGGCCTGCATGATGATCGGCATGTGCTGGCCTTCCCCGGTCAGCAGCGCGAGATCGGCGAGCGGATCGCCATCGACGAGAACGAGATCGGCATGGGCGCCCGGCGCGATGCAGCCGATCTCGCCTTTCATGCCGATGAGCTCCGCCGCAACCGATGTCGTTGAGCGGATCACCTCGATTGGCGGCAGGATCCGTCCGCGAATGACGAACTCGTCGGACTGGAAGCGGTGCATCTCCCCGAGAAGATCCGTGCCATAGGCCATCGGCACCCTGGCTTCCCGCAGGATTTCCAGGGAGCGCGGGCTGCGGATGCGCACGTCGTCGATCTTGGCGACCGAGTCCGGCGGCAGGCCGAGCGATGCACCCTCGCTATGCAGGGCCTCATAGGTGACCAGCGTCGGGCAGGCGATGGCGCCGCGCTCGGCCATCAACCGGGCGGTCGGGGGCTCGATCAGGTTGGCGTGCTCCACGGAGCGCACGCCGCATTCGACGGCCCGGGCGATGGCCTCGTCGGTGTAGAGATGCGCCGAGACATAGGTATGGGCGTTGCGCGCCTCCTCGACGATCGCTTCCAACTCGGCCCGCGAGAACTGCAGGACGTGGATCGGGTCCGTCGGCGACGCGACGCCGCCATTGGCCATGATCTTGATGAAGGTCGCGCCTTGGCGCAGTTCATCGCGCGCGGCCAGGCGACAACTCTCGACGCCGTCGCAGAGCCGGCCCATGGTGCCGAGCCGGTAGGTCAGGTCTTCGGCAGGCCGGTTGTCATAGCGGCCGCGCAGGTCCGAATGGCCGCCGGTCTGTGACAGCGCCTTGCCGCAGATCACGAGGCGTGGCCCCTCGATAAGGCGCTGTTCCAGCGCTTCGACGAGGGCATGCGTGGCGCCGCCGACATCGCGGACGGTGGTGAAGCCACGGCGCAGCATGCCGGACATAATCCGCGCGGCGCCGAAGGCGACCAGCGCGTCGGGCAGCCGGGCGTTGCGGCCAAGATCGGCCATCGTCGCCGTGACATGCACATGGCAGTCGATCAGTCCAGGCATCAGCGTGCGGCCGCGGCAGTCGATCCTGATAGCGCTGCCGTCGGCGATCGGCCGGTCCGAGATCTCAGCGATGCGTCCGTCGGCGACGCGGACGAAGCGGTCATGCTCGCCTTCATCCGACGATCCGTCCAGGATGCGGGCATTCTCGAAGACGACCGAAGACGGTGTCATGCGTGTGGTTCCGGGTCTGATGTTTTCGCCGAAGCCGCGCGGGTCGCGTCCTCGATCTGTTCCTTGAGGATGGCCTTCCAGAAACGGAGCAACCGCCTGAAATAGACCGGGTCGTCACGCAACACCGTCTGGACGCCCATGCCGCGCAGCAGGCAGAGGGTCGCGTTCAGCATGACCTCGATCTCCAGCGCGCCCAGCCCGGTGCCGGCGAAGAAGTGGCGCCAGATGGCGTCCAGATGCTCGTGAAAGGCCCGCGTCCGCTTTTCGAGCCGCACGCGAAGATAGTCGTTGTGCCGCGCCGCGGTGACTTCCTCCAGCGTCAGCATGAAGAAGCGCCCGGAGAAGATGATCCAAACACGGTCGATGAAATCGCTGAGGCTGAGCGATCCGCCCTGCACCAGTCCGGCATAGGTGCGAATGTCGCTCGTCACCATGGTGAGATGCTTGTCGAAGGCCTCGACCACCAGCTCGTCCTTGCCCGAGAAATGATGGGAGAGGGCGCCCCGGGTCAGCCCGGCGCGCGCGGCGATGTCGACGGTGGACGTGGCGGCATAGCCCTTCGAAAGCAGGAGATCGAGCGTCGCCTCGATCAGGCGGGATCGCGTGGCCGCGGTCCGCTCTTCCTGTGTGCGGGGCGCTTTATCGGGGACGGGTTGCATGGCGTGAAAGTATCAGCCTCCCAAAAACATGCAAGCATGTATGTATGTATTGACGCGGTTCAAAATGCCTGACAGTCTCGGCCTGTCGTGACGCTCAAGCTGATGGCTAAGCCGGGCCAGGGCGATCACAAATCGGACAGGAGTGAAGGCGAGGCGGCTGTTGCAGTCGTGTACGCTCATGAATTTGAAGCGACGCAAGGTTATTGCGGCGAATATACTTCTATGCCGTAATTCGAATTGAACGTAACCGGAAAGAGTAGCTCAACGAAAAGAATGCCCTCAAAGGCATCTGGCTAAAGAATAGTCACCAAATGATGACGGTTTGGACTTCGTCGGCATAAGGGTGGCTGCTAGCATGAAGACAGATTTCTGTTTTGTTCTGTTGATGCGGGCGTACCACATTGCGCGGCCCGCGGCTGGAGAGATCCTATGCCTGAGACAACGCTGGCTGCAGCCAACGTCAAGATTTCCCATGACAAGGCCCGCAATCTGAAGCGCTTCGGCGAGTTGATCGAAGAGGCGGCGGCCTCGGATGTCGACGTGCTTGTGCTGCCCGAAATGGGCCTGCAGGGCTATGCCGATTTCGGGCTCGGCATGGGTTCGAAGGCGGCGGCCGAGCAGAAGCAGTATTATTTCCGCGAGGCCGAGACCATTCCGGGCCCGTCGACTGACGCCATTGCGGCCCTGTCGCGACGCCACGGCATGCTGGTCCAGGTCGGCCTCGCCGAGCGCGCGCTGCACGGGAATGCCATCTACAATTCGACCGCGCTGGTTGGCCCCGATGGTGTCGTCAGCATCTATCGCAAGACGCACAACACCTTCGAGTTTCCCTATTTCTCCCCCGGCGAGGAGATGCCGGTCGTCGCGACGGCGCATGGCACGCTGGCCAGCCTCATTTGCTACGATCTCGCCTTTCCCGAGCTTCTGCGCAGCTTTGCCGTGAAGGGCGCGGAGGTCGTGCTGATGTCGACGGCGTGGCCGATGAAGGGCCATGACCGCGCCACCGATTATCATGGCTGGGCGATGGACCTCGCGGCGCAGTCCAATGCCTTCTTCAACCAGTTCTGGCTGGTGGTCTCCAATCATTGCGAGAAGGGCGTCTATTCGTCCGGCAGCGACTATTATGGCGGCAGCCAGATCGTCGACCCGACCGGGAAGGTCGTCGCCTATCTCGCCGATGAAGAAGGGCTGGTCGTCCATAAGGCCGATCTTCAGGCCGAGATTCTGCGCTCCCGCACAGAGGCATTCTTCGGCCTCAACCTGCTGCAGGATCGCCGGCCTGAGCTTTATGGCGCTCTGGTGGACGACAGCCACCGCTATCCGGCTGAGGCGCTGCAGCAGGGCATGATCGGCGCGCGTCAGCCGGCCGCGCCGAAGCCGCTTCATGACCAGCGGCCGCGTCTCGCCAAACCAGTCCGTACCGCGTGATGCGCCGGCCAGCAGAGCACCTCCAATGATCACCCTCGAAAGCATTGCGGCGGCAGAAGAGCTGCTGGCGATCCGCTACACGCCTGCCGAGCGCGCGCAGATGCTCGACAATCTCGAAGGCCAGATCGCCTCGGCGGTGGCCCGCCGCGCGGTTGTGCTCGAAAACACCATGCCGATGGCGAGCCGGTTCGATCCGCGCCTCCCGACGACGCCCGTGCCGCCGCCGCAGACGGCACCGGTCTATTCTTCCGTCACGGCGCCGTGTCCGGATGACGACACCGACATCGCATTCGCACCGCTGACCCATCTGTCGGCCTGGATCCGTTCGGGCGCCCTGACGAGCCGGCGCCTGACCGAGATCTATCTCGTCCGCATCGCCGCCCTCAATCCGCATCTCTTCTGCTATGCGGCCGTCATGACCGAGGCCGCGCTGGCCGAGGCCGATACGGCGGATGCGCTGCTTGCGAGCGGCACCTGGCTTGGGCCGCTGCACGGCATCCCCTATGGCGTGAAGGACCTTTTCGATACAAAGGGCGTCGTGACCGGCTGGGGCGCCGAGCCGTTCCAGGATCGCGTTCCGGCCGAGGATGCGGCCATCGTCCGGCGTCTCAGGGCGGCCGGCGCGGTCCTTCTCGGCAAGACGACCGTCGGGGCGCTGGCCTATAACGACATCTGGTATGGCGGCCGGACGCGCAACCCCTGGAATCTCGAGGAGGGATCGAGCGGCTCCAGTGCCGGCTCGGCATCCGCGACGGCCGCCGGCCTCTGCGGGTTTGCCATCGGAACCGAGACCCTCGGCTCGATCACCTCGCCGAGCCAGCGCTGCGGCACGACGGGGCTGCGCCCGACCTTCGGCCGTGTTTCCCGTGCAGGCGCGATGGCGCTCTGCTGGTCGCTCGACAAGGTCGGCCCGATCTGCCGCGGCGCGGAAGATACCGCGATGGTGCTTGCGGCGCTGAACGGCTTCGACCCGGCCGACCGCGCCTCGCTTGGCGCCTCGTTCAATTTCGACGCCACGGCCTCTTTCGAAGGGCTCCGAGTCGGCTATCTGCCGGAGGCCTTTGGCGAGGGCGCCACCGCCGTCGATCATGCAGCCCTCGCCGCTGCGCGGACGCTCGGCGTCGATGTGGTGGAGGTCGCGCTGCCGGATCTTCCCTATGGCGCGCTGATGAACATTCTCTATGTCGAGGCTGCGGCGGCCTTCGAGCGGCTGACGCTCGATGATCTCGACGACACGCTGACCTGGCAGGACGACGGCGCCTGGCCGAACACGTTCCGCAAGGCGCGCTTCCTGTCGGCGGTCGACCATGTCCAGCTAGACCGGCTGCGTTACCAGGTGATGCTGGCGCTGGACGGGCTCTTTGCCGATGTCGACGTGCTGATCGGCCCGTTCATGACCGGTCCGATGCTGGTCGCCAGCAACTTCACCGGTCATCCCTGCCTGCATCTGCGCGCCGGTTTCCTTGATCTGGCAACCCGCGGTGCTGCTTCGCTCGGCGCCGGCAAGCTGACCACCGGCGAACCTGGCGGCGAGGGCCCGCTGTTCAAGGTGCCTCAGGGTATCTCGCTCTGGGGGCGCCTGTTCGAGGAAGGCCGGCTCGTGAATTTCGGCATCGCACTCGAACGGGCGCTCGGCGTCGCGTCCGAGCGTCCGCCGCTTCCGGCCTGAGCAAGCCGATCGCATGCCCCGGCAAGGTCCGGGCTCAGTCATTCGTTCAACCGCATCGCCGCTAGAGGATCGTTCCATGAACCGCAGAGAATTCCTGAAGTCCACGGCCCTTCTGGGCGGCGGCGCGCTGATGATGACGGGGTGGCCCGGCGCGCTCCTCGCTCAGGAGACCCCCAAGAAGGGCGGCACGCTGATCTGGGGTCACTCCGAGACGACGCAGAGCCTCGACATGCATGTCACCGGCTCGGCCTCGACGCTCCGCCTGCTTGAGAACATCCACTGCCCGATCGTCACCGTCGACAAGGCGTTCAACGTCATCCCGATGCTCGCCGAGAGCTTCGAGGAGAGCCCCGATGGACTGACCTACACGTTCAAGCTTCGCAAGGACGTCAAGTTCCACAATGGCAAGACGCTGGACTCGGCGGACGTCAAATACTCGTTCGATCGGGTACGCGACCCGAAGACCGGCGCCGTCAATTTCGAGGTGTTCAAGGATGTCACCTCGATCGAGACCCCCGATGCGAACACCGTCATCGTCAAGCTCGGCCGCGTCAACGCGCCGTTCCTGAGCCGCCTTGCCGAGAACGGCGCCGGCGTGATCATGCCGGCGGGTTCCGGCGAGGGTCAGGCGAACATGCCGGTCGGCGCCGGGCCGTTCAAGTTCGTCCGCCGGGAATTCGGCCATGAAGTCGAACTGGTTCGGTTCGATGATTACTTCGAGGGCCCCGCTTATCTCGACAAGGTCATCTCGCGCGAGATCACCGAGCCGACCGTGCGCCTGACCGGGCTGCGCACCGGCGAGCTGCATATGATCAATGACATTCCGGCCGATCGCGTCGCCGAGGTCGAGGGCATCGACACGCTGCAGACGCTGAAGTGGTTCCCGCTGAATTTCGACTTCGTGAACTTCAATCACGACTATGAGCCGTTCAAGGACGCCCGCGTCCGCCAGGCCTTCGACCTGATGATCGACAAGGAGCAGCTGCTGCAGGGTGCGCTCTGGGATCAGGGCAAGCTGACGGCCTCGCCGAGCTTCCCGACCTCCAGCTCCTACGACGCCGCCCTCCAGCAGCGTCCGCAGGACCTCGACAAGGCGATGGCGCTGCTCGCCGAGGCTGGCTACGGGCCGGGCAAGCTGAAGCTCGTCTTCAAGACGACGACGAACTATCCGTATCATGTCGAGTCGGCCCAGATCATGGCCGAATGGTTCCGCGCGGCCGGCGTCGAAATGACGATCGAGCAGTTGACGTGGAGCGACTGGCTCAGTCAGGTCTGGGTCAACCGCGACTTCCAGATCTCGATGATGAACTTCTTCACGCTCTGGGAGCCGGACTTCCTCTATTACAGCCTCTGGAATTCCACCGGCGCCTTCAACTATCGCAACATCAAGGACGCAGACATCGATGCCTGGACGCAGGAGGCGCGCGGCACGGTCGATCCGGCCGCTCGCGCCGAGCTCTACAAGAAGGTGCAGCAGCGCATCTCCGATCAGACGCTCGACGTGATCCTCTGGTTCCGTAACGGCACGATCGGCGCGCAGAAGTCGGTCGGCGGTCTCGATACGATCGTGCATCCGAACGGCAGCAACCTGAACTTCCACAAGGTCTGGCTCAACAGCTGATCCCCGGCCGACCGGGCTGCTTCGGCGGCCCGGTCGGTTTCCCGATGCCGGCCGGGCAACCTTGCCCATGACCCACCGAGCCGATGACCTATCTCCTCAACCGCCTGTTCTCGATCGCCCTGACGCTTTGGCTCATTTCGGTCATCACCTTCGCCGTCACCAGCGTCCTGCCCGGCGACGTCGCAATGATGATCCTGGGCACGCAGAGCAATCCCACCGCGCTCGCCGGGCTTCGCCAGCAACTCGGTCTCAATGATCCGCTCGTCGCGCAATATGGCCGCTGGATCGGCGGCATGCTCACCGGCAATTTCGGTCATTCGCTGGTGTTCAAGGAACCGATCGCCGATCTGATGGCGCAGAAGATGAAGGCGAGCGCGCTCATCGTCGTCATGTCGATGGCGATCGCGCTGATCTGCGCCGTGCCGCTTGGCGTTTGGGCCGCCGTTCACCGCAAGAAGTGGCAGGACACCGTCTCGTCGAGCGCCGCTTTGTTCGGGATCAGCCTGCCGGATTTCTTTTGGGGCATCGTCCTGATCCTCCTGTTCGCGCGCATGCTCGGCTGGTTTCCCTCCAGCGGCTTCACCGACCCGTCGGTCGATTTCCTCGGCGCCATCCGCCATGCCTTCCTGCCGTCGCTCGCGCTTGGCCTCGGCCTGATGGCGCATCTGACCCGCGTGACCCGTTCGACGATGACCGGCATCCTCAATCAGGAATTCATCCGCGTCGCCCGCGCCAAGGGGCTTTCGGAACAGAGCGTCGTCTGGAGCTACGGCCTCAGAAACGCGGTCGGGCCGATCATGACCGTGGCCGGCCTGCAGGTCGGCTATCTCTTCGGCTCGATCATCGTCGTCGAAACGCTGTTCAACTACACCGGCATGGGCTGGATCACCTATCAGGCACTGCTCAACCGCGACGTGCCGCTGATCCAGACCTCGGTATTCTTCATCGCCGCCGTGGTGATGCTCACCAATTTCGTGGTCGACCTGCTTTACCTGCTCGTCGATCCTCGCATCAGGATGCAATAGTCGTGAAGCGCTTTCTCACCCCGCAAGGCGTGATCGGCTTCACGCTGATCGTCATCATCGTCGCGATCGGCATCTTCGCGCCGCTGATTATCCCGCCCGACATGGCGACGAAGATGAAGATGACAATGCGGTTGAAGCCGCCGAGCATGGGCTATCCCTTCGGCACGGATCAGCTCGGCCGCGACATCTTCTTCCGTGTGCTGCTCGGCGCCCATACATCGCTCGGCATTGCCGGCGCCGCGGTGGCGATCAGCGTGCTGATCGGCCTGCCGCTCGGCATCATCTCCGGCTATGCGCGCGGCGCTGTCGACAACGTGCTGATGCGCATCGTCGATACGCTGCTGAGCTTTCCGGCCCTGCTCCTGGCGCTGACGATCTCGGCGATGCTCGGGCCAAGCATCCCGAACACCATCATCGCGATCGGCATCGCCTTCACGCCGTTCCTGGCCCGGATCATTCGCGGCGAGGCGCTACGGGTCTCGGCCATGCCCTATGTTGAGGCGGCGCGTGCCGCTGGAACCAACGATGCGGCGATGATCTGGCGGCATATCCTGCCCAATGTGCTGCCGCTCGTCATCGTGCAGGCCACGATCAGCCTCGCCTTTGCGATCCTCGCCGAGGCGGGCCTGTCCTTCCTCGGCCTCGGCACGCAGCCACCCAACTCGTCCTGGGGCCTGATGATCCAGGCCTCGCGCGATTATCTCGATGTCGCGCCCTGGACCGCGCTCGCGCCGGGCGCTGCCGTGGCGCTCACGGTGCTGGCGCTCAACATGTTCGGCGACGTCCTTCGCGACGTGCTCGATCCGAGGGCACAGTGATGACCGCGGCAACAGCCATGCAGCCAGCCGAAGGCCGCCCGATCATCAAGGTCTCGGGCCTCCGCGTCGAGTTCCAGACCGATGACGGCATGGTCGCCGGCGTCAAGGATGTCAGCTTCGAGATCCAGCCCGGCGAGACATTGTGCGTCGTCGGCGAGTCCGGATCGGGCAAATCGGTGACGTCGCTGTCGATCCTGCGCCTGATCGAATTTGGCGGTGGCCGGATCGCGGCGGGCTCGCTCGAATTTGCGCGTGGCAGCGGCGAGGTGATCGACCTTGCCAAGGCCGAGCCGGACGTGATGCAGGGCATCCGCGGCAACGAGATCGGCATGATCTTCCAGGAGCCGATGACCTCGCTCAATCCGGTCTTCACGATCGAGCGGCAATTGACCGACGGACTCAAGCGCCATCGCGGCCTGACAGGCGAAGACGCGCGGGGCAGGGCGCTGGAACTGCTTCGGGAAGTGCGCATTCCCGAGCCCGAGCGGCGGCTCACGCAATATCCACATGAGCTTTCGGGCGGCATGCGCCAGCGCATCGTCATCGCCATGGCGATGGCCTGCCGGCCGCGGCTGCTCATCGCCGACGAGCCGACCACCGCGCTCGACGTCACGATCCAGGCCGAAATCCTCGGGCTCATCGACCGGTTGAAGCGCGAGAATGGCATGGCCGTGCTGTTCATCACGCATGACATGGCCGTCGTGGCGCAGATGGCGGACCGCGTCGTCGTGATGTATCGCGGCGACGTGGTCGAGGAAGGTCCGGTCCGCGACATCTTCGAGCAGCCGCGCGAGGCCTATACCAAGGCGCTCCTCGCGGCCGTGCCGAAGCTCGGCGAGATGCGCGACAAGCCGGCGCCGGAACCGATGCGCATTCTCGGCGACGAGACGCTACGCGCGGCCGCGCCGCCGCCCGCCATCTGCACGAGGCGCGAGCCGCTGCTGACGGTGAAGAACCTGACGACGCGCTTCCCGGTCAAAGGTGGCCTGATGCGGCGCACGGTCGCCAATGTCCATGCCGTCGAGGATGTCAGCTTCCAGCTCGCGAAGGGCGCGACATTGTCGCTGGTCGGCGAATCCGGTTGCGGCAAGTCCACTTGCGGGCGCTCGATCCTGCGGCTGGTCGAAGCCGAGTCCGGCGAGATCCAGCTCGACGGCTGGAATGTGCGCGGCCTCAGCCGGCTCGATCTGCGGCATGCCCGGCGCGACATGCAGATGGTGTTCCAGGATCCGTTCGCCTCGCTCAACCCCTATCGGCGCCTGCTCGACCAGGTCGCGGAGCCATTGGTGAATTTCGGCCTCGCCTCGGGCAGCGAGCTGCATGATCGCGTCGCGCATCTCTTCGACCGGGTGGAACTGCCACGCAGCTTCCTGCGCCGCTTCCCGCATGAGCTCTCCGGCGGTCAGCGCCAGCGCGTGGCCATCGCGCGGGCACTCGCGCCGAACCCGAAGCTGATCGTCGCGGACGAAAGCGTCTCGGCGCTCGATGTTTCGGTGCAGGCGCAGGTCCTGAATTTGCTGATGGAGCTGCAGGCCGATCTCGGGCTGTCGTTCCTGTTCATCAGCCACGACATGGCGGTGGTCGAGCGCGTATCGCACAATGTGGCGGTGATGTATCTCGGGCGGATCGTGGAAATCGGCCCGCGCGCCGCGGTGTTCGAAAACCCGCGCCATGCCTATACCCGCTCGCTGCTCGACGCCGTGCCGATCGCCGACCCGGCGCGGCGGCGACCGCATGACGATCGCAGCTTCCGCCCGCTTTCCTCGCCGATCTTTCCGGTCGGTGCTCCCGTCGAGCCGTCCAGCTATGACGAAGTGGCTCCGGGCCATTTCGTGCTGCGCCCGCTCGCGGCCGCCTGACAATCCTCTGCCAAAGGACAAACCATGCCCATCGTCAACCGGATCGCCGACTTCCACGCCGACATGACTGCCTGGCGTCAGGATCTGCACCGTCATCCCGAATTGGCGCTCGAGGAGCACCGCACGAGCGCGGTGATCCAGGAAAAGCTCAAGGAGTTCGGCGTCGACGAGATCATCACCGGGCTCGCCGGGACCGGCGTCGTCGGCGTGATCCACGGCGCGAAGCCGGGGCGGGCGATCGGCCTCAGGGCGGATATCGATGCGCTGCCGATCCACGAGGAGAGCGGCGTTCCGCATGCCTCGACGACCGCCGGGGTGATGCATGCCTGCGGGCACGACGGCCATACCGCGATGTTGCTCGGCGCGGCGCGCTATCTCGCCGAGACGCGCAATTTCGACGGCACCGTTTATGCGATCTTCCAGCCGGCCGAGGAACTGCATGGCGGCGGCGGCATGATGGTGCGCGAGGGCTTGTTCGAGCGCTGCCCGATGGATCTTATCTTCGGCATGCACAACTGGCCGAAGGCTCCCGCCGGCGCGTTTCTGTGGCGTGTCGGGCCGATGATGGCGGCCGTGTCTCGCTTCACGATCACGATCACCGGACGCGGCGCCCATGGCGCGCAGCCGCATGACGGCGTGGACCCGATCATCGTTGCCGGTGCCATCGTCTCTGCGCTCCAGAGTGTGGTCGCGCGCAACGTTTCGCCGCTCGAAAGCGCCGTCGTCACCATCGGCGAGATCCGCGGCGGCGGCGCGTTCAACGTCATCCCCTCGGAGGTGGTGATGCGCGGCACGACGCGCTGGTATCTGCCGGAGATCGGCGACCTCGTCGAGAGCGCGATGCAGCGCATCGTCCGCGCCACCGCCGAGGCCTATGGCGCGACGGCCGAACTCGTCTATGAGCGGACCTACCCCGCGACCATCAATGACGGTCCGGCGACGGAACTGTCGAAGCGCGCGGCCGAAGCGGTCGCCGGCGAACGCGGCGTCTCGGAACTGCCGCAGCCGACCATGGGCGGCGAGGATTTTTCCTTCATGCTCAATGCGAAGCAGGGCAGCTACATCATGCTCGGAAGCGCGCGGACGGACGAAGATCCGCAGCTCCATCATCCGCGCTATGATTTCAACGACGAGGTCCTGCCCGTCGGCGCCAGCTATTGGGCGACATTGGCCGAACAACTTCTGCCGCGCAGCGCGTCCTGACGACGGTGGGCGGTTGGTTCACGCGCTGGCGCAGAGGACGATCTCGCGCCGGTGCGGTCGGTCGCGATGCTCGAAGAGGTAGAGGCCCTGCCAGCGGCCGAGCATCATTCGTCCGTCGAGCACTGGGATCGACAGCGACACCTGTGTCAGCGCCGATTTGATATGCGCCGGCATGTCGTCCGGGCCTTCCAGCCGATGGACGAGATACGCCATCGAGGGGTCGGTCGCCGGCGGCACCAGCCGTGCGAAGAAGGCCTTGAGATCGCACACCACATCCGGATCGGCGTTCTCCTGCACCAGCAGCGAGGCCGAGGTGTGGCGTACCAGCAGCGTCAGAAGTCCGCTCGCGATGTCCGCGCGGGCGAGGAAATCCTCGGCCGCGTCGGTAAACTCGTAGAGACCCTGGCCCGAGGTTGGAACGATGATCGTTTCGATGATTGCCATATGTGAGGCGTAACGGCCGAGCGACGGCTGTCAAGCGCTCCCGGCGCGGAGCGCACTTCTCCGATTTGCGCGGAACGCGGTTTGAACAGGCGCATTGCCCCAGAGCATGTCCACGGCGGCAGGGGCAGGGCGGCGACGGAATGGAGCGCGTTTCATGAACAAGCATGCGGCCGAGGAAGTTCCCCATGCCGTTGTCACGGCAGGACCAGAGGTCACCGCCGCGCCCCAGTTCTTCATTCCATCAACGGCCTCGCTGCAGGAGCGGCGCCCGCGTACGTTGAAGCATGGCGATACATTCGGCGTCTTCGATCATAATGGTGACGCAGCGTCCGGGCCGGGCAGTCCGGAGGGTGTGTACCACCGCGACACCCGTCATCTGTCGCATCTGGCGCTGAACGTCGCCGGCAACAGGCCGATCCTGCTCAGTTCGACGCTGCGTGACGACAACGCGACGCTCACCTGCGATCTCGCCAATCCCGATCTCTTCGCGCCGGACGGCTCGCGCGTGCTCGATCACGACCTCATCCATATCCGCCGCTCGCGGTTTCTCTGGAACGCCACCTGCTTCGAGCGCATCGCCGTCCGGAACTTCGATCAGGTTCCGCACCAGATCACGCTGACGATCGATTTCGCCGCCGATTTTGCCGACCTGTTCGAGGTGCGCGGCACGAGGCGCGACCGACATGGCGAGCATCATCCGGCCGAGATCAGCGACGATGGAGTCGTGCTCGCCTATACCGGGCTCGATGGCGAGCGCCGGGAGACCAGCCTCCGATTCGATCCCCGCCCGGAAACGGTGACGGAGCAGCGCGTCACATTCACGATCGATCTGGCGCCCAACACGGCCGAGCTGCTGTTCGTCGAAATCCGCTGCGGCGCGCATGAGACCGCGACCGCATCACGCCGTGCCTTCTTCCTCGCGCTTCGCGATGCGCGACGCGCGCTTCGCGCCTCATCGAGCCGGGCGACGGCGATCACGACCTCGAACGAGCTTTTCGACGAGGCGATACGGCGCAGCGTTTCCGATCTCTATATGCTGATCACGGAAACGCCGGAGGGGCCGTACCCCTATGCCGGCATCCCCTGGTACAGCACTGTGTTCGGCCGCGACGCGCTGATCACGGCGCTTCAGACGCTCTGGCTCGATCCGGCGATTTCGCGCGGTGTGCTGCTGCATCTCGCGGCCAATCAGGCCACTGCCTATGACCCGGCCGCCGACGCCGAGCCAGGCAAGATCCTGCATGAAGTCCGCCGCGGCGAAATGGCGGCACTCGGCGAGGTGCCGTTCCGCCGCTATTATGGCAGCGTCGACTCGACGCCGCTGTTCGTCATGCTGGCCGGCGCCTATCTTGATCGCACAGGCGATGTCGCAACCATCGCCCGCCTGCTGCCGCATGTCGAGGCGGCCCTTGGCTGGATCGAGCAGGACGGCGACCGCGACGGCGACGGTTTCGTCGAATATGGCCGCCAGCGCGCCGAGGGTCTGATTAACCAGGGCTGGAAGGACAGCCACGATTCGATCTTCCATGCCGATGGAAGCCTCGCCGAGGGGCCGATCGCGGTGGTCGAGGTGCAGGCCTATGTCTATGGCGCCTGGCGCGCGGCGGCCCGCATCGCGGCGGCGCTCGGCCGGCCCGATGATGCGGCGATGTATGAAGGAAAGGCGGAGGCGCTGCGCCGACGTTTCGACGAGCATTTCTTTGACGAGGCGCTCGGCACCTATGTCCTGGCGCTCGATGGCGCCAAGCGGCCCTGCCGCGTCCGCAGCTCGAATGCCGGACATGCCCTCTATACCGGCATCGCCTATCCCGAGCGTGCGGCAACCCTTGTCACGACACTGATGGACAGTGCGTCCTTTTCCGGATGGGGCATCCGCACGATCGCCTCGACCGAGGCGCGCTACAATCCGATGAGCTATCACAACGGCACCGTCTGGCCGCATGACAACGCGTTGATCGGAGCGGGCTTTGCGCGCTATGGCTATCGCCGTGAGGCGGCGCGGCTCGCCGAGGGCCTGTTCTCCGCTTCGATCTATATCGAATTGAGGCGGCTGCCCGAACTCTTCTGCGGCTTTCCGCGCCAGCGCAGCCGCGGCCCGACCTTCTATCCCGTCGCCTGTTCGCCGCAGGCCTGGGCGGCCTGCTCGCCGCTCTCGCTGATCCAGTCCTGTCTCGGCCTTCGCTTCGATCCCGCTGCCGGCGAGATCCTCTTCGACGAGCCGGTGCTACCGACCTTTCTGGATGAGGTCATACTGCGGCGCCTTCGCGTCGGCAGCGGCCGCATGGATGTGGCGCTGAGGCGAAGCGGGCAGGAAGTGGTCGTGAATGTGCTCGCGCGCGAAGGCCGGGTGCGGGCGCTGACGCGCAGCTAGTTGTAGATGCCGATCATCAAAGCCGCTCGGCGCTTGCGTCCGCGGCCGACTTCACGACAATCGTTGCCGGGCTCGCGATCGGGCTCGGGGACGGCGGGGTGAAGCGTGGCGGAACAAGAGGGCGGCAAGCGGGGTGGGATCGATCCGGCTGGACGTTCGGCAGTTGTCGACCTCATTGCCGTGCTCGTCGCCGTCACTGCGGGCGAGCCGCGCGTGATGACGCTCGACGGTGGCCGCTCCTTGCCATCGGGGCCGTTTGAACTCGCCCATCGCTCGCTGCAATCCGGCCTCCGCGATTGGGTCGAGCAGCAGACGCATCACCCGCTCGGCTATGTCGAACAACTCTACACCTTCGCTGATCGTGATCGCGGCGCGGGACCAGCGGCAGCGCGCGTCATCTCGATCAGCTATCTCGGACTGACCCGTGAGGAAGTCGGCCGCGACAGCGCCGAGGGCTGGCGAAGCTGGTACGACTATTTCCCGTGGGAAGACTGGCGCTCCGGTCCGCCGGCCGTGATCGAGAAGGTCGTCGCGCCGGCGCTCACGGCCTGGGCCGAGGCGGGCAGCGCCGAGCGGCGTCACCGGGTTGCGCTCGCCTTCGGCCTTGGCGGCAATCCCTGGAACGAGGAACTGACGCTGCAGCGCTATGAACTGCTCTATGAGGCCGGCCTCGTTGCCGAAGCGCAGCAGCCGCGCACGGACGAGTACAGTTCCGGCGTGCCCGGCCGCGCCATGCTGGCCGATCATCGCCGCATCCTCGCGACGGGAATCGCCCGGCTTCGGGCCAAGATCAAATATCGCCCCGTGGTCTTCGAGCTGATGCCGCCGATGTTCACGCTGCTTCAGCTGCAGCGCTGCGTCGAGGCGCTCGGCGGGCGGCTCGTGCACAAGCAGAACTTTCGCCGTCTGGTTGAGCAGCAGGAACTCGTTGAAGAAACAGGCGAAACCGCCGCCGAGACCCTCGGCCGGCCAGCCAAGCTTTTCCGCTTCCGCCATGCCGTCGAAGTCGAGCGCGCCATCGCCGGAACGAAATTACCGCTGATCCGGTCTTGACACGGCTTATGCTCAGCGTAAGCATATGTCCAACTTATGCTCAAAGTGAGTATTGTCATGGACGCTCCTGCCCCACTTAACCCTGCGTCACTCACGGCGCTTCTCGATCGTACAGCGGCACTCTACGCGCCGATCCGCAGCGTCGTGCCGCCGGCCGACTGGGCGCTGTTCGCCGAAGATGTCGAGGCAATCCTGGCGCTGAAGCGCGAGAAGAACGCGGTCATCCTCGCCCACAACTACCAGACGCCGGAGATCTACCACTGCGTCGCCGACATTGTCGGCGACAGCCTGGCGCTCGCTCGCGAGGCGATGCATGTCGAGGCCGACATCATCGTGCTCGCCGGCGTCTCCTTCATGGCCGAAACCGCGAAGTTGATGAATCCGGCAAAGACCGTGCTGATCCCGGACACGGAGGCCGGCTGCTCACTGGCCGATTCGATCACGCCGGCCGATATCCGCCTCATGCGCGAAGCCTATCCGGGCGTGCCGATCGTCGCCTATGTCAACACGACCGCCGCCGTGAAGGCCGAGGTCGACATCTGCTGCACCTCAGGGAATGCCAAGCGCGTCGTCGAGTCGCTCGGCGTGCCCAAGGTCATCATGCTGCCGGACCAGTATCTCGCCCGCAACGTCGCCGCCGAGACCGGGGTCGAGATCATCACATGGGCCGGACAGTGCGAGGTGCATGAGCGCTTCACGGCCGAGGATGTCCGCGAACTGCGCGCTGCCCATCCAGGCGTCACCGTACTCGTCCATCCCGAATGTCCGCCTGAAGTGGTGGCGGAGGCCGACTTTGCCGGCTCCACCGCGGCCATGACGGATTATGTCGCCGACCATCGTCCGCCGCGCATCGTGCTGCTCACCGAATGCTCGATGAGCGACAACGTCGCGGTTCATTACCCCGATCTCGAATTCATCCGCCCCTGCAATCTCTGCCCGCACATGAAGCGGATCACGCTGAAGAACATCCGCCGCGCGCTCGAGGAAAACCGCAACGTCGTCACCGTCGATCCCGAAATCGCGGATCGCGCGCGGCGCTCCGTCGAGCGGATGCTGGCGGTATGAGCGCGGATCTCGCGGGGCTGCGCGGGCAGCCGGTCATCGTCGGCGCCGGTCTTGCAGGGTTGGCGACGGCGCTGTTTCTGGCGCCGCAGCCGGTCGTCCTGGTCACCAAGGCGCCGCTTGGCGGCGAAGCCTCCAGTCCCTGGGCGCAAGGCGGCATGGCGGCGAGCATGGGTGACGACGACAGCCCGGCTCTGCATCATGACGACACTCTCGCGGCCGGCGACGGCCTCTGCGACCCGGCCGCCGTGGGCCGGATTGTCGAGTCGGCACCGGGCGCGATTGCCCGGCTTGCCGCACTCGGCGTCGGCTTCGATCGTCATGAGAGCGGCTTCCGCCTCGGGCTCGAGGCCGCGCACAGCCGCAACCGTATCGTCCACGCCGATGGCGATGGCACCGGCCGCGAGATCATCCGCGCGCTCGTGGCGGCCGTCCGGCAGACCCCCTCCATCACGACCCTCGAACATGTCGAGGCCCGGCGTCTCGTGCTCGACGGTGAGGGCAGGGTGGCGGGCATCGTTCTTGCCGGCGCGACTGGCGCGACCGTCCTTTCGACGACACGCGTGATCCTTGCGACTGGCGGCCTCGGCGGCCTCTATGAGGAGAGCACCAATCCGCTCGCCTGCTTCGGCCAGGGCCTTGCCTTGGCAGCCCGCGCCGGGGCGGTGATCGCCGATCCCGAATTCGTGCAGTTCCATCCGACCGCGTTCGCCTCGGCGGCGCGGCCGATGAAGCTGATCAGCGAGGCGGTGCGCGGCGAGGGCGCTCGGCTGGTCGACGAGAGCGGCCGACGTTTCCTGGCCGGCGAGCCGGGCGCCGAACTCGCGCCGCGCGATGTCGTGGCCCGGGCCGTCTGGCGTGAGCTTGCCGCGGGCCACAGCGTGTTCCTCGACGCGACGGAGCATCCGGGCGCCGGGTTCAGCGCGCGTTTTCCTGCCATCGCGCGCGTCTGCCGCGAGGCCGGCCTCGATCCCGCCCGCGATCCGATTCCGATCCGCCCGGCCGCGCATTACCACATGGGCGGCATCGCGGTGGACGCGGATGGGCGCAGCAGCGTCGAGGGCCTCTGGGCCGCTGGCGAAGTCGCCTCGACCGGGCTGCACGGGGCCAACCGCCTCGCGAGCAATTCGCTGACCGAGGCGGCCGTTGCGGCGGCGGCCGTGGCTGAGAGCGTTGGTGCAACGCTCGGACGGCCGCTTCGCCCGGCACCGCTTGCCGAAGTGCCGCTGGCGCCCGATCCATCATTCGTTCGGCCTCTGCTGTCGCGACATGCCGGAGTGCTCCGCGACGGCGAAGGGCTGAGAGCCGCCATCGCCGCGCTGCTGCCGCGCGCGCTCGGCCATTCGGCCGCCGCCGATCCGGCGCTTGTCGGGCTGATGATCGCGGTCGCCGCCTTCGAGCGCCGGGAAAGCCGCGGCGCGCATTCCCGCACGGATTATCCCGATCGAGCCGCCGAGGCCGTGCGGACCCGTATCACGGCCGAAGCGGCGCTTGCCGCCGCCAGTGCCATTGCCGAACCCGCTTTTCCTGCCGCCCGGAGCGCCTGATCGTGTCGATCAACCCCTTGCCACTCATCATGATCGAGCCCCTCGTCCGCGCGACGCTGCTCGAGGATCTCGGCCGGGCCGGCGATCTCACGACCGATGCGGTCGTTCCCGCGGAGGCGTTGACGGAGGCGCGGCTCGTCGCGCGCCAGGGGGGCGTCGTCGCAGGCATCGATCTGGCGCGCCTCGCGTTTCGGCTCATCGACGAGAAGATCGCGGTCGACGTGGCGCGTGCCGATGGCACTCACGTTGCGCCGGGCGACCTGATCGCGACCATCCGGGGGCCGGCGCGCGGCATCCTGACGGCAGAGCGGACGGCGCTCAATTTTCTCTGCCGGCTGTCCGGCATTGCCAGCGCGACATCGGCGATCGTCGCCTCGGTCGCCGGCCATAAGGCGCAGATCGTCTGCACGCGGAAGACGACGCCGGGGCTCCGCGCGGTCGAGAAATATGCCGTCAGGGCTGGCGGCGGCGCCAATCACCGGTTCGGTCTCGATGATGCAGTATTGATCAAGGATAACCACATCGCCATCGCGGGCGGCATTCGCCCGGCGCTTGAAAGAGCCAAGGCGCATGTCGGCCATCTCGTGAAGATCGAGCTCGAGGTCGACACCCTCGACCAGCTGGCCGAGGCGCTGGAACTCGGCGTCGATGCTGTTCTGCTCGACAATATGGACCCGGCGACGCTCGCCCGCGCCGTCGCCATGGTCGATGGCCGCGCGATCACCGAGGCCTCTGGACGCGTGAACCCGGTGACAGCGCCCGCGATCGCGGCGAGTGGCGTCGATTTGATCTCCGTCGGCTGGCTGACACACAGCGCGCCGATCCTCGATATCGGTCTCGATTTTTAGGTCGGGACCAGGTCGCAACGAGAGAGCCGCGGTCATCGACCGTCGGTTCTCGGTTGTCATCGTCTCGGCCGTATCGATGTTCGGCGCTGCCGGATCCCGCGTCCGGCCGCTGTGGGACGACCCTTCCGCGTTTCGCCTGATCAGCCGATCGGGCGGGTCACCGCGTCGGTCAGCATCTTCATGAACCCGTCGCGCGAGGCGACATCGACGACGGTGGCGTTGACCGGCTTGCCGGCGTGCAGCTTGCGATCGACGATCGTCTGGCCAAGCGCCGGGCCATCGGCGTTCACCACCTCGACGTAAGCCTCGCTCGACTTCAAGACGATGGACGGATCGATGGCGATCGCCATGGTGATCGGGTCGGGCAGGTCGATGCCCGGCAGGCCCGATATCTTGGTCGAGAACTCGACGAGGCAGCGCTGGATATCGACGCAGAAGGCGCCGAGCTTGCCGCCGATCCGCTTGAGTTCGTCCGTATCGGCCGGCTCCACGACGGCATGGCGGCAGGAAATCTCCCAGCCGCACATCACGATCGGCATGCCGGACTGGAAGACCATGCGGGCGGCGTCCGGATCGGCATAGATATTGAACTCCGCCGCCGGCGTGACATTGCCGGGGCCATCGCCGATGCCGCCCATAATGACGCAATGTTTGACCGCCTCTGCGAGGCGCGGCTCGCGCGCAAGCGCCACGGCGACATTGGTCAGCGGGCCGAGCGTCACCAGCGTGATCTCGCCCGGACGCGACAGGATCACCTCGATCATCTTGTCGACGCCATGGCCCTCATCGGGGAGACGCCCAAAGAGCGGCAGGCCGATATCGCCCATGCCGTCCTCGCCATGCACATTGACGGCGTCGAACGGGCCGCGGATCAGGGCCTTGCCGATGCCGGCATAAACGGGGACATGCGTCGCACCACAGATCTCGCGCGTGTAGAGCGCATTCTGCAGCGCCTTTTCCAGCGAGCAATTGCCCATGACGACGGAGATGCCGGCGATCTCGACGGCGGGGTTCATGAAGGCCATGACAAGCGCGACGGCGTCGTCCGAGCCGGTGTCGGTATCGATCCACAGCGTCGTGGCAGGCGCGTTGAGGGGCATTCAGGCAGTCTCCCTGGGGTGGAGCACGGGCGGCTTCTTGTTGGGTGTGGGGGCTGACGGATCGAGCAGCCCTTCGGTCTTCAGATCGGCCCAAAGGCTTTCGGGCACCGGCTGATCGAGCGCCGCGAGGTTGCGGTCGATCTCGGCTGGCTTGACGGCGCCAAGCACCAGCGATGACACCGCCGGATGGCCGAGGACGAATTGCACGGCGGCACGCGCGAGCGGCACGTCATGCGCGCGGCAGACGGCCTCGATGCGGGCGACGCGATCGATGATCTCGGGCGGCGCGGCCTCGTAATTGTAGCGGGCGTCCGGAATGGCGCCAGTGGCGAGGATGCCCGAATTGAAGATGCCGCCGAGCATGATGCCAACGCCCTGTTCGAGCGCCAGCGGCATCAAGGTCGCCAGCGCCGGCTGCTCCAGCAGCGAATACCGGCCTGCGAGCAGAACCGTGTCGAAATCGGCGGCGCGCAGGAAGCGCTCGCACCAGTCGTGATCGTCGAGCCCGAGACCGATCGCCTTGACGCTGCCTTCGGCGCGAAGCTGGTCGAGCGCACGATAGCCGCTGTCGAGTGCCTCGCGATAGCGCGCCTCGACCTGATCCTCGCCATGCGTCCAGGCGTCGACGTCGTGGATGAGCAGGATATCGATGCGATCCGTCCCGAGGCGCAGCAGCGACTGCTCGAACGACCGCATGACGCCGTCATAGGAATAATCGAAGCGCGGCCGATGCGGCAGGCTGCCGACGAAGCCGCGCGCCGGCGGCGGCGACCGGCCGGCGAGCGTCGCGGGATTCATCACGCGACCGATCTTGGTCGAAATCACCATGCTCTCGCGCGGCATGGACCGAAGCGCCGTGCCGATCCGGTGCTCCGCAAGCCCATTGCCATAATGCGGCGACGTATCGACCAGCGTGATGCCGGCGGCAAAGGCCGCCTCGACCGTGGCGATCGCCTCGCGCTCGTCCAGCTTCTCGAAGAAGTCGCCGAGCGGCGCCGAGCCGAAGCCGACGCGCGAAACGGTCAGCTCCGACCGCCGCCCGAGCGGAACCTGGGCGAGCGACGCGGTCACGACGCGGGCCGCCTGAACTGCAGATAGAATGCGTAGCGCTCAGGCAGCACGAAATCGGGCCTCTCGATGCCGAGCGCCCCGGCCGCGCGATGTGCGAAATTGGAATCGGCCAGCAATTCGCGGCCGATCGCCACGAGATCGGCCTTGCCGCTGGCGATCACCGCCTGGGCTTGCTCGGGTTCCGTGATCGCGCCGACTGCCATGGTGGCGATTTCGGCCTCCTCGCGGATGCGCGCGGCGAACCCGATCTGGAACCCGGGGCCTTCCTTGATATGGCCGGGATTGGTGCGAACCAGAATGCCGCCGGCCGAGCAGTCGACGACATCGACGCCCACGACCTTCAGCATATTGGCCAGCGCAACGGCGTCGTCGAGTGTCAGTCCCGCGTCGGGAATGCGGTCGATACAGGAGGCGCGATAAAAAAGCGGCATGTCCGCGGGGATCGCCGAACGGATGGCCGTCGCGACCTCGACGGAGAGGCGCATGCGGTTCTCGGCCGTGCTGCCGTAACGATCCGTCCGCCGGTTGGCGACCGGCGAGACGAAGCTGTGCAGCAGGTAGCCATGCGCTCCATGGATTTCGACGAAGTCAAAGCCGGCTGCAACCGCGCGCTTCGCGGCTGCCACGAACGCCGCGACAATTTCCGCTATCTCGCCTTCATCGAGCGCGTGCGGGACCGGCCAGTCCTCGTGATAGGCGATCGGCGAGGGAGCAAGCGTCTGCCAGGCGCGCGGATCGTCGGCCGGCAAGGCCCAGCCGCCTTGCCACGGCGCCGTCGAGCTGCCCTTGCGCCCGGCATGCGAGAGCTGAATGCCGATCGCCGCGCCCTGGCGGTGATATGTCGCGGCGATCCGCGCGAGGCCGTCGACATGGTGATCATCCCAGATGCCGAGGCAGTCCGGGGTGATGCGTCCATCTGGCGTGATGCCGGTCGCCTCGACGAGCGCACCGCCGACCCCGCCAAGCGCGAAGCGCGCGTGATGATCGAAATGCCAGTCCGCAGCGAAGCCATTGGTCGCGCCGTATTGGCACATCGGCGAGACGACGATGCGGTTCTTGAAGGTCACGCCCCTGATGGTCAGGGGCGTAAAGAGGCTTGCCATCGATCAATGGCCGTTGCCGGCCGTCCCGGTCAGAGTTCAGCGAGGATGCTCGTATCGAACAGGCTCTTGTCGGCCTTGACGCCCACCTTGTCGAGAGTGGCGAGGTTGCTGGCGATCCAAGCGTCATCCATCGCGAAGACACCGTTCGGGTTCTTCATGAGGTCAACCTGGATGCGGGAATGGTAGAGCGCCGCCTCCGGCGTGTAGCCATTGCCCTTGAACCAGGTGTTCTCGTATTCCTTGGTGTATTTTTCGGGATTGGCGAAGTCCTCGTCCCAGCCCTTGCGGCTCGCGCGCATGAACGCCACGATGTCCTTGCGCCGGGTCTTCAGCGTCTCTTCGTTGACCGTGACGAGGTCCTGGCCGAAGGGCAGGCCGAAATCATAGAACAGCAGATAGCTCGCCTTCTTGCCCGACGCCTGCTCGACGATGAACGGCAGTGACGTCATGAAGTCGACGACCGCGTCGACCTGGCCGGTCGCGAGCGGCGTCGGATCGAAGGCGTAGGGGACGATCTTGACCTGGTCTTCGGTAACGCCGTTGAGGCCGAGCAGCACCTTGAAGGTGCCGAGGCTGAGCGGCGGGCAGGCGACCGTCTTGCCGACCAGATCCTTGATCGACTTGATGCCGGTTGCTTCGAGGCTGATGACGCTGTCCGGGCTCTTCTGGAACTGCGCGCCGATGATCTTGAAGGTTGCGCCCTTCTCGGACACCGCCGACGCGGTCTCGATCAGCGAGGTCAGCGCGATGTCGGCCTTCCCAGTCAGCAGCGAGGCTTGCGGAATGACGTCGGGGCCGCCGGCCAGATAGGTCAGGTCGAGGCCCGCCTCCTTGTACCAGCCTTTGTCGATGGCGATGAAATAGCCGATGAATTCCGGATCGTTGATCCAGATCGACTGGAAGGCGAGCGGCGCCTCGGCGGCGCGGGCGCGTCCCATCGGCGCGAAGGCCGCCGCGGCGAGACCGGCGAAGGCGGCTTTGCCGAAGGCGCGGCGGGTCTGCGTAAACATCATGGATCGGCTCCTGTATCAGCGGAGGGGTTTGACATTCCGCGAGGCATGCCGGCCCCGAGGGAGGCGGAGCGGCATCGGCCTTTGGCGGCGCGAACGGATTGTGTGGTCGACGGTTCAGCTTCGACTAGCCCACGGCGGTGCCGGAGGCCAGATCGCGGCGGCAATCGGTTCGACCCGAATTCTCGGTCGATCAGAACCGTGGATACGCAGTTTATCGACAGCGCATCCAGGTTCAACTGCCTAATATGCAGACTGGCTGAATGCTGTGTCCAAGTTATAGGCAGTGACTGCCCAAACATGTGGGAACCAGCGCTGTTGTCGGGCAGGGCGGTCGGAGCCATGGCGTCGCGCCTCACATGGCAACCATGTCGAGATGCTCGATCTCGAAGAATGCACCCCCCGGCGCGCGGCAATAGATCGAACGGCCGCCGGGGAAATCGATCGCCCGGCCGAGCACATTGGCGCCATGACTGACGGCCAGGGCGACCACGCCGTCAAAATCATCGACATGGAAGGCGACATGACCGGCGCCGGGCCGCCAGGGCAGAGCATCGGCTTTCGGGCGCGGCTCGGCGTCGGAGCGAAACGCGATCAGTTCCAGGATGAGCGGATAGTCGTCGGATCGAAGCTGTGTGAAGTCGCAGGAAAGGCCCGCCTGGCCGGTGAGCGCGACGATGTCGTCTCGCATGTCGCGCTCGATGAAGATCGGCGCGAAGCCGAACACGGCGCCAAAGAAGGCGATCGCCGGATCGATCTCGGCAACCGTCAGTGACGCGTGATGCCAGCGGATGGAGCCCGTCATCGGCGGACCTTCCGTTCGATAAGGCCGACCGCCTCATAGGCGCCGACCGAGATCAGGATCGAGACCAGCGCGCCGGCCCAGATCATGTCGTAGTCGAGCCCGCCGCGCGAGACGTTGAGGAGATTGCCGAGGCCGACACCCGACAGCAGCCATTCCGCCACCATCACGCCGAGCAGAGCCTGTGGCGCCACAAGCCTTGCCGCCGCGAAGAGATGGCCGATCGAATAAGGCACGGCGACATGGACAAGCTGTTTCCACCGCCCGCCGCCATAGGCGCTGACGAGATCGCTTGCCGCGCGTGGAACTGTCGTGAATCCTTGATGCAGCAGGACATAGGCCGGGAAGAAGACGACCAGCATGGCCATGAACACCGAGGCCGTGACGTCGCGGCCAAAGATCAGCACGACGAAGGGCACGACCGCGACGAGCGGCATGTTCTGCGCCACGAGCGCGATCGGCAGCATCGCCCGCGCAACGGCCGGCGCGAGCAGCGAGAGCGCCGCCAGCGCGAAGGCGAAGGCCAGCCCAGCCAGCAACCCGAGCAGGGCGACCGGCAGCGTCTGCCCAAGCGCCGTCAACAGTGCCGCGCGCGCAGCGGCGGCCTGCCGGCCCTCGATCAGAAACATGACCGTGCGGCCGGGCCCGGGCGCGATGATCGGGCTGACATGCGTGAGGGTGACGGCCAGCCACCAGATCACGAAGGGCAATGCGACGGCGACGCCCGCGAGCGCGATCCGCTGCCAGGCCCAGCCACCGGATGGCCGCGCCGCCTTTTGCACGGCCGCGAGCGTCACGGCGGTGCTCGAGGCCGAAAGGCGGCGTGCGGGCAGGAGGAAGAGCGCATAGCCGGCAAGCGCGATGGCGCTCGATGCGAGGCCGATGCCCCAGAGCCGCGCGGGATTGCCCTGCGGCAGCGCCGAGAGCAGGAACGCGCCGAAGCCCCAGCGCGTGCCCGAGCCGAACTCACCGAGCACGGCGCCGAGCACGGCCAGCGGCGCCGCGACGCGAAAGCCGGCGAACAGGTCGGGCAGGGCACCGCGAAGGCGGACATATCGCATGAGCCGGGCCTCGCCGCCGCCATAGGCCGCGACGAGATCGGCGATGCGCGGATCGACCGTCCGAAGGCCGAGCAGTGTCGCCGACATTGCCGGGAAATAGACCATCAGCGCCGCGAGCACGGTCTGCGGCCAGTCGCCCTTCAGGAAGAGCACGAGCAGCGGTCCGATAACGATTGCGGGCATCGCGAACAGGGCGATGTTGATGCCGCGAAACGCGAGTTCCAGCCCCGGCGACAGGCAGAACAGCAGCGCGGCGATCACCGCGACCGTGACGCCGATCGCGAAGCCGATCGCTGAGGTTTGGATGGTCGCTGTGCCGTGCAGCCAATAGAGTTCGCGGTCGGCGAAAGCCTGCATCAGAATGCGGGAAGGCGCCGGGACCATCGCGATGCCCCACGACGTCGTGGCGCCGAGAAACTCCCATATCGCGAAGAAGATGAGCGTTCCAAACAGGATGCGGGCGTTCTCGCGCAGAGGCTGCGTCGTCATGGCGAGGCGTCCTCGCCATGCAGGCTTTCGGTCAGTCGGTCGCAGAGCGCGTGAAAATCGGGGTTGCTGAAGAGGCTTGGCAGGCGCGGCCTTGCAAAGGGAACGCTGATGATCTCGGCGATGCGGCCGGGCTTCGCATGCATCACCACAACTGTGTCGGCGAGGAACACGGCCTCGTCGATCCCATGCGTCACCAGAAGGGTTGTCGTCTGCCGCGTCGCCCAGATGCGTTGCAGTTCGACATTCATCGCGCGGCGAAGGATCTGGTCGAGCGCGCCGAAGGGCTCGTCAAGCAGCAGCACCGAAGGATCGGTCACCAGCGAACGGGCAATGGCGACGCGCTGGCGCATGCCGCCGGAAAGCTGGCCCGGCAGTGCGGCCTCGTAACCCTTGAGACCGACCAGGTCGATCAGCGCCTGGATCGTCGCGGCGTGCCGCTTGACCGGCCGGCCGAGGATCTGCAGCGGAAACGCGATATTGTCGGCGACGCTGCGCCAGGGCAGCAGCGCCGGATCCTGGAACGCGATTCCGAGTTCGCCCTCCTTGCGGAACTGCTCGGGATGCTTGCTGCGAACCAGCACCGCGCCGCCCTCGTCAGGCTGCTCAAGGCCGGCGATCATCCTCAGCAGCGTGGACTTGCCGCAACCCGAGGGACCGATCAGCGCGACGAAAGCCCCGCGCGGCACCTTGAGCGAGATCGGATCGAGCGCCCGCACCGGGCCGCGCGCCGTCTGGAACGTCTTGCCGGCCTGATCGATGATGACGTCGACTGGCTCGGGCGCGTCGGGGGGCGTCATGTGGTCTCGCGCGGGCGGGGCGTTCATGGCTGGCGTGCGGTGTCCTTCGTCAGAGTGCGGTCAGGAAGGCGCGGGCGGCGGCGCCATGCTCATGCCGCAGCCTCGCAAGATCCACGCCTACAGGCGCACTGTCGATCACGCGCCAGTTGCCGCCGACCATGACTCGGTCGGCCGTATGCGCGCCGCAGAGGACGAGGGCCGCGATGGGATCGCCAGCGCCGGAAAAGCGCAATTCGTCGAGCGTGAAGAGCGCAAGATCAGCCTCCATCCCGACCGCGATCCGGCCGATATCGCTCCGGCCGATACAGGCGGCCGAGCCCTCGGTGGCCCAGCGCAGTGCGTCGAGATGGGTGACGGTTGCCGCATCGTAGCGCAGCCGCCCGATCATCAGGGCGTGGCGCACCGCCTCCATCATGTTGGAGCTGTCGTTGGAGGCCGAGCCGTCGACGCCAAGCCCGACGATGGCACCCGCCGCTTCCAGTTCCTTGGTCCGGCAGATGCCGGAGGCGAGCACCATGTTGGAGGTCGGGCAATGGCAGATGCCGACGCGATGTCGGCCGAGCCGGGCGACCTCGCCATCGTCGAAGTGAATGCCATGCGCCAGCCACGCGCGGTCGTTCAGCCAGCCGACTTCCTCGAGATATTCGAGCGGTCGCATGCCGAAGCGCGACAGGCAGAAATCGTTCTCGTCCTCCGTCTCGCCGAGATGGGTGTGCAGGCGGCAATCATGCTTCTCGGCAAGTTCGGCCGCGGCGCACATCATTTCGCGGGTGACGTTGAAGGGCGCACAAGGGGCGAGTGCAACGGTCGAAAATGAGCTGGGCCGGCGGTCGTGATAACGGCCGATGACGCGCTCGCAATCCGCAAGCACGACATCATCGTCCTGCATCAGACGCTCGTCGGCGATACCGCCCTTGGTCATGCCGAGATTGATCGCGCCCCGCGTCAGCGCGACGCGCATGCCGAGTTTTGCGGCTTCCTCGACCTCGATATCGACTGCATCGGGCATGTCGGACGGGAAGACGAAGAGATGGTCGGAGGCTGTCGTGCAGCCCGACAGCAGCAGCTCCGTCAGCGCGAGCCGCGTCGCGAGGCGGAAGCTGTCTCGGTCAAGATGATCGCCCCACAGCGGATAGAGCGCCTTCAGCCAGGGAAACAGCTCCCTATTGATGGCGGCCGGATGGGCTCTCGTCAGCGTTTGGAAGAAGTGGTGATGCGTGTTGACGAGGCCGGGCAGGACGACATGCCGGCCGGCGTCGAACACCGCGTCATGCGCTGGATCGGGATCGTCGCGCCCGACCAGCGCCGCGATGCGGCTGTTCTCGACGACAATCCCGCGTTCGGCGCCTTCGGCGAGAATGGCGATGGGATCACGCAGCCATGTGCGCATCAGCGGTGTACCCCCTCTCCATCTCTCCCCCGCTGCGCGGGAGAGAGGCCCAGGCCGTGCGATGACCGCGGCCTCTGCTGAGACCCGACACATGATCCTGCAGAGGCGGGAATAGGTGGGAAGAGGCGGGATCGGGTGGGAGAAACCGCGAAACGGCGCCATTGTGCGGGACCTCTGAAGGGTGGCGGGCGCGGCGGCTCGGTTTTGCAGAAGAGCGAAGCGGCGGCGCCTTCGACAGTTGAATTTGCAGACGGCGCAATGGCAGACGCATCCCTCTTTTAAACCCCGCATAAGCCTCTTAGCGATCACTGACCTAGGGCATCCTTCGCCGACCGATAACCCATCACCCGTAGGCAGCCGAAGTCCGCGGCGGCGAGAGTACCGGCCGGCGTGAAGATTGCGCCGTCGACGACTTCATTCCGATTAGGACCGATGGCGAGCGAGGGCGTTGCCGCAACTGCGAAAATCGGCTGAGAACCCTTGATGCCAATGTACTCGATTGAAACGCCGACGTAGCGCGTCGACCGGTTAACGACGGATGCTGAAATCTTGATCATCGGCGCGTCGACCAAGAAATCCTTGTCTTCCAGCGCCGCGAAGTTGTTTACCTGGACCCCCGAGGAATCGAACGAAATTCTAGCCAAAGCTGAGAGGTCTCGAAGGCAGTACCATGTTCCTAGCGTTGCTGCGCCTGGTGGAGGGTCAGACGGAACCGGGTTGAGTGGCGTATCTGCTGGCGTCGCACGAACGGCACCGCTGGCGACGAGTTCGAAGGCAACAATCAGAGCAATCAGCGCCCCGGCCTTTCGCATAGCTATCCCCTTTAGCTTTTTCAGCGGTCCAGTTGCGTCCGCATTATCAAATAGACCGGCCGATCCAAACGACTCGGCCGGCGAAGTGAAGATCGTTCATCTCTTCGCGCGAGATCGTTTCGCGCTCGTACATTGCGTTGTCAGAGATCAGGACAACTGAATCATCTATGCGGAACTGCACGCGCTTAACAATGACGGTGCCGCTCCGCACGATGACATAGATATTGCCATTCTTGATGTCGCGCGGCTCTTTGATCGAGCCGTCGACCAGCATCAACGCGCCATCGGGAATCGTAGGCGTCATCGAATCGCCGTCCGCGACCAGAAGGAACGCTTGGGCCGGGTTGATGCCGATCCGCCGGAGCCAATCGCGCCGGAACGCCAGCATCTCCGTAATTTCCTCCGCCTCAGCGGTTCGCCCATAGCCTGCAGCGGCGGCGCCGGCATAGCGTGGCAGGAATGCGAACTCCTCTCGCGATGGCGGCACAACATCTGACGAGTCCGGCTCCGGCCTCTGCAGCTGGTGATATGAGCCTTCGAAGCTAATCAATTCATCGCCAGCCTGCGCCAAACCAGCCTGGCTTGGTTCGGGCAGCCGCATTTCGCCGATCCCAGTCAGGGCCCAGCCGGGATTGAACCCGATCCCTGCGTATTTCAGCAAAGTCTCGCCATTTGGAACATTTCCACCGCCCTCAAGGCGCTTAATTGCGCCATGAGAGATGGCTAATTTCTGTGCCATCGCAATCTGCGTCAGGGCCAAGCTCTCTCTCGCCGACCTGAGTCGTGCACCGATGTCATGCGCGCTTATCGCCACAGTTGGCCTCGGCTTTCTGTGGCGATGCGAGGGTCGAGCGCGTTGGGCGCCACAGAAGCCAAAAAAGCGTCAAAAACCAATCGGTTAGCGATAGGTTCGCCTAAGTCTCCAATAAGAGACATCTGTGGCGCTTTTTCTAGATTGCAAAGTCTCATAAAAGCGACCATTGTGATTTGTGAAGGCAAACTATTGCACCCAAAAAGACCGGCCTTGGAGCCGGTATCGGAACCGATGATAGCCGAACTGCACCCCGAAGACATCAAGGCGATGATCCGCAAGCGCGGGATGACGCTCGAGGCCCTTTCGGCACAGCTCGGCTACAGCCGCGTCGCCGTTGGAATAGCGCTCCGGCGCCCCTGGCCGGCCGTTCAATCAGGCATCGCATCCTTTCTCGGCGTTGAGCCGACCGATCTGTGGCCGAGCCGCTACGCCGCCGGCAGTGCCCAGAGCAATCGCGGCCGGGCTGACAAGCTGGACCGTAGCCGCGCCGCCGAACCCCGTCTCCGTCAAAAGAACAAGGTCGCCTGAACATGGCCGAACCCGCGCCGCTCCCTATCAAGATCAAGCTCGCCGACATCGATCGGAGTGACCGGCTGCGGCCGGTCGATCCCGATCGGGCGCTGTTGATCTCCGCCTCGCTGAACGAGAGCGGCCTCGACACGCCCATCAAGGTCCGGCCGGCGTCGAAGAAGTCGAAGGCGCCCTATGTGCTGGTCATCGGCGGCCATCGCTGCGCCGCCGCCGAGCTGCTCGGCTGGGAGGAGATCGACGCCATTGTCGTCGATGTCACCGCCGATCAGGCACGCATGCAGGAGGTCGACGAGAACCTCTATCGCGCCGAGCTGACTGCGCTCGATCGGGCCGTGTTCCTGGCCGAGAAGAAACGGCTCTACGAGAAGCTGCATCCCGAGACGAAGCACGGCGGCGACCGCGTTTCAGAGCAAGTTCCCATTTTTGGGAACTTGGTCCCGCGCTTTTCCGACGAGGTCGCCGAGCGCCTTGGCTATGGCCAGAGTACGATCTACCGCATCCTCCAGCGCGCCAATCTGCCAGCCGATATCCGCGCCCGCATCGCCGGGACGCCACTGGCCGATAACGGCTCGGAGCTGGATGCGCTGCTCAAGCTGGAGCCGTCGCAGCGCCACCGCGCGCTCGATCTGATCACTCAAGGCAAAGCGGCGCGCGTCGCCGTCGCCGCGAAACAGCTTTCCGGCGTCCGCGACGCCACTCCGCTGCCGGAGGCCGATGTCCAGCTCGGCACGCTGAAGCGCGCCTGGAAGGCTGCCGGCGCCTCGGCCCGCGAACAATTCATCGAATTCCTGCGCCTTCAGGGCTCCCTCGAAAGCCAGACCGGAGACGACACATGAACGCCGATCGCCTGTCCACGCGCGCGCCGAGCTGGCGCGTCCCGACCTGTCGCGCGCCGATCGCGATGCCCTGGTATGCGGCGCCGATCTCGCGCCGGGCCTCCTGGCTCACCGCGATCTTCGTCTCTCTCGCAGTCTGGGGCGCGATCGGCTTCGTCTTCTCCATCGTGATCGGTGCTCTCTGATGCGCTGGATCCTTGCCCGCCGCAGCGCCTCCTCGCCGACCGAACTCGCCTATTTCACGGGCTCGATGACGGCGGTGCAGACCGACGAGGGCCTCTATCTCTCGCCGGGCACCGGCTTCTTTCTCGCCGACGCCTTCATCTTCCCGTCGCTCGCAATCGCCGGCGCCTGCGTGACGCTGCTCGACCAGCACATGCTCGGTACCGCGAGCTTCATGGTGCTGCCCTATGTCGGGGATGCCGCGACATGAGCCGGGTCAGCTACCGCGCGCAGTATGAAGAGGTCGAGCAGCTCTATCGCGAGAACCGCAACTGGCTCCGGGAGATGGAGCGGGCGGGCAAGCGGTCGCCGCAGGAGCGCGGCCTGAAGGCGCAGCGCCTTCTGGTGCTCCGGCAGGCGCGAAACACGCTCTATGACCTCGCCCGGCAGGACCCGGATGCTGCCGAATTGGTCCGGCCCGCCGATTTCGAGGCCGGCCGATGAACGGCCCGCTCCTGTCAATCCTCGTCGTCATCGCGGCGGTGCTCGCATGGCCGGGACCCTCTCTAAAGAGGGCGCGCGACCGCGCGCTCTATTGCCTCGGCCTCATCTCGCTCGCCGCCATCCTCATCGCCACGGTCACGTTGATCGCATGAAAAAGCTCCGCCGCCAGACGTCGACACGCCAACAGCTCGATCTGCTCGACTGGCAGCCGACCTCGCCGGTCGTCGCCTATGTCGTCGACAAGGTGAAGGCTTCGACGCTGGCGCGCTCGATCTCCAAGGCGGTCTCAGAGACGCTGAAGAGCTGCGGCCGGAGCCGGGAGCAGGTCGCCGAGGCGATGTCCGATTATCTCGGCGAGACCGTCACGGAGAATGTTCTCAACGCCTATGCGAGCGAAAGCCGCGACGACCTGATCATCAACATCACGCGCCTCGACGCGCTGCTCGCCACGACCAAGGACCGCCGGCTTCTGGAGCTGATCGCGGCACGGCACGGCTGGGCAGTGATCGAACGCCGCTACCTGCCGGCGATCGAGATGGCCGAGCTTTTGGAAACCCGCGCCAAGATGGACAGCGAGATCGAATTCCGGCGTCGGCAGCTCAAGTCAGGGGCCGGCCAATGATGGTCGATCCGATCCGCGAATGGTGGACTGCTGCCGAGTTCGCGGCCATGGGCCTGCCCGGCGTTCCCGTCGACAAAGGTAATCTGATCGCCATGATCGAGCGCAACGGCCATCATGCGCAGAACCTTGCATGGCCAACCAATCCGAACGGCGTCTGGCGGAAGCGCAGAGGCAAGGGCGGCGGGCGCGAATACCGCGCCGACGTGTTGCCGACTGCCGCTCAGACGCGGCTCGCCATGCGGCAGCGCCGTGCGCAGCCGGTTGCCGCCCCGACGCCGGATGCGGCCAAGGCGGAGCGCGATATCGCCGGGCGTCATGCCTGGTTCGAGACGCTGCCGGAGCGGCGGAAGGCGCAGGCGCGCGACAGGCTGGCGCTGTTGCTGGCTGTGCGCGATCTCGAAGTCTCCGGCATGGCGCGCGATCTCGCGATGATGGACGTCGCGGCCGAAGGCGGCGTCTCGCTGCGCACGCTCTACAATTGGGCCGGCCTCGTCGCCGGTCTTGAACGGCAGGATTGGTTGCCGGCGCTGGCGCCGCGCTTCACCGGCCGCGTGGCCGAGGTCGATTGCGACGAGGCGGCCTGGGAGGCGCTGCGTTCCCTCTATCTCCGGCCGGAGCAGCCCAATTTCTCGGACTGCTACCGCGATCTCGAAAAGCTCGCCGCCGCGCACGGGTGGACGATCCCGTCGGCGCGGACTCTCGAACGCCGCCTTGCGGAAATCCCAACGGTCATCCGTGTCCTCAAGAGAGAAGGAATCAATGCCTTGAAAGAGCTTTACCCGGCACAGCGCCGCGTTCGCACTGATCTCAACGCGCTCGAAGCTGTCAATGCCGATGGCCACAAATGGGACGTCTTCTGCAAATGGCCGGACGGCTTCATCGGCCGGCCAGTGTCGGTGTTCTTTCAGGACCTCTATTCCAACATGGCGCTCGCCTGGCGGACGGCGCGATCGGAGAACACGGCGACCGTGCTTCTCGCCTTCGGCGACATGGTCCAGACCTTCGGCATCCCCGATATCATCACGCTCGATAACGGCCGCAACTTCGCCTCGAAATGGTTCTCGGGCGGCACGCCGAACCGCTATCGGTTCAAGGTCAAGGACAGCGACCCGGTCGGCGTCCTGACCCAGCTCGGCACCGAGATCCATTGGACGACGCCTTATAGCGGCCAGTCCAAGCCGATCGAGCGCATGTTCCGCGATTTCGCGCAGGGCATCGCCAAGGACATCCGGTTCGCCGGAGCCTGGACCGGCAACACGATCGACGCCAAGCCGGAAAACTACGCCAGCACGGCCGTGCCGATCGACCTTTTTGAGGCCGTGATCGCCGAACGGGTCGCCGAGCACAATGCCCGCGCCGGCCGCCGCACGCCCGTCTGCGCCGGCAAGCTCTCCTTCGAGGCGGCGTTCCGGCTCTCCTATCAGGACGCCGTCATCCGCCGCGCGCGGCCGGAGCATAGCCGGCTCTGGCTGCTCGCGGCCGAGGGTATCACGGTGCGGCAGCAGGACGGCTCTCTGAATTTCGAGGGCAACCGATACTGGCACGAGGCCTTGCTCGAACATCTCGGCAAGAAGGTCGTGATCCGGTTCGACGCAGACGATCTGCATGCCGGCCTGCATGTCTACCGGCTCGACGGCGCCTATGTCGCGCACGCCCCCTGCATCCAGGACATCGGCTTCTATTCGAAGGCCGAAGGACAAGCCGCGAACCGCGCCCGCCGCGCCTGGATGCGCGCTCAGAAAGACGCCTCCGAGACCCGTTTCAGCCTGGACGATCTCGTAGCGCTCATGCCGACGCCGGCCGTGCCGGAGCCGGTCGCGGCGCCTCGTCTCATCCGCCCGGTGTTCGGCAACCTCGCCGCCAATTCCCGTCCGGCCAACGACTACGAGCAGGACGAAGTGATGACCGATTTCGGCAAGGCGGTGCAGCGGTTGCGCATCGTCTCCAACGAAAACGGCGCGGACGAGTAGCAATCGTCCGCGCCGGAAACAGCAGTCTTGAACAGGAGCTTTCTAGCATGACACTCGTCGAAACAGAAGAACGCCCGGCCGACGATCAGGAGGCGCTTCGCGCCGAGGTCCGCCTGATCATGGCGACCGAGAAGCTGACGCAGCAGGATATCGCCAAAGAAACCGGTATCCCCTACGGCACCTTCACGCCATGGATGGGCGGAACCTATAAGGGCGACACCGCCGACAAGGCGGCGCTCGTGCGGCGCTGGCTGGAGACGCGGCGCGTGCGCGCCCGCACGATCTCGGTGCTTCCCGATGCGCCTGGCTTCGTGGCAACGCCCACCGCTATGGGGATCCTCGATCTCCTCAACTTCGCACAGGCGGCGCCCGACTTCGTCGTCGTCGTCGGTGGCGCCGGCATCGGAAAGACGAGCGCTATCGAGGCGCAGCAGCGTCGCGCGCCAAACGTGTTCGTCATCACAGCCGATCCGATCATGGCATCGCCCAACAACATGCTCGTTGGGGTCGCCGAGGCTATCGGCATCGTCGAAAAGCGCTCGGCCTGGGTGAGCCGTGCGATCTGCAACCGCCTGCGGGGCTCGTCTGGCCTGATCATCATCGACGAGGCGCAGCATCTCTCGACATCGGCGTTAGATCAGCTGCGCTCGATCCATGATACGGCGAAGATCGGCATCGCTGTCGCCGGCAACGAAAGCCTCTATGCCCGCCTTCAAGGGGCCGGCGGCGCGCGCGGCTCCCAGTTCGCCCAGCTCTTCAGCCGTGTCGGCATGCGCATCAACCAGCCGAAGTCCAAGGCCAAGGACATCACTGCTCTTCTCGATGCTTGGGGCCTGCAGGGCGACCCCATTGTGCGCCTGCTGAAGCAGATCGCCGCCAAGCCCGGCGCGCTCCGCAACATGACCAAGACAATCCGCCTGGCGCACATGCTGGCCGCCGGCAGCGGCGAGACGCTCGACGAGCGTCATGTCCGCGCCGCATGGGAGCAGCTCTCGGCCACCAATCTCGACAGCGACGCGGCTTAGGGAGGAAGTGATGGTTTCCGACACCCTGAAAGAATTGGCGGATCGCTTCGCCGAGTTCGAGCATAGCGGCCTGCAGATGGCGCCGGAGGCTGTGCTTGCGCATCGCCTCACGCTCCGCGCGCTGGCGTTGGAAGTGCGCCATCTCGAACAGGAGCGGGCACATTTCGGCCCTATGCCTCCGCCCCTTTTCGCGATGGCCGGGGGCAACATCGTTCCATTCCGGAGGCCGTCATGAAGGCCGGCGGAGGCGCGCGATGATCGAGCCGCAGCACCGCGCGATGGTCCTCGACATGTTCGGTCGGGGGCTGACCATCCCTGCGATCCATCATGCGATGGGCGGCGCTGTCCGCCGATCCGACATCGAGCTGCTGATCGCCGAGAAGTCCGATGCCGATCGCCGCGCGGCCGCGATCGTCCGGCGCGAAAGGGCGAAGCTTTGGCTTCGTCGCCAGCGCATCACCGAAGAAAAGGCGGTCAAGGAGCGTCTCCGCGCTCGCCGCGAGGCAGCGGCGCTGGTCGCTGGCTATCGCGTCCTCACCGTTATGTCCCCGCCTCGCAAACGCAAGGATCTCTGAACCATGCTCAATATCGAAGACGTCAATCGCGCAGCCGCGACGCTCAAAAGCGTCCAGGCCGGCGCCGTCCAGGAAATCGGCGGCAAGCAGTACATGGAGGATGCCAAGGGCTCGCTGGTGCCGCTCTCCATGGTGAAGCCCATGGACCAGCTGCAGGACGAGACTGTCCGCAAGATGATCGCCTTCGCCCGTGATCTCTCGGACCAGATCGCCCGGTTCAAGGGGCACTGCTTCGAGGACCTCGGCAACCTGCAGGCACTGATCGACCAGGAATATGGCGCCAAGATCGGCGGGGCGAAGGGCAATGTCTCGCTGACGAGCTTCGACGGTACCATGAAAGTGTCGTTCAAGGTGGCGGACCAGCTCGAATTCGGCCCGGAGCTGCAGGCGGCAAAAAAGCTGGTCGATGCCTGCCTGACCGAATGGTCGGCGGGCACTGGCGACGAGCTGCGCGCCATCGTCAACCGCGCCTTCAACGTCGACAAGGAAGGCCAGATCAACCGTTCGGAGCTGTTCATGTTGCTGCGCGTCGGGATCGAGGATGAGCGTTGGCAGAACGCCATGCAGGCGATCCGCGATTCGATCCGCGTCATCGGCTCCAAGGTCTATGTGAACTTCCACGAGCGCGAGACCGGCAGCGCCGCCTGGCGCCCGATCACCATCGACCTGGCCAAGGCTTAGGGCGCGGCGATGGACAATCAAGCACCCGACACCCTGAGCGCAGCAGGATCTATTGAGGGCGTTGATATCGTCATCGATCCCTCCCGACGCCACGTTGTAGTCACCGTAACGCTTGTCTCCGCCGATCTTGCGGAGGCGTACTTCCGTGACCTCTACCGCGAGTGTCGCGACACCGGCGTTCTGCATCTCGGCTCTCGCTCGATGAGGGTTCAGTTCGGTGAGATTGAGCAGGAGCGCGGCAATGTCGTCTCCTGATCTCGCCAAGCTCCGTGCCAAGCTCGCCGCCTTGCGCGCCAAGACGACAGAGAACGGCTGCACCGAGGCCGAGGCGATCGCCGCAGCCGAAAAGGCCGCCGAATTGATGGAGGCGCATAACCTCACCGAGGTCGATCTGGATGCGCCGAGCTTCGATGAGGCTGCGGTGCCGATGGCCGGACGCCGCTCGCCACTCGACACGATCTGGCCGTCCGTTGCCCGCTTTGCTCACTGCACGGGCTATCTTGACCGTGTCGGGAACCGCTGGCGCTTCGTGTATTTCGGCCGTGCGGCCGACGTCCTCGTCGCCGAGTATGTGCACGAAGTGATCCGGCGCGCGGCTGACGGCGCGACCACGGCGTTCAAGGAAACGGATGCCTATCGGCGCCGGCGCACCACCAAAACGCGGATCCGAGCACTCAAGGCCTTCGCCGAGGGCTTTGCGGCGTCGATCTCCGTCAAGCTGCGCGCCGGCCTTTGGCGCCGTCTGGAAGCCAGGGCACCGGGCACGGCCGCGCTCGTCGTGCAAAAGAACGATGCCGCACTGCGTTCAGAGTTGATGCGTCGTGGCATGCAGTTCGGCAAGGCCGATCCGGTTGCCGCTTCCAAGGGGCGCTTCCGCGACGCGGCGCGCGCCAGCGGATATTGGGCCGGCCGCGAGATCTCGATCGAGGCCAGCGTCACCAGCCGGCCCGAGGCGGTCGCGGGGCTGCTGACATGAGCGATGCCGTCCTCAAGACCTTCGAGGCCGACGATCTTCGCCCGGCCGAGACGACGGCGCAGCCGGCGGTCGGCGACCTCGTCGAGTTCTGGCTGCTCGACGGCTCGGCCGGCGCCATCGGCCGCGTTCACGAGCTGTTGCTCGGCGGCTGGATCAAGGTCGTCGTCGATGGCATCGGCAACTTCGCGGTGGCGCCTGGGCGCGCCACCGTCAAGGCGCGGGCGCACTGATGACCAGCAGCCTTGTCAATCTGTCCCCAGCCGACGCCGAGGCCGCGCTCTCAGCGGCAAACGAGATCTACGCCGCCTTCAAGAACAGAGGTCTCGTGCGGCGTGAGCAGGAGATCTTCGTCCTTCGAGTGATGCTCGCGGCGGCGATCGTCGACACGTCACTTGCCGCTTCGATCGCCCTCTCCACGGCTCTCTGCTCGCCGTCCGACGCGGCGAGCCGGCTGGTGAGTGACACCGCGGAGATGCTGGCGCGATACGTGGACGAGATCCTCGAGCATCAGGGAGCCGTCAATTGACCGGCGGCCTGCCTTCGGAAAGCTTCGGCGCCATCGCGTCGGCACTGTTCATGGTGGCGCAGCATGAGGCGCGCGCCGCCGAGGCCATGGAAACGCTAGTGCTGCCGCGCTCCGAAGGCGGGCCGACTGTCCTCGGCGATCACGAAGCCACACAGCGCGTGATCGCTGACCTTCGCATCTCCGGGCGGCTGCTCGGCGAACTTTATCTGTTTTTCGAAGCATGGGCGCCGCGCGAGAGCGATCTCCGGCAGGCGCTCGCCGCCTTCCAGATGGCGCAACAGAACGAGGTGCCGCAGTGAATTCGAACGCAGTTCTCCACGTCGCCAAGAAGCAGCTCGCGCTTGAGGACGAAGACTATCGCGCCGTGCTGGAGCGCATCACCGGCAAGCGGTCGTCGCGCGACATGTCACCGGCCGAGCGCGGCAAGGTACTCGACGAGTTCAAGCGCATGGGCTTTGAGGTCGTCGCCCGCTCTCCACACGCGCCGACCGTCAAGGGGCAGGAGGAGCGCGGGCGCCGCGTCGGCGGCGCGCTTGTGTTGACCGGCCCCTATGTGCCGAAGATCCGCGCGCTTTGGCTCTCGGCCTATAATCTCGGGATCATGCGCGACCGCTCGGACGAGGCGCTCGCCGCCTTCGCGCGCCGGCAGACGGGCATCGACCATGTCGATTGGGTGCGCGATCCGCGCGACGCCGCCAAGGTGATCGAGGCGCTCAAAGCCAAGATGGCGCGCGACGCAGGTGTCGTCTGGCCGGCTGCCAAGGCGGCACTGCCACATGAGAGCAAGCGCGCGGTGATAGCCGCCCAGGTCCGCATCCTCGGCGTCGCGCCCGTCGATCTCGCCAAGGTCTTCAACCTCGACGGCATGATCGCCGAGCTGGGCGCGCAGATCCGCAAGATGAGGAAATCATGAAATCTGGCTTTCTGGCTTTCTGCCTTTCCGCCCTCCTGGTCGGCTCGGCCGCTGCCTCGGACCTCACGGCCGTCGATGGCGACACCGTGCGCCTGGGCGACGAGCGCATCCGCATCATCGGGCTCGACGCGCCCGAGCTGCATGCGCGCTGCCGCGCCGAGAAGCGCCTCGCCGAGCGAGCGCGCGATCGCATGGCCGAGCTGATCTCCGGCGACCATGTCGAAGTGATCCGCTCGACCCGGAAGGACAAGTATCGCCGGACGCTGGCGATCATCCGCGTCAACGGCGTCGATGTCGCCCGCGTCATGATCTTCGAAGGGCTGGCGCGGCCCTACCACGGCGAACGGCGGCAGAGCTGGTGCGACGCGCCGGCGCCGCAGCGGAGGCCGTCATGAGGGGGCGTAGGAGCAAGAGTTTCAAATGGCGCGTGTCGGAAGCGGTTCTTGAGGAAGTCGCCCGCGCCGTCTGGGATCTGCATGCCGATTGGATCGCGCGCGGGCTGCGGCTGATGAGCAGCTCGGGCGTCTGGCGCTGCAATGACGGCACGCACACAGTCCGGCTCGTCTATCGTTCGGACGATCGCGCCCAGGCGATGACCGTGTGCATCCGAAAGCTCCGGTTCGCGGAATGAGCACGTTGCCGCCGCCGACGAAGGAAGTCATTCGCCTCGTCCAGATGATGGGCGCAGAGGGCGCGCTCGCGCTCATCGAATGGCAGGCGCCGGCGCGGTATTATGTTCCAAAGTCCGTTGGACCCGATGATCCGCTCGCCAAGGCGGTCGGCCTCGACGCTGCCCGCGCGCTTGTCGAAGCGCGCGGCGGAGAAGCGATCATGGTGCCGGTCGCTCGCGAATGGCGAATTCTCATCTACAGATCGCGCGGCATGTCCTATGCTGAGATCGGTCGACGGTTGCAGTGCAGTCAAACGACGATTTGGCGCCGGCTTTCGCAACACGAATTGACCGCAGCACAACTCGATCTCTTTCCCACCTAGCACCTGCAGGCATGAACGTACCCCTGCATGTGTGGGCATGTTCTCCGAACACCTGTGTTCGGAGCGCGCCTCGTGGCTTCCTCGAATTTTCCCGCCTGTCTTGCCGTCACCCTCGCCTATGAGGGCGGCTATGTCGACAATCCGAAGGATCCCGGCGGCGCCACCAATCGCGGTGTGACGCTCGGGACGCTGTCGACATGGCTAGGCCGCAAGGCGACCAAGGCCGAGGTCAAGGCGCTGACCGTCGCCGACGTCACGCCGATCTATCGCCGGAACTATTGGCAGGCCGTTTCGGGCGACCAGCTGCCGCGCGGCGTCGATCTCGCGACGTTCGACTATGGCGTCAATTCCGGCGTCTCGCGCGCTGCCAAGGCGCTGCAGAAGGTGGTCGGCGTCAAGCAGGACGGCGCGATCGGCGTGTCGACCCTCGCCAGTGTCAGCACTTGGCCGTCTGGCAACCTCGTCGTCCAGATCTGCGATTCCCGTCTCGCCTTCCTGCGCGGGCTGACGAGCTGGAAGACGTTCGGCAAGGGCTGGGGCACGCGCGTCGGCGCAGTCAAGGCCAAGGCGCTGCTGATGGCCGGCCAGACGACGGCCAAGCTCAACGAGATCGCTGCCGCTGACGAGCAGGCCGCAACCGCTGACAAGAAACAGGGCGGCAAGGTCGTCTCCGGCGGTGGCGCGATCGGCGCGGCCGGGACGGGCGCCAGCGCGACCGGCTCGCTCGACTGGACCGCGATCGCCGCGCTCGGCGTCGCCGCCATCATCATCATCATCTGCGGCATCGTTCTCATCCGCCGCGCCCGCGCGCGCCGCGAGGTCGCTGCGGCCGTCCGCGCCGTCGCGGCGAACCCCACCGGAGCCTGACATGAACTGGAAAGACATCGCGGGGCCGTTGACGGGCGCCGGCGCCACAACGCTCGGCACCATCATCGGCGGCCCGCTCGGCACGGCGGTCGGCGGCCTGGTCGGCCAGGCGGTGGCCGGCGCTCTCGGCCTTAACGAAGCGACGCCGGAAGCGGTCACAGCCGCGATCCAGAAGGACCCGGCCGAGGCCTCGACCCAGCTGCAGAAGCTGGAAGTCGACCGCTATGACGAATGGTCGTCGCTTCAGGCCAAGGGCCTCGAACTGATGGCCTCGATCCAGGCGCAGGAATCGGCCGAGGGCTTCTTTTCATGGGGCTGGCGGCCGGCGCTTTCCTGGCTGATCGTCGCGATCATCCTGCAGTCGTTCATCCTCGGCCCTTGGGTGCTCGCGCTGTTCGCGATCTCGATCGCCGTTCCCTACGACAACGTCATCGGCATCGCGGCGATCTGGCTGACCATCTATGGCGGCGGTCACACGGCCAAGGCGATCTTCGGAAAGAAGCTGGAGGCATGAGCGACGATGCCGACCAGGCGAACGACCTGGCGGAGCGCGAGCGCGCCGCCAGCGTTGCCCGCCTGAAAGCGCCTGCCGCCCCGCTCGATCTCGCGGACTGCGTCGCCTGCGGCGAACCGATCCCGCCGCTCCGGCGCCAGCTCATCCCCAACGCCATCCGCTGCACGGGCTGCCAGGCGGACCATGAAAGGAACGCCGCTTGAGCCCTTCCGATGTCCAGCTTTGGCTGTCGATCTGTTCGATGGTCGCCTCCCTCGGCACCATCATCTTCACGGTGCTGACGCGCGGCTCCCGCGACAACAGCGTCGCCATCAGGAAAGTCGACGAGCGCGTCCTCGATCTCGAACAGAAGGTCGCGCGGATGGAGACCGACATGCGCCATTTGCCGTCCAAGGACGGCATCCAGCGCATGGAAATCACGCTCGCCGAGATGAACGGCAAGATCGCGGTCCTGAGCGAAAGGCTCCAGCCGGTCGCCGCGATCTCCGAGCGCCTGCAGGAATTCATGCTTGAGAGGGCGAAGTGACGGATTTTGCGCGGTTGATGCGGGAGGAGGCTCGCCTCATCATTTTGAAGGCGCTGGCCGAACAGGTGAACGAGACGCTGTCATCGTCCCTGATCGTTCCGACGCTGGAGACCTATGGCATCTTCAAGGAACGCGCCTGGGTGCACGACGAGCTGTCATGGCTTGCCGAGGCCGGCGCCGTCACCGTCCAAGTCGCCGGCACGGTCAAGATCGCGACCCTCACGGATCGTGGACGCCGTCACCTTGACCGTCACTTCGTCATCGAAGGCATCAAGCGGCCCTCCCGGCCGGAGGTCTGATCATGGCGAGCGGGCGCGGCCGGCTTTCATTTTGGGACACGCTTCCCGATTGGGCGGAGCCGGTTCGCATTTGGGCCTATGACCAGCTCAAGGAAAGCAAGCTCACCCAGCTCGAGATCCTCGACGAGGTCAACAACCGCCTGCGGGCGGCCGCCTGGGCTGAAGGCATCACGGCCGATGTGCCGCAAGCCTCGCGATCGTCGCTCAATCGTGCGGCCATGCGGCTGGCAAAGCTCGGCCGGCGGCTGCAGGAGACGCGGGAAATCGCCGCCGTCCTGGCGCCGAAGCTCGACCAGGCCGGCGACAACAGCCTGACGCTGCTCGTTTCCGAAACGATCAAGACCCTCATCTCCGAAATGCTGTCCAACGCGGGCGAGCTGCCCGCCGATGGCGAGACGGCCGAGATGCTCATGTTCACCTCACGGGCGTTGAAGCACGCGGAAGAGGCGAAAAAGATCAGCACCGATACCCGCAAGCAAATGCAGGACGAGCTGACCAAGAAGGCCGGACAGGCCGTGGAAGCCGTCATGAAGGCTCAGGGCGGATCGCCCGAGGATATCGAGGCGCTCAAGAAGGCGATCGGCGTCCAGATCAGGAACCGCGACTGATGTTCCTCGACGAGAACGGACTATCCGGTCGGGCAATCACGGAACAGCGTTGGGCCGAGCTGCGGTCCAATGCCGATCCGGCGGAGACCCACAACATTCTGCTGCGCTACCAGGCGCGCCTGCTCGAAACGACCGCCCTGCACAAGGTGGTCATTTGCGAGAAGTCTCGACGCACCGGCATGACATGGGCGGCAGCGGCCGACGCTGTCCTGACGGCGGCCGCCGCGCGCGGCAAGGGCGGCATGGACGTGCTCTATATGGGCTACAATCTCGACATGGCGCGGGAGTTCATCGGCACCTCCGCCATGTGGGCAGAGTCGTTCGGCGAGGCGCTGACCGAGGCCGGTATCCACCCCTATATCTTCGACGATGACGGCAAGCCGATTCAGGCGTTCCGCATTGAGTTCGCATCGGGCAACGAGATCGTCGCGCTGCCATCCCGTCCGCGATCACTGCGCGGTCGTCAGGGCTATCTCATCCTCGACGAGGCCGCGTTCCATGACGAGCTGCAGGCCGTGATCGACGCCGCCGTTCCCTTCCTGATGTGGGGCGGCAAGATCCTGGTCATCTCGACGCATTTCGGCGACGCGAACGCCTTCAACGCGATCGTCGACGCAGCGCGGACGAAGCGGAAGCCTTACCAGCTCCTGTCGCTGACGCTCGATGACGCCCTCATGGACGGTCTCTATCGGCGCATCTGCGAAAAGCAGGGCAACGCGTGGACTGCTGCCGGCGAGGCACGCTGGCGGCAAGATTTGATCGACGCCGCCGGCGACGCCGCCGACGAAGAGTTCTTCTGCATTCCGTCGCAGGGCGGCGGTAGCGTTTTGAGCGGGGCTCTGATCGAAGCCCGCATGACGGCCGACGTGTCGGTCCTGCGCCTTGAGAAGCCAGCCATCTTCGCGTTGCTGCCTGAAGCACAGCGCCGCGCCGAGATCGAGCAGTGGTGCGACGCAAATCTCGCTGCCGTGATCGAGGGAATGGATCCGCATCTGCCGACATCGCTCGGCGGCGACTTCGGCCGCATCTCCGATCTCACGGTCTACTGGCCGCTGCAGACGACACGCAACTTAAAGCGGATCACTCCCTTCGTCGTCGAGCTGCGCAACATTCCATTCGAGCAGCAATGGCAGATCGGGCAGTTCATCTGCGATCGCCTGCCGCGATTCTCGGCCGCGAAGTTCGACGCCATCGGCATCGGCGCCCAGCTCGCCGAGACTTTCGCCATGCGCTATGGGCCGACGCGCGTCGAGCAGGTGAAGCTCTCCGCCACCTGGTACGTCGACAATGTGCCGCCGTTCCGTGCTGCATTCGAGGATGACGGGATCGCGATCCCGCGCGACCTCGACATCAAGAAGGACATGCAGCTCCCCGTCGTGCGAGCTGGCATCCCGACGATCCCGCCCGTCCGAACTACGGGCGCGGATGGCAAGAAGCGGCACGGCGACTCCTTCGTCGCCGCACTGCTCGCCTACGCCGCCAGCAGGGCCGATCCTGTCGAATACGGCTACCGATCGGCGGCGCAGCCAGTTGGCGGCCTGGGCTCGGGCAGCAGCAACAGCTTCATGCGGCCCGGCCGCGACGATGACCGGGGCGGATCGATCTATCCCCGAATGCGAGGTCGGCTCTGATGGCGCGGTTTTCGACAATCCTCGGTCCGGATGGCAAGCCGGTCGATCGCGATCAGCTCTATGGCGAACAGCGCGCGACCGCCACGCTGACCGGCGTGCGCTCGCCGATCTCCGGGCACCCGGCCGATGGACTGACGCCGAGGCGGCTCGCCTCGATCCACCGCCAGGCGGCACAAGGCGACCCGCTCGCCTATCTTGAGCTGGCCGAGGACATCGAGGAGCGCGACCTCCACTATCTCGGCGTCATCGGCACGCGAAAGCGTCAGGTGGCGCAGCTGCCGATCACGATCGAGGCGGCATCCGACGACAAGGACCATATCGCGCATGCCGACTTCGTTCGGGAATGGCTCGCTGAGGGCATCCTTGACGCGGCTCTGTTCGACCTCTTTGACGCGATCGGCAAGGGCTTCTCCGTCCTCGAAATCGAATGGAGCACCGACCCGAAAAGGATCGAGCCGGCGGCGCTCAACTGGCGCGATCCGCGGTACTTCACCTTTGACGACGTGACGCGCGACCGGCTTATGCTGATCGACGGAGCGACCAAGGAAGAGCTGGGCGACCATCGCTTCATCGTTCACAAGCACAAGTCCAAGTCCGGTCTGACGATCCGGGGCGGCCTCGCCCGCGCCGCGTCATGGGCGTGGATGTACAAAGCCTTCACGCTGCGCGACTGGGCAATCTTCGTCCAGAACTACGGCACACCGATCCGCATCGGCCGCTATGATGGAAGCGCCTCGGAAGCGGACAAGGACGTGCTCTGGTCGGCGGTCGCCAACATCGCCGGCGACTGCGCCGCGATCATCCCGAAGAGCATGGAGATCGAGTTCGTCGAGCTGAAAAACGCCGCGACGAATGCCGAGGTCTATGAGAAGCGCGCCGACTGGATGGATCGGCAGGTCTCGAAGCTGGTGCTCGGCCAAACGTCCACCACCGACGCGCTTGGCGGCGGGATCGCCGGCAACGCCGCGCACCGCCTGGTCCAGGAGGACCTCGAACGCTCGGACGCCAAGCTCGGCTCGGCGACGCTGACGCGCCAGCTCGTCCATAAGATCGTCGCGTTCAATTTCGGGCCGCAGGCGAAATATCCGAGGCTCACCATCGGCCGGCCGGACGAGCTGCCGATCGACGAACTGGTGAACGCGGTCGAGAAGCTCGGGCCGCTCGGCTTGACCGTCGAGGCCAGCCAGATCCGCGACCGCCTCGGCGTGACCGAACCGGCGCCGGACGCCATCGTCGTCGGCGGCCGTGCCGCCACGCCGGCGGCACCGGCCCCGACGCTGCAGCATGGCCTGCGCCGGCTGCTGTCGCTGCACGCGGCAACGCCACCGAATGACTTGGTTGCCAAGATGACGGAGCGCCTTGCGCTCGATGCGCGCGGCGCGCTGGCCGGCATGGTCGACGAAGTTCGGGCCGTGTTCGAGGCGGCGCCCGATCTGCATTCGGCAGCCGAGAAGCTCGCCAAGCTCAACCTTTCGCCCGATGCCTTCGCGGCAGCGATGCAGAGCGGCATGGCGCTCGCGCACCTGGTCGGACAATCCGAGCTGCTCGACGAGATCCGCGAGGGCTGAGTGGCCATCTCCGGCACCATTGCCGCGCTCGATCTCGCGCCGCAGGAGGCGATTGACTTTCTGCGCAGCAAGGTCGCGGTCAAGTCCGACGACTGGACAACGATCTGGCAGAGGCTGAACGCAAAGTCCTACACGGTGGCCGGCGCGACCTCAGATGCGCTCTCCGCCGACTTTCAGCAGGCGGCGCTCAAGGCGGCCGAAACCGGATCGACCAAGGCCGACTTCCTCAAGGACTTCACGTCGATCTCCGAACGGCATGGCTGGCAGCACAGCGGCACGCCAGGCTGGCGTTCGCTGATCATCTACGAGACCAACCTGTCGATGGCCTATGCGGCCGGCCGCTACGCCCAGCAGACCGAGCCGGAGACGCTCGCCGCCTTTCCTTACTGGATGTACGTCCATTCGGGCTCGCTGCATCCCCGACACGATCACAAGTCCTGGGACGGCCTGGTGCTCCGCGCCGACGATTCCTGGTGGAACACGCACTATCCGCCGAACGGCTGGCGCTGCGGCTGCTGGGTCCGCGTCTGTTCAGCGCGCGACCTCCAGCGCATGGGCAGGAGCGGGCCGGACAAGGCGCCGAAGATCGAATATCGCGAATGGGTCAACCGGAAGACCGGCGACAAGCACCAGGTGCCGAAGGGCATCGATCCCGGCTTCGATTACAATGTCGGCGCCGAGTGGAAGGGCGAGGCGAAGATCCCCGACTATGCGACGCTGAAGCCCGGCCGCCCGATCGCCGCGCCCAAGGCGCAGCCGAAACCCAGCCTGGCGCCGCCTGCGGCCGCCAACGATGATCCGCCTCTTATAATTCCGCCGTCGCCGGGCGTGCCGGGCATTCCGATCCCGCAGTCTCCGGATAGCCCATTGCTGAAGCCGTTGCGGCGTCCGGCAGTGGCCTCGCCGAAGGCAGTCGGTCAAATGGCCGAGGATGCCCTCGCAGGCCGCGCGGCCGATGTCTACGCGGAGACGATCGTTGCCAAGATCGACGATCAGATTGGCAGGGCGCTTGAGACCGATGCGCGCGACGTAGCCCTTACGCCGTGGCGCATTCGCAAGGTCGCCGGCCTTGCGTCGGATCACGGAGGCCTGCCCAGCAACGCGCATCCAGAGGTGACGCCGAAGCTCTGGTCGCAGATCGGCGCCCTCATCCGGCGCGGCCGCGCCTGGACCGACATCGCCACCGACGAGACGCCCCTCAAATGGCGACAGGTCACGATCCATGGCGAGATCGAGGGACGGCAGATGATGGCTGTCGTGCGCGTCGCGACCGGGGCGGATGGAACGGCGAAGCTCATCGTTCCGACCTATCAGGAAGTCGGGGCCCGTCGCATCGCGCGTCTGACACGCGGCAAGAAGATGGTTCGCGATGGTGGCTAGGATAATCGGCGCCCGGAGGGTCGCCATCCCCTCGCGGTGTAGTACCGGAGCGCGCGCAGACGAGCTGCTTTGTCTCAGGCGCCATCGTCAATATAGGCCAGAGCGGGAGAAGCATCAATGACCGGTGCCTCGATGTCGGCGAGTGTCGACGCCAAGGAAGCCGCCCGCGCCTTTGCTGCCCTCAAGGGCATGATGGACGACACCACGCCGATCATGAAGGCGATCGGCGTCGGCCTGGTGCGCGACACGCAAGACCGCTTCATGGACGCCGTCGATCCCGATGGCGAGCCCTGGGCGCCGTTGCTGCCGGCCTATGCCGCGATCAAGTCTGGTCCCGGCATCCTGCGCGAGCACGGCATGCGCGGCGGCCTGATGGGCTCGATCACGTCGAAGGCCAGCCGCAACGCCGTCGAGGTCGGCACCAACAAGATCTATGGCGCGGTGCACCAGTTTGGCGCTACGATCACGCCGAAGAACGCCAGCCATCTCTTTTTCGAGCTGGCCGGCGGACTGGTGAAGGCAAAGTCGGTGACGATCCCTGCGCGCCCCTATCTCGGCATTGGGCCGACCGACGAGCGGACCATCCTGGAGACGGTCACCGACGCCCTCGACCGGCAGATCGCCCGCTCTATCCGGCAAGCGCCGAATAAGAGCCTGTAAGAGGCCTAAGAGCGGCCTCCCGGCCCTGACGTGGGCCATCCCACCCACCTGAACGGCGATCGGGCTGGAGCCTCCTTGCACGTGTAGGCATGAAAATCGCCGTGGGCATTCCCCATGATGCCTTCATGCATCAGCTCATCCAGCTTTTTTCGGCGCTCTCGACGGATGCAACAGCACCCGAGTGGATCCACCTCGTTCCGGCCGGCTCGTTCAAGGGCATCGACGGACGCGGTCCCTACACGCTCGCCGATCCGGCCGCCGTCATCACGCATTCGATGCATGCTGGCGGCGGCAAGCTGCCGATCGACGAGAACCATTCGATCGACCTGGCGGCGCCGAAGGGCGAGCCCTCGCCGGCGCGCGGCTGGATCGTTCAGCTCGAAGCGCGTGCGGATGGCATCTGGGGTCGGGTCGAATGGACGCCGGCCGGCCAGGCGCTCATGGCCGAGAAAGCTTATCGCGGCATCTCGCCTGGCCTGATGGTCGCGGAGAAGACGCTCGTCGTCGGCGCGATCGCCCGCGCTTCGCTCACGAACAACCCGAACCTCAACCTGACCACTCTCCACCACCGGAGCCCCGACATGGACCTCGACAAGCTGCGGAAGGCCCTTGGCCTCGCCGCGACCGCTACGGAAGCGGAAATCCTTGCTGCCGCCGATGCGCAGGCGACGGCGATCTCGACGCACTCGGCGCAGCTCGCAGCGATCATGGCTGCGGCTGGCATCGACGCGGCGACCGCGCCGGACCAGCTCGTCATCCAGCTGCAGCAGCGTCAGGCAGCGGCCGGCGATGTCGGCCAGCTCAGGAACACTGTGATCGCGCTGCAAACGTCGCTCGAGACGCTGCAGCAGACGACGGCGCGCGGTGTCGCCGAGCGGGCGGTCGACGACGCGATCAAGGCGGGAAAGGTCGGCCTCAAGCCGCTGCGCGACCACTATATCGCCCGTCACATGGCCGACCCGGAAGGCGTCGCCAAGGAAATCGCGGTGATGCCGTCGCTCCATTCCGGCGGCCTGGTCGTGCCGCCGAGGACCGGCGAGACCGGCGCCGAGGGGCTCTCGGCCGAGGAGCGGCAGGTCGCGCACCTGATGGGCATCAAGCCCGAAGCCTTCGCCAAGACCAAGGCTGACATGACGCTGGAGACGCTCTGATGGCTCTCTCGAAGGATCGCAACACGCCAACGCGCCACGTGACGGAGTATGTGCTGCCGGTGGCAGCCGCGACGACCATCTACGCCGGCGGCATGACCTGCCTCAACGCCGCTGGATATGCGGTGCCTGGCTCGGTCGCCACCACGCTCAAGACGATCGGTGTCGCTGCGGAGCAGGTGGTCAATGCCGGCGGCAATGGCGCGGCATTCGTCCGCGTCCGCCGCGTGGCCGGACGCTTCAAGAACTCGGCCTCGACCGATGCCATCGCGCTGACCGACATCGGCGCCACCTGCTACGTCGTCGACGACGAGACCGTCGCCAAGACGAACGGCACCAACACCCGCTCTGCCGCCGGCATCATCCGCGACGTGGACGCCCAGGGCGTCTGGGTCGAGTTCTAGGGACCGTCTCATGCTCATCAATCGCAGCAATCTTGCGACGCTTGGCGTCGCCTTCAACACCGCGTTTCAGGCCGGGCTCAGCCAGGGAGAATCGCAGTGGCCGACCATCGCCACCGCCGTGCCGTCGACGACCGGCAAGGAGGAGTATGGCTGGCTCGGCAAGATCCCGAATGTTCGCGAGTGGCTGGGCGACCGCGTCATCCAGAACATCTCACAGGGCAAGTACGCGATCTCGAACAAGGACTACGAGGTCACGATCGGTGTCGATCGCAACGATATCGAAGACGACAACATCGGCATCTACGGCCCGCTCTTCACGGAACTCGGCCGCTCCTCCACCGCGAATTACGACCAGCTCGTCTGGGGCCTGCTGAAGGCCGGCTTCGCGACCAACTGCTATGACGGCCAGTATTTCTTCGACACTGACCACCCCGTGCTCGATGCCAACGGCGTCGAACAGTCGGTCGCCAATACCGATGGCGGTTCCGGCGAGGGCTGGTATCTCGTCGACGACAGCCGCGCGCTGAAGCCGCTCATCCTGCAGAAGCGCAAGGACTGGCAGCTGGTCGCCAAGGACAAGCTCGACGACGAGAACGTCTTCAACAAGAAGCAGTTCATCTACGGCGTCGATGCTCGGCACAATGTCGGCTACGGCTTCTGGCAGTTCGCCTGGGGTTCGAAGCAGACGCTCGACGTCGCCCACTACAACGCCGCGCGCGCCGCGCTCATGGGCATGAAGGGCGACTATGCCCGTCCGCTCGGCCTGATGCCGCGCACGCTGATCGTTGGTCCGTCGAACGAGGCCGCTGGCCGCGCGATCGTCGAGGCGCAGATCAACGCCGCCGGCGCGAGCAACGTCTATTATCAGACGGCGAAGCTCGTCGTCGTGCCGTGGCTCGCCTGACCATGAGCATTCGCATCCTCTGCAAGCAGCCGGGCTTCCGGCGCGGCGGCATCGCGCATGCCGCCGATACCACCTGGCCGGCCGATTTCTTCTCGGCCGAGCAGCTCGCGCAGATCCTGGCCGAGCCGAAGCTGATCGTCACCGGCGCCGAAGACGCTGTCGATGATCTCCTCGCCGAAGCCGGCCGCCTCACGATCGAGGCGATGGCGAGCCTCCGGCGCGATCTCGCCGGCGACGAACAGAATACCCAGGAGGGGCGGTCTGGTACGGCTCGCGAGGCCCCCAGCGCCGATAGCGGTTCGACCGACGCGCCGGCCAGCGCTCCGGTTGATGGAGCCCAGCTCGCCGCCCCGCAGGTTTCGCCGGAGCCCGCGCCTGGCGGCCCGACGCCGGATGGCCAGCCGGCGAACACCACTGAGACCTTGAGCGCCGATCCGGCTGGGGCGCCCGAGGACAACCCTGACACCGGGCAGTCGCTGGGCAACGTTCCCGGCGCCGCGTCCGATGCCGCTCCTCCCAAGAAGCCCCGCAAGGGCTGATGCCTGACTGCGGCGGGCGCGAATGCCCGCCGCCTTTTCTCACGCCTGGATGACCATGCCCTACGCCACCATCACCGACATGATCCTGAAGTTCGGCGCGATCGAAATGCGCCGGCTGTCGTCGGCTGATGGCGATTTGCCTGATCATGTCGAGGCACCGCGGATCGAGGATGCACTCTCCGCCGCTTCGGTCCAGATCGACAGCTATCTGCGCAAGCGCTACCCGCTGCCGCTGCCGTCGCCGCCTTCCGAACTCAATCGCGCGGCCTGCGTCCTCGCCCGCTACGACCTCGCCACCGGTGGCGATCGGTCGCCGTCCGAGGAAATGCGCCTGGCGCGCAAGGAAGTCATCGGCTGGCTGGAGGCGATCGCGGCCGGCCGCGTCGAGCTGGCCGGCGTCGAGGCGATCGGCACCGGCGGCACCAGCGCCGGCGCGCGCGTCTCGGATCGGCCGGCCGCCTTCTTCACGCCGCCCGGCGGAGGGCTTTGATGTCCGCCGATCCCGTCACCCTCTTCACGCGCGGCATCGAGAAGATCCTGCGTGAGCTGCTGCCGTCGAAATGGGCCATCGAACACGTGCCGGCGCAGCTAACGCTCACCGAGTTCAAGCGGCTCCTGAATGTGACGCCGTTCATCGGTATCGCCTGGTCGAAGACCGACATCGGCGATGGTGCCGGCCGGTCGCCGATCCTTGGCATGACCGCTCTACTCACCTTCTGCGTCCGCAATGTCAGCCGCACGGCTCGCTTCATGTCGGACGACGCAGGCCCCGGCCTCTATTCGTCGATGGAGGCGTCCCGGATCCTGCTGCATGGCCGGTCGATCGAGGAGATTGGCACGGTCACCGTCACGGCATGTTCCCAAGCCTATGCCGATGGCTATGGCGAGATGGATATCGCGGTCGGCCTGATGACCGTCCAGGCGAGCACGATCGCGAGCCGTGCCGACAGCGTCGCTGACCTTCCCGATTTCGCCCGCCTCGCTACCACCTGGGATTTCGACCAGGGCAGCAACGGCCCGGCCGACAACCTCACCGACATCATCCAACCGGAGGCACAGACGTGACCGACAAGAAGTTTCTCCGTCCGGCGGAGGGCGTAAGCCTGCCGCTTGCTGACGGCTCGCCGTGGCCGGCCGAGGGCGCGCTGGTCGACGTCGACCAGTATGTCCGCCGCCGGATCGCCGATGGCGATGTCATCTCCGCAAAGCCGCCTGTCGCGGCTTCCGAGCCCGTCGAAGACGGCGCGTCGGCCAAGAAAGGCAAGTAAATGGTCAGCTTTGCCGAAATCCCGTACGACTGGCTGAAGCCCGGCGTCTATGTCGAGGTGCGGCCGAACTACGATCGCATGGGCGCGGTTCCCTATCCGTCGCGCGTCCTGCACGTCGTCCAGATGCTGGCGACTGGCTCGGCCGTAGCTGGTCAGGTCTACCGCATCACGCGGCCCGATCAGGGACGTGGCCTGTTCGGCGCCGGCTCGGTCGGCGCCGATATGATCGAGGCCTTCAAGAAAGCGAACCTGACGACCGACGTCTATGCGATCGCCCTGGCTGACGCCGGCGGCGGCGTCGCGGCCGCCGGCTCGATCGCCCTGGCCGGAACCGCGACCGCCTCGGGCGCTCTGCCTGTCTATGTCGGCTCCATGCGCATTCCGGTCGCAGTGTCGATCGGCATGACGGCGGCGCAGCTTGCGACCGCGCTTGCTGCGGCTATCAACGCCATCGCGACGCTGCCTGTCACGGCAGCCGCCGCGACGGGCACGGTGACGCTCACCGCCCGGCACAAGGGCGAGGTCGGCAACGCGATCCATATTTCGATCGCGCGCCGCGATGGCGACGCGATCCCGGCCGGCATCACGCCGACCATCACCGCGATGACCGGCGGCACCACGAACCCGACGCTGCAGACCGCGCTCGATGCCGTCGCCGCCGAATGGTTCACCGACTTCGTCATCCCCTGGGACGATGCGACCAACCTCAGCGCTCTCCAGTCTGAGCTGGCTGTCCGCTACCAAGCCATGGGTAAGAAGGACGGCCATGCCTATGTCGGCCATCGCGGCATCTTCTCCGCGCTGACCACGAAAGGCGGGCTGACCAATTCGCCGTTCATCTCCGGCGTCGGCGCGAAGAACTCGCCGTCGACGCCCTGGGCATGGGCGGCGTCGCTCGCCGGCGTCGCGTCCTTCCAGCTCGCCAACGATCCGGCTCGGCAGCTGCGAGGACTGTCTCTGCCGGGGATCGAGGCGCCGCTCACGGCCGACCGCTTCACCGAGACCGAGCAGGACCTTCTGCTGAAGGGCGGCATCTCGACCTTCATGGCGCAGAGCGATGGCACAGTCACGATCGACCGTGTCGTCACGACCTACAAGGTTTCGCCGCTTGGCGTCGCGGATCGCGCCTGGCTCGACATCATGATCCCGAAGACGGCGAGCCGGATCCGCTACGATTGGGCGAGCTACGTCTCCCTTGTCTATCCGCGCCACAAGCTCGCGGACGACAACAGTCCGGCGGCGGCGGCACGCGACAGCGTCGTCACGCCTGGGCGGATGCATGCCAGCTGGGGCGCGCGCTGCACACTCTATGAGCGCTGGGGCTGGATCGAAGGCGCCAGCGACACCGTCGCGCAGTCGACATTCGAGCGCGACGACAGCGATCGCAACCGCCTCAACGCCAGCCAGCAGATCCGCATCATCGGCAATCTGATGGTGCTGGCGGCAGCGCTCGAGTTCCAGGTCTAGGAGACGGCATATGGCACAGGTTCTCGGCATCATCGATATTCTCTGGCGGGGGTCGAACATCCCCGTCGAGAAGGGCGCCAAGTTGAAGCTTGGCGGCATCAAGAACAATCCGGTCACGTTCGGCCGCAAGGTGGCGCGCGCCCAGGAGTTCATGGGCTCGGAAATCACCGCGACGACGAATCTCGAACGCGGCATTTCGTACGGCGCGATCTACTCCGAGGGCGAAGGCGAGCTGCAGGTCACCTGCGACACGGGGCACATCTACACGTTCCCCGACGCCTTCCTGACCGACATCCCCGAAATGACCGGCGGCGAGGGCGGCAAGCTCGAAATGAAGTGGTCGGCCGGCGACTATGAAGAGGTCATGCGCTGATGGGCACGGAAAGCCACGCGGTTATCGATCTCGACGAAGATCGACACACTCCGGTTTTGGGCTCAACCGGTAGCGGCACGATCGTCGAGGAAGGCGCCACGTCTGTCGTCGACGAGGACGCGGATCTCGGCGATGGCATCCCGGCCCGCGCTCGACGTAACGGCAACGGCTCGATCACGCTGCCGCTTCGCTATCCGGTGACGCTCACCATCAAGTCGGCCACGAACGGCACCCGCGACGAAACCTATGCGGAGTTGACCTTTCATCGCCTGACGGGCGCGGATCTCCGCGCCATGGACGCTGCCTCGGCGCAGAGCAAACAGGTCGTGTTCCTCGCCCGTTCGACGCGGATCCGCGAGGCCGTCATGAACGTGCTGTTCGACAAGATGGATGGCGGCGATCTGCTCGATGCCGGGAATGTCGTCGGCTCTTTTTTTCCGAGTGGCCCGAAGGCTGGCCGGTTTACCTAGCCGGCATTGCCGCCAATACCGGCTTCAGCGCGGCCGAGATCGAAAGCTTCGATCTCGACCGCGTGCGCTTCTGGTGGAACGCCCTCAACACCTACTTCGAACGGTCTAGGGAGGACTGAATGGCCGGCAAGCAGCTCAAGGTCTCTGTCCTCGTCGATCTGATCGATCGGCTCTCGTCGCCCCTCAATCGGGTCGTCGGCCGGATAGGCGGGCTCGGCCGACAGGTCGGCGTTCTCGGTGCCGCGATGGCTGCATTCTCGTTTGCCCAGCCGATCGCCCAGGCTGCGCAATGGGACTCGTCGCTGCGGAATATCGGCATCACGGCCGGATTGTCAGGCGCTGCGCTCGATCGAATGATCAGATCTTCTGGCGGTCAGTATGAGCGGCTGGCGCTTCAGGTCGGCCAATCGTCGGCCGACATTGCCGCAGGTGCGAACACACTCATAGCCGCAGGCATGGATACTAAGCGGATCGATAATCTCTTGCCGATCATCGGCCGAGTATCGACCGCCGCAGATGCAGCATTCCAGGATATCTCGAAAACTGCGTTCGCTCTGTCTGACGGGCTCCAGGTGCCGGCCGACCAGATGGAAGGCGCATTGGCATCGCTCGTCGTCGCCGGCAAGGCAGGCCGCTTCGAGCTGGCGGATATGGCGAAGTTCTTTCCGGCACTCACCGCCCAAATGGCCAATCTTGGCGTCACCGGCCGTGAGGCTGTGACGACGCTCGCCGCCGGCCTCCAGATCGCGATGAAGGGTGCGGCTGATCCGGCCGAAGCCGCCAACAACATGAAGAACTTCCTCGCCAAGCTTTCGAGCCCGGAGGTCAAGCGCAACTTCGAGAAAATGGGTGTCGACCTCAGCGGCGTCATGAAAGACGCTGTTGCCAAGGGCATCAATCCGATCGAGGCCGTAATTCAGAAGGTCTCGAAACTCACGGGTGTGAGTGCCGCCGATATCTCGAAGGCCTTTGCCACCGCAAAGAAGAGCGGGCTCACCGATGCCGCCGCACTGGCGAAGGTCGAGGAACAAGTCCGGAAAATTGGGGGAGCCGACAAACTCGCCAACCTCTTTGGCGACCAGCAGGCGCTGTCATACCTTCTGCCCTTCTTGGCCAACATGCAGGAATATACGCAGATTGCCCAGGAGGCGGGCAAAGCGACCTCGGCCGCTACCGACACGGACTTCGCCAGCCGGATGGCCGGGCTGGAAAAGAGGCTGCAGCGCTTCAGCGAGATTGCTACCCAATTTGGTCGCCGCGTCGGCTTTGCGTTCGCGGAAAACCTCGGCTGGATCAGTGCTGGCCTGGATGGATTGCTGAGTGTCATCGCCGTCTTGGATGCTGCGCTGCCCGGCTCCGTCGACACCATCCTAATGCTCGCCGGCGGCTTCATGGCGCTGGTCATCGGCCTTGGGCTGCTGGCGCCCGCGCTCTCGATTGTAGGCGCTGGCCTCGGCGTCATCGGCGCGATCGTCGGCGTGATCTTCTCGCCCTTCATCCTAATCATCGCGGCGATCGCGGGCGCTGCAGCCATCATCATGGCGGACTGGGCGTATTTCGCGCCGTTCTTCCAGCGGCTCTGGCTCGGCATCAAGCAAACCTTCCGCCAGGCGCTGGACGCTCTCAAGAGCCTCTTCAGGGGCGACTTCGCCGGCTTTAAGCGGGGCATGCTCGCCGCCTGGGAGAGCCTGAAGGCCAGTGCCTCGGCCGGATGGGATATCGTCAAGGGCGTCTTCTTCAAGCTCATCGAGCGCATGAAAGGCATCGACTGGTGGTCAGTCGGCAAAGCGATCATCACCGCGATCTGGTCTGGCCTCAGCTATGTCGGCAGCCTTCCCGGCCGAGCGCTCTTCGCCCTCGGCCGGGCCTTTCTCGACTATGACTGGATGGCAATCGGCAAGGATCTGATGTTGCACATCCTTGCCGGCCTCATGTGGATCGCGGATGTCGGCGCGCGGTTCGGGCGCTGGCTCGGCGATCAGATCATGAGCGTAGACTGGGCCGGCATCGGCAAATCCATCATGCAGGCGATCTGGGACGGCATGAAGTCGCTCGGCGGCGCGATCGCCGATTGGTTCGCGCAGACCTTCAAGTTCACGCCGCAATTTGCGCCGCGCACCGGTGGCGCTGGACAGCCGACGGCCGATCCAACGTCGTTCAGCCCCGGCGGCGCCGAGCCGCTCGGAGGCACGGGCGGTGGCGGACAGCCGCTCGGCGGCACCAACGGCCTGAAGCGAGCGGCGTCGAACACGACTGTCGATGGACACATCGTCGTCACGGCCGACAAAGGCAGCCAGGCACGCGTGGTGAAGCAACCCAAGGGCCGCGTCGCGCTCGTCGCCGATCGCGGCCTCGTGCTGGGACGAGCCTGATGAGCATTCTCGATATCGACGGTCTGCTGCCGGGGCTGTTGCCGGCGGCCTATCGCGGCAACACCTTCTGGATGCCCGATGTCAGCCACGAGGCCGGCCGCCGCACGCTGGTGACGCTCTTCCCCGGCATCGACGCGGCGGCCTTCGACGACCAGGGCCGCCACGACGGGCCGATACAGGTCACCGGCCTTGTCATCGGCGACGACTATGTCGCCCAGGCGCTGGCGCTGCAGGCGGCATTCCAGACCGCAGGACGTGGGACGCTGCTGCATCCCTGGCTTGGCGAGATCTCCGTCGTCATTGCCGACCCGGCTCAGATCCGCTTCGGCTCGCGGTCGCTGCGCCTGGTGCAGTTCGAGGTGTCCTTCTTCCGTGCCGACGTCGCCGGCGCCGGGATCTTCGGTACGCTGGCCGGCCTGCTCTCAGCTGTCGCATCGCTCGCCGCGATTCCCGGCCAGATCATCTCCGCGGTTGTCTGTATCAGCGTCATGGCCGTGGCGACCTGGACGAGCGTCAGCACGATGGCATCGTCGATCGCCGGCTTGCTCGACACGACGATTGCCAGCTCGGCCGCCGCTCCGGCCTTGACCGAGGCGACGCTTGCGGACCGCGCCGTGCTCTCATCCGCGATATTGGGCGCGGCGGGCGCCAGCACAGCGACGGCGATCGCAACCGGCATCAACGCGGTGGTGCAGTCGATCGGCGCGACGGCGATCGGCGCCGAGCCATCGGCGATCGGCGCGGCCAGCAGTGCCCCAAGCGCGGCCGTGCTCGGCGCCCGCTCCGGCGCGGCGCTGTTGCTCGATCTCGCGTCCGGTATCAACGCGCTCGGCGCGCCTGGCACCTTTGCGCTTGGGCTCCGGATCGCGGCCGAGGTTGCGGTCATCGCCGAGGCTGTGCGCGTTGCGGCCGAGATCGACTATGAGAGCCGACAGGATGCGAGCAGCTGGCGCGACGAGCTCGCGGCCGCGATCGACAGGGCCAGCGACGGGGCGGCGGCGATTGCGCCGGCAGCGCCGGCGGCCGCCGCGATCGCGCGCGACCGGCTCGCTGCGGTGCGCGCCGCTCTTGGCCGCGACATGAACGAGATCATCGGCCGGCTGCCATCGGTCTATACGATCACGCCGGCCGGCCCCGTCTCGGCATGGCTGATCGCGCAGCATGTCGCCGGCAACGATCCGTCGACGGTTGTCGGCACATTCGACGACATCGTGCGCCGCAATCGCCTCAGCCATCCCGGACTGATCACCGGCCCTGTCGAGGTTCTGGCATGAGCGATGTCCTTTTCGGCGTCACGACGCGGCGCGTCGCGCTGCATTTCGCCGGCCAGGTCTTCGACGAGTGGACCCGGATCGAGATTGTCCGCTCGATCGATGACATTTCCGGTTCGTTCTCGCTTGAGCTTCGCGATGGGGTGCGCTCGATTTCAACATGGCCATTCGCGACGCTCGCCGGCCTCGCGCACCGCTCCGACCTCTGGTCAGAGGTCAAGCTGACGATCGACGGCGAGACGGTGCTCATCGGCTGGATGGACGAGATCGACCCCTTCGCGGGCGAGGGGCAGGCCTTCGTCTCATGCTCGGGGCGCGACAAGACGGGCGACCTGGTCGACTGCGCCGCGACGGTCGACGGGCCGGCCGAGTACCGCAACGTCACCGTGCTGGAAGCCGCGAAGCGGATCTGCAAGCCATTCGGCATTGCCGTCCGCGCCGATGCGGATGTCGGCGAGCCCTTCGACCGCGTCGCGATCGATCCCGGCGAAACAGCCATGTCGGCGATTGAGAAGCTTGCCCGCCAGCGCGCGTTGATCATCACCTCGGACGGCGTCGGCGGGCTGCTCTTGACCCGATCCGGCAAGACGCGCGCCTCGGGCACGCTGACCTTTCCAGGAAATGTTACTGAATCCGGCGGCGCCTTCAGCGCCCGCGACCGGTATTCGGAATATGTCGTCAAAGGCCAGGCCGAAAAGGCAGGCGGCGCGCGATCCAAGACAGCCACGCTCGACGCGACGGCGGAGCCGCTCACGAGCGACCAGAGCGAGGCAATCTCCCGCCAGGCGGCGCGCGAGGAAAAAGGCGTCAGTATCGTCGGCCGCGCCAAGGACAGCGAGGTGACCCGCTATCGCCCGATCGTCTCGCTCGGGCGGACGCAGCTCACGGCCAAGGGCGCGCAGACGCAGGCCAACTGGATGATGCGTACGGCCCGCGCGCGGTCGGAAAACCTCGATCTGTCCGTCCTGGATTTTCGAAGCTCCGGCGCGCTTTGGCGGCCCAATACGCTCGTTGCCGTCGATGACAGCTATCAGGACATCAACCGCGACATGCTGATCTCGGGCGTCACCTATACGGCCGACGAACAAGGCTGCGCCACGCGTCTGCATCTCACCGGGCCGGAAGCCTATGACGTCGAGCCGGAGGAGGAGCGCCGCCGCAATCATCGGCGATCGCGACGCAAGTCGGGCTCATCCAAGGGCGCGACGGGCAAGCTCGACAGCACAGCGGAGCGCCTTCCCGAATGAGCCCGCGTGAAATCCACCATGCCCTCCGATCCCTGATCATGCGCGGCATCGCGCGCAGCTCGGCCGACACCGGCGAAAGCCAGACGATCGACGCCACGATCGGCGCCGGCATCGAGCGCAGCGAGGTTGAGGTCATCCATGCCTTCGGGTTCGCGTCGCGGGCGCCAGCCGGCGGCGCCGTCGTCCTGCTCGCGGTCGGCGGCGATACCGGCGACCTGGTCGCCCTGCCGGTCGCGATGCCTGGCATGCGCCTCGGCGGGCTGGCAGAGGGCGAGGCCGCCATCTACTCGATCAACGGCACCCGCGTTCACGCCAAGGCGGACGGCACGATCGACATCCTCGCGTCGAACAAGGTGACGATCCGCGTTGGCGCGGCCGAGATCACGGTCGAGAATGACGCCGTCAACGTCACGCTGGGCGACGCCAAGATCGAGATGACGAGCGACAAGGTGCGCGGCAGCGTCGGTGCCAGCCGGTTCGCGGCCGGGTCCGGCATCGCCAAACTCGTGTCGGGCGACAATTATGTCGTCGTGACGCCGGCCGTCATCCGCTCGTCGGTCGCGATCGTCGTCGGCGCGGACCCCGATCCGTCAATCTGATCAAGTGATGCCTACACGTGCCAGCATGATGTTTTTCGCGCGCGCGCGACAAAACTGCCAGCATGACCGACTGGCTCGACATCGCTCTCATCTTCGATCCCGCCACGCGCACGGCTGACCTTGCGCTCGGCGAGGATGGCGATCTCGTGCTCGACGAGACGCCGGCAACGGCGATGCTCATCGCCTTTGGCTCCGATCGCCGCGCGCGCGACGATGACGATCTCCCGACCGGCCAGAGCGAACTGAACCGGCCATCGTCGCTCGTTGAGCGGCGGGGCTGGGCAGGCGACGCGCTCGACGGCGCCGGCGAGCTGATCGGCTCGCGGCTCTGGTTGCTCGATCGCGCCAAGCAATCGGAATTGACGCGGCTGATGGCGTCCGAATGGACGAAGGAAGCCTTCGCCTGGGTCGCCCCTGACACGGGCAAGGCCGCCGAGATCGACGTCGCATGGCCGCGCAGGGAGATGCTCGGCATCACGGTCGGCGTCGATGGCCGCTCTCTCACCATCAACAAGCGGGTCGGCTGATGCCCTTTCCGTTGCGGACGCCCCAGGAGCTGCAGCGCCGGCTCGAAGCGAGCATGGAGACAGAGCTGCGCCGTGTTCGCCCCGATGCGTCCGAGGCCGCGATCGCGCGGGCCGTGCGTTCGCCGCGCGGCGTGATCGCCGCCGTGCTGCGCGTGACCGCGATGGCGCTCTATGAGGAACGCCTGTTCCTGCGCTGGATGGGCGACCAGTATTTCCCCGATACCGCCGAGGTCGAGGCGCTGATCCGGCATTGCTCGATCTGGGGCATCGTGCGGCGGCCGGCGACGCGCGCCATTGGACGGGCGACCGTCACCGGCGTGAACGGCACGGCGATCCCGATCGGCGCCAGGCTCGTCGGCGCAACCGCCATCTATCTCACCACGACGGCCGTCACGGTCGACGACGGCGAGGCGGTGCTTGAACTGACCGCGCTCGATGCAGGCGTCGACGGCAACGCGGCGGCCGGCACCGGACTGTCGTTCGAAAGCCCGATCGCCGGGCTCGACGCGCCAGTCGCGGCCGTCGATGACGAGGGGCTCACCGGTGGCGCCGAGATCGAGACGCCGGCAGCTTTGCTGCGGCGCCTGCTCGAACGCATCCAGGAGGCCGCGCATGGCGGCGCCTTCTTCGACTATCCCGTCTGGGTCCAGAACAAGTTCGCGGCGCTCAGTGTGCTTTGCCTGCCGAACTGGACCGGCCTCGGCACGGTCGGCGTCGCCGTCGTCATGGGCGATGCCGATGCGCCGCGCGTACCGACATCGGCGGAGCTGATCGCGATCGCCGCCGAGATCGAGGCGCAGCGGCCCGTGACGGCCGATGTCGACGTCTTCGCCGCGACGCTCGTGACCGTCGATCCGACCATCATGGTCGATCCCTTCACGGTGGCGGTTAAGGCGGCCGTTCAAACGGCTCTCAAGACGTTCTTCGCCGCCGAGGCCGGCATCGGCAAGCTTGTGCCGAAGTCGCGGATGTCCGAGGCGATCTCGGCCGCGTCGGGCGAATATCGCCATGAGCTGATCATTCCGGTCGGTGACGTCGCGCCTGCGGCAGCGGCCTTCCCTGTGCTTGGCACGATCACCTGGGAGGCGCCGTCGTGAGCCGCAGCGCCGACGTCGCGCACCGCGAAATCCTCTCGTTGATGCCGCCCGGCTGGGTCTGGCCGCGCGGGACCGACAGCCTGTTCGCTGCCGTGCTGAAGCCGCTGGCGATCGAGCTGGCCGACCTTGAGGCAACGGCCGAGGCGATGATCGAGGAGATCGATCCGCGCACGGCGACGCTGTGTCTGGAGGATTTCGAGCGCGTCCTCGGCGCCGATCCCTGCGGCCGCGACCCTCTGACTTACACGATCGCCGAGCGCCAGCAGCTGGCGCATCAGCGCTGGACGGCGCGCGGCGGTCAGTCGATCGCCTATTTCACCGAGCTGGCGGCGAAACGCGGCATCGCGATCAACATCATCGAGGCGCATCCGACCGTGGCCGACCGGGCCGAAGCCGGCGACGAACTGGTCGAATCGCCCGAGCAGTTCGTGTGGCTGGTGCAACTCGCCGCGACCGAAGAAATCCTCTTTGAGGCCGGCAAAAGCGAGGCAGGCGACCTGCTGGTCGAATATCGCGGCCCCGACATCGAATGCGACATCCGCCGCCGCCGGCCCGCGCAGACCGAGGTCGTCTTCTCCTACACGCTCAGCTCCGGCGACGCCGGCCAGCTCGATTTTTCCTCGGCCTCGCAGTCCGGCCAAGAGCTGGACGGTTGGCTTTGAAACCTTTCGTGAGAGGCACCTGAATGGACCGCATCAACGGCCTGAACACCATCGACATCGGCAGCGGCCGCCGCGGCTTCCGTGGCCGCAACGCGATCGCCGGCGTGGCCGGAACGGAAGTAAAGGCGGCCTGGCTGAACGGGGTCCAGGAAGAGCTGATGGCCGTCATCGAGGCGGCAGGTCTGACACCGTCCGATGCCGACTTGGCGCAGCTGTTGAAGGCGATCTCCAAGCTGGGATCGAGAATGCTTGTCGTCTCCGCGACCGGCGTCACGAACTGGACCGTTCCCGCCGGCGTCTACAGCGTTCTTGCAGAGGTCTGGGGGGCTGGCGGTGGTAGTGGCGGCACGAGCAACGGCGCCGTGGCGGGCGGAGCGAGCGGGTGGTATCGCGCGGGGCCCGTTGATGTCACCCCTGGCGACGTCATCGCGATCACAGTCGGCGCAGGAGGCACGGCCGGCAACGGCGCGCCAACGGCAGGCGGCAATGGCGGGTCAAGCAGCTTCGGATCCGCGATCACCTCGGTCGGCGGGCGCGGCAGCAACGGCGCGAGCAGTGGCACCGGAGGTGGCGTGACAGCTCCGCTTTCGGGCGGCGCCGGCGGATCGCTCGTGATACCCGGCGCACCAGGCAGTCCTGGCCTCGTGATCGGCGGCACGCCGGTCGGTGCGGCTGGCGGTGGTTCCTTCTGCAGCGCCGTTTCAATCGCACTTAGCGTGTCGACCGGCTTTGGCGCGTCCTATCCGGGCGGGGGCGCCAACGGCGCAGGCGGCAGCACCAATGCGGCGGGTGCCGCAGGCGCTAACGGCCTCGTGATCGTCACCTATTGATGGAGGCCGCAATGGCTCGATTTGCACGCATCAGCGACGGCATCGTCGCAGAAATCATCCTCTTGCCCGATGGGCTGTCGCCAGCGTCGGCCTTCCATCCCGATGTTGCGGCCGAGATGCGCCCCTGCGGTGAAGAGGTCGCCGAGGGATGGACCTTCGCAGGCTCCGGGTTCGCGGCGCCGGTTGCCCCCCCACAGCTCACCGGCGAGGCGCTGGACGCGCTCAAGACATCCCTGCGCACGGCGATCGACGCCGAGGCCGAGCGCGAGCGCCTTCGTTACATCACCGCCGGCGCCGGCCAGGCGATGACCTATGCCCGCAAGACGGAAGAGGCCAAGGCCGCCAGTGCGGACGCCACGCCAACGGCCGAAGCCTATCCGCTGCTTGCCGCATCGGTCGGCATTGATGGCGCCGATATCGCCGCTGTCGCGGCGGTGGTGCTCGCCATGGATGCGCAGTGGTCTGTGATCGGCGCCGCGATCGAAATGGCGCGGCTCTCGGCCAAGAAGACCGTGACCGAAGCCGCCGACGAAGCCACGGCGCGATCCGCCGCCGTCGTGACCTGGCCGGCCTGATCATGCCAATCCCGTTCGACGTCTCGATCTGGCGCGGCAACGATCGGCCTGATGCCATCTGGGCCTGGCCGGACGGCTACACCGCGACGACCAACTGCCAGCTCACGATCTGGGTCCGGGAAAGCCTCGTGCTCGTCGCGCAAGGCGGCGCCGCGCTCATCGTCGACACGGTCGGGCGTCGGTTCATCTGGCGGCGCACGGTGGCCGAGAGCCGCCTGATCCCGGAAGGCCGCGTCGCTCAATACGAGATCGAGGACCACCGTGGCGGGGAAGAGACCATCTTCTACGGCACGATCACCGGTCTCGGCGGCCTCAACCTCGACGAGGACGAGCCAGACGGCTCTCCCGGCCAACTTGATTTCTCGACCCCTCTCAATTCCGCACTCGAACTCGACGGATGGCTTTGATGCCCGCGACGATCACTACCCGGCAAATCAAGGATGGCGCCAACAACCTGATTGACCGTCAGCTGCTCGATGTAGCGGGGACAGGTTACGGCCCCTTCATCGCGCTGCAGGCGATCGCCAACGCCGCCGGCACCGGCATTGTCGATATCGAGGCGTTGCTGGCCGCTGGCATCCCGCTTTTCGCCGGAGCGGCCGTCGTCTCGGCCACCAATCCGCTTCCGGTCGGTGGCTCGCAGCTCGCGACGGTGACCGCGACCATCGCCAGCGGTGGCAGCCTGTCCGGGGCGGTCGACCTTGGCACGGGTCGGCTTGTCGGCCTCATCCTCCCGGCCGCCTGGACCACCGCCGCGATCACATTCCAGGGTTCGGCCGACGGCGCGACCTATTTCGACCTCTATGATGACGCGACCGAACGGGCCATTGCCTCGGCCAGCGTCGTGCCATCGCGCTTCATCGCCCTGCCGATCGTCGACTGGCTGATGATCCGCTCGGTGAAGCTGCGCTCGGGCAGCGCCGCGACCCCGGTCGCGCAGGGCGCCGCCCGCTCCATCACCCTCGTCACGGCGCGCTGACCCATGTCGACGCTCCTTGCCCGCAAGCTCGCCCGACATGTTCCCTGGCTGCCTCGCGGCGCCAAGGAGCATTTCGATCTCCGCTCCGGGCGCTATTTCGCGGCTGGCAAGCCCCGCGCGACGCTGGGGGCGGCGTTCTCTTCGGCTGGGCTGACCTTTGCCCGTGCCAGCCAGGGCGGCTACTTCGGCGGGGGCGGTGTCATCGCCTATGCAGCGGCCGGAGCGCCCCGCCTCGACACGCATCCCGCGACGCTGGCGCCGCTCGGCCTCCTGATCGAGCGGGCAATGACGCCGCTTTCGACCAATGGCGAGGCGATCGACAACGCCTATTGGTCCAAGGTCAACAACGCCTCCGGAACGCCACTCGCAGACGTCGACATCGCGCCGGACGGCACGACGACGGCGGACCGCTTCGTGCCCTACACGGGCAATTCGAGTGCGATCCAGTTCTACCGGACCGTCACCGGCCTGACGACCGGTGTGAAGCACAGCCTCTCGGCCTTCGCCAAGCCCGACCCGACGGTCGGCATCCGCTATGCCGTCATTGGCATGCTCTATGGCGGCACGCTGAAATCGGGCTGGGTCGACCTCGCGACGCAGTCGGCCGGCAACGTCCAGAACGGCGGCACGATCGTGGCGCGGCCGGCCGGCAACGGCTTCGTGCGCGGCGGCTATTCGATCGCGCCCACGTCGAACTCGCTCAACATCGGTGTCCAGCCAGCGAGCAGCAACGGGACGCTGTCCTTTACCGGCGACAGCGTGAAATATGCCACGGTCTGGGGTCTCCAGTTCGAACAGGGCGACTTCGCCACGTCCTATAATGGCGGCGTCGCACGGAACGCCGACAGCCTGACACGCTCGATCTCCGCTCCCGATCACCTCGTGCGCGTGATCGGCTTCACGGCTCCGCCGGGGCTCTCGACCAATGTCGTCTGGCAGATGGACGACGGCAGCGAGGCAAACAGGGTGCGCCTCTATCGCGACAATGCGGGCGTAGTCCGGCTGGTCGTGACGGCCTCCGGCGCCGAAACAGTCAATCTCCCGCTCGGCACGGTCGCCAACGAGAGCTTCAACCGTGTTGCCATCGCCTATGACGGTGCCAGCTTCCGCGCGGTCATGAACGCCAATCTAACCGTACAGATCGCGGTCGCGGCCATGCCGCCGGTCACGACCGAGCGTCTCGGTTCGAGCGCGACGGCGGGCGAGGAGTTCTGCGGCTGGCTCGGCGAATTCACCAGCTATGACAGCCTGGCCGACGGCGGCCTTCGCGAAGCTTCGCGCGTCTTCCCGTCCTGGGTGCCGACCGACAGCGCCAACGCTCCGGCGGACATCTTCGTGGACTATGTCAACGGTCGCTTCTGGGCCAATGGCCGGGCCTACCCGTCGCTATCGACCTTCCTCGCCGGCATCGGCGCGACAGTCTATGGCGACGCCGACTGGACGATCCCCTGGACGTCAGGAGCATTCGCCGCCGTCATCGAGGGCCTGGCCGGCTCTGCCAAGGCCGTCGGCTCCAACTACCAGTTCCTGTCGGTCGATGACGACGTCGGCGGAAAGTACGAACGTGTCTACCTCTCGGGGTCGCAAAACGCCCTGGGCGTGTCGGGCTATTGGGGCACGTTCTATTTTGGCTACGAGAACCCGACCCTTTATCCAAAGTTCGCGGGCTTCCGGGTCGCCGTGAACTTCAAGACCAATGACTTCTCCGTCTCGTTCGAGGGTGGTTCGCCCTACATCGACACCGCCGGTACCGTGCTCACGCCGACGACGCTGCGCATCGGCAACAACTACGGCCGGACTCTACCCGTCGTGGACGGCGAAATCTGGAAGGTCACCATCTTCAAGGTGACCAAGACCTCGGCCGAGATCCAGGGCCTCGCCAATGCGCGCTACCCGATCATCTCCGCCGGCGACAGCTATGTCGG